>ENA-OQJL01000001-OQJL01000001.1-human-gut-metagenome-genome-assembly--contig:-NODE-1-length-577420-cov-20.154984_pt1 | contig 577420 bp, 482 predicted proteins | sample MGYA00242604_ERZ504770 | MGnify/ENA primary metagenome ERZ504770 (study PRJEB26092, sample SAMD00036359) | human gut metagenome | host: Homo sapiens | study: EMG produced TPA metagenomics assembly of...
CGATTTACACCGCCTTTGGAAGGTCAAGTCATGTGTAGATACTGCCGCCCGATTTAACGAGCGTACAGAGGAACAAAAGCTCCAAAATCGACCCCAAACACGACAGAAAAAGGAGGAACTATCCCGATGAATTATACCCAAGCGCAGATTGACCGGGCAAATGCCGTCAGTCTGGAAGATTTTCTCCGCACACAGGGAGAGACACTGATAAAAAGCGGACGAGAATACCGCTGGAAAGAACATGACAGTCTGACCGTCCGGGGAAACAAGTGGTTTCGCCACAGCCAGAGCAAGGGCGGCTATCCCATTGATTTTGTCATAGAGTTTTACGGCAAGTCCTTTCCCGAAAGCTGACAATTATCCAGGGTAATCCCGGCGAGGGCAAGACCTACTTTGCCATGCGCCTTGCGGCGGCTTGCACCAATCGAAAGCCTTTGCCCGGTATGGAGACACTTGAACCTTTCAATATCATCTATCAGACCGCCGAGGACGGTCTGGGCGATACGGTCAAGCCCCGATTGATGGAAGCAGACGTAGCCCTTGCGCTGTAATTCTTTTTCAAGTTTTCTGCGTTCTTTCTCAGAATCCTTAAGTTCGCGGTTAAGCCGGGAAGCTTCTTTAGCGATGCCACCATTGGCATTCATGCAGGCATCTTTCCAGGCTTTGATCTGCTCGATATAAAGACCTTTTTTACGGGCATACTCGGCAAGTTCCGTTTCATTCATACCTGCTGTTTCAACAACAACTAAAAATTTATCCTGTGTACTCCAGTCATCAGGAACAGCATCCGTACCAGGAGCAGCATAGCCTTCCTTTCTGGCTTTATCCCGCCAGTTACGAAGTGTCTGTTCAGAGATTCCTTCTTCTCTGGATATCTTGGTAATAGATTCATTGTTTGGTGGAAGCATCCTCCTGAGGAGTGCATCCTTTAATTCTGGACTATCCTTTCGACATTTGCCCTGTCTCTTTTTTTGCCAATACCATAGACAGTTTTCTTTCATTTGCTGTTGTCTCCAATCTCCATACACTGATATGGATAAAGCCTGCCAAGTATCATGCTGATACAGCACCCGGCAGTGCTTTCTGAAAATATGGTTTCTCTGTACTTTTTCTTATCACCCCAGAGATGTAGGATTTCTCACAGGCGGCAGTGTGCTTCACTGCTCCATTGGAAGTTGTCACTCTGTCAGTCGATTCTCCTCGCCCCAGACACAGAGCTGATCCAGCACAGTCATCAGCGTTTTTCCTCGTTCCGAAAGCGTATATTCCACCTTCGGCGGAATCTGCGGATACTCGGTGCGGACGATCAGTTTATCCGCTTCCAGCTCCTTGACAGTCTACATCTGCATTTTTAAAAATATGCGTTTCAAGATTTTTTGAAAGTAAGCGCAAAATAATTCGACGGATTGTGTTGCCCTAAAAATCAATTCATAATAATCATTAGAGAATGCAAGCATTTCACTTCATTTTCTCTTGCTTGAAATGATAGATGCGAGCATTTTACTCTATTCAAGTTATCCCTGTGTGTTAGGATAGTTGTCAGTGAAAGATAATTACTTTTGTGGTAGTATGTAGCTATCACAGGAAGGGAGCTTTCGCTATGAACTATGACGAAGAAGGCGATGGATCAACTGATTACAAGGAAGGAAGCAGCCAGTATACTGGGAATCAGCGTAAAAACACTGGATGCTGTAAGAACAGACGGTTTGATCTCCTATGTTCAGTATGTGGAAAACGGCTGCTGATGCAGTCAGCACAGATTAGGATGACAACGCTGATTGACTATACATCAAAAGTGAAGAACTTGGCTTTGTTGGCAGTAGTCTACCAGAATTTTTCATTACAGTGTTTTGCTAAAGGAATCCGATGGAGCTATACCCTGGATTTTTCTGTATTCTCTGGGTGACATTTTGACTATAGACTGAAAAGCGCTTGAAAATTTCCCCTGGGTTTGGTAGCCTACCTGGGAAGCAATATCCGCGATAGTGTCATTTGTTTCCCGTAATAATTTCATAGCCTGACGCACTCGAAATTCCTTCATATAGGTGGCGATAGGCTGGCCGTAGACTGCCTTGAATATCTCCTTTAGAGTGGAGGTATTTATCAAATACTGTTTGGAAAGTTCTGCGATCGTAAATCGTTGATCCAAGTGCTCTGTCAACTGTTGATGAATTTCTTTTATCAATTCGGTTTGCTGGGAGAAGTATTGAGTCAATTCTTTATGCTCCGATTTCATGTTGCTCAAATAAATCAAAATTTCCAGCACCTTTAATTTCAAGAGGGAAATTCGAACGGATACAGGAGCAGAAAAGAGTGGGGCAAAAATGTGCTCTAAATCGGAACAGGACGGGATTGCGGATGGTTTTCCGGAGCAAAATCGATCCCGTAACTGGTCTGCCTCCACACCGGCATTCTTTAAAACTTCCGGGCAAATGGAAGAGAGCTGTTTCAGATCCACGGAAATGGAAATTCCCTCTGAATATCCTAGGGGAAACATCATGGCGGAATCCGCGCAGCAGGCCATACTGTGTGCTGTCACATCACCTGTACCTAAATAGACGGCAGTACCGTCTTGCATATTCCAACCCACGCGACCACTGCGACAATAGTAAATTTCTAAAACAGAATCCGAAGCATCATGCTGAAACTTGATCTCTGAAGCAAGAAAAACATTGAAGGATACCTCTATTCCAGGAAAAGTTTCATATGCCTCCATACCCCCTTTTCCAGCGGTAACCGCTCGAAACTGTTCTCCAAAGAGTGTGGTACCCGTTCCGCCAGCACGGCAATGCTTCAAGGCGAGTGTGCCGTTTGGAATCTTTTGAAATTTTTGAGCGATAACTTTGGATTCTTCTTTTTTCATGGCGTTCCTTTTTGTTTTTCTACTTGCGACGGACAGGCGATTTTTACAAGCCACTCAATCATGTGATGGAAATTTCGGGCCTGCTCGGTATCGGCCGCTTTATAATAGACCTCTTTTCCGTCCCGGCGGCTAACGATCAGACCTGCTGATTTCAACTGCTTGAGATGGTGAGAAACTGCAGGACTGCTCATATTTACCATGGCTGAAAGATTGATAACACATTCCTCACAGTGGCAAAGCAACCAAAAAATGCGAATACGGCTGCCATCCCCCAGCTGCTTGAAAATATCAGCTACGGTTTGAAAGTTTTCTACGCTGGGCATATGTTCCAGTTCCTGCTCGATAGTTTGTCCGTGGTCGTGTGGTAAGGGGTTCTGAATCATTTAGCACTCCTCCTTAAAGTCTATCTTACCATAGGCTGAAGGAAAAAGAAACTTTACTTCTGAAATATTTCTGGTTCAGGACCAGCGTCATGGGTGTAATCCAAGATACGGACACCATCACCTATCTCTTTCTGCACCAGCTCCCGCATACGTTTGGCAAAAGGACAGGGGTAACCAATGGGAGTCATGTGATATTGTTCCAGCACATCTTTCAACGTGATTCCTTGCATTCTTTGTTCCGCTGTTTTTTGAATGTCCAAGTAAAAATCCCGCAGCACCAGTTGAATATTTACACTCACGCCACAGGCAGGATTGGTGTGGATGTCCTGATGGAGCAGGGGCTTGTTGCCCTCTACTGCCCGATAGGCATCCAGCAGAGTGATTTTCTCCGGCTCACGAGCCAGAGCAGGTCGGGGATGTCCCTTCACGCTGACCAGCAGTCCTCCCTTCCGCAGGGCGGACATGAGCTGGCGCACATAGGCAGGATTCGTCTGAATGCTCTCTGCCAGCTTGTTACTGGTCAGGTCGCAGTTTGGGTACAGAGCGATAAAAGCCAGAATATGAACAGCATCGCTAAGGCGGGTAGAATATTTCATAGCCTGATCTCCTTTTTTACTTTGATGTTATTTTTATTATAACAACATATTGACAGTGACGCAAGAGGATGCTAAAATAATTTGAAGTAAGAATAAAAATAACACCCACTTGAAAGGAATGGTGACAATGAACTTCTATGATGATCTGGTCATGCAGACCCAGATGAATTATTCCAGGCACTATCATATCTATGCTTCCGGCGGTACGCCTTATCAGCTGACTGACAAAAAGCCGCTGCCGTATAGCGAACAGATCCATCGTTTGGTACAGGAGGTAAAGGAAGCTGACTGTGTGGTAGTGGGCGGAGCCTCCGGCCTGTCCGCTGCCGGTGGTGGAGATTTTTACTACGAGGACAACGACTCTTACCGCAAATACTTCCGCCCTTTTGCCGAGAAGTACCACTTCAAAGGTGCTTTTGCAGGGATGATGCACCCCTGGAAGACAAGGGAAGAGTATTGGGGGTATCTCGCCACATTCCTTCACACCACCCAGACCGCACCTGTGCGTCATTCCTATTTGGATTTAGACGCTTTGCTGAAAGGCAAGGACTTCTTCATCCTCACCACGAACCAGGATACCCAGTTTGTCAAACTCTACCCGGAGGAGAAGGTGGCAGAGATTCAGGGGGATCACCGCTTCTTCCAGTGTGCCGCCTGTTGTACCGATGACACTTGGGATGCGGTAAAGCCGGTGGCTGATATGGTAGCCGCTATGGGGAGTGACACGAAGATTCCCACGGATCTCATTCCCCGATGCCCCCACTGCGGCGGCGAGGCATTCCCTTGGGTGCGAGGATATGGGAATTTTCTGCAAGGAAAGAAATACGAAGAACAGTACGAAAAAATTTCTCGCTATGTGCTGGAACACAAAGACAGCAAAATTTTGTTCCTGGAGCTGGGCGTGGGCCGAATGACTCCCATGTTTATCCAAGAACCTTTCTGGAACATGACCCTCAGCTTTCCCCATGCTCGATATATTGCTGTCAACAACAAGTATAACTTCCTGCCCAAGCAGTTGGAGGACAAGGGCATGACCATTGTGGCCGACATTGCTCAAGTGCTACGGGATGCACGGGATACCATGGACAGCGGAGATAACGATCGATGAGGGGTGGAAACCAAGCGACGCTTCAGGAACTTGCTGAGCGTATTGATCAAGCAGATGCCGTTGTGATCGGAGGCGGCTCCGGCCTGTCAAGCGCGGCTGGATACGACCACTACCATTGGTCCCCGGCACTTTCGGAGGCATTGGCTCCCTTTCGCGAACAGTATGGCTTTACCTCTCCGCTGGCTGGATTCTACCATTGCTTTTCCAGCTATGGGGAACAGTGGGGGTATTACAGTCAATATATCCGCTTCATGTGGGAAGCCCCTACTGGGCAGCCCTATCTGGACCTGCAGGCGCTTGTTGCGGACAAACCTGCTTTTGTTCTGACCACCAATGTGGATCAGCAGTTTTTTCGAGTATTTCCCCAGAAACAAATTTGCGCCTTTCAGGGAGAATTTAGCTACTGCCAATGCAGTCAGCCCTGCCGGGATGATATTGGGGAAAACCGCGAACTGGTGAAGGAACTGACTGGTTGCCTGGCAGGTGTTCGCCTGCCGGAGGAGGCTGTTCCTCGTTGCCCGGATTGCGGGCGGGTGCTGGTGCCCTGGGTACGAGATGATACCTTTCTGGAGGGAACCTTCTGGCAGGATAGTCTGCATCGCTACCATAGATTCCTGCGACACTGGATAATGGATCAGTCCGACAAAAAAGTCCTGCTGTTGGAACTTGGCGTGGGTGAGATGACACCCAGTATCATCAAATTGCCCTTCTGGGAACTTACTGCCAAAAACGAAAACGTCTTTTATGCATGTCTTAATCGAGAGGCAGCTCATAGGCCAGAGCATCTGCGGGGACGCAGCCTGTATCTGCAAGGAGATTTGGCGGAAACTCTGGCTGCCCTCCGGCAGGAGCGATCCATCGCAGCAACCATAAAATAGAAAGGAGCGAACAAATATGGTTGATTGGAACCCTATTGCGAAAAAATTCAGAGAAGCGGACGCTATCCTGATCGGAGCCAGTAACGGCCTGTCCATCACCGAAGGACTGCATTTGTTTGCGGACAATGCGACTTTTGAAAGACTGTTTGGGGATTTCAAACAAAAATACGGCTTACGTTGTATTTTGCAGGGCATGATGGCCGGATGGCCCAGCGAGGAGGAAAAATGGGCCTTCTGGGCCCGGCTCATCCATCGTTACTGTGGGCAGTACCAGCCTACGCCGGTGATGAACGATTTGAAGGCCATTGTAGGAGAAAAAGATTACTTTGTCGTCACATCAAACGGAGAAGGTCACTTTGAACTGTGTGGCTTCGATCCGACGAAAATCTATGAGATTGAGGGCAACTGGATTACTATGCAGTGTGCCCGCCCCTGCCACGATACCCTCTATTCAAGTTTAGAGGTGGCCGAAAAATTATCGGCTGCCGAACAGGGCGGCCATGTGCCTACAGAGTTGGTGCCGCGTTGTCCCAAGTGCGGAGGTCCCATGGACATCCACATGGGCGCGGGTCAGAGAATGATCCCGGATACCTCTGCCCAGGCACGGTTCCAAAACTTTCTGAAAACCTACCACGGAAAGAAACTGGTGGTTCTGGAGCTGGGCATTGGCTGGCGCAATCAGCTGATCAAGGCCCCGATGATGCGCCTGGTGGCCGGCGAGCCAAACGCCACTTATGTGACCCTCAATCTTGGTGAGATCTACATTACGGACAATATCAAAGAAAAGTCCTTCGGTCTGGACGGGCGGCTGGATGAGCTGCTGCCTGCTCTCCGGGAGGCGTGCGAGGCATAACGATTTCGGAGCAAGTTCAAAATGACTATACGAATGCAGTGGACAGATGGAAAGATTCGATGCCATTGGGTGAGCCCGACTAATACCACTTATCTGCGATACCATGACGAGGAATGGGGCAGACCGGTCCACGATGACCAGTTGCTGTTTGAAATGTTGATTTTGGAGAATTTTCAGGCAGGCCTCACCTGGGAATGTGTCTTAAATAAACGAGAAGCATTTCGCCGTGCTTTTGCCGGGTTTGATTTACGGAAGGTGGCATCTTATAGCGAAGAAAAATTGACGGCTCTGCAAGCTGACTCTGGAATCATCCGTAACCGGCTGAAAATACGAGCTGCAGTGGTCAACGCACAAGCGTTTCAAAAGATACAGCAAGAGTGGGGCAGTTTTGACCGATACTTATGGCATTGGACAGATGAAAAGAGCATCCAAGAAGTAGACAAGGTCAGCTCACCATTATCGGATGCTATCTCAAAAGACTTGAAAAAGCGAGGCATGAAGTTTGTGGGGACCGTAATCATCTATGCCTATTTGCAGGCGGTGGGAGTTATCAACTCTCATGAATCAGGTTGCTTCCTGAATCCTTTGCAGCAGTAGAAAATGCAGAAAATAAAACGCCGGGAAGTTGACTCAAATCGTCAATGCCTCCCGGCTATTATCTTGCGGATTAGTATAGTTAGAATCATGGTATATATTTCATTCCCCATTGGGAAATGGCGTAAAAGACCGGCAACAGATCCCGTCCTTTCTCGGTGAGGGAGTATTCCACTCGTAGGGGCATTTCATTATATTGGATGCGCTGGATCAATTCATCCGCTTCCAGCTCCTTCAGGGCGTTGGTCAGGGCTGTATTGGTGATGGGCTTGAGAACTTTTTTCAGTTCCCCAAACCGCATGGGACACTTGATGCATAGTTCATAGAGAATTTGGAGTTTCCATTTGCCCTGCAGCATTTGAACCACCGGTGTGACCGGGCAGTTTCCATCATCGGTTAGAATGACACTGCCAACCTTTTCTTTGAATTCTTCATAAGTCATGATTGGATCTTTCCTCGTCTTTTGCAGTATACTTTTTGATACCAGGTACAAATAATTTGCGTACTTGAACAAAAATTGCTGTCAAGTATAATAAATATATCACTGGTTGGCCATGCAGTCAACGACTGAAATTTCTCAGAAAGGTCTGAATGATATGAAAGAACTGAACATTATGGAGGCTACTGTTCTGACCTCCCCCAATCCGCTGACATTGATCTGCTCTAAAAAGGAGGATGGTTCTACGAACCTGGCTCCCATTTGCTTTGTGTCTTACCTCTCCTTCAATCCGCCTATGGTGGGTTTCGCCACTGGCAAACAGTCCCACACCGGCAAGCGTGTGCGTGAGACCGGCAAAGTCATTGTCACTGTTCCCTGTGAGAGTCTGGCAGGCGCAGTAATGGCCTGCGGAGCATCTACCGGTGCCGAGACCGACAAGGTGGCCGCCAACAACATCGAGATGATGGCTGTGGATGGCAGTGATATCCAGATTCCGGTGGATACTCGTCTGGCGATGGTGGCCACCCTGCAGCAGTCGGTGGAAGTTGGCGACCATATCCTGCACATCTGTCAGGTGGACAAGTTCCTGGGCGATGAGGACAAGAAGGGGCTGTATGCCTGGAACGGCTTCGGGAAAGTTGCACCTGCGGCAGAAGGCTAAATCTTAAAACGGTAAGGAGGCATCAGCGGTGGCCGTTTGTATTAAATTGAGTGGATCGTCATTGGGACTGAGACCGGACATAGGAAGGGCAAAGCCGTATCGAAACCGGAATGGGTGTGGAACCTGACACATCAGGCCCATGAGCTTGGCATCCCTGTATTTATGAAGGAAGATCTGCTTCCTATCATGGGAGAGGCACAGATGGTACAAGAATTTCCCCCGGCTTTTTACCGGGTATTGGAGGAACAGAAGACATGACAGAAGTAAAAGAGAGCAGCATTCTGATTCAGGATGTAGAAACCAAAAATATTATGACAAAATCCGCCCTGCCGGTGGGAGGCTATTCCGTCAATCCTTATGTGGGCTGTACCCATGGCTGCAAATACTGCTACGCCTCGTTTATGAAGCGATTTACCGGGCACACCGAACCGTGGGGTACATTCCTGGATGTGAAACATTGGCCAGCAATCAAAAATCCGCAAAAGTACAAAGGGCAACGCGTAGTCATCGGTTCTGTGACCGATGGCTATCTGCCCCAGGAGGCTCAGTTTCAGAACACCCGAAAGCTTCTTGAACAGCTCCGGGGCAGCGAGGCGGAAATTCTCATCTGCACCAAGTCAGACTTGGTAATCCGTGACATCGATCTTCTGAAAGAACTGGGAAAGGTCACGGTCTCTTGGTCGATCAATACGCTGGACGAGGATTTCAAAAACGATATGGACAATGCCGTCAGCATCAAGCGACGGCTGGATGCCATGAAGCAGATCTATGATGCGGGCATTCGCACCGTCTGCTTTATTGCCCCTGTCTTTCCGGGTATCACGGATTTTGAGGCTATCTTCCATCAGGTCAGAAATCAATGCGACCTGATATGGTTAGAAAATCTAAACCTGCGAGGCGGATTCAAAAAAGACATCCTTGACTATATACGTAAAAAACATCCTGACTTGGTTCCGCTGTACGACGCTATCTACAACAAGAGAGACAGAAGCTACTTCCGTGGTTTGGAGGATCAAGCGGAACGGCTGGCGAAAGAAAACAGCTGTCCCTTCGTGGACAACGAGCTGCCCTACGGACGAGCAGAGCCTGGGCACCCGGTCATTGTGGATTACTTTTACCATGAGGAAGTGCGTGGCTCGGAAAACACCGGGCGACGCAACCCCCAAAAATAATTTGTGAAATAAATGGGTTCTGACATGGAGCTGTGCTTCAATGTCAGAACCTTTTTTAGCACTGTTTACCCATTCAGAAGTTTTCTTATCCCTCTTGGAAGGACTTGTACTCCGTCCATTGTTTTTCGATTTTCCCCGCTCTACAATGTAGACAGAACGATTAAATGATAGGTGTTTATCAAGTTTTACATAAAATTATATTACCGGTAAGCATACGATGAGCAGATGTTTTTTATTGCCTTTCGAGTATAGATACGTTAAAATATACTTATTAAGCATGATGAATTTGGGAGGTATTTTTCGTGGAAATTAGAGTTCTTCGATATTTTCTGACTGTAGTAAGGGAAGAAAGTATCACAAAAGCCTCAGAAGTTTTACATATCACGCAGCCGACACTTTCACGTCAGCTTGCACAGATGGAGGAAGATATTGGTGTAAAGCTGTTTGATAGAGGGACACGGAAAATCAAATTGACAAATGAAGGAATACTTCTTCGCCGTCGTGCGGAAGAAATTTTGCAGCTTGTAGATAAGACAGAAAAAGAATTAGTGGAGCAAGAGGAACAGGTGGAAGGTAAAATTTCCATTGGGTGTGGAGAAATTGCTGCTGTACAACTTCTTCCTAAAATAATTGAGTCCTTTCGTCGGAAATATCCCCGTGTTACTTTTGACATTTTTACAGCCACAGCAGATTTGGTAAAGGAACAAATGGAGAAGGGACTACTGGATATTGGTTTGCTTCTTGAGCCGGTTGATATGGAAAAATATGAATTTATTCGCTTGAATATAAGGGAAAAATGGGTGGTTCTGATGAAATCGGATGATCCACTCTCCAAGAAAGAAACGGTAAGCGCAAAAGATTTGTCTGTACTGCCTTTGATTCTTCCTAGGCGTATGAATGTGCAGAGTGAGTTGGCAAGTTGGTTTGGCAACTACTATGAGAAACTGGATATTGTTTTTACCAGCAATTTAAGTACGAACAGCGCAATTATGGTGAATGGAGGCTTGGCATATTCATTGGTGATTGAAGGGGCTGTACCGTTCTGGAATCAATCAAAGGTTACATTCAGACCGCTTGATCCGCCACTTACAGCAACAAGTGTATTAGCATGGAAACGTGGTCAGCCGTTTAGCTTAGCAACCACAAAATTCATCAAACATATTCAATGCTTTTTAGGCATGGACAAACCATAAAAACTAAGTATTTGATATAATTCAATTAGAAAATTATAATATAGGTGTAGAGATAAAGCAAACAGCTTTAATTTCTGCACCTATATTTTTTATTGAGGAGGGAGTGCCATTTCATGAAACCGGATTATGATTCCCGTATAAACGCCGGATTAAGCAAAGAAGAAATCGCAAAAATTTCAGGATGCGAAGATCAAGAAATGCAGATAAGGATGTTGCGAAAATATCGGTACAAATTGCTTGATGAGGTACATGAAAAGCAGCAGTCACTTGATGCAATCGATTATATGATCTGTAAAACAAAAAAATAACAATAAGAGGAGGAAAAGGCGTGAATCAGCAAACAACTCTGTTTTCAAACGAGAAGTTGATGGCTATGATTATTCCCCTGTTTTTAGAGCAGCTGCTGATAATGCTTGTAGGGATGGCGGACACACTGGTGGTCAGCTACGCAGGAGAAGTGGCAGTATCCGGTGTTTCACTGGTAAATCAGTTCAATACTATTTTTATTTATCTGTTTACAGCATTGGCATCTGGAGGGGCGGTTGTGATCAGCCAGTATATTGGTAGAAAGAAAAATGATGACGCTGGAGAATCCGCCAGTCAGCTTCTTTCATTTTCTGCGATTTTTTCCATACTGATCGTAGTGATGGTTCTAATTGGAAATGAAGGGATGCTTCGTCTGATGTTCGGTAAAGTGGAAGATTCTGTGATGCACTCTTGTATTACATACCTTAGGATTTCTGCATATTCCTATCCGGCATTGGCGGTTTACAATGCTGGCGCTGCCCTTTTTCGCAGTATTGGAAAAACCAGTGTGACCATGTATTTGTCGGTAATTTCCAATATCATCAATGTTATTGGAAATTTCATTGGTGTACTTGTTTTGCGTGCAGGTGTTGCAGGTGTTGCATACCCTTCACTGATCGCTCGGACATTTTCAGCCGTGATGATTACAGTACTTTGTTTTCAGAGAAAAAATGAAGTGTTCTATCGCTGCAAGTGGATTTTCCGGTGGAATGTGGATTTCATGAAACAAATTCTAAAAATCGCTATTCCAAATGGGATGGAAAACGGTATATTCCAGTTAGTCAAAGTAGCATTAAGCGGTATCGTTGCACTTTTTGGAACATATCAGATTGCTGCAAATGGTGTTGCACAAAGTATCTGGTCATTGGCTGCGCTGGCGGGAGTCGCTATGGGTCCCGTATTTATAACGGTCATTGGACAGTGTATGGGAAATGGGGATGCAGATGCTGCGGAGCATTATTTTAAGAGATTGACAAGAATCACATTGCTGATTTCATCGGCATGGAATCTTTTGATTTTTCTTCTGACTCCATTCTTTATGAAATTTTATGCTTTGCAGCCGGAGACCAAACGGCTTGTAATCTGGCTGGTTTTAATCCATAACGTGTTTAATGCAGCAGCATATCCCTTTTCCGGTGCGCTTAGTAATGGGCTGCGGGCAGCGGGTGATGTGAAATTTACCATGTATGTTTCGGTTATCTCCACGATAGCGGTGCGTCTGCTTTTATCATGGCTCTTGGGAATTGTTTTGAAAATGGGCGTGATCGGGATTGCTATTGCAATGGTTTGTGACTGGAGCATTCGGGCGGTCATTTTCTTCTGGAGGCAGAAGTCCGGAAAATGGAAAACATTTCAGGTGATATAGATTCATTTATAATAAGTTCAATATCGGTATATTATGCCTTATGGTCTTAGCAAGTTTTGCCGTTTTGCTGTGAATGTGTGGGAGGTCAATCCTGCTGGAAAAGCTGATGAACAGGTTGCCAGAGAAGGGCTTTCCTGTATGGAAGTTTGGATGAAAGAACTGGGACTTACAATGAATCTCCATGAGTTGGGGGCAACAGAAGAAATGTTGCATGGTATTGCAAATGGAACCATCATCATGGAAGGTGGATATAAGGTGTTGAATCATGATGAGGTATTGGAGATTTTGAAGAACAGTTTGTAAGCATTCAAGTAGGAGCTTTTATAACGATAATATAATAGAAAAAGGCAAGTGCTGTGAAAGAAATTTTTCTTTGATGTTGCTTGTCTTTTTTTAATTCATCACTTGACATTGTGGCAAAGAAATCCTGAAAGGGGACGAGTAGAAAAAAGAGCAGCTGCATGAGCAGGAAGAAGAAAATAGACAGAGCAGTTGATGATGTGGAATGTCCGGTGCAGTGTGGGTGTAATGCTCATGTTGCATCGGACTTTTTTCGAAAATGATTTTTAATAATGTTGATTTTCAACTACTTTTAACTCAAATATTGCATCTTAACTTAAAAAGAGTTAAGATTGCAAGTAATGACATGGAATATCTCGATAAAGTTCCTGGAGTCAAGAATCAAAGTGTTTTTAAAGAAGCTTATGTTATGGGATATTTTATTTACTAATGTTGATTTTCAACTGCTGGACGAATGGGAGGGGTGCTTCATGCCGTTGCAAATGATCAGAAACGATATTACAAAAATGAGTGTTGACGCAATCGTCAATGCTGCCAACACGTCCCTTTTGGGCGGCGGAGGTGTGGACGGCTGCATTCATCGTGCGGCCGGACCGGAACTGCTTGCAGAATGCCGTACGCTGCATGGCTGCGAAACCGGCAGTGCAAAAATTACAAAGGGATACCGTCTGCCCTGCAAATATGTGATCCATGCAGTCGGTCCGCGCTGGCGGGATGGCAGGCATCGGGAGCAGGAGCTTCTGGAATCCTGTTATCGGACATCTTTGAATCTGGCGAAAGAAAATGGCTGTCAGTCTGTAGCCTTTCCGCTGATTTCCTCCGGTGTTTACGGCTATCCAAAAGACCAGGCTCTGAAGGTTGCAGTCGATACCATCAGCGAATTTTTGCTGGAAAACGAGATGATGGTCTATATCGTTATTTTTGACCGAAAGACATATCAGATTAGCGGAAAGCTGTTTGATGACATCGCAGTGTACATAGATGACAGGTATGTGGAAGAACATACCGACAGGAGGGCAGAACAGAGTCGGTGTTCCGAAGCATGGCAAGAGGAATCCTGCTTTGAAGCTGCATCTGTCCCGCTGCCGCCCGAAGCAATCTGTAAATCCTGCAGCAGTCAGTCTCTGGAAGAGGCGCTGGGGCAGATGGATGAGAGCTTTTCAGAAATGCTGCTTCGAAAGATTGAGGAAAGCGGTATGACGGATGCACAGTGCTACAAGAAAGCAAATATTGACAGAAAGCTCTTCTCAAAAATCCGTTCGGATAGATTCTATAAGCCATCCAAACCTACGGTGCTGGCATTTGCCCTCGCTTTGGAGCTACCGCTTGCCCAGATGCAGGAGATGCTCGGCAAGGCAGGATTCACATTGTCCCATTCAAGTAAATTTGACATCATTGTAGAATATTTTGTCGAACGGGGAAACTATAATGTGTATGAAATTAACGAGGCACTGTTTGCCTTTGACCAGAGTCTGATCGGTACATAAGGAAAAAGAAATGTCGCTTTCCATGCGACCACTCCGCAAAAGAAAATCGCTATACTATGGCTGTAAGGTACGAAATCGAGCAGTCATTTGCGTGAGGAATGAGCCAAAGCTCGAGCTTGCTCGAAACCTTGGCGAATACTGCGACAGCGAGCCCGTAAGGGCGAGATCTTTTAGGAGGATAAGCATATGAGAAAGAATTTAACAGAGATCGTTTTTATCTTAGACCGCAGCGGTTCTATGAACGGACTGGAACGGGATACCATCGGCGGATTCAATTCCATGATTGAGCAGCAGAAAAAAACAGAGGGCGAAGCACTGATTTCAACGGTACTGTTTGACAATGTGAGTGAAGTCCTGCACGACCGTGTAGATGTAAAGAAAATCCGACCGATGACCGACCGGGATTATACAGTTCGCGGATGCACAGCGCTCTTAGATGCCATCGGCGGTGCGATTCATCACATTGGAAATGTTCATAAGTATGCAAGACCGGAGGATGTACCGGAACACACCATGTTCGTAATCACTACGGACGGAATGGAAAATGCCAGCCGCCGGTACAACAGCGAAAAAGTGAGGCAGATGATCGAGCGGCAGAAAGCGAAATACGGTTGGGAGTTTTTGTTCCTCGGTGCTAATATTGACGCGGTAGAGACCGCAAGCCAGTTCGGAATCGGTGCAGACCGTGCAGTCAACTATCAGTGCGACAGCGAAGGAACTGCGTTGAATTATGAGGTGGTCAGCGAAGCAATCAGCTCTGTCCGGTGCAGTGCCCCGTTGAACGCAGACTGGAAAAAACGTATAGATGAGGATTATAAAAAACGTGGAGGAAAATAGAAATATGCAGGCGTATACCTACGTTTCAAAAGGAAAATTCGAATTAAGAGAGAAGCCAAAACCGACCCTGATGCAGGAGCGGGATGCTATTGTCAAAGTGACACTCGCCAGCATTTGCTCCAGCGATCTGCATATCAAGCATGGCAGCGTTCCGCGGGCAGTACCCGGGATCACGGTTGGCCATGAGATGGTGGGGATTGTGGAAGAGGTTGGAAAGGCAGTTACCAAGGTAAAACCGGGAGACCGGGTGACAGTAAACGTGGAGACCTTCTGCGGTGAATGCTTTTTCTGCAAGAAAGGGTATGTGAATAACTGTACAGATGAAAATGGCGGTTGGGCGCTGGGCTGCCGGATTGATGGCGGCCAGGCGGAATATGTGCGTGTGCCCTTTGCAGATCAGGGACTGAATAAGATTCCGGATGGCGTTACGGATCGACAGGCATTGCTGGTGGGCGATGTTCTGGCTACCGGTTACTGGGCAGCGCGTATTTCAGAGATCTCAGAGCAGGATACGGTGCTGATCATCGGAGCCGGCCCCACCGGTATCTGTACCCTGCTTTCGGTAATGCTGAAAAAACCAAGACGGATTATTGTGTGTGAAAAGGATAAAAATCGTCTGCAGTTTATCCGACAGCATTATCCGGAGATTTTGTTGGTTTCTCCGGAGAAGTGTGAAGCGTTTGTACGGGCAAACAGCGATCATGGGGGAGCTGACGTTGTGCTGGAGGTTGCGGGGGCGGAAGCTACCTTCCGTCTGGCCTGGGAATGCGCGAGACCCAATGGTCTGGTGACGGTGGTTGCTCTTTATGATCAGGCACAGATCCTGCCGCTTCCGGATATGTATGGAAAAAATCTTACCTTTAAAACCGGAGGGGTGGATGGCTGTGACTGTGAAGAAACATTACGGTTGATTGCAGAGGGAAAACTGAACACAGAGCCGCTTATCACCCATACCTATCCATTAGAAAGGATAGAGGAAGCCTATGAACTCTTTGAAGGTAAGCGGGACGGTGTAATTAAGGTAGCAGTAGAATGCTAAAAGAAGATATAGATAATTCCAATCATTAATGTACTATATATGGTATGATAATGATTGGAATTTTGTTATAACAGGGGGGATTTCCAACCATTAGTATATACGATCCATGAAAAATCAGGTAAAATTATGTATAGGTAATTAAGGGATCGGTTTTATGAATCCGCTGGGTCCGGATGTGGCGACAATCCGTACTTCTGGCTGTATCGTCTTTTCGCATGGAGGCAATGGCTGCCGGAGGATTTGCCGGAGAATATGAACGATGGATGGATATGGCAGATCTGCCGACCGAAGAGGAAGAGAAGGAATTAATTGCCACGCTGTTTTCTCTGAGCTGAATGATCTGACGGCCGAAGCGAGGAATAAATTTACGGAAGAGAAAAACGGTTAATGCAGTGCTTTTGAGGGACAAACTTTCGTGCATTCATAGCAGAGAATACACTCTGTTCCGTTTTTCCGCTTGCGGGTTTCCTTATTAACCTCCACGTTCATGGGGCAGACCTGCAGACACTTCCTGCAATGGACACACTTATCCTCATCACAGTGGACGCGCAGAAGAGAGAAATAGCTCATAGGTTTGAGAAAAACCGTAATGGGACACAGGTACTTGCAGAATGCCCGGTTATCTTGAAACAGGAAGGCGAACACAATACCGACAAGGTAATAAAGCGCATTTCCGGCCAGGAAAAGCCAGAACATGATTTGCTCCAGATGTGCCACCTGCATCAGAAACAGCCCAGACACCAACGCCAGAGACAGAAGAAACATCACATAGCGAAGGAAGCCCAGCTTTTCTTTTCGTGGCTTCTGCGGCTGATTGTAGGGCAGAAAGTCCAGCACCATAGCTGTCCAGCAGGCGTAACCGCACCAGCCACGCCCAAAAAGCAACGGTCCGAAAATTTTTGCAACCGCGTAGTGGATAGTTGCTGCTTCGAAAACGCCGAGAAACAGGTAGTACCAGAACCCTTCGATCTGCATATTTTCACGGGAAATCACGCCAAGGTACAGCAACATATAGCTGCCCACCGCCAACTGGACGAAATGCCGGGCATACCGTTTCCCGGCGGTAAACAGTGCCGTTCCAAGCCCAAGGCAGGCTCCGATGTAGCTGAAATTCAGCAGATAGAAAAAATTGTCCTTTGTGAGCCACAGCGTAACTGCCACTGCTTCAAACAGCAGAAACAGCAGCATAGATGGCACGTATTTGTGAAGTCTGTTTGGGATTTTCGTCATCTCTTTGATCCTCTGCTTTCTTATCTTTTCTCAATGCACGGACTGCCAGGCCGGTGCAAGAGCGTGTCTGGTATCTTAGCATAAGTATAGCAGAGAAATAAAAAAATAGTAATCAGATTCTTGTAAAACATCTGCAAAAAAGTGAAACGACTACAGGCGCAGACGATTATGACTGCCTGCGCCTGTAGTCGTTTGGAGTCATTCCAAACTGTTTTTTAAAAGCTGTCTGGAAGTGGCCTGGACTGGAAAAGTTTGATGTATTCCTATGCATAGGGTATAATGTCTTTAGGGAAAAAGATATGATTACGAAAACAAAATATTCCGCAAACATGATAGAGAAAGCAGGTATGTTATGAAAAGAAAAATTATGATTGTGGCAGTGGCAGCTGCTGTGATTTTTGCTGTGATTGCGATTCTTTCCGTTTTGGCGCAGACACCGGCATTAATCTGAGAAATCGAAATGATCTGCTGTGAAATTTCCGGCGGATCATGGAAGGATGGGAAAACTGGCGTTTTGCAAATGATTTTGCCTACTTTCATACAAAAAATACTTTGAATATCAAGAAATCTATGCTACACTGATACTGCATGACAAAATAAAAGAAAGTGGGGATTGTAGTATGAGTGGTCTGTTTCGGGCTCTTCATCGGACAAAAGTGTTTCGAAATCTGACGGAGCAGGAGTTTGCATGGGTTTTATATGATGTGGGAAATTCGGCATTTATTATGCTTGCCTGTTCGCTGATTCCGATCTGGTTTAAGAGTCTGGCAATCGGTACAGGGCCGGGAAAAATCAGTTCGGATCAGGCGACGGCGTATTATTCGATTGCCATTTCCATTGTTACGGTGGTGGTGGCACTGATCGGTCCTGTCTGCGGTGTGCTGGCGGATCGTAAGGATAAGAAAAAGATCTTTTTTACCACAACGGCAGGTCTTGGCATCACAGGATGTGTGCTGAATGGCGTTGCAACGAGCTGGGTGCTGTTTCTGGTCATTTATATTGTGACAAGAGTCTGCTATAATGCATCGCTGACGATTTACGATTCCATGTTGAATGATGTGACAACGGAGGAACGTATGGATGAGGTATCCTCCTATGGCTATGCGTGGGGATACCTGGGATCCTGCATTCCGTTTCTTGTAGCACTGATTGCTTATGTGTTGGGGCCGGATATGGTCGGGGTGCTGCCGGATTTTGTCTCTAAGATGATTGGCTTTTGCGTAACGGCTCTCTGGTGGCTGGTGGTGACGCTGCCGTTGCTGAAGGAGTATCGGCAGAAGAATTACGTGGAAATGAGAACGGTTACCGTCGGTCAGACATTTGGAAAAATATTCAGAACCCTGAAAAAAATCGCAGTTTCGGACCGGAAAGTATTTTTCTTTCTGATTGGATTCTTTCTCTATATTGATGGGGTCGGAACTATCATTGACAACTGCATCAACATCGGAACCGATCTGAACCTGAATACGGTCGGGCAGGTTGTTTTCCTGCTTGCCACGCAGGTTGTCGCTTTTGGAGGATCTCTGTTTTTTGCAAAACTGTCGCGGAAAAAAGATACGGTATCCCTGATTCTGATCTGCATCGCAGGCTATTTTGTCATCTGCCTCTATGCGCTGACACTGCGGACGCTGGTGCACTTTGCGATTCTGGCATTTGGAGTGGGATGCTTTCAGGGATCGATTCAGTCGTTGTCGCGGTCGTATTATTCCAAAATTATTCCGGCGGAGAATTCGGGAGAATATTTTGGCATCTACGATATTTTTGCCAAGGGCGCTTCCTTCCTTGGATCTGTAGTCATTGCAGTTGTAAAGCTGGCGGGAGGAACGATCAACGTAGCGGTTGCATGTCTGGCGGTTTTCTTTGCACTTGGATTTGTTTTTCTGAAAATTGCAGACCATCAGCCGATGGCGGGTGAAAAATAAAAGATACATAGTATAAAAAATCTCAAAACCAGGAGAACAAGAGCAACTGGTTTTGAGATTTTTTGCTTTTGACTCCGGGGTTTCACAAAGAGAGGTTTTGTGTTACGATAATCAGTGAGTCGGGCTGCCGGGAATGTGGCTGCCTGAAAAAAGCACAGACAGGCCAGATCCGGAAGGCCGGAAGAGTCGATCACAGGGATGCGTTTCTGGACACCGAGGAGCTGTACATTGGTACCAGACCCCATTACACTTCTATCTGCAGACCCCGATTGCACAGATTCATGATTACAGCATGGCGCAGTTTGAGCATTGGACGAAAGAAACATTCTCTGCCAATTTTCGCAAAATGCTGACGCTGGAACAATACCGCGATCCAAAACTTGCGCAGCTTCATCATGATTATCTGGCGGGCGGACCATTGGAATATATGGCGGCGATTTTTCGTAAGCTGGCGGATTCTGATCTGTGAGAAGAACCCGGAAGCTTTTGAAAAATTTGAAGCCGCATTCCCCAAAAAGGAAAAGCTGAAACTGCTGGGGCAGCTGTTCTGATTCGAGCGATAAAGTTTGGCAGCAGAACGATGCTGAGGGGTAAGCAGGTGTGTGATAAAAGGAGAACAGGACAATGGGGGAATCCCGTGTCCTGTTTTTTTGCCCCTGAAAAGTGGAAATTTCCTATCCCCTCTGCATACAATACAGGTAGAGTATCTTTTCAAACCCGTTCGGAAAGGATGATCATTATGACGAAAGGCATTGTAAAAATAAAGAAAAACCGTGCATTTGTAGAGCAGCAGAACGGCGAGGTGGAAGTGGCTTCCGGGCAGTATGTGTATCTGAAAGTGGAAAATTGCTGGATTCCGGTGGTGGTGCGGTATTCGGCGCGGAGGAAGAAGTGGTATTTTAAGTATCTCGAGGAAATCCCGGTCTGCGGGCAGAAGGTGCTGCTGAAGGCGTAGCCGGTAAAGGGCGTTTCACGTATGTTTAACATGTGTTTAATCTTTCTGAGGCAGAAATTCATTATGCAGCTCCTGGATTCTGCGCTGTTCGGCAGCTTCCTGTTTTTCACGCTCCGATCGATACGAAGATCCCGCAGGCAGAGCGCAGATCAGCGTCAGACCGAAAACAAGAAGAAAAGAATAAAGATATGGATGACCGGGATGATTTTCATGATTCATAGGAAGCCTGGCTTTCTGAATGTAAAATTCGTAGATAAGGATTTTCTGTGTCTAAAATTCAGTATAGCAAACGGAATTTTTCGCGTCAATGGAAAGGATTGGTTTCTCGATTTCCAAATTCATCATTTACGCCGTCCCCAAAGTCTGCTAAGATAAAGAAAACTTGTTACCAAACGAGAAAACAGGAGTGATTTACATTGAAAAAGATCTTATTTATCGCAACCGGCGGCACAATCGCTTCGAAGAAGACGGAAAATGGTCTGACTCCGCAGATTACGCCGGAGGAGTTATTGTCTTATATTCCGGAGGTGGAAGGCCTCTGTGAGATTACGGCGGTGAATCCGTTTAATCTGGACAGCTCGAATGTGGTTCCGGAGAACTGGAGCACGCTGGTGAAAGTGGCGAAGGAGCATTACGAGGATTACGACGGTTTCGTCATCGCGCACGGAACTGATACGATGGCGTACACCGCGGCGGCGCTTTCCTATATGATTCAGAATTCGGAAAAGCCGATCGTCATCACCGGAGCACAGCGGCCGATCAATTTGGATATCACGGATGCAAAGACAAACCTGTCCGACAGCTTTTATTACGCCTGTGATGATGCATCCCAGGGTGTGCAGATTGTGTTCGACGGAAAAGTCATCGCGGGAACGCGCGCGAAGAAGGTGCGGACGAAGAGCTACAATGCCTTTTCCTGCATCGATTTCCCGTACCTTGCGGTAATACAGGACCGCCGGATTCTGCGGTATCTGCCGATGCTGCCGTATGAAAAGCCGGTTCGTTTTTATGAAAACTTAAGCGATAACGTTTTTCTCTTGAAACTGATCCCGGGAATCAGCCCGGTATTGCTTCCGGCGATTTTTGAGCACTACGATGCGATCATTGTGGAGAGCTTCGGTGTCGGCGGTATTCCGGCGAGCATCAAGGAGCCGTTTTACGAGCTCTGCCAGAAGTACCCGGAAAAACTCATCATCATGTGTACCCAGGTTTCTCACGAGGGAAGCGATATGACCGTCTATGAAGTCGGCCATGAGATGAAAACCCTGTGCAACATTCTCGAGTCATACGATATGACCCCGGAGGCAGTCGCAACTAAAACCATGTGGCTTCTCGGCAACCGTCCGGATGATCATGAGAGCCGGGAAAAAGCATTCTATAAACCGATCAACTACGATACGGTCTGGAAATAAGAAAAAGAAAGACGGCAAAAAGGCTGTCACGGTCCGCAGGAAAGAAATGTTTCTGCTGGCTGTGAACGCCTCTTTTTCTTTTTGAGGAAAAAGAAATTTTCTACAAAATTTTCAGACAGTACGGACGCAAAATTGATTTTTATTGGAAGAATTGTGCAAATTTCATAGAAAAATCAGAAACAGGTTGATATCTTTTGAATATTTTAGTAGAATTGAATTCATGATGCAGTGCGGAAAACGGCGGATTTTGGATGACGAATCCAACCGCTGGTTACAGTTACAACATATGTCGATATCGAGGAGACACCGACCGGCATCCGCTTAAAGAAGTATATGGAGGAATATTTCGATCCACGGATTTATATCGCAGGAGAGCTTGGCATCGGACTGAATTCGTGCTCGAACTGCCTCGGCAACTGCTACATTGAGGATGAATCCGCGTATGGAACCTTCCACGTAGGGCTTGGACGCAATATCGCGCTCGGCGGCGTGCAGAATGCGAAAGGCCACTTCGACCTGGTCTGCCGGGAACCCGATATTTTTACCGATAACCGTCAGATTATGGACCGGGGAAAGATTATTGCACCCGAGCCTGTGTTATACTAAAGGACAGAACCAGGAGACAAAAATTAAGAGACAAAAGGAGAAAAGACGATGAAAGTTTTATTAACAGGATTTGACCCATTTGGAGGAGAGAGCGTGAACCCGGCATTCGAGGCCATCAAACTTCTGCCGGATACCATCGCCGGAGCAGAGATCGTAAAAGTTGAGATTCCGACCGAGTTTACCAGAAGTATTTCCTGTGTGGAAGCAGCCATCAAAGAGCACAATCCGGACGTTGTCATCGATGTCGGACAGGCAGGCGGACGCGCATGCGTAACCGTAGAGAAAGTCGGCATCAACCTTGCAGACGCAAGAATCCCGGACAACGCCGGAGAGCAGCCGTCCGATGAACCGCTGCAGGCAGACGGCCCGACCGCATACTTTGCAACGATTCCGGTCAAAGCAATGGTTCAGAACGTCCGCGAACACGGCCTTCCGTGCCACGTATCCTTCACCGCAGGCACCTACGTATGCAACTGCGTTATGTACAATGTGCTTCACCTGTGCGCAACGAAATATCCGAACATCCGCGCAGGCTTCATCCATGTACCGTTCGCATGCGAGCAGGTAGTCGGAAAAGCAAGCACCATGGCAAGCATGCCGCTGGAAACGATTGCAAAATCTCTGGAATACTGCATCGAGGCGGTTGTAACCAACAAAGAAGAAGTAAAAGAGGCAATGGGAACGACCCACTAAAGAAGCATTTCAGGCCGTCTTACCGGAAAAAGGTGAGGCGGCCTATATTTTTTGCTTTTTTCCCTTTTGCAAACCATATCTTTTGTGTTACAATAGATTTTGTCAGAATTTTTATGCGAAAGGAACGAAAGAAAATGGAAGAGGGTAAAATTTTTAAATTTCATAATGACCTTGATACAGACCAGATCATCGCGTCCCAGTATCTGCTTCTGCCGAATCTGGATGAGATGAAAGGCCATGCGTTTGAATCGTTAGATCCGGACTTTGCAAAGAAAGTAAAACCGGGAGATTTTGTCGTAGGAGGAGAAAACTTTGGCTGTGGTTCCTCAAGAGAGCAGGCGCCGGGTGTTTTAAAAGCATTGGGTGTGCAGGCAGTTATCGCAAAATCCTTCGCCAGAATCTTTTTCCGCAACGCCATCAATATTGGTCTGCCGGCGATTGTCTGTAAAGACCTGCCGGATGCCGTAGAAAACGGTGATACCATGATCCTTCACATGTCCGAGGGAACCGCAGAAGTGAACGGGAAAACGTACACCTGCACGAAACTGCCGGAATATATGCAGAATATACTGAATCAGGGAGGCCTGATCGCTTCTTTGAACCGCGAGGAGGAGTAAGACCATGGGAATGACAATTGCAGAGAAAATTATCGCCGCTGCAGCCGGCGTTCCGGAAGTAAAACCGGGAGATATCCACACTGTAACACTGGATCGTCTGATGAGCAACGATGGAACTACTCATCTGACGGTTGATATGTATCGCAATAAATTAAACCATCCGCACATCGCGGATCCGAAAAAGCTGGTTTTTATCGTTGACCACAATGTACCGTCCGACAGCCCGAAAACAGCGGCATCCCAGAAAAAAATGCGTGATTTTGCAAGAGAGAATAGCATTGATTTCTGGGAGGGAAAAGGTGTATGCCATCAGGTGATGATCGAGAATTACGTCCGCCCGGGCGAGCTGATCTTCGGCGCTGACAGCCATACCTGCTCTTACGGAGCACTCGGCGCATTCGGCACCGGTGTCGGCTGTACCGATTTCCTGTACGGCATGGTAACGGGAACTTCCTGGGTACTCGTACCGGAAAGCGTAAAATTCAATCTTGTAGGAAAACTGCCGGAGGGCGTTTATGCGAGAGATCTGATCCTCACCATCATCGGCGAGGTAGGCGCAAACGGATGCAACTACCAGGTGATGGAGTTTACCGGTGAGGGTGCAAAGACTTTAAGCATCAGCGACCGTATGGCACTTTGCAACATGGCAGTTGAGGCCGGCGCCAAGACCGGTATCTTTGAGGCAGATGAGAAAGCCATCGAGTACCTGAAAGAGCACGGAAGAGAGCCAAAAGAAATCTTCCACAGCGATCCGGACGCAAAATACGTCAGAGAGTACACCTTTGACCTTTCCAAAGTCCGCCCGGTTGTTGCAAAACCGGATTTCGTAGACCGCGTTGTTCCGGCAGAAGAGACCTGCGGAACGCCGATCAATGAAGCATTCCTTGGATCCTGCAACAACGGAAGAATCGAAGATCTCCGCGTCGGCGCAGAGATCATCCGCGGAAAGAAAGTCGCAGAGGGCGTCCGTTTCCTCGTTGTTCCGGCAAGCCAGACGATCTACCGCCAGGCATTAAAAGAAGGCATCATCGACACCTTCATGGAGGCCGGAGCCATCGTCATGAACCCGAACTGCAGCGTCTGCTGGGGAAGCTGCCAGGGTGTCATCGGCGAGAACGAAGTGCTGATCAGCACCGGAACCCGTAACTTCAAGGGCCGTGCCGGTCATCCAAGCTCCAAAGTATACTTGGGCTCTGCCGCAACCGTAACCGCATCTGCAATTGCCGGAAAGATTGCGACGGCAGATCAGATCTGACCATTTTCTTTGAGGGATACATAATATTTTTGGGAGAATAAACATATGGAAGCATTTACAGGAAAAGTATGGGTGCTTGGAGACGATATTGATACCGATATCATTATCCCGACCGAGTATCTTGCTTTAAAGACAATTGACGATATGAAACAGTACGGCTTTTCCCCGCTCCGCCCGGAACTGGCCGGACAGATTGAAAAGGGCGACATCATCGTGGCAGGAAAGAACTTCGGCTGCGGCTCCTCGAGAGAGCAGGCACCGGAGATCATCAAGGCGCTCGGCATTTCCTGCGTTATCGCGAAATCCTTTGCCCGGATCTTTTTCCGCAACTCCATCAATAACGGCCTTCTTCTGATCGAGCAGCCGGATCTGCACGACGATATCAAAGAGGGCGACACCATCACCGTCAAGATGAATGAGCATGTTGATTACAACGGAAAAACATACCCGATCGCAGCTCTGCCGGAGAACCTGATGGATATCATTCAGGCAGGCGGCCTGGTAAAGGCAATGCGCAAGCGCAACGGATTGGATTAAGAGCGGGAGGAAGAAACGATGGGCAATACAGTAATTGAAAAAATCATCCGCCACAACACCGGAAAAGACGTAAAACCGGGCGACATTGTGACGGTCAACGTGGACAGAGTCATGATTCATGATATCTTCATCCCGTTTGTCGGCGATAAATTCGAGGAGATGGGTTTTACCAAACTGTGGGACCCGGATAAAGTCGTTCTGATCTACGACCACCTCGTTCCGGCAAGCCAGGTGGACGATACGAGACATTTCCACAAAGGCGATGAATTTGCAAAGAAATATGGCATGAAAAACGTACACAGAAGCGACGGAATCTGCCATCAGTTAATGACAGAGGCAGGTTACGTAAAACCGGGCGACGTTGTTTTCGGAACCGACAGCCACACGACGACATACGGCTGTGTCGGTGCATTCTCTTCCGGAATCGGCTACACAGAGATGGCGAGCATCCTTGGAACGGGTACGATGTGGATCAAAGTGCCGGAGACGATCAAAGTTGTCATCGAAGGCGAACTGCCGAAAAATGTGATGTCAAAAGACATTATCCTGCGTCTGATCGGTGACCTCGGTGCAGACGGCGCAACGTACCGCGCACTGGAGTTCTCAGGAAGCACCGTAGAAAATATGACCGTGGCAAGCCGTATGACGATTGCCAACATGGCGATCGAGGCAGGTGCCAAATGTGCACTTTTTACCCCGGATGAGAAGACCGCAGAATACTGCGAGATCGAACTCAATGACTATCAGAAGAGCTTAAAAGGCGATGAGGATGCAAAATATCTGTGCACCATCACCTACCGCGCCGAGGATTTTGTGCCGGTTATGGCATGCCCGTCCCAGGTAGACAAGATCCGTGATACCAGCGTTCTCGAGGGAACCCCGATCGATCAGGTCTTCATCGGTTCCTGTACGAACGGCCGTCTCGAGGATCTGCAGGCGGCAGCCGAGGTTTTAAAAGGCAAAAAAGTAGCCGACTACGTAAAACTGATCGTAACACCGGCAAGCCGCAAGATTTATCTGCAGGCAAGCAAAATGGGCATTCTCGATACACTGGCAGAGGCAGGCGCCATGATTACACATCCGGGATGCGGCCTGTGCTGCGGAAGAGCGGGCGGAATCCTCTCTGACGGCGAGCGTGTTGTAGCAACGAACAACCGAAACTTTCTTGGAAGAATGGGTACTTCTAAAGTTGAAATTTATCTGGCATCTCCAAAGACAGCGGCAGCATGTGCAGTAGCTGGAAAAATTGTGACGCCGGAAGTGTAAACGAACTTAACAGCAGAAAGGGAAAACAGACGACATGAATGGTTCAATGTTTATCGGAACCTGGTGGGCACTCGTCCCGCCGCTGCTTGCAATTCTGCTTGCATTTGTAACAAAAGAAGTTTACAGTTCCCTGTTCATCGGATCGGCAGTCGGTGTCCTTTTGTACACCGGCTTCCATCCGTGGGATGCGTTCACAAGCTTCTTTGAAATTTTACGGAACAGCATGAACATCAACATTCTGATCTTCGATATCCTGCTTGGCATGGTTGTCGTGCTGATGGCGAAATCCGGCGGCTCGGCGGCGTATGGAAAATGGGCGGGGACGAAGATCAAAACGAAGCGGAGTGCGCTTCTGGCAACGATGGGGCTTGGTGTTCTGATTTTTGTGGATGACTATTTCAACTGTCTGACAGTCGGCTCTGTCATGCGCCCGGTCACGGACAGCCACAAGGTTTCCCGCGCGAAACTCGCATACATCATCGACTCCACCGCAGCGCCAATCTGCATTATCGCGCCGATCTCAAGCTGGGCGGCAGCCGTCAACTCGTATGTGCCGGCGGATGCGGGAATCAGCGGATTCCAGCTGTTTCTGCGGACAATTCCGTATAACCTGTATGCGATCCTTACAATTGCGATGGTCTTTTACATCTGCTACACCGGCTTTGATTTTGGTCAGATGAAGCTCCACGAGGATAATGCCGCCAAAGGTGATCTTTTCACGACCGGAGGCGAGGAGTTTGAGCAGGTTTCCGAGCAGGAGGTCAATCCGAACGGAAAAGTCATCGACCTCGTGCTCCCAGTTGCCGTGCTGATTGTATCAGCGATTGGAGCGATGGTTTACACTGGCTTCCTCGGCGGCGCGGACAATGTGATTTCCGCGTTCGCAGGATGTGATGCAGAAACGAGTCTGATTTTTGCCTCCGTCGTGACGATCCTGTTTATGATGGCGCTGTATCTGCCGCGGAAGGTCATCACCTTCAAGAGCTTTATGGACAGCCTGTCCGAGGGCTTCAAGCTGATGGTTCCGGCGGTTACGATTCTCGTCTTTGCGTGGACCTTAAAAGGCGTCGGTGATGCGATGGGCCTGGCCCAGTTTGTCGGAAACGTCGTGGGAGACCATGCATCCGCAAGTATTTTTATCCCGGTGGTGCTGTTCGCAGTGGCGGTGTTCCTTTCCTTTTCGACGGGAACCTCCTGGGGAACGTTCGCGATTCTTGTGCCGATTGCAACGGGCATGTTCGCAGCCGGAACAAATCTGGAGATGATGATTATCTCGGTATCCGCCGTCCTGGCAGGGGCGGTCTGCGGTGACCATATTTCGCCGATCTCGGATACGACGGTTATGTCAAGTGCGGGTGCGCAGAGTAACCATCTGAACCACGTATCGACGCAGATGCAGTATGCGGCCGTTACGGCGTGTGTCTGCCTGGTGGGATATCTGATTGCAGCCGTGACCAGAACGTGGTGGATCACACTTGGCGTCAGCCTTTTTCTTCTTTTGGCTGTTTTAACCGGAATGCGCAGATTTTGCGCAAAAAAAGCGGAAAACGGCAAAAAATAAAAAAGAAAACAGAAAAACGCGTGAAATGCTTGACGGGAGAGAAAAAGAACCGTATACTAAAAAATAGAACAAACATTCACAGGACAACGGTGTCCTGCAAAGAAGAAGCGGAACGCTTTTGGAGCAGGAATGTGAATTGGAACAGAAGGAATTGGATTTTTCAAAGTCCAGTTCCTTCTGTTTATCTCTGTTAAAATTGCATCGGAGCTGTGAAATGCAGGAGAAGAAAGGAGGCATTCCGGGGCGAAAACGCTTTGGAAAAGGGAAGGACTGTTATGATCAGAAAGATCATAGCAGACAATGGCAAAAACAAAAAGAGGGAGAAAATATATGATATTTGGAAAGTACATTAACAAATACTACCTGAAGAATGCGCCCATTCTGATTCTCGGTCTTGCAGCGCTGATTCTCGTAGATTATTTCCAGCTTTTCATACCGGAGCTGTACCGCATGGTCATCAACGGCATGAACGGCGACCCTGTTCTGGTCAACGGCCAGGCGGCGGTGTTTGATATGGAATTTCTGCTGGATCAGGTCTGCCGGCCCATGATTATTACCATTATCGTCATGGTAGTCGGCCGTTTCCTGTGGCGAGTCTGCTTTTTCGGCTCCGCGATCCGCGTGGTGACCGATCTTCGTACCTGCATGTTCGCGCACAGCAAGGAGCTGTCCCAGGAGTATTATCAGGTCAACAAAGTCGGAAACCTGATGAGTCTTTACACGAACGATCTCGATACCGTGCAGGAGTGCTTCGGCGACGGTATTCTGATGTTCTGCGATGCGCTGTTTTTAGGCCTGCTTGCCGTGATCAAAATGTGGCGCATGAACCACTTCCTGACCGGCCTTTCCATGATCCCGATGGCATTTCTGATGGCCGCCGGCACAACGCTCGGCAAATACCTGATGAAAAAGTGGGAAGAGCGCCAGGCGGCCTTTTCCGAGCTGTCCGATTTCGCGCAGGAAAACTATTCCGGTCTTGCTGTCATCAAAGCATTCGTCAAAGAGACGAAAGAGCTGATGATGTTCCGCAGACTGAACCGCGAGAACGAGGACATCAACGTAGAATATACCAAAATTTCCACACTGCTGAACATTATGGTAACGCTGTTCGTCGAGTCCGTCATCTGCGTAATCTTAGGCTACGGCGGCTATCTCGTTTACTGCGGAAGCTTCGACGCCGGCCAGCTTGTCGAGTATATCGGCTATTTCTCGGCCGTTGTATGGCCGATCATGGCGGTCTCCATGCTGATCGAGAAAACATCCCGTGGAAAAGCGTCCTTAAACCGTATTACGGAACTGCTTGACGCAAAAGTCGATGTGAAGGACCGCGGCGGTGTGCAGGATCTGCCGTCCATCCATGGAAAAATCGAGTTCCGCAATCTGACCTTCCGCTATCCGGACGGGGAGTACGATGTGCTGAAAAACGTATCGTTTACCATTGAGCCGGGCGAGAGTGTCGGCATCGTCGGAAAGACCGGTTCCGGAAAAACGACCATCGTCGATCTGCTGCTCCGCACCTACAACGTGCCGGACGGAACGCTGTTCATTGATGACCACGATGTCAACACCGTTTCCATCCACACCGTGCGTGAGGGCTGTGCCTACGTGCCGCAGGACAACTTCCTGTTCTCCGACACGATTTCCGGCAATATTTCCTTCGCCTTTGATGACGAAAACCAGGAGGCCATTGAGGATGCGGCGATGATGTCCGATGTCCATGACAATATCGCAGAGTTCAAAGAGGGCTACCGCACCGTTCTTGGCGAGCGCGGTGTGACGGTTTCCGGCGGACAGAAGCAGCGAATCTCGATTGCGCGTGCGCTGATGAAACACGCACCGATTCTGATTCTCGACGATTCCGTCTCTGCGGTCGATACCAAAACAGAGCGCACGATTCTCGACAATCTCAAAAAACGTGAGGGACTGACGACAATTCTGATCGCACACCGGATTTCAACGGTGGAGCAGATGGACAAGATCGTGTTCGTCGAGGACGGAGAAGTCCATGCAGTCGGAAAACACGAGGATCTGTACCGGACCTGCACGGCGTACTGCAAGATGGTCGATCTGCAGAAACTTGAAGAGGAAGCGGGGGAGGAGTAGAAATGCACAATTATTATCCGATTCTCTGGGTCGGCGCGATCATCGGCGTGATTTCCACCCTGCTGATTGTGGCCGCGTTTGTAGTGAAAGATGGAGAAAAAGAAACCGGCTTTGAGCGGAACATGAAAGACAGTGAAATCATGCAGCGTCTGATGGATTACGCAAAGCCGTTTTACCGCCAGTTTATCGTTGTTGGTTTTCTGATGCTGTTTTCGATCGCGTACGATATCATTTCGCCGCTGATCGTCGGCAAAATTGAGGAGCTCGTCGTTGGAAAATTCGCGCTGAATACCCTGTTTCTGTGGGTAGCGGGCTATGCGGCAATCCTTCTTGTCTCGATGGCGTGCACGTATTTCCAGGCCGTGATTCTGCAGAAGACGGGTCAGAAAATCATTTCCAATATGAGGGAGGATCTGTTCGTCCACATCGAGCGCCTTTCCCACGAGCAGTTAAATGAGATTCCGGTCGGAAAGCTTGTCACGAGAACGACAAACGATACGAACGCGATTTCGCTGATGTTCACCAATCTTCTGGTCAATCTTCTGAAGAACTTCTTCGTGATCATCGGTATTCTGATTGCGATGCTGTTTCTGAACTATGAGCTGACGCTGATGGTGCTCTGCTTCGTGCCGTTTATCATGCTGTTCTCGATTATTTTCCGCAAATTCTCGCGAAGAGCACACCGGAAAGTAAAAGACTGTACTACGGACATCAACACGTATCTGTCGGAGAACCTTTCCGGTATGAAAATCACACAGATCTTCAACCGCGAGGATGCCAAGATGCGCGAGTTTACCGACAAGAGCAACGCACTCGGCCGCGCACAGCAGGAGCAGATTTTCGTGTTTGGTATTTTCCGTCCGCTCGTCTACATGCTGTATATCAGCTCCGTGCTCTGCCTTTTGTATTTAGGCGGCAAGGGCTATCTGGAGGGAACGTCGTTCCTCGGCCAGACGCTTACCAGCGGTATGATCGTCAGCTTTTACATGTATATTTCAAAATTCTTCAACCCGATCCAGAACCTGGCGGAGCAGTTCAACTGGCTGCAGTCCGCATTTGCATCCGCCGAGAAAGTATTCTCGATTCTGGATCTTGAGCCAAAAATGCAGGATGCGCCGGATGCGATCGAGCTTACCGGCATCAGGGGCGAAATTGAGTTCCGCGACGTATGGTTTTCCTATATCCCGGGCGAGTGGGTGTTAAAAGGCGTTTCGTTCCACGTCAACCCGAAAGAGACAATCGCATTTGTGGGTTCCACCGGTTCCGGAAAATCGACGATTCTTTCCCTGATCTGCCGGAACTACGAGTTCCAGAAGGGTGAGATTCTGATCGACGGCATCGACATCCGAAAGATCAAGATCGATTCCCTGCGGAAAAAATTCGGCCAGATGCTGCAGGATGTCTTCCTGTTCTCGGGAACGATCCGTAGCAACATTATTCTCCGCGAGGAGGGGATTTCCGATGAGGAGATCATGGACGTCTGCCATTATGTGAATGCTGACCAGTTTATCAACAAGCTGGATCACGGCCTCGACGAGCCGGTGCGGGAGAGAGGAAACAACTTCTCCGCCGGACAGCGCCAGCTTCTCTCGTTTGCGCGTACCATCATCCATAAGCCTTCGGTCATGATCCTTGACGAGGCGACGGCGAACATCGACACCGAAACCGAGCTTCTGATCCAGGATTCCATGGAAAAGATGAAGAACATCGGAACGATGCTGATCGTAGCGCACCGTCTTTCGACGATCCAGCATGCGGATGAGATTATCGTACTGTCCCACGGAAAAATCGTGGAGCATGGAACGCATCAGGAGCTTTTAGCAGCGCAGGGAAGATATTACCAGCTCTACACGCTGCAGTACCACCGCGAGCAGAGTGAGAAACAGAGAGGAAGAAAGTAAGAAAATTTTAGAACAATAAAGACAATTTACAAAAAGGGAGAAATTTTGTTTGTGCAAAGTGACAAAATTTCTCCTTTTTTTTACGGTGTATCATATTAAAATGATTTTAAATCAATATAGTCATATGAAAAAAATATGAGCATAATACGATATCCGTTTTTCCATCTCAAAAAGCGGGCGGTTATAATAAGGGAAGCAAAACGGCAGGCACCAAAAAGCCGGGCCGTCTGTTGAAAGAAAGGGAAAATTTATGGAAAAGAAAGCAAGCCTTGTAGGACGCCTGCTCTCGGAAAATCAGATGTCGGAAGCATTTATCAACAGTATGTTTCTGGCGCTGTCCGGCGGTTTTCAGGATGCCTACACGTACAATTGCAGAGATGAAGTATTCTCAAATGCCCAGACGGGAAACGTTGTGCTGATGAGCCAGAACTTTCTGGAAGGAAACTTTACGGCAGGCCTTCGGTATCTCTTCCCGATCCTCTTTTTTGCGATGGGTGTATTTCTGGCAGAAAATTTCCAGGAGCATTACCGGTATGCAAAGAGGCTGCACTGGCGGCAGGTACTTCTCGCGGCGGAAATTGTGATCCTTGCGATCGTCGGATTTATTCCGTCTTCTTATAATATGCTCGCGGCGATGCTTGTATCGTTTGCGTGCGCGATTCAGGTACAGACCTTCCGCAAGGTCGGCGGTTATTCGTATGCAAGCACCATGTGCATCGGAAACCTGCGAAGCGGAACCGCAGCGCTGTCTATGTATATGCGGGATAAGAAAAAAGAACAGCTCCGTCAGGCCGGATACTATTTCGGCGTGATTCTGGCTTTCGCCATCGGCGCCGGAATCGGAGGCGTGTTCTCCATGCTGTATGGAATCCATGTAATCTGGATTTCCTGCGGACTTCTTCTGGTGAGCTTCCTTCTGATGTCACTGGAAAAGTACCGCTGAGAAATAAGAGAGAGTGAAGAAAGAAGGCTGAAAAAATGGAAGTATTTCTGGAGTGCTGTATGACACTATTCTTTTCAGCGGCCATGCTGCTGCTGATCGTCCGCCTGGCAAAGGGTGAGGAGAAAAACATGATGTTTGCGCGTGTGTTCTCCCTGGCGTCCAACGTCGGTTTCTGGATTGGAATTGTCCGCATCGCTGTGCTGAACCGGAGCGGATTTCTGATGTTCTTCTACATCACAGGCGCAATGCTTTCCTACACGGCGATGGTATTTGCCATGCCGCATAAAAAAGAGCAGATTGCCGGACAGCAGGCATAAATAAAAAAGAGACCCTGTATACGGGAAGGATGGAGCAGCGATGTTCCGTTCGCCGGTAGACAGGGTCTTTTTCTGTTTCAAACAAAAGTTCATAAAATCTTATACGCGTTCCAGAAGCTCCTCGATCAGCTCTTTTGCCGCCGCGTTCTGGTGCTGCCGCGGGTTGATGATAAGACAGATTTCACGTTTGGGGGCCTCCTCGATGAGCGGAATCCGACAGACGGTACGGCTCTTTAAGGCATCGCGTGCCAGCTCCTCCGGATAAAATCCGATGCCGAGGTTATACTCGACCATAGGAAGAATCTGATCCGTCGTCGCCGCCTCCATATCGGGGTGGAAGGCGAGGTTGTGATTCAGAAAGTACTCGGCGTACAGCTCCCGCGTGCCGGTGTCTTTGGCAAGCGAGATAAAAGGATATTCTGACAATTCGCCGAGATGATGCGGCTCTGCGGAAAGGGATGCATATTTCGATCCGCCGATCAGAATTTCCTGGAATGGGAAAATCGGGATCTTGTGCAGCGGTTTGCGGATTTCCACCGGGCTTGTGACGACTGCGAAGTCGACCAGACCGTTTTCGAGCGCCTGGATGGCCTGCGGCGTCGAGTGGTTGGAGATGCGCAGGCGGACGTGCGGATAGCGGGTGTGGAAGTGCTCCAGGCGGGAGAGCAGCATCAGACGAAGTGCCGTCTCGCTCGCACCGATTGTGATAAGGCCGCTCTCAAGAGACCGCTCAAGAGCCAGCTCCTCCTCAACCGTGCGGAGCTGTTCGTAGGCAACGGCCACACGCTCATACACCTTTTCGCCCTCCGCTGTCAGTGTGACACCCTGGTGGGAACGGATAAAAAGTTTGCAGCCAAGCTCACTTTCCAGATTGTTCATGCACCGTGTGATGTTGGGCTGGTTGTTTTTCAGAATTTCCGCGGCTTTTGTAAAGCTGTGATATTGTGCTACGAAGTAAAAAATGCGATAATAATCATATGTAATCATAAAAACCTCCGAAGGATGAAGAAGAAAAAATCATCCATGATTGCTTCAATATAAAATACATGCGCCGGGTTGTCAAGGGATTTCTGAGGATGGTCCGGCCGGATTGTGCGGGGGATGGCAGAAGAGAAGTGGAAATTTTTTGAAAAAACACTTGCAAAATACCCGGACAGGGTATATAGTGTAGAAGAAAATAAGATACCCTATTGGGGTATATAAAAAAGAAAATTCAAAACTACAGAAAGGAAGACATACGATGGAACAGTACAATGTAACCGGCATGAGCTGCGCCGCCTGCCAGACCCGTGTCGAAAAAGCCGTGTCAAAGGTACCCGGTGTCACATCCTGCGCAGTCAGCCTTCTGACAAATTCCATGGGCGTGGAGGGAACGGCCTCCCCGGCAGAGATTATTGCCGCCGTGGAAAATGCAGGCTACGGTGCGTCGAAAAAAGGCGAGAAGGGAAGCACATCACAGTCGGCTTCCACAGCAGAATACGAAGAGATGCTGAAAGACAAGGAAACACCGGTCATGAAACGCCGTCTGTTGAGCTCCGTTCTTCTTTTGATTCCGCTCATGTATTTCTCCATGGGCCATATGATGTGGGGATGGCCGCTGCCGAAATTCTTTGAAGGAAATCACATCGCAATGGGACTGGTACAGCTCCTGCTTACCATTGCGGTCATGGTCATCAACCAGAAATTCTTTATCAGCGGTTTCAAGAGTCTCTGGCATAAAGCACCGAACATGGACACACTGGTAGCGCTTGGTTCTACCGCATCGTTTGTATACAGCGTCTACGCCCTGTTTGCCATGACGGGAGCGCAGGTACAGGGGGACATGGATGCAGTCATGAGCTATATGCATGAATTTTACTTCGAGTCCGCAGCCATGATTCTGACCCTGATTACCGTCGGAAAAATGCTGGAGTCGATTTCCAAAGGAAAAACGACCGATGCGTTAAAGAGTCTGATGAAGCTGGCTCCGAAGACCGCCGTTCTCTTAAGAGACGGAAAAGAAGTGGAAGTCGGCATTGATCAGGTGAAAAAGGGCGATCATTTCATCGTCCGCCCGGGCGAAAATATTCCGGTGGACGGCGTTGTCCTGGATGGAACGAGTGCCGTCAACGAATCCGCGCTGACTGGCGAGAGTATTCCGGTGGATAAAGAGGCCGGCGACCGCGTATCGGCGGCGACCTTAAACCAGTCCGGTTTCCTGACCTGTGAGGCGACGAGAGTCGGAGAAGACACAACACTCTCCCAGATCATTCAGATGGTCAGCGATGCGGCAGCGACAAAAGCGCCGATCGCCAAAGTGGCCGATAAAGTTTCCGGTGTTTTTGTGCCGGCCGTTATCTGCATTGCACTTGCTACGATTGTGATCTGGCTGTTTGCAGGAGAGAGCGTCGGCTTTGCTCTTGCAAGAGGTATTTCCGTTCTCGTTATCAGCTGCCCGTGTGCGCTCGGCCTTGCAACACCGGTTGCGATCATGGTCGGAAACGGAATGGGAGCAAAACACGGAACGATGTTCAAAACCGCAGTTTCTCTCGAGGAGACAGGAAAAACACAGATCGTTGCACTCGATAAGACTGGAACCATCACAAGCGGAGAGCCGCAGGTAACCGATCTTGTCCCGGCGGACGGTGTAAGTGAGGAGGAGCTTTTAAAAGGTGCCTTTGCACTGGAGCAGAAAAGTGAGCATCCGCTGGCCCGTGCGATTCTTGCACTTGCAGAGGAAAAAGGCCTGGCCCGCGAAGAAGTCAGTGATTTCTCTGCGCTTCCTGGAAACGGCCTTGTGGCAAAACGGAACGGAAAAGAGCTCTGCGGAGGCAACCGCGCACTGATTACGAAAAAAGCGGTTCTCGCGAAACAGATGGAAGAGCGGGCAGCAAAACTTTCCGAAGAAGGAAAGACACCGCTGTTCTTCAGTGAAGATGGAAAGATGCTCGGTATGATCGCGGTTGCGGATGTCATCAAAGAGGACAGCCCGCGTGCGGTGAAAGAGCTGCAGAATATGGGAATCCGTGTCGTGATGCTGACCGGAGACAATGAGCGCACCGCGCGTGCCATCGGCGCACAGGCGGGTGTGGACGAAGTCATCGCAGGCGTTCTGCCGGATGGAAAAGAAGCGGTCATCAGCCGCCTGAAAGAAAAAGGAAAAGTAGCGATGGTAGGAGACGGCATCAACGATGCACCGGCTCTGACCAGTGCGGATATCGGTATTGCCATCGGAGCAGGAACCGATATCGCGATCGATGCGGCAGACGTTGTCCTGATGAAGAGCCGCCTCTCCGATGTACCGGCAGCGATCCGCTTAAGCCGTGCGACCCTCAGGAACATTCACGAGAATTTGTTCTGGGCCTTCATTTACAATATCATCGGTATTCCGCTGGCTGCGGGCGTATGGATCCCGCTGTTCGGCTGGAAGCTGAACCCGATGTTCGGTGCGGCGGCGATGAGCCTTTCGAGCTTCTGCGTTGTGACAAACGCCCTGCGTCTGAATCTGTTTCGGATGCACGACGCGTCAAAAGATAAAAGAATCAAAAACGAAATTTCAAAGGAGGATCTGAACATGACAACAGAACAGGGAATGGTAAAAACCATGACAATCGAGGGCATGATGTGTGGCCACTGTGAGGCAAGAGTGAAGAAAACACTTGAGGCAATCGAGGGTGTTGCATCCGCAGAAGTAAGCCATGAAAAAGGAACAGCCGTTGTAACACTGACAGCTCCGGTATCAGACGATGTGCTGAAAACAGCTGTAGAGGCACAGGATTACACCGTAAAAGGAATCCAGTAAAACAGGAAACATTGAGAAAAGGGAAACGCGCCTGGAATGAAAATTTCCGGGCGCGTTTCCTTTTTTTTACCAGATATAGCAAAAATGTTGCAATTTGTTCGGAATTTTCGTGACAAAAGGACAAAAATCCGTTAGGATAGAGAAAAAGAAGAGCAAAAACAAAAGGGTTTTTAGGATCAGGAGGTTTTTACATTATGACAGAGTACAGACTTGCAAAGCCGGAAGAGTGGGAGGACTGCATCGAACTTGCAAACTACGTGTTCAGCACGGCACACCGTCCGCACGACTTTGAGCAGTTAATTCCAAGGGTTTATCAGGCAGGACCGGAAATGGCACGGATCCACCGCGTCGCTGTTGCGGAAAACGGCAGACTCCGGGCCGAGATTGCGGTGCTTCCGCAGCAAATGGCAGCAGGGGGTAAGCTGCTCCGCGCAGGATATGTGGGAAGCGTTTCCGTGCATCCAAAGGCAAGGGGCGAAGGCCACATGAAGCGTCTTCTTGGCGACTGGATTACGGATCTGGAAGGAACGTGTGATCTTCTGGCACTGGACGGCCAGAGACAGCGGTATGCCTACTTTGGCTTTACGCCGGGAAGTGAAAAATACACGTTTTACCTGGATGTGGCAAATGTGCGCCATACCTGGAAAAACGGGGAACTCTCCGCTTACACCTTTGCGCCGCTGTTTCCGGAAAACGGCGAAGCGGACGAAGAGGCGGCAGCCTTTGCAAAGAAGCTGAATGAGGAAAAACCGCTTTACGTGGTAAGAGAGGATGTGAAAGCCTGCCTGAAAACGTTCGGCGAGCAGGCAATTGCAATCTGGAAAAACGGTGAGCGGATCGGATATCTGGCACTTTGCGGCGGAAACCAGGTTGTGGAAGCAGAAGTGTTGGAGGAACAGGATTTCGTTCCTGCACTTGCCGCTTATTTAAAAGAAAATGCGCTTGACTCTCTTTTCATTTCCATTCCGGTGTATGAGACCGGAAAAGCAGCAGCGTTATCGGAAGTCTGCGAAAGCTTCACAAAAGAGCGCTGCGGTTCCGCGATGTACCGTATTTTCCAATTTGCAGACGTCATCGAGGCAATGCTGACCATGAAAGCAGAGACGATGGGCATCAGCGATGGAACGTGGTCTGCTGTACTGGAGGGACAGCCGGTGACCGTGACGGTAAAAGATGGAACTGTGACCGTGACAGGGGAAGCCCATCCGGGGGCAGATGTACTCAACCGGGAGCAGGCGCAGGAACTGCTTCTTTCACCGCTGGCAAGTAAGGGAAGCAAGGTTCCATCTGAAATCTGGAAGAACATTCCATCCGACTGGTTCCCGCTTCCGCTGTACTGTGCGACGGCAGACGAATTTTAGGCAATGACTGTTGGGAGGCAGAGAAATATGAACGAGACAGCGAAACGAGACAGAAGAGACGAAAAAGAAGAAATCCGGTACCATGTGATTTTCTACGGCCAGGTGCAGGGCGTGGGGTTCCGTTACCGGGCGTATTATGCTGCCTACCAGCTCGGACTGACCGGCTGGGTGAGAAACTGCTGGGATGAGACGGTGGAGATGGAGGTGCAGGGTGATGAGGAGACGATCACGGAGATGATCAAAAGGATCCGCACCTCCAGCTACATCGAAATCACGGATGCAAAATGGACGAAGATTCCGCTGGAATCGGAATTCGGTTTTCATATCCGTTGATCAGGGCTGCCTTTTCTCTTTTTCCGGAATTTCGACGAGAATGATATCGTTGCCGATCTGGCAGATGCGGTCCCATGGGATCACAAAATCCTCGCCGTGGCAGAAAAAGCCGCAGAATTTCACAGGACCCGGAAGAACGAGTCCGGTAAGATGTCCCGTTTTTGGATTGAATTCCACATCAATCGGACAGCCGAGCGTTTTGCAGGTGCAGATATTGATAACTTCTTTCTGGCGGAGATCTACAACGCGCATGCGGTGCTCCTTTTTACTGATTCCTATGGAAAAACATATGCGAAAATGTTGCTGCAGTTGACTTGAATTTCACGGAAAAATGCGTATACTGTAAAAGTAGAAAACTTTCCGAAATACTTATTTAGAAACGAGGACGAAAGATATGAGATGTCCATTTTGTAATCAGGATAATACCCGGGTTGTGGATTCACGCCCGATTGAAGACAGCAATGCGATCCGCCGCCGCCGGATGTGCGATGTCTGCGGCAGACGCTTTACGACATACGAAAAAGTGGAGACGATCCCTTTGATCGTCATCAAAAAAGATATGAACCGCGAGCAGTATGACCGCTCGAAAATCGAGACCGGTATCCTGCGCGCCTGCCACAAACGGCCGGTGTCCGCCGAGAAGATCAACGAGATGGTCAACAAGGTGGAGACGGAGCTTTTCAACGGCGAGGAACGCGAGATTCCAAGCTCTGTGATCGGAGAGAAGGTCATGCATTACTTAAAAGACCTGGATCAGGTGGCGTACGTCCGCTTTGCGTCGATTTACCGTGAGTTCAAGGACGTCAACACGTTCATGGACGAGCTGAAAAAGATGCTCGACAAATAGCGGGAGGCAAAAAAATGGAAGTGTCGAACTATATTAAAATGCGTGATCAGATGCAGGAACGTTTTCTGACATACGATCAGAAGGAGATCGAAGGAAAGTATGGCTTTGCGTTTGATGACGATTATTTCTATGTGCCGTATCTTTTTGAAGAATGGAGAGTGAACCGCCATACCGGCGTTGTAGAGGGATCAAAAGACCATTTTCTTCATGTACATCAGGGCAGTTTCAATGAGACGCTGACGATTTTCGACCTGCTCTGCTGCGGAAAGAAGGAGATTGTGCTCGCCGGCACGTATGCGCGTACCAATTCCTTAAAGGGAACGATCAAAGGCCGCACGATTGCGTCTGGCGTTCACGACAGCCGCGCCGCACGGTATGACGGGCATGTGGAACAGCTGAAAAAAGCATGCGTTTCCCTTGGCGGAAAACCATATTTCCCGGGAGACGCTGCTTTTGTTTTTCATGTCTTTCCGTTTCTGCCGCTCGTCTTCCAGTTCTGGGAGTCCGATGAGGAATTCCCGCCGGTGCTGAAGTTTATGTGGGATGAAAACGTCCTCGATTATCTGCGGTTTGAGACGCTGTATTACGTGATGGGAGATTTCCTGGACGCACTGGATCAAGCCTTCGATGCATGTAAAACAGAAGCCTGATACCTTTTGTGAGACAAAATCTTACGAAAATTTTTCGAATGTTTATAAAAATTTCAGTATACGAATCCCCTGGTTTAATGCTATAATGAGCGAAAGTGAGTAAAAAAAGAGAAGAGAAAGGGGAATGCATATGGCTTTTAGCATGAAAGTAACACCGGAAATAGAGGAACTGACAAACATCTGTCTGGATAACTCCAAAATGGATGTTTCGCTGTATGGGCAATACGATGTAAAACGCGGACTGCGCGATGTCAACGGCGTTGGCGTCCTTGCGGGACTGACACAGATTTCAAACGTTGTGTCTTCGGATATCATTGACGGCGTCAAAACGCCGTGTGACGGACGTCTGTACTACCGCGGCATCAACGTGGAAAAACTGACCCAGGGCTTTTTAAGTGAAAACCGTATGGGATTCGAAGAAGTTGCGTATCTGCTCTTATTTGGAAATCTGCCGAATGAAGAGCAGCTCAATCATTTTAAGACAATCTTAAAACAGCAGCAGTCCCTGCCGAAGAACTTTGTGCGTGACGTTGTTATGAAAGCGCCGACCAAGGACATGATGAACACTCTGTCCCGAAGCGTTCTGACCCTGTACGCGTACGACAACCACGCAGATGATACCTCCCTTCCGAATGTGCTTCGCCAGTGCATTAACCTGATTTCTGTTTTCCCGATGCTGTCCGTCTATGGCTATCAGGCGTACAACCATTATATCAAGGGAAAAAGTTTATATATCCACAATCCGTCGAAGAAGCTTTCCACCGCAGAAAACATTCTGCTGATGCTCCGCCCGGATCAGAAATACACCCCGCTGGAGGCGAAGATCCTCGATCTTGCCCTCGTCCTCCACATGGAGCACGGCGGCGGTAACAACTCAACCTTTACAACACATGTTGTTTCTTCTTCCGGAACCGATACGTACTCCGCAATTGCAGCGGCGCTCGGCTCCTTAAAGGGACCGAAGCACGGCGGTGCAAACATCAAGGTTGTGCGGATGTTCGACGATATGAAGTCACACGTCAAAGACTGGACGGATGAGGAAGAAGTATCGAATTACTTAAGAAAGCTGCTGCACAAAGAGGCGTTCGACCAGAAAGGTCTGATTTACGGTATGGGCCATGCGGTTTACTCCATTTCCGACCCGCGTGCGCGCATCTTCAAGACCTTCGTTGAGCAGCTGGCAAAAGAAAAACACAGAGAGAAAGATTACCGGCTGTACGCTATGGTCGAGGAACTGGCTCCGAAGATCATCGGCGAGGAGCGCCATATTTACAAAGGTGTATCCGCAAACGTCGACTTCTACAGCGGCTTCGTTTACAGCATGCTGGATCTTCCGCTGGAGCTCTACACCCCGATGTTCGCCTGCGCGCGTATCGTCGGCTGGAGTGCACACCGGATGGAGGAACTGATCAACACCGACAAGATCATCCGCCCGGCGTACAAGAGTGTCAAAGATGAAGTGGACTATGTTCCGCTGGAAAACAGATAAAACAGGCAGAAGGGCCGGAGCGTGTCGGGATTTTCCGATCTGCTCCGGCATTGCTCTGTGCAGGAAGTAATGTGTCATTGTGAAAAATAGGAGAGTGCAGGAGAATGAATGAGACAAAAAATTACAGCATAACAAAATCCGGAGCAGTCATACTGGAAGGAGGGGCCAATCGCGGCGTCTTTACAGCAGGAGCGCTGGACTTTCTGATGGAGCAGGAGTATTATATCCCTCATGTGATCGGCGTTTCCGCCGGAGCCTGCAATGCGCTGGACTATGTATCGCGCCAGATTGGCAGAACGAGGGACTGTATGATTGTCACGGATGAGAAAAACCGCTACGTCAATAAGAATATCAAGACAATCGTTGAGAAAAAAGCACTGCTCGACATGGATATGGTGTTCGAACGGTATCCGTATGAGATTTTTCCATTTGATTTTGATACGTATTTTGCATCGCCGCAGACGTGTGAGCTGGTTGTGACAAACTGTGAGACGGGACGCGCGGAATATCTGGATGACCGCGAAAATAAAGAACGTCTGCTTGCAATTGGCCGTGCATCATCGAGCATGCCGATCGCCTGCCCGATGGTGGAGATCGACGGAAACGAGTACGTCGACGGCGGTGTTGCCGATTCGATCCCGATTATTCGTTCCTTAAAGACGGGACACCGAAAAAATGTCATTATTCTGACACGGAATTTCGGTTACCGCAAAAAAGAGGGAACGAGAGGCTGGGAGCTGTATGTGGCGGCATTCCGCAAATACCCGAATCTCGTGCGTGCGCTTGTAAACCGTGCGAAACATTATAACCAGGTACTCGAATGCATCGAAAAATGGGAAGAAGAAGGCTCCGTCTTTGTGATCCGCCCGGAGATACCGGCGGTATCGCGTCTCGAAAAGGACGAGGAGAAGCTGCGGGAATTTTACCAGCACGGCTATGACCAGATGAAAGCAAATTTTGAGGCTCTGCAGGAGTTTCTGAAAGAAGAATAAAGTTACTGTATAAACGAAAAGAGGATTGGAGAAAGAAGATGAGTGGAAAAAACCAGAAGAACCGGGGAACTATACTGATGCGGATGTTTTACCCGGACCGGAGAGAAAAAAGTGCCTATACGATCGATTACGCGGATCTGTACCGGAAAGGATACCGGGGCGTGATTTTTGATATCGATAATACGCTTGTTCCGCACGGTGCGCCGGCAACGAAGGAGGCGGCTGCGTTCTTTGCGTCTCTTCGGGAGACTGGTTTTTCCACCTGTCTGCTTTCCAACAATCAGAAACCGCGTGTGGCTCCGTTTGCCGATGCGGTCGGTTCTATCTATATCGAAAATGCGCACAAGCCTTCGGTGAAAAACTACCAGGAGGCATGCCGGAGAATGGGGATCAAAGAGGAGCAGGCGGTCTTTGTCGGGGATCAGCTTTTCACCGATGTGTACGGTGCAAAACGGACCGGACTTTACAATATTCTGACCGAGCCGATCAATCCGAAAGAGGAAATTCAGATCGTTCTGAAACGGTATCTGGAGCACATTGTACTGTTCTTTTATGAGCGTGATCTGGCCCGCGGCAGGATTACGAAAAAAAACAGTTGAAAAATCGGGAAAAATATTATATTATAAGATAAGCCTATGGTGCGCATTTGGCGCATCGTACTATGTTAAGGAGGAAAAATCAGAATGATTTCAGCAGGAGATTTTAGAAACGGCGTTACCCTCGAGATCGATGGTCAGGTCGTTCAGATTCTTGAATTTCAGCATGTAAAACCTGGTAAAGGAGCTGCATTCGTAAGAACAAAATTAAAAAATGTCATCAACGGTGGTGTGGTAGAGCGTACCTTCCGTCCGACTGAGAAATTCCCGCAGGCTCGTATCGAGCGTGTAGACATGCAGTATCTGTACAGCGATGGTGATTTATTCTACTTCATGAACGTAGAAAACTATGAGCAGATCGCTCTGAACGAAGAGACCATCGGAGATGCTCTGAAATTTGTAAAAGAAAACGAAATGGTTAAAGTATGTTCCTACAACGGAAATGTATTCGCAATCGAACCGCCTCTGTTTGTAGAGCTTGAGATCACCGAGACTGAGCCAGGCTTCAAGGGAGATACCGCACAGGGTGCTTCCAAACCGGCTACCGTTGAGACTGGTGCTACCGTAAGCGTTCCGCTGTTCGTAAACCAGGGAGACAAAATCAAAATTGATACCAGAACAGGTGAATATCTGTCCCGTGTATAAGTAAGACTGTTCCCGCCGTTGTCCGTCACAACTTTCTTTGTGGCGGACACGGTTTTCTAAATAAATAGAATATTCGTCTGAAAAATGGCTGATAAAGGCTGTCGGAAGCAGTCCGGGCCCGTTTTTCTCATCGTTCGAAGTTCCGCGAACCAACGAATCTCTGGCATATACAGATCTGTACAGAGGTTTTTAAGTTGTGTTTTTCGGAGCTTTTTTTGTTCCGTAAAGCAAAAATACAAAAGGCAATCAAACAGGAAAGGTGGGAAAAAATGGACTATCAGATGTTCAAAGAGCAGCTTGCCGCGCTGCTGAAAAGAAAAGCCGGCGATGATTTTGAGGTGAAGATAGAATCGGTGCAGAAGCTGAACGGTATCGAAAAAGAGGCGTTTGTCATCAGCAGAAAGAAGGACTGGATTGCACCGACGATTTACGTGGAGCTTCTGTATGAATGCTGTCTGCAGGGCGTGCCGCTTTCTCAGATTGCAGAAAAGGTACTGGAGCAGTACCGGAAGGTGGAAGCGGAGGCGAGAAGACCGGAGAAAGCTGCCTTTTTTACCAACTGGAAAAATGCTGCGCCGCAGATCTACTGCGAGCTCATTCATGCGGAGAAAAACCGTACGCTGCTCTCCGAAGTTCCGCACAGAAAATTTCTCGATCTCGCGGTCGTGTACTATTACCAGATGCGGGGAAACCGCGTGCCGGATGCGACAATTCTGATCCACGAGACGCACCGGGAGCTGTGGGGAATTTCGGCGGAGGAGCTGGATGCCCGTGCCTGGGAGAACACCCTGCGGGATCTGCCGGTGCGCACAGACAGCCTTATGGTGTATTTGAAAGAGGAGTACGGAGTAACGTTTCCCCGGTTCGAGCTTGGTCCGCTGGCGGAACAGTTTTACCTGGTCAGCAACCGCAGAGGAAAGCTGGGTGCAATCTGCATGTGCTATCCCGGCGTGCTGGAGAGTCTTTCGCAGCGCTTTGAGGCAAGTCTTTATGTGATTCCGAGCAGTATCCACGAGTGCATGGTGATTCCGGATTATGATGTGTTCCCGGAGGAGTGTCTTTCCGACATGGTACGGGACGTGAATGAAAAGACGGTCAAGCCGCAGGAGATTCTGTCGGATCACGTTTATTATTACCACCGGGAAAGCGGGGAACTGACGCTGTGTGAGGAAGAAACGTAAGCTGTGTGGCAGAATAGTCTGCGAATAATTTAAGAAAAAAATGGGCGGCTGGGTGGGAAAAATACTTTACAATTGCAGGAGTCTGTGGTAAACTATCATAGTGTGGTTGAGAAAACAGATCACATCAGCGTCTGTAGCTCAGGGGATAGAGCAACGGTTTCCGGTACCGTGTGTCGGGGGTTCGAATCCCTCCAGACGCGTTTTTGCTACATGGCATACTGCGGCGGGCAGGACCGGCGCAGGACAAGGAAAGCCCCTGCTTCGGTGTGAAGTAGAGGTTTTTTTGCTTACTGAGCATATCAATAACTGATCCGGCGGATCAGTTTTGATGAAGGAGGAAAAATATGGCAAAACCAATGACAACAAAAGATAAAATCCGGGAATGGATTTCCGATAATCTGCGCTACATGCTTCTGATCGGAGCAATTCTCCTGATTGTGGCAGCGGTTCTTCTCATCGTTCATCTGGTATCACCAAAAAACGATGGAAAATCGAGCGGCGGAACCGTAACAAGCAGCAGCACCGGAAACAATGTGCCGGATAAAAAGACACAGGTAAAAGCAGACAGCAAAGCAGATTCTGAGGACAGCACAGGCATTTCATCGGACGTTTCGGATTCCGCGAATGATTCCAGTGCAGATGCTTCCAGTACCGATACCGCCAGCGCGCCGGATGCAGAGGCTGAGCCGACAAGTGAGCCGGAAGCGGCAGACGATACCAGTAATACAGAGAATACCGATAATACGGCTGTCTCCTTTGCCGCGGACAATGTCCCGGAAGTAAGCACCGTGCTGGAGCAGTATTACACCGCGCTCGGTGCAAGGGATATCAACGGTCTTTTTGCAGTAACAGATAATCTGACCGCGGAGGAGCAGGCGCAGATTGAGGCAGAAAGCGACGTGGAGTCATACGGAGATGTAAAGGCCTACACGATCAGCGGTCCAAATGACGGAACGTACATCGCGTTTGTCAGCAGCAGATGCAAATATCTGGGAATCAACCAGACCCTGCCGATGCTTTCGGAGTATTATCTCTACACGACAGAAGACGGCGGCCTGAAAATCATGGATGATACTGACAGCGATGCGGCCGTAACCGAGGCTATGAAAGCGGCGCTCGAAAACGAAGAAGTCAAAAATCTGATCGAACAGGTTCAGAACGATTATCAGAATGCACTCGATGCAGATGCTTCCCTGAGAGTATATGTAGAGAGCATTCAGTAGGAACAATAGAATAATACAAAACAAAAAAAGCAGTTTCTGGTTTTTATGAAACTGCTTTTTTGGAAGGATAAAACCATGCGCTTAAACAAATACTTAAGTGATGCGGGCGTCTGCTCGCGGCGGGAGGCGGACCGTCTGACAGAAGCGGGCGAGATTACGGTAAACGGAAAACGCGCGGAAACCGGCATGCAGGTGGAGTCTGGCGACGTTGTTGTCGTGAAAGGCAAAACCGTTGTCCCGGAGGAGAAAAAAGTCTATCTCGCCTTCAACAAACCGCGCGGCATCGTCTGTACTGCGGAAAAACGGGAGAAAAACAACGTCATCGATTATCTGTCCTACCCGGTGCGGATTTACCCGGTGGGAAGACTCGATAAAGATTCCGAAGGCCTCCTTCTGATGACGAACGACGGTGCGATCGTAAACGGTATCATGCGTGCCAGAAACCGCCACGAAAAAGAATACCAGGTCGAGGTAAACAAAGAGATTACACCGGAATTTCTGAAAGAAATGGCATCCGGCGTGCCGATTCTCGATACCGTGACGCGCCCGTGCCGGATCCAGAAAACGGGAGAGCGCAGCTTTATGATTATTCTGACGCAAGGACTGAACCGTCAGATCCGGCGGATGTGCGAAGCATTAGGATATCGTGTCACAAAGCTGAAACGTGTGCGGATCATGAATATTCACTTGAAAGACCTGAAAACAGGGGAGTACCGCCCTTTAACGGAAAAAGAATTAGCAGAACTGAAAAAGCAGATCGGGGAGGAAAAGCGATGAACGAGACAGAACGGATGAAGGAACTGGTCAAAAAGCTGAACGAAGCGGCAAAAGCCTATTACCAGGAAGACCGGGAGATCATGAGCAACCTGGAGTACGACACGCTGTATGACGAACTGCAGGTATTAGAGGAAAAAACAGGCGTAACACTCGCCGGAAGCCCGACCACAAAAGTCGGCTACGAGGCGATGGACGAACTGCCGAAAGAAGCGCACGAGTCGCCGATGCTTTCCCTTGATAAAACGAAAGATGTGGAAGTGCTCCGCAGCTTCATCGGGGATCACAAAACGCTGCTATCCTGGAAGATGGACGGTCTGACCGTCGTTCTGACGTACCGCGGCGGTACCCTCGCAAAGGCCGTCACCCGTGGAAACGGCGTGATCGGAGAGGTTGTCACGAACAATGCAAAAGTGTTTGAAAATATTCCCTTAAAAATCCCGTACCAGGGAGAGCTGGTTCTGCGCGGCGAGGCGATCATCCGCTATTCCGATTTTGAGAAGATCAACGAGGAGATTGAGGATGTCGATGCGAAATACAAGAATCCGAGGAACCTCTGCAGCGGTTCTGTGCGCCAGCTGAACAATGAGATTACGGCAAAACGCCACGTTCATTTTATGGCATTTGCGCTTGTGAGCGCTCCGGAACAGGATTTCGAAAATTCCAGAATCCGTCAGATGGAGTGGCTGAAAGAGCAGGGCTTCGAGGTGGTGGAATACAAGGTTGTCACCAAAGATAACCTCGACGAGGCGATGCAATATTTCTCCACGAAAATCGAGACAAACGATTTCCCGTCCGATGGCCTTGTCGCGTTGTATGACGATATCGCCTACGGAGAATCACTCGGCACAACCGCGAAATTCCCGCGGAACGCTTTCGCCTTCAAATGGGCGGATGAACAGAAGGAGACCACTCTGCTTGAAATTGAGTGGAGCCCGTCGAGAACCGGTCTCATCAATCCGGTTGCGGTTTTTGAGCCGGTCGAGCTGGAAGGAACTTCGGTTTCCCGCGCAAGCGTCCACAACATCAGTATCATGCGTTCGCTGGATCTCGGTGTGGGTGATAAAATCCTTGTCTACAAAGCAAACATGATCATTCCACAGATCTCAGAGAATCTGACGAGAAGCGGTGTGCGCGATATTCCGGAAACGTGTCCTGCCTGCGGCGGTGCCACCCGGATTCAGATGATGAACAATGTCGAGACCCTCTACTGTACGAATCCGGAGTGCCCGGCAAAATTCATGAAGGCATTCACCCTGTTTGTAAGCCGCGACGCGATGAACATCGACGGCATGTCGGAGGCAACGCTCGAAAAATTCGTGGGCCACGGCTTCATCCGTGAGTTTGCCGATATTTTCCGTCTCGACCGCTACCGCGACGAGATTGTGGAGATGGACGGTTTCGGTGAAAAATCATACCAGAATCTGATCGACAGCATCGAGCGCGCGAAAAACACAACGCTGCCCCGTCTGATTTTCGGACTTGGCATCTTAAATATCGGTCTTGCAAACGCGAGAATGATCTGCAAAGCCTTCGATTTCGATCTCGACCGGATCCGGAATGCATCGGCGGAGGATTTCGCGCAGATCGACGGTGTCGGAGAAGTGATTGCAAAAAGCATCGTGGATTACTTTGCGGATGAGGAAAATAAAGAACGCCTTGAGCGCCTTCTGTCGTATCTGACGATTGAGAAGCCGCAGGCAAGCCAGGAAGAACAGAAATTAGCCGGTCTTACCTTCGTCATCACCGGAAGTGTGGAACATTTCCCGAACCGGAATGCATTAAAGGCAAGAATCGAGGAGCTCGGCGGAAAAGCCACCGGAAGTGTAACGGGAAAGACGAGCTATCTGATCAACAACGACACGACATCCAGTTCCTCCAAAAACCGGAAAGCGCGCGAACTCGGCGTGCCGGTGATCTCAGAAGAGGAATTTCTGAAGATGACAGAAGAATAACGAAATATCTGCAAAGGCGGTTTGCATCCCGCGCGGGAATCTGCTATAATCGGAAGCAGACGGCAGAAATTCCTGCCGGAAAAAGCAAACCGCCTGTCTGCGCAGAGAAAAGCGCGGCAGATCAAGAAGAATAGAAACGAGGAAAAAGAATATGCCGGTTAAAGTTCAGGCAGATTTACCTGTAAAAGAAATACTCGAAAGCGAAAATATATTCGTCATGGACGAGACAAGAGCGGTTCATCAGGACATCCGTCCGCTGAAGATTATGATCCTGAATCTGATGCCGCTCAAAGAAGATACCGAGCTGCAGCTTCTGCGCTCCCTTTCCAACACCTCCCTGCAGGTTGATGTCACCTTTCTGATGGTGGCAAGCCACGAGGCGAAAAATACATCGACCAGCCATCTGAACACGTTCTATGTGAAATTTGAGGATGTGCGGAAAAATTATTACGACGGTATGATCATCACCGGTGCACCGGTCGAGCAGATGGAATTTGAAAAAGTTGATTACTGGGATGAACTGACAAAGATCATGGACTGGACGAACACACACGTTACCTCCACGATGTTCCTCTGCTGGGGAGCCCAGGCGAGTCTGTATCATTTCTACGGACTGAAGAAACGGATGCTTCCGGAGAAGAAATTCGGGCTGTTCTGGCACAAAGTCAACAACCGCAAGATCCCGCTTGTGCGAGGCTTCGATGACGAGTTTTTGGCACCGCATTCCCGCCACACAGAAGTACCGATCGACGATATCCGTGCCTGCAAAGATGTCACGATTCTCGCAGAGTCCGACGAAGCCGGATTCTATCTTGGCATGGCGGAAGAGGGAAGAAAGATTTTTGTGATGGGTCATCCGGAGTACGACCGTATGACGCTCGACGGCGAGTACCACCGCGATAAAGACAAAGGACTCCCGATTGAGATTCCGAAGAACTATTATAAAAACGACGATCCAAATACAAAACCAGTGCTTTTATGGCGGTCACATGCGAACAATCTGTACACGAACTGGCTGAACTACTATGTATACCAGGTGACCCCGTATAATCTTGACGGAACTCCGGATTTTTCGGGAAAATAAGAGAGAAAAAGCCCCCCGCACCGGGCGCACACCGGCTGCGGGGGGTTGCTGTAAAAATCTGCTATAAAAAACGGAAAGCTTTCCGGGCTTACCGTTTGAAATCAAATAATGTTTTCAGCGGAATTTCGAGTGATTCCGCAATATCCATCAGCTTGTTTAGAGACAGAGAGGTATGACTGTTTGGCGCTTCGATGTTGCTCATATGTGTACGGCTGATCTGGACAGCTTCGGCAAGCTCACTTTGCGTTAATCCGCGTGCTCTGCGATAAAAAGCGATGGTAAGACCGAGGAGGCGCATCTCCTCCGTATGACGTTCTCCCATTGCTGCGGCTCCTTTCTGAACAGAGTGATACAAAGACTTATATAATATTTATCTTAAACGATTAAATACCAAAAAGAAACAACTTTAAATTTTTATAATGCACATGTAAATTGTGCAAAATATAGAAATTATCCATCAGAATAATAGAAAAACAGGAAAAAGAGTTCTTTTGACAAATGAGAGGTTTTTGTGTATGCTGTAGAAAGCACCAACAAATAAAATCGGAGGTTTTTGCATATGAAAGAGTCGATCCATACCATTCCGCTGATGGATGCATTTAAGGCGGAAGATGAGTGCCCGTTCTGCTATCTGGAGCGGGAAGCAGAGCAGCATGCGATTTCGTTTGCGCTTGGTTCCGGCGCATCCTATATGGAGGATGATGTGCGTGCGGAAACAGACGCGATGGGATTCTGCCGCCACCACTATAAAATGATGTACGATTACGGAAACCGTCTCGGAAGCGGTCTGATTTTATCCACCCATCTGAAAAAACTGAACCAGGAGCTTGCCGCACAGATGGATCTGTTTGCACCGGGAAAATCCTCGGTGTTCAAGCGGATGCAGAAGACATCCCTCGACAAACAGGGCCGTGAGACTGCGATCGGCCAGTGGATTGATGAGAAGACGCATTCGTGCTACGTCTGCGATCACTTCAAGGCAAACTATAACCGCTATCTTGATACGTTCTTTGATCTCTACAAAAAAGATGAGGAGTTTGCAAGACTGTTCCGCGAGGGAAAAGGCTTCTGTCTGCCGCATTTTGCGGATCTGGTAGAAACGGCGGAGAAAAAGCTGAATGATAAACAGAAAGCGGAATTTTACCCGGTTCTGTTCAAAATCATGAAAGAAAATTACCAGCGGCTGCAGAAAGAGGTAACATGGTTTACTGACAAATTCGATTACCGCAACAAGGATAAGGACTGGGGAAATTCAAAAGATTCCATCCAGCGCTGTATGCAAAAATTAGGCGGCGGCTATCCGGCGGACGAGCCGTTTACGGAAGGATTATAATTCTTGTTTATAAAAGGAGCATAAAGTTTCGATGCAGAAGTTTTATCAGAGATTAAAAGAGAATCAAAAGGAGCGCGCCCGGTGCGCGTTTCTTGTTTTGTATTTCGGCGTGCTGGCGGTGCTGCTGTTTCTGGCGCGCCCGCTGCTGGATACGACGGCGGCAGACCGGGAGTGGAGTATTCACTTTCTGTTCCCATGCCTGCTGGCGTGCATCATACTGACGACAGTCGTCAGTTTCTGCCGGTTTGCTGCAAAGCCGGACCAGAAACCAAAACCGCGCTATGTGGGATGGAAACAGCCGATTCTGATGCTGGCAAACGCAGCCTATCTGTTTGCCACACTGGAATTTGTCACAAACAGCCAGTTCCGGGAGATGAAATGGTATTATGCGTTGTTGAATATCGGTGTCATTTTCGTACTTTCCATTCTCGTTTCCCTCTTTCTGAACTCCATCCGCCGCGCGATGATTTTCATGAACATCTTTTATTTCTGCATGAGTCTGGTATTCTACTATGTTTATCTGTTCCGCGGAGAAGCGTTCCAGCTCATCGACCTGTACAGCATTGCGACGGCGGCGGACGTAGTCGGCGGCTACAAATTCGAGATCACAGGTGAAATCGTGACTTCGTTTATCACGATGATGCTCGTTGTGCGCCTCTGGCTGCAGAGCCGGGAATACCGTTTTGCACGGAAAACGAGAAATAAAATTCTGCTCCGCGTGGCTGCTGCTGCGCTGACGCTCGGAACATACCTGGCGTACATGAATCTGAACTGGAACGCCGAGTTCGGTGTCATCAGTGACCTCTGGAATCCGGCGAAGACATACCGCCAGTACGGAACGACAGTCGGTTTTACCGCGGTCGCCAAATACATGCGCCTGACACCGCCGGACGGCTATTCGAAAGACGAAGTGACAGCGATTGCCGATACGAGCGAGAAAGAGACGAAAACAGAAGATCTTCGAAAAGATAATGCGGATAGCGTGACACCCGTCAACATCATCGCGATCATGAACGAGTCGTGGTTTGACTACCGTTCCGTCGGCGATCCGCAGACGAGCGAGAGCTACATGCCGTTCCTCGACTCGCTGACCGAAAATATCATCAAAGGGCACACGCTGACGTGTACCAAGGGCGGCGGAACAGCAAAAACGGAGTATGAGTTCCTGACCGGAAACTCCTGCAAGCGGTTCCCGGGCATGGTGCCGTACGTCAGCTACTTTACGCACAGCCAGTATTCCCTTGTCACGACGTTAAAAGACCAGGGTTATCAGGCAATTGCGATGCATCCGAACAAGGCGACAAACTGGAAGCGGAGCACGGCATACCGTTTCCTTGATTTTGATGATTTCATCTCGATTGATCAGTTCTCCGATACGGCCAAGCGGTACCGCGGCATGATCAGCGATCAGGCGAACTATGAGAAGATCGTGGAAACCTACGAGAACAAGGAGCCGGGCAGCCCGTTCTTCCTCTTTGATGTGACGATGCAGAACCACAGCGGCTACACGAACCGTTATTTCCAGGCGGATATCAACTGCAACGGCTACGACAGTGATGAGGCCGATCAGTATTTCTCCCTGTTAAAGCTTTCCGATGAGGCAATTTCCTATCTGATCCGGTATTTCCAGCAGGTGGACGAGCCGACGATGATCATTATGTTCGGCGATCATTCCCCGAAACTGCCGGATGCGTTTGAAACATGGATTGCCGGAGACGCCTATCAGAATCTTTCGGTCGAGGATCAGGAGAAGTTCTATGGAACCCCGTTCTTCATCTGGACCAACTACAGCATGAAATCCGAGAGCAATGTCTGGATCAGCACAAATTATCTCTCAAGCTATGCGTTAAGCCTTACCGGCCTGGAACTGACGCCGTACAACGAGTATCTGCTTGACCTGCGCGAGAAGATGCCGGCGCTCAATCACCTCGGCTTTTTAGCAAGTGACGGAACCTGGTACCGCTGGAACGACAGCGATGCGCCGGAGGAGGATCTCGAGTACGAACGGCAGTATGAATGCCTGCAGTACAATGAACTGATCGACAAAAAAGACCGGGATGACAGCTTTTTTACAATTTCCGGTGAAAAAGACGAAGAATAAGGGCTTTCCCTACTTGCCAGAAAACGGAAACCTATGGTAGACTATACTCCGTATGACCGGGAAACCCCGGCGGTAACTTCACGTTTACAATTAAGAATAAGAAAATGAGGTTTTAAAAAGTATGATTGCAGCAAATAATGTGACACTTCGTGTCGGAAAAAAAGCGTTGTTTGAAGATGTCAATATCAAATTCACCGAGGGAAACTGCTACGGCATGATCGGTGCCAACGGAGCGGGAAAATCAACCTTTCTGAAAATCTTGTCCGGCCAGCTTGAACCGACAAACGGAGACGTAACCATCACACCGGGCCAGCGTCTTTCCTTCCTCGAGCAGGACCACTTCAAATACGACAGCTATCCGGTACTCGACACCGTTATCATGGGAAATGCCCGTCTCTATGAGATCATGAAAGAGAAAGAGGCGCTGTACGCAAAAGAAGACTTCACCGATGAGGACGGTATCAAAGCGAGCGAGCTCGAGGGTGAGTTTGCAGAGATGAACGGCTGGGAGGCAGAGACCGATGCAGAGCAGCTCTTAAACGGCCTTGGCATTGAGCCGGAACTGCACTACGCACAGATGGCAGACCTGACCGGCAGCCAGAAGGTCAAAGTTCTTCTTGCAAGAGCCCTGTTCGGAAACCCGGACATCCTTCTTCTCGACGAGCCGACCAACCACCTGGACCTCGATGCGATCGAGTGGCTTGAGGAGTTCCTGATCAACTTCGAGAATACCGTTATCGTCGTATCCCACGACCGTTACTTCCTGAATAAAGTCTGCACCCAGATCGCAGATATAGATTACGGAAAAATCCAGCTCTATGCCGGAAACTACGACTTCTGGTTTGAGTCCAGCCAGCTGCTGGTAAAACAGATGAAAGAGGCGAACAAGAAGAAAGAGGAGAAGATCAAAGAGTTACAGGACTTCATCTCTAGATTCAGCGCCAACGCATCGAAGAGTAAACAGGCTACTTCCCGTAAGAAAGCCCTGGAGAAAATCCAGCTCGACGATATCAAACCGTCCAGCCGGAAATATCCTTACATCGATTTCCGTCCGAACCGTGAGATCGGAAACGACGTTCTGCAGGTAGAGGGACTGACCAAAACCGTAGACGGCGTGAAAATCCTGGATAACTTAAGCTTCACCCTCGGAAGAGAAGATAAAGTTGCTTTCGTCGGAAGCAACGAGCAGGCGATCACCATGCTGTTCAAGATTCTGACCGGAGAAGAAGAGCCGGATTCCGGTTACTACAAATGGGGCGTAACCACTACACAGGCTTACTTCCCGAAGGACAACACCGCAGAATTCGACTGCGACCTGACGATCGCAGACTGGCTGACCCAGTATTCCGAGATCAAGGACGTAACGTATGTCCGCGGATTCCTCGGAAGAATGCTTTTTGCCGGTGAGGACGGCGTGAAACGTGTCAGAGTCCTTTCCGGAGGAGAGAAAGTGCGCTGCCTGCTCTCCAAGATGATGATTTCCGGTGCAAACGTTCTCGTTCTTGACGAGCCGACCAACCATCTGGATATGGAGTCCATCACTGCACTGAACAACGGTCTGATCAAATTCCCGGGCGTGCTGCTGTTCACCTGCCACGACCATCAGTTTGTACAGACTACAGCAAACCGTATCATGGAGATCCTTCCGAACGGCGCGCTGATCGATAAGATGACCACCTACGACGAGTATCTTGCAAGCGATGAGATGGCAAGAAAACGTCATGTCTATACAATGACAGAGGAAGATAATTAAAGATGAGCAAAAAGACGACAGTTTCCGGCATTCTGCTGGTGTTGCTTGTGCTGGCCACAACGCCGCTTCTTGGAACGGACAACGTTTCGTTCCTGAAGTGGTGGCTTATGACCCTGGTGCTCGGTATTGGATTTTATCCGGCTGCCGCAGCGCTGTTTCCGCGGTTTCATGACCGGGGATGGATGTTTTCTAAAGTGCTTGGCATCGTTGTTTCCGGTTTTGCTGTATTTGCTCTTGGAAGCTTCGGACTGGTTCCGTTTACCGCACCGGTCTGCCTGATCACAGTCGGTGTACTGATCCTGGCTTCTTGGATTTTCGGATGTTTTAAGGTACGCGTCCATGCGCCGGAAATCGACTTCCTGATGATGGAAGAAGTGTTGTTTTTCGCCTTTTTCCTTCTCTGGACCTATCTTGCGGGCTTTCACCCGGAGGCACACGGAACCGAAAAATTCATGGATTATGGTTTTATGAAGGCCATGATGCGCAGCACCGCCGTTCCGGCAGAGGATCTCTGGTACAGCGGAAGCGGTATTAACTACTATTACGGCGGCCAGTTCTATGCCGTATTTCTGACGAAGATTACCTTCACGGATGTAAAGCAGACGTACCATCTGATGCGTACGATGGTGGCATCGTTCGCGTTTGTTCTGCCGTTTTCGATCACCTACCATCTGGCAGAGTCGCGTGCGTGCCACCGCATCCGGAAAGAGGGCGGCAATAAAAGCCAGATTGCACCGGTGATTGGCGGTCTTCTTTCGGGAGGCGCCGTTTCCCTTGCAGGAAATATGCACTATGTGATTTACGGCTGCATCCGACAGTGGCTGGGACTGAACGAATCGGCTTACTGGTTCCCGAGTTCGACCCGCTATATCGGGTATGACCCGCTTGTGGAAAATGACCGCACGATTCATGAGTTTCCATCGTATTCCTTTGTGCTCGGCGACCTGCATGCCCATGTGGTGAATGTCATGTTCGTCCTGCTGGTGCTGGGCCTTTTATATTCCTACGTGAAAAATACCTGCCGTGATCCGGAAAAAGAGTGGAAATGGTCGTTAAAAGACGTTCTGCTTCAGCCGCAGATCATCGCGGCGGGCTTTCTGATCGGTGTGTTCCACTGGTCCAACTACTGGGATTTTATTATCTATTTCGTCGTGATTGCAGGCTTCTCTCTGTACGGTGCGCTGTACCGGTATCATGCGCGGGCGAAAGAGACGATCGGAACGGTTCTCCTGCAGGCTGCAGAAGTTTTTGCAATTGGAACGATTGTCGCCCTTCCGTTTACAATGAAGTTTGAGACGATGGTTTCCGGTGTCGGCATTGCCAGGCACCATTCGATGCTGTATCAGCTGGCGATTCTCTGGGGCCTTCCGACGGTGCTCGTTGTTCTGTTTATCGCAGCCGTTCTGCTAGCATGGCGGAAAAACTGTCATCTTCCGGGCATGGAGCGGCAGGGACAGATTGTACTTGCCGATGGAAAGACGCAGGAAGAGGTGGAAGAGCAGGCCGTTGCCCTGATTCTGGGAGAGAAAAAACCGGAGCCGGGCGAAAAAGAAACGGCGGAAAAGCCAAAAAAAGTTTCTGCCTTCTGTAATTTCTGGAGAGAGATTGCGGTGAGCGATATGGTGATCGGTATTTTAGGCCTCTGTGCCATCGGCCTTATCATCATTCCGGAGCTCGTCTATGTGCGCGATATCTACGAAGAATCGTATGCGCGCTCCAACACGATGTTCAAGCTGACGTATCAGGCATTTATCCTGTTCGGTATCTGCATGAGCTACATCATCACGCGGTTCCTGCTCTGGAAAAAAGAGCGGATTCTGCAGGTGTTCGGCGGAATCGGGCTGGTACTGCTTTTATGGACCTTCGGCTATTTTGGAACGAGCGTGTACTCCTGGTTCGGAAATATTTTCGATCTGTCCGAGTACCGCGGACTCGATGCGACAGCGTATCTGGAAAATGTCTTTTCCGAGGACGCAGGTGCCATCCGCTGGCTGGATGAAACAATAGAAGGACAGCCGGTTGTGCTTGAGGCGAACGGCGACAGCTACAGCGATTACGAGCGCGTTTCCGCAATGACCGGTCTTCCGACCGTGCTTGGATGGTATGTCCATGAATGGCTCTGGAGAGGGGATCCTGCAGACTTAAATGTCCGCGCCGAGGACGTGAAACAGATGTACACCTCGACCGATACGAATGAAGTGCTGCGCCTGCTGGAGCAGTATCATGTGACCTACATTTTTGTGGGAAGCAAAGAAAAGGAGAAATATGGCGATGCGCTGAACGAATTGCTGCTGCAGTCCATCGGAGATATCGTTTACCAGGATACTGCGTCCGGTACGTATATTCTTCAGGTACAGGATACATAAAGAACAAAAACAGGAGAAAAGAACCGCCGGGTGCGGCATCTTTTCTCCTGTTTTTCATATAATACAGAGAATGCAGAAGAAAGTGCGAAGGGCAGACCATGCGGAGATTCCGAAAAGTGCGGCACGTTCCTCTGCCGCTTCTGGCTGTGATAATGGCGGCTATTCTGTTTGCAGAGCTGGCACGGTGTGAAAGAGAAGGCGCGAAAGAGACAGCGGCGGAAGTAGAAAAAAGTGTGCCCCGCCGTGCGGCGCTGACATTTGATGACGGGCCGAATGCGTGCTATACGCCGGAGGTGCTTGAAATTTTAAAAGAAAATGAAATTCCGGCAACGTTTTTTCTGCAGGGGCAGTGTCTTGCCGGAAACGAAGAAATCGTCCGCCGGATGCATGCGGAAGGCCATCTGATCGGAAATCATACGTTTCATCATGTTCAGCTTACGAAAGTATCAGAAGAGGAAGCGAGGGAGGAGGTCGTGAAAACAAGCAATGCAATCTACGAGATCACAGGGGAATATCCCGTCTATATCCGTCCGCCGTTCGGGGAATGGAGAGAGGGGCTGGACCTTGCAGTGACGATGATCCCGGTACTCTGGGATGTGGATTCCCGCGACTGGGAGAGCCAGAACACTGCGTCGATCTGCAGCGCGGTGCTTCCGAATGTGAAGGATGGTAGCATTATTCTCATGCATGACGGCTACCGCGCGACGGTGGAAGCGCTGCGGCGGATCGTAAAAGAATTAAAAGAAGAGGGATACACGTTTGTGACGGTGCGTGAGCTGATTGAAGAATAGCTTTCGCGGATTCCATCGAACATAGTTGCGGAGAATCCGAGATTAAGGGGTTGAGGATACCCGCCAAAATGTGATAAGATAAATGGCAGGAAGAAAAATGGGGTGAAAAATACATGGATTTGTTTGATTATATGAAAGAAACCACAATGGAAAAAGAGTCCCCCCTCGCATCGCGCATGCGCCCGACAACGCTGGACGAGGTGGTTGGACAGGAGCACATCATCGGCCCTGGAAAGCTGTTGTACCGTGCGATCAAGGCGGATAAACTCGGCTCCGTCATTTTCTACGGCCCTCCGGGAACGGGAAAAACGACGCTTGCCCGCGTCATCGCCAACACGACAAGCGCAGAGTTTACCCAGCTGAATGCCACGACAGCCGGCAAAAAGGATATGGAAGAAGTCGTAAAAGAAGCGCAGCAGCGGATCGGCATGTACGGCAAAAAGACGATTCTTTTTGTCGACGAGATCCACCGCTTCAACAAGGGGCAACAGGATTATCTGCTTCCGTTTGTGGAGGACGGCACACTCGTTCTGATTGGCGCGACGACGGAAAACCCGTATTTCGAGGTCAACGGGGCGCTGATTTCGCGTTCCATTATCTTTGAATTAAAGCCGCTCGAAAAAGAGGACATCGAAAAACTGCTGGAGCGCGCGGTGACGGACCCGGTAAAGGGGCTCGGGACGTACAACGTTGTGCTCGATGCGGATGCAAAAGAGTTCCTCGCCGACATCGCAGGCGGTGACGCGAGAGCGGCCTTAAATGCAATCGAGCTGGGCGTCCTCTCGACGGAACGTCAGGCGGACGGAAAAATCCATATCGATCTCGAAACGGCATCGGAGTGCATCCAGAAACGCGTCGTGCGGTACGACAAGACGGGCGATCAGCATTACGATACGATCTCTGCATTTATCAAGAGCATGCGTGGTTCTGACCCGGATGCGGCGGTCTTTTATCTGGCCAAAATGCTGTATGCCGGGGAGGATATCAAGTTTATCGCCCGCCGCATCATGATCTGCGCGGCGGAGGATGTCGGCCTTGCCGATCCGAATGCCTTAAATGTAGCAGTTTCCGCGTCCCTTGCCGTGGAACGCGTCGGCATGCCGGAGGCGCAGATTATTCTGGCGGAGGCAGCCACGTATGTTGCCTGTGCACCGAAGAGTAATTCTTCGTGCGAGGCAGTCTTTGCGGCGATGAAGACGGTCGGAAGTGTGCGGACGTCGGTTCCGCCGCATCTGCAGGACGCCCATTACAAAGGTTCTGCCAAACTCGGCCACGGTCAAGGCTATCAGTATGCACATGATTACCCGAATCACTACGTCGAGCAGCAGTATCTGCCGGACGAGATCTTAGGAAGCCGTTTCCTTCATCTTGGAACGAACGGCTATGAGCAGAAGATCCGGGAAAACTTCAAAAAAATTGGAAAAGACATCGAATAAAAGGGGAAGAAATCATGACAGACTGGCTTGGAAAGCCGTATTATTCGCTGGACGCCTATCTGAAAAAGACGTTCGGGGAAAAAGTGTACAAGCTCTCGCTCGACGGCGGGATGACGTGTCCGAACCGGGACGGCACCTGCGGTGACCGGGGCTGCATTTTCTGCAGTGCGGGCGGCTCCGGTGATTTTGCCGGGGACAGAAACAAATCCATCCCGGAACAGATCCGGGAGCAGAAATCCCTCCTGCAGCAAAAGCGGCCGGTGCATAAGTTCATCGCCTATTTCCAGGCGTATACGAACACGTACGCGCCGGTGGAATATCTGGAAAAAATTTTCCGGGAGGCAATTTCGGACGAGGAGGTCGTGGTCCTTTCGATCGGAACGAGACCGGACTGCTTAGGGGAAGAGGTTCTTTCTCTGTTAGAAGAGCTGAACCGGATCAAACCGGTCTGGGTGGAGCTGGGACTGCAGACGATGCATGAAAAAACGGCACAGTATATCCGAAGGGGCTATCCGCTTTCCTGTTTTGAACAGGCAGTAAACGAGCTGCACAGGCGGGGGATTCCCGTGATTGTCCACACGATCCTCGGTCTGCCGGGGGAGGGACAGGAAGAAGTCTTTGCAACAATGGATTACCTGAATGGACTTTCCATTTCCGGCATCAAGCTTCAGCTGCTTCATGTGCTGAAAAACACGGATCTTGCGGCGGACTACGCGGCCGGAAAATTTGAGGTGCTGGAGCAGGAGGCGTATCTTACCCTTGTCATCGACTGCCTGCGGCGCCTCCGTCCCGATCTTGTGATCCACCGTGTGACGGGAGACGGCCCCGGGGATCTTCTGATTGCACCAACATGGAGCCAGGCAAAACGCACCGTCTTAAATGAGCTGCATCATCGCATGAAAGAAGAACATGCGTATCAGGGACAGCTTCTGGACGAAGAAAAAGGAGGAAACACACCGTGATTGAATCATCCTTTACGTTATACAAACTGATTATTCTCTACATGCTGCAGAATGTGAATTTTCCGCTGTCAAATACACAGATTTCGGATTTTATCCTGGAAAAAGAGTACACGAACTACTTTCATCTCCAGGAGGCGTTAAGCGAGCTGCAGGATACAAAGCTGATCGAGATCGAGAAGGTGCGCAACACCTCGTACTACCACATGACTGAGGAGGGCAGCAAGACGCTTTCCTTCTTCGAAAACGAGATCTCTCCGGAAATCCGGGAGGAAATCGACCGCTATATGAAGGAACACTCCTATGAACTGCGGAAAAAAGCGTCCGTTGTGGCCGATTACTACAAGACCGCGGGAGATGACTACGAGGTCCGCTGTCAGGCAAGAGAGCGGAAGACGACTATTTTTGAGATTGTCGTGACGGTTCCGTCCGAGGAGGCGGCCAAAAAGATCTGCAGCAACTGGGAAAACCGGAGTCAGAAGATTTATGCTTCGATTATGAATGAACTGTCAAGATAACGATTGACAGGAATGGTGGCATATAATAGAATAAATTAGTATGTCTAAAAAGCATAAACATGGAAAACATAGTAAATAAGATTTTATATTCTAAAGGAGATAAAACCGTGCCTGATTATACAAAAGAAATTGAAAGACGGCGTACCTTTGCCATCATTTCCCACCCGGATGCCGGTAAAACCACACTGACTGAGAAATTCCTGCTGTACGGAGGAGCGATCAATCTCGCCGGTTCCGTAAAAGGAAAAGCGACTGCGCGCCATGCCGTATCCGACTGGATGGAGATCGAGAAAGAGCGTGGTATTTCCGTTACCTCTTCCGTTCTGCAGTTCAATTACGACGGCTACTGCATCAACATTCTGGATACCCCGGGACACCAGGACTTCTCGGAGGATACGTACCGTACCCTGATGGCAGCCGATTCCGCCGTCATGGTTATTGATGCATCGAAGGGTGTCGAGGCACAGACCAGAAAGCTGTTTAAAGTCTGTGTCATGCGCCACATCCCGATCTTTACCTTCATCAACAAGATGGACCGCGATGCGAACGATACCTTCGAGCTGCTCGACGAGATCGAAAAAGAGCTCGGCATTGCAACCTGCCCGATCAACTGGCCGATCGGTTCCGGAAAGAAATTCCGCGGTGTTTACGACCGTGACAAAAAGAAAGTCCTTACCTTCTCCGATACAATGAAGGGAACGAAGGAAGGTATCGAGGAAGAAATTGATATCGACGATCCGCATCTTCTCGATGTGGTCGATGAGGACCAGAAAGAACAGCTTATGGATGAGATCGAGCTGCTCGACGGCGCAAGTGCAGAGTTTGACCAGGAGCTTGTCAGCAAGGGAGAGCTCTCCCCGGTATTCTTCGGATCTGCGCTCACCAACTTTGGTGTGGAGACTTTTCTGCAGCACTTCCTCACGATGACGATGCCGCCGCTTCCGCGTACGGCAGACTGCGGCGTGATCGATCCGGTCAAAGAGGATTTCTCTGCGTTTGTCTTTAAAATCCAGGCAAACATGAACAAAGCACACCGTGACCGTATCGCATTCATGCGCATCTGCTCCGGCAAATTCGACGCCGGAATGGAAGTCTTCCATGTGCAGGGAGGAAAGAAAATGCGTCTTTCCCAGCCGCAGCAGATGATGGCGAGTGACCGTCATATTGTTGATGAAGCATACGCCGGCGATATCATCGGTGTATTTGACCCGGGTATCTTCTCCATCGGAGATACGATCTGTATGCCGGGCAGAAAATTCGCATACGAGGGAATTCCGACCTTCGCGCCGGAGCATTTTGCAAGAGTGCGCCAGCTCGATACGATGAAGAGAAAACAGTTCGTCAAGGGAATTTCCCAGATTGCACAGGAAGGTGCGATCCAGATTTTCCAGGAGTACAAAGGCGGCATGGAGGAGATCATCGTCGGCGTTGTCGGCGTCCTGCAGTTTGACGTTTTAAAATACCGTCTGGAGAATGAGTACAACGTGGATATCCGTCTGGAGAACCTGCCGTATGAGCACATCCGCTGGATCGCAAACAAAGAGGAGATCAACCTGGACCGTATTCAGGGTACATCCGATATGAAGAAGGTCATGGACCTCAAGGGAAATCCGCTGCTTCTCTTTGTCAATCCGTGGAGTGTCGGCATGGTACAGGATCGAAACAAAGACCTTGTGCTGACCGAATTCAGCAAAAACTAAGAACAAAAGAGCGGGATGCCGCTTAAAAAGGAGAAGGAATGAACTTATTCGATATTCTGGGCCCTGTGATGGTCGGTCCGTCGAGTTCGCACACAGCGGGGGCAGTGCGGATTGGATGGATGACGCAGAAACTTCTCGGGGAACAGCCGGTGGAAGCAAAAATACTGATGTACGGTTCCTTTGCCGCAACGGGAAAGGGCCATGGAACGGACCGCGGTCTCGTCGCGGGTCTTCTCGGCATGCGGCCGGATGACGAGCGGATTCCGGACAGCTTTGAAATTGCCCGGAAGATGAGTCTTTCCTATTCATTCGGCATCGCCAATCTGACGAGTGCCCATCCGAACAGCGTCGTTCTGGAAGTAAAGGGAAAGAGCGGCCGGACGCTCGAGGTGCAGGCGTGCTCCCTTGGCGGCGGCCGTATCATGATCAACCGCCTCGACGGGCTGGATGTCAACTGCAGCTGCGAGATTCCGACCCTGATCGTCCACAATCTGGACCAGCCGGGCCACGTAGCCGAGGTTACGTCGATGCTGGCACATAAGTCAGTCAACATTGCGAATATGTCCCTCTACCGCGACAAGAGAGGCGGATCGGCCGTCATGGTCGTGGAGATGGATCAGCCGCTTCCCAAAGAGTCGCTGGAATGGCTGGAGCATCTTGAGGGCATTGTAAAGGTAACATACATCAACGTAACGGAAGGAGAAGAGGACGATGTCTTATAATTCACTGGAAGAAATTGTCCGGGAGTGCCAGGAAAAAGACCTGCCGTTTGATGAAGTCATCCTTCTGGACGATATGAATGAGAGAAATGTAAGCCGCGAAGAGTCCATTGAGACGATGCGCGGCATGTGGGAAGCCATGAAAGGCGCTGAACGGAATTATGACGGTTCGCTGCAGTCGAGAAGCGGTCTTGTGGGCGGCGCCGGAAAGACGATGCGCGCGTATGTCGAGAGCGGGAACACGCTCTGCGGACCGTTTGTCGGAAAAGTTATGGCATCTGCACTTGCGATGGGTGAGTCAAACGCCTGCATGAAGCGGATCGTTGCAGCACCGACCGCAGGAGCGTGCGGTGTGCTTCCGGCTGTGCTCGTGAATTACCAGAAAGAGAAGGGGACAGCGGATGAGCAGATCGTGCGTGCGCTCTACACGGCAGCCGGTATCGGCCAGGTCGTTGCGGCGCGGGCCTACATTGCGGGCGCTTCCGGCGGCTGCCAGGCCGAAATCGGAACAGCAAGCGCGATGGCGGCAGGCGCACTGACCGCACTTGGCGGCGGCACTCCGTCCCAGATCACGCATGCGGCAGCGATGGCATTAAAGAACCTGCTCGGTCTCGTGTGTGACCCGGTCGGCGGTCTTGTCGAGGTCCCGTGCGTCAAGCGGAATGTGATCGGTTCCGTGAATGCACTTTCTGCGGCGGACATGGCACTTGCGGGAATCATAAGCCGCATTCCGCCGGATCAGGTGATCGATGCGATGCGGGAAGTCGGCGACCAGATGCATCCGAGTCTGCGCGAAACCGGCCAGGGCGGCCTTGCCAACACGCCGGCAGCACGCGAGTGGTGCGCGGCACAGGAAGAAGAATAAAAAAAACTTTTATTTTCGGAAAACTTTTGGTATAATAAAGGAAAGTCAGCCAAGGAGGAGGTTCTTTAAGATGGCAGAGGCAAAAATTCAGAAAAGAAACACTTATACGATATATGATGACGAAGGAATCGGAACCGTGCAGATTGCAGACGAGGTGGTAGCTATTATCGCAGGACTTGCGGCAACGGAAGTGGACGGGGTAGCCTCCATGGCCGGAAATATTACCAACGAATTAGTCAGCAAGCTTGGCATGAAAAATCTTTCCAAGGGTGTCAAAGTTGATGTACTCGACGGCGTTGTCTGCGTGGATCTTGCCCTCAATCTCAAATATGGATACGAGATTCCGGCAACCTGCAAAAACGTACAGGAAAAAGTAAAAACAGCGATCGAGAATATGACAGGCCTGGAAGTTTCCGATGTCAATGTAGCCATTGCAGGCGTGAATATGGAACAGACGAAATAAAAAACAACGAACCGCGAGGGAATAAGGCGACCCCTTACAACCCCGCGGTTCTTGTTAACTATTCAGAGCCAGATGAAATGGAAGAAAAATAGTTAATTAACTATACAGGAAGGAATTAAAACAGACAATGAACAGAAGCAAACTTCGCGAAAATATTTTTAAACTTCTCTATACCGCAGAGTTCCAGGAGAAAGAGGAGATGCCGCAGCAGATGTCTCTTTACTTTACGTACTCTGACGACAACGACGAGGATGAAGAAGTAACCGTAAGCGAAAAAGATCAGACCTATATGGAAGAGAAATACCATCATGTGACCGAGCACATCCCGGAAATCGACGAGATGCTGAACCGTACTTCCGAGGGCTGGAAAACGACCCGTATGGGAAAAGTAGACCTGGCGATCCTGCGTCTTGCCGTTTACGAGATGAAATTCGACGAGGACGTTCCGGTCGGTGTAGCCATCAACGAGGCCGTTGAGTTGGCAAAACGCTTCGGCAGAGACCAGTCTCCGTCCTTTATCAACGGTATTCTTGGAAAACTGGCAAGAGAAGAAGATGAGAAATAAAAATCAGAATGTTTACACCGTAGGCCAGGTCAATTCATACATCAAAAACATCTTTGACCAGGACTATATGCTCCGCCGGATTTACGTCAGCGGAGAAGTAAGCAACTGTAAATACCATCCGTCCGGCCATATCTATTTTTCCTTAAAAGATGCGGAAGGAACCATTTCCTGTGTCATGTTCGCCGGTTCGCGGCGCGGCCTTGCCTTCCCGATGCGGGACGGCGATAACGTGATTGTCGGCGGCAGCATCAGCGTCTATGAGCGGGACGGAAAGTATCAGATCTATGCAAAAGAGATCACAAAAGAGGGCGCCGGCCTTTTATACGAAAAGTATCTGGCCCTAAAAGCAGAACTGGAAGAGATGGGCATGTTTGCCCCGGAGTACAAGCAGCCGATTCCTGCGTATGTAAAGAAAATCGGCGTTGTCACAGCACCGACGGGAGCTGCTGTGCAGGATATCAAAAACATTGCACTCCGCCGGAATCCCTTTGTCCAGATCATCCTCTACCCGGCCCTGGTGCAGGGAGAGGGAGCGGCGGACAGCATCGTGGAGGGCATACGCCGTCTGGACGTACTGAATCTGGATGTGCTGATCGTGGGCCGCGGAGGCGGTTCGATCGAGGATCTTTGGGCGTTCAATGAGGAAAAAGTAGCGCGTGCCGTTTTTTCCTGCCATACGCCGGTGATCTCCGCCGTCGGCCATGAGACCGACACAACGATCATCGATTTCGTGGCAGATCTGCGCGCCCCGACCCCGTCCGCAGCGGCGGAGCTGGCGGTCGCTGATGTCCGCGCGGTACTCAACACACTGGAAAATTATAAAAGCCGCATGAACCATGCGATGGCAAACCAGACGCAGAGAGCGAGAAGCCGCCTTCTGCAGTACGAGACAAAGTGGAAGTATCTCGGACCGGAAAATAAGATCCGTGACCAGAGAGCACGCCACGCCGAGCTGGAGCGTCGGTATACAGATGCGATGGAAGAAAAGCTCAAAGAAGCGCGCCACCGCCTTGCCCTTTACATTCAGGCGATGAAGGGTCTGTCCCCGCTGGACAAGCTGAACCAGGGCTATTCCTACGTGGAAAAAGAAGGAAAAGCCATCACTTCGGTGCAGGATGTCAAAGAAGGTGATCTGCTCGAAATCTGTGTATCAGACGGAAAGATCGCAGCGCGCGCAGAGAAGACATCGGCCGTATCCTGGATGGAACAATCGTGAAAAAGCAGAGAATCGAGAAAACATGGGAAATATGGAAGCAGAAGAGAGAAAAGAAGAAGGAACCCCTTCCGGTGAGACACTGGAAGCAGCATTTGGAAAACTGGATCAGATGCTCGAAACGCTGGAGAGCAGCGATGTCAGCCTGGAAGACTCCTTTCGTTTATACAAGGAGGGAATGGAGCTTTTGAATGAATGCAGTCAGAAAATTGACCGCGTCGAGAAAAAAATGCTCCAGATGAATGAGGATGGAACATTCAGAGAATTTTAAAGCGGTACTCGAAGAAAAAACGCGGGAAACGGAAAGTATCATTGCCGCTTACCTGCCGAAAGAGGAAGGCTTTGCAAAGGAACTGGCAAAAGCCATGAATTACAGTATGACAGCGGGCGGAAAGAGGCTTCGTCCGCTGCTTTTGCAGGAGAGTTTCCGTCTGTTCGGCGGAACCGGGGAGGCAGTAAAACCATTTATGGCAGCCATGGAGATGATTCACACCCATTCCCTGATCCACGATGATCTCCCTGCGATCGACAACGACGATTACCGCCGCGGCAGAAAAACGACCCATGTCGTCTTCGGGGAGGCCGTCGGCGTGCTGGCAGGAGATGCCCTTTTAAACTATGCATACGAGACAGCCTGGAAAGCCTTTCCACTGGAGGAGCACACCGACCGCGTAGTGCGTGCTTTTGGCATTCTCTGTCAGAAAACCGGAATTTCCGGCATGTTGGGCGGTCAGAGTGTTGACGTGATGAATGAAAAAGTCGGCCATTTCGCCATCGACCGTGAGATGCTGGACTACATTTACGAGAACAAGACTTCGGCGCTTTTAGAGGCTGCCATGATGGCAGGTGCGGCACTTGCAGGAGCAAACGACGATGATCTTGACGCGCTCTGCCGGATTACCTCCAAAGTCGGGATCGCGTTCCAGATCCGGGACGACATCCTGGATGTCACATCCACGATGGAGGAGCTTGGAAAGCCGGTTTTCAGCGATGAAAAGAATGAAAAAACAACGTATGTGACGATGTTTGGCACAGACGGGGCGGAGCAGGAGGTAAAACGGCTCACGAAAGAGGCCGTAGACGAACTGAAAAATCTGTCCTGTCCGGGAGATAAAATATTTCTGGAAGAGCTGTTTGAATCTCTGACTTCCAGAAAAAAGTAAGGGATGATTTCATGTTAGAAAAAATACAGAAACCAAACGATATTAAGAAGATTCCGGCGGACCAGCTTCCGGCGCTTGCAGATGAAATCCGGGAATTTATTATCGAGTCTTTGAGTAAAACCGGCGGCCATCTGGCGTCCAATCTTGGTGTCGTGGAACTGACGATTGCGATGCACCGCGTCTTCGATCTTCCAAAAGACAAGCTGATCTGGGATGTGGGACACCAGTCCTACACGCACAAGATTCTGACCGGGCGGAAAGACGGGTTTGAAACGCTGCGCCGGGAAGGCGGCATCAGCGGATTCCCGAAGCGGAGCGAGAGTGACTGCGATGTATTCGACACCGGCCACAGCTCGACCTCGATTTCCGCAGGCGTCGGCTATGTGCGTGCACGGGAACTGAAAAAAGAAAATTATTCCGTTGTTTCGATCATCGGAGATGGTGCGCTGACCGGCGGCATGGCGTACGAGGCGCTGAACAATGCGGCCAGCCTGAAATCGAATTTTATTATCGTTTTAAATGACAACGAAATGTCGATCACCGAGAATGTCGGCGGTATGTCATCGTACCTGTCCGGCCTTCGGACGGCATCGGCGTACACGGATTTCAAGATGGACGTCACAAAGGCATTGAACCGCATTCCGGGCATCGGACCTGGCATGGTGGATGCGATGCGGAAGACGAAAAGCAGCATCAAACAGATCATCATTCCGGGCATGCTGTTTGAGGATATGGGACTTACGTATTTAGGTCCTGTGGACGGCCACAACATTCCGCAGCTGATCAAGACCTTCCAGGAAGCAAAACGGTTTGAAGGACCGATTCTGGTGCATGTCCTGACACAGAAGGGCCGCGGCTATGAGCCGGCGATGCGCCACCCGGCAAGATTCCACGGTGCGGGTCCGTTCGATGTGAAAACAGGATTGCCGGTTGGAAAATCCAATCCGACGTACACGGATGTCTTTTCCACGGTCATGCGGAAAATGGGAGATCGAAGAAAGGATGTTGCGGCAGTCACGGCGGCGATGATGACCGGTGTCGGACTGAAACGCTTCTCCAACATGTTCCCGGACCGCTGTTTCGATGTGGGAATCGCAGAAGAGCACGCGGTGACATTTGCAGCGGCACTGTCACTCGGCGGCATTACGCCTGTCGTTGCGATTTATTCTTCATTCCTGCAGCGGGCGTACGATCAGATCATGCATGACGTCTGTATGCAGAATCTCCATGTCGTCTTTGCGATTGACCGCGCCGGTCTTGTGGGCTACGACGGGGAGACACACCACGGCATTTTCGACCTTTCCTATCTGGGTTCGATGCCGAATATGACAATTCTTGCACCGAAGAACCTCTGGGAGCTTTCGGATATGATCAAATTTGCGGTCGATTACGACGGCCCGATCGCGGTGCGCTACCCGAGAGGGGAAGCGTATACGGGATTAAAAGAGTTCCGTGCGCCCATCTGCCTCGGAAAATCAGAAGTGATCCATGAGGGAAGCCGTGTTGCACTTCTTGCCGTCGGCAGTATGGTAAAAATGGCAGAAGAAGTGCAGAAACAGTTAAAAGAGCGGATGGATATGGATGCGGCGCTTGTGAATGCGCGGTTCGTCAAACCAATCGATGAAGAACTTCTTCGAAGCTTTGCCGATACGTATGAGCTTGTCGTAACACTCGAGGAAAATGTAAAAGACGGCGGCTTTGGAGAGCGCGTCCTTGCTTTTGCCGAGGAAGAAGACCTTCCGTTCGGCGTGGAGATCATTGCACTGCCGGACCGCCTTATTCCGCACGGAAGTGTATCATACCAGATGAAACAGGTCGGCTTTACGCCGGAAGATATCTGCGGCAGAATTGAGGAATACTACAGAAAACGGGAGCAGGAAGAAAGATGAAAAAACGATTAGATGTATTACTGGTAGAACGGGGCCTTGCCACATCGCGGGAAAAAGCGAAAGCCATGATTATGGCAGGAGAAGTTCTGGTGGACAATGAGCGGGAGGACAAAGCCGGTTCCATGTTCCCGGAAGAAGTGGAGATTGTCTTAAAAGGAAAACCACTGCCGTATGTGAGCCGCGGCGGCTTAAAGTTAGAGAAAGCAATGAAAAACTTTGACCTTACCCTGGATGGAAAGGTCTGCATGGATGTCGGAGCATCCACCGGCGGCTTTACCGACTGTATGCTGCAGAACGGCGCCGTCAAGGTATATTCCGTGGATGTCGGCCACGGCCAGCTCGACTGGAAGCTGCGGAACGATCCGCGCGTTGTCTGTATGGAGCGCACGAACATCCGTTACGTCGTGACGGAGGATATCGAGGAGAGACCGTCCTTCGTATCGATCGACGTATCGTTTATCTCCCTGACCAAGGTGCTGCTTCCGGTCCGGAATCTGATGGAAGAGAACGGCGAAATTGCAGCTCTGATCAAGCCGCAGTTTGAGGCAGGACGCGAAAAAGTCGGCAAAAAGGGTGTTGTCCGTGATCCGGCTGTACACAAAGAAGTCATTGAGATGGTCATTTCCTATGCGAAAAGCATTTCCTTCGGCGTGCGCCATCTGGAATTTTCTCCGATCAAAGGACCGGAGGGAAATATCGAGTATCTCGTTCATCTTGTCCGGCTGCCGGACGGCGTGACAGAGGAAGAGACCAATGTCGATGTAGACGCCGTTGTAAAGAGCGCACACGATACACTGGATAAATAAAAGGGTTAAGGAGCATGATATGGAGCGATTTTACCTGATCACAAACAGAGCAAAAGACCCGGACCTTACCGTGACAGACCAGATCAGGCAATATCTGGAGGAGCGCGGAAAAACGTGTCTTCTCTGCGATAACAGCGAAAAAGGGGAAAAATACCATTATACGGATCCGGCGAAGGTTCCGTCAGATATCGACGGCATTCTGGTGCTCGGTGGTGACGGCACGCTTCTGCAGGCAGCAGGCGACGTGGTGGATTTACAGATTCCACTGCTCGGCATCAATCTGGGAACGCTCGGCTATCTTGCGGAAATCGACCGTGACACGCTTTATCTGGCGCTGGATCATTTGATGGCGGATGAGTATACGATTGAGCACCGCATGATGCTCTGCGGATCGATTTACCGAGACGGAAAGCTGATTGCGGAGGACGCGGCACTCAACGACATTACGATCACCCGTGAGGGAAACCTGCGTGTCGTCCGGTTCGACAATTACGTCAACGGGGAGTTTTTAAATTCCTACAGCGCCGATGGCATCATCATCGCAACGCCGACCGGTTCGACCGGCTACAGCCTCTCCGCGGGCGGCCCGATCATCTCACCGTCAGCCAGCCTGATGCTGATGACACCGCTTGCCCCGCACACCCTGAATACGAGAAGCATTGTCTTTCCGGCAGAGGATGTGATCGAGGTGGAGCTCGGGCCTTCGAGAGACGGCGGCATTGAACAGGGCATGGCATATTTTGACGGCGACACCCGCGTTCCGATGAAAACCGGCGACCGGATCGTGATCAAAAAGGCCAGACGGGATACTCTGATTGTGAAAATCAGCAACATCAGTTTTCTGGAGACATTAAGAAAGAAAATGGCAAACATTTAAGATATAGTTACTGGGGAAGGATGCTTGAAATGAAAATCGCGAGACATGCACAGATTATCAAATTAATTAACCAATATGATATTGAAACACAGGAGGAGCTGGCAAAGAAGCTGGAGGAGAGCGGCTTTGCCGTAACGCAGGCGACGATTTCGAGGGATATCCGCCAGCTGAAGCTCACAAAAGTACCAAAAGAGAACGGCGGAAGCCGCTATGCGGTTCTGCAGAACGCACCGTCCGAGGTTGGGAGCCGCTATGCGCGCGTGTTAAAAGACGCGTTTATTTCTGTTGATCTTGCCAAAAATATTCTGGTCATCAAAACCGTGTCTGGAATGGCGATGGCGGCGGCAGCGGCTTTCGATGAGATGAACTGGAATGAAATTGTCGGCTGCATCGGCGGAGACGATACGATTCTCTGCGTGGCAAGAGACGATGATGCGGCGCTTGTGGCAGCAGAACGACTGAAAAAAATGGTGGACGGCATGGAGGAGACGGGCGAAGAGTTCTAAAGAACGCACGTCTCTGCAAAAAGAGACAAAAAGATGACAGCAGGTGTGACACCGGAGGAAAAGAATGCTCACAAACTTACACGTAAAAAATCTGGCCCTGATCGACGAAGCGGAAGTGGAGTTCGGTCCGGGCCTGAATATACTGACCGGAGAAACCGGAGCCGGAAAATCCATCCTGATCGGTTCGATCAACGCGGCGCTTGGAAAGAAGATATCCCGCGAGATGATCCGGACGGGAGAGACAAGCGCGCTGGTGGAACTGGTCTTTGAAACCGAAAATCCGCATGTGCTGGAGCTGTTAAAAGAGATGGATCTCGAGGCGGAGGAGGGACAGGTGATTATTTCCAGAAAGATCACCGGATCCCGCAGCGTCTGCCGCATCAATGGCGAGGCATGCAATATCTCGCAGGTAAAAGCTCTTGCGTCCCTGCTGCTCGACATCCACGGCCAGCATGAGCACCAGTCGCTGCTCTATCCGGACCGGCAGATCGCGATTCTTGACGCGTTTGCGGGAACCGAGGCGGCCACGGCAAAAGGAGAGGTCCGGGCGCTGTACCAGGAGTGGAAGAATGTCCGAAAGGAGCTCTCGGCGTACGAACTCGACGAGGAGGCAAGAAAGCGGGAGGCAGCATTTCTTACGTTTGAAATCAACGAGATTGATCAGGCAGAGCTAAAAGAGGGCGAGGACGAAGCGTTGGAAACTGCGTACCGGAAAATGGGCCATGCGAAAAAGATCGCGGAATCTCTGCAGACGGTATATGCGATCACCGGCTACGGTGCAGAGAACAGCGCCGGGGAGCAGGTCGGCCGCGCAATCCGGGAGCTGCAGCAGGCCGCGGTGTACGACGATGCACTTTCCGGTCCGTCGCAGACCCTTTCCGATATTGACGGACTGCTGAATGATTTCAACCGCGAAATTTCCGCATATCTTTCCGAACTGACCTTTTCCGAAGAAGAGTATTACGAGACGGAAAAACGGCTCGATGAGATCAACCGCCTGAAAGCAAAGTATGGAAAGACGATGGAAGAGATCGCCGCATACCGCGAAGAACAGCAGAAAAAACTGGAAAAACTGGAAAATTTTGAGAGCTGCCGCGCCGCACTGCAGGAGCAGTTACAGAAAACGGAGCAGAAACTGGATGCGGCCGCACATAATCTGTCCAAAATCCGCAGAAACTATGCAAAACGGCTCGAAACACAGATTATCGAAGGTCTGCGCGACCTGAATTTCCTGCATGTCGCATTTGAAATTTCATTTGAAAAGACAAAAAGCTACACCGAAAACGGAACCGATGCTGTGGAGTTCTTAATCTCCACAAACCCGGGCGAAGCGATCCGTCCGCTGGCGAAAGTTGTTTCCGGCGGTGAATTGTCGCGAATCATGCTTGCAATCAAGACGATTCTTGCCGACCGCGACGAGACAGAAACCCTGATTTTCGATGAAATCGACACCGGAATCAGCGGAAGGACGGCGCAGAAGGTTTCCGAAAAAATGGCACAGATCGGGCAGCGCCATCAGGTCATCTGCATCACCCATCTGCCGCAGATCGCAGCGATGGCAGATTCTCATTTTGAAATCGAAAAAAACGTCGAAGAAAACGAGACCGTCACATCGATCCATCCATTATCCGAGGAAGATTCTGTCAGAGAACTGGCAAGAATGCTTGGCGGCGCGAAAATTACGGATTCTGTTCTGGCAAATGCCAGCGAGATGAAGGAATTGGCACAGGTACAAAAATCTGCAAGACTCAAATAAAGAGAAGTCCGCATACTAAGAGGGAAATCACAAAACAAAGCGTGGTTTCCCTCTTTTTCGCGGGCGGCGAGTCAAAGTCCGTGCCTGCACGAGAACTTGACGACCGCCGCGAAAACAAAGAAATGCCGCAGTTCTGCCCTGCGGCGGAAAGGATGGGAATGCAAATGACGAGAAAACAAAAATACCGAAGAGTCCTGCTTGCGCTGGCGGCGCTGTTTCTGATCCTCGCTGTTCTTCTTGGCTACGATGCCATGCGCGAATCCCTGCCGGATACGATGTATGTGGATGAGAACAGCGAAAGCCCGTTTCAGCCGCTCACGAAACATCCGCTTCTGACAATTTCGGAAGATACGAAGGAAGCAGAAAAAAACGAATTCGGAGAAACGGGTGAAACGGTTGTAGAATGTTCCGCCGCCGGGATCCCGCTGAAAAAGATCCGTGTGATCCAGGAAGAACGGCCGAAAGTTGCCGTCTGCGGCGCGCCGGTCGGTATCTATATGGAGACCGACGGTGTGATGGTGATCCGTACAGCCGAAATCCGTTCGTCCGACGGAACCGTCAGCCGTCCGTCAGAAAATATTCTGCGGGAAGGCGACTATATCACAAAAGTAAACGGACAGAGCATCCGCAGCAAGCAGGAGCTGATTGATGCAGTAAAAGTATCAAACGGTTCCCCGGTGTGTCTTTCCCTGCTTCGGGACGGGGAAACGATCGAGGTGCAGGTGACACCGCAGAAAAGCCAGGACGGCACCTGCCGCCTCGGGGCCTGGGTCCGCGACAATATGCAGGGAATCGGAACACTGACTTTCGTGGAACCGGATGGAACCTTTGCAGCGCTCGGCCATGGAATCAGTGATGTCGATACCGGAAAAATGCTCCAATTGAACGGCGGAGAACTGTATCTGACACAGATTCTGTCTGTGATCCCGGGAAAAGCGGGTGTACCGGGTGAACTGCAGGGTGTGATCCATTACGAAGAAAAGAACCGTATCGGATCAGTGGCGGAGAATACCATCTACGGTATCCACGGCGTTCTGGACAGGGAAAAAAGCAGTGCACTGCCGCTTACCGTGACGGAAATTGCCTATCGGCAGGAGATCGAGACGGGCCCGGCCACCGTGCGGATGTGCGTGGACAATACAGTAGAAGAGTATGAGGCGGAGATTACAGAAATCGATCTTGGAAGCGAGAATACGAACAAAAATTTTGTGCTCGAAATTACCGATCAACGGCTGCTACAGAAAACCGGCGGCATCGTACAGGGAAATTCCGGCTCGCCGGTGCTCCAGAACGGAAGGCTGATCGGCGCCATTACCCATGTTTTCGTAAACCATCCAGAAAAAGGCTACGGTGTCTTTGCGGAAAATATGCTTGCACGGAACTGAAAAATATGCGTTAATTTGGTTGAAATTGTTACAAACTTCCGAATTTTTACGGAAAATGTCGATCGAATTTTCAAAAAATTACGGGAAATATATTGAAAATGCGAAAAAATAAAATTATAATGTCTGTGTGATTGGAAAAAGTTCAGAAGAAAACGGATGCAGTGAAATTCCGGAAAGACTATGAGTTTTTGCAAAGGAGAGCTTTATGGAAAAGATCAACATTGCCATCGCGGATGATAACGAACGCATGCAGGAAATGCTTGGGAACGTCATAAAACAGGATGACACGCTTGAACTGATCGGGCAGACCGGAAACGGAAATGATATCTACAGTATCATCCGCGACAAAGAACCGGACGTCGTACTGCTTGACATTTTCATGCCGAAGATGGATGGTCTGACTGTAATGGAGAAAGTCAATGAGGATAAAAATCTGAAAAAAAGACCTGCCTTTATCGTTGTCTCCGCCGTAGGAGAGGAGAGGATCACCGAAGATGCGTTCCGGCTCGGCGCTTACTATTACGTCTTAAAACCGTTCGACAACGAAACTCTTCTGAACCGGATCAAAGCAACAAAAGGAATGACAGCAGTAAGAAGATACCATCCAAGAAATTTTACAAACCCCGGAAAAGAGCCGATCTGTCCGCCGGAAAACAGTCTGGAAATCGATGTGACAAATATGATCCACGAGATCGGCGTTCCTGCCCATATCAAAGGATACCAGTACCTGCGCGATGCGATTCTGCTTTCCGTAGAGGACACGGAAATGCTCAATTCCATTACCAAGATTCTCTATCCGACCATCGCGAAACGCCACCAGACAACGTCAAGTCGTGTCGAGCGTGCCATCCGCCATGCGATTGAAGTGGCCTGGAGCCGCGGCAAAATGGACACAATCGACGAGCTGTTCGGCTATACCGTGAACAACCGCAAGGGTAAACCGACAAATTCTGAATTTATTGCATTAATTGCAGATAAAATACGTCTTGAACTGAAAAATCAGTAAAAAGTAACAAAAAAATCCGAACAAACGGAGAAATTACAGAAGTTTAGACTTTTTTTTCTGGACAAAGTACGGTATAATACAGACAGGACGTTGATTATCCTTTCGCGTTTCATAGGATCGTGACAAAAAGGAAGGAATTACAGAAAAACAAAGATGCGATAATCAGCATGAAATTACAGGAGGATTCTTTTCATGAAAAATATTTTGTTCGTGGCTTCAGAGTGTGTACCGTTCATCAAAACAGGCGGTCTGGCGGATGTAGTAGGTTCTCTGCCGAAATACTTCCCGAAAGAGTATTTTGATGTGCGCGTGGTGATTCCAAAATACGCAGGAATCAAAGAACAGTTTAGAAATCAGATGCAGTATGTGACAAACTTCTACATGGATCTGAACTGGAGACAGCAGTATGTCGGCATTTTCGAGATGGAATATGAAGGCATCAAATTCTACTTTATCGACAACGAGGAGCATTTCGGAGGAAGCACTCCATATGCGGGCATGCCGTGGGATCTGGAAAAATTTGCTTACTTCAGTAAAGCAGCGCTTTCCATTTTACCGACCATCGGCTTCCGCCCGGATCTCATCCACTGCCACGACTGGCAGACCGGTCTCGTTCCGGTTTACCTGCACGAGCGTTTCCAGGCAGATGAATTCTATCGGGGAATCAAAACCGTCATGACGATCCACAACCTGAAATTCCAGGGCATCTGGGACCGCAAGACGATTCAGAGCATTACCGGCCTTTCCGACTACTACTTCACACCGGATAAGCTGGAGTTCAAACACGATGCCAGCTACTTGAAGGGCGGTCTGGTTTACGCAGATGCGATCACCACCGTCAGCAATACATACGCGCAGGAGATTCAGACCCCGTTCTATGGCGAAGGACTCGACGGTCTGATGTGTGCAAGAGCAAACGATCTGCGCGGTATTGTAAACGGACTCGACTACAATGAGTGGAACCCGGAGACAGACGCTCAGATTGCAAAGAATTTCAATGTAAAGAACTTCCGTAAAGAGAAAGTGAAAAATAAACTGGCACTGCAGGAGGAGTTAGGACTCGAGGTCAATCCGAAGACGATGATGATCGGTATCGTATCCCGGCTGACCGATCAGAAGGGCTTCGACCTCATCAGCTATATGATGGATGAGATGTGCCAGGATGCCGTACAGTTTGTGATCCTTGGAACCGGCGAGGAGCGCTACGAGAACATGTTCCGCCACTTCGCATGGAAATACGACAAGAAGGTTTCGGCAAACATCTACTATTCCGATGCAATGTCACACAAGATCTATGCATCCTGCGATGCCTTCTTGATGCCGTCCCTGTTTGAGCCATGCGGACTCTCCCAGCTCATGAGCCTCCGCTACGGAACCCTTCCGATCGTCCGCGAGACCGGCGGCCTCAAAGACACCGTAGAGCCGTACAATGAGTACGAGGGAACAGGAACTGGATTCAGCTTCACAAACTACAATGCGCATGAGATGATGGGTACCGTGCGGTACGCAGAGCGCATCTATTACGACAAAAAACGCGAGTGGAACAAGATGATCGACCGCGCAATGGTACAGGATTTCTCCTGGGCGAATTCCGCAAAACAGTACGAGGAAATGTACAACTGGCTGATCGGATAAGCTGGTCTGCATTCTGAAAAATAAGAAAAAAATCCCGAAATGGCAGAAGAGGAAAGAAAAGCCGTTTCGGGATTTTTTTGCAGTATTTTTGGGTTGCAGCAGGAGAGTGGAATATGCTACACTTGTGCATAAGGATATATTCGAAGCAGCTCCGGTGCAGAGGATTTGGGAGCTGAAAAAAGACACAAGAAAAACAGTTGACAACAAAGCAGATTTGTAATAGTATGTATACAGAAGCGAACGGACGTTCGCGTGGTAAGGAGAATATTCAGTATGGGAAATAATAACGAAGATAAACTGCGTGCACTCGATGCCGCACTTGGACAGATTGAAAAACAGTACGGAAAAGGAGCTGTCATGAAGCTCGGAGATTCCGCAGCAAACATGAACGTGGAAACCATCCCGACCGGCTCTTTAAGCCTGGATATCGCACTCGGTCTTGGCGGTGTGCCGAAGGGAAGAATTATTGAGGTATATGGACCGGAGTCTTCCGGTAAAACAACCGTAGCGCTCCACATGGTAGCCGAAGTACAGAAACGCGGCGGAATCGCCGGCTTCATCGATGCAGAGCATGCGCTCGATCCGGCCTATGCCAAAAACATCGGTGTTGATATTGAAAACCTTTATATCTCACAGCCGGACAACGGCGAGCAGGCACTTGAGATCACCGAGACGATGGTCCGTTCCGGTGCGGTAGACATCATCATCGTGGACTCTGTTGCAGCCCTCGTTCCAAAAGCCGAGATCGACGGCGACATGGGAGATTCCCACGTCGGACTGCAGGCGCGTCTGATGTCTCAGGCACTCCGGAAACTGACTGCAGCGATCAGCAAATCCAATTGTATTGTTATCTTTATCAACCAGCTGCGTGAAAAAGTCGGTGTCATGTTCGGAAATCCGGAGACCACAACCGGCGGTCGTGCACTGAAATTCTATTCTTCCATCCGTCTCGATGTCAGAAGAATTGAAGCCTTAAAGCAGGGCGGAGAGATGGTCGGAAACCGTACCAGAATCAAAGTCGTGAAAAACAAAGTAGCTCCGCCGTTCCGCGAGGCAGAATTTGATATCATGTTCGGAAAAGGAATCTCCAAAGAAGGAGACGTTCTGGATCTGGCAGCTTCCGTCGGCATCGTACAGAAGAGCGGCGCATGGTTCGCATACGGCGGCGACAAGATCGGCCAGGGACGCGAAAATGCGAAAGCATACCTGCGCGAGCATCCGGAAATCATGGATGAGATCGAGCACAAAGTGCGCGTGGCTTACGGCCTGATCAAGGAAGAAGCGCCGGAAGGCACAGAAGAAACAGCAGCAGTTCCGGAAACCGAAGGAGACGACGAATAAATGTTTGTGACAGAGATTCGTCCTCTGAATAAAAAGAAATCACGGATCCTCTTCGATGACGGAGAGGATCTGGTTCTTTATAACGGGGAAATCCGCGCTTCCCGCATCAAAGAGCAGGAGGAGCTTCCCGATGAGGTTTACGAAAAGCTGGCAGGGGAAGTGCTGACTAAAAGGGCCAAACACCGCGCGATGTATCTGCTGCTCAGACAGATGCGGACGAAAAAAGAGCTGGAAGATAAGTTACGAAAAGACGGCTATCCCGAGAGAGCCATTGAAGAGGCTGTCTCGTACGTGGAGAGCTTTCACTATATCGACGACCGCGCATACGTGGAGCAGTATCTTGCGGGCAGCGGTGCGAAAAAAGGGAAAAAGGCAGTCCTCTATGCGCTGGCACAGAAAGGCGTGGACCGGGAACTGGTGGAATCCGTCCTGGAAGAGCAGGAGGATGCCCGCGATGAGTATGAACTTGCAAAAAGTGCCGCCTTCGCAAAGCTCGGCACGCCGCACCGGCTGGATGAAAAAGAGTACCGCCGTGCCGCCGGTTTTCTGACGCGGAAGGGATTCGGCAGTTCCGAAATCCGTCGGGCACTGGAAGAATACCAAGATTCCGCTGACGAAGAATCCTGAATATTCCCGGCGATTCCGCCACATGCCGCGAAATTATGTGCAATAAATTACATGAATATTTTTAAAACATTGACAAATTTGTGAAAACAGTATAAAATTGTAGTGTTGTAAATGTGCAATGAAAACTAAATAAGGAGGTGCTCCGGTAATGGGTACAGGTATTACAATTCTGCTGGTATTCATTGCTGTAGTAGTCACGCTGCTTATTGCGGTTCCTGTTACCAGGAAAATTGCTGTGGACAATAAAATCAAGCAGGATGCTGAGAAAATTGGCACAGCGGAAGAAAAGGCGAGAAACATCATAGATGAAGCACTGAAAACTGCCGAAACTAAGAAACGGGAAGCCCTGCTGGAGGCGAAGGAGGAGTCTCTTCGTACGAAGAATGAAGTAGAAAAAGAGACCCGAGAGCGCAGAGCGGAACTGCAGAAATATGAGAAGCGCGTTTTATCGAAAGAAGAATCTGTAGATAAAAAAGCGGACGTATTGGAGCGTCGTGAAAACGAAATTGCAGCAAAAGAGGCAAGCGTCAGAAAGAAAGAAAAGGAAGTAGACGGTCTACACGAAAAAGGAGTACAGGAACTGGAAAGAATTTCCGGTTTTACCTCCGAGGAAGCAAAAGAGTATCTGTTAAAATCTGTGGAAGACGAAGTAAAAATCGACACAGCAAAGCTCTACAAAGAGCTGGAGAGCAGAGCAAAAGAGGAAGCAGGCCGTAAGGCAAAAGAGTATGTGGTAACAGCTATTCAGAAATGTGCTGTCGATCACGTATCTGAGAGTACCATCTCCGTGGTACAGCTTCCGAGCGATGAAATGAAAGGCCGCATCATCGGCCGTGAAGGACGAAACATCCGTACACTCGAAACCATGACAGGCGTTGACCTGATCATCGACGATACACCGGAAGCAGTCGTTCTTTCCTCATTCGATCCGATTCGCCGTGAGGTGGCAAGAATTGCTCTGGAAAAACTGATCGTAGACGGAAGAATCCATCCGGCCCGCATCGAAGAGATGGTAGAAAAGGCCCGCAAAGAAGTAGAACAGAATATTCGCGAGGAAGGCGAGGCAGCCGCACTGGAAGTCGGTGTACACGGACTTCATCCGGAGCTGATCCGTCTCCTTGGAAGAATGAAATTCCGTTCCAGCTACGGACAGAATGCATTAAAGCATTCGATCGAGGTAGCACAGCTTTCCGGTCTCCTCGCAGGAGAGGTAGGATGCGATGTCCGCATGGCAAAACGTGCCGGACTGCTTCATGATATCGGTAAATCCATCGACCATGAGGTAGAAGGATCTCACATTCAGATCGGTGCAGATCTCTGCAAAAAGTACAAAGAATCTCAGATTGTGATCAACACAGTAGAATCACATCACGGGGATGTAGAGCCCCAGTCTCTGATTGCATGTATCGTTCAGGCAGCGGATGCAATTTCCGCAGCAAGACCGGGTGCAAGAAGAGAAACACTCGAAACATATACCAACAGATTAAAACAGTTGGAAGACATCACGAATTCGTTCAAGGGTGTCGAAAAATCTTTTGCTATTCAGGCTGGTAGAGAAGTCCGCATCATGGTTGTTCCTGAGCAGGTATCCGATTCTGAAATGGTACTGCTCGCAAGGGATATCTCGAAACAGATCGAAGCTGAACTGGAATACCCGGGACAGATCAAGGTCAATGTTATCCGCGAGAGCCGTGTAACGGATTACGCGAAATAAAAGACTTTCTACGAAACAATTTAATAACGAAATCAAAAAGAGGCTGTGGACATGAGCAATCATGTTCCACAGCCTTTTCAGTGTGTATAAGAACAGTAAGTTTCAAAAGAATTTATACGTGCCGTATCCGGTTCGAGCGCATTTTCTGAGGTGTAGAGCCATACAGCTTTTTGAAGGTCCGCATAAAAATTTTGTAATTCGACAGCCCGTTTTTCTCCATCAGTACCGTGATCGTTTCGTCGGAATTCTGTAAATCTTCGTACAGGTGCATCGTGCGCACATCATTCAGATATTCGAGAAAGGTCTGTCCGGTATACTTTTTAAAGAGCCGGCAGAAATACTCTTTCGAGAGCGCCAGGGAATCCGCGGCTGTTTCGAGGCTTAACGGTTCCGGGTAATGCACTTTCACCCAGTTCATAACGTGTGTCACGCGCTGCAGATCGCGCTGTGAACCCGTGAGGGATGCCGAAGGGATCTGGTGGGAATACGACCGGCAGAGATGGTACAGAAATTCGTACAGTCGTGAGGTAAAGAGAAGCTGGTATGAATCGGAAGGATTCTGCCGGATCTCGTTCATCTCCGAGAGCAGTGCGCGGAGCGGAGCCGGCTGTTCCGAGTAGGGAATGATCGTGTCGAAACGCATCGTATCAAAGTCCGGCAGATATTGGCGCATCTGGCTTGCGGAAATCTGCAGCAGAAGATATGTACAGGTGTTGGAGCGCGTCATATGGAGGTCGCCGGAGTTGATGATAATCAGATCGCCCTCGTTTAACCGATACTCCGTTGCCTGGACAATCGCGGAAAACTGTCCCCTGATCAGATAGAGAATTTCCACATATTCGTGCCAGTGCGCCGGAAAAACAAAAGCGGGCGCATCCTGCAGCTCAAAACGGACGTGCAGCAGATCGGTTTCGTGTATTGTTTCGTAAAAGCAGGATTCCATAAGTACCTCCAGGATGTGATAGAAATATACGTCAATTATAATCAAAAAAGATAAGAATATTGTACCAGAAATTGGGCGAAATATCAATATCAACCAGAGAAAGGACAAGAAAGGAACTAGAAGTTACACGAAAAAGGGAAGATAATGGAGACATTAGCACGAAACAAAGTTTGGGAGGAACAAAGACATGAAAGCAAAGGTAAGAACCTTTAACGGAACTACATCTCCGGAAGTAACCCAGCGTGAAACAGATCACCGCAAACTTGCCCGCGAGGCAGCAGCAGAGGGATTCGTTCTTCTGGAAAACAAAGATCATTTCCTGCCGCTGGCAAAGGGCAGCAAGGTAGGTCTTTACGGAGCAGGTGCGATCCGCACCATCAAAGGAGGCACCGGTTCCGGCGATGTCAATGAGCGTGACAGCGTTAATATTTTCCAGGGCATGAAAAATGCAGGCTACGACGTAACAAGCAGTGAATGGCTGGAGGATTACGATAAACTCTACGTACAGGCAAGACTGGACTGGAAAAATGAGATTTTCACAAAATTGAACGGAGACGACACAAAATTCTTTGATGCGTACTCTGCAACCCCGTTCTTTATGCCATCCGGAAACCCAATCGATGAAGAGAAAGCAGCAGCCGACGGTGCAGACACCGCATTCTTCGTTCTGGCACGTATCGCAGGAGAGAACAAAGACCGTTTTGATACGGAGGGTGACTACTTCATCTCCAAAGAAGAGAAAGCTATTCTGGCACAGGTTTCCAGATGCTATAAAAACGTTGTTCTTGTTATCAACACCGGCGGCCTGATGGATCTGGCATTCGTAGAAGAATTTGACAATATCCGCTCTATTTTACAGTACGTACAGGCAGGCCAGGAAGGCGGAAATGCATTTGCTGATGTTGTAAGCGGCGATGTAACCCCATCCGGAAAAATGACAGATACCTGGGCAAAAGATTACTATGATTATCCGGGTGCAGAGGTTTACAGCTACAAGAGCGGCGACCTCATGAAAGAAAAATACGAAGAGGGTATCTTCGTTGGATACCGTTACTTCGATACCTTTGAAGTACCAGTCCGTTACTCCTTCGGTTACGGTATGTCCTACACCGATTTCGAGATCAGAACCGATGACATCAAAGTAAGCGGCCGCGGTATGATGAATCCGAAAGTAAGCGTGACTGTTACCGTCACCAACACCGGCGATACTTATGCAGGAAAAGAAGTTGTACAGATCTACGCTTCCTGCCCGCAGGGCAGACTGGTGAAAGAGTTCCGCCGTCTGGCAGGCTTTGGAAAAACAAAACTGCTGGCTCCGAAGGAATCCCAGACCATGACCATCACCTTCCCGCTGTATCAGCTGACTTCCTATGAGGAGGAAAGCGCATCCTGGATTCTGGAGCCGGGCATGTATGGTATCTGGATTGGAAATGATCTGAATACATCTGTTCTCTCCGGCGCGCTGGAGCTGGACGAGAAAGCAGTCATGACAGCGTGTGAAAATATCTGCCCGCTGAAAGAGGAATTGAATGAGATTGTTCCTGATGCAGAAAAAGTTCAGGCAAGAGAGGCTGCATGGCAGAAGGAAGTAAAAGAAAAGAGAATGAGCGTGATCGAGCTTAAAGCATCTGAGATCCCAACTGAGAAAGTAGATTACCAGCCGGTACCGGAAGAGCTTCCTGGAAAAGCAGGAAAGATTGTGGAATCCCTTTCTGTGGATCAGCTGGCACTCCTTGCAACCGGTGATCCGGGAAGAGCACAGGGCAACGCGCTTGGCTCCGCAGGAATTTCTGTTCCGGGAGCAGCAGCGGAGACATCCCCGTGTGCTTCGGAGGAGCCGTGGAATGTAACCACGATTGCTCTGGTCGACGGACCTGCAGGTCTTCGTCTGAAGAGAGAATACCAGGTAGACAACGGAGAGATCGTAGCGAGCGATTTCCTGGCGGCCCTGGAAGGCGGATTCTTCAGCAAACCGCAGGAAAAACGCGGAACAACCTATTATCAGTTCTGTACCGCAATTCCGGTTGGAACACTTCTGGCACAGAGCTGGGATGTAGAACTGATCAAGAGAGTCGGCGAGATGATCGGCCATGAGATGGAGCTGTTCAACGTAACACTGTGGCTGGCACCTGGCATGAACATCCACAGAAATCCGCTCTGCGGAAGAAACTTTGAATATTATTCCGAGGATCCGCTGCTTGCCGGTATGATGGCGGCTGCTATGACGCTCGGTGTACAGAAGGTACCGGGCTGCGGAACCACGATCAAACACTTCGCATGCAACAATCAGGAGGATAACCGTATGGGCTCCGATTCCATCCTGTCCGAGCGTGCACTGCGTGAGATCTATCTGAAAGGCTTTGAAATCGCAGTCAAAGATGCACAGCCGATGTCCATTATGACATCTTACAACCTGATCAATGGTGTGCACGCTGCAAACTGCTACGATACCTGCACGAAAGCAGCGAGAGATGAGTGGGGATTTGCAGGAGCTATCATGACCGACTGGACAACCACCAACGTACAGATCCAGGGCGAGTGTACGGCAGCGGGCTGCATGAGAGCCGGAAATGACATGGTAATGCCGGGTCTGCCGGAGGATCACGAGAACATCAAAAAAGAACTTGCAGATGGAACTCTGACGATGGCAGAACTGAAACGCTGCATCTATAACACGGTAAATATCGTACTGCAGTCCAATATGTACGAGGGCGCAGTCAGCTACCTTGATCAGTTCGATGATCTGGATACCTATCTTACCGTGAAATAGGGAATTTGCAGATAGCTGTTTTTAAAGAAGAATGAGCGGATTACGAATGAGACGCAAACATTATCTTATGGGGATATACAAAAAAGCAGGGTTTGAAATTGACAGAATTTCCGGTGCGTGAAACATTTGGGAGACCCTGAAAAGAAAAAAGAAGTGCCATTTGCAGATGGGGGTCTGCAAAGTCGGCACTTCTTTTTTTTGCGTTGCTTTTGGAATCCTTCATGTATATCATCCAGAGATCCGGAATACATTGACAGTAAGGCAGAAAATAAGGAGGCGCAAAAAGCAAATGAGAGAACGGGATGAGAATGCATATATTCGTTTTTTTGCCCTCTGGTTTGCGGCCGGTATGACCCTCGGTGTACTGCTGCTGCTTGCGGCATCCCACACGGGAATGAAGGAGGGAAATAGCGTCCGCCTCTTTCAGGCGGAGGCGTTTTTTGGAAGAAAAATTTCCGCAAAGGCCTGCTTTTCCTATCTTCTAAAGGTACGGTTAGCACCGGCATTTGCGGGACTTCTCTTTGGATTGACGGCAATCGGTGCGTATTTTGCCACTGCTGCCGTTTGGGCATATGGTTTTCTGTGTGGCGTCTTTCTCTCGGCTGCCTATCTGCAGAACGGAATGGCAGGTCTTTTATTCTTTTTTCTGGCTCTTTTTCCGCAGATTTTCCTCTACCTTGCCGCGTTATTTCTGATGGCTGCTGCGTGCAGCCGGATGGCAGAGACGAATCACCTTGCCGGCGGCATACAGAAAAAGGAATATTTTTGCTTCGGCGTGCGCTACTTCTTTGCACTGATCCTGCTTCTGTGGGGTATTCTGCTTGAGAGTTATGTCAATCCGTGGTTTCTTGCGAAAATCCTGTAAAAACGGTCTGAAAAGGGAATTGCATTTTTGAAAAAACGTGTATATAATTAAAAGCATTGTTACCCTTTATCGGGCAGTGAGAGGGAGAAAAAAGCAAAAAGGAAAAAAGCTATGCAGGAAACGATACAGTCATTTACGGACTATCTACAGACGGAAAAGAAAGCGTCAAAAAATACAGAAGTCTCCTATCAGCGCGATCTTCGAAAGCTGGCAGTTTTTTTGAAGGAGCACGGAATAGAAAAACCGGAGCAGATGAATGCAACGGTTTTAAATTCTTATTTATTATATCTGGAGCGGGAACACTTCTCCCCGGCAACGATCTCGCGCAGCATTGCGGCGATTCATATGTTTTGCCAATATGCATGTCAGGAGGGAAAAATGGTATCTGACCCGTCGAAAGCGTTGCAGCCACCGAGGGTTGAGCGGAAAATGCCGGAGATCCTTTCCATCGCAGAGGTCGATCTGCTGCTTTGCCAGCCCAAAACCGACACGCCAAAGGGTATCCGCGACAAAGCAATGCTGGAAATGCTGTATGCGACCGGTATCCGTGTCAGTGAGTTGATCCATTTGAAAACACAGGATGTCAATCTTATGATGGGCTATATCACCTGCCGCGATGAAAAGGAGCGGATCGTTCCGTTTGGCGGACCGGCAAAAAAGGCGTTGGAGCAGTATCTGGGCAGTGCGCGCGCAGCCCTGATGCATGGACGGGAGGATGATGTATTGTTTGTCAACTGCTCCGGAGGTCCGATGAGCCGTCAGGGATTCTGGAAAATCCTGAAATCCTATGCGAAATCCGCAGGCATTACGGCGGATATTACGCCGCATACCCTGCGCCATTCGTTTGCAACTCATCTGCTGCAAAATGGTGCGGACTTAAAGAGTGTCCAGGAGATGATGGGACACGCCGATATTTCGACGACGCAGATGTATCTCCACCTTGGTGTGAATAAGATCCGGGATGTGTACCGGAAGGCACATCCGAGAAAGTAGCAGATTGAACAAAAAAAGAAATGGAAAAAGCGTATTTGGCAAAACTTGAATGAAAAGATTTGCCAAATACGCTTAATTTTTTGAAATTATGCAGATTAGAATGTGCCAGGAAACAGCAGTTTTGATTCACAAGCTACAAAATCTGTGTTATACTGAAAAACAAGTTTTACATTTAAGTATGATATAAGCAAAGGGGTATCACAACATGAAACTGATTGTGGTAGAGGATGAAAAGGTTATCCGGAATGGCCTTTTAAGGCATGTTCCATGGCAGCGACTCGGCGTTTCGGAGGTTGAAGCAGCCGCAAACGGAGAGGAAGCACTGGTGAAAGCGGAAGCCTTCCGGCCGGATATTGTTCTCTCGGATATTCGTATGCCGGGCATGAGCGGTGTGGATTTGTGCCGGAAATTGAGGGAAAAATTCCCGGAGATTGAGATCATCTTTTCAACAGGCTATGCAGATAAGGAATATTTAAAAGCGGCAATCGATCTGCATGCGGTCGGATACGTGGAAAAACCGGTTAACGTGAAGCTGCTCTCGGAAAACGTCGAGGAAGCAGTGCAACGCGTGAAGGGGCGCAGAAAAAGTGAGAGCGCGAAACTTCGGAACTACCTTTTAGAGGTGGATACCGATGTTTCACTGGAGCAGGCGGAGGGATCCAGTTTCCGCATTGTCATGATCCATTTTGACAGTGAAGGCTGTGGAGCCGGATTTTTACCAAAATTTGAGAAAATGGCAAAAGAAGCACTGAAACCGTATCGGATTTCGATAACAATGACACTGCTTGACCCGTTCTATCTGATTCTGCTTCTTGGAAGTGAAAAAGAAAAGCGATGGAAAGAAATGGAACCGGTTTTGGTTGATGCATTGAAAAGCTGTACGCAGGATGGTTCGATTTCGGGATGCTTTTTATCCTATGGAAGAAGAGGCGGCTGCCAGAAAGACATTTTGTTGTCTTACCGTCAGGCAAAGGAAGCGGGAAAGGCTCTTTCCTGGCTTGGATGGGGGAAAAGCGTCTGCTACGACGATGTTCCGCCAGAGAAGCCGTGGATAGATGATGCCAAGAAACAGCGGGATAAATTTTATCAACTGATTATGGACAACGATGAAAAAGGTGCCTGCCTTTTTCAGAAAACGCTGTATGAAAAACTGGTCAGCCATCATCTGTGCATGAATTTTGATATACGTTACAATTATTGTGTAATGCGTGATATACTGGAAAAAGCAGCGGAATATCGATATCCCGGTACGATGGAAAAGCCTTGGAAGCAGGGAGGAACCGATTTCTTTATGCAGGCAGAAACGTTTGCGGAGATGAAAGAGGAAATGATACGCAGAATTGGGCAGCTCTTTGAAAAGCAGAATGGGAAAACGAATACGCATAAAACGGAGAACAGTTATCATGTGAGCCGTATCACAGAATATATCCAGGAACATTATGCAGATCAGGATCTTTCCATCGGAACACTCGCTGAGCTTGTTTATCTGACACCGACGTATCTTTCTACTGTATTTAAAAAACAAACGGGACTTACGATTGGACAGTATCTGCTGGAAGTGCGTGTAGAGAATGCGAAACAGAAAATGCGTGATCCGCAGCTAAAATTCTATCAGGTATCTGAAATGGTGGGTTATGAGGATGCCAATTATTTTGCGAAAATATTTAAAAAGAAAACGGGGGTTACCCCGACAGAGTATAAGGAGAGTCTGCAGATGCGATGAAACATCCATTACAGAAAATGTCAATGCATAAGAGAATGATGCTGTATTTTGCCGTTCCGCTGATTCTGATGCAGATTTTGCTCTGTTCTTTGTGCTATCCGCAGGTGGTGCGCCGTTATCGTGAAAAAACGGATTACTCGATGGAACAGTCGGTAAGCCAAGCGATTTCTTTTACGGAGAGTTATCTGCGGAATATGACGTATCTGGCGAATATGGTGGAGGACAATGGGGTAATTCAGAATACACTGTCAGCGGATGGCTTTGGAGAAGAAAGACCATACATGGAGCAGTGGCTGGAATACTATGAGCTGAATAAAGAATTTAATTCCTACGAGATTTCGAACTCGATCTATCGTTTCTGCCTGTACGTGCCGGATGAGGTGATGTATGCGGGAAATCAATATTATTTCGATGGAGTATCAAGGCTTAAGGAACGCAGCGATTACGTTGATCTGCGGTATGCTCTGAACACGGGAGAAGATTACGTTGCAATCAGTCGTGAGAGAGACGGTGTGGATCAGCAGGATACCTCGCAGATGGTTACCCTGTATCACCGGATTGCATCCAAAAAAGAAAAAGAAGAGGAACTTGGTATCTGCAGCATCAGTGTTTCTGCGAAATATTTCCAGGATATTATGAAAAATGCCAATATCACATCAGAAGGTCTTGTTTATCTGATGAGTGAAAACGGCAGGATGATTACCAGCTCTAACAGCAGTATTCTTCAAAAAATGCAGAAAAAAGGAATACTTTTAAACTATGGCGCGGAGCTTTTTATGGAAAAAAAGAAGGAGGGACAGAAGGAATATTACATTACCCGGCAAAATGTGGACGGTGCATCCTGGCAGATGATCTTGATAATTCCCGAAAGTGAATATGAGGATCAGTACAGGTTTTTGTGGCTCTCAGCGGCTCTGATGCTTGGAAGTATGATTGCCGTTATTGTATTGATGTCATATCTTCTTTCCGGTTACTACGTTGGAAGACTGAAAAAGCTGAATGCGGAAATGACGGGTCTGGAAAGCGGAAATCTGAACGCAAATCTGCCAATCACAACCGAGGAAGATGAAATTGAGGAAATTTATCACAATTTTAACGGTATGGTGCAGGAAGTCCAGCGGCTGATGCAGGAGCATTATCAACTTGGTAAGGAAGTTAAAATGGCAGAGGTACGGGCACTGCAGGCGCAGATCAACCCACATTTTCTCTACAATACGCTGGATCTGATTAACTGGATTTCCATGGACTACGGTGCAGAGGAGATCGGAACGCTGACGTGGAATCTGGCCCGGTTCTATCGGTTGAGTCTGAATCATGGAAAGAGCCTGATTTCCATCGGGGAAGAAGTCGAGCATGTTGAGGTTTATGTCAATATCGAAAATTATCACTTTGATAACGCCATTTCTCTCGAGGTAGATGTGCCGGAAGAACTGAAGAGCTATGCATGTCTCAATATTATTCTTCAGCCATTTGTGGAAAATGCGATCGTCCATGGGATTGCGGAGAAACCGGATATTGAAAGTTGTGAAATCAGGATCCGTGCGAGAAGAGAGGAACAGGATATTATTTTTTCGGTTCAGGACGATGGTCCCGGAGTTGATGTGGAGCAGATGCAGAAAGAGACACAGCAGGACATCCGGACAGCACAGCATGGCTATGGTGTGCGGAACATCAACTTTCGCCTGAAGCTCTGCTTCGGTGAAAAGTATGGTGTTACGTATCTGGAAAGTGAAAAAGGAACGCATGTTGAGATCAAAATTCCGGTTATGACAATAGCAGAAGCGGAAGAGAAGATCTGAAAAGAAAGAGAGAGGAAAACCTCTCTTTCTTTTTGCATAAAAATTGTGAAAATGAGCAGAGAGATGTGGAAAGTACGCTGTGCAAATTGACAAGAAACGGGAAGAAAAACAAGATTTTTCCTGTGCGAGATCACAAAAAGCATAAGAAATTACTAGAAATCGAAGTTTTGTTGGGTACAAAATAGATAAATTCTTCGGTATAATAGGGTCATCAGTTGAGAACAAGCCCAAGACAAAGCGATGCGTGGAGGGTCTTGGGAGCACTCTTGTACAGGCCGGCAGTTACATACAGTGCAGGAACGATGAAAAAGAAAGGAAGTTAACAAATGGGAAAGCATGTGAAAAGTTTTGTAGCAGAAGTAAAGAAAAACAGAGCCCTTTTTGTTATGGCGATGCCTGCATTTTTGCTGGTATTGATTATGCAGTACCTTCCGATGTCCGGACTGGTGCTTGCATTTAAGAACTATCGATATGACCTTGGCGTATTCGGAAGTGAGTGGAATGGATTTGCAAACTTCGAATACCTGTTCTCATCCGGAACCGGATGGCTGATTACGAGAAACACAGTTGTGTACAACCTGTTAAACCTGGTTACTTCACAGCTTCTTGCGGTATTGATCGCAATTTTTATTTCTGAGATCAACAAAAAAATCTTTAAAAAAGTGACACAGTCAATCATTTTCTTACCGTACTTCATCTCCTGGGTTATCGTTGGAGTTTTTGTTTACAATATCTTCAACTATGAAACCGGTATCCTGAACAGTATCGTAACCTTCTTTGGAGGGGAGAAGATCAATATGTACGATGCATCCAAAGCCGGTATATGGCCATGGATCATCTGTCTGTTCAATTCATGGAAATGGTGTGGATATAACTCCGTTATTTACATCGCAGCAATTACCGGTGTCGATGCTGAGATTCACGAAGCAGCTTCCATCGACGGTGCAAATATTTTTGAGAGAATCCGTTTCATCACTCTTCCGAGCATTCTTCCGACCATTATCACTATGCTTCTTCTGCAGGTTGGCCGAATCCTCCGTGGTGATTTCGAGATGTTCTATCAGATCGTTGGAAACAACGGACAGCTCTTCAACAAGACCGACGTTATTGATACCTATGTATTCCGTTCCCTGATTCAGAACTCCAACCTCGGTATGACAGCGGCAGCATCTTTCTATCAGTCCGTCATCTGCTTTGCGACTATTCTGATCGTAAACGCAATCGTAAAACATGTAGAAGAAGATCTTGCACTGTTCTAAGACAGAAAAAAGGAGGAATTAGTTATGCAAGCTGTTGCAAAATCACAGAAAATCAAGAAAAGTACTTCTACAAAAGTATTTTATGTCATCTGTTACACCTTTGTTGCGCTGATGGCTCTGGTATGTTTGCTGCCATTTATTATGGTGGTTTCCGGTTCGTTTTCATCTGAGCAGGCGATTCGGTTTCAGGGTTATGGAATTCTCCCAAGAGAATTTACCACAGCCGCTTACGCACTGATCTTCAAGAGCCCGATGACCGTTGTCCGTGCTTACGGGGTATCTATTTTTATCACCCTCGCCGGAACTGCAGTAGGACTTCTGCTTACTACAATGACCGCTTACGTGATCAGCCGTAAAGATTTCAAGTACAGAAATGCTCTGTCATTCTTCTTCTACTTTACGACCCTGTTTAACGGCGGTATGGTTTGCTCCTATATTTTCTACATCCAGTATCTGCACTTAAAAGACAGCTACCTTGCCCTGATCTTACCGGGTGTGTTCAATGTATTCTACCTGCTGATCATGAGAACCTTCGTATCCGCAATTCCGACCGCACTGATCGAATCTGCAAAGATTGACGGCGCAGGCGAGTTTAAAACATTTTTCAGCATCATCCTTCCACTTCTGAAATCCGGAATGGCAACCATCGGTCTGTTCCTTGCGCTTGGTTACTGGAATGACTGGTACAATGCAATGCTGTATATGAATACAGAAACAAAATATCCGCTGCAGTACATGCTGTATGCCCTGATGCAGAAAACGCAGGCAATGTCCCAGATGGCAAGCTCTGCAAACATTCCGCTGCAGGATATGCCATCCAACTCCCTGAAGCTGGCCATGGCAGTTGTGGCAACCGGCCCGATCATTCTGGTTTACCCGTTTATACAGAAATATTTTGTAAAAGGTGTTACAATCGGTTCCGTCAAAGGCTGATGGAACGATTAGATAAAGGCAACGAAAAAGGAGGAAAAAGAAATGCAAAACAAAAAATTAAGAAAAGCACTTGCTGTATCCATGGCAATCGCCATGACCGGAGGCTTGCTTGCAGGCTGCGGAAGCAACAATTCCAGCTCTTCCAATGGTGGAGCTGCAAAGAGCGGATCTACATCATCCGCAAGCGGTGAGCTTGACACATCCGAGTTTGTGGAGCTTTCCATGTATGTCATCAGTGACCGTCCGGCAGGACAGGATGCAATCGACGAGAATCTGAACAAACTCTTAAAAGAGAAACTGAACTGCTCTTTGAAAATCAACTGGATCGGCTGGGCGGAGTACGCAAACAAATATCCGCTGCTGTTCTCTTCGGGAGAAGAGTTTGATATGGCATACAGTGCATCCTGGCTGAACTTTGCATCTCTGGCGCAGAAGGGTGCCTTCAAGAGCCTTGATGAGCTCTGGCCAACCTACGCACCGAAGAACTTTGCAGCACAGTCTGAGGAAGCAAAACAGCAGGCAACAGTAAATGGAAGCTATTATTGTGTTCCTTCCCTGCTGTCTACTTACAATGCATATGGTCCTATCTATCGTGGTGACCTGGTAGAGGGAACCGAATGGGACGGAAAGATGGAGACCTTTGAAGATATTGAAGAGTACTGCGATATCATCAAAGAAACGCATCCGGAAATGGAGTGCATCGATCTATACTCTACAGCACCGGAAATCTTCTTCATGTATATGGAAAATCAGGGACTGGCAACCTTCAACGGAATCCGTTATCTGTGGTATGATCCAAATGCAGAAAATCCAACTGTTATGACTTCCTATGAGCTGGAGAAAACACCGGAATTCCTGGAAATGATGGCAAGATGGAATGAGAAAGGATTTTATTCAAAATCTGCTCTGTCAGACACGGACAGCACGAAATTTCAGAATGGTAAAGCAGCTCTGAAGATCCATAACATTGATTCCTATGTGGGACAGGCAATTCTTCATCCGGAATACGATATTCACTATTCTAACATGGTAAAAGATGTTGCACATCTTCCATATACGCAGGACTGTATGGTAATCTCCAATACTTCCAAGAATCCGGAGAGAGCAATGGCACTGTGGGATCTGATCACCAATGATCAGGAAGTATACGATGCGTTCTACTACGGTGTTGAAGGAACTTCTTATGAGCTGAACGATGAGGGACAGTTCAAGGTTCTGGATACGGACAACTATGGAACGAGCGCAATGTGGTCTGCAAGAAGTGATGCTCTGAACCGTCAGCAGATCGGTACTCCGGATGATTACAAGACCAACATTGATGAGTTTGAGTCCCGCATCGTTTCCGGACAGGGAAATGAGAAATTCACAGGATTTGTACTGGATACCTCTTCCTTCGAGACCCAGCTTGCTGCATGCAACAATGTACAGCAGCAGTACTGGTGGCCGCTTGAGCTCGGATACACAGATGCAGAATCTGGTCTGGCTGATTACCAGTCCCAGATGGAAGCAGCAGGAATCGAGACCATGAAAGAGGCAGCTCAGAAACAGCTTGACGCTTACGTAGCAAGCCTGAAATAAAACGAATTTCCGAAAGGGAAACGCAAAGACTATATAACTTCTGCCGCAGGCAGAACAAACGGATAAAAAGCAGGTACTGGAGCAGAACATATCGTGGGGGTATGCGTGCGGTGCCTGCTTTTTCCGAAAACAGCCATCATGTATGGGAGGGAACAAAACTATGATAAAAGAACCAATGGTAATGGAAATTGCGAAAAACACCTACGCCATCAACGAATTCGGTCTGTCCGCGTGTTATTTTCTGGTCGGAGAGGAGCGTGCGCTTTTGATTGACACCGCATGCGGCCTTTCTGATCTGAAAGGCATCGCGGCAAGCTTGACGGACAAGCCGTACGACGTTGTCCTGACGCACGGCCATCTCGATCATGTCGGCGGAATCGGTGCGTTTACGGATGTCTATCTTGGCGAGGCAGATTTTGCTATGACACGGAACCTGAACGCAGAACAGCTGCGCGGCTTTGCTGATGAAATTGGAAGAAACGGCGGCTATCAGGCATATGAGTATGATCTCAACAAAATTCAGCCGTTCGAAATGCCGACATTCCATGCCCTGCACGAGGGCGATGTTTTCGAACTGGGAAACCGCCGCGTCGAGTGCATCGAGGTGGCCGGCCACACGCCGGGCGGCATCTGTTTTCTTGATGAAGCGACGAAAATCCTGTTCTCCGGCGATGCCTGCAACCAGAATCTTCTTGTCCTCGGCTGCAGCGTGAGAAAAACGCTGGAAGGGCTGTATCACCTGAAAACATACGAAACCCGCTATGAGAGATCCTACAGCGGGCACATCGGTTTCGGCGGCATGCAGGGCTATTTCAGCCAGCCAGAGACGATTCTCGATGACTGCATCAAAACCGCCGAGCAGATTCTGTCCGGCGAAGCAGAAGGAAAAACCGCACCGCGGGAAGGCATGCTCTATGCCGAACACGGAACCGCAAGACTCAGTTATTACCCGGACTGCTTGGAAAAGGATCCAGAGCGATAAAATGATCTGCAAAAAGCAGAGAAAAGGAGAAGAAAACTTATGGCAAAAGTAACATTACACGCAACCATCTTTGGGGAAGACGGCATCAAAACAAGAGACTATGAAACTGCACTGATCCCGGACGCGAAAAATCAGGAAATGCAGGTCATCAACCTGTACCCGGACAAGACGTATCAGAAAATTGAGGGATTTGGCGCCGCACTCACCGAGTCCGCAGGCTATGCACTGTCCCGCATGAGTGAGGAAAACCGTAAGAAAGTAGTAGAAGCGTATTATGGAAAAGACGGCATTGGCTATACGATCGGCCGGATTCACATGGACAGCTGTGACTTCTCCATCGGCAATTACTGCGCAGTCGAAAACCCGGACGATCCGGAATTCAGGGATTTTAGCCTGGAAAGAGATGCAAAATACGTGCAGCCGCTCGTAAAAGCTGTTTCCAAAACACTTGGAAAACCAGTCTCCCTGCTGCTTTCCCCATGGTCCCCGCCAGCTTTCCTGAAAGAGACCGGCGTAAGAAACGGCGGTGGGCATCTGAAAAAAGAGAGCTATCCGGATTACGCAAATTATATTGCAAAATACATCACGGAGTACGAAAAACTCGGCCTGCCGATTTCCTGGATGACGGTACAGAATGAGCCGCTGGCTGTTCAGACCTGGGATTCCTGCGAATATACGGCAGAAGAGGAAAAAGAATTCCTGCGTGACTATCTGTACCCGACCTTAAAAGAAAAAGGCCTTGATCACGTAAAACTGTACATCTGGGACCACAACAAGGAGAGAACGTACGAGAGAACCCGCGACATTGTGGATGAGACAACAAAAGATATGATTGCCGGTGTCGCATACCACTGGTATTCAGGCGATCATTTTGAAACACTCTCAATGGTAAGAGAAGATTACCCGGATCTGATGCTGATGCACAGTGAGGGCTGCGTAGAGCTGGCACGGTACGGTGCGGCTGCCGGAAACTCTCTGCGCCATGCGAAACAGTATGCGCACGACATCATCGGCGATCTGAACCATGGCATGAATTACTGGATTGACTGGAACCTCGTGCTTGATGAGATCGGCGGCCCGAACCACGTGGACAACTTCTGCGGCGCACCGATCATTTGCGACGGAACGACCGACACAATCGAAGTAAAACCGATGTTCCACGCGATCGCCCACTTCTCAAAATATATCAAACCGGGCGCCGTCCGCATCGCGAGCTCCACGTATTCGCCGGAGCTTGAGGTTACAGCAGCGAAAAACCCGGATGGAACGATTGCACTCGTTGTATTAAATACGTCAGAAGAGACGAAAGTAGTCAATCTCCGCATGAACGGAACCACAACCCGCCTGACCTTCTGGGGCAATAGCATTGCAACGGTATTGATTTAACAACCTTATTATAACAAAAGAAAGAAACCTCTGCGCAGACCGGCAAAATCTGCGACAGAGGTTTCTTTCATATGTGTTTTTGTAACGAAGGAGAAAATTTAGCACTCCTCAGCAATATCGTAAATCAGTCGTTCGGTCTGATCCCAGCCAAGGCACGGGTCGGTGATGGATTTACCATAGACGTGATTTCCACATCCGATCTTCTGGTTGCCAGGCTCCAGATAGCTCTCGATCATAACACCTTTTACGAGACTTTCGATATCCTTGTTGCATCGTCTTGTGTGCAGAACGTCTTTGACGATACGGATCTGCTGCTCGTATTTCTTTCCGGAGTTGGAATGGTTGGCATCGATGATGGTAGCCGGGTTTACGAGATGTGTTTCGTTGTATTTCTCCAGCAGAAGCTGAATGTCCTCGTAGTGATAGTTCGGCACGGAGTTGCCGTGCTTGTTGGTCGCACCGCGGAGAATGGTGTGCGCCAGCGGATTTCCGCTTGTCTTTACCTCCCAGGTACGGTAAATAAAGGAGTGGGAGCCCTGTGCGGCAATGACGGAGTTGATCATAACAGAAAGATCACCGCTGGTCGGGTTTTTCATGCCGGCCGGAATGTCGATGCCGGAAACAGTCAGACGGTGCTCCTGGTTTTCTACGGAACGTGCGCCGACCGCAACATAGGAGAGAATATCGGACAGATAGCTCCAGTTGGACGGATACAGCATTTCGTCTGCAGAAGTCAGATCAGTCTCTTCTACTACACGCATATGCATTTTACGCATGGCGATCAGGCCGTGCAGCAGGTCCGGCTTTCCTTCCGGGTCCGGCTGATGAACGATACCTTTGTAGCCTTCACCTGTGGTACGCGGTTTGTTGGTATAGACACGCGGGATGATGATCAGTTTGTCGGATACTTTGTCGGCAACCTTTGCCAGACGGTGATTGTACTCCAGAACAGCGTCTTCGTTGTCTGCGGAGCAAGGTCCTACGATAACAAGAAATTTATCGGAATCCCCGGTAAAGACTTTTGCGATTTCAGCGTCACGCTGTTTTTTGATTTCGGTTGCGCGGGCGCTTAAGGGATATTGTTCCCGGATCTCTGTTGGGGTGGGAAGTTTTCTTACAAATTCAAGGCTCATTTTCGTTCTCCTTTATCTTAGATGCACTTCTTTTCTAGCTGCGGACAGAGGAGCGTTCTTGTGTGCCCCGTCGCAAACTATCTATAAATTATAATACATAACGCGAAGATTGTCGATATTTTTTCGGCGAAAATTCTGTTTCTCTTAAAAAAGATAGAAAAAAGGTATCAATGAACAGCAAATCCGTTTGCAGATTCCCGATGCAGGAACAAAAGTGCCATTGTCATAATGGTAAGTTCACTTGCAAGAATACCATAGAGATAGCCACGGATGCCGAAAACCGGGACGAGAAAAAGAATTGCAAGAATACGAATTACATCTCCGGCAAGGTTCTGGAAAAAAACGAGAGAAGTTTTTCCAAGGCCGTTTAAAATGCTTCCAAGTGTCGTTTCCAGATAGAGAAAAGGACTTAAAAATGAAAGGATACGCAGAAAAACGCCGACTTCTTCGTTTTGAAAAAGGAAACGTCCAAGCCACGGACCGAAAAAGAAAAAGGCAAAAACAGCGGAAGTGCCAAGCAGCACACAGAAAGAAATTGTATAACGGATCGTGTCTGATATTTGCTCCGGCGTACCGTCGGCCTGCTGTTTTGCTACGCCGGGCAGAAGCATGACGGACACCGCGTGGGTGATGGCAGATGGAAAAAAGATCATAGGAAGTGCCATACCGGTGAGAATGCCATACTGCGAGAGCGCTGCTTTCCGGGAAAGACCGAAGGTGACCAGACAGCCGGGGAGCAGAGCACTTTCAATGCTGTGGAGGACATTCAGAAGAATACGGTTCAGCGTAAGCGGAAGATTCAAAACGGCAAGCTCTCGGAAGGTATCGTACCAGAGGGTCTTTTCTTTGAAAAAAACAGAAATCGGGCGGTGTTTCTGAGGGGACCTGCTGTGCGAGACGGACAGGCAGGCCATCAGAAAGAGACACGAAAAGAGTTCGCCGGCGGCAGTACCGAATGCAGCGACAGCGGCAGAGGGGAGGCTTGTGGAAAGACAGAAAAGCCAGGCAAGGTAGGAAGCGCCCATGCGCACGAACTGTTCCAAAAGCTGGCAAAAAGAAGGCAGTGCCGTCTGATTCTGGCCAAGATACCATGCCGAGAGACAGTTGTGGATCCCGGAGGGGAGAATGCCGAGTGATAAAATCCGGAGGAGCAGAATCGTCCGCGGCTCAAAAAGAAGCCGTGTTCCTATAAAATCCGCGCTGAAAAAGAGAAAGATGGAGGCGGAGAAGGAAAGTATCACTACAATGCCGCATCCGGCCGCCAGACAGATCTTTGCCCGTCTGGAATCCTTTTTGGCAAGGTACGATGCGACAAAGCGCGAGAGCACCGTCTGCATGCCGCCTGCGCCAAGGGAGAGCATCAGTGCGTAGAGTGGTGTGGCGAGCTGGTAGATACCAAAGGCTTCCGCACCGATCCGGCGCGACAGGAATATTCTATAGAGAAATCCAAGAATTCTGCAGATGATCCCGGACGCGGTCAGGATCAGTGTGCCAAGAAGAAGCGTGTTCTTTCTTGTGATTTTCAGCATGGGATAGACTCCTTTCACGGCATTGCGCAGATAGTCTAAAATATGCGAAAAAACTCCTTGACAGAACCCCGTGATAGGTGCTATTCTGAGTGAGAAATAAATCCGATTAAAACTGTCGGAATTGGAAAACGACAGCACAGGAAAAAGGAGAACCAGGAATGAAATTATCGACCAAGGGAAGATATGGCCTGCGTGCCATGATCGATCTGGCGAGTCACGAAGAAGAGGGTGCAGTGTCCATTGCCAGCATTTCAGAACGCCAGAATATCTCAGAGAGCTATCTGGAGCAGCTGGTGCGTCCGCTTCGAAAAGCCGGATTCATTGAGAGTGTGCGGGGAGCAGGCGGTGGATATGTACTTGCAAAACCGGCAGATTCCATTTCGGTAGGAGATGTTCTCCGTGTGCTGGAGGGCGGACTCGAGGCAGTCACGTGCTCGGTCAATGAAGGCCTGGGCGGCTGCGATGCGGCCGATTTCTGCGTCACGCGTTTTGTGTGGCAGAGGATCAATGAGGGAATTACGAACGCTGTGGATTCCATCAGCCTCGGAGAGCTGGTTCAGCAGAGCCGGCAATTAGAGAAAAACAGAAACAGCGATAGAAATGACAAGGAGTGAACAACAATGATTTATCTGGACAATGCGGCAACAACAAAAACAGCCCCGGAAGTTGTCGAGGCTATGCTTCCTTATTTCAGCGAATACTACGGAAATCCATCCAGTATTTATGCAATTGCAGGAAAAAGCAAAGAAGCCATCACCAAAGGAAGAGAGCAGATCGCAAACGTGCTCGGCGCAAAACCGGAGGAAATTTATTTCACAGCCGGCGGCAGCGAGTCCGATAACTGGGCGTTAAAAGCTACCTTTGAAGCATATAAAAATAAAGGAAACCACATCATCACCACAAAAATCGAGCATCATGCGATTCTTCATACCTGTGAGTATCTGGAAAAAGAGCGCGGTGCGAAAATCACCTATATCGGCGTCGATGAGAACGGCGTTGTCAATCTGGATGAACTCGAAGCAGCCATCACACCTGAGACCATTCTGATTTCCGTTATGGCGGCAAACAACGAAATCGGAACGATTCAGCCGATCAAGGAAATCGGAAGAATTGCAAAAGAACACAATATTTTATTCCACACAGATGCCGTACAGGCATTTGGCCAGATCCCGATCAATGTGGATGAGTGCAATATTGATATGCTCAGTTCCAGCGGTCATAAGATTAACGGACCGAAAGGAATCGGCTTCCTTTACATCCGAAAGGGTGTGAAAATCCGCTCCTTCGTACACGGCGGTGCGCAGGAAAGAAAACGCCGTGCCGGAACAGAAAATGTACCGGGCATCGTAGGATATGGAGTTGCGGCAGAGCGTGCGGCAAGAACTATGGCGGAGCGTACCGCAAAAGAAATCGAAGTACGTGATTATCTGATCAACCGTATTTTAACCGAGATTCCGAACTGCCGTCTGAACGGCGATCCGGTAAAACGTCTGCCGAACAACTGCAACATCAGCTTTGAATTCATCGAGGGAGAGTCCCTTCTGATCATGCTGGATATGAAAGGTATCTGCGCATCCAGCGGTTCTGCATGTACTTCCGGATCCCTGGATCCGTCCCATGTACTGCTGGCCATCGGACTGCCGCACGAGAAAGCACACGGTTCCTTACGTCTGACTTTAAGTGAGGAGATCACAAAAGAGGACGTTGATTTTGTTGTAGAGCAGATTAAAGCGATCGTAGACCGTCTGCGCAGCATGTCCCCGCTGTATGAGGATTACATCAAAAAACAGCAGGGTAAATAAGTTTAAAAAAATAAGACAGTCCATCCAGAAAGCCGGTACAGAAAAATTCAGGTAAAAGCTGTGCCGGAGGAGGACTGCTTTGAAATAGTTCAGGAGGAAGAATAACAATGTACAGTGAAAAAGTAATGGATCATTTCCAGCATCCGAGAAATGTAGGAGAAATTGAGAACGCAAGCGGTGTAGGTACCGTTGGAAATGCAAAATGCGGCGATATCATGAGAATGTATCTTGACATCGACGATAACGGCATCATTCAGGACTGCAAATTCAAAACCTTCGGCTGCGGCGCCGCAGTTGCAACCAGCAGTATGGCAACCGAGCTGGTAAAAGGAAAAACCATCCAGGAAGCTCTGGAAGTAACCAACAAAGCTGTTATGGAAGCACTCGACGGACTTCCGCCGGTCAAAGTTCACTGTTCTCTGCTTGCAGAAGAAGCAATTCACGCTGCACTCTGGGATTACGCAGAGAAACACCACATCAAGATCGAAGGTCTTGCAAAACCGAAGTCTGATATCAGCGAGGGCGAGGAAGAGGAAGAATACTAAGTATGGGAAAAAAGAAGGTAGTCGTTGGAATGTCCGGCGGCGTAGATTCCTCGGTGGCAGCGTATCTCCTGAAAAAAGCAGGATACGATGTCATCGGGGTGACCATGCAGATCTGGCAGGATGAGGCCGAGACAGTCCAGGAGGAAAACGGGGGCTGTTGCGGCCTCTCTGCTGTTGATGATGCAAGGCGCGTGGCACAGGTGCTGGACATTCCGTATTATGTCATGAACTTCAAAAAAGAGTTCCGTGAGAACGTCATGGACTATTTCACGAACGAATATCTCTGCGGCAGAACACCGAACCCGTGTATCGCCTGCAACCGCTATGTGAAATGGGAAGCGTTGCTTCAGCGCAGTCTTTCCATTGGAGCGGACTACATTGCGACCGGACATTATGCAAGAATCGAACAGCTTGCCAATGGACGGTATGCGATTGCAAATTCGGTAACAGCGGCAAAAGACCAGACGTATGCACTGTATAATCTGACCCAGGAGCAGCTTTCGCATACGCTGATGCCGGTCGGAGACTACACAAAAGATCAGATTCGTGAGATTGCAGCAAAAATCGGTCTTCCGGTAGCAAAAAAGAAGGATTCCCAGGAAATCTGCTTCGTGCCGGATCAGGATTACGCTTCCTTTATCCAGAACGAGACAGGAATCGTGGCACCGAAAGGCAATTTCGTGAATACAAAGGGTGAAATCCTCGGTACCCATGAGGGGATTACCCATTACACCGTAGGACAGCGCCGCGGACTCGGCCTTCCGATGGGACACCGCGTGTTCGTACTGGAAATCCGTCCGGAGACGAACGAGGTTGTGGTCGGCGAAAATGAAGAGGTTTTCGCAAAAGTAGTAAAAGCAAACAAAGTAAACTATATGGCAATTCCGCCGCTGGAACTTGGAGAAGAGCTCTCCTGCACCGCAAAAATCCGGTACGGGCACAAAGGCTCCCCGTGCGTGATCAAACGGACCGGGGAAGATGAGATTACCTGTACCTTCCCGGACGGCGTGCGTGCTCCGACACCGGGACAGGCTGTTGTCTTCTACGTGGACGGCTGTGTCGGCGGAGGCGGAACGATTACGGAGGCCGAAAGATGAAAATAGCGGACTGTCATATGCACAGTTTCTTTTCAAGTGACAGCGAAGCACCAACAGAAGAGATGGTAAAACGGGCAGTCGAGCTGGGACTTCCGGCAATCTGCCTGACGGATCACTACGATATGGATTACAGTACCGGCGAGTTCCAGCTCGATACACCGGCATATGCGGCAAAAATCCGGGAACTGCAGGAAAAATACCACGACAGAATCGATATCCGATTCGGCGTGGAACTGGGACTGCAGCTCCACTTAAAAGAACGGATGGAAGAGTATGTAAATGCGTGGCCGTTCGACTATGTGATCGGATCCATGCATGTCATTGACGGAAAAGACCCCTATTATGAGGATGCTTTCCCGGACTGGACGGCAGAAGAGCTGTACCGGGCGTATTTTCGGGCTACAGCAGAAAATATCCGGTTCTTCCACAATTTCCAGACGCTTGGTCATCTGGATTATGTGGTACGCTACTGCAGAGAAAAGGGAAAAGATTACAGCTACCGCGCATTTGCGGACGAGATCGATACCATTTTAAAAGAGCTGATTCAGTACGATATCGCGCTGGAAATCAACACCGGCGGCTACAAGGCAGGCCTTGGCGTGCCGAATCCGACGCCGGATGTCATCAGAAGATACCGGGAACTGGGCGGCGAAAAGATCACCTTCGGTGCCGATGCCCACAAACCGGAACATATAGCGTTTCATTTCGCGGACGCGGCAGCTATCGCGCAGGAAGCCGGATTCCGGTACTACGTGCGGTTTAAAGAGAAAAAGCCGGAATATCTGCCGATCCAATAGAAAACACGCAGGAAAAGCCGGAAAAAGCCCCAGAAAGGCTGGATTCCGGCTCTTTCTGCAATAGACGGATCTTTCGAAATTTTGCAGAAATACGGATTGGCATCCGGCTTCTTCACAAATTTTAGAAATAATTTCGTATTTTCTTGAAAATAGAACTTGAATTTTCCGACGAAATTAGGTATTATACAGATAAGGTTGATGTTTCTTTAACAAAGTACAGAGACTCAAAATTAAAATTCACTTTTTAGGAGGAATTGAAAATCATGGCAGTAAAAGTAGCAATCAATGGTTTTGGCCGTATCGGACGTCTTGCATTCAGACAGATGTTTGGAGCAGAAGGTTATGAAGTAGTAGCAATCAACGATTTAACATCCCCGAAGATGTTAGCTCATCTGTTAAAATATGACTCTTCTCAGGGAAAATATGCTCTGGCTGATACCGTAACATCCGATGAAGATTCCATCACAGTAGATGGCAAAAACATCAAAATCTATGCTTTCCCGGATGCTAACAACTGCCCATGGGGAGAGCTTGGCGTAGACGTAGTTCTGGAGTGCTCCGGATTCTACACCTCCAAAGCAAAAGCTCAGGCACACATCAATGCAGGTGCTCGTAAAGTAGTTATCTCCGCTCCGGCTGGTAACGACCTTCCGACCATCGTTTACAATGTAAACCATGAGACACTGACAGCAGACGATAACATCATCTCCGCTGCATCCTGCACCACAAACTGCCTTGCACCTATGGCAAAAGCTCTGAACGAACTGGCTCCGATCAAATCCGGTATCATGGTTACTATCCATGCTTACACTGGAGATCAGATGACTCTGGACGGACCGCAGAGAAAAGGCGATCTGAGAAGATCCCGTGCAGCTGCAGTTAACATCGTTCCAAACAGCACCGGTGCTGCAAAAGCAATCGGCCTTGTTATTCCGGAACTGAACGGCAAACTGATCGGTTCTGCACAGCGTGTTCCAACCCCAACCGGTTCTACCACAATCCTTACAGCAGTTGTAGAAGGAACTGTAACTGTTGACGAGATCAACGCAAAAATGAAAGCATCTGCAACCGAGTCCTTCGGATACAACACAGATGAAATCGTATCCAGCGACATCGTTGGTATGAGATATGGTTCTCTGTTCGATGCAACTCAGACCATGGTTCTTCCGCTGGACAACGGAACAACAGAGGTACAGGTTGTTTCTTGGTATGATAACGAGAACTCCTACACAAGCCAGATGGTTCGTACCATCAAATACTTCAGCGAGTTAGCATAATTTAACAAACTGAACGGCAAAATTTCAGAGCCCAAAGGGTCCGGTCTGTTAAGGACCGGGCCCTTTTTGCGAATGCGGCGGAAAAATACGGCACAAAAACAGCCCTTTTCCGTGTGCAAAAATTATAAACTGCATTTTTAAATAAGGACCGCGATGCCGCAAAAACAAAGAAACGGCGCGGCAGATGCAGTTGGATATATGGAGGGAAACGCCCATGTTAAACAAAAAAACCGTAGATGATATCAACGTAAAAGGAAAAAGAGTCCTTGTAAGATGCGACTTCAACGTTCCGCTGATCGATGGAAAAATCACAGATGAGAACCGTCTGGTAGCAGCTCTTCCAACCATCAAAAAACTGATCGCTGACGGCGGAAAAGTAATTCTCTGCTCTCATCTTGGAAAACCGAAAGGAGAACCAAAACCAGAGCTTTCTCTTGCACCGGTTGCAGTTCGCCTTTCCGAGCTTCTCGGACAGGAAGTTAAATTTGCAGCAGATCCTGAGGTTGTAGGACCGAACGCAAAAGCAGCTGTTGAGGCTATGAAAGACGGAGATGTAATCCTTCTGGAGAACACCCGTTACCGTGCAGAAGAGACCAAAAACGGTGAGGAGTTCAGCAAAGAACTGGCTTCCCTGTGTGACGTATTCGTAAACGATGCATTCGGAACCGCACACCGTGCTCATTGCTCCAATGTTGGTGTTACCAAATATGTTGACACTGCTGTTGTTGGTTACCTGATGGAGAAAGAGATCGCATTTCTTGGAAATGCTGTCAACAATCCGGAGCGTCCGTTTGTTGCCATCCTTGGCGGATCCAAAGTATCCAGCAAGATTTCTGTTATCGACAACCTGATCGATAAAGTTGATGTCCTGATCATCGGCGGTGGTATGGCTTATACCTTCGCAAAAGCAGCAGGCGGCACCGTTGGTGATTCTCTGCTTGAGATGGATTATCTGGATTATGCAAACAAAATGAAAGAAAAAGCAGCAGCAAAAGGCGTGAAACTGCTTCTTCCGGTAGACAACGTTGTTGCAGATGCATTCTCAAACGACGCAAATACACAGGTTGTTCCGGCCGGACAGATTCCGGATGGCTGGGAAGGTCTGGATATCGGACCGGAAACTGCAAAACTGTTCGCTGATGCTGTTAAAACTGCTAAAACCGTTGTATGGAACGGACCGATGGGATGCTTCGAGATGCCGAAATTCGCGGCAGGAACCAAAGCAGTTGCAGCAGCACTGGCTGAAACAGATGCAGTTACGATCATCGGCGGCGGAGATTCCGCAGCAGCTGTAAACCAGCTTGGATATGGCGATAAGATGACTCATATTTCCACTGGCGGCGGCGCTTCCCTGGAGTTCCTGGAAGGAAAAGAACTGCCGGGCGTTGCAGCAGCAAACGACAAATAAAGATAAGTAAAACTAAGGAGATCAAACGATCATGGCAAGAAAGAAAATTATCGCCGGAAACTGGAAAATGAACATGACTCCGAGCGAGGCAGTAGAGTTAGTTAATACATTAAAACCACTGGTGGCAAATGACGACGTTGACGTTGTTTTCTGCGTACCGGCCATCGATATCATCCCGGTTGTAGAGGCTGCAAAAGGCTCCAACATCCAGATTGGTGCTGAAAATATGTATTTTGAGGAGAAAGGTGCTTTCACAGGCGAAATCTCCCCGGCTATGCTGACAGACGCTGGCGTGAAATACGTTGTACTTGGCCACTCTGAGAGAAGAGAATACTTCGCAGAGACAAGCGAGACCGTAAACAAAAAAATGCTGAAAGCTTTCGAGCACGGCATCACCCCGATCATGTGCTGCGGAGAAACTCTGGAGCAGAGAGAGCAGGGTGTAACGATGGACTTCATTCGTCAGCAGGTAAAGGTTGGATTCCTGAATGTAACAGCAGATCAGGCCAAAACAGCCGTTATCGCTTACGAGCCAATCTGGGCAATCGGAACCGGCAAAACTGCTACAACAGAGCAGGCTGAGGAAGTTTGCAAAGGCATCCGCGAGTGCATCGCTGAAATCTATGATGATGCAACAGCAGCAGCTATCCGTATCCAGTATGGCGGCTCTGTAAACGCAAAAACCGCACCGGAACTGTTCGCACAGGAGAACATCGACGGCGGTCTGGTAGGCGGAGCATCCCTGAAACCAGATTTCGGAGCTATCGTAAACTACAATAAATAATTGATTTTGTACGAAATCAATCAATAAAACGGGCTAAAACGTCACCAAACACGGTGAATTCGGCAGAAATGCTGAAGGTGAGGTGTTTGGTGGCGTTTTGCTGTTTTTTATGCAACATATAACCCTTGATTTAGCTATAGAGAGTGCCAGTTTGTGCAAAAAGAAATCACTTCGTTTCTGTGTTTTGAAGCGGAGTGATTTTTTGCGCGGATTGAAAAATTCACGTTTTCGTGATATGCTTGTTTTATATCTGTCGACCAGCCGTCCAGAGAGTTTCTGGAAGAAGTAATCAAGGATTATAACAAAATGTTCCATACGAACTACGATACCTCAAGTGATAAATTCCAGAATTATTATAAAGATGTGTCGCTTCGCATGAAGAATAAGGAATTGGACATTCTGATCGTAGTCAATATGTTTCTTACCGGTTTTGATGCGACGACTATGAATACGCTGTGGGTAGATAAAAATCTGAAAATGCACGGACTGATACAGGCGTTTTTCCGTACAAACCGTATTCTGAATTCTATCAAGACCTTTGGAAATATTGTATGTTTCAGAAATCTGCAGAAGCGAGTAGATAGTGCCATTTCCTTGTTTGGGGATAAGAATGCCGGGGGCATTGTTTTGCTGCAGAGCTTTAAGGATTACTATTACGGATATGAATCCGTAGATGGTAAGCCAATGCCAGGGTATGTGGATCTGATGGAGGAATTGAATCATAAGTTTCCGCTGTCAGAACCGCAGATTGTCGGAGAGCAGAACCAGAAGGATTTTATTGCTTTGTTTGGTGCTATTCTTCGTATGAGAAACCTTCTGCTTTCCTTTGACGAATTTAAGGGGAATGAGCTGATTTCTGAGCGCAATTTGCAAGACTACCTTGGACGTTATCAGGATTTGCGTGACGAGTGGAAACGGAAACGCCGGGAAAGTACGGATATTACAGATGATGTGGTGTTTGAAATTGAATTGATCCGGCAGGTAGAAATCAACATTGATTATATTCTGATGCTTGTAAAGAAGTATCATGATACCCGCTGTGAAGATAAGGAAGTGCTGATAACCATCAATAAAGCGATTGATGCCAGCCCGGAGCTGCGCAGCAAGAAACAGCTTATTGAAACCTTTATTGCAGGAATCAATGATGTGGACGATGTTATGGATGAGTGGCATGAATTTGTTGTGGAACAGCGCGATTATGATCTTAATGTAATTATTACGGAAGAAAAATTGAAGCCGAAAGACACACGAAAGTTCATAGAGAATGCGTTTCGGGACGGAGAGATCAAAACAGCGGGAACGGATATAGATAAAATCATGCCGCCAATTTCTCATTTTGGTGGTGGCGGAAGAGCCAAGAAAAAACAGAGAGTCATTGAAAAACTGAAAACGTTTTTTGAAAAATATTTCGGTATCGGTGGTTCGTCTTCCTTTAATGAGCCAGAGCATAAAGCCGTGACATACGATCTGAGCGATTAGGAAACAGTGTTGATGGCGGCAGAATCTGAAGCACCATACGGAAAATAGTCATAAATGAATGGAACCACATTGGAAGCAAAAAGCAAAATAATAGAGTCATCATGGACAAAACTTAATCATGGAGGTGATCGGATGACAATAGAAGAAATCCTTGCTGGAGAATCCAAGAACGTTGAATTCAAAGTACAACGTCCAGACAAGAGCATGAAATATATGAAAACGGTTGTTGCTTTCGCTAACGGAAAAGGTGGGAGGATTATATTTGGTATTGACGATAAAACAAGAGAAGTTGTTGGCATTCCGGATGATAAAGTTTTTCGGGAGATTGATGCGATTACGAATGCTATTTCTGACAGTTGTGAACCTACAATTATCCCGGATGTTTATTTGCAAAATATAAATGATAAACCTGTAATTGTTGCAGAAATCAGGACGGGACGTCGGAAACCATATTATATTAAGGCAGAGGGGCTGGAGAATGGCGTATATATTCGAGTTTCTGGAACAACACGCCCTGCTGACCGTGATATGTCAAGAGAATTATATTATGAATGCGATGCCCGCTCTTTTGATTCAATAATCCGCAGAGATATAGAAGTGACCGATGAAGATATTAAAAGTCTCTGTGAACAAATGAAGGAAGTTGCTATTGCCAACTGCAAATCCAATCTTCAGCGATCAGCAGTTAAAGATGTAACGAAAAATGTTTTGCTCAGTTGGGGAATTTTGAAAAAAGATGAGAATGAAAAAATCTATCCGACAAATGCGTATATTTATTTAACGGGACAAGGTGGACTCCGTTCCATGATACAGTGCGCTGTGTTTAAGGGAACGACGCGAGCTGTCTTTTTGGATCGACGTAATTATGAAGGACCGCTTTGGAAGCAAGTAGAGGAAGCGGTGCAGTTTGTCCTTAGAAATATTCGTATGGGATGTCGGCTGGAAGGAGTATATCGACAGGATATTTATGAACTGCCGCCGGATAGTATCCGTGAGTTGATCGTTAATGCAGTTATGAATTGCAGTTACATTCAGAATTCTAATATTCAGGTGGCAATTTATGATGATCGCTTGGAGATCACATCTCCTGGTGGACTGCTTCCTGGCGTAACGATTGAGTTGATGAAGGAAGGATTTTCAAAAATCCGAAATCGTTCGCTTGCCAATGCTTTTGCCTATATGAACCTTGTGGAAGCATGGGGAAGTGGTATTCCGAAACTTATGCAGGCTATGCAGGAATACGGATTGCGTGAACCGGAATTTATTGATATGGAAGTAGCTTTCCGCATCAATCTTTATCGCGGCCAGAATGAGGTCATTGAGGTCAAAAATCGAGATCATGACCTCAATCATGGGTCAAATGATCTCAATCGTGAGCCCGATAATCTCAATCATGAGCCTGTTGACCTCGATCGAGATCCCAATGACCCCAATCATGATCCCAAAGATGACCTTGAAATTCAATTGTCAGAAATGATTTATAAAAATCCGAAACTGACTCAGAAAGAATTAGCAAAAGCGCTTGCAGTTTCTACGGCAACGATTAAGCGTATGCTTACAAAAATGCAGCATGAAGGTAAAGTTATCCGTGAGGGGTCTAATCGAAAAGGAAAATGGATATTGACGGATAAAATGAAATAGGATTGATGATTTGATTGGAAAAGGCAAATGAATTTACCGGCTTTTTTAAGAAAATCAGACGAACTTACAGAACAGTTATCAAAGAAACAAGTGATTGCTGTTATGTCGACATATCACAAAAGATATCCTAGACGGAGTGCGTTCATACATGAATTAATAGAATTTGGATATGTGAAATGAACGATTCTGAACTTTTCTTGTGTCCGGGAGCGGCTTTTTCGCACTTGCGGACATCTCCCACATGTGATATGATGGGAACGACAAAAGTGTCGGAAAAACCGCATGATAGAGGGAAAAAACGCGGCAAATCAGACGACGCGAAAGAAAGCATAAAGGAGAATATGATTATGGCAAGAGAAATCATTAATACAGAAAAAGCACCGGCAGCAATCGGACCTTATGTACAGGCAGTCGCAGACAACGGCCTTTTATTTATTTCCGGACAGCTTGGCTTTGATGTAGAGCATGGCAGCGTGATCCCGGAAACCGTAGAAGAGCAGGCAACCCTCTCTTTAAAGAATCTGGACGCAATCATGACAGCAGCAGGAACTGACCGCACGAAAGTGATGAAAACAACCATTTTCCTGACCGATATGAACGATTTTGCCAAGGTAAATGAAGTATACGGTGCTTTCTTTGGTGAGTCCAAACCGGCTCGTTCCTGTGTAGCAGTTGCCGCTCTTCCGAAAGCAGCAAAAGTGGAAATTGAATGCATCGTATCCCTGAAATAAGAGAGAGAGATGAGTATGGCAGAGGAAAGAGTAATTAAAATCGGAATGCTGGGTCTTGGTACTGTCGGTACCGGTGTGTATAAAGTGCTGAAAAGCCAGCAGGAGGAAATGCTTCCGAAGCTGGGAGCACGTGTAGAGCTGAAAAAAATTCTTGTGCGCAATGTGGAAAAAGCAGCTGCAAAGGTTGACGATCCCTCCATCATTACCACCAGCTTCGAGGAGATTGCCAATGACCCGGAAATCGAGATTGTTGTTGAGGTTATGGGTGGAAAACAGCCGGCCATGAATTACATTCTTGCCTGCCTGGATGCTGGAAAGAATGTTGTAACGGCAAATAAAGATCTGGTGGCATCCGAGGGCAAAAAAATCCTTGCAACAGCAAAGAGAAACGGAAAAGATTTTCTCTATGAGGCATCCGTGGCGGGAGGAATTCCGATCATCCGTCCGGTGAAACAGTGCCTTGCCGCCAATCATATCACAGAGCTGATGGGTATTTTCAACGGTACCACAAATTTCATTCTCACAAAAATGTCGCAGGAAGGCATGGAGTTTGGTGATGCGCTCCGTCTGGCGCAGGACATGGGCTATGCAGAAGCAGACCCGACCGCAGATGTGGAAGGTCTTGATGCCGGCCGCAAGGTAGCAATCCTGGCTTCGGCAGCGTTCAACTCCAGAGTGACATTTGAAGATGTTTACACCGAAGGCATTACCAAAATCACGGCGACCGATATCGAGTACGCAAAAGAGATGGGATGCACGATCAAGCTGCTCGGCGTGGCAAAAGATACCCCGGAAGGAATCGAAGCCCGCGTTCATCCGATGCTGATCGACAGCAATCATCCGCTTGCGACTGTCAATGATTCCTACAATGCCGTATTCCTGACAGGCGATGCCGTACAGGATACGATGTTTTACGGACGAGGTGCCGGAGAGCTTCCGACTGCGAGTGCCGTTGTGGGCGATATTTTCGATGTTGTGCGCAATATTTTATGGAACTGCTGCGGCAGAATCGGCTGCACATGCTACCGGGAATGCCCGATCAAGCGTGTCGGCGAAATTAAGTCGAAATATTTTGTACGCATGCAGATTGAAAATCGGTATGGAACGCTGGCATCGGTAGCTTCTGTCTTTGGAAACAACAAGGTTTCGATTGCACAGATGCTTCAGAAACGTGTCAATGGAAAATACGCCGAGATCGTCGTTATTACGGACGAGGTCAAAGAGCGCCATTTTGAGGATGCCATGCAGATTTTAGGCGGAATGTCGATGATCCAGGAGATTTCTTCGACAATCCGGGTATACTAACAAAATGTAACAATTCAGAGCCATGCGAAATGGAAGAAAAATCGCGAATCATGCTTGCATGAAGGAGCGCTTTTTCTGGAGTTTCATATGGCGAAAAGCAACATCGAGATGCAGCGTAAGCGGAATCGAGACGGGGCTCTGTATTGTTACCCAAAATTTAAGTAAAGAAGGGAATTCACAATGAGTAAAAAACCAACCGTATTAATGATTCTTGACGGATATGGACTGAATGACAAATGCGAGCATAACGCTGTCTGCGAAGCGAAAACTCCGATTATGGACCAGCTGATGAGCCAGTGCCCGTACGTAAAAGGACAGGCCAGCGGACTTGCTGTAGGTCTTCCGGACGGACAGATGGGTAACTCTGAGGTAGGCCATCTGAACATGGGCGCAGGCCGCGTTGTATATCAGGAGCTGACCAGAATCACGAAAGCAATCCAGGACGGCGATTTCTTCGAGAATGAAGAGCTGGTAAAGGCTGTTGAAAATGCAAAAGCAAATAATTCCGCACTGCACCTGTTCGGACTTCTTTCTGACGGCGGTGTTCACAGCCACATCACCCACGTATTCGGACTTCTGGAGCTGGCAAAACGTAAGGGTCTCGAGAAAGTTTATGTACACTGCTTCCTGGATGGCCGTGACACTCCTCCGGCATCCGGAAAATCCTATGTTGAGCAGCTGCAGGCAAAAATGGATGAGATCGGTGTCGGCGAAATCGGCGTGATCTCCGGCCGTTACTATGCAATGGACCGTGATAACCGCTGGGATCGTGTCGAGCTGGCTTACAAAGCTCTGACAAAAGGGGAAGGCGTAGAAGGAACCGATGCAGCAGAGGCTGTTCAGGCTTCCTATGATGCTGAAAAAACCGATGAGTTCGTTCTGCCGACCGTTCTGAAAAAAGACGGAAAACCGGTTGCAACGATTCAGGATAAAGATTCTGTAATTTTCTTCAACTTCCGCCCGGACCGTGCAAGAGAGCTGACAAGAGCATTCTGTGCAGATGAGTTCACCGGATTCGAGAGAGAAAAACGTCTGGATCTGACCTACGTATGCTTCACGGAATACGATGAGACTATCCCGAACAAATCCGTTGCATTCAAAAAAGAAGAGATCACCAACACCTTCGGTGAGTATCTGGCAGCACATAACATGACTCAGGCACGTATTGCTGAGACCGAGAAATATGCACATGTAACCTTCTTCTTCAATGGCGGCGTTGAGGAGCCAAATAAAGGTGAGGATAGAATCCTTGTAAAATCCCCGAAGGTTGCTACTTATGACCTGAAGCCGGAGATGAGTGCTTACGAAGTATGCGACAAGCTGACGGATGCTATTCGTTCCCAGAAATATGATGTTATCATCATCAACTTTGCAAATCCGGATATGGTTGGCCATACCGGTGTTGAGAGCGCAGCAATCCAGGCAGTTGAGGCTGTTGATGAGTGCGTAGGCAAAGCAGTGGAGGCATTAAAAGAGGTTGACGGCCAGATGTTCATCTGTGCGGACCACGGAAATGCAGAGCAGCTTGTAGACTATGAGACCGGCGAGCCATACACCGCTCATACCACCAATCCGGTTCCGTTCATTCTGGTTAATGCAGATCCATCCTACACGTTAAGAGAGGGCGGCTGCCTGGCAGACATCGCACCGACTCTGATCGAGCTGATGGGCATGGAGCAGCCAAAAGAAATGACAGGAAAATCCCTGCTGATTAAGAAATAAAGAGAAATCGTGAAAATGTCCCTGCCGGATTCGTTTTGAAACGGGTGCGGCAGGGATATTTTATTATAATAATCTGAAAATAAAAATAATTACGCAATAAGAGACAGAATAAAAATGGAAAACAGATAAAAAATCAAAATAAAGTGTTGACAAACGGTGAGAAAACTGATATAGTAAAGTCAACAAAAGAAAACGGAAGAAAAAAAACAGAAAGAGAGGACGGACCACCGAGAACATAACGAATTACCCCATAAACTAAGAAAGCGAAGGTATGGACCCAAGAAAACGTAACGAAGTACCCCAAAGTGAAACAAAAGAACAAAAGAACAAAAAAGAAAGGATTCAGTCCAATGCACAGTTCTAACTTATGAAAGCCATCCGAAAATGGAAAAATCGGATGGCTTTCATATTGCGTTTTTTTATGTTTGAAAAGAATAAGGACTGGAAAAAAGAGGTTTCGACAGAGAGAGCAACATATTTTTCCCATAGCACGGTCATACTGTGAACGCAGAGAAGAAACTTGGTTACTGTTCACTTTGCAGCAAAACAGGAGGGAAAACTATGTTTCGATATTTACCAATTCGAAGCGTGACAGGAAGAGAAATTCTGGATTCGCGCGGAAATCCGACCGTAGAGGTGGAAGTGGCCGTCGGGGAGGGGATTCTCGGACTGGAAGGCCATATGGGGCGTGCCCAGGTGCCGTCCGGGGCATCGACAGGAAAATTTGAGGCACTGGAAAAAAGAGATCAGGAAGTGCGCTATCTGGGGCAGGGCGTGAGAAAGGCTGTAGAAGCGGTCAATACCGTGCTGGCCGATGCCGTTGTCGGCGAGAATGCGCTCGAGCAGGAGCGGATCGACCATATCCTGTGCCAGGCAGACGGAACCGAAACGAAAGAAAACCTCGGGGCAAACGCCATTCTCGGTGTCTCACTTGCTGTGGCGCGCGCGGCGGCAAATGCGATTCATCTGCCGCTGTACCAGTACCTGGGCGGCTGCCACACAAGCCGTATGCCCGTGCCGATGATGAATATTTTAAACGGCGGCCGTCATGCCGACAACACCGTCGATCTGCAGGAATTTATGATTATGCCGTGCGGCGCTCCCTCATTCCGGGAGGGTCTTTCCATGTGCGCGGAGATTTACCATACGCTGAAGCAGCTCCTGAAGGAGAAGGGATACTCGACTTCTGTCGGCGATGAGGGCGGCTTTGCGCCGGATTTAAAGGATTCCGATGAAGCACTGCAGCTCATTGTCAATGCGATCCAGAAAGCCGGCTATGCGCCCGGAAACGACGTGATGATCGCGATCGATGCGGCGGCAAGCGAGCTCTACGAGGAGAGCAGGAACGTCTACTACTTTCCCGGGGAATCCCGTCAGTGCGGAAAGACAGTATTTCGGGATACCGCAGAAATGGTTGCCTACTATGAGGAACTGATCGAAAAATACCCGATCGTATCCATCGAAGACGGGCTGTGCGAGGACGATTTCGAAGGCTGGAAACAGATGACGGAAGCGCTCGGGAACAGAGTACAGCTGGTCGGGGATGATCTGTTTGTGACGAATGTAAGAAGGCTTTCCTGCGGCATTGCACTTGGCACGGCAAATGCGGTTCTGATCAAGGTAAACCAGATCGGAACGCTCTCTGAGGCGCTGGATGCGGTGGAGATGGCGCAGAGAGCAGGGTACCGCGCCGTCATTTCCCACCGGTCCGGAGAGACAGAGGATGATTTTCTGGCAGACCTTGCCGTCGCGACAGGCGCCGGCCAGATCAAAACCGGAGCACCGTGCCGGTCGGAGCGGAATGCGAAATACAATGAGCTTCTCCGCATCGAGGAACGCCTCGGTGAGGAAGCGAAATACCGGAATCCGTTCCCGCAAAAGGGAACCGGCGTAAGAGAGTGGTGAAAAACGGCTAAAATAGGCAAATAACAGTTGAAATCGTTCTTCCGCTATGGTAAAATAATATAAGTTGGCCGTAGGAGGTGTAATTGTGGAAATTTTAAGAACGATTTTGACAGTCATTTATGTCATTGATTGTATTGCTTTAACCGTTGTTGTATTGATGCAGGAAGGAAAACAGCAGGGTCTCGGTGCTATCGCAGGTATCTCAGACACTTACTGGGGAAGAAACAAAAGCCGTTCTGCAGAAGGAACTCTGATCCGTGCAACAAAAATCATGGCAGTTCTGTTTATTGTACTGTCGGTTGTATTAAACATGAATTTTTAGCAAAGTAAAGACATCCTTATTCCCACGAGAAGGCGTAAGGGTGTCTTTTTCTACAAAGAGGAGATAATAGATGAAAGATAATAAGAAGAAAAAAGATCGGAGGAAATATCCGCAGGGCAGCGCGGCGTCCCATGCAGGACAGAACAGCGGGAACCATGGCGGTCATGCGGGCCATCCGCGTTCCAGAAGTTCGAAACTGCTGAAAAACCGCAAGACGCTGCTCATGGATCTCGTAAGCTCGAAAAACTATGAGCCGATGCGTCTGAAAGACATTGCCATGCTGCTGCAGGTGCCGAAAGCAAAACGGTCGGAGCTTGCGGAGGTTATGGAAATCCTGGTAAAAGAAGGAAAAATCGATGTGATCTCCGACGGCCGTTACCAGAAGAGCCGCGGTGCATCCACAACGACGGAAAAACGGGAAAAAAGAGACCGCCGCGCCGGAGAGCAGGGCAGAAGAGGACGCGATGACCGATTCCGCAGAAAGAATGGAAAGGACGGCGACACAGAGAAGAAGCCGCGTATCCAGACTGTCGATATCCAGGCAGTCGTGGACGCTTACCAGATCCCGGAGGAGTTCCCGGCACGCGTGATCACACAGGCAGAAAAATGCCCGGAGGAAGTAATTCCAAACGATTACAACGGCCGCCTCGATCTAAAAAGCTGGCAGATGGTGACAATCGACGGCGAGGATGCCAAAGACCTCGATGACGCCGTATCCGTCACAAAAGCGGGCGATACGTGGACGCTTGGCGTTCATATCGCTGATGTGAGCAACTATGTGCAGGAAAATTCCGCCCTCGACCGTGAGGCGTTAAAGCGCGGCACCAGTGTCTATCTGCCGGACCGCGTTATTCCGATGCTGCCGAAGCGTCTGTCAAACGGCATCTGTTCCCTGAATGAAGGACAGGAGCGCCTGGCACTCTCCTGTATTATGACGATCAACGAGAAAGGCCGTGTGATCGGCCATCAGATCGCTGAGACGGTGATCCGCGTGGACCGCCGCATGACCTACACCGCCGTCAATGCAATCCTGACCGAGCCGGAAGCACATCCGGAGCTGCTGGAGGAATATCATGAGCTGGTTCCGATGTTCCGCCAGATGCAGGAACTGTCTGCACTGATCCGGAGCTGTCGGAAAGAACGCGGAGCAATTGATTTTGAATTCCCGGAGAGCAAAGTAATTCTTGATGCAGAAGGGACGCCGGTGGAGATCCGCCCGTATCCGTCGAACGTGGCAACACGGATGATCGAGGACTTCATGCTGATGGCGAACGAGACCGTGGCAGAGGAATACTGCACACGCGAAATCCCGTTCTTATACCGGACGCATGACAAGCCGGACGGAGACCGCATGGAGGCAACGCTGACGCTGATCCGTGAACAGGGCATCAAAGTCGAAAAGCGTTCCCATGAGATTACGCCGGGTGAGGTGCAGAAGATTCTCACCAGCATCGAGGGAACCCCGGAAGAGCCGCTGATCAGCCGCCTGCTGCTCCGGTCGATGGCAAGAGCCATTTATACCCCGGAATGCAGCGGCCACTTCGGACTGGCAGCGTCATATTACTGCCATTTTACCTCACCAATCCGCCGTTACCCGGATCTGCAGATCCACCGCATTATCAAGGATGATCTGCGGGGACGTCTCGACAAGGGCGGCAGAATCGGCAAATATTCGTCCATTTTGCAGCATGTGGCGGAGCAGTCGAGTGCGATGGAGCAGCGTGCTGCAGAGGCAGAAAGAGAGGCTGTGAAACTGAAGAAAGCCGAATATATGCTGGAGCATGTCGGCGAAGAGTACGACGGCGTCATTTCCGGCGTGACCGGCTGGGGCTTCTATGTAGAGCTGCCAAATACCGTCGAGGGACTCGTTCACATTATGACACTCAAAGACGATTATTACAATTTCGATGAAGAAAATTACCGTCTGGTCGGAGAGCAGCACGGAAGAGTATTCCGCCTTGGTGAGCCGGTGCGTGTCCGTGTCCGAAACGCCGAGCCTGCCAACCGGACAATCGATTTTACGTATGTAGAAAAAGAAACCGAGACAGAATAAATCCTTGGAGGAAAAAGTTATGGCAAAACAAAAAGGAAATCGAATGATTGCCAACAATAAAAAGGCATATCATGACTATTTTATCGAGGATAAATACGAGGCCGGCATCTCCCTTGCCGGTACCGAGGTAAAATCCCTCCGCATGGGAAAATGCAGCATCAAGGAGTCCTTCATCCGCATTGAGCGTGATGAGGTATTCATCTACGGCATGCACATCAGTCCGTACGAGAAGGGCAACATATTCAATAAAGACCCGCTGCGCATCCGGAAACTGCTGCTGCACGACTATGAGATCCGCAAACTTGAGGCGCAGATCAAGGAAAAAGGCTACACGCTCGTTCCGCTGCAGGTGTATTTTAAAGGCAGCCTCGTAAAAGTCGAGATCGGTCTGGCACGCGGTAAAAAACTGTATGATAAACGGCAGGATATCGCAAAGAAGGATCAGAGACGTGAGGCGGAGAGAGATTTCAAAGTTAAAAATCTGTATTAAAAATCCTTGACAAAAAGTATGGGGAAAGACTATAATACAATATACGGCAGTTGAAAGAGAGTTTTCACTGCACCGGGACGATCTGTTTGCGTCCCCGTATCAAAGAAAAGCGTCTGTAGAGCCAGCACGGGCTTGTACTGGTTTCGACGGGGGTTTTGAAGTTTGGGAAGCCATTCGTGGACTCCGGGACCGCGTCATCAACCTGGAACCTAAATTTAAACGCAGACGATAATTACGTAGCGTACGCTGCCTAAGTGCGGCGTTGTCAGCTGAATAGTTTTCCGCGGCTATTCTCCTGGCATCAAACAGATGCGGAGCACTTCGTTTCCAAAGCTTTGCGGAGATGGAAGATTTTATGAAGCTACCGAAGCGGCAAGCCTGTCATCCGGCGTGCCGATGGGGGAACCTTTAATAGAATGACTGTAATGGGAGATGCCTGAATGAATAGGCTTTCGGACAGGGGTTCGATTCCCCTCAGGTCCATACCTGAAAAACCGCTAAAATCCAGTGTTTTAGCGGTTTTTTTGTACATTTTTGATGGAAAAAACAGGGCAAAAATGCCGCTTTAGACCGTTTCAGACCGTTTAAAACCGCATGAATTTTGGTCAAAAAAGAAAGGAAAAATTCGAAATTTTGTCAAACTTTATCTTTATTCGCATTGTTAAGAACGTAAAAGAGACCGTTTCAAAGTGCTGCAGGCACATGAAGTAGAGATACTTGATGTGCCTGCTTTTTTGTACAATAGGAAAGTTCGACTTCCGTCGAACTCTTGATAAAAAGAGCCCGCACAAAGGCGGGCATGGCAAACAGACGATAGATTAAAAGAAGTCAATGTAAAAGCCTTCTTCAAATTCATCCTCATCAAGATCGTCATCTTCGGTAAGAAAATAGTGCATATGCACTATTTAAAAACGGTGGCTCCTTATAACAAAGATTTCTGTTCACAATATAAAAAAATATCCAGCAGGTTAACTTTTGAAGCGGTAAAACAAATGCTTAAGGATGTTTTGAGTTGGTAAGGGACTAATAGATTCTGTACTTTTCGCCCTATGATTGAATCTGATCATGCGCGAGAAAAGGAAAATAATAGAATTGACAGACTTGAAAAAATGAATTACGATTTTTAAAAGTACTGCATTGCTTGAATGAGAATTATATGTTAAGGTAACAGATATAAAGAGAACTTTAAGCATTGATTTATTAAAATAAACACGGATAGCGAGGTGTATTTATGACCATAGAAGAAATTCTTGCAGGAGAATCCAAAAACGTAGAATTCAAAGAGAACCTGCCGGAAAAGAGCATCAAATATATGAAGTCTGTGGTTGCCTTTGCAAATGGAACCGGAGGAAAAATTATTTTTGGAATTGCGGACAAAACCCGAGAAGTGGTTGGCTTTGACAAGGAAGATGTATTCAAAAAGATGGATGCGATTGCCAATGCCGTCTCGGATAGCTGTGAACCGGCAATTATTCCAGATATTACGCTGCAGACAGTTGATGGCAAGACGGTTATTGTGGCAGAAATTTCTGAAGGCAGACAGCGGCCATATTACATTAAAGCGCTTGGACGAGAGAGAGGCGTATATGTCCGTGTTGCTGGAACAACCCGGCTTGCTGACGAGTATATGATCAAAGAGCTGATGCTTGAGGGAAGCAATCGTTATTTTGATCAGGCGTTATGTACTGGACTGAGTGTTACAGAAGAAGAAATTGATACGCTTTGTAAAGCGATGAAGGAGCAGGCAGTCAAAAATGCCCATAATGAGGAGCAGAAAGCATCGGTAAAAGACGTTGGAAAGCAGCAGCTTCGGTCCTGGGGTATTTTGATTGAACGTGATGGAAAAGACTACCCTTCTAACGCTTATGCTATCTTAACGGGCTGTGGAGGGCTTCATGTTGCCATTCAGTGCGGTGTGTTTAAGGGAACAACGAAAGCGGTTTTTGTTGATCGAAGGGAATATACGGGTCCTTTGTGGGAACAAATAGAGGAAGCATTTCAGTTTGTTCTGCGAAATATTCATCTGGGAGCTACGCTTGTCGGCATTTACCGTCAGGATATTTATGAAATCCCGCCGGATGCAATTCGTGAGCTGATTATCAACGCGGTGGTGCATCGCAGCTATCTGGATCATGGTACAATACAGGTTGCGGTGTATGACAACCGACTGGAAATCACATCGCCGGGGAAATTGCCGATGGGACAAACGTTGGAGCGTATGAAAGAAGGCTATTCCAAAATCAGGAATGAAGCCCTTGCACATGCCTTTTCGTATATGAATCTGATTGAACATTGGGGAAGCGGGATTCCGAGAATTATAGACAAGGTAAAATCTGCTGGACTACAGGAACCGGAGTTTATTGGTGGAGAAGTTGACTTGCGTATCAATATCTATCGAGGACAAAACGATACAAATAACGCCAGAATCAACGCCAAGAAAACAAAAAATGGCGTTAATGATATAAAAAATGGCATTGATGGCGTTAAAATATCACGAACGAAGGAACAGGTTCAGATAGAAAAACTGTTACAGGCTATAGAAAAGAACCCATTTGCAACCCAGGCGTATTATGCGGAACAGATCGGTGTGTCCAAAAGAACTGTTTCACGAATATTTGTTTCTTTACAGCAAAATGGTGTGTTGGTACAAAATGGAACAAACAGAAAATCGAATTGGGTAATCATAAAGTAGGAGAAACAGAAGAATGCAAATATTGGTCGATGCAGATGCCTGTCCGGTAATTGAGACGGTTGAGAAAATTGCAAAAGAGCATTGTGTTCCGGTAACACTGTTGTGCGATACCAATCATGATTTGATATTTGATATCGGATTATAGCGAAATAGTCGTGGTTGGTGATGGAGCAGATGCTGTGGATTATGAACTGATCCGTGTCTGTCATAAAGGCGATATTGTCGTATCGCAGGATTATGGTGTGACGGCGATAGCGTTGGGAAGAGGTTCTTATGCGATTCATCATTCTGGTAAATGGTACACGAATAAGAATATCGATTAGATGCTCATGGAGCGTTATTTAAACAACGAAGTGAAAAAATACCCGCATCATCGTGTCAGAAGGACAAAGAAGCGAAAAAAAGGCGGATACTGAGGGATTTGAACAGTCTTTTGAAAAAATGTTAGGGATGATACAGGAGAAAGAAGGAAAAGAGTTTAGAAGATAAAATTATCAGAGAGTGAAATAAAGTGATTTGATAATATTAGGAGATATGCCCGGATGCTATTTTTCAAAAAGGAAAAAGTGTCAGGGCATTTTTATGTGCAAAACTAATAAAAATAATTCTGAAAATATAGTAAAAATAAGCATATTGTCAATGAAACGGAGGGTATATAATAAAATATAGAAATATAAGCGGTGAGAAAAATTGAAAGGAAAAGTGCCTATGAAAAAACTCGGAAAATATGGTAAAAAGGTATCCTGCGTGGTAATTGGAATGCTATGTGCAGCAGCGATTGGTGCCTGTGGAAGCACACAAAGTGGGTCCCAAGATGAAAAAGATGTGAGAAATGATATTTCTGTCTATGAAGAGGGAGCTGATTTGGAAGGAACGCTTACATATGGAACCTTATTTATTGAGCCGCAGACCCAGCATATGATTGATTTATTTATGAAGGAGCATCCAGGCGTAAAAATTGAAACAAAGGTTGTTTTTGACAATGATGTTACGGATGAACAGTATAATGAAGGCTTAAATACCTTGCTTACAGAACTTGCATCGGATCAACGGGCGGATATTTATGATGCAACGTATTTACCATCGGAAATTAAGACGAAAGGCAGCGGCTATTTCGAGGACTTAAATCAGTATATTGATGCAGATCCTAATTTTAACAGAGATGATTATTACGATAATATCCTGCGAGCAGCAGAAGTCGATGGAAAACTGTATCAAATTCCGGAAGGTTTTTATTATGTTATGCTTCGGTTGAATAGAAACATAACGGATGAACTGAATTATGAAGTCCCGGACGAAATGGATATCAATGATTTATATGAGTTATATCAGCAGGCCAAGCCAATTGCAGATGATGATTTTACGATTGATGTACAAAACAATATTTACGTGTTTCTGCCGATGACAGAGGACAGAGCTTATTTGAAGAAGGAAGAAGTAAATTTTGATTCAGAAAATTATGTGGATTTTCTGAGAAAAATGCAGGAACTGTATCAATATCAACCATCCTATGCGACCCATGCATTTACGGATATTAAAAGCTTTTCCGGAAAGAGTGTCCTGCTGAATACATTTACAAATTTACTCGAAGGTTCTCCGAGCGGAATGTTTGAAGAAACCGATACGGCAACAAAACCGATCCTGTTGAAATCAACGGATGGAAAAATTCCTTTCTTGAGAATTGGTGAGGACTTTTCCATGAGTTCAGGCTGCAAAGATAAAGCGCTTGCATGGGAATTTATCAAATTCTGCATTGGTCAGAAACAATTTGAGTTCGAAGATGCAAACAGTGATTCTTACTACAGAAATTTCTTTACCTATGGCAGTATGCTGAACAAAGAAAACACACGGCAGCTTGTTGCGTATCAATTGGAAAATGATGACGACACAGCAGAAAAATGGGAAGCATACAATGAAAAAGTTTCTGCAAAAGCTTTTCGGGATTTACAGTTAGACAGTATTTTGACTGAAATTCGAAACGAATGTATGGAGCAGAAAATCACCCCAGAGGAATGTGCGAAGCTTTTTCAGCAAAGAGCAGAGCTTTATGTTAATGAGTAGAAGCTGTCCTTAATCCATGGAATCAGGTATATGAAATGAAAAAACGAAATTTTATTTATATGTGTTTTATCCTTCCAAGTTTTATCGGGATCATGGCTTTTTACATCGTGCCGTTTCTTCTGTCCTTGTATTTTGCAGTGATTGACAACATGATGAACAAGGAATGGGTGGGTCTTAAAAACTTTAAACTGTTATTCGAAAATGAGTTATTCCTTTCAGCACTCCGTAATACCGGAATTTTTTGCGGGATTGCAATACCGCTGGGAATGGCGATTGCTTTGCTTCTGGTACTGGTTTTGAAAAAGCAGAGGAGAGGTCGAATTCTTCTTATCCTGCTCCTGATCCCATTAATCGTTCCATCTGGAACGGTGATTGCTTTCTGGAAATATTTGTTTGAGAGAAATGGTTTTCTGGATGGGTTTTTACAGCTTTTTGGAAAAAACATGTTCGATATTGAGAATTCCAGATGGGCCATTTTGATTATTATCCTGATGTATCTGTGGAAAAATATCAGTTTTTCGATTGTCCTTTTCTGGTCCGGGATAAACTGGATTCCGCAGATCTATCATGAGCAGTGCCAGCTGGATGGAGCTACAGGGCGGCAGGAATTCCAATATATTACATGGATCTTATTAAAACCAACGACGTTAGTTGTGCTGTTGATGTCGATCGTGAATTCTTTTAAGGTTTTTAAAGAGATCTATATGCTGTATGGGGCCTATCCATCACCGTATGTTTATATGCTGCAGCACTATATGAATAACCAGTTTTTGTCACTTAATATGCAGAAATTGTCTGCTGCAGCATGGTGTATGTTTCTCATACTGGGAATCTTTCTGGGCATCATTTATCGGGTCCAGAGGAAGAATCTGGATTATTTGTAAAGATCTTTTGTGGGTGATTTTATGAAAAAGAGATATTCGAATTTTTTCGAAAAGCTGATCTGCATGGGAGCTGTCATTTTGGCAGTCATTCCGTTGTTGTTTGTGGCTGGAAAGTCGGTACAAGTTCCAGAAGAGTATCTTATATTGCTCTTTAAGAGACCTTTGTATTTGCGGATGATGTGGAATTCCCTGATTATTACTATTCCGGTTTTGATTGGACAGCTTTTGCTTGCACCGCTTGCCGCATACGGCTTTTGGCAATGCAGGTGGAAATACAAGGAGATTTTGTTCTATCTTTACATGATTGTCATGCTTATGCCGCTGCAGCTGACTTTAGTGCCAAATTATTTAGTGGCGAATTGGCTGGGCATTCAAAATTCGTCCTTGGCAATTATTCTTCCGGCAATGTTTCAGCCATTGGGGGTATTTCTGATTCGTCAGCAGATACAGGATTTTCCGCAGGAAACGTTAGAAGCAGCCAGACTGGACGGAGCCAGCGAATACAGAATTTATCGTTCCATTGTAAAGCCTAATTTGAGTTCAGCCATTGCTGCTGCATTAATCCTGATTTTTATTGACAATTGGAATATTGTAGACCAGGCGGTCATTTTTTTGAGAGAGCCATATCAGCAGCCGTTATCCGTGTATCTTTGCCAGATTTTAGAGGAACAGCCGGATATCTTTTATGCAGCGTCCGTTTTTTACGCAGTACCAGTTTTATTGATATTCTTAATGGGACAGGACTATTTGATACAGGGAATCAGTATGTCCGGTGTGAAAGCGTAGAGGGGAAGAAAGTACGATGAAGTTCAAAAAAATAAGTATAGGGTTAATCGCTCTGTGGTTTCTGTTTTTAACTGCCGCAACGTTTTGGTCGGTCAAAGAAGAGAACAAAACGCTTCCTTCCGTCTGGACAGAGGAGGCACAGGAAGGCAGCATTGAGTATGAATTTCCAGTTGATTTGGAAGTAAGCGCAGCTGATCAGGCAATTGGCTATATCAGCATGTATGATAACGTTCCGGAATCTTTGCTGCAGGAGGGCAGAGATCTTCTGGTTGGAAAAGTGTGTTCTGTCATTCGAAAGGATGATTTGTATGAGCTTACGGTAGATCTGTATGAAAAACATTCGATTGGTGAAAACGTTGAGGGAAAAATCGAAATCACTTCTGAAGATGTTTTTCCAAAAGTGATCACACGGCAGGCGATTCATGAAGGAGACTTTGGAAAAACGTGTGTCTATTATATTAAGCGTCAGAAGGGAGCCTGGGGGTATGAAAATATTCTGGAAGAAAAAGCTGTGACATGTTTTCCAAATAGAAATTCAGATTTCGTGGTACTTTTATCAGAAGTAGACGAACCGATGGTCGTAAGCACATCAGAACTGACAAATGGAGAACGGGTGAAATTAACAGAAAAAGATTAAGGAAAAGAATACAGCCTCACTACCGGGACTTTCAGGGGTGAGGCTGTTTCATTATGTTCTATGCATGTGCCGATTTATACAGGCTTTAAAACACATTGTCATCCGAATAATGCGTCATGATACCTTTCGCATTGTAGCCCAATATATTCCGTAACTTATCAATTGCATTTGCTTCTATATATTGATTATGCCATAACCGCTTCATAAGAACTACGGTCCTAATCGTAAGAACTGGAAACATTGTGAATGACAATGAAAAATGTACGACTATCACCAAAGCCGGAAGCCTAGAAACAGGAGATGCGACCTTGACCGGCATTTTAATGGCGCTGGTGGCAGGATTTTTCGGTGTGCTGGAAGAAACCGTCCGCAGAAAAAACGCCAGTAATGCGGTGGTAATTTAAAAAATATGGAAACAAGGAACGATATAGCTTAACGGCTATGCCGTTCTTTGTTTTTTACTTAAGTACATGTTAGAAATTCCCTGGTATCTGACAATCACACATTATTTTTGCGTAATTTAATGTGTGTTCGTCGCTTTACAGTTGACAATCACACATTATTTCAATATAATATAATGTGTGATTGTCAAAGAGGGGTGAGAAACATGAATGTTAAGGAGAAAATCGAAGAACTGCGAGAAGCGTCAGAGGACGGTACGATTACCGCAGCGCAAGTAACAGAAGCCGGACTGCACCGCAGCGTTTTACAGAAGTTTGTCAAGAGCGGCGAGATATACCGCTTCGGGCGTGGCCTGTATGTGTGGAGCGACGTATGGGAGGATGATTTCTACCTTTTACAGCGAAAGTATGGGCGCGGAATTTATTCGCACGATACTGCTTTGTATCTGCGGGGCTATTCGGATCGTACCCCGGCAAAATATACGATGACCTTTCCCAAAGGCTACAATGCTTCATCCTTGAAACGGGAAAATCTAATTGTCAAGCGCGTTGTGCCGGAGAACTATGAACTTGGCAGAATTGAAATGAAATCCCCATCCGGCAATCCAATTCGTGTTTACAATTTGGAACGGACGCTGTGTGACATCCTGCGCGGCAGCGGCAGTGATATACAGATTGTCGGAGAAGCTATGAAACGCTATGCAGCATCCAAGGATAAGAACATTCACAGACTGATGCAGTACGCAGATCAGCTTCGTGTGAAGCCAAAGGTGCTGCGATATATGGAGGTTTTGCTATAGACTGTTTCAGACCGAAAAAAATGGGGTCAAAATCGCGGTCGAAAATTAAGGGGAAAAGGAAAAATTTTCCATAAAAAAGTTGATTATCTGATAGAAAAATGAAAAGGGGAGCAGATATGCAGTTACTAATCAAACAACGTGTATTTTCCTGGTCAGACACGTATGATATCTATGACGAGCAGGGGAACCAAAAGTATTTTGTGAAAAATGAATTTATCTCGCTGGGACACCGTCTGCATGTGTACGATGCGGCGCATAATGAAATTGGGTTTATCAAACAGAAATTATTTTGCTTTCTTCCGACTTTCGAAATTGAATGGAACGGGCAGTTAATGGGACATATCGAAAAACGTTTTGCACTGTTCCGCCCCAAATACGATGTAGATTTCATGGGATGGCGTGCAGAAGGTGACTTCATGGGATGGGATTACGATGTATATGAAGCCTGCAGTGCAGTCGTCCACGTACATAAAAAACTTCTGAGCTGGGGTGACATGTATGTCATCGAATATGATAATCCGAGCAATGAAATTCCGGCATTATTACTGGTGCTGGCGATCGATGCGGCAAACTGTTCACAAAATAATGGATAGCTGGCAGTGTCTGGAATGGCGTCAGGGGAGATGCGGATATGAGAACTTTGGGAAATATTCTGTGGTTTATATTTGGAGGCATGTTCGGCGGACTTGCATGGATTTTTGCAGGATGCATCTGGTGTATTACGATTGTTGGAATTCCGTTTGGACGGCAGTTTTTCAAGATGGCAAGGCTTTCGTTTATGCCATTTGGCACGAGTGTAATTGGATAAAAGGTGTATGGAAAAAGATCGGGTTACCGGTCTTTTTCTATGCATATCATGAGGCGGCCATTCCTTTGATGCAAATAGAAACATGATAAAAGTATTGCGCAGCAGAATAAAGTATGATACCATAAATTTACAGAAAAAATAAAGAAACGATAGAATATTCAGTATTAATTAAAAAATCAGGAAACAGAAGGGGGGAAGTTTATGAAGATAAGACAGACAATCTTTTTATTACCTTTGTTTTTGCTGGCGGGCTGCGCATCTGCAGGAGGATCACAGAGCAGAGATCTGGATTTAAAGGAACTCTGTACAGAGGAGCAGGTTTTCCAGTATGCGGATTTTGAATGGGGAACGGATTCGGAACAGCTTTTCAAACAGAGCTTCCTGAAGTTTGATGAAAAAGATCTGGGACAGGGTGATGAGAGCAGCACAAAGACATACGAGAGCAAAGAAAAATTTTCCCTGGAAAATGCAGAATCTAACATGGATCTGGAATTTTCGGACGGTCAGCTGAGTCAGGTTTCCTTTACTTTTGACATCGAACAGGATGCCAATACATGGATTCAGAAAGAAGTAGACGAACTGAATTCTTTATACGGCGGAGGAATTGCAACTGGACTCGGAAATCAGATTTATCAGTGGCAGGGGGAGCAGGATACGGTTCTGCAGCTGACGGCTTTTACGGAAGGGGATGAAAGCGCAACCGTTATCTTAAGCGTGGCATCGATGGAATACTCGATTGGATCATAAAATTGACAGATACGGGCGCATCAGACGGCAATGTCTGGTGCGCCTGCTTTTTTGTGAAAAAACTTTCCAAAGCTTTTAAAAGCCAGAAAGATAGAATGACAAAAGTGTCACAGATGTGATATAGTAGTAGAATAATGTGAAAAAGAGAAGGATTTGACAAAAGAGATGGAGTTAGGAAATTTTCAGAAATCAGTAGATTCAGATGAAATCAAAACAATGGCATTTGAAATCATCGGAGAACCGGTAAAAGCAGTTTCCCGCATCTGCGAGCAGTGGGGCGAGGCGGAAGATGAAGTGCGGGAGTACGATGTGTATGTGATCGAGACAGATGCAGGAAAATATACACTGAAGAAAACCGGCAGCAAAGAAGCGCAGATTTATGTGCAGTATCTGTCAAAAGGAGAGTTTCACGTACCGCAGTATGTCGGCATGCGGCAGGCAGAGGATGCGGACTGGATCTGCATGAAGTATGTAGAAGGAAACGACATGCGGGATATGACGGACGAGACAACAGAAAAAGCGGCAGAAACCTTAAGTAAAATTCAGTCGTATTTCTGGACACCGTCGATGGACAAAGCGCCGGAAAATGAAGTGGAGCAGAGATTTGTCGAATACTGGAAACGCGTTCTGCGCCGAGCATCGTCCGTAGTGGATGATCCAATTCTGCGGAAAGCGTATCAGATGTTCCTGGACCGCCAGCTGATCTGTCCATGTACGATGTCAAACGGTGATTTCCTGCAGTGGAATGTGATCTATGACGGCGAAAATGTTGTCATGATTGACTGGGGATTTGGTGGAATGATGCCGTATTCTCTGGACATTGCAAGATTCCTGGCACATGCGACCGAGACACGGAGTACTTTCCCGTTCTACATGAACGATGCACAGAAAGAGCTGTTTCTGGATCGGATGTATGAAGCGTTAAAGACAAAGATTTCACGCGAACAGTTCAATCTGGATGTGAAGCTGGCCACGCTGAATGAGTATATCGAGTTTGTGGAAGCAGAAGAGGACGAAGACGGCTGGTATCTGGAACATGCACAGGCGCTGGCAGAGGAACTTCTCAATTTGTAAAAAAACGGATTGCATTTATCTGTAAGTTGTCCTATAATAGGGAACAGAAAATAAAAAGAAAGAGCACCATTGGTGTAAAGGTGAGGGAATGTTTCTGCGATAATCGACTTTAAGAAAAACACAAAGAACGGGCAGCCTGGAAAACAGGCCTGTTTTTCGTGTACGCTTAAAGACGAGAATCGCTGAATCATCTCCCTTTTTTATGAGAATAGAACAGGGATATTTTTTTGCGGGTCTGTTTTGCGTACGCAGGGCAGGCTCGTTTTGCGTAAAAAAGCAGAAAAGAGGCTGCCGGAGCAAAGGGGACTTCTGTATGATGCAGATAAAAAAATTAACACTGACACATAAAAAAGATCTGCGGGTGATTCTCGAAGATTTTCAGCTTGTACTGAATGACGGTGATAAGGCCGTTATCATTGGAGAGGAGGGAAACGGAAAATCGACGCTGCTGAAGTGGATGTACGATCCCGCACTGACGGAAGATTACATCGAATCCACAGGCGAGCGCATCATCGGAAAGGAGCGGCTTGGATATCTGCCGCAGGAACTTCCGGAGGCGGAGAAAACGAAGACGGTGTATGAGTATTTCTATGAAAAAGAAAAGTTCTGGGATCAGACACCGAAGGATCTGGCGGTGCTGGCAAGAAAATTTGGTCTGACGGAAGAGTTTTTCTATCGGGATCAGCAGATGAGTGAGCTTTCCGGCGGCGAGAAGGTGAAAGCGCAGATGATGCGTCTTCTCATGGAGGATGTCACGGTCCTTCTGCTGGATGAGCCGTCAAATGATATTGATCTTGCGACACTGGAACTTCTGGAGAAACTGATCCGCGAATGGGAGCATATTGTTGTTTTTATTTCGCACGATGAAACGCTGATTGAAAACACGGCAAATATGGTCATTCATATTGAACAGATTGTGCGGAAGACAAAATCGAGATACACGGTTGCGAAACTTCCCTATCGGACGTATGTAGAGGAGCGCCTGCAGAATTTCGAGCGCCAGGAACAGAAGGCGCAGAGTGACAGGAGAGAGAAAGCGCTGCGCGATGAGAAATACCGAAAGGTATACCAGAGCGTGCAGAACGCCTTGAGCAACTGTTCCCGTCAGGCACCGTCCGTGGCGAAAAATCTGAAGGACAAAATGCATACCGTAAAGGCGATGAACCGCAGATTTGAAAAAGAAGATGCCCGCATGACAGAAATGCCGGAGCAGGAGGAAGCGATTTACTTCCAGCTTGGAGGAGCAGAGGCAGCCATGCCCGCCGGGAAAACGGTCATCGAATATCAGCTTCCGAAACTGGAAACGCCGGATGGGGAGCGGGTTCTGGCGGAAAATATCACCTTAAAGATAAGAGGACCGGAAAAAATATGCATTGTCGGCCCGAACGGGGCAGGCAAGACAACACTGCTGAAAAAGATTGCGGCAGAGCTGAAAGAACGGGAGGATCTCCGCGTAGATTACATGCCGCAGAACTACGAGGATCAGCTGGATTTTTCCATGACGCCGGTCGATTTTCTGGATTCCACCGGGGAGAAGAGTGAGAGGACGAAGATACGAACGTATCTTGGGTCGCTGAAGTACACGGCAGACGAGATGGATCACCCCATCCGCGAACTGTCCGGCGGCCAGAAGGCAAAAGTATTGCTTCTGAAAATGAGCCTTGGCAATGCCAATGTGCTGATTCTGGATGAACCAACCCGAAACTTTTCACCCTTATCGGGACCGGTCATAAGAAAAATGCTCCGCGAATTTCCAGGCGCCATCATCAGCATTTCGCATGACAGGAAGTATATCGGAGAGGTGTGCGGGAAGGAGTATCTGCTGGAAAAAGACGGACTCAGACTGATCAGAGAAGAAAAATAAAAATATTCGATAACGAAAAATACGACGGTGGCTGGCCGTCGTATTTTTCCGTGGAGAGATTATGTTTGTCTTAAGAGAAGGTTTCACAGCAGATTCTGTTCCGGTGAAGTCGGGAAAAATGTTAATTTTATATTGAATTAGGTCGGGAAAAATGTTAAATTAGAGTAAGAATAACCAGGGAAAAATGTGAAATAATAAAAAAGAGAAATGGAGGAAGGTCAGCATGCGTCGATTTGCAATGGATAAACTATTAGACTGGAAGAAAAAAAGTAACAGAAAACCACTGATTTTAATGGGAGCCCGGCAGGTTGGTAAAACGTGGTTAATGAAAGAATTTGGTAAGACATATTATGAAAAAACCGCCTACATTTCTTTTTACAATAATCAGAGAATGCAGGCGGTTTTCGATACGGATTTCGATATAAAACGTATTATTATGAACCTCAATATTGAATCAGGCGTAACGATCACCCCAGAGAATACATTGATTGTTCTGGATGAAATTCAAAATGCACCGAAAGCGTTGGAATCTTTGAAATATTTTTGCGAAGAAGCACCGGAATATCATGTAATAGCAGCAGGTTCACTTCTTGGCGTGGCGCTTCATGAGGGAATATCCTATCCGGTGGGAAAAGTAGATTTACTGGATTTATATCCATTCAATTTTAGAGAATTCCTGTGCGCTATGGACGAAGAAGGGCTGGAAAGTGCATTGGAAACAAAGGATTACAATTTAATTGACAATTTTGCGGATAAATATTTGTTCTGGCTGAAAAATTATTATTATACAGGCGGCATGCCAGCAGTTGTAGATGCATTTCGCTTGAATAAAGATTATGCAGAAGTACGACAGATACAGAGTGATATTGTACGGCAGTATGAGGGTGATTTTGGAAAGCATATTGAAGCAAAAGTTCTCCCAAGAATACGAATGGTATGGGATTCTATTCCGATGCAGCTGGCGAAGGAGAATAAAAAATTTTTCTTTGGACAGATAAAGAAAGGAGCCAGAAGCAGCGAATTTGAAATAGCAATTCAGTGGCTTCTGGATTGTGGATTAGTATATAAAGTCAACCGGGTAAATGAGCCTCATATGCCGCTGAAGGCGTATAAAAATATGAATGCATATAAATTATTCGTACTGGATGTAGGACTGCTCGGAGCAATGAGTGAACTGCCAGCAGAATCCATATTGGAGGGGAACGATATTTTTGTTGAATTTAAAGGCGCGCTTACAGAACAGTACGTTCTGCAGCAGTTGATTTCAGATACCCCTTATACGCCATATTATTATGGAAATGAAAAAGCAACTTTCGAGCAGGATTTTCTGATTCAGAAGGCAAAGAGTATTGTGCCGATTGAAGTAAAGGCGGAACAGAACATTCGATCCCATAGTCTTAAAACATATTGCGAAAAGTTCCAGCCGGAAGAAGCAGTTCGATTTTCAACATTGAAGTATAAAGAGCAGGAGCGGATGGTAAATATACCATTATACGCTGTTTGCAACTTATAAATTAAAACAGCTATAAATCCCACGAAAGAAGGTGATCCCCATGCCATTTAAAATCATCCGAAACGACATCACAAAAGTTCATGCCGATGCGATCGTCAACACAGCCAACCCTTAGCCAATTTATGTGAAAACGTATCAGAGGGGCGGTTACTTTAATCAAAGCCAGACATTCCACCCGTTTTACCAGCCGGAGCAGATCAAAAAGGAAGAACTGGACAAAATTCTCGAAGCCGACAGCATCGCTGATGACAGCACAATCCAGAATGCTTTTTACGATGCCCCGACAGTTGTCTATCTGTTTGCACCGTATACCTACCCAAACGACGCACAGGACTGCTGCGTTGCAAAATCATTTACGATCAGGCAGAATAAACCGAAAAATCCCGGGAAATATGTGAACTTCCTGGGTGCTTTTTGGATGGAAATATTCTTGCAATTTTACAGCACAGTTATTATAATAAAGACAAGTTCTGCAGTAAACTCGTTTTTCGCAGAAAACGCCAGAAGCGGAGGATGACGTTCAAAAAACAAAAAAGGAGCGTAAGAGAAATGGCAAAAATTTTAATCAGCCCTTCCAAATATTTACAGGGCGCAGGGGAAATGAAAAACATCGGAACATATGCTGCAAAATGCGGAAAGAAAGCACTGGTTCTGATCAGCCAGGGAGGCTACAGACGGATCGGAACAATGATCGAAGAAAGCTTTGCGGGAAGCGACTGCAACGTTGTTTTTGATTATTTCAACGGCGAGTGCTGTGAGAGTGAGATCAACCGTCTGGTTGCTATCGTGAAAGAAAAAGGCTGTGATCTGGTCATCGGTGTCGGCGGAGGCAAAATTTTTGATACCGCAAAAGCAGTTGCCTACTACGCAGAAAAACCAGTATTCATCTGCCCGACCATCGCATCGACCGATGCACCGTGCAGCGCACTGTCTGTTGTATACACAGAAGAGGGTGTATTCGAGAAATACCTCTTCCTTCCGGCAAACCCGAACCTGGTTCTGATGGACACCGACATCATCGTAAAATCTCCAGTCCGCCTGACCGTAGCCGGAATGGGTGATGCACTTGCCACCTATTTTGAAGCAAGAGCCTGCCAGAGAAGCGGAGCTACTTCCTGCGCCGGTGGAAAAACAACCGAGGCAGCGATGGCACTCGCGAAACTCTGCTTTGACACTCTGATGGAAGAAGGTGTAAAAGCCAAAATCGCTCTTGAAGCCGGCGTATGCACCCCGGCAGTCGAGAAAGTCATCGAGGCCAACACCCTCCTTTCCGGAATCGGTTTTGAAAGCGCAGGCCTCGCAGGAGCCCACGCCATCCACAACGGCTTCACCGTACTCGAAGAGTGCCATCACATGTACCACGGTGAAAAAGTAGCCTTCGGAACCCTGACTCAGCTCGTCCTGGAAAACGTACCGCTCGATGAACTCGAAGACATCATCTTATGGTGCATCGAAGTCGGTCTCCCAGTCACCTTGGCTGAACTCGGTGCCGGAAACGTAACCGACGACCAGCTCATGGAAGTAGCCAAAACCGCATGCGCAGAGACCGACACCCTCCACAACATGCCATTCGAAGTAACCCCGGAGACCGTCTTCGCCGCCATTAAAGCAGCCGACGCCTACGGTAGATACTATCTCGACGAAGAAGAATAACCCGTATGAAAAAAGATCTCCTGCCAACCCCAGGAGATCTTTTTTCATACCCAAATTTAATCAATACAAAAAATAGAAGTTTCCAACTCCCTTTCTATATGTTAAAATAAACTCACCCCATTTCACAGAAAAAACATAAACCCATGTTAAAGTAAAATGGTAAAAATATCAAACATAAAAACACAACGAGATTAGGAAAAAGCACGAGCGGGCGGGCAGCCGTTTTTTTTCCGTCCGTCAAATAAAGGAGACTTTCAATCATGGACAAATTAAAAATCCTAGTAGTAGACGACGAAAGCCGTATGCGCAAACTTGTCAAAGATTTTTTAGTAAAAGCCGGATACGACGTCATCGAAGCCGGTGACGGCGAACAGGCCGTAGACACCTTCTACGCCCAGAAAGACATCGCCCTCATCATCCTCGACGTCATGATGCCCAAAATGGACGGCTGGCAGGTCTGCCGCGAAATCCGCCAGAACTCCAAAGTCCCGATCATCATGCTCACCGCCAAAAGCGAAGAACGCGATGAACTCCTCGGCTTTGACCTCGGCGTAGACGAATACATCTCAAAACCATTCTCCCCGAAAATCCTCGTCGCCCGCGTCGAAGCCATCCTGCGCCGCAGCGGCAAAACCGGCGAAGACGACGTATTAGAAGCCGGCGGCATCCGCATCGACAAAGCCGCCCACATGGCATCCATTGACGGAAAACCAATGGAGTTAAGCTATAAAGAATTCGAACTCCTCACCTACTTCCTCGAAAACCAGGGAATCGCCCTCTCCAGAGAAAAAATCCTGAACAACGTCTGGAACTACGACTACTACGGCGACGCCCGCACCATCGACACCCACGTCAAAAAACTTCGCAGCAAAATGGGCGACAAAGGCGATTTAATCAAGACCATCTGGGGCATGGGCTATAAATTCGAGGCGGACGAATCATGAACGGAACAGAAAAACAAAATGAGACTTCCATGGAGATACCTGCAGAAGATTCTCGTGTGACAATGGGAAACCAGACGGAGAAAAAGCACCGGTTTCACTTGAAAATGCCACAAAAGGGAAGAAAACACTCCGTCAAAAAACGAATTGCCTACACTTTTATTGCGACCATGGCGGCTACCCTGCTTATCATCGGCCTGATCAATTACTTCTTTCTCGGGTCCTTTTATATCCGGGATAAAGAACACATTCTGGCAGAGAGCTTTCAGAAACTGAATGCGACAGGCGGAGACAGCGACGATATCCCTGATACCTTCGAGCAGTTCTGCGTTACCAACAACCTGAAAGTCATTATCACCGGACCGGAGCTCAGCAGCTTCGTCTATTCCAACGCAACCGACCGCCAGAGCCTCCAGACCCTGATCTTCGGCCTGATCAGCGGAAACGAGCAGGCAAATACCAAAGTCGTTGACAGCAAAGACAACTATCAGATCCAGAAATTCTACGACAGCCACGCCGATGCCGAGTATCTGCAGATCATCGGCTGGTTTGACAATGGAAACTGCTACTTTGCAAGATGCCCGCTGGAGAGCATCACGGATGCGGTCGGCCTTTCCAACCAGTTTTACCTCTTTATCGGCATTCCGATCATCATCATCGGTGCCATTGTGATCTGGATCATCACCCGCCAGATCGTCCGTCCGGTGCAGGAGCTGACCGAAATTTCGAAAAAAATGGCAGCCCTTGACTTCGATGCCCGCTACGTGAGCGGCGGAAAAGACGAGATCGGCGAGCTTGGAAACAACTTCAATGTCATGTCCGAACAGCTTGAGCAGGCGATTTCCGAGCTGAAAAGTGCGAACGTTGAGCTGCAGAAAGATATTGACAAAAAAACGCAGATTGATGAAATGCGCCGCGAGTTTCTCGCAAATGTCACACATGAGCTGAAAACCCCGATCGCTCTGATTCAGGGTTATGCGGAAGGCCTGAAAGACAACATCAACGACGACGAGGAAAGCCGCGAGTTCTACTGCGATGTCATCATCGACGAGGCGGCAAAGATGAACGAGATGGTCAAAAAACTCCTGAACCTGAACCAACTCGAGTTCGGTGAGGATCAGGTCAATATGGAACGGTTCGATCTGAACGCCGTGATTAAAGGCGTGCTGCAGTCCTCCGACATCCTGATCCGCCAGAAAGAGGCAAAAGTGCTCTTTACCGGCGGCGACCCGCTCTATGTCTGGGGCGATGAATTCAAAGTCGAGGAGGTTATCACCAACTATCTGACGAATGCCCTCAACCATCTGGACTACGACCACACGATTGAGATCAGCTGCAAAAAAGAAGGGAATGTCGTAAAGACAACCGTTTTCAATACCGGGGACCCGATCCCGGAGGAGGATCTCGACAAGGTATGGGTGAAATTCTTCAAGGTGGACAAAGCGAGAACAAGGGAATACGGCGGAAGCGGCATCGGCCTTTCCATCGTAAAAGCCATTATGGATTCCTTCCAGCAGCAGTGCGGCTGCCAGAATTACGACAACGGTGTGGCATTCTGGTTCACACTGGAGGCAGATGGAAAAACGGAAGAAGCATGATTGCAAAAAGCGTGCCAGAAAAAGGAAATACAGCCTTTTCCTGGTGCGCTTTTCTTGCATAAAGGAAAAAGATGGTGTAGAATAATAGCACAAACGGTCGAAAAGAGAGGGAGAGAAGAGATGGCGGATTCCAACAGTACAAAGAGTGCGCTTGCAGATGCAATGAAAAAATTGATGGTATGCAAGTCTTTTGCGAAAATCAGTATTTCAGATCTCTGCGAGGAATGCGGTCTGAACCGGAAAAGCTTTTATTATCATTTTAAAGATAAATACGATCTGGTAAACTGGATCTTTTATGTGGACTTTCTGACAAACATGGGCGGAAAGAACTTTGAGAATGAATGGGATGTGCTGGTGGCGGTCTGCAATATTTTCTATCAGAATAAAGCATTTTACCAGAGTGCCCTGAGGATCGAAGGGCAGAACAGTTTTAAGGATTACTTTTACGAGATGCTCGAGCCGGTCATGGCGTTTTTTGTACAGGATCTCTTTCAGGTACAGAATCAGAAACTGTTTGTAACGTTCTTCTGTGATGCCTTCCTGACCGCGGTTCTGCGCTGGTTTTCCATGGAAAGCGAGCTGGAACCGGAAACGTTTGTCGAAGAACTGAAAGAAGTGATATGCAGATCATCAGAAAAAATAGCAGCCAAAGCGGAACCAAAGAAATAAAATTCCGCTTTGGCTGTACTTTTATGCATCTGCGAGCAGTTCACGGTAAAATATATTCCGAAGAGACAACTCTTCAAAGGAAACGGTGGGCGTATCGAGTGTGCGGGCCATGTGATCCGGCAGAAGCAGCAGATACGCCGGATTGGCGGTGATAATCTGCTCAATTTTGCGGGAGTCTTCCTGCACTTCGATCGGGAAGAATGGCTGTATGGGGGTGAAGCGGTACTGTTGAACAACATCGGAAACAGCCCGGATACTTTCTTTTGAGCACGAATCATCTGCGACCAGAAAGAAAAAGACACTCTGTTCCATCTGGGAATACAGGTGGTCAAAAGAGAGCAGATAAGCGGCAGCATCTGCATCCTGATAGACTTTGTGCATACCGAACAGCGTTTTCTGACGGCGCAGGGCTTTTGCCATGGAAGCCGTTGAGGGGGCATCAATTGGAAGAGAAACCATCAGGTTCGGGCAGGATAAAAGCAGTTTCTGCTGTTTTTCGGTAAGCGGCGTATCGGAAAGAAACCAGAGAAACGCGCATTCCGGATGCGACTGGATAACGGCAAGGTAGGATTCCATATCCTCATGATGATCCATGGAGCGGAGCTGATAAGAGTAGATGCCGTATGTCAGACCGGTTCTGACCACGGATGCAAAAAACGAGGAATCGTAAGTGTCCGGGATGCGGCTGTCGAGACGGAGCTTGACAACCCAGGGAACAGCAAAGGAAAGTTCTTTCTGCTTCTGGCGCAGAATCTGCGCACCGTAGGTAAAACTGTTGTAGCCGATGTTGATGCCGAACTGACGAAGCGCTTCCGGATCGTTGCTGCGCAGCAGAAAGTCGATCGCCTGATAATACGGGCTTTCATCGTTGCGCAGAAGATCCTGAAAAATGGCAAAAATCTGATTCTGAAAGCGGCCGCGGGAAAATTGGCGGCCAAGATCGCAGAGCTTGCGGACGCTGCGTTTCGGATCTGCGTCCATCTCCACCATCGCGCGTGCAACTGTTGTGTCGATCAGTGCGCGGGTGATGTCCTGTGAATTCATAATGTGTTCCTCCGATCAAGTAAAATAAGCTGTTTTTATCATAGCAAAAAGAACACGGTAAAAACAGGGACAAAGAACAGGAATTGTCTAAAAACTCCATTCTTTAAGGAAAATTTACCAGATCTTCAGAAGAAATTTCTTTTTCTTTTGTGGAAAAAGTGGTAAAATAAAGTTAGATGGTACAAACTATCGATTCTGCCGCGCCAAAAACGCGGCGGAACCATCCGAAACGATTCCAGAAAAATAGGAAAAACGAAATGGTTTTCGAACATGGAAGATAAAAGGAGGCGTTTTGCATGAAATTTGATATGCACTGCCACACAAAAGAGGGTTCGATGGATGGAAAAGTCATGATTGAGGAGTACATCCGAACACTGAAACGAAAAGGATTTGGAGGAATGTTGGTATCCGACCACGATTCCTATGACGGATACCGCGAGTGGAAGAATGCCATCAAGGGAAGAGCACACCAGGATTTTGTGGTATTAAAAGGTGTTGAGTACGATACGTGCGACTGCGGCCACATTCTTGTGATTATGCCGTTCGGCGTAAAATTAAAAATTCTGGAGCTGCGCGGCCTGCCGGGATCGATCCTTGTCAAGATCGTCCATGCGTACGGCGGAATTTTAGGACCGGCGCATCCGTACGGCGAAAAATTTATGAGCATGATCAGCACGAATGAACGGAAGAAAAAGTATCAGCAGCGGATTGCCCAGCTTCTCCCGCAGTTCGATTTTGTTGAAATTTTCAATGCGTGTGAGAGCGCGGAGACGAACGCAAAAGCGAAACGGCTGGCGGAGAAATTCAATAAGCCCGGCTTTGGCGGAAGCGATGCGCACCGGCTGAACTGCATCGGAAAAGCGTACACCGAGCTGCCGGATACCATCAGAAGTGAGGATGATCTGATCGCCTACGTAAAAACGTGCCCGCAGATCGAATGCGGCGGAGAACATTATAACGGAACGACGAAAGACCGGATCGGCCGCCTGAACATGGTGCTTGTGGATTCGTTCTATTTCTACAACAAACTTGCAAATGGCTGGCGCTGGCGGAAGCGGAGACGTGAGCTGTTTGATATCATAGAGAAAAAACTCTGATGAATGCCTGGCAAAAAAGCGTGCCGGAAACGTTTCGTTCGGCACGCTTTTTCCTGCCCTGTATTTGAATCGAAAAAGAGAGGAAACATACGTATGCTTGCAATATTTCTTGCGCCGGTCTACATACTGGCAAATGTATTTACCGCCTACTGGCTGCTGCGGTGGATGAAGGAGGTGCATCCTTTGTTCCGCCATCCGGCCGTGCTGGGTGTCATTTTGGTGCTGTATGCATTTTTTGCACTTTCCCTGCTGACGAGCTTTCTGATCAAAAGAGATCCCGTTCACCGGATTTTAAAGGTCATCAGCAACTGCTGGCTTGGCATGTATCTGTATTTTCTTGGCTTCACCGCGATTCTGGTGCTGCTGCGCTTCATTTTTGCGCATACGGCACTGACGAAAACTTGGCTGTATTCTCCGATGGGATTGAAAGCGGTCGGCCTTGGCGCGATCCTTTTTGTGACGGGAATGTGCATCTACGGAATGGTGCATGCAGTCCATATTTACACGACACGATATGAGGTTCCATCGAAAAAGGATGCACATCTGAAAATTGCTCTCGTCGCAGATCTTCATCTGGGGTACAGCATCGGCAGTCATCAGATGGAAGAGATGGTGGAAAAAATTAATGCTGAGGAGCCGGATGTCGTTGTGATTGCCGGGGATATTTTTGATAATGAGTACGATGCCATCTATGAGCCGGACCGCGTGGCGGATCTTCTGGCGGGCTTAAAGAGCCGGTACGGCACGTACGCCTGCTACGGCAACCACGATCTCGATGAGAAGATTCTCGCGGGCTTTACGTTTGAGACGAAGGAGGAGCGCATCGCCGACCGCCGGTTCGGTGAGTTTCTGGACCGCGCGAAGATTCATCTGCTGGAGGATGATGTGGTCTGTATCGATGATGCCTTTTATCTGGCGGGCCGAAAAGATCCCGACCGGATCCGCAAAACGCAGGAGACACGCGACACGCCGTCCGAACTGCTTACCGGACTGGACCAGTCGCTTCCAGTTTTTGTGATTGACCACCAGCCGTCGGAGCTGACCGAGCTGGCAGAGGCAGGCGCAGACCTTGATCTTGGCGGCCATACGCACGACGGACAGCTCTTCCCAGGCAATATCCTTACCGGCCTGATGTGGGAGAATGCCTGCGGGATGAAGAAAGTCGGAGACATGTACAGCATCGTCACATCCGGCGTGGGTCTCTGGGGACCGCCGATGCGGATCGGGACGAAAGCGGAAGTGGTGATCATCGATTACGGAAAATAAGGGTTGACAAAACCGGAACGCAGAATTATAATACAACAAAACTACGAAACAGAGGTTATCAACGATGAACGAGATGCACAGCGTACAGATGCACAGGGACGACGATTGATAGCGCTTGTATCAGAGTGAAGACTACTATACTTCACAGGTACAGGCGCTGATTGTGTTGTACCTGTGTGGAAGATAAGGCAAAGGGAAACCACACCGGGAGAAAAAGAAATACCCCGTGTGGTTTTTCTTTGCCATTTTTTATCCATGCGGGAATGACTTGAAATTTACATCAGAGAAGGGTTGTGATCGTATGGGACATACAGATTATGTCCATATGGATTTTCTGCTGATTTTGCGGCGATAAAGAAAAATCAGAACAGAAAGGCAGAAAAGACTATGAAGACAGAAATGAATACCGTAAAAGTAAGAAAAACAGAGGAACTCGAAGCAGAGCAGTTAGGAGCACACATCGGCGAAATCGTGCGGCTACATGGAAGCATTTACAAAATCCGAAAAATGAGCTCATTTGCATTTGTGCTGCTTCGGACGAAACGGCAGATGGTACAGTGCGTGTACGAGCCGGCGTATGCACGGTTTGCATTGGAGGAATTAAAAGAAGAGGCGTGTGTCCGGTTTACCGCGGAGGTGATCCGTGAAGAGCGTTCCAGAAGCGGGTATGACCTGCATCTGTTAGACGTGGAAATCCTCTCCGAGCCGGAAGAAGTACCGCCGGTTGTCATCAACCAGAAGCGGGTCAACACTTCCATCGAGAACCTGCTGGACTACCGGCCTATCACGCTGCGAAATGAAAAAGAGCGCGCGGTTTTCCAGATTCAGGCCAGGATCTGTCAGGCGTTCCGCGAATTTCTGGATGGACAGCACTTCACCGAAATCCACACACCGAAGCTCGTAGCAGCGGGAGCCGAGGGCGGAGCTAATATCTTCTCCCTGTCGTATTTCGGCGAACGGGCATATCTGGCGCAGAGCCCGCAGTTTTACAAGCAGATGATGGTCGGCGTCTTCGAGCGTGTCTATGAGATCGCACCGGTCTTCCGGGCGGAGAAGCACGACACGGCGCGTCATCTGAACGAATATACAAGCGTGGACTTTGAGATGGGCTATATCGAGAATTTTGAGGACATCATGGCGATGGAGCAGGAAATGCTGCGGTACACATTTGGACGGCTGCAGGAGACATGCGGAGCGGAGCTTTCGCTTTTAAAAGCAGAGGTGCCGGTGATCACGGAGATTCCGAGAATCCGTTTTTCCGAGGCGAAAGAGCTGGTGAGCCGCGTATACAAAAGAGCCTTTTCGGAGAAACTGGACTTTGAACCGGAGGAGGAAAAACTGCTGTGCGAATACGTGAAGAAAACGACAGGCAGTGACTTCGTATTTGTGACACATTATCCAAGCGCCAAGCGCCCGTTCTACGCGATGGACAGCAGAGAAAATCCGGCAGAGACGGAAAGCTTTGACCTTCTGTTCCGCGGCCTTGAGGTGACGACCGGCGGCCAGCGCATCCACAATTACCGGGAGCAGGTGGAAAAGCTCGAAAGCCGCGGCATGCATGTTGAAGCGTTTGAGAGCTATCTAATGATGCACCGCTGTGGCATGCCCCCGCACGGCGGCCTCGGTCTTGGGCTGGAGCGGTTTACGGCACGGCTTCTCGGATTTGAAAATGTGCGGAACGCATCCCTGTTTCCAAGAGACATTCACCGTCTGATTCCGTAAACCAGAAGAGTGTAAAAAACTCCGGCGAAGCCGTGGCGCAGATCCACGGGCTTAGCCGGAGTTTCATAAGATTTCCCTCCCTTTTGAAAGATAGCGTAACCGTTTGGATATTTCTGTTATACATCAGGGGAGTGAAAATGACAAATTGTTTATTGCAGACAGGATTGCTGTATAAAAGTCAGAATTTTTGCAGAAATGAGCCTTGTAAAGCGTCCGAAAATAGGCTATACTAAACAAGGTTTGGCTGCCGGCAGAATCTGGCAGTATCGGCAAATATTGGAAAAAAGAAAGACGGGAGTTTCCCGGTTTGAGGATAGGAAAATATGAAATTATATGACATTTCCGGAGAGCAGTTTTCCGCAATGGACGCGCCGCGTCATCTGATGACGGAGGAAGGAACGGCGCAGACGACGCTCGACCGGTCACTTGGCATCTGTCAGGTGGCGGAGCTTGAGGGAAAAGTGACAAGAGAAGTGCTCGAGGAGGTCATGGAAGAAGACTGTGAACGTCTCCTGATCCGCGGCGATGCGCAGATTACACGCGATGGGGCAGATTACCTGGCAGAGAAAAAACTGGTGCTGCTCGGTGTGGAGCAGGAAACCGTCGGAAATGAGACATCAGGGAATGATGTTCATCAGCAGTTACTGAAAAAAGGCACGGTGATTGTTGAAAATCTGAATCTGGAGAAAGTGACCTCTGGTCATTATTTTCTCGTGGCTGCGCCGATCCAAAAGAAACACCAATACGGCGGCCCGATCCGTGCGGTTCTGATCGAAAATTAGGAAATGCCCTGTGTGAATCCGAAAATGCAATGTGAAACATAACAGAAAGAGAAAAACAGGAAAAAGTGTTCCCGCGTGGGACACTTTTTTTGATATGTCCAAAACGAGGGAATTTTGGGTTGTATTTTCCAAATATGGAGAATATAATGAGAAAAAGCCAGGATGTGGTATTCAAAACCAGATCAATTCCGGGCGAAAATATTAAACTATTACAAAGGAGATCGTGAACAATGGATGCAAAAATGAAAGTAGAAAGAGCCGCTGCAGGCGCTGCGATCGATGGTGTTTTAAAATATGTGAACCACGGAGATGACAGAACAAAAGCACTGCTGAATCTGACGGATTTTGTACAGAAATTTACCGGAAATATGTTTGCGGAGAAAACGTTCGACAATATCCGCACCATGCTGCAGAATCCGGACAACAAATGGGTACAGTATGTCAACCGCGGACTGGACGAGCTGGATCCGCAGGTGATCAAAATGACTGCTTTGAACCTGGGATTCCAGGCAGCTTTCGTCGGAACGAAACAGATCCGTATGAACCGTGAAAAATACAACTGCAACATCCCATGGACGATGCTGATGGACCCGACAAGTGCCTGTAACCTGCACTGCACCGGATGCTGGGCAGCAGAATACGGCCACAAGCTGAATCTTTCCTATGAGAAACTTTCTGATATCATAAGCCAGGGAAAAGAGCTGGGAACCTACTTCTACATGTTCACCGGCGGTGAACCGCTTGTGCGCAAAAAAGACATCCTGCGTCTGGCAGAAGAGCATCATGACTGTGAATTCCACTGCTTCACCAATGGAACCCTGATCGACGAGGAGTTCTGTGAGGCGGTTCAGAAGCTCGGCAATATCTCCTTCTCCCTGTCTCTGGAAGGCTTCGAGGAGGTCAACGACGGACGCCGCGGCGAGGGTATTTTCGATAAAGTTCTGGCAGCCATGGATCTGATGAAAAAACACGGTCTGCTTTTTGGTACTTCCATCTGCTACACAAGAGCAAACCTCGAGACCGTTACAAGTGACGAGTTCCTGGATCTTTTGATCGAGCACGGATGCCGTTACAGCTGGTATTTCCACTTCATGCCGGTCGGCATGGACGCTGCACCGGAGCTGATGCCGACGGTTGAGCAGAGAAAATATATCTATCACAGACTGCGTGAGATCCGTTCCGATAAGAGTGACAAACAGATCTTTGTTATGGACTTCCAGAACGACGGTGAGTTTGTCGGAGGCTGTATCGCAGGAGGAAGAAACTACTGCCATATCAATGCAAACGGCGATGTGGAGCCGTGTGTTTTCATCCATTACTCCGGCGCCAACATCAACGAAGTTTCCCTGATCGAAGCACTGCAGCAGCCGCTGTTCCAGGCATACCGCGATGGACAGCCGTTCAACCGCAACCACCTGCGTCCATGTCCGATGCTCGAAAATCCGGAACTGCTGCGTGAGATGGTAGAGAAGACCGGCGCGAAGTCAACCGACCTGCAGTCTCCGGAGAGCGCAGAGCATCTGTGCGGAAAATGTGATCTGTATGCTGCTGAGTGGAAAAAAGCCGCAGACGAGCTGTGGGCAGAGAATCCGCATCACAAACAGAGATATGAGAACTATAAGAAAGAGAACCTGGACGAGGAGGCAAAAGCTTCCACAGAGGAGATTCTTTTCGGAATCCGCGGATAATGCGATCGATGAATCGAAGATAAAATAGAAGCAAGACACCGGAAAATGGGACGAAAACCTGTTTTCCGGTGTCTTTTTGTGCGGGCAGTGAGCCAAAGTCCGACCTTGCAGAAAGCGGCCGGATCCCGTATACTATAGAGAAGCAAAGCGATATTTTAACGACAGAGAGGATTAAAAAATAGAAGATGAACGATTCATTTTTACAGGAACAGGGCGTAAGCGGGGCGTTAATTGAGAGTGTGCGGAAATTCCGCGAGAGCTATCCGGTGGCGGAGGGCTTAGAGAACCGCATGAGCACGCCGGAAATCCCGTTTTTCGGAAAAGAGATTCTGGAGATGGCAATTGCCGCGCTGCTGCAGGGCGAAAATCTGCTGCTGACCGGCGAGAAGGCAACGGGAAAAAACGTGCTGGCAGAGACACTGGCGTATGTTTTCGGAAGACCGACGTACAACGTTTCCTTCCATGTAAACACAGGAAGCGCCGAGCTGATCGGAACAGATACGTTCCAGAACCAGGAGGTCACACTCCGGAAAGGCAGCATTTACCGCTGTGCAGAGGAAGGCGGTTTTGGTATTCTCGATGAGATCAACATGGCGAAAAACGATGCGGTCAGTGTTCTTCACGCCGCGCTCGACTACCGCCGCATCATCGATGTGCCGGGCTACGATAAAATTCCGCTTCACCCGGCGGCGCGGATGATCGGAACGATGAATTACGGCTATGCGGGAACGAGGGAGCTGAATGAAGCGCTGGTGTCCCGCTTTCTGGTGATTGACATGCCGCCGCTTACAGAAGAGACACTGTTTTATTTGATGCAGTCAAAATTCCCGGATCTGAAACCGGCGGCACGCGAAGCGCTGGCCGGCCTTTACCTCGATCTGCAGAAAAAGGCAAAACAGGCGGAAATCACCACGCGCGCGCTCGACCTCCGCGGTCTGTTCGGAGCGATCGGCACGATGCGCCAGGGGCTGTCCCCGTATCTTGCGGTGCAGATCGGCATTGTCAATAAATGCTTTGACCTGTTTGAAAAAGAGATCGTGCGGGATGTCGTGCGCACGCGGATTCCGGAAGAGTGGACGCCGCAGGATATTTTTTAGAGGAAATACGTATGGTGACAGAGGAAACATTAAAAACGCATGAGATGGAGCTGGAAAGCCGGATCCGCAATCTCGTCTGGACTGTCAGCGGCGACTACACGCTGAAGCTGAAACCGGATGTGGAGCGGTATGCGAAGGAGCCGGATACGGTACTGTACGACACAATCCGCCAGGGCGCCTTTTCGTGTTACTTTGATCGGGAAGCCTACAGCCTGTATCTGGTGAAGAAGGTTTACAGCGGCGCAGCGGAGGGAGAACTGATGATGCTCGCCCAGCTGGTGACGGAGGAGGCCGTATCGAAGCGGCTCGAAAGCGAGCGCCCCGGTGTCAAGGGCTTTCGAAGGAGAGCAGCGGAGGAAATACTGGACCACTCGTTTGAATCTTTATCCCAAAATGAGACAGGCCGCCTGAAACTGGAGTATCTGCGCGGAAGAAGAGAGGAGGACGAGGGGAAAAGCCCTTCATACTCGGGAAAAACGCGGGAGTGGATGAAACTGCTGAAGCACGCATCCGAAACAGCGGATACAATGGAACTGATCCGGGTGACGGACGAGCTGTACAATAAGGTCGTCGATCCCGCATTTGTGAAAAAGCACGGTGATCTTGCCTCGGTTCTTGCGGTAACGATCGAGGAGCTCACCGAGTATTCCTGGAAGGATTTCCTTTCGGAAGAGCTGTATGAGGACGGGCTCGAGACATATCTGGAGCGAGTTTCGCTTGATATGACAAATTTCACATCAAAAGAGGCGGAAGAGAAGAAAGAAAAAACAGCGGGAAGCGATACCAAAAAGGTCGTTGTCGTCGATGAGAAAGCGCTGGCACGGATGTATCAGTACATTCAGCGCAATTACGGAAAAACGTGGCTCTCGGAGAGTGAGGAGAAAAGCCGGAATTACCAGCTCTGCCGCGGCATCCACAGCGACTGCAGCCTCTATTACACGGAGGGTGTGCTGAAAAATCCGGTCGGAAAGTATTATCAGCTCTCCTACGCGCAGAAGCAGAAGGATAAAAACCTTCATGCCTATTACGACCAGCACCGCGCGGTGCGGCAGAACATTTCGCTGCTGTATCAGGAACTGAAAAAAGCGATGCTGCTGCAGGAGGATCAGTCGTTTGCGGATGCAGACCACGGAATTTTACAGCCCGCGCGGATGTGGAAGGTGGGACGGAGCCAGAATGCGGATCTGTTCCGGCTGGAGCAGCGGCGGAATTCGCTGGATTTTGTCGTGGATATTCTCGTAGATGCGAGCGGTTCCCAGCGGCCGCGCCAGGAGAATGTGACACTGCAGACGTACATTCTGGCGGAGACCTTAAGCCGCCTGCACATCCCGTTCCGCGTGATGAGCTTCTGTACGTTCTGGGATTACACGATCCTGCACCGGATGCGCGATTACGACGATCCGCGGGAGAAGAACAGCAATATTTTTGAGTATATCACATCCTCAAACAACCGCGACGGGCTTGCTGTCAAGGCGGCGGGGATGGATCTTTTAAAACGCCAGGAGGACCGGAAGCTGCTGATCCTCTTAAGCGACGGAAAGCCGTACGATGTGCTGGTGAACCGGCCGAATGCGAGAAATCCAAAGCCGTACCGGGATGACTATGCACTGCATGACACGGCAACTGAGGTGCGGCGCCTCAGGCAGCAGGGTGTCTCGGTGCTTGGGGTCTTTGTAGGCGAGGAGACGGAGCTTATGGCGGAGCAGAAGATTTTCGGCAAGGATTTCGCGTATGCGCGCGATATCCGCAACTTTTCCCATATGGTGGGAAGCTATTTAAGAAGAAAAATCGAAGAATAAACGAGCGGAATGCTCCGGGCGGAAAGTGAAAAACTTTTATCCGGAGCATTTTTTTCGATTTTTTTACGCAAACAGGTTGACATTTCCCACAAAATCTCCTAGAATGTTCTATAGCGAACTGTTTAATATGAAACAGTCATCTATAGAACAGTTGCTTATGGAACAGTCCTTATTCAAACAGTTTTATAACGAACAGATGGGGACGGCAGCAAAGGGGAAAGGAGGAAAAAAGCAGCGTGTGTTGTAAAAAAAGAAAAATCGGCCACGAACTGCGGACGCTGGACAATATGATGTCACGGAACCTGATGGCAGCCGCCAGAGAGCGGGGCGTCGATGAACTGACGGCCATGCACGGGTGGATTTTGGGCTATCTGTGCAGGAACGAGCACAAAGATATTTTCCAGAAAGATATTGAAGCGGAATTTAAGATCTGCCGCTCTACCGTGACCAACATTTTAAAGCTCATGGAGAAAAAGGGCTACATCAAACGGGAGTCCGTTCCCTATGACGCGCGGCTGAAAAAACTGGTGCTGACCGATACCGGAAGAGAGCTTCACGAGAAGACGAAAGATATGATCGATATGCTGGAAGAACAGACGGTTGCGGGAATTTCAAAAGAAGATCTTGACACTTTCTACCGTGTCATCGATCAGGTCAAAAACAACGTAAAAAATATGTTAGGAGAGACATCATGTTAAAAACACTTGGAGCACAGGTAAAAGAGTTTAAAAAAGCCTCCATTGCCACTCCGATTTTCATGATTCTGGAGGTTATCATGGAGATGATCATTCCTCTTATGATGGCATCCATTATCGATAACGGTGTAGAAAAAGGCGATCTCCATCACATTTACGTGGTGGGAGCATTCATGGTAGTGGCAGCAGCCATCGGTCTGTTTGCAGGTATCATGGGCGGAAAATATGGAGCAAAGGCATCTGCCGGATTTGCAAAAAATCTGCGTCAGGCCATGTTTGAAAATATCCAGGAATATTCTTTTTCCAATATTGACAAATTCAGTACAGCAGGTCTTGTCACCCGTCTGACCACAGATGTGACGAATCTGCAGAATGCATATCAGATGATCCTTCGTATGTGCATGCGTGCACCGGCGAGTATGATCATTGCAATGATTATGTCGTTTTACATCAATGCACGCCTTGCGAGCATTTATCTGGTGGCCGTTATTCTTCTTGGAACGTGTCTGTTTCTGATCATGCGGTCTGCAACCAAATATTTCGAGCAGGCATTTCCAAAATATGATGAATTAAATGCGAGTGTGCAGGAAAACGTATCCGCAATCCGTGTGGTAAAAGCGTATGTGCGCGAAGATTATGAGACAGGAAAATTTCACAAAGCGTCCGAAAATATTTATAAAATTTTCTGTAAAGCAGAAGAAAATCTTTCCTTTAATGCACCGCTGATGCAGCTGACCGTGTACAGCTGTATTCTTCTGATCAGCTGGCTCGGCGCCAAAATGATTGTCGGAAGCAGTCTTTCGACCGGAGAACTGATGAGCCTTCTGACCTATTGCATGAACATTCTGATGAGCCTTATGATGCTTTCCATGGTATTCGTTATGATCACAATGAGCCTTGCAAGTGCGCGCCGTATTTCAGAAGTCCTGAATGAGAAGAGTGATCTCGATAATCCGGAGAATCCGGACTTTTCGATTCCGGATGGAAGCATTACCTTCGATCATGTCTATTTCAACTACAAAAAAGGAGCCGGCGAGCCGGTTCTTTCGGATATCAATCTTTCCATCCAATCGGGTGAGACAATCGGTATTATTGGCGGAACCGGAAGTGCGAAGACAAGTCTTGTCAACCTGATCAGCCGTCTGTATGATGTAACAGATGGATCCGTTAAGGTCGGCGGAAAGGATGTCCGCTCCTACGATATGGAAACGCTGCGAAATGAAGTAGCCGTTGTTTTACAGAAAAATGTGCTGTTTTCCGGTACTATTCTCGACAACCTCCGATGGGGTGATAAAAATGCTTCGGAAGAAGAGTGCAAGCGTGTCTGCCGTCTTGCCTGCGCCGATGAATTTATCGATCGGATGCCGGAGGGCTATAACACCTACATCGAGCAGGGCGGATCCAACGTATCCGGCGGGCAGAAACAGCGCCTCTGTATCGCGAGAGCACTGCTGAAGAAACCAAAGGTGCTGATTCTGGATGACAGTACAAGTGCTGTCGATACCGCAACCGACGCGAAAATCCGGAAGGCATTCCTGACCGAGATCCCTGAAACGACAAAGCTGATCATTGCACAGCGTATTTCCAGTGTGCAGGACGCAGACCGCATCATTGTCATGGAGAACGGAAAAGTAAATGGTTTTGGAAGCCATGAGGAATTACTGAAAACCAATGAAATTTACCGCGAAGTATATGAGTCTCAGACCGGTGGCGACGGAGACTTTGACGAAAAGAGAGGTGAGTAAGGAATGGCAGAGAGAGTACAGCAGGTAAAGGGGCCGGGAGCAAGACCTCCAAGAGGGGTGAAACCGCAGGTCAAGAATCCGATGAAGATCTTTACCAGAATTATGAAATATGTATTAAAGGATTATACGGTACACTGCATCGCTGTTGTCATTGCGATTTTTGTCAACGTCCTGGCAAATGTACAGGGAACGATGTTTATGAAAACGCTGATTGACGGCTATATCACGCCGATGCTGACCCAGCCGGATCCGGATTTTGGCCCGCTGCTCCACGCAATTTTGCGGGTGGCCGGATTTTACGGAATCGGTATTGTGGCTGCGTTCGTTCAGAACCGTACCATGATTTATGTATCCCAGGGAACCCTGCGGAATCTGAGAAATGATCTGTTCGGCAATATGGAAAAGCTGCCGATTAAATATTTTGATACCCATGCGCACGGCGACATCATGTCGATTTATACAAATGATATTGATACCCTGCGTCAGATGATCAGTCAGAGTATCCCGCAGATCATCAACAGTGCAATCACGATTGTCAGTGTCTTTGTCAGTATGCTGATTCTGAACATCCCGCTGACGATTACAACGCTGGTTATGGTATCTATCATGCTGGGAGTGACAAAAAAGGTGGCCGGATTTTCCGGAAATTTCTTTGTAAAACAGCAGAGGGATCTTGGTAAAGTCAACGGCTTTATCGAAGAGATGATGGATGGCCAGAAGGTTGTCAAGGTATTCTGTCATGAAGAGGAGAATATCGAAAAATTCAAAGAAATTAATAACAATCTGTATGAGAGTGCTTACAATGCCAATGCGTTTGCAAATGTTATCGGACCGATCAATGCACAGCTTGGAAATATGAGCTATGTTGTCTGTGCAATTGTCGGCGGTGCACTTGCCCTTGGCAGCGTCGGTGGCTTTACGCTCGGTGGTCTAGCAAGCTTTCTGACCTTCAACAAGAGTTTTAACATGCCGATCAACCAGGTCAGCCAGCAGCTGAACGCAATTGTTATGGCACTTGCAGGAGCGGAACGTATTTTCCGACTGATGGATGAAGAGCCGGAGCTGGACGAGGGGTATGTAACGCTTGTCAATGCGAAGGAAGAAAACGGAAAACTCACCGAGACGAAAGAGCGTACCGGAAAATGGGCATGGAAGCATACGCACCAGGCAGATGGATCTGTGGATTACCGCGAGCTGCAGGGCCGTGTGGTATTCGAACATGTTGATTTCGGCTACAATCAGGATAAAATTGTTTTGCACGATGTATCGCTGTTTGCAGAGCCGGGTCAGAAGATCGCGTTTGTCGGTTCTACCGGAGCCGGAAAGACAACCATTACCAATCTGATCAACCGCTTCTATGATATTCAGAAAGGTAAGATCCGTTACGATGAGATCAACATTGGAAAGATCAAAAAAGATGACCTGAGAAGATCGCTTGGCATTGTTTTGCAGGATACACATCTGTTTACGGGAACGGTAAGAGAAAATATTGCCTTCGGAAAGCTCGATGCGACGGAGGATGAGGTTGTAGCAGCAGCAAAACTGGCGAATGCGCACGGATTCATTATGCGTCTGCCGCAGGGCTATGACACAATGCTGACCGGAGACGGTGCGAATCTGTCCCAGGGTCAGCGGCAGCTTCTTGCGATCGCGCGTGCAGCCATTGCAGATCCGCCGGTACTGATTCTCGATGAGGCGACAAGCTCCATCGATACCCGTACCGAGCGCATTGTTCAGGATGGTATGGATAAGCTGATGAGCGGAAGAACAACCTTTGTTATCGCACATCGTCTGTCTACCGTACGAAACGCCGATTGTATCATGGTTCTTGAGCAGGGACAAATTATTGAACGCGGTACCCATGATCAGCTGATGGAACAGAAAGGAAAATATTACCAGCTGTATACCGGAAATCAGGTTTCCGCATAGCAGAAAAAACGGAAAAAGTAAGTCCCGCACGACAGAAAATAAAAATCTGTCTGTGCGGGATTTTTTTGCGAAGCAGCGGCTGGTTTTATGTGCGAGTAGCGAAGCGGATTGCGAATATCCGCTTCGAAATGATGATTGCGAGTGATACAGTAAGTTCCCACAGGTTTTTGGGTCTTGAAAAAGACAGCGGGATTTTATAAAATAGAAGAAGCGTTTGAATATATGCAAAGGAGAAAAACTATGGAATACCTGAATACAGCGCAGGAGCTGCTCGATTTTATCATGCGGTGCAAAAGCCCGTTTCATGTGGTAAAAGAAGCCGGCGATCTGCTGAACGAAAATGGATATACAAAACTGGAGGAGACAAAAGAATGGAGTCTCGTTCCGGGCGGAAAATATTATGTGACGAGAAATGAATCCTCGGTGATTGCGTTCCAGATCCCTGAGAGCGCATTTTCCAGCTACCAGATCATCGCAAGCCACAGCGACTGTCCGACGTTTAAAGTAAAGGGAGAGGACCCATTCGTGACGGATGGTCATTACACCCGCCTGAACGTGGAGGGCTACGGCGGAATGATCCGTTCCCCATGGTTTGACCGTCCGCTTTCCCTGGCGGGCCGCATGGTGGTACGTGACGGAAACAGCGTGAAATCCGTGCTGGTTGATGCCGGACGAGATCTGGTGACGATCCCGAATCTGCCGATTCATCTGAATCGTGACATCAACAACGGAATCAAATACAGTGTGCAGACCGACATGCTCCCGATTCTCGGTGATGAGACAGCGAAAGATCATTTTTATGAGCTGTTTCTGCCGGATACCGCAAAAGAGGATATTCTCTCCATGGAGCTTTATCTGTATAACCGAGTGGAAGGATCCATCTGGGGTGCCGGCAGGGAGTTTTTATCCAGTGGGCGTCTGGATGACCTGCAGAGCGCGTTTGGCTCCTTAAAGGGCTTTCTTGCTGCAAAGGCAACAGGCCAGGTCAATGTCTGCGCAATCTTTGACAATGAGGAGGTAGGAAGCCTCACAAAGCAGGGTGCGGATTCTTCGTTCCTGACAGAGACACTGCAGCATATCAATGCAGCCTGTGGAAAAGACACGATTGCATATCACAGAGATCTTGCGGGAAGCTTCCTTGTTTCTGCTGACAATGCACATGCCTTCCACCCGGCGCATGCGGAGAAATACGATCCGAAGAGCCGCGTCTACATGAACGGCGGCGTTGTCATCAAACAGAGTGCAAACCAGAAATACACGACCGATGCTGTTTCGGAAGCCGTAACAAAGATGATTTGCGAGAAGGCCGGCGTACCGTGCCAGGTATTCGCAAACCACGCTGACATTCCGGGCGGAAGCACGCTCGGCGCAATTCTGAACTCTCTTGTCTCGGTAACAAGCGTGGATATCGGAATGGCTCAGCTTGCGATGCATTCCCCGTATGAGACGGCAGGTGCCAAAGATACTGCTTATCTGGTGCAGTTCGCAAAGACCTTTTATGAGACGACACTGGTGCGGACAGAGCATGGATTTTCTCTGGAAGAAAAATAAAAGTTTAAGATAGAAAAAAGCGGCCGGCGGGACTTTTGAAAAGCCTCTGCCGGCCGCTTTTTGCGTACTTGCAAAGTGTGTTTTAAGGATCAGATTATTCTGTCCGGAGTGCCGTAACCGGATCGCTTTTTGCCGCTTTCTTCGACGGAATCAGACCGCCGATCAGGGTCAGAACGACGCTGAGTGCAATCAGAACAAGCGCCGGGACGAGTGGAAGAGAAGCACTGACCTTCGTCGTATCCGCCAGATGGTGGATCAGAAGGTTGCCCGGAATCATCAGAAGCAGCGAGAGCCCGATGCCGATCAGTCCTGCACAGAGTCCGATGATGAAGGTTTCGGCATTGAAGACCTGCGAAATATTGCGTTTCGAAGCACCGATCGCGCGCAGGATACCGATCTCTTTCTTACGTTCCAGAACACTGATATAGGTGATGACGCCGATCATAATCGAGGAAACCACAAGGGAAATGCCGACAAAAGCGATCAGCACGTAGCTGATGATGTTGACGATATCCGTGACGGAGGACATCAGAGTGCCGACCACATCGGTGTACGAGATTACCTGCTCGTTTTTGCCTTCTTTTTCCATCGTGTCATTGTAACCGTCGAGGATGGAGACAACGTGTTCCTTGCTCTCAAAGTTTTTCGGGTAAATGCTGATCGAAGAAGGTTCGTCAAAATCAGCGTAGCCCAGTTTCTGCAGATTGCCCTCATAGGTGGAAGAGCCGGAAGAACTAAGAGAAGCGAAGAGCTCCTTCATATCATCCTCAGTCATATTCATCTGGAAGGCACTTGCAAAGGCATCGGTGTCAATCTTCATGGCATCGCCCATCGAATCCTGCAGAGAATTACCGACCTGCGTTATGGCGCGCTCCATCTCGGACTGAATTGCAGAGGCCATCTGCGTCATCATCTGTTCCATCGCGGAAGTGATCTGTGTCTGCAGAACCGAGGCGACAGAAGCGGAGTAGCTTCCCATAACGCCTGCCATGTAGTTTGTGAGCGCAGAAGAAACCTGGGACTGCAGTCCGTCGAGATCGACGATTTTTGTGATACCGCTGTTCAGCCGCTGCTGGCCGTCCGCCGTGTTCAGATAGGCGATAAAGTGCTGGCCCATCTCCGTCGGATCCGGCAGGCCGTTCTCCTTCACGTAAGCGAGATAACCGTTGGAAAGCTCCGTCGCAAGCGCAGTGAGCTGGTCGGATGTAATTTCGATATTGCCGTTGTTCTGCATCACCTCGGAAATCCAGTCGTTGATGATCTGAACAGCTTCTTCGGTCTGCAGATACTCCGCAAGATAAGCATCAAACTGTTCCGGATCGGTGTAGCCCATCTTGATCAGGTATGCCTGATACCCTTTGAAGATCCGCTGAATGAGTTCCTGGATCTGTTCCTGTGTAATGGAAACACCGCCGCCGTCCGCAATGATGGTCTGGATGTGGCGCCGCAGGATTTCCTGTGCTTCCGTGGAATTGATGTAGGAGACGAGATCCTCCTGTAAATGGGAATAATCCGCCTCCGGGTGCTCCGAGGCGTAGCCCTGATAGCCCTCCATGAGGCTGGAAGCCAGTTCCTGCATGCCGTCTTCACTGACATTGAGAGTGAGCCCGGATAAAATCTGGCCAAGATCAAGCTGCGGCAGTCCGTCGAAATTAAGAGAGATCTGACTGAGGTCAATCGCACCCGCGAGATCCATGCTGCTTCCGGCGTCCGCAAAGGCACTGGAAAAATCAAGGTTCATGGAATCACCGGAAAAAGCACCGGAGAGTGCGGAATCGTCGAACTGGAAAGCGTTCTGCAGCTTGTCCTCATCGACAGTGATAAAGGAATCCATATCAAGACCGCTGTTCTGATCCACGGTGCCGAATTCCTGATTCGTAAAGATATCGATGGAGGAGTCCGCCATCTGCTGTTTCACAATCTCGGATTTCTTTGCTTCCTCCACAACGTGGCGGGTCAGCGATGCCGGGTAATTGATGCCGGCAGTCAGGGCAGAGGCGGCAGAGTCAGGGGACGGCTGGACAATACCGGTGATTGTGAGCTTTTCGCCGTTGGCAACGAGCTTTTTCATATAGTCTTTGTTGTCGCTTTTATCTTTCCAGACCTGATACTGACTGTCGTATTCGTAGCAGTCGGCGCTGTTCACAAGACGGAACGTGGTGCCGAGGATATCATCGTAGGAATACGTGCCGATGGAGGAAGGGGTCTCGACGGTTTCTTCATTTAAAAACTGGCGGACCATCTCATCCAGCTCGAGTGCATCGCGGAGCCCCAGGGTGTAGAGCAGAAAATCACTCATTCCGCCGTCGGAAGTGAGGACAAGCACACATTCGTTATAGTTTTCCGGCCAGTGTCCGGCTTTTAAGTCGTACTGGTTCTCGTACAGGGAAGCGGTGTCCGGCATCTCGTAAAAGACGTTGGTGCTCATCATGGATGACATGATGCTGTTGGAGCTTGCGCCAAGGCCGAGCGAGCGGAACGACTGGTCCGGGTGCACCTGGCGGATGGAATCGCCGTCTTCGCGGTAGATCTGCGGCGTGACGGAGTAGGAATATTCGATGGCATTTGTGTAATCGGAAATGCCGTCCGCACCGCCGTCAAGGTACTTTTTCAGGGAAGCGAGATCGTTGGAGTTCATGGTGGAGAACATGTTGGTCACGACTTCCTGGACTTTGATTTCATTCTTTTTGCCGGAATCTTTTGAGTCTTTGCCGGCATTCTGTGAGCCGACCATCATCGAAGTGAGGTCAAAGCCGGTGCTCTGGATCTGAAGCGGATATTCGGAGAGAGTTTCCTCCTCCATATTCTGAATATACTCGTTGACACCAGAGGAGAGTGCCAGAATCAGTGCAATGCCGATGATGCCGATCGAGCCGGCAAACGAGGTGAGCAAGGTCCGCGCTTTCTTGGTGCGCAGGTTATTAAAACTTAAGGAGAGCGCCGTCAGAAAGGACATCGACGATTTGCCCATGTTTTTGTGTTTGGGAGGAAGCAGGGTTTCGGAATCCGGCTCAAACGGGTTCGTGTCGGAGCAGATCACACCGTCACGCAGGGTGACGATCCGGTTGGCGTAAAGCTCGGCGAGCTCCGGATTGTGTGTGACCATGACGACAAGGCGTTCTTTGGCAACTTCCTGCAGCAGGTCCATGACCTGAATACTGGTGTCGGAATCGAGCGCGCCGGTCGGCTCATCGGCAAGCAGAATTTCCGGGTCATTGACAAGAGCGCGGGCGATGGCGACACGCTGCATCTGACCGCCGGACATCTGGCTCGGCCGCTTGTGGAGCTGTTTTCCAAGACCGACCTTTTCAAGTGCCGCGATTGCTTTTTTGCGCCGCACTTCTTTGGAAACACCGGAAATGGTAAGCGCCAGCTCTACGTTTGCAAGGACGGTCTGGTGCGGGATCAGGTTGTAGCTCTGGAAGACAAAGCCGATCGTGTGGTTCCGGTAGGAATCCCAGTCGCGGTCCTTATACTTTTTCGTGGAAATGCCGTTGATGATCAGATCGCCGCTGTCGTAGCGGTCGAGGCCGCCGATGATATTCAGAAGCGTCGTCTTTCCGGAACCGCTCGGCCCTAAAATAGCGACAAACTCGTTGTCGCGCAAATTTAAGGACACATCGTCGAGCGCTTTCTGTACCAGCGTCCCGGTCCGGTATTCTTTTTTGATATGCTGAATCTGTAGCATAAAAGGGTAACTCCTTCTGTGATTAATATGTGAACAGTTGTCCTTTATTCTACAACGAAATACGGGAAAAGTCCCGGGCTTTAGAAAAATTTAAGAAAAGTTTATCGACAGAAAAAAAGTTCCGCCTCTGTTTCAGAAAAACAAAAAACGGAACTTTCTTTATCTGTGATACTTATGATGCCGGAAAAGTCAGACTTCCATCAGAAGACCTTTCATATAAGCCTTTAAGATTTTCTTTTTCTCCAGCGAAAGATTATTGTAAAGCGTAATGATTTCCTGTTGTCCTTCGGTAAGCTGCAGGGCATCCGGCTCGTCGAGAAAGAAATCGGCAAGTGTGATGCCGAAAGCGTCGCAGAGCTTCTGCAGGGTAGGGATGGTTGGAATATTGGTGCGGTTTACCATATTATTTAAGGTAGAATAGGGAATGTCCGCCTCTTTTGCAAGACGGTAATAAGTCCAGGAACGCTCTTTGCATAAATCCTGAATGTGCTGTATCACATCTTTATCTCTCATAAAAAGATACCTCGTATTCCTATGTAATGTAGCGGCATGAAAATTGCTACTCACATATATTATACGTCTGTAAAAGAATAGAAACAGATCTTAAAGAGAGATGCAGAAAAGCTGTACAAATAAGAAATAATGGGAATTTGAGAGAAAAAGAGAGAAAAACCCGGCAGGAAAATAAGGTCTCCCGCCGGGTTCTGCAATCGTTTCAAAGTCTGTGATTCTTACTCTTCGGTGGAATTTTCTTCCATCTCGTTGAACTGCTCGGTATCCATCAGCTCGTCGAATGCGTCTGCTGCAATTTCGTACTCTTCATCGGAATCGATGTTGTCGAGGTTCGGCTGGCCGTTCTCTTCGTAGTAACGATACAGATAAACTTCGCCGTCTTCGTTCTCGCCGTTTTCATCGAGCGGCAGAAGAGCGATGTACTCTTTCTGGTTCGGAGCTGGGAAAATGGTCAGTACGGCACATTTTACTTCGGTATCGTCGTCCAGTGTCAGGGTAACAGTCGGCTGATCCAGATCCTGGCAGTCGCAGCCGCAGTCTGCGCAGTCTCCGCTGCAGGATGCGCTGTTGAATAATTCTTCACTCATTTGTATTACCTTCCTTTTTCGTGTTCAAGTCTTATCAGGTTCTTGTCTGCCATTCTAACAGATAATAGAAAAAAACACAATGGCTGTGCCGGGAAAGCAGAAAAAATGCGGCTGATACAGGAAAATACGGAAAAGATACAATAAATAAGAACGAAAAAATGAAAAATTAGTCGTATTTTCTATTGACTGTTTTCGGGTACAGTTTTATACTATCACTATTGAATCTAAATATACAGGCAGCTGAACAAACTTATCCTCAACTGCCGGGGAGGCAAAAAATGGATATCAGATTTGAAAAAAGAGAACATTTACAGGAAAAACCGGATCAGAAAAATCTTGGATTCGGAAAACACTTTACAGACTATATGTTTGTCATGGACTGGGACAAAGAGCAGGGATGGCATGATGCAGCAATCGTACCGTACGGCGGAATCCCGATGGATCCTGCAACCATGGTACTTCACTATGCACAGGAAACGTTCGAGGGACTGAAAGCCTACAGAACAGCAGAAGGAAAGATCCAGCTGTTCCGTCCGGAAATGAACGCACGCCGTATGATTAAATCCAACGAGAGACTCTGCATGCCGGGCGTACCGGAGGAGATGTTTGTAGAGGCTGTCAAAGCACTGGTTAAAGCACAGGAAGACTGGGTACCGTCTGAGCCAGGTACATCTCTTTACATCCGTCCGTTCATGTTCGCTACTGAGGCAAGCCTTGGCGTACATATGGCAAAATCCTACAAATTCGTTATCATCACCACTCCGGTTGGAGCATACTATGCAGAGGGCATCAACCCGGTTAAGATCCTGGTTGAGGATGAATATGTTCGTGCAGTCAAAGGTGGCACAGGATTTACAAAATGCGGCGGTAACTATGCAAGTTCCATCGCAGGCCAGGTAAAAGCAGAGAAGATGGGATGCACCCAGGTTCTGTGGCTGGACGGCGTACATCGTAAATATGTAGAGGAAGTTGGAACCATGAACATCATGTTCAAGATTGCCGGCGAAATCTACACCGCACCGCTGGAAGGAACTGTTCTTCCGGGCGTAACCCGTGATTCCCTGATCCATATCTTAAGAGACTGGGGATATAAAGTAAACGAAACACATCTGTCGGTTGACGATCTGATGAAAGCAGGTCATGACGGCACACTGGAAGAAGCATTTGGTACTGGTACAGCAGCAGTTGTATCTCCGGTTGGTGAATTTGTATACAAGGACGATTCTGTTGTTGTAAATGACTTCAAGATCGGTGAGTTGACCCAGAAACTGTACGATACCCTGACCGGTATCCAGTGGGGTAAACTGGAAGATAAATATGGCTGGACTACTCCGGTAGAATAAACCATATAAAACAGAAAAATGCAGATAAGGGGGTCCTTCCCGCACAGCGGTGCGGGGAGGATTCTTTCGCTTCAGAAAAAGATTCAGAAATCGTTTGAAAGGAAACAAAGCAGAATGGATCAGAATCGAATGCCTCTTGTGGAGGCGTTACAACAGTTCCGGGAGGAAGCACCGGCCTATTTCCGTATTCCGGGACACCGGTTTGAGCGCGGGCTGGATGAGACGTTAAACGGAGTGTCGCTTGCGGCGTATGACCTCTCGGAGGCAGAAGGGCTTGACGATCTGCATCACGCGGAGGGCGTGATTGCAGAGGCGCAGAAACTGGCGGCGGAAACGTGGAAGGCAAAAAAAACTTTTTTTCTTGTCAACGGCACAACATGCGGCAACGAGGCGATGGTGCTTTCGTCTGTGAAAGAGGGCGAAAAAATCATTGTTCCGCGAAACGTGCACAAATCGGTGCTGATGGGCCTGATTTTAAGCGGAGCCACACCGGTTTATGTGATGCCGGAGTACAGCACGAAATGGCAGATGTGGGGCGGCGTAACGCCGGAGACGATCGAAAAAGCCTTCGCGGAAACGCCGGATGCGAAAGCCGTACTTCTGGTCAGCCCGACGTACTACGGTCTTTGCAGTGATCTGCAGGCGATCGCAGAAATCTGTCACTGCCACAACGCAGCGCTTCTTGTCGATGAAGCACATGGATCGCACCTCTATTTTTCCGAACAGCTTCCTCTCGGCGCACTGGAAAGTGGTGCGGATGCCTGCGCGCAGAGTATCCACAAAACGGCGGGTTCCTTTACACAGAGCTCCTTCTTATCACTCGGTTCTGGCCGTCTCGATGAGGCAAGAGTGGCCGCCAATCTGCAGATGGTACAGAGTACATCGCCGTCCTACCTTCTGATGGCATCCCTCGATGCGGCGCGGCGCGGGATGGCGCTGCACGGAAAAGAGCGAATGGAACGCGCGCTGGAACTCGGCCAGAGGGCGCGGCAGGAGCTTGCAAAGATCAAAGGAATCGAAGTTCTTGGGACCGAGATGGAAGGAACGTGCGGCGTATGGAAGATCGACCTGACGCGTCTTGTATTCTCGGCAAGAGAACTTGGTATTTCCGGCTACGATCTGCAGGTGCGTCTGTACGAGGAATACCGCGTCAGTACAGAGCTTGCCGACGAGGAGAACGTGGTCTGCGTTATTACCTGGGCAAACAGCGAGGAAGATATCACACGGCTGATCGATGCGCTGGCAGGAATTTCGGCAGCAGAGAGCGGGAAAACGACGGGGCGGACGAAGTTTACAGAAAAGCAGTGGCTGTTCCGCAGCCTGCCGGAGATGGTAAAGACACCGCGCGAGGCATATTTTGCGGAGAAGGAAGCCGTTCCGTTTGCAGAAGCGGAAGGACGAATTGCAGCCGAGATGGCAGCCCCATATCCGCCGGGAATCCCGCTCATCTGCCCGGGCGAGCGGTACAGCAGAGAAATGTTGGAACTGATGCGCCAGTATAAAGCAGACGGCTGCGAATTTCACGGACCGTCGGATGCGTCGCTGGAAGTGCTGTATGTTCTGAAAGAGGAATAAAAGAAAACGGAAGTCGGTTCCCAGCGTTTTGCAACAGAAACCGCAGAGAACAGACTGTCAGGAAAAGGAGATGAATTGCGTATGAAAAAAATGATATCCTGGAACGTAAATGGACTGAGAGCCTGCATGAAAAAAGGTTTTCAGGAATACTTTGAGGCGGCAGATGCCGATATTTTCTGCCTGCAGGAGACAAAGCTGCAGGAAGGACAGATCGACCTTGAGCTGCCCGGCTATCATCAGTATTGGAATTATGCGGAAAAGAAAGGATATTCCGGCACGGCCCTGTTTACCAAAGAGGAGCCGATTTCTGTTCGCTATGGTATCGGAATCGAAGAACATGATATGGAAGGCCGTGTGATCACGGCAGAGTTTCCGGAATACTTTGTTGTAACCGTCTACACACCGAATTCGCAGGATGAATTAAAACGCCTTGCCTACCGGATGGAGTGGGAGGATGCGTTTCTTTCTTACTTAAAAGGACTGGAGCAGGAAAAACCGGTGATTTTCTGCGGAGATCTGAACGTCGCAGCGACCGAGATGGATATCAAAAATGCAAAGGCAAATGAGAAAAACGCCGGCTTTACGAAAGAGGAGCGCGAAAAATTTGCTGTGATCAAAGAAAAAGGCTTTGTTGATTCCTTCCGTATGCTGTATCCGGACACCGTGACGTATTCCTGGTGGTCATACCGCTTCCAGGCACGCCAGCGGAATGCAGGATGGCGGCTTGATTACTTTATGGTATCAGAGTCCTTAAAAGATGCAGTTGCAGATGCCAAAATCCATACCGAAATTCTCGGTTCCGACCATTGCCCGGTGGAACTGGATTTAGAGGTATAACAATTGGTAACATTGGTCAATTGACAATTTTATTCAAATGATTTACATTAATAGTATGACAATTGCAACAAATTATAAAAAATAAGGGCGGGAATTATGATACAGACAAAAAACAGAGGAAAATATCGAATTTTACCGGGAAATCCGGAGAAAATGGGCGCATCGGCGACGAAAGACGGATACAATTTTGCCGTAGAAGTATCAGATGGAAAAAAAGCAGAGCTTCTGCTGTACCGGAAAGGTCACCAGAAACCGTTTCTTACCGTGCCGCTTCCGGAAGAGGAGCGCACTGGCGTGATCAGTTCCGTGGAAATCACAGGCCTGACGGTAGGAAAGTTTTCGTATGCCTACCGGATGGACGAAGCTTTCTGCTTGGATCCATATGCGGGAGCAGTAGAAGGAAGAGAAACCTTCGGTGCACCGATGGAAAAAGAAGAGGGCGCCTGCTGCTGCCTTCTCCCGGAGTACCCGGTAATGCGCACCACCTCACTGCACCGGCCGTATGAGGAGACGATTCTGTATAAGCTCCATGTGCGCGGTTTCACCAAAGACGGAAGCTCCCGTGTAAAGAACAAGGGAACGTTCCGCGGCGTGATCGAAAAAATTCCATACTTAAAAGAACTCGGTATCAATGCAGTAGAGTTGATGCCGTCCTATGAGTTTTTTGAGTGGACCTCCCTTACGGAGCCGGCCTATGTATATCCGGCGCCGGTGGAAGAGAAGCGCGTGAATTATTGGGGATACGGCACAAAGGCCCTGTATTTTGCTCCGAAAGCTTCGTATGCTGCATCCGCAGATGCCGTCGCAGAGTTCGCAGAGATGGTCGATGCCCTGCATGAGAATGGTATCGAATGCCTGATGGAATTCTGTTTTGCCCCGGGAACGCCTTCTGGTTTTGTCCTGCAGGTTCTGCACCACTGGCAGCTCCGCTATCAGATCGACGGTTTCCATCTGGTCGGCGATGCATCGCTGGCAGAAGAAGCGTCCAAAGATGCACTCCTTCGGAAGACGAAACTGATTTTTCTCGGTTTTGACGGCGAACGGATCTATCAGGGAAAACGCCCTTGGTTCCGGAATTTAGGGGAACACAATCAGGGCTACCAGTACCATATCCGCCGCTTCTTAAAAGGCGATGAGGGCAGCCTTTCCGACTTCACCTATTATCTGAGAAGAAGCCCGGAGACACACGGTGTGATCAATTATCTTGCGGATCACGACGGTTTTACCCTGTATGACAGCGTTTCCTACGAACAGAAACACAATCTGGACAACGGCGAAGACAATATGGATGGTTCCAACGAAAACCTGACCTGGAACTGCGGCGCAGAAGGCGTGACCCGGAAACCGGCTGTGCGCGCGCTGCGTCTCCGCCAGCTGAAAAATGCCGTTCTCATGCTGATGACAAGCCAGGGAACACCGCTGATTTACGGCGGCGATGAATTCGGCAACAGCCAGAAGGGCAACAACAACGCCTGGTGCCAGGACAACAAAACCGGCTGGATCGACTGGAAAGCAGCCGCCCGGAATCCGGAGTTTGCCGCCTTTGTAAAAGCAGCAATCGCCTTCCGGAAGGCGCATCCGGCGCTGCACGGCGAACGCGAGCCGCGCCTCATCGACTACAAATCCTACGGCTGCCCGGATATGTCCTTCCACAGCCAGAGAGCCTGGTTCTCCCAGATGGAAAACACATGCCGTTTTATCGGCGTCATGTACTGCGGAAGCTATTTCCAGGATAAAGACGGCAACAAGGACGACGATCTTTATATTGCCTACAACATGCACTGGAATCCGCATGAGCTGGCACTGCCGTCCCTCCCGGAACAGAAGGTCTGGTATCTGACGGCCGACACCAACACACCGGAAGTCTTCCTGACAGAAGAAAATCAGAAAAAAGTCAGCGCAAAAACGGTCATCGTGCCGCCGCGCAGTATCATAATTTTAACAGGAAAGCAGGAGAAGAGGCAGAATGATGAAAGCATGGCAGCACTTTAAAACCATTACCACACACAAAATGTGGGTCATGCGGTACTGCTTTAAAATAGGACTGTACTGGCAGGGACTGACCCACGACCTCTCGAAATATTCGCCGACGGAATTTCTGGTCGGCATGAAATACTACCAGGGCGACCGGAGTCCCAATAACGCCGAGCGCGAAGACACCGGCATGTCAAAATCCTGGATGCACCATAAAGGGCGCAACAAACATCATTTTGAATACTGGATTGATTACGGTATCAATTGTGACACCATCATCAAAGGTGTCCCAATGCCGCGCCGTTACGTCGCCGAGATGATTATGGACCGCATCAGCGCGTCCCGCGTCTACCTCGGAGACGCTTATACCGATCAGGCGCCGTACCAGTATCTCAAAAAAGGAATCGGCCACCTCTGGTTCGTCCATCCCGAGACACTCTCGCAGCTCGAATTTCTGCTGCGCATGCTCTCGGAACGCGGCGAAGACGATACCCTCTATTACATCCGCTACCACTTCCTAAAAGGTGACCCCGTCCCGCGAATGCACTGTCCTCAAGAATGCACCGTCTACGAAGAGGCCATCCGCAAGAAAGTGTTCCCGTCCACTCATTAAGGTATTGGACCCACCCGCCCTCCCGATACTCCTGAGCGTCCCTTTCCCACAACAAAAATACAACTTGTTACAACAACCGTACAAGTTGTATTATAAATTCCAGAAAGGGGAATCACCAATCACATGGAACCAACCACCGGCAAAGCCAAATACTACACCCTGATGGAAGCCCTAAAAGAGCAGATTCTCTCCGGAACCATAAAACCCGGCCAGAAGCTTCCCTCCGAAAACGAACTGACCCGGGAATACGCCCTCTCACGCCACACCGTCCGAAAGGCCCTCGCTCTTCTCGAAAATGAAGGCTACATCACCGCCCAGCACGGCAAAGGAACCTTTTGCTCCGAGCGCGTAATCCAGCGTCATAATTCAAAAAACATCGCCGTCACCGGATACGACAACTCGCTGATCGGCCAGAGCAGTCCGATCGGGATCACGACCATTGCCCATCCGCAGGAAAAACTCGGTGAGATGGCAGCAGAGCTCATTCTCGAAAAAATCAGAAAAGTCCCGGAAGAAGAAAGCAGCGTCAAACGCCTGATTTCCCCGGAACTCATCGTAAGAGGATCCACCGCAGGAAAAAATCTGTCAACAGAGACGAAAAAATAGAAAAGAACCCAAGGGAGGAAAAAACAATGGGAATGGATGCAAAAACAGCAATCCTCGAACAGAAAACAGCACTTGGTATTGAGTTCGGCTCAACCAGAATCAAAGCCGTCCTGATCGGCGCAGACAACGCCCCGATTGCATCCGGAGATCACGAGTGGGAAAACCGCTACGACAACGGCGTGTGGACCTACACCCTCGAGGACATCTGGACGGGCCTGCAGGATGCCTATACCAAAATGGCAGCTGATGTCAGAGAAAAATACGACATCACCCTGACCCGCGTCGGAGCCATCGGATTCAGTGCTATGATGCACGGCTATATGGCATTTGACAAAGCAGGAAACCTCCTCGTACCGTTCCGCACCTGGAGAAACAATATCACAGAAGAAGCAAGCGAGAAGCTGACCGATCTTTTCGGATTCCACATCCCGCAGAGATGGACTATCGCCCATCTGTATCAGGCAATCTTAAACGGTGAGCCGCATGTGGCAGATATCGACTACGTGACAACCCTTGCCGGATACATTCAGTGGAAAATGACCGGCGAGCGTGTCGTTGGTGTCGGCGAGGCATCTGGAATCTTTCCAATCGATTCTGAAACCAACACTTACTTTGCCGACATGATCGCCAAATTTGACGAGGCAGTCGCAGACAAAGCATATTCATGGAAAGCACTCGATGTTCTGCCGCACGTTCTGACCGCAGGTGACAATGCCGGTGTTCTGACAAAAGAAGGTGCCGCACTTCTCGACATGTCCGGAAATCTAGAAGCAGGCATTCCGCTCTGCCCGCCGGAGGGAGATGCCGGAACAGGTATGGCAGCAACAAACAGCGTCCGTATCAGAACCGGAAACGTGTCTGCCGGAACTTCCGTTTTTGCTATGATCGTTCTGGAGAAGAACCTCTCCAAAGTATACCCGGAGATCGATATGGTAACAACCCCGTCCGGTCATCCGGTTGCCATGGTGCACTGCCAGAATTGTACTTCTGATCTGAATGCATGGGTCAATCTCTTCCGTGAATTTGCGCAGACCTTCGGCATGGAAATCAGCACGAATGATCTGTTCGGCAAGCTGTACAACAAAGCCCTGGAGGGCGACGCAGACTGCGGCGGACTCCTTGCCTACAACTACTTCTCCGGCGAGCACGTAACCGGCTTCAACGAGGGCCGTCCTGTCTTCGCACGTACTCCGGATGCGAAATTCAATCTGGCAAACTTTATGAGAGTCAACCTGTTTACTTCCCTTGGCGCCCTGAAAGTCGGCCTTGATATCCTGATGAAAGAGGAGCATGTGCAGGTCGACCAGATTCTCGGCCACGGCGGTCTCTTCAAGACAAAAGGTGTCGGCCAGAAGATCCTTGCAGGTGCCATCGACGCACCGGTTTCCGTCATGGAGACAGCAGGAGAGGGCGGAGCCTGGGGCATCGCACTGCTGGCTTCTTATATGATCAACAAAGAAGAGAATGAAACACTCGAGGATTACCTCGATGCAAAAGTCTTCGCAGGAAATGCCGGAACCAAGATGGATCCGGACCCGGCAGACGTTGCTGGATTTGAAGTATTCACCGAGCGCTACAAAAAAGGCCTGCCGATTGAGCGTGCAGCAGTAGAGAGCTTAAAATGAACCATCGTTTGGGAAAGACAGAGAGGACAACACAATGTTAGAAGAACTGAAAAAAAGAGTATACGAAGCCAACATGCTTCTTCCAAAATACGGACTGGTTACCTTTACCTGGGGAAATGTCAGCGAGATTGACCGGGAAAGCGGTCTGTTCGTCATCAAACCAAGCGGCGTGGATTACGACCTGCTGACACCGGACGATATGGTTGTCATGGATCTGAACGGAAACAAAGTAGAAGGACGCTACCGTCCGTCTTCTGACACCCCGACCCATATGGAGCTGTACAAAGCATTTCCGGAGATCGGCGGCATTGTTCACACCCATTCCTCCTATGCGACAAGCTGGGCACAGGCGGGAAGAAGCATTCCGTGTTACGGAACAACCCATGCAGACTACATCTACGGTGAAGTACCGTGCCTGCGCTGCCTGACAAAAGAAGAGATTGACGAGGCATACGAGGAAAACACCGGCCATCTGATCGTCAATGAGTTCAAACGGATGGGAAAAGATGTAAAAGCCGTTCCGGCCGTTCTTTGCAAGAACCACGGACCGTTCACCTGGGGCAAAGATGCGCATGAGGCTGTTCACAATGCTGTTGTCCTCGAAGAGGTTGCCAAAATGGCATACCGTGCCGAGACCATCAACCCGAGAATCCAGCCGGCACCGCAGGAGCTGCAGGATAAACACTATTACCGTAAGCATGGTGCAAATGCTTATTACGGACAGAACTAAAAAAGAGTAAGAAGATAAGAAAAGTGTCATCCACAAACTGCAGGGCACACAGCCCGCAGGTGGATGACACTTTTTTGATAAAAACATTTTTATGATAGAAATCTGCTTTTAAAATCAAGTGGTCGTCTGACGCCGGATCAGAAGCGGCGGAACGGTCTTGTGAACCGGCTCGGCAAGCGGCACCGGGTGGCGTTTTTTCCGTTCCTGCATCTGGGAGACCAGAAGGGAAACAGCCTCGTCTGCAATCTGGTCAATCTGCTGGCCGACAGTGCTGATCGGATAGATAGCCTGCTCGGAAATCGGCGCACCGTCGAAGCCGATGAGTTCGTAATCGTCCGGCAGGGTATGGTATTTGCGGATCAGAAGATTTAAAAGAATATTGGCATGATCATCGTTGGAGAGGAAGATGCCCTTTTTCTGACCGGCATATTTTTGTTCGATGTTGTCAAAGATTTCCTGCAGCGGTGCTGCGGCTTCCTGATAGGAGAGTCCGAAATCCCGAATGATAACCTCGTGCGGTACACCGGCCTTTACACAGGCATCCTGGAAACCGGCGCGACGGCGGTAGGCAGGAACATTTTCTTTGGTCGGTGAGTTCAGATGAATCAGGACATCACAGTGGTTATGAATCAGAAGCGAAGTCGCTTCGTGCGCGCCGAGGTAGTTGTCTGTATTGACACTGCAGACGAACTGGTCTTCGCGCTCAATTGTAACGACCGGGATCTGCAGATCGGAGAGTTCGCGGGAGGAGAGTGTATGGGAGAGGACGATGAGGCCCTCGATTTTGTACGACATCAGCTCCTGAATGTAGCGGCGCTCCGTCTCGTCGTGGCCGTTTCCGGCGAAGACGAGGAATTTATAGCCATATTTCTTATAAGAAGCAAGAATCTGATTCAGCATCTCGGAATAGTAGTTCATGGAGAGGCTCGGGATCAGGACGCCGACAAATTCGGTCTGTCCGTTCGCGAGAATTTTTGCCACTTTGTTTTCTTTATAGTTCAGTTTATCCAGTGCATCGGAAATGATCTGCTGATTTTCCGGTGTCAGGGAATCCGGGTTGTTGAAATACCGGGAAATGGTTGTTTTGGAAAAATGCGTGTACTGTGCAATATCATTAAAGGTTACATTTTTTTTTCGTGCCATAAGTTCAAGTGTCCTTCCCTTCAAAAGTGTTGCGTGAATCATGTAAGCTTTCAGAAAAAAACAAATAATATATGAAGATAGTATAACATTTCTCGCCCGCCGGAACAAGCGGGAATCGGTTAAGTAACCGGTTTTGTAAAAGTTCCACAAAAGCCAAAAACAAAATTATGGAAAATCACGAAAAGTAAAGAAAATATTGACGAAACCCACTGTCAATGCTATGATAAAGACAATGAAAGTAACCGGTTACTTGACCGGTTACACAAAACGAAGGACAGGACCCGCTGTCCAGAGATAACAGGAGGAATTGTGATGAGAAAGAAATTTAGTGCCAGGGCGGCAGCTCTTGGAATGTCCGGCGTGCTTCTTACTTCTGCACTGACCGGATGCACCTTCGGCTTCGCAAGCGATCCGGATGACCCGAACGCAGTAAAAGAAGAAGTGCCGATCGACATGACCACCGATACCTTCCAGTACGATACGTCGCTTTCCGGAACGAGTATCGTCATCATGAACACAAAAGCAGAAATCCAGACAGCACTGGAAGAGATTGCAAAAGTGTTCGAGGAGAAAGCAGGCGTACATATTGAGATCATGCCGGTAACGGACGGCGATTCTCCTTATACCAAAGTAGTCAGCCTCTACAACTCCGGAAACCCGCCGACACTTTCCATTCTGGATACGACCGATGTCATTGCACTGGCAGAAGAAAAAGCAGCCGACTTAAGCAATGAAGCATGGACCGGCGAGGCAGAAGAGTACCTGACCAAAATCAACGGAAAGGTTTACAGCTTCCCGCTCTGTATCGAGGGCCGCGGTATTATCTACAACAAGAGCGTGATTGAAGATACCTTAGGTACCGAGTTCGATCCATCCGATATCAAAACCCGGGACGATTTCGCAGCACTTCTCCAGAGCCTGCGGGACAACGGAATGAAGAATCCGATCTCCATGGCAAAAGAAGACTGGTCCCTTGGAGCACACCAGCTGCAGTACATCTACGAGACATACAACGGAACCTCCGACGGTGCAGCAGAAGTCATCAACGAGCTGAAGGACGGAACCTTATATCTGCCGGACTACACCCGCATGAACGAGTTCCTGAATACCTTTGACCTGTTAAAAGAGTACAACGTAGCAAAGGGCGATCCACTCGGCGCAGATTACGATGAGATGGCAATTGACCTGGCAGACGGAAAAACCGCTTTCTGGTTCAACGGAAACTGGGCATGGCCGAACCTTGAGGAGGCAGGAGCCGAGACGACCGACGAGTACGGTTTCCTTCCATACTTCCTGAACAATGATCCGGACGACTTCGTCAACAGCAAAATCCAGGCATCCCCGTCCAAACAGATCATGCTGGATGATATCGTGGCTACCGACGAGCAGAAAGCAGCAGCAAAAGAGTTCCTGAACTGGCTGGTTTACAGTGAGATCGGACAGCAGATGGTTGTAAAGACCTGCAGCCTGATCCCTCCGTTTAAAAACAACCCGAACGAGCCAAGCGATCCGTTAAGCCGCGACATTTACGAAAAAGTACAGAACGGCGGAGCATTCAACGCATCTGCGATCGTGCCGAACGATCACTGGTCTGTCCTTGGTGCGGCAATGCAGAAATATCTGGCCGGAAGAAGTGACCGCGAGGAACTGATAGATTCCATCCAGGCATACTGGGATGAGCAGTAAGCCGGAGGATATGAAGGAGGAACGAAAATGAAATCAAGCAACAAGGGAAAAGATTTCTGTGTATTTGCGCTGCCGGGCCTGTTCTGCTTCCTGGCAGTCGTCATGGTACCGTTTATCTACGGTATTTACCTGACCTTAACCGACTGGAACGGTGTTTCCAGCGTGAAAAACTTTGTAGGACTTTCCAACTTTGCAGCCGTTATGCGCGACGCGCAGTTCTGGAAATCCCTGCTGTTAACCTTTAAATATGTCATTGCGGTTGTTGTTCTCGTCAATGTGATCGCCTTTTTACTGGCTTACATCCTGACCCGCGGCATCAAAGGTCAGAACTTCTTCCGCGCCGGATTTTTCACCCCGAACCTGATCGGCGGTATCGTACTTGGATACATCTGGCAGTTCGTATTCTCCCGTGTTTTCGTCAGCATCGGCGAGACCACAGGATGGAGCCTGTTTGAAATTTCCTGGCTTTCTACCCCGAACAAAGCATTTGCAGCGCTGGTGCTCGTTTCAGTATGGCAGCTGGCAGGCTATATGATCCTGATCTACGTTGCCGGCTTTATGGGACTTTCCGAGGACGTGCTAGAGGCGGCAAGCATCGACGGTGCATCCGGCTGGGTAAAAATGAAAAACATTATCCTTCCGCTGATGATGTCCTCCGTTACTATCTGCCTCTTCCTGACCCTGTCCCGCGCGTTCATGGTATACGATGTCAACCTGTCCTTAACCGGCGGTGCTCCGTACGGAACCACCGAGATGGCAGCCATGCACGTATATGAGAAAGCATTCACATCGAGACAGTTCGGTGTCGGCCAGGCAGAAGCCTTTATCCTGTTTATCATTGTAGCCTGCATCAGCGGTATTCAGGTATACACCACCAAGAAGAGGGAGGTTGAAGCATAATGAATCAGAAGAAAATTGGCGGAACAAAGAAAAAAGTAACTGACGCGCTGGCTATGCTCCTTATGATCATCGTTTTCTGTGCGTTCATGTTCCCGTTTGTCATGGTTATCATCAACTCCTTAAAACAGAAACGTGATATCATCAAGAGTCCGTTCTCCTGGCTGTTTACGATCAAAGGTCTTTCGTTTGACAACTTTGTAAAAGCATTCAATCAGATGAACTTCCTGAATGCCTTCAAGAACTCTCTGGTTGTAACCGTAACAGCAACCGTACTGGTTACGGTACTCGCAGCCATGCTGGCTTACTATATCGTGCGTAATGTCAACGTATTTTCCAATATCATCTTTGCACTGATGGTTGCATCCATGATCATTCCATTCCAGGCAATCATGATCCCGCTTGTCAGTGTATACGGCGGAACCTTAAACATTCTGAACCACAGACTGACCCTGATCTTCATGCACACCGGATTTTCCATGGCGATGTCCGTGTTCATGTTCCACGGATTCATCCGCGGAAGTATCCCGCTGGCGCTGGAGGAGGCCGCTTACATCGACGGCTGTACCCACACCCAGACCTTCTTCCGCATCGTGTTCCCGCTGTTAAAGCCGATCATTTCCACCATGGTAATCATGAATGCGATGGCATTCTGGAATGACTTCCTGCTGCCGTCCCTGGTGCTGACCGACAAAAAGCTGCTGACTCTGCCGCTTTCCACCTACAGCTTCTACGGAACTTACTCTGCAGATTACGGAACCATCATGGCAGGTCTTCTGCTCTGCGTCATCCCGATCCTGATTCTGTACGTGGCACTGCAGAAACAGATCATCAACGGTGTCGTAGCCGGAGCAGTCAAATAAGTAAATCATAGAAATCAAGAACAAGCCGGGCAAAGGAGGGCGGAATTAAAAATGCTTTCTTTTTCCGGCTTTTCTTATCGGAGACAACAAGAAAGAGACAGAAAGGAAATCAAACACATGAAAAACAGATTACACGTAAAAGCGCCGGGCAACTGGGTGAATGACCCGAACGGCATGATTTATTATAAGGGACAGTATCATCTTTTTTATCAGCATTTTCCGTACGCGCCGCGCTGGGGTACCATGCACTGGGGCCATGCGGTGAGTCCGGATCTGATTCACTGGGAGCATGTCGGCGTTGCCCTGTTCCCGAGTCTTTCCGAGGACCAGAACGGCTGCTTTTCCGGAAGCGCAGTAGAAGAGAACGGCGTGATGCATCTCTTTTACACGGGTGTTCACTATAATCAGGTAAATCCGAAGGATATTCATCAGTGCCTTGATCAGGATTTTACCTCGGCGCAGCTTCACCTTACTTCGAAGGACGGTATGCATTTTGATGTCTTCGGGGATAAGGAGGTTGTTATCCCGGCACTCACCGATCCGGAAATCGGCGACAATACGCACACGCGTGACCCGAAAGTCTGGAAGGGAAGCGACGCATGGTATATGGTGCTTGGAAGCACGACGAAGGATCACAAGGGCGAGGCATTATTCTATAAGAGTGAGGATCTTTCCCACTGGCATCTGGCCGGACAGGCGACGACGAAACAGAAGCTCGGCTGGATGTGGGAGTGCCCGGATCTCTTTAACGTAAACGGACGCAGCGTCTTTGTATTCTCCCCGATGGAACTGATCGAGGACACCGACGGCTATGCGGATCGGGCGATCTGTATGCTGCCTGAGTTTGATGAAAAAACCTGCACAATGAAATTTCCGGAGAACTGGCAGCTTCTGGACTGCGGCGGTGACCTCTATGCACCGCAGACCATGACGGATGCGGACGGAAACCGGATTTCCATCGCATGGCTTCGGATGCCGGAACCGGTAGATGGTATATGGCAAGGCATGTTCTGCCTGCCGCGTGTGGTGGATGTACAGAACGATCATATTTACTTCCGTGTTCTGCCTGCCATCCGCGACGGATTCTGCAAAAAGACGGATTCCCTCGTTTCGGCATGCGGAGAGTGTGCCATGATCCGCGCCGAATTAAAAGAGGGTGAAAGCCTGGAAATCGGCGGCTATAAGATCTGGCGGCAGAGCGGAAAAGTCTGCGCAGACCGCACGGATGTCTATCCATCCGGTGCAAAAGGATGGCTTCATGCCGAGACGCCGCAGTTAAAAGAGGGCGATCTTCTTGAGATTTTCGTGGATCCGAATATGATCGAAATTTATGCAAACAACGGCGAGTACGTATTAAGCCAGGCGGTTTACGGGCTTGGAGAGACATTCTCCTATAAAATGGAGAAAAAACCGGAAATTTATCTGTGGAATGAATGAATCAGCCAAAAAAGTTCTTGACGCATACGGGATTTTGTTCTAATCTAGTACGTAACAGCTTTCTAACGTTAAAGTGACGGGCTGAAAAACGAGATTTCGAAAGATATCCGAAAAGAACGCAAGGAGAGATTATTATGAAGAAAGTAGTAAAATTCGGCGGCAGCTCCCTCGCGAGCGCAGAGCAGTTTAAGAAGGTCGGAGACATCATCCGCGCAGATGAGGGAAGAAGATACGTGGTACCTTCCGCTCCTGGAAAACGAAATTCTGCTGATACGAAAGTAACCGATATGCTGTATGACTGCTATCGCACTGCAGTTGCCGGAAGAGATTTCAAGAAGAAACTGCAGAACATCAAAGCGAGATATCAGGAGATCATCGACGGTCTGAACCTCAGCCTGGATCTTTCCCCGGAATTTGAAAAAATCGCAGAAAACTTTGCCGCAGCAGCCGGAGAGGACTACGCCGCATCCCGCGGAGAGTACCTGAACGGTATCGTGATGGCAAATTATCTGGGATATACGTATATTGATTCTGCAGAAGTGATCTGCTTCGACGAGAACGGAAACTTCCTTGCAGACAAGACTGACGAAGTGCTCTCCGAGCGTTTAAAAGATCTGGATAACGCAGTCGTTCCTGGATTCTACGGCGCAAAACCGGACGGAAGCGTAAAAACCTTCTCCCGCGGCGGATCCGATATCACTGGTTCCATCGTGGCAAAGGCCGTACACGCTGACATCTACGAGAACTGGACCGATGTTTCCGGTTTCCTGGTAACCGATCCGCGTATCGTCAAGGATCCGGAAGTCATTTCCACCATTACCTATCGTGAGCTGCGTGAGCTTTCCTACATGGGAGCTACCGTCCTTCATGAGGACTCCATCTTCCCACTCCGTCAGGAGGGAATCCCGATCCACGTGCTGAACACCAACGCACCACAGGATCCGGGAACCATGATCGTGGAGAATACCTGCAGTAAACCGAAATTTACAATCACCGGTATCGCAGGAAAGAAAGGCTTCGCATCCATCACGATTGAGAAGAGCATGATGAATACCGAGATTGGCTTTGGCAGAAAAGTACTTGGCGTCTTTGAGGATAACAATCTTTCCTTTGAGCATATGCCGTCCGGCATCGATACCATGACGGTATTTGTTCATCAGAGTGAGTTTGCAGCAAAAGAACAGCAGGTTATCGCAGGACTGCATCGTGCCGTACAGCCGGATTCTATTGATCTTGAATCCGATCTGGCGCTGATTGCTGTTGTAGGACGCGGTATGAGAAGAACGAGAGGCACAGCCGGAAGGATTTTCTCTGCACTGGCGCATGCACACGTTAATGTCAAGATGATCGATCAGGGTTCCAGCGAGCTCAACATCATCATTGGCGTTGAAAACCGCGACTTTGAAACAGCAATCAAAGCAATTTATGATATCTTTGTCGTAGCGCAGATCTAAAATGAATCTATAAAAAATCTCTGTCAGGAGTCTGAACTTCCGACAGAGATTTTTTATGGTTTTTATGCCGCCGTATCGCGGAATTCTTTTCGAATGGTGAATGTAAAAATACAGATTACCACACAGCAGATGATCCAGGCCGTCGGTTCGCAGAAGCCGCCGCAAGCGTTCACCTCTCTCCACGGGAATGTCAGCGGATTTTCAAAGCGTATCTGCACCGGACGCCGATGGAATGATGGAATATCTGCAGTGGAGACGGATTCTCGCAGCGGCAGACGATCTGCGGAACACAAACGAATTTTGCCCTTGTCGTTTTTGGGAACAGATGGTATAATCATTTCATAAATGCAAGACATTTGTGAAAAAATATCATAAAGGAACGAGGATGCAAGATGAAACGACGAGTATTACTGAAATTGAGCGGAGAAGCTCTTGCAGGAGAGAAACACACCGGTTTTGACGAGCCGACCGTCACAAAAGTGGCAAAACAGGTAAAAACTCTGGTAGACCAGGGGATTGAAGTCGGCATCGTAATCGGAGGAGGAAACTTCTGGAGAGGACGCAGTTCCGAAAATATCGACCGTACCAAAGCAGACCAGATTGGTATGCTGGCAACCGTTATGAACTGTATCTATGTATCAGAAATCTTCCGTTCCCAGGGAATGATGACCGCAGTTCTGACTCCATTCCCATGCGGAGAGTTCACAAAAGGATTTTCCAAAGACCGTGCAAACAAATATTTCCAGCACAACATGGTTGTATTCTTTGCCGGCGGTACAGGCCATCCATATTTCTCAACCGATACGGCAACCGTACTTCGCGCGATCGAGATCGAGGCAGACGAGATTCTGCTTGCAAAAGCAGTAGACGGTGTCTACGACAGCGATCCGAAAACAAACCCGGATGCAAAGAAATTTGACGAGATTTCCATTCAGGAAGTCATTGAAAAGGATCTGAAAGTGGTAGATATGACCGCATCCATCCTTTGCAAGGAAAACAAAATGCCGATGCTGGTATTTGGTTTAAATGAAGAGAACAGCATTGTAAATGCTGCAAACGGAAAAATTAACGGCACAAGAGTAACGGTATAATTAATAAAAATTCAGCAGTAAAACACTTGCTGTTTTACTGCGTAAGAAAATGATTCAGGTGTGAGCAGCTCTCCTTTTGCGAAGCAAAACTTTAAATGAGAGCTGCGAATGTCACAGTTCGCAGAACTGTGACCGTATAAGAGATAGCAGGAGGACAAATTTAATATGGCAAATCAGATCGACGAGAGAGTAAAACCGTTTGAGGTAAAAATGGGCAAATCCATTGCAAGCCTCGATTCCGAATTCGGAACCATCCGCGCAGGCCGTGCAAACCCGCATGTACTGGACCGCATTACTGTAGATTACTATGGAACACCGACTCCGCTGCAGCAGGTGGCAAACATCTCTGTTCCGGAAGCACGTATGATCCAGATCCAGCCGTGGGAAGCATCCCTGGTAAAAGAGATCGAAAAAGCGATCATGATGTCTGACCTTGGCATCAACCCGTCCGATGACGGAAGAGTCATCCGTCTGGTATTCCCGGAGCTTACCGAGGACCGTCGTAAAGAGCTGGTAAAAGAGGTAAAGAAAAAAGCAGAGGGCGCAAAAGTAGCCATCCGCAACATCCGCCGCGATGCCAATGATGCGTTCAAGAAACTCGCAAAAGAAGACGTTTCCGAGGACGAGATCAAAGAGCTCGAGGAGCAGACCCAGAAATTAACAGACAAATACATCAAAGAAGTAGATCAGATGGTGGACGTAAAATCCAAAGAAATTATGACCGTGTAATACAAAGAAAACGAGGGGCTGCCTGTCATTTGCAGGCAGCCTGTTATCGTTTACGGAGGAAAAAAGTATGGATAATGAATTAAAAGTTCCGAATCACATCGCCATCATCCTGGACGGAAACGGCAGATGGGCGAAAAAACGCAATATGCCGCGCGGCTACGGCCATATCGTCGGATGCGACAATCTGGAAAAAATGTGTGACGTGATCAAAGACATGGGTGTCAAATATCTGACCGTTTATGCGTTCTCAACCGAGAACTGGAAACGCTCCCGCGCCGAGGTGGAGGGCCTCTTAAAGCTGTTCCGCCAGTATCTGAAACGATGCATCAAAAAAGCACATAAAAATCAGATGCGCGTCAAAATCATCGGAGATCCGAGCGCATTCCCGCGGGATATTCAGGACAGCATTCATGAACTGGAGGAGTGCTCCAAAGATTACGATCACATGTACTTCCAGATCGCAATGAACTACGGTTCCCGCGATGAGATCCTGCGCGGCATGACCCGCATGATCGAGGATGTGAAAAACGGAACTCTCGCAGAGAATGCGTTTGATGAGAACGGAAAACTGACGGAGCAGTGTTTTGAGAGCTACCTCGACACCGCCGGAATCCCGGATCCAGATCTTCTGATCCGTACAAGCGGCGAGCAGCGCCTTTCCAACTACCTGATGTGGCAGCTGGCCTACACGGAATTTTACTTTACCGAGGTTCCGTGGCCGGATTTCCACGAAGAGGAATTGAGAAAAGCCATCGAACAATATAATAACAGAGACCGGCGCTACGGCGGCGTGAAGGAGGAATAAAAAAGATGTTTAAGACAAGACTGTTAAGCGGCATCGTGCTCGTCCTTGTGGCGCTGCTTACGATCTGCAGCGGCGGAACCGTGCTCTATATGACGGTTCTGTGCCTGTCGCTGATCGGCGCAGGTGAACTGTTCCGCGTGATGAAGGTAAGACAAGATAAATGGAATCTGTTGGAAATTACGGGCTATGCGGGCGTTGTGATTTTCTACATGTCCCTGCTGCTTCATGACCCGATGTACCAGATGCTCGCGCTGATCCTGGATCTCGTGCTTCTGATGGCAGTATACGTATTTACTTATCCGAAATACAACGCCAATCAGGTGATGCCGGCGTTTTTTGCGATTGTCTATGTCGGCGTAATGCTTTCCTATGTATATCAGACCCGTATGCTGGACGGCGGAAAATTCCATGTATGGCTGATTTTCCTGTGCTCCTGGGGCTGCGATACGTGTGCATACTGTGTCGGCGTACTCTTTGGAAAACATAAAATGGCGCCGGTTTTAAGCCCGAAAAAATCCGTAGAAGGAGCTGTCGGCGGTGTCGTCGGAGCGATTCTGCTCGGCATCATCTATGCGGCTGCGACAAAGGGCGGCATGGTGGAATACGCCATCATCTGCGGTGTCGGCGCGCTGATCTCCATGGTCGGAGATCTTGCGGCATCCGCAATCAAACGAAATCAGGGCATCAAGGATTACGGAAAGCTGATTCCGGGCCACGGCGGTATTCTCGACCGCTTCGACAGCGTGATCTTTACCGCACCGATCATCTATTTCCTGTCGGTGCTTCTGATTCATTAAAAAAGCTTCCCCTACAGCATAAACGGGAAGCAGATGGGAGAAACTGGAATATGAAGAAAATAGCAATTCTTGGTTCAACCGGTTCGATCGGAACCCAGACCCTCGATGTCGTGCGTGCCAACGGCGATCTTGAGGTGGTCGGCATCAGCGCCGGAAGTAATATTACACTGCTCGAGCAGCAGATCCGGGAATTTCATCCGAAGTTTGCGGCAGTCGGCGATGAGGCGAAAGCGGCAGAACTCCGTGACAGAGTGAAGGATCTTCCTGTAAAAATCGGCAGCGGCATGGACGGCATGATCGAGCTTGCCACGATGCCGGAGAGCGAAATCCTTGTGACAGCGATCGTCGGCATGATCGGCATCCGCCCGACGGTTGCGGCGATGAAGGCAGGAAAAGACATTGCATTGGCAAACAAAGAGACACTGGTAACGGCGGGACACATTATTATGCCGCTGGCAGAGGAATGCGGTGTACAGATCCTTCCGGTGGACAGCGAGCACTCGGCGATTTTCCAGTGCCTGCACGGGGAAAACAGAAAAGAAATTGAAAAACTTCTGATTACTGCATCCGGCGGTCCGTTCCGCGGAAAAACAAGAGCGGAGCTCGAAAACGTAACGGTAGAGCAGGCGCTCCGTCATCCGAACTGGTCGATGGGGCACAAGATCACGATTGATTCCGCGACACTCGTTAACAAAGGACTGGAAGTCATGGAAGCAAAATGGCTGTTCGGTGTTGATCTCGACCACATTCAGGTTGTGGTACAGCCAAAGAGCATTATCCATTCCATGGTAGAATTTAAAGACGGCGCTGTCATGGCACAGCTTGGCACACCGGATATGAAACTGCCGATCCAGTACGCACTGTATTACCCGGAGCGCCGCTTCCTTGCAGGCGACCGCCTCGACTTTGCGGCGCTGACACAGATCACGTTTGAAAAACCGGATATGGATACCTTCCTCGGCCTTCCGATGGCAATGCAGGCGTCCCGGAGGGGCGGCTCCATGCCGACGGTCTTCAATGCGGCAAATGAACGCGCCATTGCACTGTTCCTCGCGAAGAAGATCCGTTTCCTCGAGATTTACGACGTGATCGCCGGTGCAATGGAAGCACACAAAACGATTGCCGATCCGACGCTGGAGCAGATTCTCGCGGCGGAGCAGGAGACGTATGAATGGATTGCGAACAGATATAAGATGGGAGAATAAGACAGCATGATTGTAAAAATCCTGATAGCCGTACTCATTTTCGGAATCACCGTCATTATCCATGAGCTGGGGCATTTTCTTTTGGCGAAAGCGAATGGTATTACCGTGACGGAATTTTCGATCGGCTTTGGCCCGACGGTGGTAAAGACAGAAAAAGGAGGAACGGTCTATTCCTTAAAACTTCTGCCTTTCGGCGGTGCGTGCCAGATGCTCGGCGAGGACGGTGAAGAGGAGGGGGAAGGAACCTTTAACAGCAAATCCGTGTGGGCAAGAATTTCCGTCGTTGCGGCGGGACCGGTGTTCAACATGATTCTGGCATTTTTCTGCGCAATCTTTGTGATCAGTTACGCGGGAAGTTCCCCGGCGCGCGTCACAGAAGTGGCAGACGGTTCGCCGGAGGCAGAGGCAGGCCTGGAAGCGGGAGATATCATCACTTCCTATGAAGGAAGACATATTTCCATCGGAAAAGAGCTGAACTCTGTGATGACGGTACGGGGTGTGCCGACGGATGAGATTACGCTGGAGGTTAAAAAGGCCGACGGGGAAAAGAAAACGATCACATATGAACCGACGGTGACAACGCGGTATATGATGGGCTTTAACTACGATGACTGTGACCGCGGCATGGAATTCACGTATGTGCAGCAGAATATGCCGCTTGCCGCTGCGGGTGTTGTCGCGGGCGACCTGCTCGTATCGATCAACGGAGCGCCGATCACCTGTGTGGCAGATTTTACTGCTTACCAGACAGAGCATCCTTTCGATGGAAGCGCTGTGACGCTGGAGTATGAGCACAGCGGAAAGACGAAAGAGATTACGGTGACACCGGTTGAAAATACGTATGCGAATGTACAGTTTTCGTATCAGCTCCGGGAGAAACAGTCCCCGATCGGCGTGCTGAAATACAGCGTGCTGGAGATCAAATACTGGGTGCGCACCGTCATTGACAGTGTCAGTATGCTGATCACCGGACAGTATTCTGTGAACGATCTTTCCGGCCCGGTCGGCGTGGTGGATGCGATCGGAACCGCCTATGATGATGTAAAATCGCAGGGCGTTCTGGTTACGGTGATGACGATGCTGAACATGGTGATTCTGCTGTCATCAAACCTTGGCGTCATGAACCTGCTGCCGCTCCCGGCACTCGACGGCGGACGGCTTGTCTTTCTGATCATAGAAGCCATCCGCAGAAAACCAATCCGGCGAGACCTGGAGGGTATGGTTCACTTCGCGGGCCTGGTGCTTCTGATGGCGTTGATGGTCTACGTCATGATCCACGACGTCCAGCGGATCCTGTAAATCGAAAAATGAAAAGCAACAAAGCCTCATATTCTGCATACCATAAAAGGAGTGCAGGATATGGGGCTTTTTTATGAAAAATTTGCGTATGCAGCAGGAAATGACTGACCGCGGGCGGCTGGAAATCCGGGTAAATACAAGAATCCAGGCGCGGCCTGTTTCCGGGGCGCGGGTGACGGTTTCGTATACGGGAGATCCGCAGAATGTGATCGAGGAGCTGATTACCGACGGGGACGGCAGAACGGAGACGCTGGATCTGGCGACGCCGCCGCTCGAGTACAGTCTGGAACCGAATGTGAATCAGCCGTATTCCGAATATACGGTGAAAGTGGAGGCGGAAGGGTATGAACTGGTTGAAGTGACGGGCTCCGAGCTTCTTTCAGGAGAACAGTCCGTCCAGCAGGTGGACCTCAAACTGGCAGAGGGCGCAGCGTTTGCGGATGTGACGATCCCGGACCATACGTTGTTCGGCGAATATCCGGCGAAAATTCCGGAAAGTGAGATCAAGCCGACGAGGGAGAGCGGTGAGATTGTGCTGTCCCGTGTCGTGATCCCGGAGTATATCATCGTCCACGACGGAGCGCCGACCGACAGCACGGCACGCGACTATTATGTGCGGTACCGCGACTACATCAAAAACGTGGCGTGCTCGGAAATCTATGCAACATGGCCGGATGCGGCGATCCGGGCGAATATCCTCGCAATCATGTCATTTACGCTGAACCGTGTCTATACAGAATGGTACCGCAACAAGGGATACGATTTTACGATCACTTCGTCGACGGCCTACGATCACAAATGGATTTACGGCAGGAATATTTTCGACAGCATTTCCCTTGTGGTCGATGAGATTTTTGCTGATTACCTGTCGCGCCCGAATGTGAAACAGCCGATTCTGACGCAGTACTGTGACGGAAACCGTGTGAGCTGCCCGAACTGGATGAGCCAGTGGGGGTCCAAAAACCTGGCGGACCAAGGGTATTCAACGATTCAGATTCTCCGCAATTATTATGGAGACAATATGTATATCAACACGGCGGAGGAGATTTCCGGCATCCCGTCCTCCTGGCCGGGGTATGACCTCACCATCGGCTCGTCCGGGAACAAGGTACTGCAGATGCAGGAGCAGCTGAACGTGATTGCGGAGGTGTATTCATCGATTCCGACGGTCTATGAAAATGGCTATTTCGATGAAGAGACGCAGGACGCCGTCGAAGCGTTCCAGCGGCTGTTCGGCCTGCCGGTTTCCGGCATTGTGGATTATCCGACGTGGTACAAAATCCAGTCGATTTATGTGGCTGTGACGAGGATTGCGGAGCTGCAGTAGGTATACAAAAGTCTTTATAAGGGGCGTGTTTTCTGCGAAAAAACGCGGAAAATGCGCCTTTTCTGCGGCTTTTGAAACGGATCAGAAAAATTTTAAAACTGTCAAGAAAAAACACTTGACACCCAGCATCATTTCGTGTATGATAACCAAGGTGATCGCAATGGAAAAAATATTGGAACAGACATTACTGTATGATTTTTACGGCGAACTTCTGACTGAACATCAGCGTCAGGTATATGAGGACGTGGTGCTCAACGATTTTTCCCTGAGCGAGGTTGCGGCAGCGCGGGGCATTTCCCGCCAGGGAGTTCACGATCTGGTCAGACGCTGCAACAAGACACTGGAAGAGTATGAAGAAAAGCTTCATCTGGTACAACGCTTTGTGCAGATCCGGGAGAATGTAAACGAGATCCGAAAGCTGACAGATCCTTCTGGTGATACCCCGAAAGAAGATGTGATGCAGCGGATTGCAGCAATTGCATCGGATATATTAGAGGAGCTTTGAGCATGGCATTTGAAAGTTTAACCGAGAAACTCCAGAATGTTTTCAAAAATCTCAGAAGCAAGGGCCGCCTGACCGAGGCGGATGTAAAGACTGCGCTGAAGGAAGTAAAAATGGCACTTCTCGAGGCGGATGTCAGCTTCAAAGTAGTAAAACAGTTTATCAAATCCGTACAGGAGCAGGCAGTCGGACAGGACGTCATGAACGGACTGAATCCGGGTCAGATGGTCATTAAAATCGTAAATGACGAGCTGGTTAAGCTGATGGGTTCCGAGACAACGGAAATCGCACTGCGCCCGGCGAGTGAAGTTACCATTATTATGATGGCAGGTCTTCAGGGAGCCGGTAAAACAACCACAACCGCAAAGATTGCAGGAAAGTTAAAAGCCAAGGGAAGAAAACCTCTCCTTGCAGCCTGCGACGTATACCGCCCGGCAGCGATCAAACAGCTGCAGGTCAACGGAGAAAAGCAGGGCGTGGAAGTGTTCGCCATGGGAGATAAAAACCGTCCGGTGGATATCGCAAAGGCAGCGCTGGTGCATGCAAAGACAAACGGCTTTAACGTATTGATTCTGGATACCGCAGGCCGTCTGCACATCGATGAAGAGATGATGCAGGAGTTACAGGATATCAAAGCGGCTGTTCCTGTGGATCAGACCCTTTTGGTAGTAGACGCTATGACCGGACAGGACGCAGTCAATGTGGCCGAGATGTTCAGCAATAAAGTCGGCATCGACGGTGTAGTACTTACAAAATTAGATGGTGACACCAGAGGCGGTGCGGCACTTTCAATCCGTGCAGTTTCCGGCAAACCAATTCTCTATGTCGGCATGGGCGAAAAGCTTTCGGATCTGGAGCAGTTTTATCCGGACCGTATGGCGTCCCGTATCCTCGGCATGGGCGATGTGATGAGCCTGATTGAAAAAGCGCAGGCAAACATCGACGAAGAAAAAGCAAAAGCCATGGAACAGAAGATGAAGAAGGCGCAGTTCGACTTCAACGATTATCTGGATTCCATGGAGCAGATGCGCAATATGGGCGGCATCTCCAGCATCCTGAATATGCTTCCGGGCGTCGGCGCAAAGATGAAGGGCCAGGATCTTGAGAGCATGGTGGATGAAAAAGACATGGCAAGAAAGGAAGCTATTGTACTTTCTATGACGCCAAAGGAAAGAGAAAACCCGGATCTCATCAATCCGTCGAGAAAGCAGAGAATTGCAAAAGGCGCCGGTGTTGACATCGCGGAGGTAAACCGTTTCATCAAACAGTTTGAACAGTCAAGAAAAATGATGAAACAGATGACCGGAATGGTCGGTAAGGGTGGTAAAAGAGGAGGATTCAAACTTCCCTTTTAGCATAAAAGAAAAAATATAAATAAATACATGAATTTACAATGGAGGTAAAGAAAAATGGCAGTAAAAATGAGATTAAGAAGAATGGGACAGAAGAAAGCTCCTTTTTATAGAATCGTTGTAGCAGATTCCAGATCCCCAAGAGACGGACGTTTCATCGAGGAGATCGGAACTTACGATCCGAACCGCGAGCCGAGCGCAATCAGCTTCAACGAGGAGGCTGCTAAAAAATGGCTGGCTAACGGCGCACAGCCGACCGAAATCGTTGCCAAACTCTTAAAACAGGCTGGTATCGAGAAATAATTCATACGGGGGTATCTTGTAATGAAAGAACTTATCGAAGTAATTGCAAAATCTCTGGTTGATCATCCATCTGAGGTAGTTGTGACAGAAACCGTCAGCGGTGATGACCTTCTGCTGGAACTCAAAGTAGATCCGTCAGATATGGGAAAAGTCATCGGACGTCAGGGACGCATTGCGAAAGCAATCCGTACGGTTGTAAAAGCAGCTTCCTCAAAGAGCGACAGAAAAGTTGTCGTAGAAATTTTACAGTAAGTAAAAGATAGGAAAAGGAACCGACAGTTGTTGCCGGTTCCTTTCTTTACGCGGGCAACGAGACAAAGTCCGTGCTTGCACGGGACCTTGGCGACTGCCGCGATAACTTGAGAAACTCGCAAAGCGTGTTTCTCAAGTCGCAATACACAGTAGAACTGGTTGGAAAGGGTTTTTGAATGGAAGAATATTTGCAGATTGGCGTAATTACCACAACCCACGGCGTACGCGGTGAGGTAAAGGTATACCCGACGACAGATCCGGAGCGTTTTCTTTCTCTGGACCGCGTTTTTCTCGATACAGGAAAAGAAAAAAAAGAACTCCATGTAACTGGCGTGCGTTTTTTCAAACAGCTTGCCATTGTAAAATTCAAAGGAATTGACAACATCAACGATATCGAACGGTATAAAGGCTGCAGCCTCTATGTGACGAGAGAGGATGCCATTCCGCTGGAAGAGGACGAATACTATATCGCAGACCTGCAGGGAATGCAGATGTACACCGAGGACGGCGAACTGTTCGGCACGCTCCGCGATGTGATGGAGACCGGTGCGAACGACGTCTATATTGTAGATTCGAAAGAGCACGGAGAGGTTCTGATTCCGGCGATCCATGACTGCATTCTGGATGTGGACCTGGATGAGCAGAAGATGACGATTCACCTTCTTCCGGGCCTGATTGACTGATAAAGAGAGTAAAGAACGATGAAATATCATATTCTGACGCTGTTCCCGGAGATGATCGAGCAGGGGCTGCACACCAGCATCCTCGGAAGAGCCATCAACAACGGCTATATTTCCCTCGAGACGACGAATATCCGGGAATTTTCAGCAAATAAATTCAACCGCGTGGACGATTACCCGTACGGCGGCGGTGCGGGCATGGTCATGGAGGCGGAGCCGGTGTTCCGCGCCTACCAGTCGGTAGCCGAAAAGATCGGGAAAAAGCCGCGCACGGTCTATCTGACACCGCAGGGAAAAGTACTGAACCAGACGATGGTGGAAGAGCTGGCGCTTGAGGACGATCTTGTGCTGCTCTGCGGCCACTATGAGGGCATCGATGACCGCGTACTGCAGGAAGTAGTAACGGACTATATCTCGATCGGGGATTATGTTTTAACAGGCGGAGAACTCGGTGCAATGGTGCTGGTGGATGCGGTATCACGGTTTGTGCCGGGTGTCTTAAGCAACGAGGAATCTTCGCAGTTTGAGTCACTGCAGGACAACTTGCTTGAGTATCCGCATTACACAAGACCGGAGACATGGCACGAGAAAAAAGTTCCGGAGGTGCTTCTTTCCGGTGACCACAAAAAGATCGAAGCATGGCGCCATGAGGCCTCTCTGGTGCGGACAGCCGAGCGGCGGCCGGACCTTCTGGAAAATGCATTCCAGATTTCCTGCGCATGCAATGAAAAAGAGGAATCGTCTGCCTGGGCGCACGATCTTTTGGCAGGCATGACACGCTATGGTGTAAGCCTTGATCTCGGACGAAAGAAGATCCGGAAACAGAAAAATCTGTTTGATGACCATGATCTGCTGATTCTGCAGCTTCCGGGAACGCTTGAGGAGGGTATGAAAGCAAAGAGCGAGTATATCCGCAGCTTTGCCGGAAAAGAAACACCGCTGGTGTTTTTGTGCCCGGACGGATTCTCGGAAGAGGAAGAAAAACTCGAAGAGCAGCTGGAAAAAAACGGTTTCCGTCTGGTCGCACGGCTTACCGGCATACCGTCCGCGGACGGCCTGCAGCGGTTTTCTTTCGCGCTTCGCAGTCTGCTGTACAGCGGCGAATGGAAAGTGAAAAAAATACTTGCATCTGCGGATGCATTATAGTATAATGTATCTTGTTGTGAGTAAAGAGATGGTCCGCTGTTGCAAAAAGGCATTAAGAACATCCAGGGTAAAAAAAGGAGATAAAGAAATGAACGACATTATTAAGAAAATCGAAGATGCACAGTTAAAAGCAGAAGCACCGGAGTTCCGCGTTGGTGATACCGTTAAAGTTTACGGTAAAATCAAAGAGGGTAACCGCGAGCGTATCCAGGTATTCGAAGGCGTTGTCCTGAAAAGACAGGGCGGCGGAAGCAAAGAGACCTTCACTGTTCGTAAGAGCTCTAACGGCGTAGGCGTTGAGAAAACATGGCCGGTACACTCTCCGAACGTTGAGAAAGTAGAAGTTATCAGACGTGGTAAAGTAAGACGTGCGAAACTGAACTACTTAAGAGACCGTGTTGGTAAAGCAGCGAAAGTGAAAGAGCTGGTAAAATAATAAGTCGTTAAAAGGATGGCCGGAGGAACATGAGCAATTGTGTTTCTCCGGTTTTGTCTTACGGAGAATTACACTATGGGTATGAATACCAGATATGTAAAAGAATATTTCTACAAGAAAAAGATCCGTTCCATGCTTGTATGGAATCTGGAAATCATCGCAGCGATTCTTCTTGCGGCGGCATTTTCCTGGTTTTTCTGCAGAAGTGTCGTGGTGCAGGAGGGCTCGATGGAGCCGACTCTCGTGCCGGGGGAGCGTGTGCTGATGGACTCCGCCTGGTACCGCTTAAGTTCTCCGAAACGCGGGGATATCATCGCGTTCCGGACGAGTGAGGACAAGAAGGCGAGCATCCACATCAAGCGTGTGATTGCGCTGCCGGGCGAGACGGTACAGATCAAAGACGGGCAGATCCTCATCAACGGGGAAGTCTATAATGAAAAAGATGAATTTCCGGCCATCACAAACGCGGGACTTGCCTCCGAGCCGATCACGGTCGGGAAGGGACAGTACTTTGTACTCGGCGACAACCGGAACAACAGCGAGGACAGCCGCCACAACGGCATGGGACTCGTGGATTCGGACTGCATTGTCGGAAAGCTCTGGTTTACGATTTCGCCGTGGAAGAAAATCGGTTTCGTGTAAACGCAGCATAGAAGGAGAAGAAACATGAATTATCAGTGGTACCCGGGTCATATGACGAAGGCCCGCAGACAGATGCAGGAAGACTTAAAGCTCATCGACCTGATGATTGAGCTGGTCGATGCGAGAGTTCCTGCAGCGAGCCGCAACCCGGATATAGATGAACTTGGAAAGAACAAAGCACGGCTGATCCTGCTGAACAAATCGGACCTTGCCGATGAGCGCGGAAACGATGCCTGGATGGAATATTTCAAGGGAAAGGGATATTCTGTTGTGAAGGTCAATTCCCGTTCCGGAGCCGGCATGAAAGCGATCAACAGCGCCGTACAGGAGGCCTGCAAAGAGAAAATCGAGCGCGACCGCAAACGCGGCATCCTGAACCGTCCGGTCCGCGCGATGGTTGTCGGTATTCCGAACGTCGGAAAATCGACATTTATCAATGCGTATGCGGGCAGAGCCTGTGCGAAGACCGGAAACAAACCGGGCGTCACGAAGGGAAAACAATGGATCCGTCTGAGCAAACAGCTGGAGCTTCTGGACACACCTGGTATCCTGTGGCCGAAGTTTGAGGACCAGCAGGTGGGACTGCATCTTGCGATGATCGGTTCCATCAACGATGAGATCCTGAACGTGGAGGAGCTGGCGCTGTCCGTCATCGATTATCTGACGGCAGAGTACCCGGGAACGCTGGAGAAACGCTTTGGCTTTGAAGGTGTGACGGATCGTGTGGAAATCCTGGGTGAGATTGCGCGTGTGCGCGGATGCCTGAAAAAGGGAAATGAGCTCGATTACGAAAAAGCAGCACGGCTTCTGATGGATGATTTCCGGAGCGGAAAGCTCGGCAGAATCACGCTGGAAAAACCGGAATAAATGGATTTATCAAAATAAAAAATGCGGAGAACAACGATGACAGAGAAAAAACAATCGATATCCGCCATACGGGAAATTTTTGCGGCAGCTTTGGAGACGGAGCTGCCCGCCCTTTATCTGGAATATGAAGAGGATTCCCGTGCCGGCGTACAAAATCTGATTCAAAAATACCAGAAACAGGAAGAGGCCTTAAAAAAAGAGCGCGAGCGCACGGAACAGATGAAGATCTACGAGCACAAATATGAGGATCTTGGCTGGATCTGCGGCATCGACGAGGTCGGAAGAGGCCCTCTGGCGGGCCCTGTGGTCGCAGGTGCGGTCATTCTGCCGCGTGACAGTAAAATCCTGTATCTGAACGATTCCAAGCAGCTGACGGCCAAAAAACGCGACGAGCTGTACGATGTGATCATGCGCGAGGCAGTGGCCGTCGGCATCGGCTATGCCTCCCCGGCGCGGATCGACGAGATCAATATTTTACAGGCAACGTACGAGGCGATGCGGGAGGCTATCAGCAAGCTTTCCGTGAAGCCGGATGTACTCTTAAACGATGCGGTGAAAATCCCGCAGGTGGACATCCGCCAGGTGCCGATCATCAAGGGAGATGCCAAGAGTGTTTCGATTGCGGCGGCAAGTATTGTTGCGAAGGTGACAAGGGACCGCCTGATGGAAGAGTACGACAAGGTGCTTCCGGGCTACGGTTTTGCATCGAACAAGGGCTACGGTTCGGCAGAGCATATCGCTGCTTTAAAAGAAATCGGCCCGTCACCGATCCACCGGCAGTCGTTTATCGGCCATTTCGTGTAAAGGCACCGCATCAAAAAAGGAGAGGGTATCGCATTTGAACCAGCGGGAAGTAGGAACGAGACAGGAGAGCCGTGCGGCAGAATATCTGGAAAGTCTGGGATATCACATCCTGGTGCGGAATTTCCGGTGCCGCTTCGGTGAGATCGACCTGATCGCAAAACAGGACGACACATACATTTTTATCGAAGTAAAATACCGCACCGGCCGGACAGCCGGAGACCCGACAAGCGCCGTGGATGGAAAGAAACAGAAGAAAATTTCAAAAACAGCAGATTACTACCGCATGCTCCACCAGATCCCGATGGATGTGCCCTGCCGTTTCGACGTCGTGGCAGAGACACCGGAGGAGATCCGCGTCTATGCGAACGCGTTTTATTATCAGGGGAGCGGCTGGTAGGAAGGGAGTTTTTATGATACCAATTCAATGGAAACAAAACGATAAAAAAACGATGCATGTCAACGAGGCGGAAAACGGCGTGGTCTATCTGACCTGGCCGGCGATTGAGAAAATTGAGGGCATCCGCCATGCATTTTCCACACGGATCGGCGGGGTGAGTAAGGAACATCTTTCCAGCATGAATCTCAGCTTTTCGCGCGGCGACGATCCGGCGAATGTGCGGGAGAATTACAGAAGATTCTGTGAGGCGGCGGGGTTTGAAGTGGAAAACATTGTTACCTCCGATCAGGCACACACGACGAAGGTCCGTTATGTGACGAAAGCAGACTGCGGCAGCGGCGTGACAAGAGACCGCGATTTTCATGATATTGACGGTATGATCACTGACGAGCCGGGCGTCGTACTTGCGACATTCTATGCGGACTGCGTGCCGCTCTACTTTGTCGACCCGGTGCACCGTGCAATTGGACTTTCACATTCCGGCTGGCGTGGAACGGTCCACAAGATGGGACAGGCAACGCTCGATGCGATGCACGAACGGTTTGGAACAGAAGCAAAAGATGTGATCGCAGCCGTCGGCCCGTCGATCTGCCAGGACTGCTACGAGGTGAGCGGTGACGTGATCGAAGAGTTCCGGGCAGCATTCCCGGAAACACTGCATGAGAAACTGTTCTACGGAAAACCAGATGGAAAATACCAGTTAAATCTCTGGGAGGCGAATCATCAGATCCTTCTTGCAGCAGGAGTGCCGGAGAAGCAGATTCATCTGCCGAACCTCTGCACCTGCTGCAACCCGGATTTCCTGTATTCCCACCGTGCATCGAAGGGAAAAAGAGGAAACCTCGCGGCATTCCTTTCCCTGGTCTGAAAACAGGATCGAAAACAGAATAGAAAGCATCAAAAAACGGACCTGGAAAAAACAGATCCGTTTTTTTTGCTGTATGCATCCGGCGGACACAAAATCGATTATCTGTGTTTTGCCAGCAGCTTATTGATTTTCTCTGTCGTAGACTGTACTTTTGCAACGGATACGTCGTGGTTAAGCGTATCGATGATGCTTGCCATATATTTGCTCATTTCAGCCGGCTCATACCAAGGGCGGGAAACGAGTTCCGGTGTCCGGTAGGTCAGGTCGGTGGTGATGACCTTGCTGATATAGCCTTTCTCATAGTAAGCGTCGAATTTCTCAAGACCGTCGGTGAAGAGGCCGAATGTGGTGCAGACAAAGACATGTTCCGCGCCGCGTTCTTTGACCTGTTTTGCAACGTCGAGCATACTCTCACCGGAGGAGATCATATCGTCGATGATGACAACATCTTTTCCAGCTACGGAATCACCGAGAAACTCATGTGCCACGATCGGGTTCTTTCCGTTTACGATGGTGGAGTAATCTCTTCTCTTATAGAACATACCCATATCGACGCCGAGCACGTTGGAGAAGTATACGGCACGCGCCATCGCTCCCTCGTCCGGGCTGATGATCATCAGATGATCGTTGTCGATCGTCAGATCCGGAACGGAACGAAGAAGGGCTTTTAAAAACTGGTAGGTTGGCATGAAGTTGTCAAAGCCGCCGAGCGGAATTGCGTTCATGACACGAGGATCGTGTGCGTCGAAGGTGATAAAGTTGGAAACACCCATGTTCATCAGCTCCTGCAGAGCAAGTGCGCAGTCGAGAGACTCACGTTTGGTGCGCTTATGCTGTCTTCCTTCATAAATGAAAGGCATGATTACGTTGATCCGGTGTGCTTTTCCCGTTGCAGCAGCGATGATACGTTTCAGATCCTGATAATGGTCATCCGGTGACATGTGGTTCTCGTAGCCGCAGACCTTGTAGGTGATGCTGTAGTTGCAGACATCAACCAGGATGTAAAGATCGGCACCGCGGACGGATTCGTTGATCTTTCCTTTTGCTTCGCCGGAACCGAAACGCGGGCACTCGCAGTCAATCAGAAAAGAATCCTCGGAATATCCGGAAAAGGAAACCCCGTTGCGGCGCTCGGCGAGCTCTTTACGGAACTGAACCAGATACGAATCGACTTTTTTTGCCATTTCCATACTGCCCGGCAGAGCTGCGAGCTTTAACGGGGCGACCGGAATGGAATTTTCAAGTAAATCTAAATTAGCCATACAAACCTCCAGTAATCGACATATTTTACAAAGCTTTTTCTTCCTATTTATATCATCGAAACAAAGGGCGCGTCAAGCAAAAAACGAAAGAATCCTTGCTTTTTGTGCAGGTTGTTGTTATTATAATGAATGAATGTCCGCTGGCTATGCAGAGTTCTGCTGCCTTTCGGACAGAAAATGAAGGAAAAGGAAAGGCCATAACGTAATATCTGTGAAAAACAAAACGAAACACATCATAAAGAAAATAGAACCGGGCAGTATTGCCGAAGAGCTTGAACTGGAACCGGGAGACGAACTGCTTCGTGTCAACGGGGAAGAAATCGAGGACGTTTTTGATTACCATTTCCAGACCAACGACTCCTATCTGGAACTCACGATCCGGAAGAAAAACGGGGAAGAATGGGATCTGGAGATTGAAAAAGAGTACGACGAGGAAATCGGCATCACATTCGAGAACGAGTTCATGGATCAGTACCGTTCCTGCAGCAACAACTGCATTTTCTGCTTCATCGATCAGATGCCGCCGGGAATGCGTCCCACCTTGTATTTTAAGGATGACGATTCACGTCTGTCCTTCCTGCAGGGAAATTATATTACACTGACCAACATGAGCGACCACGATATCGACCGGATTATCCGCTACCATCTGGCACCGATCAATATTTCGTTCCAGACAACGAACCCGGAGCTCCGCTGCAAAATGCTGCATAACCGTTTTGCGGGCAATATCTTTCCGAAGGTCCAGCGCCTTTACGAGGCGGGAATCGAGATGAATGGACAGATTGTGCTCTGCAAGGGATACAACGACGGCGCAGAGCTGGAGCGCAGTATTTCGGATCTGTCAAAATATCTGCCGCATCTGAAAAGTGTTTCGGTTGTGCCGGTCGGACTTTCGAAGTACCGCGACGGACTGGCGCCTCTGGAACCGTTTACCAGGGAGGATGCAAAAGAAGTTCTTGCCACGATTCACAAATGGCAGAAAAAGCTGTATGAACAGTGGGGACTTCACTTTATCCATGCTGGTGATGAATGGTATCTGCTGGCGGGAGAGCCGATCCCGGAGGAGGAAAATTACGATGGCTATATCCAGCTGGAAAACGGAGTGGGAATGCTCCGGCTTCTGGAAGACGAGGTTGCGGAAGAACTTTCGAAACGAGAAGGGGACGACCGTCACCGCCATGTAACGATTGCGACCGGAAAAGCTGCGGCGCCGTCGTTAGAGAAACACATGCAGAAAATTCGTGAGAAATATCCGAATATACAGGCGGATGTCATCACGATTATCAACAATTTCTTTGGAGAATCCATTACCGTATCCGGTCTGATTACCGGAAAGGATCTGATGGAGCAGTTAGAGGGAAGAGATCTTGGCGACTGCCTGCTGCTTCCGTGCAACATGCTCCGTTCGGGAAAAAACGTCTTTCTCGACGATGTGACGGTGGAAGAGGTGGAAGAGCGCCTGAAAACACCGGTACAGATTATCGATGAGCCGGGCAGCGACCTGGTGAAAGCCGTTGTGGAGGAAAACCAGGAGACGATACACAGAAGGAGAACAATGTATGAGCAAGCCGATTGTAGCAATTGTGGGCCGGCCGAACGTGGGTAAATCCACCCTGTTTAATGTATTAGCCGGAGACAATATTTCGATTGTAAAAGACACACCGGGTGTAACCCGTGACCGTATTTATGCCGACGTGGAGTGGCTGAACCACAAATTTACGCTGGTAGACACCGGCGGTATTGAGCCGGAATCCAAAGATATCATTCTCTCCCAGATGAGAGACCAGGCGCAGATCGCCATTGATACCGCAAATGTCATCATCTTCATCACTGACGTCCGTCAGGGCCTTGTAGATGCCGATGCAAAAGTAGCTGATATGCTCAGAAGAAGCCGCAAGCCGGTTGTGCTGGTGGTCAACAAAGTCGACAACTTCGACCGTCAGATGATGGATGTTTATGAATTCTATAACCTCGGCATCGGAGAGCCGCACGCCATTTCCGCATCCGGAAAGCTCGGCATCGGCGATATGCTCGATGAGGTGACAGGATATTTTGATCCGGAGATGGAAAACGAGGAGGAGAGCGAGATTCCGCGCATCGCCATTGTCGGAAAACCGAACGTCGGAAAATCCTCCCTGGTCAACAAACTGTTGGGCTCGAACCGTGTCATCGTATCCGATATCGCCGGAACGACGCGCGATGCGATCGATACCACGATCATGCACAATGGAAATGAATATATTTTCATCGATACCGCAGGTCTTCGAAAGAAAAACAAGATCAAAGAGGAGCTGGAGCGGTACAGCATCATCCGTACAGTATCTGCCGTAGAGCGCGCAGATGTCGTCGTTCTTCTGATCGATGCAACCGAGGGTGTCACCGAGCAGGATGCCAAAATTGCCGGTATCGCCCATGAGCGTGGAAAAGGTATGATCATTGCGGTAAATAAATGGGATGCCTTGGAAAAAGATGACAAGACGATCTACCGCTTTACCGAAAAAGTAAGAAATACATTGGCTTACATGCCGTACGCAGAGCTTCTTTTCATCTCTGCGAAGACAGGACAGCGTCTTCCGAAGCTGTTCGAGACGATCGACATGGTTCTGCAGTACCAGAACCTGCGCGTACAGACCGGTGTCCTGAACGAGATTCTGACCGAGGCAATGGCAATGCAGCAGCCGCCGTCAGACCGTGGAAAACGACTGAAAATCTACTACATGACACAGGTTTCGGTCAAACCGCCGACATTTGTTATTTTCGTCAACGACAAAGAACTGATGCATTTCTCCTATGTTCGATATCTGGAGAATAAAATCAGAGAGTCGTTTGGCTTCCGCGGCACACCGCTGAAATTCATCATCAGAGAACGAAAAGAGAAGGAGCAGTAAAGAGTTATGGTACGGATCATATGCCTTTTGATCGGATACGCATTTGGCCTTTTTCAGACCTCATATATTTATGGAAGGACGAAGGGAATTGATATCCGGGAACACGGCAGCGGAAACGCAGGAACGACCAACGCGCTCCGGACTTTAGGGAAAAAAGCAGGCGCCATCACGCTTGCCGGCGACTGCATCAAATGCATTCTGGCGGTCCTGACGGTACGTCTGATCTTCGGTGCATCGCACCCGGAAATGCTGAAACTGTTGATGGTGTATGCTGCGGCCGGAACGATTCTCGGCCACAACTTCCCGTTTTACTTAGGCTTCCGCGGCGGAAAAGGAATCGCTGCGACCGCGGGTCTGATTATCTCGTTTGACTGGAGAATCACGCTGGTCTGTGCAGCGCTGTTTTTCCTGAATCTTGCAGTAACACACTATGTTTCCCTCGGTTCCATGATGGTTTACGTTGTCTTTTTTGCGATGGCCGTTATCATGGGACAGGCGGGCTGCTTTGCGCTGGAACCGCCGTATCTCTATGAGATGTACGTGGTGATCGCACTTCTTGCCGTGCTTGCCTTCTGGGAGCACCGTGCAAACATCAAGCGTCTCATCGCGGGAACAGAGCGGAAAACGTATTTATCCAAAAAGTCGGAGAAATAAAATATGGCAAAGATTAGTATCATCGGAGCAGGAAGCTGGGGAACCGCCCTCGGCCTCCTGCTCTGCAACAACGGGCATGACGTGACGATCTGCTCGGAAAATGAAAAGGAAATTGAGAGCTTAAAGGAACACAGAGAGCATCTGACGAAGCTTCCGGGCGTAAAACTGCCGGATGAAATGAAGTTCACCTGCGATGTGCGCGGCTCCCTTTCCGGACAGGACATCCTTGTGATGGCAAAAGCATCCCCGTACGTGCGAACCACATGTAAAAAGTATGCGGCGGATATTCCGGACGGCCAGCTCATCGTCAATGTGGCAAAAGGCGTGGAAGCCGATACCCTGATGACGATGTCTCAGATCATCGAGGAGGAAGTGCCGGGAACGAATGTCGTTGTTCTCTCCGGACCGAGCCATGCAGAGGAAGTCGGCCGCGGCCTGCCGACCACGATCGTTGTCGGCGCGCATGACCGCGAGAGCGCACTGTATGTGCAGAATGTGTTCATGAGTCCGGTCTTCCGCGTTTACACAAGCCCGGACATCACGGGAATTGAACTTGGCGGAGCTCTGAAAAATGTCATCGCACTGGCAGCCGGAACGGCGGATGGTCTTGGCTACGGCGACAATACGAAAGCGGCTCTGATTACCCGCGGGATCGCGGAAATTGCACGGCTCGGCACGGCGATGGGCGCCCATGCGGAAACCTTCTACGGTCTTTCCGGTATCGGCGACCTGATTGTAACGTGTGCTTCCGTTCACAGCCGGAACCGGAAAGCCGGATACCTGATCGGCCAGGGCAGAACGATGCAGCAGGCGATGGATGAGGTTCAGATGATCGTCGAGGGCGTCTATTCCGCAAAAGCGGGTCTTACTCTGTCGAAAAAATTCGGAATCGAAACGCCGATCATTCAGGCAGTCAATCAGGTTCTGTTTGAAAACAAAAACCCGAAACAGGCTGTGGATGAACTGATGCAGCGTATGAAAAAAGACGAACTCGCCCCGGATCTCTGGGAGCGGTAAAAATAAGAAACCTGTCACTTCTGTGAAATGATACAGAGACGGCAGGTTCTTTTTTGTGCAGACCGAAATTTTTTCGGCAAAAATACGGAAAAAAGATGACAATACTTTCGAAATCAAGTATAGTAATAGAAAGCGGAAAAATTTTAACTGAAAAGATGCGGAGGAAAATACGGCAGGAGGAAGAAAGAATGAGAGGAGTAGAAACAAGAATTCAGGAAATCCGCCATGCCATTTTTACGGAAGTTGCAAAAATGGCGTATGACGTGAACTCCCCGGTGGAAAAGACGATCGAAGAAATTCCTTACCGTGTAATTCCCGGTGAGGTCGGAAATTTTAGAAATGATGTGTTTCTGGAGCGGGCGATTGTAGGAGAGCGGCTTCGCCTTGCAATGGGACTTCCGTGCAGAAGCGCGGCAGAGCACGCCCCGATCTCGGACAATATCAAACTGGCGGATCAGGCGGAGACATATTATACACCGCCGCTCATTAATGTCATCAAATTTGCATGCAACGCCTGTCATGAAAAACGGGTTCTGATCACGGAGGGATGTCAGGGATGTCTTGCACATCCGTGCGTGGAAGTCTGTCCGAAAAAGGCCATTACGCTGGACCGCACCAATGGACGATCCTATATTGATCAGGATAAATGCGTCAAATGTGGTCAGTGTGCCAAGGTATGCGGATACCAGGCTATTATCATTCAGGAGCGTCCGTGTGCGAGAGCCTGCGGAATGGATGCCATCGGTTCAGATGAGAACGGAAAAGCGGATATCGATTACGAGAAATGTGTATCCTGCGGCCAGTGTCTCGTCAACTGCCCGTTCGGCGCTATTTCGGACAAATCCCAGATCTTCCAGGTAATCCGTGCGATCCAGTCGGGAGAGCGCGTCTATGCAGCGCTGGCACCGGCGTTTGTCGGCCAGTTCGGACCGAAAGTAACGCCTGGAAAACTGCGTGCGGCGATGAAAAAGCTCGGCTTTGCGGATGTCTTTGAAGTTGCGATCGGAGCGGATCTCTGTGCGGCACAGGAGGCAGAGGATTTTGTGAACGAAGTTCCGGAGAAACTGCCGTTTATGGCGACATCCTGCTGTCCGGCCTGGTCTGTAATGGCGAAGAAACTGTTCCCGGATTACGCTAACTGTATCTCGATGGCACTGACCCCGATGACGCTGACGGCGCGTCTGATCAAGAAACACAATCCGAATGCGAAGGTTGTCTTTGTCGGACCGTGTGCGGCGAAAAAACTGGAGGCCATGCGCCGGTCTGTCCGCAGTGAGGTGGACTTCGTTCTGACGTTTGAAGAGATGTCGGGCATTTTCGATGCGCGCCAGGTAGATGTGAGTGCACTTGAGGAAGATCCGGACGGCGTCAGCGATGCATCGGTGGACGGAAGAAACTTTGCTGTCTCCGGCGGCGTTGCAAAATCTGTGGAAAATGTAATCCGTGAAAAATACCCGGACCGCGAAATCAAGATGGCAAATGCAGAAGGTCTGAAGGAATGCCGGAAACTGCTGACAATGGCAAAGGCCGGAAAGTACAACGGTTATCTTCTCGAAGGCATGGCCTGTCCGGGCGGATGCGTGGCAGGAGCCGGCACGATGCAGTCAATCAAAAAGTCGCAGGCGGCAGTCAACAAATATGCGGCGCAGGCAAAACACAAGATTTCCAGCCAGACAGAATATGTAAAAGAACTGGACAAGCTGGTAGACTAAAAAGAACAGCAAGGTGGAGACAAAAGTGAAAAAGAAAAGAAAGATGGGCTTTGCGGCAGCGATTCTTGCAATGGTACTTCTGTTTGCAGGATGCGGCCAGACAGAGACAAAGACGGAGAGCAGCACAGCGGCATCGGAAACAGAAGATGAGACACTGGTCCATGTGCTTGCATTAAAAGGACCGACCAGCATGGGAATGGTAAAAATGATGAGCGATAACGACAGCAAAGAGTCACCTGCGGACACGTTTGAACTTGCCGCTGCCCCGGATGAGGTCAGCGCAAAACTGGTACAGGGAGAGGTGGATATCGCCGCGGTTCCGGCGAACCTTGCAAGCGTACTCTACAACAAGACAAACGGCGGCGTGCAGGTGCTCGCAGTCAATACGCTCGGTGTCCTTTATATCGTCGAGGACGGCGATACCGTACATTCTATTGCGGATCTGAAAGGCAGAACCATTTATGCGGGCGGCAAAGGTGCAACTCCGGAGTATGCTTTGAATTATATCCTCGAAAAGAACGGCCTCGTACCGGGTGAGGACGTAACGATCGAGTGGAAGAGCGAACACGCCGAGTGCGTGGCAGCACTTGCAGAAGATGCCGATGGAATCGCCATGCTGCCGCAGCCGTTTGTAACGACGGCACAGACGAAAAAAGAAACGCTGCGCACCGCACTTGACCTGACCGAAGAATGGAACAAAATCCAGAAGTCCGAAGGAACAGCGGGCACACTGGTGACAGGTGTTACCGTTGTGCGCACTGCCTTTGCCAAGGAGCATCCGGAAGCAGTTGCAGACTTCATGGAAGCTTACCAGGCATCCGTATCCTACGTAACCGAAAACACGGATGAGGCGGCAGAACTGATCGGGGATTATGACATTGTTCCGGAGGCAGTCGCAAAGAAAGCGCTTCCGGCATGCAACATTGTCTGCATCACTGGTGATGAGATGAAAGAGAAGCTTTCCGGTTATCTCGGTGTACTCAAAGACCAGAACCCGGAGGCAGTCGGAGGAGAACTTCCAGGAGATGACTTCTATTATTCCGAATAAAAACAAAAAAGAGAAACAGAGAAAAACGAAGCGCTGGCCGATCGTGTTCTGGCTTATGATCTGGCAGGCGGTAAGCGTTTTTGTCGGGCAGGAGATCCTTCTGGCATCTCCTGCCGCTGTTTTGAAACGCCTTTTTACGCTTGTAACAGAACCGGTCTTCTGGCAGTCCCTGCTGTTTTCCGGAGCACGCATCGGAGCCGGATTCCTTCTTGGTGCGGCGGTGGGAATTGCAGGAGCTGCACTTGCCGGTCGGTTTTCCATTGCAGAAGAACTCCTGACGCCGCTGGTTGCAGCAGTGAAAGCAGTGCCGGTCGCTTCTTTTGTGATTCTGATCCTGATCTGGGTTTCGTCGAAGAATCTTTCGGTTGTGATTTCGTTTCTGATGGTATTTCCGATCCTGTATACAAACACGCGGAACGGCCTGCGGGAACTGGACACAGCGCTTTTGGAGATGACAGACGTTTTTCAGGTTCCGCGGCCGGTGCGGCTGCGCTGGGTGATCCTGCCGCAGCTGTACCCATATATCCGGACGGGATGTTCACTTTCCCTCGGCCTTTGCTGGAAGGCCGGAACGGCAGCAGAAGTAATCGGCATTCCGAACCGATCCATCGGAGAGCATCTGTATCAGGCAAAAATATATCTCGACACACCGGGACTATTTGCCTGGACGGCAGCGATCGTGTACGTCAGCTTCTGTCTCGAAAAAGCTGTTTTAAAAGGAATGGATCTTGCAGAAAAAAGGATGCTGATGATGAAATGAGAGAAGATACGATTGAAATCTGCCATCTGAAAAAAGCGTATGGAGAACACGTTATTTTTTCGAATCTTACGATGGAACTGAAAAAAGGAGCAGTGACCTGTCTGATGGCTCCTTCCGGGGCGGGAAAGACAACCCTGCTGCGGATTCTGGCAGGCCTGGAGCAGGCGGACGGCGGAAAAATCGGGGGACTGGAAGCCTTAAGAAAAAGTATGGTTTTTCAGGAACCGCGGCTGGCAGAAGAACTGACAGCTGCAGCCAATATCCAGCTCGCGGTAAGGCGCCGCATGTTTGGAAAAGAAAAAAGAAGCTTCCGTCATCTTTTGGAGGAGATGGAGGAACTCGGCCTTTCGGGCTGTGAAAACCAGGCTGTATCGGAACTGTCGGGCGGCATGCGCCAGCGGGTGGCGGTTCTGCGGGCCATGCGCATGGACGCAGATTTCCTCCTTTTGGATGAGCCGTTCCGGGGACTGGATGCGGGGACGAAAAAGAAAACGATGAACTATATCCGCAGAAAAGGAAAAGAAAAAACGATGCTTCTGGTCACGCATGATTTAGAAGAAGCCGAAGCAATGGGGGACTGGATCTGCACCTGCAGCAGACTGGATGGTATCCTCGAAATAAAGAGAAACAGAAAAAGCAGCACAGAAATCTGAAATGGAAAGAAACGGATTTTCTGTGCTGCTTTTGCTGTGAATCCGCAGTTACAGCAGGTCATCCGGTATGGAAGCAGAGCGGAGCTGTTCGTCCATCGTGTCGATGAGCGCCATGTCGGCTTCAGAAAGTTCGAAGTCGAAGACATCCGCGTTGGTAAAAATGCGGTCTGGATGTGTCGATTTCGGGATGACACTGATGCCCTGCTGGACGAGGTAGCGGAGACCGATCTGCGCTTCAGTGCGTACATACTTTTCTGCCAGCTGCTGCATAATCTCACGGTTCAGATAAAGACCTCTTGCGAGTGGCGCATACGCTTGAACAGCGATTCCATGTGAACGGCAGAAAGCGATGAGCGGTTTCCGGTTCCAGAGCGGATGACATTCGATCTGGTTGACGGCCGGGATGACGCCGGAAAATTCAAAGAGGGCGGTAAGGTGCGGCTCCTCGAAGTTGCTGACGCCGATCGATTTTGCACGCCCGGATTCGCGGATTTTTTCGAGTGCGCGCCACGTCTCCGGGTAGCAGCCCGGCACCGGCCAGTGAATCAGGTAAAGATCAACGTAGTCGAGACGGAGACGGTCGAGGCTGCGGTTGAAGGCACCTTCGATATCACCGACCCGCTGCGCGGTATTCCATACCTTTGTGGTAATAAAAAAGTTTTCCCGCGGAATCCCGCTTGCGCGGATCCCGCGGCCGATGCTGTCCTCATTTTTATAGGAGGAGGCGGTATCGATCAGACGGTAGCCGTATTTTGCCGCGGTGACAATTGCTTTTTCTGCCTCTTTTTCTGTCGATTTGTAAGTGCCAAGCCCCAGAAGCGGCATCGCTCTGCCGTCGTTCAATGTAATGGTTGGAATAGAAAGTGCCATAAAAACCCTCCGTATCTTGAATCAAAAAAAGATTTTGCCGTATTTCTCTCATAATTATGTTTAGTATAACATGAAAATTTAAAGAAATCAGACCAAATATATTAAAAAAGTTTAACACAATCGGGAAATGAAAAAAAATAACAAGCCATGCAAGAAAAAAGAAGGATGCCAGGACGGCCTGTACGGCGAATTGTACAGAAATTTTGTGGAGGCCGTATTGATTTTGTGCATGAAATAGAGTATAATAAATTTGAATTGATATTTATTTATCATTCCCTGTACAATCTGCAGGACGTTTCAGGAAAACAAAAGCGGACGAAACGGACGGCAGAGCAGAAAAACGGGGACAGAGGAGGCCATATTATGCATTTATTATATGACGAGAATGGAAATCCCATTCCGCACGGAGCTCACGACGAGCACCATCATCACCATGACCATCATCACGAGGGAGAAGACTGCGGACATGCCTGCAATGCATGCGGTTCCGAAGAAAAATGCAAGGACGAGAATCTTGCCCTTTTAACCTATATGCTGCAGCACAATGAACATCACGCAGCAGAACTCGACGAGATGGCCGACAAACTGGAAAAAGCCGGAATGGCGGACGCCGCAAAACAGATCAGGGAGGGAGTATCCGATTTCCAGAAAGGCAATATGCGCCTGTCCCTTGCACTGACACTTGTAAAAGAGCATTTGAAAGAAGTTAAGTAGAGGAGGCGTAAGCTATGTGCCTTGCAACGGTATACAAAAATCCGGAAAACACAGTTGTCTGTAAAAATGTGAGCCGCATCGATGTCGATGGAGAATACGTTCTGATCCGTGACATCATGGGTGAGGAGATCAGACTGCAGGGTAAGATCAAAATGGTAGATCTTGCAAACAGCATCGTAGAGCTGGACTGTGAATGATAATTGGTTGACGGAACCAGTTATTCTATAAAAGCGGTTTTAGGCCCCCGGGCTCTGCAAATCGGAACAAACAGAACAAGCGAACCGGGACTTAGAATAGGAATATATTATATTAAAGCGGAGGTAAATTGAATTATGAAACTTTCAGAAGAGATGAAAAACAAGACCCTTCTGTCTTTTGAGCTGTTCCCGCCAAAGACAGAGAAGGGATTGCAGAATCTGCCGGGTACCATCGACCACCTGATGAAGTACAACCCGTCTTACATTTCCTGTACATATGGAGCAGGCGGCGGAAATGTCGGAGCAAACCGTGAAGTATGTCAGATGATCAAAAATGCCGGAACTACACCGGTTACTCATTTCACCGTTATCAAAAACACAAAAGAAGGAATCAAAGAGCAGCTGGATCAGTATCTGGCTGACGGCGTAGACCATATGCTGGCACTGCGCGGAGATATTCCGCTTGGTGAGACTACAACCTGTGGTGACTTTGACTATGCTACCGATCTTGTAAAATTCGTACGTGATACCTACGGCGACAAATTTGAAATCGCTGTTGCAGGTTCACCGGAAGGCCACATCTCCTGCAGAAGTCTGGAGTCTGATATCGCAGTTCTGAAACAGAAACAGGACAACGGAGCAGACTACATCATGACACAGCTCTGCTGGGATATGGAGCAGTTCAAATACTGGCTGGATGCAATCCGTAAAGCAGGAATCACCATGCCGGTAGACGTTGGAGTAATGCCGATCCTGGATCAGGCCGCTACTATTAACATGGCACTTTCCAGAAACGGCTGTGTGATGGACAGAGAGCTTTCCAGAATGATCTCCAGACACTGGCTGTTCCCGAACCCATTTGCAGCAAAAGATGCAGAAGGAAAACCGTTCGACGTATTCTACGACAAGAAAGTTGCAGAGTTCAAAGAAGAGGGTATCGAATATACCGTAAAACAGATTGATGCATACCGTGCACTCGGTGTCAACGGAATTCATCTGTATGCACTGAATAAATGGAAAGACGTATCTGAAATCATCGACAGATCCGGCCTTTGCACACTGGTTTAATGAATTAATTACTTGAATTTGGGAGGCATCCGATTTTTATGGCACATGTAATAGCTGTCGCCGGAAAAGGCGGCGTTGGAAAAACAACATTATGCGGCTTGCTGATCCAGTATCTCTGTGAGACGGGAAAAGGACCTGTTCTGGCAGTCGATGCGGACGCAAACTCAAACCTGAATGAGGTACTTGGCGTAGAGGTAGAAGCTACCCTTGGAGATATCCGGGAGGAGATTGCCCGTGCAGAGATGGCATCCAAAAACCCGATTCCGGCAGGTATGAGCAAGGCAGATTATGCGGAATTTAAATTTGCAGGCGCTCTGACTGAGGAAGATGATTTTGACCTGCTTGTGATGGGAAGAACACAGGGAAAAGGCTGCTACTGCTTCGTCAATGGACTTCTGCAGAATCAGCTTGCAAAGCTGTATCCGAATTACCCCTTCATGGTTGTGGATAACGAGGCAGGCATGGAGCATATCAGCCGTGGTATACTTCCGGGAATGGATACAGCTATTTTGGTCAGTGACTGCTCAAGAAGAGGAGTACAGGCCGCTGCGAGAATCGCGGAGCTGATCAAAGAATGCGATATGAAGCCGAAGCAGGTAGGACTGATCGTAAACCGTGCGCCGAATGGCGTGTTAAATGAGGGAACCCGTGAGGAAATTGAAAAACAGGGATTAACTCTCCTTGGCGTTGTTCCGCACGATGATCAGGTTTATGAATATGACTGTGACGGAAAACCAACCGTACGTCTGCCGGAAGACTCTCCGGTACGCGCGGCATTAAAGAAAATCGTAGAAAACCTTGATTTATAAAAACAGAGAATCTGCCCTCCGCTTTGTACACGCTGCAGACGGAGGGATATTTCAAAAGTAAAATATCCCCCATGGGAGGATGTTTTTACCATAAAAATATTAAAATACAATCTTGAGGAGGACAAGATGAGCGAATTCAAATTAACAAGCGTAGAAGAATTCGAACAGGCCACGAATGAGCTCCTGGAAAATGGTGCAAAGGTTGGCGCTGACGCATGGCAGTTTCGTGTAAAAAACCAGACCCCGCACTGTAAATTCGGTGAGCAGGGAACCTGCTGCCGTATCTGTACGATGGGACCTTGCCGTATTACACCAAAGGCACCGAGAGGAATCTGCGGATGCGATGTACACGGTATTGTAGGACGTAACTTCCTGCGCTTTACAGCAGGCGGTTCCGCAACACATTCCGATCATGGCCGTGAGATCTGCCACACACTGCATGAGGCTGATCCAAACGGAAACTACAAAGTAAAAGATCCGGAGAAACTGATCCGTATCGCAAAAGAGTGGGGCGTAGAGACAGAAGGAAAAGATATTTACGATCTGGCACATGAGATGTCCGAGCTGGCTCTTTTAGAGTATGGTAAACCGTTTGGAACACAGAGATTCCTGAAACGTGCTCCGCAGCACACACAGGAAATCTGGGAGAGAGAAGAAATCGCACCGCGTGCGATTGACCGTGAGGTTGCATGTTCTCTTCATATGACTCATATGGGATGTTCTTCCCTTCCGGAAGCACTCGTTCGCCAGTCCCTTCGTTCCGGACTTTCCGATGGATGGGGCGGCTCCATGATGGGTACCGAGTTCTCTGACGTACTGTTCGGAACTCCAAAGCCGATCGAAACCGAGGCAAACCTTGGTGTTATGAAAGAAGATGAAGTAAATATCATCGTTCATGGCCATGATCCGTCACTTTCCGAGATGATCTGTGAATACGCAGACGATCCGGAGATGATCGCATATGCAAAAGAAATGGGAGCAAAGGGAATCAACGTGGCAGGTGTCTGCTGTACTTCCAATGAAGTAGCAATGCGCCGCGGCGTGCCGATGGCAGGTAACTTCCTGCAGCAGGAAAACGTGGTACTGACCGGTGCCTGCGAGGCCATCGTTGTTGACGTACAGTGTATTTTCCCGGCCCTTGGACCTTTAAGCAAATGTTTCCATACTAAATTCGTTACCACCAGCCCGATTGCGCAGATGCCGGATGCAGAATACATTCGTTTCAACGCAAAAACAGCAGGTGAGAATGCAAAAGCCATCGTAAAAATGGCAATTGAAAACTTTAAAAACCGGAAACCGGAGCTGGTACATATCCCGCATATGAAGCAGAAAGCAACCGTTGGATACTCTTTTGAGTCCATCATCAAGACTCTGGATAAAGTAACCAATTCCCAGGTTGACCAGACCGGAACTCTGATGCCGCTGTGGCAGTGTGTGGCATCCGGCGTTATCCGCGGTGCAGTTGCCATGGTAGGATGCAACAACCCGAAAGTCCGTCCGGACACCGCTCACATCGAGCTGATGAAGAAGCTGATCGCGCACGACGTTATCATCGTTGCTTCCGGATGCTCTGCACAGGCAGCAGCAAGAGCAGGTCTGATGGACAAACGTGCTAAAGATCTCTGCGGTGCAGGTCTGAAACGTGTCTGCGAGCTGGCTGATATCCCGCCGGTACTCCACATGGGATCCTGCGTTGATATCTCCCGTATGATGGTTCTTGTAGCAGAACTTGCTAAAATCGGTAATGTCAATATTTCCCAGCTTCCGGTTGTCGGATGTGCTCCGGAGTGGATGTCTGAGAAAGCAGTTTCCATCGGAAACTATGTTGTAGCAACCGGTATCGATACTTACCTTGGCGTAGAGCCGTATGTATCCGGATCCACTGAGGTAACAGGACTTCTGACCAACGGTGTCCGCGACTGGGTTGAGGCAGCTTACACAGTAGAAAAAGACATCGACAAGCTGGGCGATGCAATGCTCGCACGAATCGAAGAGAAACGTGCCGCACTCGGCGTATAAAAAGGACAGGGCGGTCCCTGACGTAAAAAGAGACCGCCCTTTTTGAAGTGAAAAGGTGTAAAATGAAAATAGCAGTAACTGGAAAGGGTGGCGTAGGAAAAACAACCATCGCAGCGACCCTTGCAAGACTTTATGCAGAAGAAGGCCATCCGGTTCTGGCTGCAGATGTCGATCCGGATGCCAATCTGGGCCTTGCGCTTGGATTTCCGGAAGAAATCCTCGATTCGATCGTTCCGATTACCAAAATGAGAAAACTGATCGAAGAGCGCACCGAGGCAAGTGCAGACAACCGGTTTTACAAGATAAATCCGAGAGTAAGTGATATCCCCGATAAATACAGCAAAGAGTACAATGGAGTCAAACTCCTGACGCTTGGCACCGTGGAGACGGCCGGAAGCGGCTGTGTCTGCCCGGAGCATGTGATGCTGCGGAGAATCATCAACAGCCTGGTCCTTCACAGAGGGGATGTTGTCATCCTCGACATGGAAGCAGGCCTTGAGCATCTGGGAAGAGGAACGACGGAGGGCATGGATATGTTCATCGTAGTCATCGAGCCGGGTGCAAGAAGTATTCAGACCTATAAGAATGTCAAACGTCTGGCCGAAGAGCTTGGCGTTCATCAGGTTCATGTCGTGGCAAACAAAGTACGCGACGAAAAAGATGAGGCATTCATACAGGACCGTATCCCCCCGGAGGATCTTCTGGGCATGGTCCACTACAACCCGGAAATTATGGAAGCGGACAGGGAAGGTTCGTCTCCATATGATTACAGCGCGGCTGCAGTAGAAGAGATACGGAAAATAAAAACAAAAATCGATAAGTCAAACATGCCTGGCATGGAAAAAGTGTGATAGGAGGAAAAACACATGACATTATTCGAGAGAGTATTTGGCGGAAATGACGCAGTATACGGTCTTACCGAAGCTGCCATTGATGCCGCAATCGCAGCAAACGGAGAGGAAAAAGCAGTCAGCTTCCCGGACACTGCTTACGCACTTCCGTGTTACTATGCTGTAACAGGAGTAAAGGTTACCAACTTAAAAGAGATGAAAGAGGCTCTTGGCGTGGTAAAATCTCTGATGACAAGAGAAAATCAGCTGAATGATGTATTTATGTCCGGTGTTGCAACTGCACTCTGCGCAGAGTTCATCGAGGCAATTAAATACATCGACGGTGCAAAACCATATGATGAGCCGTGCTACGGCCATTTAAGCGATGCCATCATCCGTGAGCTTGGTGTGCCGCTTGTAACAGGCGATATCCCGGGCGTAGCTGTTATCCTTGGAAGCGCTCCGACCGCACAGGAAGGCGTGGATCTGGTTAAGAGCTATCAGGCACAGGGTATTCTTGTAACACTGGTTGGCGGAATCATTGATCAGTGTCAGGAATTAGGATACAAGACCGGCGCAAACGTACGTGTCATCCCGCTTGGAAAAGACGTAACATCTGTAATCCACGTTGTATCCGTAGCAATCCGTGCAGCCCTGATCTTCGGTAACGTAACTGCAGGCGATGCAGGCGCACTGATGACCTACACCAAAGACCGTGTACCGGCATTCGTAAATGCTTTTGCTCCTCTGGATGATGTGATCGTTGCATGCGGCGCTGGTGCGATTGCACTTGGTTTCCCGGTTATCACAAACGATGACAAAGACGTTCCGGCTATTCCGAAGAGTCTCATTATCCAGAAGGACGTTTCCAAATTCAACGCAACTTCTCTGGAAGCCCGCGACATCAAGATTAAAATTACAAACATCGATATCCCGGTTGCATTCGCATCTGCATTTGAGGGCGAAATCATCCGCCGCGGTGATATGCAGGTTGAGTTTGACGGTTCCCGTGTAGACTGTTGCGAGCTGGTTCAGACAAAAGATGCTTCCGAAGTAGAAGATCACAAGATCGAGCTGATCGGACCGGACATTGACGAGTTCGAGGTAGGTTCCAAGCACAGCATTGCATACGTTGTTGAGGTTGCCGGAAAGAGCATGCAGCCGGATTTCGAGCCTGTATTTGAGCGTAAATTCCACAGCTACCTGAACTGCATCGAAGGTGTGATGCATACCGGACAGCGTGATATGATCCGTATCCGTGTCAGCAAAGAAGCTTTCAACGCAGGCTTCCGTGCAAAACACTTCGGAGAAGTTCTGTACGCACAGGTGAAGAACGAGTTCGAGGCTGTTGTTGACAAATGTCAGGTTAAGATCTACACCAATCCGGAAGACTGTACCAAGATCCGTCACGAAATTGCAATTCCGGTATTCGACAAACGTGATGAGCGTCTGTCTACCATGACAGATGAATCCGTACCGGTATACTACAGCTGTATCATGTGCCAGGCATTCTCCCCGAGCCATGTATGTGTTGTTACACCAGAGCGTCTCGGACTTTGCGGTGCTGTTTCATGGCTGGATGCAAAAGCTACCAACGAGCTGGATCCGAACGGACCTTGCCAGGTTATCACAAAAGAAAAAGTAATCGATGAGAGAATCGGTGAGTACGAGGATGTTAACGAGGCTGTTCGTAAACTTTCCCAGGGCGCTCTTGATGATGTATCTTTGTACTCCATCATGGAAAAACCAATGACATCCTGCGGATGCTTCGAATGTATCTGTGGTATCGAGCCGTTCTCCAACGGTGTCTGCATCGCAAACCGTGAGTACGCTGGCATGACTCCTCTGGGAATGACCTTCTCCGAGCTGGCTTCCATGACAGGCGGCGGTGTTCAGACTCCTGGATTCATGGGACACGGCAAACACTTTATCGCTTCCAAGAAATTTATGAAAGCAGAAGGCGGCGTTGCCCGTATCGTATGGATGCCGAAAGAGCTGAAAGAGCAGGTTGCAGAGAAACTGAATGAAACAGCAAAAGAGCTGTACGGTATCGACAACTTTACCGATATGATCGGTGACGAGACCATCGCAGAAGATCCGGAGACACTGGTTGCATTCCTGACCGAGAAAGGTCATCCGGCACTTGGCATGGATCCAATGATGTAATTCGTATTTTACAGGCTTATCCTGTGAAAGAATAAGCAGACCGGCATGGCTTGGGAGGGGATTCCAAAGCGGAGGAGGAAGCCCTTTCCGGCACATGCCGGCAGCTGTAAAGTGATTTTCTGGAAAAAAACGGCTGACGAAGAGAAAACGGATACTTTTTGTCAGAAAATCTTGGAAAATATCCTGGTAAATCTTGCATTCTCCGGGAAAAAACGTTAAAATAATAACAGGTGTGTCCATGAAGCGGAATCATGGAGATATGCCTGTATGGAATTTATTTTTAAGGAGGCTTTTTTTATGCCGTTTAATCGCAAACCACAAAAGTTTAATGCAGCAATTAAATCCGTTGTAATCGGCAGCGGAGACAAAACCGTAACTCTTGGCGGAGAAAACGTATTACCATTCTATGCTTTCGACGGTGAAATCAAAAACGGACCGAAGGTCGGCGTTGAAATCACAGACCTTGGTATGGAAGGAGAACCGGAAAGCGTAAAAGCATACTATGAAGGTGCAGCTACCATGGGCGAGATTGCAAAAAAAGCAGCAGCTATGGAAGGTGCAGATTTCCTCTGCCTTCGTCTGGCAGGCGGAGACCCGAACGGTCTGAACAAATCGGTAGAAGAACTCATTGAGACAGTCAAAGAGGTTGCTGATGCCGTTGACGTGCCGCTTGTTGTAGAAGGATGTAAAAACGTTGAGAAGGATTCCGAACTGCTCACAAAAGTAGCAGAGGTCCTTCAGGGAAGAAACGTTCTTGTTATGTCCGCAAGAGAAGAAGATTACAAGGCAGTTGGTGCAGCCGCAGGTCTGGCATACAGCCAGAAAGTCGGCGCTGAGTCCGCTGTAGATATCAACCTTGCAAAACAGCTGAATGTTGTTATGACCCAGCTCGGTGTCAGCGCGGACAGCATTGTTATGAACGTAGGTTCTGCAGCAGTCGGATACGGATATGAGTACGTAGTATCTACACTGGACCGTATCAAAGCAGCAGCATTATCCCAGGACGATAAAATGCTGCAGATGCCAATTATTACTCCAATCGCTTCTGAGACATGGAATGTAAAAGAGGCAATGGCAACAGAAGAGGAATCTCCGGAATGGGGAAATCAGGAAGTACGAGGAATCTCTATGGAGATTCAGACAGCAGCCGCATCTCTGGCTTCTGGTTCTGATGCAGTTATCCTCAAACATCCACAGTCTGTTGCAACCATTTCCAAAATGATTCAGGAACTGATGTAATCAGTACGTAAGGAAGAGATTAGGAGGATAAAGAATTATGGCATTATCAGGTATTCAGATTTTTAAAATGACCCCAAAGAAAAACTGTAAAGAGTGCGGATGTCCGACCTGTATGGCATTCTCCATGAAGGTTGCACAGGGCGCTATGGATATTTCAGCGTGCCCATATATGTCTGACGACGCTATGGCACAGCTTTCCGAAGCTACCGCACCGCCAATGAAGACCATCAAAGTCGGAACCGGCGACAGTGAGTACACCCTTGGCGGAGAGACGGTTCTCTATCGTCATGAGAAAACATTTGTAAGCAAAACCCGTTATGCAGTATCTCTCTGCAGCTGCATGTCTGACGAAGAGATCGACGCAAAACTGGAAGAAGACAAAAAAGTTGATTACGACCGTATCGGTGAGCGTATGTGCGCAGAGATGCTGTATGTAAACTATGCCGGAAATGGCGTAGACAAATACGTATCTCTTGTAACGAAAGCAGCAGCAACCGGAAAAGTTCTGGTACTTGGCTGTGAGGACGCAGAAGCTGCAAAAGCTGCTCTGGAAGTATGCAAAGCAGGCAAACCGATCCTGAATGGTGCAAATGCATCCAATTATGAAGAGATGAGCAAACTTGCCACAGAGGCAGGCGTTGTTCTCGGCGTAAGTGGCGCAAACATTGATGAGCTTCACGACACCGTAGAAGCAATCGAGAAACTCGGCAACAAGAACCTTGTTCTTGATACCACAGAAGCGACCATCAAAGAGACCTTTGCTACTACCGTACAGGTAAGACGTGCATCCTTAAAGGATACAGACCGTACCTTTGGTTATCCGTCTATTGTAAATCTGGCAAAAATTGCACAGGGCGACAGATATATGCAGCAGGCACTGCTTTCCCTGTTCACCATGAAATACGGTTCCATTATTGTTCTTGAGGAAATGGGATACGCAGAGGCACTTCCGGTATTCGGACTTCGCCAGAACGTATTTACCGATCCGCAGAAACCGATGAAAGTAGAGCCGGGCATCTACCCGCTGAACGGCGCAGATGAAAATTCGATCTGCCTGACCACAGTAGACTTTGCTCTGACCTATTTCCTGGTATCCGGAGAGCTCGAGAGATCCGGAGTTCCGGTAAACCTTGTAATCAACGACGCCGGCGGACTTTCTGTACTGACATCCTGGGCAGCAGGTAAATTCTCCGGTAACTCTATCTCCAAATTCTTCAAAGAGAATGTAGAAGATAAAGTAAAATCCAGAAAAGTTATCATTCCTGGTAAAGTAGCCGTATTAAAGGGCGACATTGAGTCCAAACTTCCTGGATGGGAAGTAATCGTTGCTCCGCTTGAGGCAGTTCAGCTTGTGAAATTCATGAAAGATCTGCAGGCAAACGGAGAACTGTAATACATAAAAATTCCGGGAGGAACTCCAGACAAGCGGAGTTCCTTCCGTGAAAAAAATAATTATGGGGGATTCCCAAAAGAAAAGGAGAAGAGATATGGCAAAATTTGTAACCATCGGCGAAAGACTTTCCGTTACAGCTCCTACTGTAAACAAAGCATTCGCAGCAAGAGATGAAGAGCCAATTTTAAAGAGAGCAAAACAGCAGCTGGATGCTGGTGCCGTTTACCTTGATGTAAACATCGGACCGGCTGAGAATGATGGAGAAGACATCATGAAATGGGCTGTTGAGCTGCTGCAGAGCAATTTTGACAATGTTCCGCTGGCTCTGGATACATCCAACAAAAAAGCAATTGAGGCTGGTATCTCTGTATACAACCGTTCCAAAGGAAAACCGATCGTAAACTCTGCAGATGCTGCAGGAAGAATCGAGTACGTTGACCTTGCGGCTGCAAACGATGCAATCGTTATTGCACTTTGCAACGGCGAAGGAATTGCAAAAGACAACGACGAGCGTATGATGTACTGCCAGACCCTTCTGGAAAGAGGTATGGAGCATGGTATGGAGCCGACCGATCTGTGGTTTGACCCGCTGTTTCTGGTTGTAAAAGGAATGCAGGACAAACAGATGGAAGTTCTTGAGTGCATCAAGATGTTCAGTGATATGGGACTGAATTCTACCGGCGGACTTTCCAACAACTCCAACGGTATGCCGAAAAACATCCGTCCGATCATGGATTCCGCACTTGTAGCTATGGCTATGATGCAGGGTCTGACCAGCGCCATCGTTAACCCGAATGACCTGAGACTGATGGAGACCATTAAATCCTGTGACGTATTCAAAGGCAACACTCTGTACGCAGATTCTTATCTGGAGCTTTAATCTTTAAATCTCGCAGGTTTTCCCCTGATGGTGCCGTAGCGTTTGCGAAAACCTGAGGCACCATCAGGGGTTTTTCTATCTAAAAGCGGAAAAATAAAAAAACAGCGGAGAATATATACGACTGGGGGATTTACAGATTATGGCAAAAGTAACCTTTCGATTTGAAGAGGGAGAACCGGTAGTCACCTACGCAACCGAGGGTGAGCGCCTTCTTGAAGTAGCGCAGAAGAGCAATGTGCCGATCGATGCACCGTGTTCCGGAAACGCATCGTGCGGTAAATGCCGCGTTCGTCTTGTGAGCGGTGAGCTGGATTCCAAAATAACCCGCCATATTTCTGAGGAAGAATATCAGAATGGCTGGAGACTGGCGTGCGTCAGCACCGTCAAAGGCGATGTTGAAGTGGAAGTGCCGGACATTGCATCCGCTTACCGGAGCCGCATGAAAGTGGCAGACCTTAGTTCACCGAGTGAAATTGCAATTTTTGAAGATACGAAAAAGAAAATTACAGACGCCGGTCTGGAGCTGAAAAACAGCATGCAGGTGATTACAATCTCAATGGAAGAGCCTACTCTGGATGATACGATGCCGGATAACGAGAGAGTAACCTGGGCTGTACAGGCAGCGACGGGGCTTGACCGGGTACGGATTCCGTACTCTGTACTGAAAAAAATGCCGGATGTCCTTCGGGAATCCCATTTTCAGGCACAGTGTGTCGTCCGGGTTACGCCAAATGACGTCTTTTTATACGATATGCTTCCAATGGAAGCAAAAGCAGTTGTCGGCGGTCTCGTTGTCGACATTGGAACAACGACAGTTTCTGCACTGATCGTGGATATGCTGAGCGGAGAAATCCTGGCAAAAGCCTCTTCCGGAAACGGACAGATCCGGTATGGTGCGGATGTTATCAACCGTATCATTGAATCCCAGAAACCGGGAGGCCATGAAAGACTGCAGAATGCAATCATCAAAGAAACCTTAAACCCGATGATCTCCAACATGTGCCGTGCAGCGAAAATCAGCAGTCAGCAGATTTACCGTGCGGCGATTGCCGGAAACACTACCATGGAGCATCTGATGATGGGCATCAATGCAGATCCGCTTCGGATGGAGCCGTATATTCCGGCCTTCTTTAAGACAAACTCACTGTTTGCATCGGATGTCAATCTTGCGATTCATCCGGACGCCCATATCATTCTGGCACCGAACATCGGAAGCTATGTGGGCGGAGATATTACTGCCGGCGCGTTGGTCAGCATGATCTGGAACCGGCCGGAGATGAGTCTTTTTATTGACCTTGGTACCAATGGCGAGCTTGCATTTGGAAACTCTGACTTTATGGTAAGCTGTGCCTGCTCGGCCGGACCGGCCTTTGAGGGCGGCGATATCAGCTGTGGCATGCGTGCGACCGACGGTGCGATTGAAAAATGTACGATTGATCCGGAGACGATGGAACCTTCGTACCATGTTATCGGAGATGAGGGTACGAAACCGATCGGCCTTTGCGGTTCCGGTATCATCGATGTGATTGCGGCGCTGTTCCGCGCGAAGATGGTCAATCCGAAGGGTAAATTTATCCGTGAGGGAAAACGGATCCGCCACGACAAATATGGCATGGGAAGCTATGTCATTGCGTTCGAGGAGGAGGCTGGAAGTGTCCGCGATGTTGAGATTACCGAGGTCGATATCGACAACTTTATCCGCGCCAAGGGCGCGATTTTCTCAGCGATCCGTACGATGCTGAACTATCTGGATATGGATGTTTCCATGATCGAGGAGGTTTACGTAGCGGGCGGTATCGGAAGCGGCATCAACATGAAAAATGCCGTTACCATCGGTATGTTCCCGGATATTCCGCTGGAAAAATTCCATTACATTGGTAACTCTTCCCTGACCGGTGCGTATTCAATGCTTTTATCGACAGCAGCAGAGAAGAAAACGTATGAGGTTGCCCGGAACATGACATATCTGGAACTCTCTACGGTACCAACCTATATGGATGAATTTGTAGCGGCGTGCTTCCTGCCGCACACAGACACGACGATGTTCCCGTCTGTGGAAGCATAAAACGGAAGCAGAACTTTCTGTTACGATTCAAGGTGAAACACATGTGGTTTTGCTTTGAATTGTGGCGAACCTTTTTGAGAGGAATTGGATTTACATGGCAGTAGACTTAAATTACGAAAAAGACAGCAAAGAGCGTATTCCGTATGAGCATTATCTGGAAGTGTATCAGAATGCAGATCCAAGAGAGATTTCCAGCCGGTGCGACGTTCCGTATGATGCGGAAAAACAGGAGTTTACCGTTTCCCTGATGGGTGTTTCCTACCGGATTTCGTGGCCGGAGTACAACGTATTTCATATTGGAGATGATGGAAGCGTTTCGCCGATAATTGGCTGGTATCCACTCGAGAAAAAACCGAATGCAAAAATTTTGGTATTGCGTTATCTGACAGAGGGCGGAGCTGCTCCGTCTACCGGAAAATTTTTGACGTACCGGGAGATTCCGTGGGGAGAAGTTTATTTTAAACAGTTCCAGGGAAGATGCCTGTTCCGTCTTGCGTTTGGCTTTGGCGGAAAGCTGGATGCATTCCGTGAGATCATGGAACGTGTCGGCGCTCAGGCGATTTCATCCGGTGATGTCGGATATGAGCTGGAGTTTATGAAAGGGCTTTTTGTACGACTGATTTTATGGGCAGGAGATGATGAGTTTCCGCCGTCCGCGCAGATCCTCTTTTCGGACAATTTCCCGGCTGCATTTACGCAGGGAGAGGATATGGCGGTTGTGGGAGATGTCACAATTGATATGCTGAAGGCTCTGGCTGCAAAATAGTTATGGTTTGAGGCCATCAGGATGGCTTCTGGATCGAAAAAAATAAGCGGAGGAAAATAACATGGGATTTTCAACAGTACCTTGCAATGAGTTTGTAGACGTGCTCGGTTCCAAAGCACCGGTTCCGGGCGGCGGCGGAGCTTCTGCACTGGTTGGCGCTGTCGGCACAGCGCTTGGCAACATGGTTGGTGCGCTGACAGTAGGTAAAAAGAAATATGCGGATGTCGAAGAGGAAATGAAAGAGCTGATGGCGAAAGCAACCACGCTTCAGGACGAACTGCTTCACCTGATCGAGCGCGATGCAGAAGTGTTCGAACCGCTCTCCAAAGCATACGGCATGCCGCGCGAGACAGAGGAGGAGAAGGCAGAAAAAGCAAGAGTCATGGAGATTGTGCTGAAGGATGCCTGCTCTGTTCCAATGGAAATTATGGAAAAATGCTGCGAAGCAATCGACCTGATCGTAGAATTTGCAGCAAAAGGTTCTGCACTTGCGATCAGTGACGCAGGTGTTGGCGCAGCATTCTGCAAAGCAGCCTTAGAGGGTGCTTCCCTGAATGTATATATCAACACGAAATCTATGAAAAACCGGGAATATGCAGAAGAACTAAATCGAAAATGTGATGAAATGCTTGCGGTCTATACCGTAAAAGCAGACGAGATTTTCCGGAACGTACTGGGAAGACTGAAAGCCTGAAAACAAACGGCCAGAGAAACTTCCCGGCAGCAAGCGGGTTGCAAAAGGAGTTCTCTTTGACCGAAAAGAAAAGCGGAGGATAAAAAAATGGCAAAACAGTTATTAGGAAAAGAAGTAACAGCAGCATTAAATGAGAAGATCAAAGCAAATGTAGCAGAGCTGGAAGCAAAAGGAGTAAAACCGACTCTCGGAATCATCCGTGTCGGAGAGAGAGAGGATGACCTTTCCTACGAAAGAGGAGCAACCAAACGCTGTGAGACCTTAGGCGTTGCATACGAGAAATTCCTTCTCCCGGCAGACGTTACCCAGGAAGAGCTGATGGCTACCATCGATAAAGTAAACAAAGACGATTCCATCCACGGCGTTCTGATTTTCCGTCCGCTTCCGAAACATCTCGATGAGGCAGCAGTCATCAAAGCACTCTCCCCGGAGAAGGACGTAGACGGTATCACAGACGGTTCCATGGTAGGCGTATTCGCCGGAACAAAACAGGGCTTCCCGCCATGTACTCCGCAGGCCTGCATGGAGATCCTCGACCACTACGGCATCGACTGCACCGGTAAAAAAGCCGTTGTCGTAGGCCGCAGCCTCGTTGTAGGAAAACCGGCAGCCATGATGCTGTTAAAGAAAAACGCAACCGTAACCATCTGCCATACCAGAACGAAAGACATGCCGTCTGTAGTTAAAGAGGCAGATATCGTGATCGTAGCAGCAGGCCGTGCAGGTGTTGTAGATGATACTTACCTGTGTGCAGGCCAGACCGTTATTGATGTCGGAATCAACGTAAACGAAGAAGGAAAACTCTGCGGAGACGTTGCATACGCAAAAGCTGAGCCGATCGTTGAGGCAATCACACCGGTTCCAGGCGGCGTAGGATCCGTTACCACATCTGTTCTGGTCGGCCATGTGGTAGAGGCTGCCATGAGAAAAAACAGCTGATCATAGGCTGAAGATAAGAAAGTGACAGAAAAAAGGCACTGTGCGTCCGAAAAAAGGGCGGCGGTGCCTTTTTTGCGTGCGCGGCAGTGCAGTTTTGGTGATAGGAGAGGGGGCCGGCTCATAGAATATAACAGTACATAGCAACAAAGATCAAAAGGGGGACAATAGCGCATGGATGCATATTCAGTATACCGCGATATTCAGAAACGAACGAAGGGCCAGTTCCTGATCGGAGTGGTGGGGCCTGTACGGACGGGAAAGTCCACCCTGATCCGCCGTTTCCTGGAGGTGCTGGCACTGCCGTATCTTTCGGAAAAGGAACAGGCGGAGGTACGGGATGCCCTGCCTTTAAGCGGGGAGGGAAAGACGATCACAACGGTGGAGCCGAAATTTGTGCCGAAAGACGCCGTGGAGCTGCAGCTTGGGGAGGGCGATCCGATCCGGCTGCGACTGATCGACTGCGTCGGCTTTCTGGTGCCGGACGCGGCGGGAAATCTGGAAAATGAGAAGGAGCGGATGGTGAAAACACCGTGGTCCGAGCAGGCGATTCCGTTCCGGGAGGCGGCGGAGATCGGTACGAAGAAGGTGATCGCAGAACATTCCACGATCGGTCTTATGGTGACGTGCGACGGATCGTTCGGCGAGCTGCCGCGGGAGAATTTTCTGCAGGCGGAGGAACGGACCGTTGCGGAGCTCAAAAAGCAGGGAAAGCCCTTCCTGATTCTTGTGAATGCGAAAAAACCGTACCGGGAGGAGACACAGCGGCAGGTAAAGGAGCTTGAAACAAAATTCGGCGTGGCAGCGATGGCGGTGAACTGCGACCAGCTCCGCAAAGAAGATATTCTGCATATGCTCGAAAAGGTGCTGTATGAGTTCCCGCTTCAGCAGATGGAATTTTATATTCCAAAATGGGTGGAGCTTCTTGCCGATGACCATCCGCTGAAGGCAGAGCTGCTGCAGAAGATCCGTGAGATGTGCAGGGAAAAGACGCGCCTGAAGGATGCAGTGGGCGGAAAAACAGCGATTGCCAGTCAGTATGTCAGCCAGACACTGCTGCAGTCGATGGATCTTGCGAGCGGTACGGTGAAGGTGCGGATTGAGGTGAAAGAGCAGTATTATTATGAAATGCTGAGTGTACTTGCCGGCGTGGAGATCAAAGGCGAGTATGATCTGGTGCAGACGATCCGCGAGCTGTCGGCACAGCGGGAAGAGTACCGCAAGGTAGAGGACGCGATTCATGCGGTGCGCGGATGCGGCTACGGCGTCGTGATTCCGGGGAGGGAGGAGATTCAGCTGGAGGAGCCAGCCGTGATCCATCAGGGAAACAAATACGGCGTGAAAATTAAATCGGTGAGCCCGTCGATTCATATGATCAAGGCCAACATCGAGACGGAGATTGCGCCGATCGTCGGAAGTGAGCAGCAGGCGGAGGATCTGATCGCCTATATCAAAGAGAGCGCAAAGAGCCCGGAGGGAATCTGGAATACCAACATTTTCGGCAAATCCGTCGAGCAGCTCGTTGACGACGGCATCCGCAGCAAAATCGCCCAGATCACCGAGGACGGCCAGGCAAAACTCCAGGATTCCATGCAGAAAATTGTCAACGACAGCCGGGGCGGAATGGTGTGTATTATCATTTAATACAAAAGCTGTTCGAATATTTTTGAGTAATTGTGCAATAATACTTGAAAAGCGAACAAAAATAGCGTATAATCCGAATTGTGAAAAGAAAAGAAGAAAAATGTAATTTCCTGGAATGTTCGATGATCTCATTATTTTGAACCTACATTTACTTTAAACGGGAGGCTTATTATTGTCATGTGGATGTCAGGCCACCCTGGAAACAGACGTCAGTGGAAGGCAGAAATGATGACTGCGGCTACCCACCTAGCTTGCGTTGCTAGGAGTCAAAGTATGGGAAACGGCATTCCGGGGTTACAAAAGAGAAAAAAGAGAATCATGAAAATGGTTCTCTTTTATACGTTACATACAACCAAAAGGAGAAGGAACATGAAAAAACAGGGTTTTGGAACAACAAAAGACGGAAAAGAAGCATTGCTCTACACGCTCTCCAATAAAAACGGAATGGAAATCAGCGTAACCGATTACGGCGCACATCTGGTATCGGTTCTCGTTCCGGATAAGGATGGAAAGAAGAGAGACGTTGTCCTTGGATTTGACTCCGTAACCGGCTATGAGACCGACGGAAGCCATTTTGGAGCCACCATCGGAAGAAACGGAAACCGTATCGCGGGAGCAGCATTTGAACTGCACGGAAAAACATACCAGCTGGCAAAAAATGAGAACAACAACAACCTGCACAGCGGCCCGGACGGATACGATTACCGCCTCTGGAACGTAGAAGAGGCGGATGACAGCGCCGTTACTTTCGTTCTGATGAGCCCGGACGGAGACCAGGGATTCCCGGGAAACTTTGAAGTGTCCGTTACGTATACCCTGACCGATGAGAACGCCGTAGAAATCCACTATGAGGGAAGCTGCGATCAGGATACCGTTGTCAACATGACAAACCACAGCTACTTCAACCTGGCAGGCCACGATGCCGGATCTATTGAGAACCAGACACTTGTCTTAAAAGCGGAGCAGTTCAGCCCGGTGATCGATTCTGCATCCATCCCGACCGGCGAGCATGCACCGGTACAGGGAACCCCGATGGATTTCACCAGCGAGAAAGCAATCGGAGCAGAGATCGAAGCAGATTTCGAACAGCTCAAACTGACCGGCGGCTACGACCACAACTTTATCCTGGACAAGGCTGTCGAGGGAAGCATTGAGCTGATGGCAGTCGCATCCTGCAAAGAGAGCGGCATCACCATGGAAGCCTTCACGGATCTGCCATGCGTTCAGTTCTACGCCGGAAACTTCATTGCTCCGGTTACCGGAAAGAATGGGGTATTCTATGACAAACGCAACGGCTTCTGCCTGGAATCTCAGTATGTGCCGAATGCCATCAACCAGGAGGGTGAGGAGAAACCGATCCTCGAGGCAGGCGATACTTACGACACCACAACCGTATACAAATTCATTTTCTAAGATCCTATTTTATAGCAATCCTCGAAAATAATGCAAAAAATTCAGCACCGCAGAGCGTGAATTACTGCGTCACAGATTTTCGTCGTACCTCGGTACGCCTTCAAATCTGTTCCTTGCAATTCGCGCTCTGCAGCACTGCCTTTTTTGCATTATTTTCGGGTCTTGCTATAGAAACAGCATAAAAAAGCTCCCTTCCTGCAGCGTCCTGTGAAAACAGGAGCGCAGGCGGGGAGCCTTTTTATGGGAAAATATGCAGAAAACGAATTCTGAAAAAACAGAAAAAGAAAAGACCCTGTTTTCGAATCCAACAGAATCTTACCAGTTATGTCATATTCTTTTCAGAGGTGGGTAACCGCTTCGCCATCTGAATCAACCTGCAAGCGGAATAGCAGACACCTTTAAGCGGAGGATGGCGCCTGACTAAGAACAGGCGAAACCAGAATCTGAAACGGTTTACCCGGCCGTTTAATGCAATGCATAAATCTCGCTCGAAGGTTTCTAAAAATCTAATCGAAAATTTTCAGACATTCCATATCCCATAATAGTCTTTGAATGGAAGCTTTCATCGGAAGCATCAACCCTATGCATACAGAGCAGGTTTCCTGACTTACAGATCATCGTTCCACATTCCTTCTCATATGTTGCGGACATACAATGGATTTGTTATGCTTCACTCCCTGATTACAGTGACCGGATCGCCCAGGAATCTCACCTGAATTCCCTCTCTCACCAAAAGACGGATCTTCTTTTGATGCACTCTGGATGTTGATATGAAATTTATACACAACCGTACTATATACCATAGGGCGGTATTTGTCAAGGAAAAATCGCAAAAAGAAAAGGAATCGGACAAAAAGCCGTGTGCATAGAATGAGATATGAAGAGAAAAAATGATAAATTGGAATTGATACTGTTAGGAGTGGGGATTCTCCTGCTGCTGTTATTGTTTGTTGTGAAGCGCCGTCTGGATGCGCCGGAAGAGACAGCGACAGCAGAAAGCAGGACGGAGACGATGGAAGGCAAAAAGCAGGAGGAGACGATACAGAACATGGAACAGGAAAACGCGGCTTTTCTGAACAGTAAAAAGGAAGAACAAAAAGAAACAACGGCAGCCGGACCGGTGCAGATCCGTGTCCTTCTGACAGACTGCGGAAAGCTGGGATACGCACAGAAACAGGTGTCCCTGCGTGGAAACGCAAGCCTTTCCATGAACGACGGCGCATACATAGCTTCCCCGCAGGAGACGATCTGTGTGACGGAACAGGAATGCGGGGAAGTTGTGCATGTGGTGCCGGCCGATGAGACGGCGGGAACGGCGGTTTCCCTTACGGGAAAGCCGGAGGACGAGACGGTTTATCCGGGAAGTTTTGTCATCTATAAAAGCGAAGAGGGACTTCTCGTTGTAAATGAACTTGATCTGGAAATGTATCTTCGGTATGTCGTGCCGAGTGAGATGCCGTCCTCCTATGAAAAGGAGGCATTAAAAGCACAGGCGGTCTGTGCGAGAACGTATGCGTGTGCCAGGATTCGTGAAAAAACGTGGGAGAACTACCACGCGGATGTAGACGACAGCGTGGAAAGCCAGGTCTACCACAATATGGAAGCGCAGCCGGAGACAGACGCTGCGGTGGCGGAGACAGAAGGAAAAATCATCACCTGCGGCGGGGAACCAATTCAGGCGTATTTTTTCTCAACCTCCTGCGGGAAGACGAGTACGGATGAAGTGTGGAATACGGCGGAGACGGCAGAATATCTGAAGAGCGTGACGGTAGGCGGGGAGAAGCAGGAACCGGAGACGGAGGAGGCGTTTGCATCGTTTATCACCAAAAGGGACAGCACAAGTCTGGAAGTGGAGGACGGCTGGTACCGCTGGCAGGTGACGATTCCGGCGGATGTGCTGTCAGAACGGGCAGCGGATCAGAAAATCGGGGAGATCACGGGGATTGAGGTGCGGCGGCGGTCAGAGGGAGGTGCGGCAGAAACCGTCCGTATCGAGGGAGAAAAAGGATCCATGGAAATCGAGGGAGAGTATCAGATCCGAAAGTTCCTCTCGGCGAAAGGCTGGCCGATTCAGAAAAATGACGGAACTGTAAGCTGTGAGATGGAGCTGCTTCCGAGTGCCTGCTTTATCGTGGTTCCGGAAAAAGAAGGGGAAACGGCTGTCTCCTTTACATTTTACGGCGGCGGCTACGGCCACGGCGTCGGCATGTCACAGAACGGTGCGAAACATCTGGCAGAGCAGGGAAAATCGTATGAGGAGATTCTCCGCTATTTTTACCAGAACATCGAAATCGGCGACTGCCGTTCCCTTTTTTAAAAAAATCACCGAAAACAGATTTTTTGTGCTATAATGGGCGAAAGTGAAAAACAGTTAGAAAATGACGAGGAGAGAAACATGGCGACAATCAAGGACATAGCGGCACGCGCCGGCGTTACGGCGACGACGGTTTCCCGCGTGATCAACAACCGCGGATACATCAGTGAAGAGACAAGAAAAAAAGTAACGCAGGCGATGCAGGAGATGAATTACCAGCCGAATGAGCTGGCGCGTTCCCTGGCAAAAGCGCATTCCAATACGATCGGGGTTATCGTTCCGCACATCTCGCACCCGTTTTTCAGTAAAATGATCAGTGCACTCGAGAGCGCGGCGGCAAAGCGGGGCTACAAGATTCTGCTCTGCAACTCGAAAGATCAGCCGGAGAAAGAAACCGAATATCTCGATATGTTCATCTCCAACCGTGTAACCGGCGTTGTGATGGCAAGCCGCGATGTGCAGATTGAAAAGTTTCATGATCTGAAAATTCCGATCGTCAATTTCGAGCGAGAGGAAAATACGGAGGCCATTACAATCCAGTGTGACAACGAGCAGGGAGGAGCGCTTGCAGCATCGCATCTTGCGGACTGCGGCTGCCGCCATCTGCTTCATTTCGGCGGAATCGTCGGAAGAGATATGCCGGCGGACCGGCGTGCGGATGGATTCCTGCGCGTCTGCCGGGAGCGGGGGATTGAAGGGGAAGTTCTTTTGAGTGACCGCTTAAGCTACGGCTCCATGCACTATGAATCCTATATTGAAAAGGGCCTTCTGGAGCACCCGGAGACGGACGGCATTTTTGCAAGCAGTGACCTGATTGCCGCACAGGTACTCCAGCGCCTTTACGCCATGGGAAAACGGGTGCCGGAGGATATTAAAGTTGTCGGGTTTGATGACACTGTGATCGCCGGGATTACCACGCCTTCCATCACGACGATCCATCAGCCGATTGAGGAAATGTCGGAGCTTTCCATTGCGTATATCGACCGGAGAAGAAAGGGAGAGGTGGTGCCGAATGTGACGACCATGCCGGTGAGCCTTGTGGTGCGTGGTTCGGCGTGAAACAGAAAAAAAGAGAGACTCCGCGGAAAAAATAAGCTGCGGAGTCTTTTTCTGTTCCAGAAAGTAAACGATAGACAGAAAATGGTAAAAAAAGACAAAGAAAAAGGCTGAAATTTGTTGAAAAATACAGTATGTAAACGGTTGACATATAATTGCGGCAACGGTATACTGCAAGTGAAAGAAACGTAACACAGATTTTCCGTTGCCGGAACGCTGTGACAGGATAAAGAATAAGATAAAGGAGAACGAACAACATGACAGTGGAATATCAGAGAAGACTCGAGAAACACTATGATGAGCTGAAATGGCTCTACTGCGAGCTGTATCCAAACGGACAGGGAAGATTTGAAGAGCTCTGTGCGAGCATGGAGCAGTGGTACAAAGAGCGGAATAAAAAATGGAAAGCACTCGACCGTAAGAGAGAAAAACAGAAGAACTGGTATAAGAGCCAGAAAATGCTCGGCATGATGCTGTACATCGATGCATTCGCAGACAACATCAGCGGTCTTGAGGAGAAGCTGGATTACTTAAAAGCGTGCAACGTGAATTATCTGCACCTGATGCCGTTCCTTGCCACTCCGAAAGGAAAGAGTGACGGCGGCTATGCCGTTGCCGATTACCGTACCGTACAGCCGTCCCTTGGAACGATGGAGGATCTGGCTGCACTCTCTGAAAAATGCCACGACCAGGGCATGAGTCTCTGCATGGATTTCGTTATGAACCACACTTCCGAGGATCATGAGTGGGCCAGACGTGCACTTGCCGGAGAAAAAGAGTATCAGGACCGTTACTTCTTTTTCGATAACTACGACATTCCGTCCGAATATGAGAAAACCTGCCCGCAGGTATTCCCGACAACGGCACCGGGCAACTTTACCTGGAGAGAGGACTGTCACAAATTTGTCATGACAACATTCTACCCGTACCAGTGGGATCTGAACTATGCGAACCCGGTTGTCTTCAATGAGATGGTCAACAACATGCTCTATCTCGTCAACCAGGGAATCGATATCGTCCGCATCGATGCCGTTCCATACATCTGGAAACAGCTCGGCACCACCTGCCGTAACCTGCCGCAGGTACATACCATTGTCCGCATGATGCGTATGATCACCGAGATCGTCTGCCCGGGCGTTCTGCTGCTCGGCGAGGTTGTCATGGAGCCGGAAAAGGTTGTTCCGTACTTCGGAACTCTGGAAAAACCGGAGTGCCATATGCTGTACAACGTAACGACGATGGCATCCACCTGGCACACCATTGCAACGGCAGATACCCGCCTGCTGAAACATCAGATGGATATTGTGACGAGACTGCCGAAGGATTATGTCTTCCTGAACTATCTGAGATGCCACGATGATATCGGCTGGGGCCTCGATTACGAATGGCTGAAACAGTTCGGCATCGCCGAGGCACCGCATAAGAAATATCTGAATGACTATTTCCGCGGTTATGTGGAGGGAAGCGATGCAAGAGGAGAGCTCTACAACGACGATCCTGTTCTGCAGGATGCGCGTCTCTGCGGAACGACGGCTTCTCTCTGCGGTCTTGAGGCGGCAGGCTTTGAGCAGAATGAAGAGAAGACGGCACAGGCCATCCAGAGAATCGAAATGCTGAATGCATACCTCTTCATCCAGTCCGGTATTCCGGTCATCTACAGCGGTGACGAGATCGGCCAGGTCAACGATTACTCCTACAAGGAGAGCGAGGACTACGACCGCAGATCCGACAGCCGTTATATTCACCGCGGCCACTTCCACTGGGATCTGGAACCGGAGAAGGATAAAAAAGGAACGGTACAGAATCGGATTTTTGCTTCGATGAAGAAGATGGAAGAGCTCAAATTCAAATATCGTCCGTTCGATGGGGAGGCGGATGTCTGGACCGAGGAAACGTACGATACCGCACTTCTCTGCGTCTGCAGAAAATCCGGCAATGAGATGGTGACGGGAATCTTCAACTTCAGCAACGAGGACCGTACCGCATGGATCGATATGGGAGAGTTCACCTGGAAGGATCTGTTTACCGGCGAAAAACGCGTTCTGCGCGGTGTTCCGGTTCCAGCCCGCGGTTACGCATGGTATTACCGCAAATGGGATTGAAATCCCTTGCGAAGGAAAGAAAAGTATGATATGCTTTGTAGGCTATCCTGCAATACAAGATGTGTGCAATAATGGGATAGATTCACGAAAACAAAGAAAAGGCGGTTTTGCCAGATGATAAAAACAATCCGCGGTTTTATGAAGCGCCTGAATGAGGACCATGTCGGTGCTTATGCAGCGCAGAGCGCGTATTTCATTCTTCTTTCCTTTATTCCGTTTGTTCTTCTGGTTGTTACGCTTGTAAAATATACGCCGCTGACACGCGACGATGTTTACAGCGTTCTGATCAATATGCTGCCCACGGAGTTCCAGAGCTACGTGGGCGGTATTGTAAATGAGATCTTTTATCAGTCCGTTGCCTATATGCCGATTACGATCATCACAACGCTGTGGTCGGCGGGAAAGGGCATTGCGGCGCTGACAAACGGGTTGAACAGCATTTATCACGTAACAGAGACACGTAATTACATCATCAACCGGCTGCGGGGCATGGCATATACCTTAATATTTGTCGCTGCATTCCTCACCAGTCTGGTGCTTCTGGTCTTCGGAACCCGCATTCAGAATAAGCTGACGGAACATCTGCCGATGGTGGCGCGCGTGACATCCTCTATCATGGGCATGCGTACCCTGATTACGACAGGCGTGCTGGCGGTTCTGTTCCTGGTGCTGTATAAATGCATTCCGAACCGGAAGGCGAGCTTTAAGAGCCAGTGCCCGGGCGCACTGATCTCATCCCTTGCCTGGTCTATTTTTTCCCTTGCATTTTCCATGTACCTCGACATCGCGCTTGCGGCGTCCAATATGTACGGTAGTCTGACGATGATCGTGTTTATCATGATCTGGATGTATTTCTGCATGTGGATCCTTCTGATCGGCGCGGAGATCAACGCGTATTTTGAGGATAAACTGCGGAAACTGCAGAACGCGGCGATCGAGCATTTTATGGAAAATAAAGAGACAAATAAAGAAGCGGGAAAATAATGGCTTGACATCCGGGGGTCAAGACGGTACAATAAACATTGTTTATGAAAGTTTTATAGATAATCTAACAGGAAAAATGCTGTGAAGATGTTCAGAGAAATATTTTTTCCGCCAGAGAGAGGGAGTCATCGGCTGCAAGCTCCTTCAGGTTCAGGAATATTTCAAATTTCGCATTGGAGCAGATGTCCGGAACGTATAGCAGGATACTGGAAATGCAAGTAGGGACAGACGTTTGGTGTACGTTACAGCACCGGTTATGAGTGTCTGCAGGAAGTATCTGCAGAAATCAGGGTGGTACCGCGAAATTTCAGATCTCGTCCCTTTGTGGGGCGGGGTCTTTTTTTGTGAGCAACGAGCCAGGCAGCCATGCTTGCATGGATATTTGGCGACTGCCACGAAAATCAGATGCTCCGCTGTTTGCAGCGGGGTATCTGACTGTTTTTCACATTTACCATCAAACAAGCAAGAAAAAGAAAGTAGGAGAGTCAAATGCAGGAAAAAAGTGTATTAACCGGCCATCTGTCTGAATTAAAACAGAAGATTGAAAATGGACTGGAAGAGCTGAAAAGCTCCAAAGAACTGTATGAATTTAAGAGCGAGTATCTGGAAGGAAAGAAAAGTAAGATCAGCGGGCTGATGAAAGAAATGAAAAACATTGCCCCGGAAGAGCGCGCAAACTACGGTAAATCCGTCAATGAGTTAAAAGAGTGGGCGCTTGGCCGCTTCCAGAAAGTGGAAGAGGAGATGAAAGAGCGCGAGCTGCAGAAGAAATATGAGTCCGAGAAAATCGACCTGACCCTTCCGGCAGAAGAGACAGCGATCGGAAACCTTCATCCGGTTACCCTGATCCGCAAACAGCTCATCGACATCTTTGCAGGCATGGGCTTTGAGGTATACGAGGGAAGAGAAATCGAGACCGATTACTACAACTTTACTGCACTGAATACACCACAGGATCACCCGGCAAGAGATATGCAGGATACTTTCTATCTCTCCCCGGAATTCCTGCTTCGTACCCAGACATCGGCAGGCCAGATTCATGTCATGGAAAACAAAAAGCCGCCGATCAAGATCCTTTCCCCGGGACGTGTTTTTCGGTCTGATGACGACGCAACCCATTCTCCGATGTTCCATCAGATGGAGGGACTCGTTGTCGACAAAAACATCACCCTCTGCGACCTGAAAGGAATGCTCGACGTACTCGTACAGAAGATCTACGGCGAGGGAACCACAACCCGTCTTCGTCCGTCTTACTTCCCGTTCACGGAGCCGTCCGTTGAGGTAGACTGCAGCTGCTTCGCCTGCGGCGGAAAAGGATGCAGCCTCTGCAAGGGAACCGGCTGGATCGAGGTCCTTGGAGCAGGTATCGTAAACAAACGTGTGCTGGAGAACTGCGGCATTGATTCAGAAGAGTACAGCGGCTTCGCTTTTGGTATCGGCCTGGAGCGTATCGCCATGCTGAAATACGGAATCAACAACATCAAACTGTTATTCGGTTCCGATCTGCGGGTTTTAAATCAGATTAACGAGAAATAAAGACGAAACAGTTTGAATTTGGAGGTTTAATATGTTAGTACCGTTAAGTTGGCTGAAAGAATATGTAGATATCGATGTTACCCCGGAAGAACTGGAGAAAAAACTGTTCGACGGCGGTTTTGAAGTAGAAGAGCGTTATCAAGTGGGAAAAGACATCAGCAATGTTGTTGTCGGTCTGGTGGAGGGCTGCGAGCCGATTCCGGAGACCCATCTTCATGTGTGCCAGGTAAATGCAGGAGAACACGGCACCATGCAGATCTGCTGCGGCGCAGACAACGTGCACACCGGCGGAAAATTCCCGGTTGCCCTTCCTGGCGCTTCTGTTTATGCAACAGCAAAGGATCATAAGACCATCGAGGGTGTTATGACCATCAAAAAAGGAAAATTAAGAGGATATGAGTCCTGCGGAATGCTCTGCTCCGGCGTGGAGCTCGGCCTTACCGAGGATTTGTACCCGGGCGCAGGCTACAACGGACTGCTTGTTCTGCCGGAAGATGCCGAGCTTGGCGCAGATGTCAAAGAGCTGACAGGTCTTGACGACTGGATCTTTGATATCTCCCTGACTGCAAACAGACCAGACTGCCAGAGTATCCTCGGTATCGCAAGAGAAGTATCGGCGATGCTGGAAAAACCTTTAAAAATGCCGGCAACCGATTACACCGAGACGGATGTGGAAAAAGAAGGCTTCTCTGTCCGCGTGGAAGCTCCGGAACTCTGCCCGCGTTACAGTGCTCATTACGTATATGACGTAAAAATCGGAGAGTCCCCGGCATGGATGAAACGCCGTCTGGCACTCGTCGGCATGTCCGCGATCTCCAACGTGGTTGATATCACAAACTACGTCTTAAAAGAGATCGGCCAGCCGATGCATGCTTTTGACTGCTCTTATCTGGAAGGCAATGAAATCTGTGTCAGAAGAGCAAAAGAAAATGAAAAGATTGTGACCCTCGATGAGCAGGAATACACAATGAATGAGAACAACCTCGTGATCTGCGACGGCGTAAAACCGGTTGCACTTGCCGGTGTCATGGGAGGATTAAACTCCGAGATCCGCGACACGACAGAGGCTGTTATGTTTGAGTCCGCAAAATTCGCACGCGACAACGTCAGAAAGACAGCCCGTGCGCTTGGAAAAGCGACGGATGCCAGTGCAAGATATGAGAAAGGCGTAGACGAGTATTCAACCGTACTTGGTATGAAACGTGCCCTGCATCTGATGGAAGAGCTTGGCTGCGGTAAAGTTTCCCGTACCCATTTCGATGTGAACACCGGAAACTCCATCGATCCGACTCCGATGACCGTCAGTGTCAGCAAAGTAAACGGCGTACTCGGTATCGAAGTTCCGGAAGCAGAGATTCTCCGCATTATGAAAAACCTGAACTTTGCACCGGAAATCAACGGCGATGAGCTGACCATCCAGGTTCCGGCTTACCGTGAGGATATGCTGCCGGAGGGAGAGAACGATGTCGAGCGCTATCCGGACGTGGCAGAGGAAGTCATCCGTATGTACGGCTACGATCACGTAACCGATACCTTCCTTTCCGCTGCACAGGTAACGATGGGCGGCTACAATGAAGAGCAGAAAGGCGAGCTGGCACTGAAGAATACCTTATGCACCATGGGTATCTACGAGTGCATGCATTACTCCTTCTTCTCCCCTGCAGATCTGGATCTCTTGAAACTGCCGGCAGATGCAAAAGAGAGAAATGCCATCGAGATCATCAACCCGATCAACCAGGATCTGTCCCTGATGCGTACCACACTGGCAGCTTCCATGCTGAATGCCATTTCCAGAAATGAGAAACAGGGCACCCTTGAAGGAAGACTGTTCGAGGTAGCAAGCATCTACATTCCGGAGTCCCTGCCGCTGACATCCTACCCGGATGAGAGAAAAGTTCTCTGCGTCGGAACCTTCGGAAACAACGAGAGCTTCTTCACTATGAAGGGCATCGCCAACACCATCGCCGAGAGCATGGACATTGAGTTCACCTACGAGCCGGTTCAGAAATCCTTCCTGCATCCGTATCAGGCAGTGAAAGTACTCTGCGAGGGTACAGAAATCGGATACTTCGGAAAAGCAGCATACGATATCCAGAACGAGCTGAGCATGCGTACTTCCTCTTACATCATGGAGCTTGACTTAAAAGAGCTCTCCAGATGGTACGGCAAAAAACGCACCTTCCAGCCGATCTCCAAATTCCAGGAGGAGAAACGTGACCTGGCATTTGTCATGGACAAAAACATCAGCTGCGGCGAGGTAGAAAACTGCATCCGTGAGGCAAATAAATATGTAAAAGAAATCCGTCTGTTCGATGTTTACGAGGGCGGCCAGATTCCGGAAGGAAAGAAGAGCATGGCGTTTACCGTCACCTTTGCACCGAAGGAAGAGGCATTTGATTTCGAAAAAGTACAGAAATTTGTCGAGAAGATCTGCAAGAAACTGCAGAATGAGTTCAACATCGAACTGAGAGGCTGATTTTTATGAAACTTTATATCATACGCCACGGTGAAACTGCGTGGAACGTAGAAGGCAGACTGCAGGGCCAGACGGACACCGAGCTGAATGAGAATGGTGTCCGTCTGGCGAAAGTGACGGCGGAAGGACTGAAAAATATCCCGTTTGACCTTGGAATTTCCAGTCCACTGCGCCGCGCAAAGCACACGGCAGAGCTCGTCCTTGCGGGCAGAAATGTGCCGCTTACGACCGACGACCGCCTGATGGAGCTTTCCTTTGGCTCCTGGGAAGGGCTTGGATGCCGGGCAAACAATTTTGAGATTCCGTCTGAACACTTCGACGATTTTTACAGAGATCCGTTCCACTTCTGCCCGGCGGGAGACGGAGAGACGATCCAGGAGGTCTGCGACCGGGCAGAAGCGTTCTATCATGAGCTGACTGCAAAACCGGAGCTCCAGGACAAGACGATCCTGATCGCCACCCACGGCTGCTGCATGCGTGCGCTGCTACGCAATGTCTATGAAGACAAGAACGACTTCTGGCACGGCGGCGTGCCGTACAACTGTGCGGTCAGCATCATCGAAGTACAGAACGGTGTTTCCACGCTGCTTGCGGATAATAAAATCTATTATGATCCGTCGGACTGCGTAAACTTTTATAAAGAAGTAAAATAAAAAATGATATTCAGAGGCAGACATAAAAGGAAAGTATTTCCCTTTGTGCCTGCCTCTTTAAATCGCGTTTGCCGTCTGATAGAAAGTGTGATACTATAGAAATAACGGATTTTAACACCAGTAGACAAGAAGTCCCCCGTTTCTGAAGCGGTGGGATGAATTGCTAAAAGAAACATAACGGCAGTGGCGGGCGGAGAGAAATCGGTATTCTCCACTGACATGAGGCAAGTCACAGTCGAACTATTTTCGACATGTCAGACTCCGTGAAATACCGACTATGAGTTGAAACAATGAAAGCGAAAAAGGAGGAACACAAGTATGTCCATGGTAACACTGGGAAGTACAGGAATCTGTGTAAACAAGAACGGCTTCGGCGCGCTGCCGGTACAGCGTGTCACGAAAGAAGACGCTGTTTATCTGCTGCGCAAAGCGTATGACGGAGGCATCCGCTTTTTTGATACCGCGCGTGCATACAGCGACAGCGAGGAAAAATTAGGCGCAGCGTTTGAGGGAATGCGTGAGAAGGTCTTTATCTCTACGAAGACGATGGCAAAGGATGTGGAGGGCTTCTGGAAGGATCTGGAGACAAGCCTTTCCCTTTTGAAGACGGATTACATCGATATCTATCAGTTCCACAATCCGTCCTTCTGTCCTAAGCCGGGAGATGGAACCGGCCTGTATGAGGCGATGCTGGAAGCAAAAGCACAGGGAAAAATCCGCCACATCGGTATCACGAACCACCGCATGAGCGTGGCAGAGGAGATCATCGAGTCCGGTCTTTACGAGACGCTGCAGTTCCCGTTCTGCTATCTGGCAACGGACCGTGAGAAAGCACTGGTACAGGGATGCAAAGAGAAAAATATCGGCTTTATCGCAATGAAAGCGCTTTCGGGCGGGCTGATCACAAACTCCGCGGCTGCATATGCTTTTGAAGACCAGTACGACAACGTGCTTCCGATCTGGGGCGTCCAGAGAGAAAAAGAGCTGGACGAGTTCTTAAGCTACATTGCCTGTCCGCCTGCCATGACGGATGAAATCAAGACGATCATCGAGAAAGACCAGAAAGAGCTCTCCGGCAACTTCTGCCGCGGCTGCGGTTACTGTATGCCATGTCCGGCAGGCATTGAGATTAACACCTGCGCGCGCATGAGCCTGCTTCTGCGCCGTTCCCCGTCCGCCAACCAGCTCACCGAGCGCGGCCAGGCGATGATGAAGAAAATCGAAGGTTGTCTCCACTGCGGCGCCTGCATGAAGAAATGTCCCTACGGTCTGAATACGCCGAAGCTTCTCGAAGAGAACTACGAAGATTATAAAAATGTACTGGCAGGAAAAACACTGGTATGAGTAATCTGATCTTCAGCCTGAACGCGACGATGCCGATCTTCCTGACAATGATTTTGGGACTTTTCTTTCGAAAGGTTGGTATTCTGGACGAATCGTTCACAAGCAAAATGAACAAATTTGTGTTTAAAATCGCACTCCCGGTGCTGCTGTTCCAGGACCTGTCGGATTCTGATTTCTCCGCTGTGTGGGATATCAAATTCGTTCTGTTCTGCTTCTTTGCAACACTGCTCTCAATTCTTGCGGTATGGGGACTTTCCCATCTCTTAAAAGAGAGAAGTGCAAGAGGCGAATTTATCCAGGCGGCGTACCGGAGCAGTGCGGCGATCCTTGGTATTGCCTTTATCCAGAATATCTACGGAAATTCCGGCATGGCGCCGCTGATGATCATCAGCAGTGTGCCGCTGTATAATATCATGGCGGTTGTCGTTCTTGCAGTATTCCGTCCGGAACGGGAGGAGATCACGGCAGATTTTGTGAAAAAGACGGCGAAAAATATCGTGACAAACCCGATTATCCTCGGGATCGCTGCAGGACTTCTCTGGTCGGTGCTTCGCATTCCAAAGCCGGTGATTCTGCAGAAAACGGTGCAGAATATTGCGGTACTTGCAACGCCGCTCGGCCTGATTGCGATGGGGGCGTCGTTTGAGGCAAAGAGCGCGGCAAAGAATATCCGGCCGTCGATTGCTGCAGCTGCGATTAAGCTGGTCGGTCTTGCAGCTGTCTTTCTGCCGATCGCCGTGATACTTGGCTTCCGTCAGGAAAAATTGGTGGCAATCCTTGTGATGCTGGGTTCCGCAACGACGGTGAGCAGTTTTATCATGGCGAAAAATATGGGTCATGAGGGAAGTCTGACGGCAAACACCGTTATGCTCACAACGTGCGGCAGTGCCTTTACGCTGACGTTCTGGCTGTATCTGATGAAAACGCTGGCGTTTATCTAACCGGATTGTGAATATCCGCTTTGATTTTCAGTACACCAAAAGCGTGTCCGGGATTTTGTACGGGCACGCTTTTATCAATCATAAAAATCAGAAAAAGAGGGAAAAGAATGGACTTCAAAAATGCGGTCAAAGCATTACAGATTGGAAAAAAGGAAGGAAAAAAATTCCGCCTTTCTACGGAATTTGGGAAAAATCCGGAAGAAGAGCTCCCGTTTCCGGAATATCCGCGTCCGCAGATGCGCCGGGAAAACTGGACAAATCTGAACGGATGGTGGGAGTATGCGTTCACGGAAACGCAGAAAATGCCAAAACAGCGGGACGGAAAAATTCTCGTTCCGTTTTCCCCGGAGTGCGATGTGTCCGGCGTGAAGCGGCAGCTGCTTCCAAAAGAATATCTGTGGTACTTCCGCACGATTCAGCTTCCAAAAATTCCTGCCGGAAAACGGCTGCTGCTGCAGTTCGGCGCCGTGGATCAGGATGCGGTAATTTACTGCAACGGAAAGCGTGCCGGAGGCCATCTCGGCGGGTATCTTTCTTTTTCAGTGGATCTTACGCCGTATCTCAAAACGGGAGAGAACGAGCTTGCCGTCAAGGTGCGCGATGAGACGGACACGGACTGGAAGGGCCGCGGAAAGCAGAGCCTTACCCCGGGCGGCATGTTTTACACCGCGCAGAGCGGCATCTGGCAGAGCGTCTGGATGGAATGGGTGCCGGAGACGTATCTGGAACGCATCGTGATCACGCCGGAATATGATACGGCGAGCGTAAAAGTACGGGTTTTCCTCAACGGACCGGATGCGGGACTGACGAAAAAAATTACGGTGCGGGAGAGCGAAGCGCCGGATGCGAAGGTGATCTGCGTCCGGGAGACGAGAGAAAACGAGGCGGAGCTGATTCTCGGTAATTTTGCAGGCTGGAGCCCGGAACATCCGCATCTCTATGGGGTTTCCATTGAAGCGGGAGAAGACCGCATCGAGAGTTATTTCGGCATGCGCAAATTCGGCATTGGAAAAGATGAGAAAGGAATCACGCGTCTTCTCTTAAACGGAAAGCCGTATTTCCAGAACGGTGTCCTCGACCAGGGTTATTGGCCGGAAAGCCTCTACACGCCGCCGTCCGATGAGGCGATGGTTTATGACATTAAGACGGCCAAACGCCTCGGTTTCAATATGATCCGGAAACACCTGAAAGTTGAGTGCGCAAGATGGTATTCCCACTGCGACCATATCGGTATGCTGGTGTGGCAGGATATGATCAACGGCGGCGGCCGGTCGATCCAGACGTTCCTTTTGTACCTTCCGACCGTACTGCCGTTTGTGACAACGGAATTCAGGGATAACTGTTATCCGCTCTTTTCGCGGACCTCAAAAACGGGAAGAGAGTGGTGGAAGCGGGAGTGCCGCGAGACGGTTCATCAGCTTTACAATGCACCGTGCGTGTCGCTCTGGGTTCTGTTCAACGAGGGATGGGGACAGTTTGATGCCAGGGAGATGACAGAAATGGTGCGCGCTCTCGATCTGACGCGGCAGATCGACCACGCGAGCGGCTGGTACGATCAGGGAGCGGGGGACATCAAGAGCCTTCACAATTACTTTCGTCCGTTAAAAGTAAAACCGGAGGAGCGCGCGTTTGCTTTTTCTGAATACGGCGGCTATATGTATCCGGTACAGGAGCATCTCTACTCCGAAAAATCGTTCGGCTACCGCACATACCAGAACCAGGCACAGTACCAGAAAGCGATGGATGCACTGGCAGAAAAGATAAGAGAACTCACAGAACAGGGACTTGCCGCAGCAGTCTACACACAGCTTACCGATGTCGAGGAGGAGTCGAACGGCATCCTTACGTATGACCGGAAGGTGTGCAAATGGGAACCACAGGAGGCAAAAGATTTTTGCCCAAAAGAATAATTTGGTAAAATTTTTGTTGACAAAGCGAGGATAAGTTGCTAATATATTGGATAAGGCGTTGGAAGTTGTAAGAAATTGCTGAAAATCCGCGGCGCCTGCGGATGGAGGAAAGTTGGTGTTTATGGAACAGAAAAGAACATTATCCCTGCTGGTGGATAATACGCCGGGACTTTTAAGCAGAGTAGCTGGTCTTTTCAGCCGACGCGGATACAATATCGAGACGATCACCGCCGGTGTGACAGCAGACCCGCGATACACAAGAATGACTGTTGTTCTGTACTGCAGTGATGAAATGATTCTGGAGCAGATCAAAAAACAGCTGGCAAAACTTGTCGATGTGCGGGATATCAAAGAGCTGAAGCCGGACGAGAGTGTCAGACGAGAGCTGATGCTGGTCAAAATCCGTGTGAATGAAAATGAACGCCGCAATGTCATCGCCATCTCCGATGTCTTCCGTGGAAGAATCGTGGATGTGGGACAGGAAAGCCTGATTGTAGAGCTGACCGGAAACCAGTCAAAGCTCGAAGGGTTCCTGAATCTGGTACAGGGATACGAAATCCTGGAACTGGCCAGAACAGGAGTGACAGGACTCTCCAGAGGAGCCCACGATGTGCGTTACCTCGATTAACGCAGATCACATTACATACGTTTGCTGGAGGAATGAAATTTTTGTATAGAAAAGTTCATTTCCCTGACAAACAGCAAAAGGCAGAAATGCTTTTCGCTGTATAAATTGACCGACCTGCCGCCGGTCAAGACATTCTATATATTATGGAGGAAAATAAAATGGCAGCAAGACTTTTTTATCAGGAAGATTGTAATCTCTCTTTACTGGAAGGCAAAAAAATCGCAATTATCGGCTACGGAAGCCAGGGACATGCTCATGCACTGAACCTGAAAGATTCCGGCTGTGATGTTATTATTGGACTTTATGAAGGCAGCAAATCCTGGGCAAAAGCAGAGGCACAGGGATTCAAAGTATACACCGCTGCTGAGGCTGCAAAACAGGCCGATATCATCATGATCCTGATCAACGATGAGAAACAGGCTGCAATGTACAAAAAAGATATCGAGCCAAACCTGGAAGAGGGCAACATGCTGATGTTCGCTCATGGTTTCGCTATCCACTTCGGACAGATCGTACCTCCGAAGAACGTAGATGTAGCTATGATCGCTCCGAAAGCACCTGGCCACACAGTAAGAAGCGAGTATCAGGCTGGCAAAGGAACTCCTTGCCTGGTTGCTGTTGAGCAGGATTACACCGGAAAAGCTCTGGACAGAGCACTGGCTTACGGCCTTGGAATCGGCGGAGCAAGAGCTGGTCTTCTGGAGACAACTTTCAGAACTGAGACTGAAACAGACCTGTTCGGTGAGCAGGCAGTTCTCTGCGGCGGTGTATGCGCCCTGATGCAGGCTGGATTTGAGACTCTGTGCGAGGCTGGATACGACCCAAGAAACGCATACTTCGAGTGCATCCATGAGATGAAACTGATCGTAGACCTGATCTATCAGTCGGGATTCTCCGGAATGAGATACTCCATCTCCAACACAGCCGAGTACGGCGATTACATCACCGGACCGAAGATCATCACAGAAGAAACCAAGAAGACCATGAAGAAGATCCTTTCCGATATCCAGGATGGTACTTTCGCAAAAGACTTCCTTCTGGATATGTCCCCAGCAGGCGGACAGGCTCACTTCCGTGCAATGAGAAGAAAAGCTGCAGAGCATCCGTCAGAGAAAGTCGGAGAAGAAGTCAGAAAACTGTACAGCTGGAGCAACGAGGACAAACTGATCAATAACTAATCGGTTTGCTATCAAATGATCCATATCGGGAGGCTGCCTTTGCGGGCAGTCTCCTTTTTTGTTCTATCGTTTTATCATAGAAAAAACACTTCCGCGCCATGCATATCCCCCAATATGATAGGGCGCGGAAGTGTTATCTTTTCTGTATTCGTTTTTTTTATGCCTCCTGACGACAGGCAGGAAAAGCACGGTAGTATTTGATATAAGAACTTAAAATATCAAAAAATTCGGAATTGGTCGGTTTTGTCAGAACCGGATGCACAGAAAGCGAAAAGAGCAGATCACGGTTTCCGCGGGTCCAGCAGACGGAAATAGCGGTGCGGATGTCTCGTTCGACGCAGGAGGACGATACCTGAAACGTTTGCGCGATCTTTGGGTACAGCGTTTTGCTGACCCGAAGGAGATAATCTTCGTCTTCCATGCATAAAGCGATACCATAGGCGAGATAGCGAAATCCGCGGTATTTTGCACCAATTCCTAAAGAGTGTAGTAGAAAGTAAATTTCAGTTTCCATTACGATGTCTCCTTTTATTCAGTTTTTACATAGTCTTTGCAGACGGGCATGCCAGAGGTGAAAGTTTGTATGGCATACGATTTTCCCCTTTCACTTATGATACGTGGAAAACGTCGAAAAATTATATATTCAGAAAGAAAAAGTGACGATATAGTAAAATAAAAGAGAATATGACACGAAATAAAGAAACAAATGTAATGAAACGGGAGAGAAAAAAATAACATTGATTTTTCAGAAGTTCGCTGGTATAATGAAAACGTGATTACGGGGTATGGCGTAGCTTGGTAGCGCGCACGGCTGGGGGCCGTGAGGTCGCAGGTTCAAATCCTGTTGCCCCGATCGGTAAGAGTGTCGTTTTACGGCACTTTTTTTCTTACGGACAAAGACGTGTGCGGAAGAAAAATGAATTGCGCAGAAAAAACAGGGAGGAAGTTATGGGGAAAGTAACGATACAGAGTATGGCAAAGGAGCTGGGATTGTCCCGGAATACGGTTGCCATGGCATTAAAGGATGATCCGAAGGTGGCTCCGGTGACGCGGGAGAGAGTTCTTCGGATGGCGAAAAGAAATGGCTATCTGGGCGAAAATGTATATGTGGAAGAAGTTCGGGCACCGCAGGAGAAGCATTACAATATTATGGTTCTGCGTACGCGGGATGCCGCTGTTTATTGGGACCGTGTCGTGAGCGGCATCTCCGAGGAGGCGAGCCTCAATAACTGTCAGACGCGCGTTGCGGTCGTGACGGAGCGGGAGGAGGAGAACGGCATTCTGCCGCTCGGCCTGAATGAAAATATCGATGCGATCTTCTGCATTAAAATGCTGCCGCCGGAATATATGCAGAAACTGGTAAATCTGGGTTACCGCATCTTTCAGCTCGACCATTACTGCGGCATCGAACAGCGGCCGATGGGCGATATCGTGCGTGTGGACGGTGTGCAGCCGGTGAGTCTTCTGACGTCCCATCTGATCGGGCAGGGCATGACGCGGATCGGTTTCCTAAGTGAGCACAGCAGCACGTATGAGTCGATGCATGACCGGTATGTCGGTTTCCTTGCAGCGATGGAACAGGCGGGCATTCCGCTCGATGAGGAGCTTGTGCGCCCCAATATGGAGAGCGATCATTTTTATTACCCGGAAAATTTTGACAAGATTGTGGCGAGCTACGATACACTGCCGGAAGCGATTGTCTGCGGCAACGATATGATCGCCAAAAGATTGACAGAATCCTTCCGGAAAATCGGCGTGCGCGTGCCGGAGGATGTGGCACTGACCGGATTTGATGATGATGAGGACCGGATGCTGTATCCGTTCTTCTCAACCGTTCATGTCGATACGAAGTGGCTTGGCCGCCGTATGGTGCATGAATTTTTATGGCGGGAGGAGCACCCGGAAGCGCCGAAAGAACGGATTCTCGTTTCGGGGGAGGTTGTGGTGCGCCGTTCCTCGTGCAAGCGCCAGGGATAGAAAGAAATAGAAAAAACAGGAAAAAGTGAACAAAGAAAGAAAGCCAGGGACGCCCCGGCGGACGAGAAGAAAAACCGTCTGCCGGGGCGTTTCCGGCTCCCTTTTTGCGATGATTCAAATTCGTGCATAAATGCCATGTAGAAAAACACTAATTAATAATGCAAAATGGTGCATTTAAGGAAAGCTAAACTGAACAAAAATGACAAAAACGCAAGAATAAAAACCTCGTTAATATCACACATTAAAAAATAATAGTGCAAAATAATGCATTATATCGCCGGAAGGAAGGGAGAGAGCGAAATGCAGGAATGGACGGAGGACCGCTGCAACCTGGATATCGATATCATCGCACTGCCGGGCTGGTCGGATGCAACATCCAAAATTTCCCTTCTGATGGGCGATGAGACACAGCGACCGGACATCATCTGGTGGTGGAACATGGAAGCTGACTATACGAAATGGGTAGACGCAGGCCTTCTGATGGATGTTTCTCCGTATATGAAGAAATACACCAACATGGTTGACTACTACAACAGCGTAGATCCTGGCGTTATGTTCTATGCATCCGGAGACAACGGAATTTACCGTATCCCGGGCGACGTTGCAGAGCCGGCATGTGAGACTCTGTGGATCCGGAAAGACTGGCTGGACAACTTAGGACTGGCTGTTCCGACTACACTGGATGAGCTGGATGAGCTCAAGGAAATCCACGGAAAACAGGTAGAGGATTACCAGAAATACCTGGAAGAGTACAACAAATAAAACAACGAAATCATGTGTTAGAGCACCCGCCGGAGCCTCCTTTCCGGCGGGTGTATTTTTACGGAATCCTGCGTTTTGCGCTTGACAGAGATGGAGAAAAATGGTAACATAAGAGCCAAGTTAGGAAAAAGGCAAAGAAGAGGAATACTACATGGAGCTTCCGAATCCAGAAAGCTGTTGGGTGATGCGAAACAGCAGACGAATTCCGTGGAACTGACCTCAGAGCCGCTGCTCCCAAATTTAGAATAAAAAGAGTAGGTGCAGACGGAAACCCACCGTTAGAGGGGCAGGATATGCAGATGTTTCATCCGTATCCGCAGAGTGTACAGAGAAAATCTCTGTAAAACAGGAGTGGTACCGCGTAAGATAGCAAGTCTTTCGTCTCTTGTGTCAGAAGCCGACACAGAAGATGAGAGATTTTTTTATGCTTTCATCCCGAATTTATGTCGGCAGAATAAATTATATTTCACTTTCTGAGAGGAGAAAATCATGATGAATGTAAAGAAGTATCAGAAACAGTACTATATGCCGCCGGTTCCGTGCATGGACTGGGCAAAAAAAGACAGCATCGAGAAAGCACCGGTATGGTGCAGCGTTGACTTGCGTGACGGAAACCAGGCGCTTGTCATTCCGATGAGCCTGGAACAGAAGGTAGAGTTCTTCAAACTTCTTGTGGAAGTTGGTTTCAAAGAGATCGAGGTTGGCTTCCCGGCAGCATCCGAGACCGAATATGAGTTTCTCCGCACCCTGATCGAGCAGGATCTGATCCCGGAAGACGTAACCGTTCAGGTTTTGACCCAGGCGAGAGAGCATATCATCCGCAAGACCTTCAAGGCATTAAAGGGCTGCAAGAATGCTATCGTTCACGTTTACAATTCCACTTCCTATGCACAGCGTCAGCAGGTCTTCAAAAAGTCGAAAGAAGACATCCTGAAAATCGCCGTTGAGGGAGCGAAGCTCTTAAAAGAGCTGACAGAAGAGGCCGGCGAGAAATACCGCTTCGAGTACAGCCCGGAGAGCTTTACCGGAACCGAGCCGGAATATGCGCTTGAGGTGTGCAACGCCGTTCTCGACGTATGGCAGCCGACTGCAGACCGCAAAGCCATCATCAACCTGCCGAGCACCGTGGAGCTTTCCATGCCGCACGTTTATGCAAGCCAGGTGGAATATATGAGCAAAAACCTGAAATACCGCGATAATGTCGTTCTTTCCCTTCATCCGCACAATGACCGCGGCTGCGGCGTTTCCGATGCAGAGATGGGTATCCTTGCCGGAGCAGACCGTATCGAGGGAACGCTGTTCGGAAACGGCGAGAGAACCGGAAACGTGGATATTATCACGGTCGGCATGAACATGTACATGCAGGGCGTCGATCCGGAGCTTGACTTCTCCGATATGCCGAAACTCTGCCATGCATTTGAATCCTTCACCGGTATGAGCATCAACCCGAGAAGCCCGTACTGCGGATCTCTCGTATTTGCAGCCTTCTCCGGTTCCCATCAGGATGCGATCGCAAAAGGCATGCACTGGATCGAGGAGAAAGCACCGGATACCTGGACCGTTCCGTATCTGCCGATCGATCCGACCGATATCGGAAGAAACTACGATGCAGACGTCATCCGCATCAACAGCCAGTCTGGAAAGGGCGGTGTCGGCTATATTCTGGAGACGAAATACGGCCTGAATCTGCCGGCGAAGATGCGTGAGGCAATGAGCTACACCGCAAAATCTGTTTCCGACCATCTGCACAAAGAGCTGCGCCCGGATGAAATCTTTGAACTCTTCAAAGACAGCTTCGAGAACGTAACCACACCGTATAACATCAACGGCGTTCACTTTAAACAGCTTGATGCGGGAAAAATTGAAGCACAGGTTACTTCCAACTATGAGGGCGGCGAGTATACAACCGTATTTGCAGAAGGAAACGGCCGTCTGAACGCAGTCAGCAACGCGCTGAAACAGCAGTACAATCTGCAGTATGATCTGGTCAGCTATACGGAGCATGCTTTAGAGCAGAGTTCCAAATCCCGTGCGATCGCCTATGTCGGCATCAAGAAGCCGGACGGAACACTTTCCTGGGGTGCAGGCGTAGACCCGGATATCATCCGTGCTTCCATCGATGCGCTGGTAACTGCAATCAACAACCGATAAGAAAAGGGAGAGCATATGCTGTTTAAAAACAAAATTGAATATACCAAAGAGCTGTTTGTGGAGATTTACCGCACCGAAATGAAAAAAGTGCTGCTCGTGCTGCGGATCATCACCGGTTTTGCTGTTGCGGCTGCCATTCTCTTCATGATCTACGGTGCAGTGACCCGCGGATTCGTTCTGCCGGGCGATTTCTTCAATCTGGGAATTTCTGTCCTGATGGCACTGCTGTGTACGTTTCTGCCGAATCTGATGGCCCGTTCGCAGATGAAAAAATGCAAAAAGAAAGGCCTTCTCGGAGAACGTACCCTTCGTTTTACGGAGCATGTGCTCACGATGACATACGAAAAAGAGGGCAGAAGCACCGATATTCCGCTGGAGCAGCTGGCAAAGGTCACGGAGTTTGACAACTATATCCGTATCACCATCGGCGGCAAAAGTACTTTTCTTGACAAGAAACGCTTTGAGATCGGAGACGCAGCAGCGTTTGTGACCTGGGCGGAAGACAAAATCGCAGAAAATGCGGAAAAAGAGGAAGAGGCGCTTGCCCTGGAAGAAGCAGCAGAATCCCCGGCCCTGGAAGAAGGCGAAGCAAAAACGGAGGAGTCCGACGAAAATTAAATCATACATTCTGACAAAAAATATTTTGGCAGAATGGTGGAAAATGGCTGTGCATTTTTGTGCACAGTCATTTTTTGTATATTTTTGTTGTTTTTTCATACTTCATCCATTATAATAAGAGGAAGCGTACAGGTAAAACTAATCTGAAACGTATCCGGCCGGGAGTCAGAGAGGCTCTGCCGGGAGTCAAAGTGAAGGAGAGAAAGAGCATGGAAGTATTATACAAAAGTACCAGAGGCAATGGAGAAACCGTAACTGCATCCCGGGCAATCTTAAAGGGTCTGTCCGACGACGGCGGATTATTTGTACCGACCTCCATTCCAGCACTGGATGTTCCCATGGAAAAACTTGCGGCTATGAGCTATCAGGAAGTAGCATACGAGGTAATGAGCCGTTTTCTTACCGACTTTACAGAAGATGAACTGAAAAACTGTATTGCAAACGCATACGATGCGAAATTTGACACAGAGGAAATTGCACCGCTGACAAAAGCAGACGGTGTTTACTATCTGGAGCTGTTCCACGGCGCAACGATCGCGTTCAAGGACATGGCACTTTCCATTCTGCCGCATCTGATGACGACCGCCGCAAAGAAAAACGGCGTGAAAAATGAGATCGTCATCTTAACTGCTACATCGGGAGATACCGGAAAAGCAGCAATGGCAGGCTTTGCAGATGTGCCGGGCACCAGAATTATTGTATTTTACCCGAAGAACGGCGTAAGCCCGATTCAGGAAAAACAGATGGTAACACAGAAGGGCAAAAATACCCACGTTGTTGCCATCCACGGAAACTTCGACGACGCACAGACCGGCGTGAAGAAAATGTTTAACGACAAAGAGCTTGGAAAAGAGCTGGCAGATAAAGGCTTCCAGTTCAGCTCTGCAAACTCGATCAACATCGGAAGACTCGTTCCGCAGGTCGTCTACTACGTATATGCTTACGCAAACCTGGTGAAAAACGGAGAGATTGCAGACGGAGAAAAGATCAATGTAACCGTTCCGACCGGAAACTTCGGAAATATTCTCGCTGCATTCTATGCAAAACAGATGGGACTGCCGATCGCAAAACTGATCTGCGCTTCCAATGAGAACAAAGTTCTGTTTGACTTCTTCCGCACCGGCGTTTACGACAGAAACAGAGACTTTATTCTGACAACATCACCGTCCATGGATATCCTGATCTCGAGCAATCTGGAGCGTCTGATCTACCGCATCGCCGGAAACAGCGAAGCAGCAGACCGCGAGCTGATGCAGGATCTTGCAAAGGACGGAAAATATGAGATCACCGATGCGATGAAAAAAGAGCTGGCAGACTTCTACGGCAATTATGCATCCGAACAGGAGACAGCAGACGCGATTGCAAAACTGTACAGCGATACCGGATATGTGATTGATACCCATACCGCGGTTGCAGCGGCTGTATACGGAAAATACCGCGAGGAAACCTATGACGAAACTAAGACCGTCATCGCATCTACCGCAAGCCCGTATAAATTTACAAGCAGCGTTCTTGCAGCGATTGCACCGGAGTATGACACCCTTCCGGTACTGGAGCAGGTAGACAAGCTGTCTGCACTTGCCAATACCGAGATTCCGCGTGCGATCGAAGAAATCCGTACTGCACCGGTGCTTCATACGACAGAGTGTGATGTAGATCAGATGCCGGAGACTGTTCGGGCGTTTTTGAAATAAGATAAAGCAGGAGCAGAATTTAAAAACAGGCAGAGCACACAGCAGGCTTTGCCTGTTTTTGCAGGGAGAGAAGAATAAATAATGAAAAATAAAGTAATCAGGGGAGTACTGGCGGCAGCCTGCGTGACAACCGCTGTCAGTGCTGCGAACGTATTTGGAGCAGGCACAGAGCAGAGTCTGGTAAATGAGGCTTCTGCTGTTACACAGGAAGAAACAGAAGAAACATCGGAGGCGGAAACCACAGACGAAAATACGCCGGAGATGACAGAAACGGAGACGCCGGATTCGACAGCGGAAAATGCCGCCTCGGATCTTCCGGCGGCAGAAGTACAGAGCGGAAAGCCTGAAGAGACGGCGGTATCCGTGCAGGCTGGAAGCTATTACCCATGGGTGAATGAGAACGGGATCTGGTATTTTAAGGATCCGGATGGTACCATTGTCAAAGGAGCCTGGAGAGAGTACGACAAGAACCGTTACTACCTGAATAATGACGGAAAAATGGCGGTCGGCTGGAAAAAACTTGATGGAGCCTGGTATTATTTCCAAAGCTGGGGCGGTGTTTACCGGGATGCCTTTTACACCGTGAAAAATGTACCGTATTATTCTGATGCGGACGGAAAAATGGCAACCGGCTGGAAACTGATCGATGATGTGTATTATTATTTTGATGATCAGGGCGCGATGTACCGGAATCGTTTTTTTGAGTATGACAAGAATACGTATTATGTTGATGCGGATGGAAAAATGGCATCCGGGTTCGAACAGATTGACGGGATCTGGTATTACTTCCGAAGCTGGGGCGGCATGGCACGAAACACCTTTCTGACGCATAAAAATAATATTTATCATGTTGATACGGATGGAAAGATGACGACCGGCTGGCTGCTGCAGGATGGAACCTGGTATTATTTCCGAAGCTGGGGCGGCATGTACCGCAGCACCTTTTTCAAAGCACCGACAGGAAGTGCACTTTACTATGCCGATGAGAACGGAAAGATGGCTGTCGGAAAAAAACAGATCGACGGTGACTGGTACTATTTCAAGGACTGGGGCGGCATGTATCAGAATGCATTCATCAAAAACGGAACGAGTGTCTGCCATGCGGCTGCAGATGGAAAACTGACCGTCGGCTGGCTGCAGCAGGGCAGTACATATTACTATTTTGATGAAACCGGAGAGCAGTATTTTGACCGCTTTTTTGAATATGACAACAATACATATCGTGTGAATGCAGATGGAAAGATGGTAACCGGCTGGCAGAAAATCAATGGTACGTATTATTATTTCCGGGGCTGGGGCGGCATGTACCGTAGTACCTTTTTCCAGCTTGGCGGTGAAACGTATTATGCCGATGCGGATGGAAAGATGGTAACGGGCTGGCTTTCGAAAGAGAACCAGTGGTATTACTTCCGGGAAAATGGTGCGATGTACCGCAATACCTTCTTTACGCATTTAAACAACAGTTACTATGCCGATGCCAACGGCGTGATGGTGACGGGAGAGCGGACTATTAACGGCGCTTCCTATTACTTTAAAGACTGGGGAGGCATGGCAAAGAACCAGTGGCTCAATGCACAGAAACGGATGGTAAGCGGTGATCCGCAGACGGGCTGGTATTACTTTGGAAGCGACGGAAAGATGGTAAAATCGTATTACGCTCTGCTGAAAAAGAACAGCAGCAACTGGTACTACAGCTTTGACGAAAACGGAGTGTGTATTCTCGGCTCGAGCCAGTATGTGCGTGCAAAGGACAGCGTAAGCGGAAAATATTATACGATGGAGCATCAGTATTACACGGATCCGTCTGTGAGTGACCGTGATTTCTTTGCGGCTATCTGCAGTGCGGAGGCGGGTGTCCAGAGAAAAACAGGTATGACGGCAGTTGCGATGGTCATCCGGAACCGGATGGCGGCACAGAATATTTCGCTCCGCACCGCGATTTATAAACAGCAGCAGTTTGAACCGGCGCGGAACGGAAGTCTGACAAACTATCTGACGGGAATTGCGGAGCAGAGCAGTTCGATTATCAATCAGCTGAAAAATAATGGAGCCTACGGTGCAGTGGATGAATCCCAGTCGATCATGGATGCATATCTGAAGAACGGCACAAAGCGTGTGATCCCGGGCTTTGGCGATACGAGAGATGATTTTGATTATCTATATTTCATGACTCCGAAAGCATTTAAAAATCTGAATATGGATAAAGAAAAATGTGTGACATATACATACACCTATAAATGGACAACTTCCAGCGGAACAGCGCGGGAAGATTCCCATATTTTCTTTGTGAACTGGGTGAAAAAACAGAGCTGATCGGACGTCATATCGAAAGAAGGGGCGAACAAAAGATGACATTACAGGAAACAATCGAACAGATCCATCCGCTTTCGAAAGAGGCGATGGATCGTGCCAAGGCTCACTGGGACGGCATTGCAAAGCCGCTCCACAGCCTCGGAAAGCTGGAGGACGTGCTCATCCAGATTGCCGGAATCACCGGAAAAGAGGAGATTTCGATTGAAAAAAGAGCACTTCTGACGTTCTGTGCGGACAATGGCGTTGTGGAAGAAAACGTGACGCAGAGCGGTCAGGAAGTGACAGCGACAGTTGCGGAAAATTTTCTGCAGGAGAAGGCGACAGCAGCCATTCTCTGCCGCGGCGCGCATGCGGATCTGTTTCCGATTGATATCGGAATGGCGCGCGATACGAAGGTTCCGCGGTATAAAGTTGCGTATGGAACAAAAAATATGGCAAAAGGTCCGGCGATGACAAGGGAAGAGGCCGTTCGTGCGCTTGAAACAGGAATCGCCGTGGCGGAAGAAAAAATTGCGGCGGGCTATCAGCTGATGGCAACCGGTGAGATGGGCATTGGAAATACGACGACGAGCAGTGCAATGGCAGCCGTTTTCCTGAATCAGCCGGTTCCGGAACTGACGGGACGGGGCGCCGGGCTTTCGAGTGAAGGCCTTGCGCGGAAAATTGCAGCGATTGAAAAAGCAATTGCCATCAATCAGCCGGATCCGTCCGATCCCATCGATGTGCTGGCAAAGGTCGGCGGTTTTGACATTGCCGGCATGGCGGGTGTCTTTCTTGCAGGGGCTGCACATGGCGTTCCGGTTGTGATGGACGGCTTTATTTCCTGTGTGGCAGCGCTTCTTGCTGCACGGATTGCACCGTTTGCAAAGGACTATATGATCGCTTCGCACGTATCGAAGGAGCCGGCGGCGCATCTGCTGCTTGCAGAGCTTGGAAAAGAAGCCTTCCTGCACTGCGATATGTGTCTGGGCGAGGGAACGGGCGCCATCATGCTTTTCCCGATTCTGGATCAGGCAAATGCCGTATACCGCGGCATGGCGACATTTGACGAGGCACAGATCGAAACGTATGTGCCGCTGACTTAAAAAAGGCAGGTGAAACGATGATACATCTGGTTACAGGCGGCAGCGGCAGCGGAAAATCGGCGTATGCGGAGCAGTGTATTCTGGATTTTGGCGGAACACGGAGGGTTTATATCGCAACGATGCAGCCGTTCGGTGCGGAAGGGCAGGCGCGTATTGCACGCCACCGGAAGATGCGCGCGGCAAAGAAGTTTTCGACGATTGAGTGTTATACGAATTTAAAAGAAGTGGAGCTGGAACCGGGAAGCGATGTGCTGCTCGAATGTATGTCGAATCTCACGGCAAATGAAATATTTGATCCATCCGGGGCGGGAAAAGCGCGGGCGGAGGAGGAAATTCTTGCGGGCGTTTCCCGTCTGGCCTATCAGGCGCGGAATCTGGTTCTGGTGACGAATGAAATTTTTTCGGACGGATACCGATATGAGGAGGAGACGATGGAATACCAGTGGATCCTGGGAAACATTAATGTACGTCTGGCAGAGATGGCGGACTGTGTGACCGAGGTTGTGTATGGGATTCCCGTCAGAATAAAAAAAGAATAAGATGAAAACGATATGGAATAACTTTAAAGTGGCGTTTGCCATGTACTCGAAAATCCCGATGCCGCCGGCAGACTGGGAAAAAGAGAACATGAAATATGCGTTGTGTTTCTTTCCGTGGGTCGGACTGGCTGTCGGTGCAGTTTCGGCGGTGCTTTTCTGGCTGCTGCAGCAGATTGGCGCGGGAAGCATGCTGCGGGCTGCAGTGCTGACGGCAGTTCCGGTTCTGGTGACGGGCGGCATTCACCTCGACGGCTATCTGGATACGATGGATGCGTTAAGTTCCTGGAGAGAAAAACAGCGCCGACTGGAAATCTTAAAAGACCCGCACGCCGGAGCATTTGCGATTATTATGGGATGTCTGTATTTTGTACTGTACGCGGGCGCAGCCGGAGAACTTGTCTGGAAGATTTTTCCGGCGTATGCATTTGGCTTCGCAGTTTCGAGATCGTTCAGCGGTCTTTCGATCGCGTTTTTTCCAAATGCCAATCCGAAAGGAACAGCGGCAGCGTTTGGCATGAGCGCAGAGAAAAAAAGAACGGCGGCGGTGCTTGTTGTGACGATTTTTGCCGTGACGGTGCTCTCAGCTTCATTCTGCGTCTGGGCGGCACTGGATGTACTGGTTGTATCGGCACTGGTATTCTGTTATTATAAATGGAAAAGCAGTAAGTATTTTGGAGGAATTACAGGAGATCTCGCAGGCTATTTCCTTTCGCTCTGTGAGCTGGCACAGCTCCTGTCTCTTGTGGTACTTTCTCTTGGAATGGAGAACTGGAAATGAAATTAGTAATTGGAGGGGCTTTTCAGGGAAAGCTTGACTTTGCAAAAAAGATGACCGGAAAAGAAACAGGATGGGCCGATGGGGCAGCAGTTTCGAAAGAGGAGCTGTCGGCATGTTCCGGCGTATATGATTTTCAGGAACTGGTCCGCAGATGGCTCCTTCTGGAAGAGGAGACCGGGACTGCACCGGAAGCGGAACTGGAAGAACTGCTGCAGAAAAATCCGGAAATCTGCATTGTTACGAATGAACTCGGTTACGGAGTGGTTCCGATCGAACCCTTCGACCGGAAATGGCGGGAAAAGACGGGGCGCATCTGTACGGAGCTGGCAGCAAAGGCTGATTCGGTAACCCGTGTGGTGTGCGGAATCGGAATCCTGCTGAAAGGTGAGGAAAAACATGATTAAAATTGCAATGATCCGCCATGGAAAAACCTATGGCAATACATTAGGACGGTATATCGGCGTGACGGATGAACCACTGTGTGAGGAAGGGAAAAAAGAGCTGGAACAGCGGACGATGGATACTGTTGAGCTTCTGTTCGTCAGCCCGCTGAAACGGTGTCTGGAAACGGCAGACATTCTGTATCCGTACGCCAAACAGGTCAAAATCCCGGAATTTGCAGAGTGCAATTTTGGTGAGTTTGAGAACAAAAATTATCAGGAATTAAAAGATAATCCGAAATACCAGGAGTGGATTGATTCCATGGCGACGCTTGCCTTTCCGGGCGGTGAGAGCCCGCAGCAGTTCAAGGACCGCTGCATCGCCGGCTTTGACAAGATGGTGGATACGTGTATCCGCCGCCATTACCGCAACGTGGCGATGGTGGTACACGGAGGCACGATCATGAGTATCCTTGAGCAGTACGGCGTGCCACAGAAGAGTTACTATGACTGGCGAGTAGAAAACGGCTGTGGATATCATCTGTATCTCTCGGAGCAGAACTGGAAAATGGGCCGTAGAGAAGCTGTGGTGGAATCGGAGATAAGGCGGTAAACAAAAATGGTGACAGCAGAATGCCATGCCCATATTTTTATGGACGGTGTGGATTACAAAAAGGCGGCGGCAGCGCATGAAAACGGCCCGCGGGAGGATCTGATCCGGGAACATCTGGCGGCGTATCAGAAGGCAGGGATTTCCTATGTGCGTGACGGCGGGGATCCGTACGGGGCGGGTGTTCTTGCACGGAGCCTTGCGCCGGAGTACGGGATCACATACCGCACACCGGTTTTTGCGATTCACAGGGCGGGCCGTTATGGAAAAATTGTCGGACGCGCATTTTCAGACTGGAAAGAGTATTGTGCGCTTGTGCGTGAAGTACGCCGTGCGGGCGGAGATTTTATCAAGATCATGACGACGGGAATCCTGGATTTCGCGACAAAGGGGCATGTGACCAGTGAGCCGCTTTCCAGGGAGGAGGTTTTTGCAATGACGGCTGCGGCACATGATGCGGGGCTTTCTGTGATGGCGCATGTGAACGGCGCACAGGCTGTGATGGATGCGGCAGAGGCAGGCGTGGACTCGGTTGAACACGGGAACTTTCAGAATGAAGAGAGCATCTGCTGTATGGCAGAGCATGCAACAATCTGGGTGCCGACAATTGTGACGGTTTCGAATCTTCTGGAGAACGGCAGATATCCGGCTGAAACGCTGGCGTGGATTTTTGAGACGCAGAAAAAAGGTCTGCAGCTCGCATTTGAAAAGGACGTTGTGCTTGCGGCGGGAAGTGATGCCGGCGCATACGGCGTACTTCACGGAAAAGGAATCCGGGAAGAAGAGAGTGTAATGCGAAAAATCCTTGGGGCAGAAAATGGGCAGGAGCTGGAAAAGCGGCTTGCGTTTGGAGAAAAAAAGATCCGGGAAAAGTTCTGAAAATTTTCTGCGTTTCAGGCTTTAGAAAAAATTTAGAATTAAACGGGCAGACAATGCTTGCGCTTTCGCCCGGACTATGGTAAGTTTAAATCACTTTTACAAGAACTTTAGAGAAAATGAAACAGGGATATTCTGAGACAGAGGGTAAATGCTATCCTCTGTTTTTTGCGTGCAAAAATGACAGTCTGGATATCCGCATCGACGGAAGGGAGCAAATGAAAGCAAAAGGAAAACTGGGGCTGCAGGGCTTTCTTTCCTTCCTTTTTCTGGCGGCGGGATGGTATCTGATGCAGTATTTCTGCGCCTATGTCGTACTGTCCGGTTCCATGGAACCGGAGATCCCGACGGGATCTGTTGTGGTTGTGGATGGACGGAAGAAGGAATGGAATCCGGGGGATGTGATTACCTACCGGAGAGGAAATATGGTGGTGACACACCGGATCGTGGAAAAGAGCGAGGAAGGATACTGTACTAAGGGGGATGCCAACGCGGAGGAAGATGCAGGCATCGTTTTGGAAAAACAGGTGATCGGGAATGTGATCGTAGCTCTTCCCTGGCTTGGCTTTGGTATCGTCTGGCTCCGGCAGAGAGGAACACTCTTTTTTCTGGCCGTGGGAGCGGTGATGCTTTTTACAATCCGGCAGCTTTGGCACGGTAGAAAAATCATGCAGGAAAACAAGTTATAAAAAGAATTAGCAAAATTATTTAGGAAAACAGGAGGAATTGATCTATGAAAAAACAGCGGAAAATCGTATTCTGGGCAGCATCACTGCTTCTGACAGGAGCCCTGGCAGCGGGCGGAACACTGGCGTATCTGACGGATAAGGATTCTGTGACGAACCAGTTTGTTGTGGGAAAAGTAGATATCGAAGGAAATGAACCATCGTACGCACCGGATCCGGACGGAAAGACCAATCATATTGTGCCGACCCAGGTGATTCCGAAGGACCCGCGTATCAAAAATAAAGGTAAAAATGATTCTTACGTCTATATGGATGTTTCCATACCAATCGCAAAAGTGATCGTTGCAGATACATCCGGAAACCGTTTAAACGGCGGAGCAGCCGGCGATACGGAACTGTTTTCGATGAATCAGCTTTCGAAAAAATGGGTGCTGATGTACAAGAAAAAACAGAACAATTCGATGGTATATACATATCTCTACAATGAAGTGCTTGCAGCTGGCAAAACGACGGATCCTTTATTTACGAGCGTGACAGCAGCTAATATCGTGGAAGGGCAGCTGGATGAAAAAGAGGTCGATATTCCGATCAATTATTATGCAATCCAGGCGCTGAATACCGGTGAGGGAAGTACGGCTGCCGAGCGGGCAGCAAAGGCCTGGGAGAAGTATGTAAATCAGAATAATGGGCAGAAGGGGCAGGTAACGGCACCGCAGTCGGAGCCGGAACAGACAGAAGCACCTGGAATTTAAGCAGTTTTCTGGGGGACAAAAGATGAAGAAAAAGACGAAACGGCTGTTTTTCCTTGCGGGTGCGGCCGGGTGTACGATGGCGGCAGCCATTTGGCTGCTGCCGGGAACTTCGGCGTATTTTACAGATCACGAGAGTGTCTGGAATCGTATGGTGTTCGGACATAATACAAGTACTATCGATGAAGAATTTCCGACACCGACGCCCGTACCGCCAGGGAAAAGTGTGGTAAAGAGAGTAAAAATCAGAAATGAAGGTTCCGTTGCCTGCTATATTCGTGCGGCACTTATATTCAGTGAACCAATTGAAGCGATTGAGGGACTTGATACGAAAAACTGGGTAAAAGGAGAAGATGACTACTATTATTACAAAAAACCGGTTTCAGAAGGCGAAAGCACGACGGAATTGTTTACCGGAATCCGCGTTGCAAAAGAAATGGAACAGAAAGAACTTGAGGTTTCGGTCTATGAGGAATCGGTGCAGATCCAGAAGGGGAATATGGTATTTCACGGCTATCGGGAGGCATGGGATGCTTATGAGAGAGGTGGTCAGACATGAAAGGAAAACGCGTCAGGATCGGATGTGCGGCGGCAAGTCTTCTGATGGGAATCAGCGGAACGTATGCATATTACCGGAGCAGTGTTGAGACCATTAACAAAATAGCTGTCGGAGATGTAAATATTGGAATCTGGGAATATGAGGAAGACGGGGATGGAGAAAAGAAGTATGAGGGACCGGAAAACGGCATTGTACTGCCTTCCCAGGTGATTTCAAAAATTCCGCGGATCACCAATTATGCTGAACCATGCTATGTCCGGGTAAAGCCTGTGTTTGATGAGGAAGAAACGCAGGATTACCGTCTGGGGGAAGAGGACCTTGGGGGAATCGAGGACGTCTGGCTGAAAGCAGGAGAGTATTATTATTATCCAAAAGTGCTGGGAAAGCAGGAATCTGTCGATTTTTTCCGTACAATCACCATTCCATCTGCGTGGACCAGTGAGGCGGAGGGACAGGTGCTGTCCGTTGAAATCCAGGCGGAGGCCGTACAGGCAGCGAATGTGACGCCGGATTTTACGGCAGAAGCTCCGTGGGGAGAAGAACTGGAAATTGAACAGTGTGTCCACGAGGCGGATAATACCGTTTCGGAGGTTTCGCAGCAGAGCTTCCTCACCGTTTCGTACGAAGGAGCAGCGCGGAATCTGATCTTGGCACCCGACAATTTCTTTCGGAACTTTCCAGTGCTGATGCCGGGAGATGAATGGGAAGATACGTTCACACTGGTGAACACGACAGCAAGCCGTGCAGAATTTTTTCTGCGGACGGAACTTCCGGAAGAACTCAGTGAAACAGAAAAAGAACTGCTTTCCAAGGTGAAACTGGAAATACGAGAGGGAGACAGCGTGATTTATGAAGGTGATTTAGAGAGTGAGGGACTATGGGCAGCAAAAAGTCTTGGAATATGCAGTCCAGATGAACGGAAAGAAATCTGTTTTTCAATCCGTGTGCCGTCAGAACTTGGAGATGAATGGGCACTTCGGAAAAGCGGGGTAAAATGGATTTTTTCTGTCGAAGGAGAAGATCTGCCGCAGGAAGAAGGCCCCTCTATCTGGCACAGCGCGCCAAAAACAGGTCTGCGCGATCCGTCAGCAGCGGTCCCCATTGGAATTGCCGTGACAGGAGCCTTCCTGTTTCTTACCGCGGGCCGGTCTGAAAGGAGGAAAGAATGAAAAGAGCAAAGAAAAGCTTCTGGTTTATCGCAGGAATTCTGCTGTTGTTGGGATTTTGTTTTCGGGAAGATGTTCTGGCTTCGAGTCTTACGAGTCTTCCTTCTCTTTCGAAAGCCGGAATCGGAGAAGTTGTATCATCGGACTCTGTTATTGACGGCCGATATGATTTTACCCCACTGATCGGAAGTGAGACAAAAATCCGTTTTGGAAGTACAGATGGAAGTACCTGGGACAATCTGTTCTGCAAAAACGGAGAGAGCCATTCGAAATGCTGTTCCACATGGTGGCCGGCGGCCGATGTAAAGGGATGGAGTAATCTCCGTTCCTTCACGCCGCTGGAGTCGAAAAAAGGAAAAATGTATGCGGAATATACGAATGTTGGAGAGTGCCACGGGGAAAATGTAACGATGCGGATCTGGCTGGAAGACTGGCAGAACACGGTTGTACCATCAGGGTATGAGGACGTGGATGCGGTAGTCGTGGCGATTGACCACAATAAGCCGGTCATTGATATTAAAGGTCTGCTCTGGATCAAGGTACGGTTTGCTTATTACGACAGTAAAGGAAATCCGCTGAATGTGAAAGGATATTTTACACTTTCAGATCTGGACTTTAAGCAGGGCTTTTATCTGGCTGATGAGACAGAACATATCTATCTGACGAAGGAGGCAGATGCCAGAATCGTCTACGATGCCAGAACAGAAGCGATCTGGTCGGCAAGACGCGGCTCTGAGCCGGACGGTGGAACAACTCCGGAAAATTCGGAAGGCTGGGTTACATTTACCTTTGAAGGAAATTCCCAGACGATGATTTTCTATGATGGAGGCACTAACGACGCGGTAACTGGTCCCGGCGGCGGAGTGAAAGCACCGAAAAAATGGCCGGATAATTTTGTAAACGATACTTCCAGTACGTACAACAACTGGCATGGAGCATCCCGGGAAACGGGAATAACTGTTGTGCCGTGGAATACTTCGGAATTTGGTTACACAGCGAACGTTCCCTGTCATCTGTCGAAAGTAGGAGATCTTGTAGTGAAAAAAATGGATGCAGAGACAAAAGAAGCTCTTTCGGGTGCAGAATTTACCGTGTACCGCTGGAAAAACAACACCTGGAGTGAATTCAAAAAGATGAACTGGGTGAAAAAAACGGGTTCTTATCTGCTGGAGGGAATTCGGGATACAGACAGTGAAAATGGAAAATTCCGTGTTGTGGAGACAAAGAATCCAGCTGGTTATGCAGGAAGCTGGGAGCAGGAATTTTCCATTGACAAGGAAGGCATGCAGACGATCCATCTGGAGGCAGAAAACACAAGAAAAACAGGCTCACTGAAGATAAAAAAGACGGAAGAAAACTCAGGGAAAGCACTTTCTGGTGCAACATATCAGGTGATTGCGAGCGGAGCAATTACAACGGTAAACGGAACAGTGCTGTTTCCGGATCAGGCGGTAGCAGCTGTGCTGAAAACGGATGAAAATGGAGAGGCGTTCAAAAACGGGCTGGAGTACGGAACGTATCTTGTGCGGGAAACGGCGGCTCCAAATGGATATGTGCTGGATCCGACGGAAAAGAAAATAACGATCGGGGAACAAAACGCACAGATCACACTGACGTTTACAAACTGGAAGAACCGTTTTGTTCTGCAGAAAGTAAGTCAGGGAGACGGAAAAGTGCTTCAGGGAGCAGCCTTTCATATCTGGACGAAAGATGGAAGTTTTGATGAGACAAAAAAGACGGATGCAAATGGAAAAATTGAGCTGACGGGACTTTTGGACGGTGTCTGGTACTATCAGGAGACAGCATCTCCGGAGGGCTATCTGCTGGACAGCACATGCCGGGAATTTGTGGTAGAAAACGGAAAAATTGACGGTAAATCGGAACTGTCGGTGGCGGTCGAAAATGATGGAACACATCTGACAATTGAAAAAATAGATGCAGAGAGCGGAAAACGAATTTCCGGCGCAAAGCTGGTATTAAAAGATATGGATGGAAACCGTGTGGACAGCTGGATTTCAGGAGGAAGCGGCCCGCATGAACTGGAAAAATTAAAGCCGGGTTCTTATGTCCTTGTGGAGGAGGCCGCGCCGGATGGATACCTTGCGGCAGAACCGGTTTCGTTTGTGCTGGAGGCAAAACAGGAAGTGCAGACCGTGACGATGAAGGATCTTGCATGTGAAACCTTGACGATTACAAAGAAGATTAAGGCGGATGAGATTACATGGGCGCATGGAAATCCAACGTTTCTGTTTTCCGTGAAGGGAAAGGATCTGTATGGAAAAGAACATACATACCAATGCTATCTTACGTTTACAAAAACACAGGTGGAGAAAACGACAGATCAGGACGGCTACACGGAACAGTCGGTACAGATCCGGGGAATTCCGGCAGGAAACGATTACCGGGTACAGGAGAAGAAGGTGCTGCGGTATTCGCTTATGCAGGTGACAGGTACGAAGAATGTTACCGTGAAAAAACTAGAAGAGCCGGCATATGGAAAAGATCCTGCGCGCGTCTTTTCGGTATCGGTAAATCTTTGCGGACATCCCAAAGAAAGTGAGGTTGTATTTGAAAATCAGAAATACCGCTGGGATGATTATGGACACAACAGTATTGTAAAAAACCGGATTCCGGTTGAATAACAAAACGGAAAAACATTCCACCATCGGTTCGGGTGGTGGAATGAAAACAAAATGGAGAGAGAAAAAATCAGCAGAAAAAGAAGAGGGATTGCAGTTCTGACATTGGCGGCGCTTTTTTTCTGGTATCTGCCGCAGATTCAGGTAAGCCGGCAGATTCGAAAAGAACAGGAAGAAGCGGTGGAGATGTATGTCAGAGAAGAAAAAGAAGAGAACAAAGAGGAAAACGAAAAAAGCGAAGAAGTGCAGGAGCAGGAACCGGGCAGTACAGATCAAAATCTGTTTCGGACAATTGATTTTACAGGACTTCGATCAAAAAATAGAGAAATCTGCGCGTGGCTCTGGATTCCGGGCTGCGCCTTAGATGTTCCGGTTGCGCACGGGCAGGATAACGCATATTATCTGACACACGATGCGTTTTGCAGGGAGCGGATTTACGGCAGTATTTTTGCACCGTGTGATACACCGGAGGATTTTTCTGAACGTCACACGATTTTATATGGGCATAATATGCGGGATGGAACGATGTTCGGAGGATTGAAAAAGTATCGTGAAGCGTCGTGGAAACAGGAATTTCCGTATCTGTACCTGTATTTGCCGGGTGAAGCATGGCAGTGCCGTATTTGGAGTGTGGAGGAGACGGATGCCAAAAGTGATGTTTACCGGCTGGGAGCATGGAGCGATGCGGACTGGAATGCATGGGTACAGGAAAGAAAAGAAAACAGCATTATCTTTGGCAGCGGTGAGGAAAAGGAAGTTCAAAAGATACTTACCCTTTCCACCTGCATTGGTGACGGCAGCAGTTCACGGAGACTGGCTGTACATGCGGCGGTGGAGATGATTTTTGCAACAAAATCTGGAAGGGAAGAGGGTTCTGTGCTAGAATAAGACAGAATCAAAAGACTTATGATACAGAGCAGGAAAAAGGATGGCGATAAGACATGAAAGAACTGTACACGGCAGCAGGAATTTTTGTGGTTCTGATACTGCTGGGAGTTTGGATGGTACAGAATAACAGAAATGAACAGGAAAAGAAGCTGGTACAACTGCGGAAGAAATGGGGAAAAAAGCAGGGGAAACGGACAGAACGGGAAAAGAAAGAAAAACTGGAAGCGTGTCTGAGACGAAAAGCAGGGGAAAACTTCTGCGTGGACGCGATTACCTGGAATGACCTGGATCTCGATGCGGTTTTTGACACAGTCGACCACACAGTGTCGGTGTGCGGGGAAGAATATCTGTACACGGCGCTTCGGATGCCGGTCACAACAACAGAAATCAGGGAAGAGCGGGAACGGCTGATGAAGCTTTTTGCAGAGAACCAAAAAGCCAGAGAAGCAGTGCAGAAAGCACTTCTTTTGATGGGAAAAGAAAAGATGAATCCGCCGACAGAAGAAATAGCCGTACTGATAGAGGCGGAGCCGGGAGAGAAGGGGAAATATCTTCTGATGGCCGGTATTGCTGTGCTTGGAATTGGACTGCTGTTTGTACTGCCTCCGCTGGGTGTGTCTGTTCTGTTTGCTTCTATGGTCGGCAACGGACTGATGCATGGAAGGGAGAGCAAAAAGCTGGAGAGTGCATTAAAAGCGTTTGGCTGTATCCTGCGGCTGCAGCGGACAGCCAGGGAACTTGGAAAAGAAAAAATTTCCGGACTGGAAATGTATCAGAAGCGTCTGGAAGAACAGGAAAAACAACTCCGTCCGATTACAAGAAAATGCAGAACACTTGTGAATACGAAAGAATCGCAGGGCGGTGCAGCAAACATGATTTTTGCATACTTTCACACGTTCTTTCTGCTGGATCTGATCGAGTATTCTTCGGTTGTTTCCAGAGTGAAATCGTATGAAAAAGCGATTCTGCAGATGGCAGAGGATCTTGGACTCCTGGACTTTGCACTGTCTGCAGCATCGTACCGGGAGAGCCTTTCGTATTACTGCCGGCCGGAATTCCTGGATGAGAAAAAGGCGGGCTGTCGGATCGATGTGGAGGAGCTTTATCATCCGCTTCTGACACATCCGGTGGCAAACAGTCTGTATGCGGAGGGCGGAATTCTGCTGACCGGCTCGAATGCGTCGGGAAAATCCACATTTATGAAAAACATGGCAGTGAATGCGATTCTGGCACAGGCACTGAACACGAGTCTTTCGAAGCGGTACCGCGGTGTTGTGTGCCGGATCATGACATCCATGGCACTCCGCGATAATCTGGCACAGGGAGAGAGTTACTTTGTTGTGGAAGTAAAATCTTTAAAACGGATTCTGGAGGCAAGCCGTGAAAAAACACCGCTTCTGTGCGTCATTGATGAGGTGCTGCGGGGAACAAACACGACGGAGCGGATTGCAGCGTCAGAGAGTGTGCTTGCTGCCCTGCGCCGTGCAAATGTGCTCTGTCTTGCAGCAACACATGATACTGAACTGACGTATCTGCTGGAAGATCTCTACACCAATTATCATTTTGAAGAGCAGATTACCGCGCAGAGTATTTCCTTCCCGTATCGCCTGGAACAGGGGCCGGCAAGAGGAAAGAATGCGATTGCACTGCTTGGAAATATGGGAATTGATGAAAAAATTGTGAAACAGGCAGAAAGAAGAGCTGCGGAGTTTGAAACAACAGGAAGCTGGGAAAAGAATAAGTTTCTGAGATAGAAAAACAGCCGGGAAAAATTGATCTTTTTTGAAAAAATATGCGAAAATGGTTCAGCATTTTTTCATTGTGTGTTATGATAAAATAGATCGCGTGATCCGGCAGAAAAACCGCCGGATCTGTTAAGGAGAAAAACATGAGCAGGACAGGCTTGGAAGATGCATATATTATGCGCGGCAGCAAGAAACTCCGCATGGGATATACGACGGGTTCCTGCGCTGCAGCGGCAGCGCGGGGAGCGGCGTTTATGCTGCTTTCCGGGAAAGAAATACAGGAAGTGAAAATCCATACGCCAAAGGGCATTGTTCTGAATCTGGAATTGCTGGATATCCGGAGAAGTGCCGAAAAAGTAAGCTGTGCCGTCCGAAAAGACGGCGGGGATGATCCGGATGTGACAGATAAAGCATTGATTTACGCGGAAGTGACGTTTGGAACAGAAGAGGGAATTGTAATCGATGGAGGATTCGGCGTCGGGCGTGTGACAAAGCCGGGGCTGGATCAGCCGGTCGGAAACGCGGCGATCAACCATGTACCGCGCCAGATGATCCGCGAGAATGTGGAGGAGATTCAGAAAAAACTCGATGATTTCCGCGCACTGCAGGTTATCATCTCCGTACCGGAAGGGGAAGAACTGGCAAAGCATACATTCAATCCGAGACTTGGCATCACCGGCGGCATTTCAATCCTTGGAACGAGCGGGATTGTAGTGCCGATGAGCGAGGAGGCGCTGATTTCCACGATCCGCGTCGAGATGGAAATGCGGAAAGCACAGGGTGACCGCGTCCTTCTGGTGACACCGGGAAATTACGGACAGGATTTCTTAAAAACGTATCCGTGGGTCCGTGCAGACCATTCCGTTAAGTGCAGTAATTACGTCGGAAAAACACTGGAATTTGCAGCTGAGCTCGGCTTTGACGCCATCCTTTTTGTGGCCCATCTTGGAAAATTTGTCAAGGTGTCCGGCGGAATTATGAATACCCATTCCCACGAGGCAGACTGCCGTGCGGAACTTCTTACGGCGCAGGCGGTGCGTGCAGGGGCGGATCTTGCACTGGCAAAAAAACTGCTGGAGACTGGAACGACGGAAGAAGCGGTGCAGATTTTAAAGGAAGCAGGATGCCTGAAAGAGACCATGGAAAAAGTGACAGAAAAAATTGCTTTTTACATGAATTACCATATTGAGGGCAGAGTGCAGACGGAGGCGATTGTTTTTTCAAGCAATGAGGGCCTGCTCGGGGAAACCCCGGGAGCGGGAGAACTTCTGGAGCGCCTGCGGGAGCAGGAAGAAAAAGAAAACAGAAAAGAGTAAAAACAAAATGACAGGAATTTTATTTGGAACAGGAATCGGACCGGGAGACCCGGAGCTTATGACGTTAAAGGCCGTCCGTCTGATCCGGGAAAATGATACGATTGCAGTACCAGGAGAGAAACCGGAAGAGAGCATTGCCTACCAGATTGCTGTTCAGGCAGTGCCGGAACTGGCAGAAAAAGAGCTTGTTGCTATTCCAATGCCGATGACAAAGAATGCCAAAGAACTGAAGGAAAATCACCGGCGCGGTGCAGAAAAAATAGAGGAGCTGCTGGATGCAGGAAAAAACGTAGTATTTCTGACACTCGGAGATCCAACCGTGTATTCTACCTACCTTTATGTACACAGACGGGTACTGGAAGACGGTTACGATGCGAGAATTGTAAGCGGTGTTACATCGTTCTGCGCGGCAGCAGCATCTCTTTCCGAGGGACTGGTGGAAAATTCCGAAGAACTGCATGTGATTCCGGCGTCTTATCAGATTGAAGATGCACTGGAACTTTCAGGAACAAAGGTTCTGATGAAAGCGGGTAAAAAGATGCCGGCTGTGAAACAGTTCCTGAAGGAAAAGAACTGCCGGGCGGTGATGGTAGAAAACTGCGGCATGGATACGGAACAGAAGTATTTCAGCGCGGAAGAAATCCCGGACCAGGCAAGTTACTATTCACTGATTATTGTAAAAGAAAAGAGGAAAAAATAGATGGTACATTTTATTGGAGCGGGCCCTGGAGCCCCGGATCTGATTACGGTAAGAGGACAGAAGCTGCTTGGTGAGGCGGACATTATCATTTATGCAGGTTCTCTTGTCAATCCGGCACTGCTGGATCTGAAAAAAGAGGGCTGTGTGGTATATAACAGTGCAACCATGACGCTGGAGCAGGTGATTGATGTTATGAAAGAGGCCGAAAGCAAAGGCCAGACTGTGGCAAGACTCCACACGGGAGATCCGTGCCTGTACGGTGCAATCCGCGAACAGATTGATGCGCTCGATGCCCTTGGAATCGCTCACGATGACTGTCCGGGTGTCAGCTCTTTCTGCGGAGCGGCTGCTGCCCTTGAAATGGAATATACGCTGCCGGATATCTCCCAGAGTGTTGTCATCACCAGAATGGCCGGAAGAACACCGGTTCCGGAGCGGGAGAGCATTGCGTCTTTTGCGGCACATCAGGCAACGATGGTTGTATTCTTAAGCACGGGACTCTTAGAGGAACTTTCCCGTGAGCTGATTGCAGGCGGCTATACGGCAGATACTCCGGCAGCGATCGTTTACAAAGCAACCTGGCCGGAGGAGAAGACGTTCGTCTGCACCGTTGGAACACTTGCCGAGACGGCGAAAAAGAACCAGATCACCAAGACAGCGCTGATGATCATCGGAAATGCCGTTTCCCAGGGAAATTACCGCAGAAGTGATCTGTACAATCCGGCGTTTACCACCGAATTCCGAGAGGCAGAAAAATAAGATGAAAATAGCCATAGCAAGTTTTACAAGAAACGGATGCGCCTGGAATCAAAAACTCTGTGCGGCACTGAAAAAACACAGCTGTGAAGGATATGCACTGGAAAAGTACGGGAAAGAAGCGGGAATTCCTGCGATTGCACCGTCGCTTCCTGCATGGACAGAGCGCATGTTTCAGAAAATGGATGCGATTTTGTTTATCGGGGCGTGCGGGATTGCGGTGCGCAGTATTGCACCGTACGTGAAAAGTAAAAAGACAGATCCGGCGGTTCTGTGTATGGATGAACAGGGAAAGTTTGTGATTTCATTACTTTCCGGCCATATCGGCGGAGCAAACGAGCTGACGGAAGAAGTTGCAGCTGTAACGGGTGCGGTTCCGGTCATTACAACGGCAACGGATGTCAATCACAAGTTTGCGGTCGATGTCTTTGCTGTAAAAAATCATTGTGAAATTTGTGAGATGGAGCTGGCAAAAGAGGCAGCGGCGCTTCTGGTGGACGGAAAAACGGTTGGATTCTGCAGCCGTTTTCCGGTGGAGGGAACAAAACCGGAGGAACTGATCCCGGAAGAGGCGGCAAAACCGTCGATGGGAATCTGCATTACCACATCGGAAGAGGATTCGCCATATGAGAGAACACTTCACCTGATCCCGAAGGTGATCACCGTCGGCATCGGCTGTAAGAAGAATACACCGGCCGGCCGGATTGAAGAAAAGGTTCTTGCGGCACTTGCGGCGGCCGGGATTTCTCCAAAAGCAGTTCGACAGGCGGCAAGTATTGATCTGAAAGCGCAGGAGCCGGGAATTCTGCAGCTGGTGGAAAAGTATGGCTGGCAGTACCGGACCTTTTCTGCAGAAGAACTGGAAACGGCGGAGGGGGAATTTACGCCGTCTCCGTTTGTGAGGAAGATTACAGGAATTGACAATGTCTGTGAGCGCAGCGCAGTTCTCGCCGGCGGCAGACTGATAAAGAAAAAAAAGGCAGCGGACGGTGTAACAGTTGCACTGGCTGCGGCGGACTGGAGGGCAGTATTTTGAGTACAATTTTTGTCGTGGGCATCGGCCCCGGAGCATATGAAAAAATGACGATCGAGGCGGCGGATGCGCTGCGGAACTGCGATGTGATCATCGGCTATACCGTCTATGTGGATCTGGTAAAAGAACATTTTGAAGGAAAAGAATTTCTGACGACGCCGATGCGGAAAGAGGTGGAGCGCTGCCGTCTAGCATTTGAAACTGCGGCAGAGGGAAAACAGGTTGCTATGATCTGCAGCGGAGATGCCGGCGTTTACGGTATGGCAGGTCTGATGTATGAGCTTTCGGAAGAATGGCCTGATATTGAAATTAAGGTAATTCCAGGCGTGACCGCCGCAACGGGAGGCGCTGCCGTTCTTGGTGCACCGTTGATCCACGATTTCGCCCTGATCAGCCTGAGCGATCTTCTGACACCGTGGGAGAAAATTGAAAAACGTCTTCTGCTGGCATCGGAAGCGGATTTTGTCATCTGTCTTTATAACCCGGGAAGCCATAAGAGAGCGGATTATCTGGAAAAAGCGTGTGATCTGATGCTTCGTTACAAAGCGCCGGAAACCGTCTGCGGAATCGTAAGCCAAATCGGAAGAGACGGGGAGACGAGCCGGACCATGACGCTTGCAGAACTTCGCAATACAAAAGTGGATATGTTTACGACGGTATTTATCGGAAACAGTCAGACAAAGGAAATCCGGGATCACATGGTAACGCCGAGGGGATATCGCTATGAATAAAGTAATCGTCTTTGCCGGAACGACGGAAGGCCGGGAAATCTGCAGTTTTCTGAAGAAATATGAGATTGCATCCCTTGCCTGTACGGCGACAGAATACGGCAAGTGCCGGATCGAGGAGGGCGGTGCCCTGACGGTTCGAAGCGGAAGACTGACAGAAGAAGAGATGGAACAGCTTTTTGGCGAAGAACAGCCGGAAATGGTTATCGATGCAACCCATCCGTATGCCGATCTTGTGTCGGAAAATATCCGGTCTGCATGTGAAAAAGCAGGAAAAACGTATCTTCGGCTGCTGCGGCCGTCGCTTGCGGCAGATCCATCCTGCGTCATGGTCGATACGACAGAAGAAGCGGTATCGTATCTGGCGGGCACAGAGGGAAAGATTCTGGTGACAACAGGAAGCAAGGAACTCGCAAAATTTGCAGAGCTTCCGGATTATAAAAACCGTGTGTATGCCCGGGTGCTGCCGTTGCCAGGCGTAATTGCATCCTGCGCGGAACTTGGATTTGATGCCGCACATACCATAGGCATGCAGGGACCGTTTTCTATGGACATGAACGTTGCAATGCTGCAGTCGTTCCATGCCGAATGGATGGTAACGAAGGAATCCGGAAGAAACGGCGGCTTTGAAGAAAAAATTGAGGCAGCAAAAAAGGCCGGTGTCCGTGTCGTTCTGATCGGCCGTCCGAAAGAGGAAGAAGGACTCTCGGAGGACGAGGTCAAGCGGTATCTCGTTGAAAAATTTGATCTGTCCGTGAAACGGGACGTCGTGATCGCCGGAATCGGACCTGGTGCAGAAGCACAGATGACGCTGGCGCTCGTAGACGCGTGTGAGCAGGCGGATGTGCTGATCGGTGCGGGACGCATGACAAAAGCAGTAGAAAAATATCAGAAGCCAATGCTTGCAGAATACAGCCCGGAAAAGATTTACGAGTATCTGAAGGCGCACCCGGAATATGAAAAGATTGTTCTTCTGCAGTCGGGTGATGTCGGCTTTTACAGCGGAGCAAAGAAACTTCAGGCCGTCCTTGCGGAAGATGCGGATTTTTCTGTCCGTGTAGAGCCGGGAATTTCTTCGCTGGTTTATTTCTGTGCCAAAATCGGAGTGTCCTGGGAGGATGCAGCATTTGTGAGCCTGCACGGACAGCACTGCAACTTTCTGGAGACGGTCCGCCGAAACCGGAAAACTCTGGCGATCGCCGGCGGAAAGGGCAGTGTCAGGGAAATCTGCCAGACGTTAAGTTCGTACGGCTGGGAGCAGATTGTGCTGCATGTGGGAACGGATCTGTCGTATCCGGAAGAACAGATTGTGACAGGAACCCCATTCGAACTTGCTAAAATGGAGTTTGCCCCGCTTGCGGTTCTTCTGTTTGAAAACCCGAATCCGGAACCGGAGTTTACAGCCGGCATGGCAGATGAAGTATTTCTGCGTGACAAAGTACCGATGACCAAGCGGGAAGTGCGCAATGCGTCTCTTTCTCATCTGCAGCTTTCTTTGAATTCTGTTGTCTATGATATTGGATCGGGCACAGGTTCTGTTTCGATTGAGATGGCGCTTCGTGCAGCACAGGGAAAGGTATATGCGATAGAAAAAAATCCGGCAGCCGTTGCACTTCTGCAGGAAAATAAAAAGAAATTTGCAGTGGATCATCTGGAAATTATTGAGGGAACTGCACCGGAAGCACTCGAAGCACTTCCGGTTCCGACGCATGCATTTATCGGCGGGTCTGCCGGAAACTTAAAAGAGATTCTGGAACTGCTCCTGCGGAAGAATCCGAACATCCGCGTGGTATTAAATACAGTAACCGTGGAAACATTAGCGGAGGCAGCATCGTGTTTCAAAAAACTTGCGTTTGAAGAGCCGGAAATCGTCTGCCTGCAGGCTTCCAATGCGAAAAAGGCCGGAAGAAGCCATCTGATGATTGCCCAGAATCCGGTTTATATCTTTACAGCCCAGGGAGGTGCCAAAGAATGAAAGCACCAAGAATCATGCTGGCAGCAGGAAGGAGCGGAAGCGGGAAAACGATGATCACCTGCGGACTGCTCCGTGCACTGCAGCAGATGGGAAAGCAGCCCGCAGCGTTTAAATGCGGCCCGGATTATATCGATCCGATGTTTCACGAACAGGTAATCGGCGCCCCGTCGTGTAATCTGGATCCATTTTTCACAGAGGAAGAAACAACACAGTATCTGTTCTGCAAACATGCAGCGGGTCATGACATTTCCGTATTGGAAGGCGTTATGGGGTATTACGACGGTCTTGGCGGAATTTCTACCAAAGGCAGCGCCTACGATCTCGCCGGTATGACAAAAACGCCGGTTCTTCTGGTTGTCGATGCCAAAGGCATGAGCGTTTCAGCGCTTGCCTTTATCAAGGGATACCTGCAGTACAAAGAGGACAGCCGGATCGCCGGTGTAATCTTTAACCGGATGTCAGAGATGCTGTACCGGGAGATCGCGCCGATGGCGGAAAAAGAACTTGGCATTTCCTGTGCCGGCTTTGTGCCGGAACTGAAGGAATGCCACTTAGAAAGCCGCCACCTCGGCCTTGTGATGCCGGATGAGGTGGAAAATCTGCAGGAGCAGGTCAATCTGCTTGCAGAAACACTGCAGAAGACACTGGATTTTGAAAAAATTCTTGCGATTGCAGAAGGGGCAGAAGAGCTCTCGGGAAAAATGCCGGAAGTCCTGCGTAAGGTGACAGAAAGCGAAGCAGCCGCCAAGGTGCGTGCTGCGAAGCCGATTCTTGCCGTTGCAAAGGATGAAGCATTCTGTTTCTTTTATCGGGATAATCTGGAGCTTCTCGCGTCACTTGGAGCCAAAATCGAATATTTTTCGCCGCTTTCCGATGCGGAGCCGCCAAAGAATACAGACGGATTTCTGTTCTGCGGCGGCTACCCGGAGCTGCACGCAGAAGAGCTTTCGGAAAACCAGACCATGAGAACGAAGATCCGCGATAACATCCGTCAGGGAATGCCGGTTCTTGCAGAATGCGGCGGTTATATGTACCTGTCAGAATCCATGGAGGATATGGATGGAAATGTGTATCCTATGGTACAGGCTGTTCCGGGAAATGTTTACCGGACAAAAAAGCTGGGAAGATTCGGCTATATCACCCTCACGCCAAACACGAAGGATACCTTTCGGAACGGCGGAAATCCGGTGCGCGGCCATGAGTTCCATTACTTTGACAGCACAGACTGCGGAAGTGCATGGCATGCGGCAAAACCGCTGCGGAAGCGGAACTGGGAATGCATTCATGCGACAAAACGGATGATGGCGGGATTCCCGCATCTTTACTATATGGCAAGTCCGCACCTCGCACTGGAATTTCTGGAGCAGTGTGTCTCTTACCGGAAAGAACAGGAGAAAACAAGATGAAAACAGCATTAGCAGCCCTGATTGTGGGCTATGGATTGGACCTGCTGCTTGGAGATCCCTCCTTTTTGTACCATCCGATCCGTGTGATCGGAAATCTCATTGCCCTGCTGGAAAAATGGCTGCGGAAGGTATTTCCGAAAACGCCAAATGGAGAGCTTGCCGGAGGAGTTTTTCTCGTGATCCTCGTCTGTCTGGCGGGATACGGTGTTCCGGCACTGTTGCTCTTTGCGGCATTTAAAATTCATCCGGTCATCGGCTTCCTTTTGGAGGTTCTCTGGTGCTGGCAGATTCCGGCAACGAAATGCCTGAAGGATGAGAGCATGAAGGTCTATCAGAAATTAAAAGAAAACGATCTTCCGGGGGCGCGCTATGCGGTTTCCATGATCGTAGGACGTGATACGGAAAATCTTTCGGAAACAGGAGTGACGAAAGCTGCCGTGGAAACGATCGCGGAGAATACGTCGGACGGTGTCATTGCACCGCTCCTCTTTCTTGCCCTCGGCGGACCGGCATTGGGCTTTCTGTATAAGTCCATCAATACCATGGATTCCATGGTGGGATACAAAAATGACAAATATCTGTATTTTGGACGGTGTGCGGCAAAGCTGGACGATGTCGTCAATTACATACCGGCGAGAATCAGCGCATGGCTGATGATTCTTGCGTCTGCATGCGAGCGCATGAACTGGAAAAATGCAGAAAAAATTTACAAACGCGACCGTTACTGCCACGCCAGCCCAAATTCTGCGCAGACAGAAGCAGTTATGGCAGGGGCGCTGGAAGTACAGCTTGCCGGAGATGCCGTGTATTTCGGCAAAGTCGTAAAGAAACCAACGATCGGCGATGACATCCGCCCGGTCGAGGCGGAAGATATCAAAAGAGCAAATCATCTGATGTATCTGACCTCGTTCCTCGGACTGGTGTTCTTTGCGGGAATCCGCGCGCTCTTTTTATTTCTGTAAAAAGAGAAGATAGAAACACAACGGAAAAGAGAAAGGAAGGCATATGGTATGAGACAAAATCCACATGGAGGAGACATTTACACGAAAAAATGCAGAGTCGATTTTTCTGTGAATGTCAATCCTCTTGGAGTTCCGGAAAGTGTGAAAGAGGCGGTGAGAAAGAGCGCGGAATCGGTGGAACAGTATCCTGACGCACTGTGCCGGGACCTGACCCGGGCACTGTCGGAAAAGGAGCAGCTTCCAGAAGAAAATATCCTGTTTGCAAACGGCGCCGCGGAGCTTATTTTTGCCCTGACACAGGCTCTCCGCCCGAAAAAAGCGCTGATTGCAGCGCCGGGATTTGCAGAGTATGAAGCAGCACTTTCAGCGGCAGGGTGTTTTATCCGTATGTATCCGCTGCAAAAGGAAAAAGGCTTTCTTTTACAGGACGATTTCTGCGATGATCTGACCGACGATCTGGATCTTGTTTTTTTATGTAATCCAAATAATCCAACCGGCCTTACGATTCCGCAGGAGCTTCTTTTAAAGATCCTGGATAACTGCCGGGAGCGTAACATCTATCTGGTGCTGGATGAGTGTTTCATAGAATTTCTGCCGGAGCCGGAAAAAGTGACGATGCAGGGAAAACTGGACGAATATCCGAATCTGCTGATTCTGCGTGCGTTCACAAAGATTTACGCAATGCCGGGTCTGCGTCTTGGCTATCTGCTCTGCAGCGACGAGGATCTGCTGGATCGGATCAGCCGCAGCATGCAGTCGTGGAATGTTTCGACTCCGGCGCAGATGGCAGGCCTTGCCGCCCTGAACGAGGATGCTTACGTCAAAGAAGCACGGGAACTGATCGGAAAAGAACGCGCCTGGATGAAAGCAGAACTGGAAAAAGCAGGTCTTACCGTATGGGATTCCTGTGCAAATTATCTGTTCTTTGAGGGACCGAAAGGACTTGCCGCACGGCTGGAAAAAGGCGGCATTCTGATCCGCGACTGTTCCAACTACCCGGGCCTTGCCGATGGATATTACCGTGCAGCCGTACGCACACATGAAGAAAACCAGATTCTGACAGAAGCCGTTTCACAGATTCTGCAGTGGTTTTAGGAGGAAAAACGATGGCGAAAGTAATTATGATACAGGGAACGATGTCAAATGCGGGAAAGAGTCTGCTTGCGGCGGGCTTATGCCGGATTTTCCATCAGGACGGATACCGTGTAGCGCCGTTCAAATCACAGAATATGGCGCTGAATTCGTTTATTACGAGAGAAGGTCTTGAGATGGGACGTGCACAGGTCATGCAGGCGGAAGCGGCCGGGATCGAACCGTCCGTTTTGATGAACCCGATTCTGTTAAAGCCGACGAATGACACCGGTTCGCAGGTGATTGTAAACGGTGAGGTACTGGGAAACATGAGTGCGCGGGAATATTTTTCCCACAAAAAAGAGCTGATCCCGGACATCATGAAAGCGTACCATGCACTGGAAGAACAGTATGATATCATTGTGATCGAGGGAGCCGGAAGTCCGGCGGAGATCAACCTGAAAGCCGATGATATCGTCAATATGGGAATGGCAAAGCTTGTGGATGCACCGGTGCTCCTCGTCGGAGATATTGACCGCGGCGGCGTTTTTGCTCAGCTTTACGGTACCGTAGAGCTTTTAGAGCCGGATGAGCGCGACCGCATCAAGGGTCTGATTATCAACAAATTCCGCGGGGACAAAACCATCCTGGACCCGGGCGTTGTGATGCTGGAAGAAAAAACACACATCCCGGTGGTCGGCGTGGCGCCGTATCTCCACATCGAAGTGGAAGACGAGGACAGTCTGACCGAGCGATTCACCAGAAAAGAGGAGATCGGTCTCATTGACCTTGCGGTCATCCGTCTCCCGCGTATTTCAAACTTCACCGATTTCAACCCGTTCGAGCGGATCGAAGGCGTATCACTCCGCTACGTAAGCTCTGTCTCCGAACTGAAAAATCCGGATATGATTCTGCTTCCTGGAACGAAAAACACGATGGAGGATCTGCTCTGGATGCGTCAGAATGGTCTGGAAGCGGCCGTACTGAAGGCGGCTGCGGCCGGAAAAGTAATTTTCGGTGTCTGCGGCGGCTTCCAGATGCTCGGAGATACGCTGAGCGATCCGCTGCATGTCGAAGCCGGCGGAACGATCAAAGGAATGGGACTCCTGCCGATGGATACCGTATTTGCCGGTGAGAAGACGAGAACCCGCGCGGAGGGCGCTTTTGGAAAAACAGAAGGCGTTCTTGCCGGGATCGAGGGAACCCGGATCGAGGGCTATGAAATCCATATGGGAGAAACGGTGCGGAAAGAAGAAACAGAAGCATTCACGTTCATCGATGATCAGAACCGTGCTGATTCGGATAAGCTGGACGGTGCACAGAAAGGAAATGTGTACGGTACGTATGTGCACGGCATTTTCGACAAAGAAGAAGTTGCCGAGCGGATCGTGGAAGCACTTGCAAAGAATAAGGGAATTGCCATGGAGCAGATTCACGGTGTCGATTACCAGACATTCAAAGAGACACAGTACGATATTCTCGCAGATGCGCTGCGCGAGCATCTCGACATGAAGAAGATTTATCAAATTCTGGAAGAAGGGGCATAAAGATGAAGATAGAACTGGAGCAGGTAAGCCCGCACGAGATTGAAAAGAGAAGCTTTGAAATTATCACGGAAGAATTAAACGGAAGAACGTTTCCAGAGGATCAGGAACTGGTTGTAAAGCGGTGTATCCACACAAGTGCGGATTTTGATTATGCGGATAATCTCTGCTTTTCGGAGCATGCGGTGGCAAAAGGCATCGAGGCGATCCGGGAGGGAGCCTGCATTGTGACGGATACGCAGATGGCAAGATCCGGCATCAACAAAAAGGTGCTTGCGCGCCACGGCGGTGAAGCGCTCTGCTTTATGTCAGACGAAGATGTTGCGGCAAGAGCAAAAGAAACCGGAAGCACCCGCGCGGCAGCCTGCATGGAAAAAGCGGCGGAGCTGGATAAAAAGCTGATTATTGCGGTTGGAAATGCGCCGACGGCACTGGTCCGCCTCTATGAACTGATCGGGGAAGGAAAAATAAAACCGGCGCTGATCATCGGAGTTCCGGTCGGCTTTGTCAATGTGGTACAGTCCAAAGAACTGATTATGCAGACCAATATCCCGTATATCGTGGCACGCGGACGAAAAGGCGGCAGCAATATCGCGGCGTGCATCTGCAACGCACTCCTGTATATGATGGATCAGGACCGCGGATATTAAAAATAGATGAAAAAACGGAAAGCAGAAGTCTTGACAGATTTCGAATCACCGTTTATACTATGGAACATGGAAAAAGGCTTGGAAGGGAACAAGTAGACGTACAAAAACGCGGACAGAAAGCAGCCGGCAGATGAGAGGCGCATGCAGGTTCTGTACGATTCGAATACATCCCGGAGTTGCGCACCGAATAAAACGGGCGGCAGAAGAACTATGATGCACGTTTTTAGTAGGCTGCGACGTAAGAGACGAACGTTACAGCGTCAGGGTATTCAGAGGTTTTGGATACCGACAAAGGCAGCTGCCGTGAGACAGCTGTGAAGTAAGGTGGTAACACGGGAGATACGGGCTCTCGTCCTTTGAATCGGAAAGGACGGGAGTCTTTTTGTATAAAAAACTTTGGTCCCAGACGGTAACACATACCCGAAAGTCAACCGAAAAAAGGAGAAAAACAAAATGCAGATTTATGACGAACTGATCGCCAGAGGCCTTCTGGCACAGGTAACCGACGAAGATGAAATCAGAGACCTGGTAAACAATGGAAAAGCAACGTTCTATATCGGATTCGACTGCACCGCAGACAGTCTGACCGCAGGTCACTTCATGGCACTGACCCTGATGAAACGGATGCAGATGGCAGGAAACAAACCGATCGCCCTGATCGGCGGCGGCACCACCATGATCGGTGACCCGTCCGGAAGAACCGATATGAGAAAAATGCTGACCCGCGAGGAGATCGACCACAACGCAGAGTGCTTCAAACGTCAGATGGAGCGTTTCATCGAGTTCGGCGAGGGAAAAGCTATGATGCTCAACAACGCAGACTGGCTGCTGAACCTGAACTATGTAGAACTGCTCCGTGAGGTAGGTGCATGCTTCAGTGTCAACAACATGCTCCGTGCAGAGTGCTACAAACAGCGTATGGAAAAAGGTCTTTCCTTCCTGGAGTTCAACTACATGATTATGCAGAGCTACGACTTCTATCACATGTTCCAGAAATACGGCTGCAATATGCAGTTCGGCGGCGATGACCAGTGGTCCAACATGCTGGGAGGAACCGAACTGATCCGCCGTAAACTTGGAAAAGATGCCTATGCAATGACCATCACCCTTCTGACCGACTCTCAGGGCAAGAAGATGGGTAAAACCGCAGGAAACGCTGTATGGCTTGACCCGAACAAGACCAGCCCGTTCGATTTCTACCAGTACTGGAGAAACGTGGACGATGCCGACGTCTTAAAATGTATCCGTATGCTGACCTTCCTGCCGCTGGAGCAGATCGACGAGATGGATTCCTGGGAAGGAAGCAAGCTGAACGAGGCAAAAGAGATCCTGGCCTATGAGCTGACCTCCATGGTACACGGCGAGGAAGAAGCAAAGAAAGCGCAGGAAGGCGCACGTGCCGTATTCTCTACCGGAAGCTCCGAGCATATGCCGACCAGTGAACTTTCTGCAGAGGATTTCACGGACGATAAAATCGATATCGTAACCCTTCTTGTCAAAGCAGAGCTTGCAAAGACCAGAAACGAAGGACGCCGTGCCGTAGAGCAGGGCGGTGTATCCGTAGACGGTGAGAAAATCACAGATCCGAAATATGCCGTAGAAAAAGCAGCCTTCGGCGAGGACGGTATCGTTCTGAAAAAAGGAAAGAAGAATTTCAAAAAAATTTGCGTTAAATAATTAAGTGTGCTATTATAAAAGAATGGATTCCCGGAAGAAATTCCGGGACACACTGAATTATTTGGAGGACAAACAGTCATGGAAAAATATGGCGTAAACGAATTACGAAAGATGTTTCTTGAGTTCTTCGAGAGCAAAGGACATCTTGCTATGAAGAGTTTTTCGTTGATTCCACACAACGATAAAAGTCTTTTACTGATCAACTCCGGTATGGCTCCGCTGAAACCTTACTTCACAGGCGCAGAGATTCCGCCGAGAAGAAGAGTAACAACATGCCAGAAATGTATCCGCACCGGCGATATTGAAAATGTAGGAAAAACAGCCCGTCACGGCACCTTCTTTGAGATGCTCGGAAACTTTTCCTTCGGTGATTATTTCAAACACGAAGCAATCGCATGGTCCTGGGAGTTTTTAACACAGGTAGTAGGGCTCGATCCGAATCGTCTGTACCCATCCATCTATCAGGACGATGATGAAGCATTTGATATCTGGAACAAAGAGATCGGCATCCCGGCAGACCGTATTTTCCGTTTTGGAAAAGAGGACAACTTCTGGGAGCATGGCGCAGGTCCGTGCGGTCCGTGTTCTGAGATTTATTATGACCGCGGAGAAAAATACGGCTGCGGCAAACCGGGATGTACCGTTGGCTGCGAGTGTGACCGTTACATGGAAGTATGGAACAACGTATTCAGCCAGTTCAACAACGACGGCGAGGGCCACTACACCGACCTGATCCAGAAGAACATTGATACCGGTATGGGACTTGAGCGTCTGGCCGTTGTCGTACAGGATGTAGATTCCATCTTCGATGTCGACACCATTCAGGCACTCCGCAACAAAGTATGCGAAATCTCCGGAAAAGAGTATGATAAAGATCATGAGACCGATGTTTCCATCCGCCTTATCACAGACCATATCCGTTCCGCAACATTCATGATTTCCGATGGAATCATGCCGACCAACGAAGGAAGAGGCTACGTACTGCGCCGTCTGATCCGCCGTGCAGCACGTCATGGCCGTCTGCTTGGCATTGACGGACTGTTCCTTGCCCGCCTTTCCGCAAGCGTAATCGAAGGCTCCAAAGACGGATATCCGGAACTTGAAGAGAAAAAAGATTTCATCTTCAACGTTCTGAACAACGAGGAGACCCAGTTCAACAAAACCATCGACCAGGGACTTCATATCCTCTCCGAGCTCGAAGAAAAAATGCAGAGCGAAGGCAAAAAAGTTCTGGACGGACAGGATGCATTCAAACTGTACGATACCTACGGATTCCCGCTGGATCTGACCAAAGAGATCCTCGAGGAGAAGGGCTACGGCATCGACGAGGACGGTTTCCATGCAGCAATGGAAGAGCAGAGAGAGCGTGCAAGATCGAGCCGTGAAGTAACAAACTACATGGGTGCTGATGCAACCGTTTACGATGAGATCGACCCGTCCGTAACAACTGAGTTTACCGGATACGATCATCTGGAGGATACCTCCAAAGTAACCGTTCTGACGACAGAGACTGAGATTGCAGAATCTCTGATGGAAGGCCAGAAGGGAACCATTTTCGTAGAGAAAACTCCGTTCTACGCTACCATGGGCGGTCAGGAAGGCGACTGCGGTATCATCAAAGGAGCAAATGGTGTATTCGAAGTAGAAGATACCATCAAACTCCGCGGCGGAAAATACGGCCACGTCGGTGTCATGAAATCCGGTATGATTTCAAACGGCGAGGAAGTTACACTTCAGGTCAACGAAGAGGCAAGAAAAAATATCGAGAAGAACCACAGCGCAACACACCTTCTGCAGAAGGCATTAAAGACTGTTCTCGGTGCACACGTAGAGCAGAAAGGTTCTCTCGTAACCCCGACCAGACTCCGTTTCGACTTTGCCCACTTCCAGGCTATGACACCGGAAGAACTGGAAAAAGTTGAGAATCTGGTAAATGAAAAGATTCAGGAGCAGATCCCGGTTGTAACCGACATCATGGATACTGAGGAAGCAAAGAAATCCGGCGCGATGGCTCTGTTCGGTGAGAAATACGGCGACAAAGTACGTGTCGTTTCCATGGGAGACTTCTCCAAAGAGCTCTGCGGCGGTACCCATGTAAAGAATACCGCTGAAATCGGACTGTTTAAACTTGTTTCTGAGGCAGGCGTCGCAGCAGGTGTCCGCAGAATCGAAGCTCTGACCGGACCGTCTGTTACTGCATACTATAAAGCACAGGAAGAGAAAATGCATGAGGCAGCAGCTCTCTTAAAGACAACACCGGCGGATCTCCTCGAGAAGATCGCTCATCTGCAGGCAGAGGCAAAAGCACTCCAGGCAGAGAATGAGTCCTTAAAGAGCAAACTGGCAAAAGAAGCGCTCGGCGATGTTATGGATAAAGTCACCGAAGTCAAAGGTGTAAAACTTCTCGCTGCATCCGTACCGGATGTCGATATGAACGGACTGCGTGACCTTGGCGACCAGCTGAAAGAAAAACTGGGAAGCGGCGTTGTTGTTCTGGCATCTGCAAAGGACGGCAAAGTAAGCCTTCTTGCCATGGTAACCGATGATGCGATGAAGAAAGGTGCACATGCCGGAAAACTGATCAAAGAAGTGGCAGCCGTTGTCGGCGGCGGCGGCGGTGGACGTCCGAACATGGCACAGGCCGGCGGAAAGAATCCGGAGAAGATCGACGAAGCAGTTGCAAAAGCTGCCGAGGTACTGGAAGGCCAGATCGCATAACAATAAGCAGGAAAAACAGCACAAAATCCTGCCGCCTGCAGGGCAGAAAAAGGAGCCAGGCAGGCGGCAGGGAAAAATTTTGCAAAAAAATGAAAAAACTTGTTGACGTACGAGATTTTTCTGGTATAATAAGAACAGTGCAAAAAATACCCATACAGTTGTATTATGCACAATCTACAACTGGAGGGAGGTTAGGTGTGAGACTATGTCAAATGTAATCGTTAAAGAAAACGAAACGTTGGACAGCGCTTTACGCAGATTTAAGCGTAGCTGTGCAAAAGCTGGCATTCAGCAGGAGATTCGTAAAAGAGAGCATTACGAGAAACCAAGTGTTCGTCGTAAAAAGAAATCTGAAGCTGCCAGAAAACGTAAGTATAATTAATGTGCAAAAAATCCCCGGCGATCTGTTTTGCCGGGGATTTTTATACTTGTAACTTAAAGTCGCAGGTTTTGACAAAACAGCAAGGCGGTGACAAATGAGAATTTTGTACAAAATAGCAAACAAGCTGTTTCGTATCGTGAAAAAGATTCTGAAGCTGCTTACCAGCCGTATGGTCATTATCGGTGTTGCACTTCTTCTGGAATTTTGCTGGCTGGCCGGAATTGTGATGCAGCTAAATGAAAAATCTGTCTACATCAACTATGCGGTCACGATTCTTTCCCTGATTGCAGTGCTTTCGATTATCAATAATCCGAAAATGAATCCCGGCTACAAACTGATGTGGGCAGTCTGTATCCTGGCGCTTCCGGTAACCGGAATCTGCCTGTACGGCATTCTCGGCCATTCCAGTGTGGCAAGAAAATTCCGTACACATTACGATACAGTTCTGCTTTCGCAGGGAGGCGTTCTTGGAGAGGAAGAAGAGACGCGTAAAAAGCTCGAGGAAGAAAATATCCTGGCAGCGGGGCAGTCTTCCTATCTGACCAATTATGCGCATTATCCTGTTTATGAAAATACAGAAACAGAGTATTACCCGCTGGGAGATGTATGGTTTGAGCACTTTATTGAGGAACTCAAAAAGGCAGAACACTACATTTTTATGGAATATTTCATCATCAGCGAGGGGTATCTGTGGGATACGGTGCTGGAGATTCTGAAGGAAAAAGCGGCCGCCGGTGTGGATGTGCGGCTGATTTACGATGATTTCGGCTGCGTGACGACACTGCCGTATCAGTATTATAAATCGCTGCAGCAGATGGGCATCAAGTGTGCGGCGTTCAATCAGTTCCGACCGGTGCTGAATGTCATTTTAAATAACCGTGACCACCGGAAAATTGCCGTGATCGACGGTCATACGGCTTTCACGGGCGGCATTAATCTTGCGGACGAATACATTAACCGCAAGGAGCGGTTCGGCCACTGGAAGGATTCCGGAATCTGTCTGCATGGTGAGGCGGTATGGAGTTTTACGGTGATGTTTCTGCAGATGTGGAGCACAATCACCGGTATGGAATGCGATTTCGAATCATACCGGCCGGAAATCTATCACGAGGAAGCGTTTAAAAAAGACGGTTTTGTGCAGCCGTACGGCGATTCCCCGCTGGATGGAGAGACAGTAGGCGAGCATGTTTATCTGAACATTATTTCACAGGCGAAAAAATATCTTTATATTTTTACCCCGTATCTGATTCCGGACAACGAGACGCTGACCGCTCTCTGCATGGCGGCAAAGCGCGGAGTCGATGTGCGGATTGTAACGCCGGGCATCCCGGATAAGAAGATTGTCTATATTCTGACGCAGGCCAATTACGAGATCCTGCTGGAATCCGGCGTTCAGATTTACCAGTATACGCCAGGCTTTATCCATTCCAAGAGCTTTGTCTGTGATGATGAAGTTGCGACGGTCGGAACGATCAACATGGATTACCGGAGCATGTACCTGCATTTTGAGTGCGGTGTCTGGATGTACGGCAGCAGTGCGGTTGCCCAGGTAAAAGAGGATGCGCTGATCACGTTTGAACAGTGTGAGCAGATCAATATGGACTACTGCCGAAAGAAAAATTTTGCAGTCCGTGCACTCCGCGGTGCGCTGAAGTTTCTGGCACCGCTGCTGTAAACGGAACAGACAGCATAGTTCTGCGGTCGTCTGCATAGCCTGTAGGGAAGAAAGAGCAGATGTTTCGGGGGAATATGAAGAGAAGAACACGAAATATCGTCTGGAGCCTGCTGATGATCCTGGCGCTTCTTGCAGCGCCCTTGAAAGTGACTGCGGCAGAGCAGAATGGAGAATCTTCCGACAAGCAGCAGAACGAAACAACGGAACAGAAAACAGAAGAGACGGAGGAGACAGCACCGGAGATGACAACGGACCTTGGGCTGGCTTCGCCGTCTGTTCTTTTGATGGAGGCACAGACCGGAACTGTTCTGTACGAGAAAAATGCGTCGGAACAGCGAAGCCCGGCGAGCATCACAAAAATCATGACGCTGCTGCTGATTTTTGAAGAGCTCGAAAAAGGGACGCTCCAGCTGACCGACGAAGTGACGACGAGTGCGCACGCCAGAAGTATGGGCGGGTCCCAGGTTTTTCTGGAAGAGGGCGAAAAGCAGACCGTTGAGACGATGATCAAGTGTATTGTCGTTGCTTCGGGAAACGATGCATCTGTAGCGATGGCAGAGCATATTGCGGGGACAGAAAGCGAGTTTGTCAGCCGGATGAACCAGAAAGCAAAAGAACTCGGCATGAACGACACGAAGTTTGAGGACTGCTGCGGCCTCACGGATTCCGACGGCCATTACACGACAGCGGCAGATGTGGCGAAAATGTCTCGGGAGCTGATCGAGCGCTTTCCGCAGATCCTGAACTATTCCTCTATCTGGATGGAAGAGATTACGCATGTCACACAGAAGGGAAGCAAACCATTCACCCTCACCAATACAAATAAGCTGATCCGCGGCTATGAGGGCTGTGTGGGACTGAAAACAGGAAGCACCTCGAAGGCGAAGTACTGCGTCTCGGCAGTGGCGAAGAAAAATGATCTGACGATGCTGGCAGTCGTGATGGGAGCACCGGACTACAAGGTGCGGTTTGCAGATGCGGCGTCACTGTTCCAGTATGGGTTTTCGTCCTGCAGCATCTACATAGACCGGGAACGCGATCCCCTGCCGGAACTTTCGGTTGTTTACGGAAAGCAGGATACGGCAGAACTGGAATATGCGGAAGAATTCCGCTATCTTGCGACGGGCGGGACGGTGATCGGTGAAGTGGAAAAAACGATAGAACTGCCGGAAGAGGTGCAGGCCCCTATCCAGAAAGGCGAGTGTGCCGGAAGAGTTGTTTACAAAGCAGACGGTGAGGAACTTGGTTCCGTTGCGATTTTATATGGAGCAGACGTGGCAAGAGCCGGCATGTGGGACCTGTTCGGATGTACGATGAAACAATATTTTCTTGGGACGGCATAAAGCCGGAGTATCATGCGCGAAAAGGAGAAAAACATGGCAAAGAAAAATTACTATGCGGTAAAACAGGGAAAGGTTCCGGGCATCTACCGGACATGGGATGCGTGCAAAGCGCAGGTACACGGTTATCCTGGCGCAATTTACAAGGGATTTGAGCGTCTGGAGGAGGCAGAGGCCTTTCTGGGCGGCGGTAAAATGCCGGAACCATTGCTGCGGGAAACAATCGGAACGTATTTCGCTGCCCCGGAACGAAAGGCAGTACAGAGCACGGCAGCACCCGATCCTTCTTCTTGGGACTGGGAACACCTGATTCTGGCAGAAAAACCATGCGAAGACCCGGAATACGCCGGTGTCGGCAGGAGCGCCGTCGCATACGTGGATGGAAGCTATCAGCATGCGCTCGGAAAGTTCTCCTGCGGTGTGGTCCTCTTCCTGGACGGAAAAGAGTTGAATCTTGCAGAAGAATACAGCGACCCGGATCTCGTCTCCATGCGGAATGTGGCAGGCGAGATCAAGGGCGCAGAGCTGGCCATGGCTTACTGCCTGACACATGATATTCCGGAGCTGGCCATCTATCACGATTACCAGGGAATCGCAAGCTGGTGTACGAGAGAATGGCAGGCGAAAAAACAGGGAACCATCGATTACCGGAATTTTTACGATCTGGCATCGGCCAAAGTTGCGATCCGCTTCTGCAAAGTAAAGGGCCACACCGGCGTCACCTACAACGAAAAAGCCGATCAGCTGGCAAAACAGGCATTGGGCTTATAAACAGCAGGGAAAACGGGTTGTCATACACCGAAAAATCAAGTATAATGAACGGTATGAGAAAATTTACAACGACCTATTACAAACTTTCGTCAAATGGAAAATTTCCGGAAGGAAACGGTTTTCGTCTGGCGTTTATCAGTGATCTTCACAATATGGAGTTTGGCCCGGATAACACGGTGTTAAAGGCAGTCATCGATGAGGCGGCTCCGGATCTTGTCATCATCGGCGGGGACCAGATTGTGGCAAAGCCGGGGGAGAACCTCGACCCGGGTCTGAGTTTCGCGGAACGTCTTGCGGAGGAATACCAGGTAATCTATGGCTGCGGAAACCACGAATACCGTCTGAAGCTGTATCCGGAACAGTACGGCGATCTGTATGAAAAGCTCCGGGAGCGCCTGAAAAAGGCAGGAATCTGCTATCTGGAAAATGAGACGGCGGATCTTACCATCAGCGGCTGTCCGGTCCGGATCTACGGCTATGCCATGGACCGCACCTATTACAACCGCTTTTACCGCGGACCGCTGCCGGTTTCGGAACTGACGGACCACCTTGGAAAACCGGATCCGGCGCGCTACGGCATTCTGCTGGCGCATCACCCTGCCTACCGCAGCTCCTATGCATCATATGGAGCCGATCTGACGCTTTCCGGCCATTATCACGGCGGCGTGGTGGGCCTTGGCGCGCACCGGGGGCTTGTGACGCCGGATTTCCGCCTTTTTTCGAAAAACTGCCGCGGGCTGTTCCTGACGGGCGGCACCTGCCAGATCATCAGTGCAGGAACGGGCGAACACACCATTCCGGTCCGCATCTGGAACAGAAGAGAATTGATTATTACAGATATCGGGAAACCGTAAGGGAGAACAGAGCACATGGCGATACCAGTAAAGCTTCCGGTGTTTGAAGGACCGCTGGACCTTCTTCTTCACCTGATCGATAAAAATAAAATAGATATTTACGATATCCCCATTGTAGAGATTACGGACCAGTATCTGGAATACATTCATCAGATGGAGCGGGAAGACCTCAACATCATGAGTGAGTTCATGGTCATGGCGGCGACGCTTCTGGATATCAAATGCCGCATGCTGCTTCCGAAAGAAGTGAATGAGGAAGGCGAGGAAGAGGACCCGAGAGCCGAGCTGGTGCAGCAGCTTTTAGAGTACAAAATGTACAAGTACATGTCGTACGAGCTGCGTGACCGCATGAACGAGGCGAGCCGTTCCGTGTACAAGGAACCGACGCTTCCAAGAGAAGTGCTGGAGTACAGGACGCCGGTCGACACCTCCGAGCTCCTCTCGCAGATTTCTCTCGCGAAGCTCCATACGATCTATAAAATGATTTTAAAGCGCCAGGAGGACAAGATCGACCCGATCCGAAGCAAGTTCGGAAAGATCGAAAAAGAAGAGGTCAGCCTGCCGGACAAGATGACGTATGTCGAGCAGTTTGCTGTTAAAAAACGCCGCTTCAGCTTCCGCGACCTTTTGGAATCCCAGCCGGGCAAGGTGCATGTGATTGTCACCTTCCTTGCAATCCTGGAGCTGATGAAAACCGGCAAAATCCGGATCAGCCAGGAGGAGCTTTTCGGGGATATCCTGATTGAATCCCTGGAGGATGAAGACACCGTAGTTGTGCCGTATACAGACGAGACAGACAGTGAGGACAAGACAGATGGAAGAACAGAACAGGAATAAAGAAACTGCCCTGGGTGAGGCAAGACGCCCCTCTTCGGTCGAGGAGGCGGAAGCAGCCATCGAGGCAGTCCTTTTTGCGATGGGAGATTCCGTGGAGCTGGGAAGGATTGCAAAAGCGATCGGCCATGACACGGAGACGACCCGCAGGATTCTGAACCATATGATGGAAAAATATAATACGAAAGACCGCGGCATCCACATCGTGGAGCTTGAAAATGCGTATCAGATGTGCACGAAACAGGAATATTATGATTATCTTGTCAACATCGCCATGCAGCCGAAGAAGGCGGTTCTGACCGACGTCATGATGGAGACTCTCTCGATCATTGCCTACAAGCAGCCGGTCACGAAGCAGGAGATCGACAAGATCCGCGGCGTCAAGAGCGATCACGCGGTCAACAAACTGGTGGAGTACAATCTGGTGCAGGAGCTTGGCCGCCTCGACGCGCCGGGCCGCCCGATTGTGTTCGGCACGACCGAAGAATTCCTGAGGAACTTCGGCGTCGATTCCACCGACAATCTGCCGGAGATCAGTCCGGTCAAGATGGAGGACTTCCGCGCAGAAGTGGAAGAGGAAATGCAGATCAAGCTGGATGTCTGATCCGGCAGGAGAAAAAAGAAGGGAGATACCGATATGCCTACTACGTACGCACACGACAGGTTCGGAAGAGAAGTCTATGAACAGCTTCCGGCAAATTTGAAAAAGATCATTCGAGAAAACAAAAAATTGTATCTGATCGGACTGCACGGGCCGGATATCTTCTTTTATTACCATCCGTTCTCGAAAAACCGTGTGTCTGATTACGGAACGCTTCTGCATGAGCAGACGGCTTCCGTTCTGTTCGAGGATGAGGTGAAAAAGTATCAGCAGAGCCCGTCAGAGGCGATGGAAGCGTATCTGTTAGGCTTTGCCTGCCATTACCTTCTCGATTCGACGTGTCATCCGTATATCGGGAAATTTGTGGATCACACTGGAATTTCCCATGCAAAGATTGAGACGAGCCTTGACCAGTACTTCATGCTGGAGGACGGCCTCGATCCGCTCGTATACCGTCCGGCATCGCCGATCTGCCCGCACACCGACGGCAACAAGGTCATCCACCGCTGTTTTCCGGAAATCGGTGAAACAGAAATTGTCGAATGCCTGAAGGGCATGAAGCTCTGGACGAGAATCACGATCTGCCGCAGCAGTGCGGTAAGAAACCTTCTTCTTGGAGTGATGAAACTGGTCGGCTGCTATGATTCGATGGGCGGCCGTGTGATGCCTGGAAGGCCTCAGAAGGAATGCGAAGCGGGCACACGGAATCTTGTCCACCTGTACGAAAGAGCGCTTGCAGAGGCGCCGCAGGAGCTTGTAAAGCTGGATGAAGTGCTCCATGGAAACGGAACGCTTTCCCCGCGCTTTGACCACAATTTTGATTAAAACAGACTTTTGAGAGCAACAGTAAGAATAGAAAAATCCCGGCAGGAATCTTTCCTAAGAATTCCTGACCGGGATCTTTTTTTGTCCGAAAGCAGATCTTTAATTTGATTTTACTTCACGCCACAGCTGGTTGTAAACCTCATCGGCATCATCGCCAAGATACGTAAAGGTTTCGCACCGTGCAAGCGTTTCCTCATCCGGGAAGGCGATTTCACTGTTTCGGATATCGTCATCCTCAATCAGTTCACGCGCCGCATCATTCGGCGTAGAGTAGGTAATATACTCAAAGTTTTTCAGTGCGATGTCCGGCCGGCAGAGGAAATTCAGGAATTTCTCTGCGTTTTCGACATGCTGCGCATCTTTTGGAATGCACCAGGAATCGATCCAGACGTTGGAGCCTTCTTTTGGAACAACGTATTCCAGATCCGGGTTTTCACGCTTCGTGTAGATAGCTTCACCGGAGTAAATAACGCCGATAGCCGCCTCATTTCCGATCATCTTGTCACGCACCTGATCCACAACGTACGCCTGCACGAGAGGTTTCTGTGTCACAAGCAGATCCTTCGCCTCCGTCAGCTCCTTGATATTGGTGGAGTTTAAGGAGTATCCCAGATCCTTTAAAGCAACAGCAAACGCATCGCGCACGCTGTCCTGCATCAGAATGCTGTCGCGGTAATTGGTATCCCACAGAACAGACCAGGAGTCGATCGGCTCGCTTACCATTTTTTTGTTGTACAGAATACCAACTGTTCCCCAGCAGTACGGGATCGAGTAGAGATTGCCCGGGTCGAACTGCTCGGAAGTCTCGTAGTACATATCTCCAATGTTGGAAGCGTTCGGAATATGGTCAAAGTTGATCGGCTGCAGCAGATCGTTCTGGATCATCTTCTGAATCATATAGTCGGACGGGCAGACAAGATCGTAGGAAATCGCACCGGATTTGATCTTCGGATACATGATTTCGTTCGTCTCATACTCCTCGTAAACAACGTGGATACCGGTTTCTTCCTCAAAGATATCGATGACATCAGAATCCATATATTCGCCCCAATTGTACACAATCAGCTGCTGGGAGCCGCCGGCTGAAGCATTCTGGCTTCCGTAGTAAATACCGCCGCCGCCGATGACAAGCACCATGGCGATCGGAAGAATCCGGCGGAAGACCACACGTTTCGTGATGCGGAAACGGATGCCCTTCTTCGCCATAGCCTCGCGCTCTTTTGCCTCCTCTTTTTCTTCCTTCGGAGAAGGATTCACATTCACAAGGAGCAGCAGAAGCAGTACGGTGACAAAAAGAATTGTGGAGAGCGAGTACATCTCCGGCTTGATTCCCTTGCGGACCTCGGCATAAATCTTTGTGGAGAGCGTATCAACGCCCGGTCCCTTGGTGAAGTAGGTGATAACGAAATCATCGAGGGACATGGTAAAGGAGAGCAGAAAGCCTGAAACAACGCCCGGCATGATGTCCGGGAAGATGACTTTCCAAAACGCGTACAGAGGGGAAGCGCCAAGGTCGAGGGCTGCCTCGTACGTTGATTTGTTCGTCTGCTTTAATTTCGGCATAACGCTCAAAATAACGTAAGGAACATTGAACGTGATATGCGCCATCAGAATCGTGCCGAATCCAAGCTGAATGCGGCAGATGATAAAGAGCAGCATCAGCGAGATTCCCATAACGATCTCACCGTTCAGCATCGGGATGTTCGTAATACCCATGAAAAGCGTCCGGCTTTTTTTTGACATGCTGTTGATGCCGATGCACGCAAGCGTTCCAAGGATGGTTGCAATCGCAGAGGCAAGAAGCGCAATGATTAACGTTGTATACAGCGCGTTCATGATCTCTGTATTGGCAAACAGTGAACGGTACCAGTGCAGCGTAAAGCCACCCCATTTGGCACGCGTTTTTGATGCATTAAAGGAGAGCACCACAAGGGTGACAATCGGCGCATACAGAAGAATAAAGATGAGCGCCATGTAAATTTTTTCCAGTTTCTTTCTCAAAATGCCGTTCCCTCCCCGTCTTTATCGTATTTGTTCATCAGAACCATCGACAGGATGATGAAAATCATCAGGACTGTGGAAAGTGCGCTTCCGGCATTCCAGTTGTTGGTCTGTTTGAACTCCTGCTCGATGACGTTTCCGATCAGAAGGATCTTGCTTCCGCCGAGCAGGTCGGAAATAACAAAGGTTGTAAGCGCCGGGATAAATACCATGGTAATACCGCTTACGATACCCGGCGTGGTGAGCGGCAGCGTTACTTTCAGGAAAGTCTGTACGCTGTTCGCTCCGAGGTCTCTTGCTGCGTTGATGACGTCACGGTCGATCTTAATCAGGACATTGTAGATCGGCAGAACCATAAACGGCAGGAAGTTGTAAACCATACCGAGAATGATCGCTCCCGGTGTGTTGATGATGGAAATGCCGGGCAGATGGAAAAACGAGAGAATGCTGTTGATGACGCCGTTTTTCTCAAGCAGTGTCTGCCATGCAAGCGTACGGAGCAGAAAGTTCATCCACATCGGGAGAATGAAGATCAGCACAATAAAGCTGGTCTGGTTGACATTCCGGTTTGCCAGAATCATGGCAAGCGGATAGGCAAGGACAAGACAGAGTACTGTGCTAAGGAGTGAGAGCCACAGAGCCAGGCCAAGTGCCTTGATGTTTTCCTTCGTTGCAACGTAGGCAAAATTCGAAAGGGTAAAGCCGCCTTCTTCCCCGGTGAACGCATAGTAGAGAATCAGGATCAGCGGGATGATGATGAAACCGGCAGCCCAGACGGCATACGGTGCTGCCAGCCATTTCTTTAATTTATTACTCTTCAATGGCTGCCGCCTCCTCATCTTCGGATTCCGGTTTGTTCATAATCTGGATATCGAACGGATCGACGTGAATGCCGACTTCCTGTCCGACCGGGAACAGATCGGTAGAGTGAACGAGAAGCTCAAAACCGTTCACCGTAACCTCCATCTCATAGTGAACACCTTTGAAAATCAGATGGGTGACACGTCCGCGGATGGTACCTTCCTCCGGCTTCACAAGATCAATATCCTCCGGGCGGATCACAACGTCGATCGGTTTGTTTTTGCCGAATCCGACATCAACGCACTCGAACTTCGCACCGAGAATCTCGACGAGACGGTCCTCAATCATGATGCCGTCGAGAATGTTGCTGTCACCGATGAAGTCTGCAACGAATGCGTTCTGCGGCTCATTGTAGATGTCTTCCGGTGTGCCGATCTGCTGGATATAACCCTGGTTCATGACAACAATCGTGTCCGACATAGTAAGCGCCTCTTCCTGATCATGGGTGACATAGACAAAGGTGATACCAAGCTCGTTTTTCAGACGGATCAACTCGTACTGCATATCCTGACGGAGCTTTAAGTCAAGTGCGCCGAGCGGCTCATCCAGAAGCAGAACTTTTGGTTCGTTGACAATCGCGCGCGCAATGGCGATTCGCTGCTGCTGGCCGCCGGAGAGAAGCGCCGGGGAGCGGTTTTCGTAACCCTCAAGGTTAACAAGTTTTAATGCGTATTTGATTTTGTCATCGATATATGCTTTGGATTTTCCTTTGATTTTCAGCCCGAAAGCAATGTTTTCCGCAATTGTCATATGCGTGAAAAGAGCATATTTCTGGAACACCGTATTTAACTGGCGTTTGTTCGGCGGAAGCTGGGTGATATCCTGTCCGTTAAATAAAACCTTTCCGGCATCCGGTGTCTCAAAACCGCCGAGGATACGTAATGTGGTTGTTTTTCCGCAGCCGCTCGGGCCAAGGAGGGTAAGAAATTCGTTTTCACGGATATAAAGATTCAGATCATCCAGAATGGTAACTCCGTCGTACGATTTTGTGATGTTGACCAGATCAAGTAATTTGGTACTCATGTGTAATATGCTCCTTTCGGGTTGTGAAATTTGGAACACCGTTTCTCGTGAAAATCACGCGGTGTAAAAAATCTAAAAATAAGGCGGAGAACTGACCCAGAGAATGATGGCCGGCGTTTTACCCGGATTTTCCAGATAGTGATTACAGGAAGCGGGATAGTAGAAGCTTTCCCCTTTCTTCACTTTGTGGCATTCATCTCCAAGATGAAGGAGAATACGGCCGGAAAGTACATAGCCGAATTCCTCGCCTTCATGCGGTGAATCAATCTCGGTGCACGCGCCGCTTTGCAGCGTCAGCCGGATTGGCTCCATCCTGTTTTTCTGTGCATTCGGAACGATCCATGCGATCTCGTTGCCCTGCGCTTCAGCGGTCTTTACAAAGTAATCTTCTTCGCAAAAGACAACCTGATTGTCCTGCTCTTCGCCGAAAAACGTTTTTAGATCCGTTCCAAGGCAGGTAAGAACATCAACCAGCGTGGCGATCGAGGGAGAGGTCACATCGTTTTCAAGCTGGGAAATAAATCCCTTTGACAGCTCGCTCCGATCTGCCAGTTCCTCCTGCGTCAGCCCTTTCCACATCCGCAGTTCCCTGATTTTTTTTCCGATTTCCATAAAAAATCCTTTCTGCATCCAAAGTCTTTCCCGGGATCCTTTTGCTGAATACGGATTCTCAGGAAATCTCAGTAAAAATAAACAAAAAGTTTAGTAATTCTATACAAACATGGGAATTATACATGATATGGATCGCAGTGTCAATAACTTTGTGAAATTTTACCATGATTTTACAGGAAACCTCATATAATGAAGAAGAAGCAGACAAAAAGCCGGTCCCAAAAGAGCGTCCGGCTTTTCCGTTTTTAAAGAGAAAAAACACAAGGGGGATCTGATTTTGAACAGAAAAAGAAGAAACAAGACAGGTTTTTTCCTGGGAATCCTGCTTCTGTTTTTGGGAAGTGTGTCCGTGACTGCGACAGAGCAGGAGAGCGAGCCGAATCAGCTGTTTGCAACGGCGGCATGCCTGATGGATGGCGATACCGGCCGTGTGCTGTTCGGAAAACGCGAGACAGATCCTATGGCAATGGCGAGCACAACGAAAATCATGACATGCATTCTGGCACTGGAAAACGGACAAGAGCAGACGGTCGCAACTGCATCGGCTAAAGCAGCCGCAGCGCCGAAAGTACATCTCGGTGTGAGGGAGGGAGAACAGTTTCTGCTTGGCGATCTTCTGTATTCCCTGATGCTGGAATCGCATAACGACGCGGCGGTAATGATTGCAGAGACCATCGGCGGAAGTGTAGAGGAATTTGCATCGCTTATGAATGAAAAAGCCGCAGCAATCGGCTGTACAGATACGCATTTTGTGACGCCGAACGGTCTCGATGCTTCTGACGCAGGCGGAGATCACCACACGACAGCAGCTGATCTGGCACGGATCATGCGATACTGTGTCTGGATTTCACCGAAAGCCGCCCAGTTTCTCGCAGTGACGCAGACGCGGTCCTATACCTTCTGGGATCTGGAAAAGAAAAACATGTTCAACTGCTATAATCACAACGCACTGCTGGATCAGATGGATGGAGCTGTTTCGGGAAAAACCGGCTTCACGGCAAAAGCCGGTTACTGTTATACCGGTGCGCTGGAGCGGGATGGAAAGCGTCTGATTGTGTCGTTGCTTGCGTGCGGATGGCCCAGCCATAAAAACTATAAATGGGCGGATGCCGCAAAGCTTTTAAACTACGGGCTGGAATCGTATATGTATCGTGACGTGCTGGACCATAGCTGGAACCCAGGGCAGATTGAAGTAGCAGACGGTGTTTACGACGGGATGCTGCAGGTAAAAAGCAGCGCCCGCCTTACCCTTACAAGCCCGGCGCTTGATCCGGCGCGCTCGCTTCCCGCTCTTCTGAAAGAGACAGAAATACCGGAAAAAGACATTTTTTTACCGGAGCTTTTGAAAGCCCCGGTAAAGAAAGGAGAAAAGGTCGGTTCGGTTACGTATTCGATCGACGGGATTCTTCTCGCGGAATATCCCGTCTATGCAGCCGAAACGATCGAGAAAATTGATTATGGGTGGTGCATGGAAAAGGTCGCAGAGCGCCTCTTTTGTCATTCTTCGGTATGAGTCACTTTTGCAAGTGTTTCTGTTGAAAGAATTTTCCGGATATTGCAGAGAAACAGCGTAACGGCAGTGATAACAGAACATACATCAGCGATCGGTTCTGCATAGTAAACGCCCATGACACCGAAGAAATGCGGCAGAATGAGTGCAAGCGGAATCAGAAGGATGACTTTTCGAAGCAGTGCAATAAAAAGAGAAATCTTCGCCTGGCCAAGACCGAGGAAGGAACTCTGTACGCCGCTCTGCAGTCCGAAAATTGCCATGCCGGCAATGTAAACCGGAAGTACCTTCTCTACGATGACAATCAGTTCCGGGTCAGTCGTGAAAAGACCGGCAAAAAGAGCCGGACGAAGCATTGCGAATACAACGTAGACGAAAGCGGCAGTAAAAGTAATGGCGATCATGCGCCGGATTGTCTGGCGGACACGGTCAAACTGGCCTGCACCAAAGTTGTAGCTGATGATCGGCTGTACACCGTTCGTAAAGCCGTTGACCGGTACGAAAATCAGCTGCAGCACCGACTGGAGAATTGTCATCGAGCCGACATAGAGGTCGCCGCCGTACGTCTGTAGCCCGTGGTTCATGACGATTGTGATGGCACTTTCCGTTGCAGACATGATAAATGGTGAGATGCCGAGTGCCATGACAGAGCCTAAAATGGAAAAATCCGGTTTCATGGTGCGAAGAGAAAGGCGGACACCTGATTTTTTTGAGGTAAGAAACCGAAGAACCCATGCAGCACTTAAAGCCTGGGAGAGAATGGTAGCAAGTGCGGCCCCGGAAACACCCATATGAAGAACGAAGATGAAAACCGGGTCAAGACCAATGTTGATAACAGCGCCAATGAGAACGGAGCACATGGCCGTGCGTGCGTGTCCCTGACAGCTGATAAAAGTATTCAATCCGACAGCCAGCTCGACAAATACGGTTCCGACAAGATAAATGGAAATATACGTGGAAGCGTATCGGATTGTGTTGCTGCTTGCACCAAAGAGGTACAGAAGCGGTGTCTGAAAGAAAAAGAAAAACGCCATCAGACACACGGAGAAAAAGAGCAGCAGGGAAGTGGAGCTTCCAAGAATTTTTTCTGCGCGGTCCCGGTTTTTCTGTCCGAGTGCGATGGCGGCAAGAGGAGCACCGCCTCCACTTGCGAATCCGGCAAAGGCGGAGATGATTGTGATAATCGGAAACGTGACGCCGACACCGGTCAGTGCCAGGGAACCAACATCAGGAATCCGGCCGATATAAATGCGGTCTACAATGTTATATAGTACATTTACAATCTGTGCGAGGACAGAGGGAAGGGCCAGTTCGAGCATCAGTTTCCCGATTTTTTCGGTGCCGAGACGGCCATCTTGCTTGGTCTGCATGAAAAAAACCTCCAGTTTTTTTGTTGATGAAACGTATATTTTTCTGCGTCCTTTTCGTGGACATTGCTTCTATTATAGCTTTTTAAGGGCAATCCTGCAAGAAAAAAACGAAAAACTTTGCAATCCGTTGTGAAAGTCTACAGGCTTTTCCCGGAAACGCAAAACAGGGTGTACGGAAGAAAAAAAATATGGTACGCTATAGGACGAAGCGAAAGTGATTTCGTGAAAAACTTTTAGAAAGTAGTGGGAATAGATGGAGGAAAATCATATGCGAAATCTGTTAGTAGCGCAGTCTGGCGGACCGACCGCGGCGATCAATGCAACGGTGGCAGGAGTTGTTTCCTGTGCTGTACTGTCCGGAAAAGTAGATCATATTTATGGTGCGGTAAATGGAATTGAAGGCGTGCTTGCAGAAAAATTTCTTGATCTTGGAAAAAAACTGGATTCAGCAGAAAAAATCTCTCTTCTGATGCAGACCCCGGCAGCAGCGCTTGGCTCCTGTCGTTATAAACTGGGCGATCCGGAAGAAAACAAGGAGGATTTTGAAGAAATACTTCAAATTTTTCGCAGACATGAGATCCGTTATTTTATTTATATCGGCGGAAATGATTCGATGGATACCGTAGACAAGATGTCAAAGTACTGCAAAGAAAACGGTGTGGACGATGTGTTTGTTGTCGGGGCGCCAAAGACGATTGACAATGATCTTGTCGAAACGGATCACTGCCCGGGCTTTGGATCTGCGGCAAAATATCTGGCAGCAACCTTTGCAGAGCTGGAGAGAGACTGCCATGTATATGAAAAGAAGGCTGTGACCATCGTGGAGGTCATGGGAAGAAACGCAGGATGGCTGACGGCAGCGTCTGCACTGTCCCGTGTCAACGGCGGAGAAGGGCCGAGCCTGATCTATCTTTGCGAGCCGGTCTTTGACACCGAACAGTTTTTAAAGGATGTGCAGGAAAAACTGGAACAGAAGGACAGTGTTCTGGTTGCAATCAGCGAGGGCATCCATGACAGCGAGGGCCGCTATGTTTCTGAGCAGGTGCAGAGCGATGCACAGGATCAGTTTGGGCACAGCTACATTGCAGGTTCTGCAAAAGTACTCGAAGAGCTGGTGCGTGACCGTATCGGCTGTAAGGTAAGATCGATTGAACTGAACCTGATGCAGCGGTGCGCGGCTCATCTTGCGAGTGCGACCGATCTTGAGGAGTCCCGTATGCTCGGCATGAAAGCCTGCCAGTGTGCACTGGAAAAACAGGGAGGACAGATGGCATCGATCCGAAGAATCTCCGCGGATCCTTACCGCGTGGAGTATACCTCCGTTCCGGTATCGGAAGTGGCAAATAAAGAAAAGAAAGTGCCGCTTTCCTGGATTACAGAAGATGGTCATGATGTGACCGAGGAGATGATGGCGTATCTTCGTCCGCTGATTCTTGGCGAACCGGCGATGCAGTATGAGAATGGAATTCCGGTTCACATTGAACTATATTAAACCGAAGGAAAAACGTGTAAGAAAAGCCGCCGCCGGGCGGCTTTTTTGTACGATGCGGAAAGAAAACAGGACTTTTTGAAAAAGGAAAGGCCGGGAAAAATCAAGTTTGACCTTCCATTTATAATAGGAAAAATCTGAAATTTTTCTGTCTATTTTCTGTCAAAAAGGTGAGAAAAAGTATTGAAAAAAAACGAAAAAACAGATATGATAGACTTGTATAAAATTTGTTTAAAATTTTATAATGAAAATAGAAAGATGGAGGTTTGAAGAATGAGTAACACAGCACAAAGTTTAGCGAGCACAAGAATCGCCTCTTTGCTGGATGAAAACAGCTTTGTGGAAATCGGCGGACAGGTTACTGCCAGAAGCACAGATTTCAACATGGCCGGCATGGAGACACCATCCGATGGTGTAATTACTGGTTACGGTGTGATCAACGGCAGCCTGGTATACGTATACAGCCAGGATGCGTCTGTGATGGGCGGTACTATCGGCGAAATGCATGCAAAAAAAATCGCGAGACTGTATGAGTTTGCACAGAAAACAGGTGCTCCGGTCATCGGACTGGTAGACTGTGCCGGTATGCGTCTGCAGGAGGCAACTGATGCTCTGAACGGTTTCGGCGAAATCTATATGGCGCAGGCAATGGCATCCGGCGTGATTCCACAGATCACGGCAGTATTTGGCACATGCGGCGGCGGTATGGCACTCATCCCGGCTATGACAGACTTCACGTTCATGGAGTCTAAAAACGGAAAACTTTTCGTAAACTCCCCGAACGCACTGGACGGAAACCACGTATCCAAATGTGATACCGCATCCGCAGATTTCCAGGGCGAAGAAGCAGGTCTTGTTGACTTTGCTGGAACCGAGGAAGAAATCCTCGGACAGATCAGAAACCTGGTATCTATGCTTCCGGCAAACAATGAGGACGAAGCATACACCGAGTGCGAGGATGATCTGAACCGTGCATGTGCAGACCTTGCAAACTGCGCAGGCGATACCGGAATCCTTCTTTCCCAGCTCAGCGACAACGGCATCTATTTTGAGACCAAAGCCGCTTACGGAAAAGATGTTGTAACCGCATTCATCCAGTTAAACGGAGCAACCGTAGGAGCAGTTGCAAACCGCTCTGAAATCTACGGCGAGGACGGAACTGTAAAAGAGAAAATGGATGGAACCTTAAGCGCAAGAGGAGCCAAAAAAGCAGCAGATTTCGTAAACTTCTGCGATGCTTTCTGCATCCCGGTACTTACCATCACAAACGTAACCGGATTCAAGGCAACCAAATGCTCTGAGAGAACCATGGCTAAGAACGCAGCAGCCCTGACCGCAGCTTTCGCAAACGCAACCGTTCCGAAAGTAAACGTTGTTGTCGGCAAAGCATACGGAAGCGCATACGTTGTCATGAACAGCAAATCCATCGGAGCAGACATGGTATTTGCATGGCCGAACGCAGAAATCGGAATGATGGATGCAAAATCTGCAGCAAAGATCATGTACGAAGGATCTGACGCTGCTACCATCAACGAGAAAGCAGCTGAATATGCAACCCTTCAGAACAATGTAACTTCCGCAGCCAGAAGAGGCTATGTGGACACCATCATCGAGCCGGAAGACACCAGAAAATATGTTATCGGCGCATTCGAGATGCTGTATACCAAGAGAGAAGACAGACCGGACAGAAAACACGGAACAGTCTAAGGAAGGTGGCATACGATGAGAAAGAACTGGAAAAAATTAGTAAGTCTCGTCCTTACCGCAGCCTGCACCATGGTTGTGACCGTAGCTCCTGTTTTTGCGGATGCGGCATCTACACCGGCTTATTCACCGGTTGAGGCATCTACGGTAGATTCTCTGCTCTCCTCCAGTGTTCAGTGGGTAGGACAGAGCCTGATGACCTACAGCGATGACGATCTTGCCAATATGGAAGCTTCCGACCAGCAGTTCTATGCAAGAGCAGCTGAGGCATGGGAAGAGGCAAAGGCTGACCTCGGAGAGGTAAAAAGCCTGGAAGACGGTACTCTCGAAGTAGACGGAGATTTTGTAACCTGCACAATTCCGGGTGAATTTGAAAAGAATCCTGGTATTGTCCGCGTATTCTGGAACATCAGCACCGGAACACCAGTTCCGACCGACCTCACCATCACCGTTGAGGAGTCAAAGGGCGTTCTGATCGGCCAGGCCGGCATGAACACCATCATCGGAATCGGTACCGTATTTGTTATGCTGATTTTCCTGATTTTCGTTATTTCTTCGTTTGATTACATTTTGGGAGACAAGAAGAAGAAAAAAGCACCGGCAGCACCTGTACAGGAAGCACCGAAGGCTGTCGCAGCACCGGTTGTTGAAGAGACAGCACCGGAAGCAGACGATATGGAGCTGCAGGCTGTTATTACAGCTGCAATCGCCATGTATGAAGAAGATATGGCTTCTGCATCCGGAGATGCTTATGTTGCACGTCCGATCCGCAGAAAAGGCAAAAGAGCTTAAGGAGGAAATTTTCAATGAAAAACTACACCATTACCGTAAACGGAAATGTATATAACGTAACTGTAGAAGAAGGAACCACAGCAGGCGCAGCTCCAGTTGTCAGCGCAGCAAAAGCAGCTCCGGCACCAAAAGCAGCACCGGCAGCACCGAAAGCAGCAGCTCCGGCAGGCGCAGCAGGCAGCGTAGAGGTTACTGCTTCTGTACCTGGTAAAATCTGCAAAATCGAAGCAGCAGCAGGCACCGCTGTAAAAGCAGGAGATGCTGTTCTTGTACTGGAAGCCATGAAGATGGAAATCCCGGTTGTAGCACCGCAGGATGGCACAGTAGCAACCATCAATGTAGCAGTAGGCGATGCAGTAGAATCCGGTGACGTTCTTGCAACCATGAACTAATGCCCGTTGTAAGAAAAAACCGGAGGTGAAAAAATGATTACTGAAACTTTAAACAACCTGCTTCACCAGACGGCGTTTTTTAATCTGGACTGGGGCAATTACGTTATGATCGCAGTGGCTTGCTTCTTCTTGTATCTTGCGATTAAGCATGAATTTGAGCCGTTGCTTCTTGTACCGATCGCATTCGGTATGCTGCTTGTAAACATTTACCCGGACATCATGGCTGAGCCTTATACCGACGTACAGGGTCTTGAGCATGCGGGCGGTCTGTTCTACTATTTCTTTACTCTGGACGAGTGGAGTATCCTCCCATCCCTGATCTTCATGGGTGTAGGTGCGATGACAGACTTCGGTCCGCTGATTGCAAACCCGATCAGCTTCATCATGGGAGCTGCAGCACAGCTTGGTATCTATCTGGCGTACTTTTTCGCTATTTTCATGGGATTCAATGGAAGAGAGGCAGCAGCTATCTCCATCATCGGCGGTGCCGACGGCCCGACTTCTATCTTCCTTCTGAATAAGCTCGGACAGCAGCACCTGATGGGACCGATTGCCGTAGCAGCATATTCCTATATGTCACTGGTGCCGATCATCCAGCCGCCGGTCATGAAGCTTCTGACTACAGAGAAAGAGCGTAAAATCAAAATGGAGCAGCTTCGTTCCGTATCCAAACTCGAGAAGATCCTGTTCCCGATTGTTATCACCATCGTTGTCTGCATGATCCTTCCATCTACCGCTCCGCTGGTAGGTATGCTGATGCTTGGTAACCTGTTCCGTGAGTGCGGCGTTGTAAAACAGCTCCAGGAGACAGCTTCCAATGCCATGATGTACATCGTAGTTATCCTTCTTGGTACTTCCGTTGGTGCATCCACAAGTGCTGAGGCATTCTTAAATGTCAGCACCTTAAAGATCGTTGCCCTGGGTCTGATCGCATTCGTATTCGGTACCGCAGGCGGTGTCCTGTTAGGAAAGGTACTGTGCAAGGCAACCCACGGAAGAATCAACCCGCTGATCGGTTCTGCAGGTGTATCTGCGGTACCTATGGCAGCCCGTGTATCCCAGAAAGTCGGTGCGGAGGCAGATCCGACGAACTTCCTGCTGATGCATGCAATGGGACCGAATGTAGCCGGTGTTATCGGTACAGCCGTAGCGGCCGGTACCTTCATGGCGATCTTCGGTGTATAACTTCTTAAGACAAACAAAAGTGAGAAACACTTCATTTAGGAGGATAGAAATGGCAGTAGAAAAGAAACCTGTCAAGATTATGGAAACTGTTCTGCGTGATGCACATCAGTCCCTGATCGCGACGAGAATGACAACAGAACAGATGCTTCCGATCATCGATAAAATGGATAAAGTCGGATATCACGCAGTAGAGTGCTGGGGAGGTGCAACTTTCGATGCTTCCTTACGTTTTCTGCATGAAGATCCATGGATGAGACTGAGAAAACTCCGTGACGGATTCAAAAATACAAAACTGCAGATGCTGTTCCGTGGACAGAATATCCTGGGATATCGTCCGTACGCAGACGACGTAGTAGAGTATTTCGTACAGAAATCCATTGCAAACGGAATCGACATCATCCGTATTTTTGACTGTATGAACGATCTGCGCAACCTGCAGACCGCTGTCAGCGCAGCAAACAAAGAAAAAGGCCACGCACAGGTAGCACTTTCCTATACTTTAGGAGATGCTTATACCCTGGATTACTGGACCACCATGGCAAAGAGAATCGAAGAGATGGGTGCAGATTCCATCTGTATTAAAGATATGGCAGGCCTGCTCGTTCCGTACAAGGCAACTGAGCTGGTAACCGCGCTGAAAGAAGCAACCGATCTTCCGATTCAGCTGCACACCCACTATACTTCCGGTGTTGCATCCATGACGTACCTGAAAGCAGTAGAGGCTGGTGTTGATATCATCGATACCGCAATGTCTCCATTCGCTATGGGTACTTCACAGCCGGCAACTGAGGTTATGGTTGAAACCTTCAAAGGCACTCCATACGATACTGGTCTGGATCAGAACAAACTGGCTGAGATCGCAGATTACTTCCGTCCGATGAGAGACGAAGCGCTCAATACAGGCCTCTTAAATCCGAAGAACCTTGGCGTAAATATCAAGACTCTTCTGTATCAGGTACCGGGCGGTATGCTCTCCAACCTGACAAGCCAGTTAAAAGAGCAGCACGCAGAGGACAAATACTACGATGTACTCGAAGAAGTACCGCGCGTAAGAAAAGACCTCGGCGAGTGCCCGCTGGTTACTCCGTCTTCCCAGATCGTTGGTACCCAGGCTGTATTCAATGTCCTGATGGGCGAGCGTTACAAGATGGTAACGAAAGAGACAAAAGACGTTCTTGCCGGAAAATACGGTGCAACTGTAAAACCGTTCAATCCGGAAGTACAGAAGAAATGCATCGGCGATACCGAGCCGATCACCTGCCGCTACGCAGACCTGCTTGAGCCGGAGCTTCCGAAACTGGAGAAAGAGATCGAGCAGTGGAAACAGCAGGATGAGGATGTATTAACCTACGCTCTGTTCCCGCAGGTAGCTGTAGACTTCTTCAAATATCGTGAAGCGCAGCAGACAAAAGTAGATCCGGCAGCCGCTGACAAAAAAGACGGCGCATATCCGGTCTAAATAAAATCTGAGTAAAAAAATCAGCCGGTGTTCTGTGTTCCCCGTAAAAAGGGAATGCAGAACACCGGCTTTCCTTTTCAGCTTTTCAGCCATTGCGCCAGTAATTTATTCGTGTTATAATTCAAAAGATCGAGGTGTGTCCGAAAAAGAATCAGGATGCCTCCAAAAGAAGAAATGTGGATGCCGAATGGCATTTGCAGATCGGAAAAACAAATCAGGAAGAAAATAACATGAAAAAAGAAAAAGAACAGTCTTCTTCAGAAGAGCAGAAGGCAGCGAACGAGAATCTCCTCATTCGTCTGAATCAAAATTACGGAAAGTTGAGCAAAGGACAGAAGAGGCTGGCAGATTTTATTACGGCACATTATGACCAGGCCGTATCGATGACGGCAGCGCGCCTGGGACAGCAGGTCGGCGTCAGCGAATCGACAACGGTTCGCTTTGCGATGCAGCTTGGCTACGCGGGATATCCGGAGTTCCAGCGCGCACTGGAGGAGATGGTGATGAACCGTCTGAATTCGGTGCAGCGGATGCAGTTTACGTATGGCCGCGTGCCGCAGGGAGAAATTCTGGAGACCGTCTTGCAGTCGGATATTGAAAAAATCAAGATGACGCTGGAAGAAGTGGACCGGAGCGCCTTTGAGCGCGCTGCGGATACGATTCTTTCTGCGCGGACAATTTACATTGTCGGCATTCGGAGCTGCGCGCCGCTTGCGAGCTTTCTGGCGTTCTATTTCCATATGATTTTCCCGGATGTGCGCCAGGTACAGACAAACAGTTCCAGCGAGATTTTCGAGCAGATGATCCGCATCACGGAGGATGATGTGGTGATCGGCATCAGCTTCCCGCGGTATTCGATGCGTACGATGAAGGCACTGGAATTTGCGAACAGCCGCAAAGCGAAAGTGATTACGATCACAGACAGTGTGCATTCACCGATGAATGTTTATGCAGCCTGTACGCTGATTGCCAAGAGCGATATGGCATCGATCGTTGATTCTCTGGTGGCCCCTTTGAGTGTAATCAATGCGCTTGTCGTGGCGCTCTGCATGAAACGCCAGGCGGATGTGAAAAAGACACTTGAGAGCATGGAAAAACTGTGGGATGAGTACCAGGTTTACAGCAACGATGAAATCAACGGGCTGGACGATGCACGTCCCATGGGCGGAAAAAAGGCAGCTCTGCCGGTAAAGGAGAAAGCATGAGAAAAGCAGCAGTAATCGGCGGAGGCGCCGCCGGAATGATGACCGCCGTGCTTGCCGCCGGCGAAAAGACAGAGATTCATCTCTATGAAAAAAATGAAAAGCTGGGAAAGAAGCTGTTTATCACAGGAAAGGGCCGCTGCAATGTGACAAACGACTGCCCGACAGAAGAGTTCTTCACGAATGTGGTGACAAACCCGAAATTTCTGTACAGCTCCGCCTACAGCTTTGACAGCGCCCAGGTGCAGGAGTTTTTCGAAGCGGCAGGTGTCCGCTTAAAAGTGGAGCGCGGAAACCGTGTCTTCCCGGAGTCAGATCACTCCTCGGATATTATCCGCGCGCTGGAGACGGAACTGAAACGGAAAAATGTTCAGGTGCATAAGAATACAAAAGTAAAAGAGCTTCTTTTCGAAGGAGACCGCGTGAAAGGAATCCGCCTGGAAAACGGGAAAGAGCTTTTTTACAATGATGTCGTTGTCGCAACCGGCGGTATGTCGTACCAGACGACGGGGTCGGATGGAGACGGCTACCGTTTCGCAGAAGAGGCAGGACTTGCCGTCACTCCGCTCCGCCCGGCGCTGGTGCCGCTGGAAACAGAGGAAGCGTACATCCGTGAGCTGCAGGGACTCTCCCTGAAAAATGTGACGATGACGATTAAAAACGGCAAAAAGACGCTGTTCGATGGATTCGGCGAGATGCTGTTTACACATTTCGGAATTTCCGGCCCGCTGGGGCTTTCTGCGAGCTCCTACATCGGAAAAGCACTGGAACAGCAGCCGCTGAAAGGATATCTGAACCTGAAGCCGGCACTCACGGAAGAACAGCTGGATGCGCGGATCCTGCGTGAATTTGAGGAAAACCGGAACAAACAGTTCCGCAACGTGATCAACAGTCTGTTCCCGGCGAAACTGCTTCCGGTGATGCTCTCTCTTGGCGGGATCGACCCGTACAAACAGGTCAATGCCGTATCGAAAGCGGAGCGTCAGCACTTTGAAGAGCTGATCACGCATTTCCCGTTTACAGTAACCGGAACACGGGGTTTCCGTGAAGCAATTATCACACAGGGTGGTGTTTCCGTGAAAGAGATCCGTCCGGGCACGATGGAGGCAAAGAAAAAAGAAGGTCTGTACTTCGTAGGAGAAGTGCTCGATCTCGATGCGCTGACCGGCGGCTTCAATCTGCAGATTGCCTGGGCAAGTGCCCACGCTGCAGCCGAAGAGATCCGGGCAAAGGAAGAACAGGAATAAAATATGGATCACAGATTTTAGAATTTTCAGGAGGAAGAGAGAAGATGAGATTTAATCTTGCAATTGACGGACCGGCAGGCGCTGGCAAAAGTACAATCGCAAAACGTGTGGCAAAGGAGCTTTCGTTTGTCTACGTTGATACAGGAGCAATGTACCGTGCCATGGGCATCTATTTTTCAGATCTTGGCATTGCACCGGAAGAGCAGGAAAAAATTGAGGCAGCCTGCAAAGATGTGAAAATTTCCATTTCCTACGAAAACGGAGAGCAGCAGGTTTATTTAAACGGCGTCAATGTCACCGGAAGACTGCGCACCGAGGAGGCTGGAAAGATGGCATCCGCGACAAGCGCCTATCTGGAAGTACGGAAAAAACTCGTGGAGCTGCAGCAGGAGATGGCGGAGAATACGGATCTTGTGATGGACGGCCGCGATATCGGAACTGCCGTTCTGCCGAACGCACCGTTGAAAGTCTATCTGACAGCAAGTGCCCATGTCCGCGCACTGCGCCGCTGGAAAGAGCTGACCGAAAAGGGACAGACAGCCGATCTTGCGAAAATCGAGGAAGATATCAATGAGCGTGATTATCAGGACATGCACAGAGAGCATTCCCCGCTGGTACAGGCAGAAGACGCCGTACTCGTTGACAGCTCTGAAATGACGATCAATGAGGTTGTGGAAAAGATCTTAAGCCTTGCCCGCGAGCGCATGTAAACGCGGCAGAGAAAAGAGGAGAAGAAAAACAGATGGAAGTAACTGTTGCAAAAAGTGCAGGCTTCTGCTTCGGCGTCAAACGGGCGGTCGATACGGTATACCGTGAAATTGAGAGCGGTGAAAAGCCGGTCTACACCTTCGGGCCGATTATTCACAACGAACAGGTTGTGGAGGATCTCGAAAACCGCGGCGTGCAGGTGATCCATTCGGAAGATGAACTAGAGGGGCTTTCCGGCGGAACCGTTGTGATCAGGTCGCATGGCGTGTCGCGGGATGTCTGCGAAAAGATCGAAGCGCGCGGCATGAAGATTGTAGATGCGACGTGCCCGTTTGTCAAGAAGATCCACCGGATTGTGGACGAGGAGGGCAGAAAAGGCCGCCACGTCGTCATCATCGGAAGCGCGGATCATCCGGAGGTACAGGGCATCATGGGATGGGCGAGCGGCCCGGTTACCGTGATGCATACCGCCGAAGAAGCGGAAATTTTTGTGCCCGAAAATGGAAAACCAATATCTATTGTGACACAGACGACATTTAATTACAACAAATTTAAAGATTTAGTTGAAATTTTTTTGAAAAAGAGTTATGATAGTACTGTTTTAAAGACTATCTGCAACGCTACCGAGGAAAGACAGACGGAAGCGAGAGCAATTGCCAGGAAGGTTGATGCCATGTTTGTCGTGGGAGGCAGACATAGTTCAAACACGCAAAAGCTGTATGAGATATGTAAAGAAGAATGTAAAAATACTTACTTTATAGAGACACTCGTTGATTTGGAATCTAAGCCTTTTCAATCATTTGGTCGCGTAGGTATTACAGCTGGGGCATCCACCCCGAATAAAATAATTGAGGAGGTTCAAAAAATGTCAGAAATGAGTTTTGAACAAATGCTGGATGAATCATTTAAAACAATCAGAAACGGAGAAGTCGTTGAGGGTACTGTAATCGATGTCAAAGACGATCAGATTATCCTGAATATCGGATACAAAGCCGATGGTATTCTTACCAAAAACGAATATTCCAACGATTCTTCCATCGATCTTCACACCGTTGCACAGCCAGGTGACAAAATGGAAGTCAAAGTTCTGAAAGTAAATGATGGAGAGGGACAGGTCCTTCTTACTTACAAGAGACTTGCTGCTGAAAAAGGCAACAAGAGACTCGAGGAAGCATTCGAGAATCATGAAGTTCTGAAAGCAAAAGTAACACAGGTACTGAACGGAGGATTATCCGTAGTTGTTGAGGAGACCAGAGTATTCATTCCGGCCAGCCTTGTATCTGATGTATATGAAAAAGATCTGTCTAAATATGCAGATCAGGAAATTGAATTCGTTATTACCGAGTTCAACCCGAGAAGAAGACGCATCATCGGTGACCGCAAACAGCTCATCGTTGCTGAGAAGAAGAAACTGCAGGAAGAACTGTTCGCACGCATTGCAGTTGGCGATGTTGTAGAGGGAACTGTTAAGAATGTTACCGATTTCGGCGCATTCATCGATCTGGGCGGAGCTGACGGACTGCTTCACATCTCTGAGATGTCCTGGGGCCGCGTAGAGAACCCGAAAAAAGTATTCAAAGTTGGTGAGACTGTAAAAGTTCTGATCAAAGACATCAACGGCGACAAGATCGCTCTTTCCTTAAAATTCCCGGAAGAGAATCCGTGGCTGAACGCTGCTGACAAATACGCTGTAGGCAACGTAGTAGAAGGCTGTGTTGCCCGTATGACTGACTTTGGTGCATTCGTTGAGCTTGAGCCGGGCGTAGATGCTCTGCTTCATGTTTCCCAGATCTCCAGAGAGCACGTTGAGAAACCGTCTGATGCACTGAAAATCGGACAGGAAATCACTGCAAAAGTAGTTGATTTCAACGAGGAAGACAAAAAAATCTCTCTGAGCATGAAAGCTCTGGAAAACGAAGAGCCAGTAGAAGAGTAAGAATAATTTAACTTGCAGGTGCTGCAGTTGGATGATTAGAATGCCGTAGACAACCGGGTTTCCTGAACAGACAGGAAACCTGTTGCCTGCGGTATTTTCTTATCATCCTGTTTTTGGCACCAGAAAAGAAAAAGGGGATGAAAGTTTATGTGGGAGACGAAGATTCTGGGTGTGGATCTGTACCACGTTCTAGCATGGTTCTGGCTGTACAGCTTCTGCGGATGGATCTGGGAGAGTTCCTATGTATCGATCCGGCAGAAAAAACTGGTCAACCGCGGTTTTGTCAATGGTCCGCTGCTGACACTGTACGGCACCGGCGCTGTTATGGTATACTTGATCCTGCGCCCGTTTGAAGCGAACGTCTGGGCACTGTATTTCGGAGGTGTCATTGTAGCGACGGTTCTGGAATATGTAACCGGCGTGCTGATGGAGACCATTTTTCATGCGCACTGGTGGGACTACAGCAATCAGAAGTTTAATTTTCAGGGAAAGATCTGCCTCAGCAGTTCGATTGCCTGGGGATTCTTTACACTGGGGCTGTTCTATATTCTGCAGCCGATTGCCGTGAAAGTAGTGAATCTTGTTTCGGATACTACAGGAGAGATCATTGTTTCCGTTGTTACCGTCTGCTATCTGGTAGATTTTGGATTTTCCGCAGCCGCAGCATTCCAGCTGGGACAGAAGATGCGCAGTCTGGAGAAAACGTGGGGAGAATTTATGAAATATCTGCAGAAATCCCGCTTTAACCAGCTTGCCGAGGAGATGAATGCGAAAGTACAGCAGTATCGTGCAGAGTATTCCAGAGATAAGATGAAAGAATATCTGGCCGAGAAACGCCAGACACTGTCTGAGGCAATGGAGCAGATGCAGAAGCTGGAGAAGGAGCGGAAAGAAGCCGAGGGAAGAAGAAATCCGCTTTCCGAGTCGAAGAACCGCCTGATGGAGTTCGGAGCAGAGCAGAAGGAACGCCTGACCGAGTTCGGAGCAGAGCAGAAAGAACGGTTTGCGGCACTTGGATTTGATGTGCGCAGCGATAAGATGCCGGATCTTAAAGAGCTGCTGGAGCGCTTTGACCAGATGACAAAACCGCAGCTTCCGACCAACTGGCTGATGCGCCTGACAACGAAACGTTATCTGCGCGCCTATCCGCATCTGCAGGGAACGCATCATGCTTCTCTGAAAAAGGAAGAAAAAAAGGTAGAAGAGAAAGAAGAGAAAAAATAAAGGACTGCTTGGAAAGGACAGTCCCGGAAAAACGGCCGTGCATGCAAAAACGTGTACGGCTGTTTTATTTTCTGGTTTTGCTATCGTATTTGAAAAAGAGCTGAAGCTCGGAACAGAGATACTCTTTCAGGAGATTTTCCTGCGAAAGAAAGGCATCGGACCACTCAAAATAGTAAGGGCGGCTTTTGAAATCCTCGCGGAAGGCCGGGGTGAAAAACTCTTTCTGCTGCGGAAGAAATGTACCGGTCCGCCGCTGATAGCAGTTGGCAGCCTTTGCTTTCTGACGGTGTTCCGGATCGACAAACGCGCCAACGCTCTTGTGAACAGCCTGATCCTCCAGCGGAAGATAATAGTAATTCTTATAGTCCGGGAAGAAATATTTCAGCTCCGCCGTATGCGTCTGCAGGGAGAGAGAAACCCGTGAACCAAAGGCTGTAAGAGAACCATCCGCGCAGACACGGGAGAGGAAAACCGGAACTTCCCGCTCGGGCTGCAGTGAAACTTCCAGTGTCTGTCCGGTAAAACGACACGACTGGACAGAAAAATCGCCGTGAAACAGGGCAGGAAGCGCGAGCAGTTCCAGAACAGAACCCATGCCGAGGACATCCTCATAATTGTGAAGGAAAAGCAGTTCCAGTTTCTTTTCATCCAGTGTCTGAAGATAGTCGTGGTAAACAGAAATCAACTGTTTTCCGTTAAGTTGATCCTTCCGTGGGAATGAGAGATACTGTTCCACATTTTTCTGTTTCATTGAAGAAAGTCCCAGGATTGACTGAAACGGGCGGAGTGCCTGATAAAGATCCAGGGATGCGATTGACGAAAGCGGATCTTCCATCTGATAAAACAGTGCTTTGTGTGTGAGGTAAGGAAGATCAAATGTCGTTCCATTAAAATGCACCAGCTGCTTCACGTCGGAAAGAAACGTGAAAAAAGAGACAAGCATCTCTTTTTCTTCGGTCGGTCGATCAAGAAACCACTGGCGCAGTGTGAAAGCATCCGCGGCCGGGTCAAAGAACAGCGCACCAATCAGATAGAGATGCGAGGTACGCCAGGAAAGGCCGGTCGTCTCAATATCGAAAAAGACATCGCCGTTTCTCAGATACATCTGAAGATTGGCAGAGAGAGCAGCGGGGGTAGAATCTATGATCTGCATAAGGTTTTTTGTCTCCTTTGAAAAACTTTTTTGAATCTAAAGATATTATAAGACGAAAAAATCTGACATGCAAGAAAGACAGCGACTAATCGTTGCGTGATGAGAAAAGTTCTGCTATAATAGAATGTGCGTTCGCTTTCGAAAAAAGAAAACGGCGCTTTGGAGGAAAAACATGATTGCATTTATCAAAGGAACTGTAGATTCTCTTTCGGAAGGAAAAATGATTCTCGAAAGCCATGGAATCGGCTATGAGCTGAATATTCCAGCGAGTATGTTCGACGCAGGCATCCGGGAGGGAGAAGAGTTAAAGATATATACCCATATGAGTGTGCGGGAAGACGGAATTTCCCTATTCGGCTTTCTGTCCCGTGAAGATCTTGAAATATACCGTATGCTGATCGGCGTAAGCGGCATCGGACCAAAAGCGGCGCTTGCGGTGCTGTCCACGCTTACTGCAGACAATCTGCGCTTTGCCGTCCTCTCGGAAGATGTCCAGGCGATTGCCAAAACACCGGGCATCGGAAAGAAGACCGCGCAGAAGCTGATTCTGGAATTAAAAGACAAATTCGACCTGCAGGAAGCGTTCGAGCAGAAGCTGGCAGGAAATCAGGCGGCTGCGGCGGTACGGCAGACAGGCGAACCGGATGCCTTCCAGGATGCGGTACAGGCGCTGACTGCGCTTGGCTACTCCGGAACGGAAGCACTGCAGGCAGTAAAGAAAGTCGAAATCACCGAAGGCATGGACAGCGAGGCTGTGCTGAAAGCGGCATTGAAGCATATGTTTTAGCAGATGGTCCTAAATTGTGGAAGAAGGAAACCTTATAACGATGGAAAGAAGAATTATCACAACTGACGTTCTCGAGGAGGACGTGAAAATCGAAGGTTCGCTCCGTCCCCAGCACCTGGACGACTACATCGGACAGGAAAAGACGAAAAAGAACCTGAAAGTATATATTGAAGCAGCAAAACAGCGAAGTGATGTTCTCGATCATGTGCTGTTTTACGGCCCTCCGGGACTTGGAAAAACAACGCTGGCGGGCATCATTGCAAATGAGATGGGAACCCATATGAAGGTAACGAGCGGCCCGGCGATCGAAAAACCGGGTGAGATGGCAGCGATCCTCAACAATCTGCAGGAGGGCGACGTCCTGTTTGTTGATGAGATCCACCGCCTGAACCGCCAGGTCGAGGAGGTTCTTTACCCAGCGATGGAGGATTTTGCGATTGATATCATGATCGGAAAAGGCTCTTCGGCGCGCTCGATCCGCCTGGATCTGCCGAAGTTTACGCTGGTCGGCGCAACAACGCGTGCAGGTCTTTTGACTGCCCCGCTCCGCGACCGGTTCGGTGTCATCCACCATCTGGAATTTTACACGGAGGAAGAATTGGCCAACATTATCCTGCACTCCTCAAAAGTACTGAATGTGGAGGTGGACCCGCAGGGAGCGCTTGAGATGGCGCGCCGTTCCAGGGGAACACCGCGTCTGGCAAACCGGATTTTAAAGCGTGTCCGCGACTTTGCCCAGGTGAAATACGATGGAAGAATCACAAAAGAGGTCGCATCATTTGCTCTCGATCTGCTGGAAGTAGACCGTTACGGACTGGATCAGACTGACCGGCTGCTTCTTACCACCATTATGGAAAAGTTCCAGGGCGGTCCGGTGGGACTCGATACCCTGGCAGCATCGATTGGAGAAGATGCCGGCACCATCGAAGATGTCTACGAGCCGTTCCTGATCAAATCCGGATTTATCAACCGCACTCCGCGCGGAAGAGTGGCAACGGAATTTGCCTGGCACCACCTGGGGCTGGAGGCACCGCGTAAGATCGAAGAGTAAAAGCCCTGAATCTTTCATTTTCTGTCGCTTTTTGCAGAAAAAGGTTGTTTTTCTTCCATTTTCGGTATATGATAGGTTATATTAGCCGGAAGTTTGGTCCGGTTAAATTCAGTGGAGGAAAAGCAAAAGAATGGCTGTAAAAAATACAACACAGGTTTTAATAGATGGAAAAATTATCACACTGGGAGGCTATGAGAGCCCGGAATATCTGCAGAAAGTAGCTGCTTATCTGAATCAGAAGATCAGCGAACTTTCCCAGTCAGCCGGATACAACCGCCTGTCGGTGGATACGAAGCACACACTGCTTGCACTGAACATTGCAGACGACTATTTCAAAGCAAAAAGCCAGGTAGATACCCTCGAAGAGGATATGGAAGCCAAAGACCGGGAAACCTACGATATGAAGCACGATCTGATCGCAGCGGAAATCCAAGCCGGCGATCTGAAAAAAGAGCTGGAAGAGAAACGAATCGAGCTGGAACATGTGCGCGGCGAGATGGAAGAACTGCAGCGGCAGCTTGATAAGGCAAATAAGGATCTGGAAGATTTATTAAAAGCGTAAAAGAAGGAAAAACGGGGGATTGCGGAACAGGTAATCGCCCGTTTTTAGGAGATAAAGATGAAGACAGAATTATTAGCACCAGCCGGTTCGATGGAAGCGTTAAAAGCGGCGGTTTCCGCCGGTGCGGATGCCGTCTATCTCGGCGGAGCCGCATTCGGCGCAAGAGCGTATGCAAAAAATCTGGATGAGCAGGAGATTCTCTCAGCCATCGATTACGTCCATCTGCGGAACCGGAAACTGTATCTGACGGTCAACACCCTCTTAAAAGAGGAGGAACTGGAAGAGAAACTGTATCCGTATCTGCGTCCGTACTATGAGCAGGGACTGGATGCCGTGATTGTCCAGGATATGGGCGTTTTAAAGGCGGTCCGCTCCTGGTTCCCGGATCTCGACATTCATGCGAGCACACAGATGACAGTGACAGGATCTGCGGGAGCGCGTTTCCTGGAGAGCCTTGGCGCGACGCGTGTGGTACCAGCCCGTGAGCTTTCGTTTGCGGAGATCCAGAAAATCCACCGGACGACCAACCTTGAAATTGAATGCTTCGTCCACGGGGCGCTCTGCTACTGCTATTCGGGACAGTGCCTTTTTTCCAGCCTGATCGGCGGGAGAAGCGGAAACCGCGGAAGATGCGCGCAGCCGTGCCGTCTGCCGTACGAAGCGTACGATAAAGACAACCACCGCATGGGGGAGCCGGGCGACCGCTATCCGTTAAGCCCGAAGGATATGTGTACGGTAGAACTGCTGCCGGAGATTGTAAAATCCGGGATTATGTCCCTCAAAATCGAAGGCAGAATGAAAAAGCCGGAGTATACAGCGGGCGTTGTCAGCATTTACCGCAAATACCTCGATCTGTACGAAAAAAAGCCGTCCCGTTTCCACGTTCTGCCGGAGGACATGAAAAAGCTGTATGAGCTGTATAACCGTGACGGTTTCAACAAAAGCTATTATACCGTAAGAAACGGACGCGATATGATGGCGCTGAAGAACGAAAAAGAGCAGGAAAATAAAAAGAAACAGCGCAGAAATGAGCAGCTCTTTTATGAGATCCAGAGAGATTATATCGAGACTGAGGCAAAAGAGCCGATTTCCGGCTTTCTGACCCTGTATCCGGGCCAGCCGGCGTTCTTAAGTGCAGAAAGCGGAAAATACAGCGTAACAGCAGAGGCGGGCATGGTAGAACCGGCAAAGAAGCAGCCGCTGACAGAGGAACGCGTAAAAACACAGCTGGAAAAGACAGGCGAGACACCATTCTATTTCAAAGAACTCGATGTCTGTATGGATGACAACTGTTTCGTGCCGATGCAGACGTTAAACGAGCTGCGGAGAGGCGTTTCGGACCAGCTGGTGAAAGAGATGACAGAGCCATACCGCAGAAAAGCAGCGGAAAAGCCGGAACAGGAAGCAAAAGCATCTGGAAAACCGGACCAGGAGAACAGGGCAGAAAAGAAAATGGAGCTGACCGCATCTGCCGAGACGAGAGCCCAGTGGAATGCGCTGCTCGAGATTCCGGAGATCACGACGATCTACGCCGGCATGGGATGCTTCAAACGGGAAATCTTCGAAGAACAGGCGGAAAAAGGAATCCTGCAGGCGAAAGAACTGGGAAAACAGGTTTATCTGATGCTGCCGCACGTTGTGCGTGAAGGCGATCTGAAGGAATACCGCGACACGTTCCGCTGTCTGAAGGAGATCGGTCTTGGCGGTTTCCTGATCCGCAATCTCGAAAGCTTTTCATTTTTGAAAGAGATGGGAATGGAAAAGGATATCCGGCTCGATTACAGCGTTTACACGTACAACAGCCGTGCGCAGGCATTCTGGCAGGAGCAGGGCGTGCAGCGTGATACCGTTCCGTATGAGCTGAACGAGCGGGAAATCGGAAAACGTGACAATACGAACAGCGAAATGGTGGTCTACGGCTACCTTCCGATGATGGTTTCCGCCCAGTGTGTCCAGAAGAACCTGAACGGCTGCAATCACAGTTATTCTCTGGTACGCTTAAAAGACCGGATGGGAAAATACTTCCCGGTGAAGAGTTACTGCACCTCGTGCTACAGTGTGATCTACAACAGCCTTCCGCTCGGCCTGGTAAAAGAAGCCGATGAGATCCGGTCCATGCATCCGGCTGCGGTGCGGCTGAATTTTACCATCGAGACACTGGAGGAGACAAAAGAAATCGCCGCTGCGTTTGCTGGAACGTACTGTAAAGGAATCGCAGTTCCGGCCGAACAGGAATATACCAAAGGCCATTTCCGCCGGAAAGTAGAGTAAACGGTGAGAAAAAATAAGGGGAATTTATGGAAAATACCATTGTTCAGTTATCAAAATATGTGATTACCTTCCTCATGATCTGTTTTACCGTGCAGTCGTTTGCTGCACTCAAAGAGCGGGATGAGGATGAGCGCCATTACATTCTGATGCGGCAGATCATCATGATCATTCTGATGAATTTCATCTGTTTCTTCGTGATGTTCCTGCAGGAAGGCGAAGTATCAACGATTCAGATGTTTCTGCTCACGATGGCGTATATCCTGGGCGTACAGATCCTGTACCGCCTGATTTACCGGAAGGCATCGATGATCCTGGTAAACAACATGTGTATGCTGCTCTCGATCAGCATGATTATTCTGACGAGACTGAGCGTGTCAAAGGCGATGTCCCAGTACAAAATTCTGGCGGCATCCACACTGCTCTGCTTCATCATTCCGGTCATTGTCCGAAAGGGCAAGTTTCTGAAAAATCTGACCTGGATTTACGCTGTGCTCGGAATTGCCATGCTTTCCGTCGTTATGGTGCTTGGCTTTACTTCCGGCGGTGCGAAGCTGTCGATCGAAATCCACGGCATTACGTTCCAGCTCTCCGAGATTGCCAAGATCACACTCGTGTTCTTTATGGCAGGCATGCTGCGCGAGGATAATTCCTTTGGAAACGTTGTGAAAGCAACGGTCGTTGCGGCAGTTCATGTGCTGATCCTTGTTGCATCCACCGACCTTGGAACTGCGTTCGTCTTCTTTATGGCGTACGTGGTTGTAATCTATGTGGCAACGAGAAAAGCCAGATATCCGCTTTTGGGACTTGCGGGAATGAGTGCCGCCTGCGTTGTGGCGTATTTCCTGTTTTCCCATGTACGGAACCGTGTGGCACTCTGGCAGGATCCGATCGGAAACTGGGATATCAGCAGCCAGTTAGCACAGGGACTCTTCGGCATGTGCTCCGGCGGATGGTTCGGAACCGGCCTTTTCGAGGGACGGCCTGACATTATCCCGGTTGCAACGAAAGACTTTATTTTCTGTGCGATCTGTGAGGAGATGGGCATTATCTTCGGAATCTGCCTGATTCTGCTGTGCATGTCCACATTCCTTCTGATTATCAATATTTCCATGAAGATGAGCAAACGGTTCTACAAACTGATTGCCATGGGTCTTGGAACGGAATATGCGACACAGGTGTTCCTCACCATCGGAGGAACCATTAAATTTATTCCTATGACAGGTATCACGCTGCCGCTGGTCAGCTATGGAGGAAGCTCTATGTTCTCCACGGTGCTGATGCTGTCGATCATTCAGGGATTGTACATCTTAAGGGAAGACGAAGGTGAGGAGCTTGAGAAAAGACAAAACAAGAAGAAACGAAACCAGCAGAAAAACGACCCAGGCGCCAAGAAAAAACGACGCCCGGACGAAGAGACCGAAAGACGAAAGAAGAGCGGCAGCCGGAACGACGGACAGGGAACCCGCCAGAAGTACCGCGAGCAGCCGGATGAATTCGAACGGCGGATCGAAGAGCAGACCGAGAACAGCCTCCACTGGTAAGGCGGCAAACAACGGCGCAGGGCCGTATCTGATCGTTTCGTTCCTGTTCGTGGCCATGTTTCTTGGGCTGATCGCGTATCTCGTTTACTTTAATGTCGTGCGGAAAGAAGAATTTCTGAATAGTTCTTACAATACGAGACAGAATAACTATGCAGAGCGCGTGATCCGCGGAACAATCTATTCTGCGGACGGCCAAGAACTGGCAAAGACGACGACAGATGAAAACGGGGATGAGGTAAGAACGTATCCGTTCGGCAGCCTGTTTGCGCAGGTGGTTGGCTACACGGGAAAAGGAAACAGCGGCCTCGAATCTTCCTACAACTATATGCTGATGGAGTCCCATACAAGTAAGTTAAAGCAGGTAAAGAATGAATTCAGCGATGCGAAGAACCCGGGAGACAGTCTCTATACAACGCTGAATACAACACTCCAGCAGGCCGCGGCCGATGCACTGGACGGATACCGCGGTGCAGTTGTCGTGCTGGAGGCAAAAACGGGCCGTGTACTTGCCAATGTGAGCAATCCGGTTTTTAATCCTAATACGATTGATGAGGACTGGGAGGCACTGAACGCAGACGATGAGAGCGGCGTGTTTCTGAACCGCGGTCTGCAGGGAAGATATCCGCCGGGATCTACGTTCAAGATTGTTACTTCGCTTGCGTATCTCCGTCAGAACGGCACACTGGACGGTTTTTCGTTCGACTGTGACGGTGAGCTGACAGCAGGAAACTATACGATTCACTGCTCCGGCGGTGAAGTGCATGGACCGGAAGATTTTGCAGGTGCGTTTGCACATTCGTGCAACTCTGCCTTTGCACAGATTGGCCTTGGGCTGGATAAAGATGCCTTCCGCTCGCTGGCGGATTCCCTGTATCTGAACAGCCGTCTGGATCTGGAGCTTCCGACCAGCAAAAGTTCTTTCGACCTTGATTCGACAACGGCGGATGCTCTTGTGATGCAGACCTCCATTGGTCAGGGCGATACGCTGGTAACACCGATGGAGATGGCACTGATCGCCTCCGCGGTTGCAAATGACGGAGAAATGATCAAACCGCGTTATGTGGACAACATTGTGTCTGCGGACGGACAGGCAGTCAAAACCTTTTACAAAGAGTCTCTTGGCACGGTAATGTCCGAGAGCGAAGCCAATACGCTGACAGAGCTGATGAAAGGCGTTGTCCAGAGCGGAACTGCAGTTTCACTTTCGGATCTGCCGTACAATATCGCCGGTAAAACAGGAACCGCAGAACACGGAAGCGACGGAGAGACACCGCATTCCTGGTTTGTCGGATTCTCCAATGCGGATGATCCTGATATTGTCATTGCTGTTGTGGCAGAAAACGGCGGATATTCGAGTGAAGTCGCTGTACCGATTGCAAGACAGGTAATTGAAGCATATTATGCACAGCAGTAAACGATGAAAAAAACGCGTTCGAACCGGAAAGGATGGGTTCGGGCGCGTTTTCTGAATTTTTAGAAAAATGTTAGAAAAAGGATGCGGTTTTAAGGTTGCGCGGGGGCGGGAAAAGAGGTATACTTTTTAACAGAAGATCTGGCGGCAAGCGGGAAGAAAAGAGCTGTCAGGGAATGGAAAAAGCCAGAAGGAGCTTAAAACGTATGATCGAAGCAGTAAGCTGCGGAGGTATCGTAATCTACCGTGGAAAAATATTGACGCTTTACAAAAGCTACCGCAACAAATATGAAGGCTGGGTTCTGCCGAAAGGAACCGTTGAGCCGGGAGAAACCCATGAACAGACTGCTGTCCGCGAGGTATATGAGGAGTCCGGCGTACACGGCACCATCATCAAGTACGTGGGAAAAAGCCAGTACAGCTTCAGCATTCCGGAGGACACCGTGGAAAAAGAGGTGCACTGGTATCTGATGGTCTCATCCGGCTACTACAGCCGTCCACAGAGAGAAGAATACTTTGTGGATTCGGGCTATTACAAGTATCACGAAGCATATCATCTGCTGAAGTTTTCCAATGAACGGCAGATTCTGGAAAAGGCCTATCAGGAGTATCTGGAACTGAAGAGAGCAAATTTATGGAAGGTTCAGCCACAGGCTCAGGGAAAATATGGTAAACTGGTATAAAAATCTGTACGTCGGGGATACTGCAAAAAAGAAACAGAAAAAATGGATGCGCCGGATTGAGAACAAAAAAGCAGTTCCGGGAGTCTGGCTCCTCACACTGCCTTCCAATCAGCAGAACAATCTGGATGTAATTCCGGCGGATCTGCTTTTGCAGCCGGCCGTGCGGAGAAACTGTCCGATGATTGTCGGACTTGCCGTGTCGCGCGAGGAAGCTTTTGAGCTTGTGGAGGCGATCGCATTGGAAACTTATCGGGAAACCGGAGAAGTAAAAATCCGGGAATGGCTGCTGAACCGGATTGAGGGATGTGAATGATACATATACTATTCATGATTTTGAAGGCACTGGGGATTTTAATCCTTGTTTTACTGCTTCTCGTGCTTCTTATCGTCTGCACCGTCCTGTTTCTTCCTTTTTGCTACCGGGCGCAGGTTCTGAAAGAAGAAGAGGGATTTGCCTGCGTAAAAGCGAGCGGAAGAGTATCGTGGCTTTTCGGAGCTGTCGCGCTGACGGCCTCGTATGAGGAACAGAAGCCGGAGGCGCAGATTCTGCTTTTCGGGGCATCACTGGAAACGTGGAAACGGCGGCTGAAAAAGATCCGCCGGGGAGAAGCGTCCGTGCCCCGGACGGAGGAAAATGAGACAGAAAATGCGCTGGAAGCAGAAAAAACAGCAGAGCAGAAAGCACCGGACCAGAAAGAAAAGCAGCAGAAGGTGACAGCACAGAAGGAGCAGCCAGAGCAAGAGCAGGAACCGGATGCGCCGAAAAAAAGCATTCTGGAACGGTTTTTCGGAAGGATCGAATATCTTCCGGAAAAACTGCTGAATCTTGCCAGCCGTCTGCTGCAGACAGCTTTCCGGCTGTTGGAACTTCCGTTCCGTCTGCTTGAAAAACTGGAGCAGAAAATCCAGGCAGGCAGACGGTTAAAAAGAAAGTGGGAGAGTGTGAAAAAATTCTTCCGTTCGAAGATGTTCCGTGAGGCGCTGCTCCATGCAAAGAAAGAAGTGCTTTATTTCCTGAAGAAAGCAGCACCGAAAAAAGTAACCGGCACAGTCCGGTTCGGATTTAACGATCCGGCACTGACCGGAGAGACACTCGGCATTCTGGGTATGATTTATGGAAAACTGCCGAAAGACCTTTCCATCCAGCCGGATTTCGAACAGGAAATTCTCCAGGGCGATGTCCGGATGAAAGGAAGTTTTCAGGCTGTGACAGCAGCCGGCATTGCACTTCGATTATTCCGGGATCAGAATCTTCGGAAAACCATACGACATTTCAAACACAAGGAGGCCTAAAAGATGGCAGAAAAGGACAACACATTTCAGAATACCGTAGAAGCACTGTTCCGCGGAATGGACAGTTTTATCACAACAAAGACGGTCGTAGGTGAGGCGATCCACATTGAGGATACGATTCTTCTGCCGCTGGTAGACGTTTCCTTCGGCGTGGGAGCGGGTGCATTCGCAGAAAATGCAAAGAACAATGCAGGAGGCGGTATGGGCGGAAAAATTTCTCCGAGCGCCGTTCTTGTCATCAGCAAAAACGGAACGCGTCTGGTCAACATCAAAAACCAGGATGCTGTGACCAAAATCATTGACATGGCTCCGGATCTGATCAGCCGCTTTACCGGCAAAAAGGAAGAGGACGGGTATACCGCAGAGAAAGTAGAGCATATAATAAACCAAGAGGCGGATAAGGAGTAAGCTCGTTTGTGCAGAATTTTAGGTTTTCTGCTGTTTTGGATGGGGGTCGGGCTTCTCATCAGCCTGATGATCCGCAGCTCATTTCTTACGGTTCTTGCGGCCGCTCTGTTGCTGTGCGTGGGATATCATCTGTTCTGCAATACAGGGGAATAGTGAAAGATGCACAAAAAGATCGGAAATGAACTGGCTGATTTGTACAGAGAAATACTTGCAAAATGAAGAAAGCTGCGCTATAATAAGTCCATCTTAAATGAATCAGCCAACTATACTAATATCATAGATCAAGACGAGGGCGTCTTACCAGAACGAAAGTTTCGGTAGGATGCTCTTTTTCTTTTGCTAAGCATATGGATCGTTGGCAGGTTCAGCTTAAGAGACCACGCTATTTTTTTCTCCCTTTTAAAATATAAAAAATAGAGCACAACAGGGCATAAGCGAAAACTTATGTCCTGTTTGCTCTTCCCAAAACTTTTTTTAAAATCTTAATTCTATTTTTGAACAGCAAAAAAGCCTTCCCGGACTGGAAAGGCCTTTTAACCATTCAACTTATGCACGCTCTACTTTTCCGGATCTTAAGCAGGAAGTACATACGTACATTTTCTGCGGTACACCGTCAACTTTAACTTTGACAGATTTTACGTTAGATTTCCACATTTTATTGCTTCTTCTATGTGAATGACTTACGTTGTTTCCGAAATGAGCACCCTTCTCACAAATTGCACACTTTGCCATGATTGCACCTCCTTGACATACGTACTTGAGTCAAAACGCATTTTAGACTCACAACATAAGTCATTCTAACAGATCTATACCGGTTTTGCAAGTAAAAAATGAAAAAATTATATGAATTTTGAAGGTTTTTCATTTTAAACTTTCTTTTTTGCGGAAAAGCGGTTATAATGTATCGTAGAGTGGAGTCAGTTATTCCTGTCTCCATGTGTTTTGAATAGTATGATGGAATTGGAGGATACAAGGCATGAAAGGTCGTATGAATACAGGCTTGGGAGAAATCGTAATCAATCCGGATGTAATCGCCCTGTACGCGGGCAGCGTTGCTGTGGAGTGCTTCGGCATTGTCGGAATGGCAGCGGTAAACATGAAAGATGGACTGGTCAAACTTCTGAAAAAAGAGAGTCTGACACACGGAATTAATGTATCGATTTCGGAAAATAAAATTTCCCTGGATTTCCACGTGATTGTTTCTTACGGAGTCAGTATTTCTGCCGTAACAGATAACCTGATCAATAATGTGAAATACAAGGTGGAAGAGTTCACCGGAATGGAAATTGAAAAAATCAACATCCTGGTTGAAGGCGTTCGCGTCATCGACTGATGGTAATAGGAGGAAATGAAGAAAGTGGCTACAAATACAATTGATGCCGGCTTACTGGCAAAAATGTTTCTGGCTGGTGCAAAAAATCTGGAAGTAAAGAAAGAGTGGATCAATGAGCTGAACGTGTTCCCGGTACCGGACGGCGACACAGGTACCAACATGACGCTGACGATCATGTCCGCAGTCAAGGAAGTAAACTCGCTCACAGAAGTGAACATGTACAACCTTTCCAAGGCAATCTCTTCCGGTTCTCTGCGCGGTGCCAGAGGTAACTCCGGCGTTATTCTTTCCCAGCTCCTTCGTGGCTTTACCAAGAAGATCCGCGACTATCAAGAGCTGAATGCAGAGATTCTTGCAGAGGCAATGGAAAAAGCAGTCGAGACTGCATACAAAGCCGTTATGAAGCCAAAAGAAGGTACCATCCTGACCGTGGCAAAGGGAGCAGCAGAGAAAGCAGCAGAGCTTGCACCGGAAAGTGAAGATCTGAACGCATTCATCGAGGACGTTCTCGCGCATGCAGAGTACGTGCTCTCCCAGACACCAGAGATGCTGCCGGTATTAAAAGAGGCAGGCGTTGTGGATTCCGGCGGACAGGGTCTCTTAACCGTACTGCAGGGCGCATATGACGCGTTCCTCGGGAAAGAGATTGATCTGAATTTCGAGATGCCGGAAGCAAAGACAGAATTTGTCAGACCGTCCAAAGAGACAGAAAAAGAAATCAAATTCGGCTACTGCACCGAGTTTATCATTATGCTGGAAAACCCGCTTCCGGATGAAGAGGTTTATGCATTCAAAGATTTCCTGAACGGAATCGGAGATTCGATCGTTCTCGTTGCAGACGACGAGCTGGTTAAGGTACACGTACATACCAACGATCCTGGAAAAGCAATTTCCAAGGCGCTGACGTACGGACAGCTGACCAGAATGAAGATCGACAACATGCGTGAGGAGCATCAGGAGCGCCTGATCAAGAACGCAGAAAAGATCGCAGTACAGCAGGCAGAGGAAGATAAGAAGAGAAAAGAAGCAGCAAAACAGCCGCCGAAGGAGAACGGATTCATCGCCGTGTCCATCGGAGAGGGAATCAAAGAGATCTTCCAGGGACTCGGTGTTGATTACCTGATCGAGGGCGGTCAGACCATGAACCCGAGCACCGAGGATATGCTGACTGCAATTGAGAAGGTCAATGCAAAGAATATCTTTATTCTGCCGAACAACAAAAATATCATCCTCGCAGCAAATCAGGCAAAAGCCATGACTGAGGACAAAAATATCATCGTTGTTCCGACCAAAACCGTTCCGCAGGGCATCACAGCCATGATCAGCTATGTGCCGGAGAAATCTGCAGAAGAGAACGAGGAGGCCATGACAGAGGGCATCCAGATGGTGAAAACCGGTCAGGTAACGTACGCGGTACGTGATACCCACATCGATGAGAAAGAGATCCATCAGGGCGACATCATGGGACTTGGCGATCACGGACTTCTCGCTGTCGGACAGGATATTCTTACCGTTGCAGAAGAAACCATCCGCGCCATGGTCGATGAGGACAGCGAGCTGATCAGCATCTACTACGGTGAAGATATGAGTGAGGAAGATGCCGAAAGCCTTGGCGAAAAAATCGAGCAGGCATATCCGGACTGCGATGTGGAAGTAAACTATGGCGGACAGCCGATTTACTACTGTGTCGTTTCGGTTGAATAAGAGTAAGGAAAGAAAAATATGAATACGGAACCCCTGACAACACTGAAGGGGATCGGTGAAAAAACGGAGAAGCTGTTTGCAAAAATAGGAATCTACAATTTGCAGCAGCTTCTGCATTATTATCCAAGAGATTATGACTGCTATGCAGAGCCGGTTCCCCTTCGCGAATGCAGACAAGAGGAAAAGAATGCGGTATACGGAAGAATTGTCCACAGTCCGTCGGTAAAAGGAAACCAGAGAAAGAGCGTCGTTGTCCTGGAACTCTACGAGGAGCCGGTGCGGCTGCAGCTTACCTGGTTTAATATGCCGTTTCTGCGGAGCACGCTGAAGAAAGGCAGTGTTTTTATCTTCCGCGGAAAGATACAGGAAAAATCAGGCCGTCTCGTGATGGAGCAGCCGGAAATCTTCACTCCTGCCGCATACCATGAGCTTCTGGCAAGTCTTCAGCCGGTTTATGGACTGACAGCCGGTCTCACGAACAAGATGGTGAGCAAGGCCGTCGCACAGGTGCTGGAACGATGCGCACCTGCGCAGGACTATCTGCCGGAAAAAATCCGTGCCCGGTATGAACTCTGTGAAATCAATTATGCCCTCCATGAGGTTCATTTTCCAAAAGACCAGGAGCATCTGAAAACGGCGCGGCGCAGAATTGTGTTCGAAGAGTTTTTTCTCTTCATCCTGTCCCTGCGGCAGTTAAAAGAGCAGACGGAGGGAATTACCAATGCGTTCCCGATCCGCGCCGTCTGGAAGACGGAGGAAGTCATCGAAAATATGCCGTACCGTCTCACGAATGCACAGATGCGTGTGTGGGGTGAACTGGAGCGGGACTTAAAAGGTCATACCCGCATGGCGCGGCTGGTACAGGGAGATGTCGGAAGCGGAAAGACGATTCTGGCATTCCTTGCAATGATTATGACAGCTGAGAACGGCTACCAGTCGGCGCTGATGGTTCCGACGGAGGTTCTGGCGCGGCAGCATTATGAATCGCTCTGCACTCTGTTGAAAGAAAACAATCTGACGGAATACAATCCCCGCCTTCTGACTGGATCCACGAAAGCAAAAGAACGCCGGGAAATCTATGCCAGTCTGGAAGACGGAAGCTGCAAAATGGTGATCGGCACACATGCACTGATTCAGGAAAAGGTACAGTACAAAAATCTGGCGCTTGTCATCACAGACGAACAGCACCGCTTCGGTGTCCGGCAGAGAACGGCACTTGCTGAAAAAGGGGAACCGCCGAATGTTCTCGTTATGAGTGCAACGCCGATTCCAAGAACCCTGGCTATCATTCTGTACGGAGATCTTTCGATTTCTGTGATTGATGAACTTCCGGCGAAGCGTCTGCCGATCAAAAACTGTGTGGTGGATACGTCTTACCGTCCAAAAGCTTACCGCTTTATCACGCGTCAGGTCGAACTGGGCCGTCAGGCGTATGTGATCTGCCCGATGGTGGAGGAGAGCGAGGGTCTGGAAGCGGAAAACGTCACCGACTATACACAGCTCCTGAAAAAAGAGCTGCCGGGCATCACAGTAGAGATGCTGCACGGACAGATGAAGGCGGCGCAGAAAAACGAGATCATGGAGCGGTTCGCCAGCGGAGAAATCCAGGTACTCGTCTCGACGACAGTCGTGGAGGTCGGTGTCAACGTGCCGAATGCGACGGTGATGATGGTGGAAAATGCCGAACGGTTCGGCCTTGCGCAACTCCATCAGCTCCGCGGACGTGTCGGAAGAGGAGAGCATCAGTCCTACTGTATTTTCATCCGCGGAAACAAAGATCAGGAGACCGCCAAACGTCTGGAAATCCTGAACCATTCGAACGACGGGTTTTATATTGCTTCGGAAGATTTGAAACTGCGCGGCAGCGGCGATCTGCTGGGAACGCGCCAGAGCGGGGATATGGAATTCCGGATGGCAGATATTTTCCGGGATGCCGATATCCTGCAGAAAGCGAGTGAGGCGGCTTCAGAACTGCTTGCCGACGATCCTTATTTTGAAAAACCGGAGCATGAACTGCTGAAAAAGGTAATGAAATCGTATCTTGATCTGGAAAACCACGACATTGGATTGTGAAAAGTTACAAAAAAATCCGGCTTTAAAATGCAAAATCGGATAAAAATAACAGCCTGATTGGATAGTATGGAAAATGACTGTACAATTTCGTGGAAAATTCGTGCGAAATCAGATATTACTTGAAATGACAAAAAAATTCATGTATCATAAACAAGGAATCAAAAAATGTGCGGACCGTGAGTGTCAAGCGTTCGCCTGAATGATAGTTCGCAGGACGGCTCTTCCAAAATATACAGGGCCGGTCCAAATGGGAGGAAACAGATATGGTAAAGAAAAAACCAGCTGCCCAGGCTAAGACAGCAGAGAACGAGACAGTAAAAGTAGAGACCAAAGCAGCAGAAAAAACAACCGCAGCAGAGAAAGAAACTGTAAAAGAAGTTGCAAAAGAAGTTGTAAAGGAAACTGCAGCAGCAGAGGAAGCACCTGCAAAAGCAGAAGAAAAACCGGCAGCAAAAGCTGCAAAAACAACCCGCACAACAGCAAAGAAAACAACGACAAAGAAAGCGGCTGCACCGAAAAAACCAGCAGCAGTGAAAAAGCCGGCAGAGAAAAAAGCACCTGCAAAAGCAGCAAAGAAAGAAGCGGAGCAGGAGATGATTCTGCAGTTCGGCGGAAGAGAAATCAAGGAGAAAGATCTGTACGAGAGAATCCAGCAGATCTGGATCGAAGGATATGGCAAGAAAGCAGAGGAATTAAAGAGCCTGAAGGTTTATGTAAAACCGGAGGAATTTACTGCTTACTACGTAATCAATGATGATGTAACCGGAAGCATTGATCTGTAAGTATTATGTACCAGCTCTGCAGGAGCAAGAAAAAAGCGTGAGCTTTTCCGAAAAGAAAAGAGCTCACGCTTTTTGATGCCTGTTCCGGCATCAGGATGTTATACCGGGATGATTAGTACTGGCCAGAAGAACCGCCGGACATCTGGCGTTCCTGCTGCTCAATCATCTTTTTGACCATATAACCTCCGACAGAACCATTCTGTTTGGAAGTCAGGTTACCGTTGTAGCCATCACTGAGCGGCACGCCGAGTTCGCTTGCCACCTCAAATTTGAATTTGTCCAGAGCGCCTTTTGCTTCTGGTACTGCTGCGGTATTCGATGAACGATTCGCCATGTTCATTCCCTCCTTTATCTTTGTGCTTGTTAAAAGCTGCTGTGAAGCAGATCCGGATGTGTTTTTCATCTGTTCTGCTACGGTCATAGTATGTGGAAAGAAAACAAAAATAAACTTCCAGATTCTGTATTTTTTCCGGAAAAGCGGAGAAAGTAAAAGAAGAAGGAAAAATGGAACGGCAGAAAAAAATATAAAAACTGTGTAAAAAATTCACAAAAAGAATTGCGTATTGAAAATAAATTTGTTATAATTGCTGTACATGGTAGTAAAAACAGGAGAAGGGGCGGTTTGCAGTAATGAATATTGGAATCATAGCACACAACAGCAAGAAGAGTCTGATCGAGGATTTCTGTATTGCATACAAGGGAATCCTCATGAAACATGAGGTGTACGCCACCGGAACCACCGGACGGCGGATTGAAGAGGTGACGAACCTTCATGTACACAAGTTTCTGCCTGGAAGCGTAGGCGGAGACAAACAGTTTACCGAGATGATTGAACGCGGCGATATGGATATGGTAATTTTCTTTTACAATCCGACGATGATCAATCCGAAAGAGCCGGATGTCTACAAAATTATCCGTACCTGCGACCAGTACAATATCCCGATTGCAACAAATATCGGAACCGCGGAGTCTCTGATTTTGGGACTTGCAAGAGGAGATCTGGACTGGAGAGAGCAGTTGAAAGCCGACTGATCCATCAAACAAAAACAGTAAGGACGAAAATAAGACCAACATGAGAGTAATAGCAGGAAAATGCCGGAGTCTTCCATTAAAGACGGTTCCCGGCAGACAGACCCGGCCGACGACGGACCGGATCAAAGAAACCTTATTTAATATGCTTCAGCCGTATCTGCCGGATGCGCGTTTTCTCGATCTGTTCGCCGGAAGCGGGGCGATCGGAATCGAGGCGTTGAGCCGCGGCGCCGAGCGCGCGTGGTTCGTAGAGCAGAACAAAGCTGCAGCAGACTGTATCCGGCAGAATTTAAAATTTACGAAGCTGGAACAGCAGGCAGTGCTCCTGCCCATGGAAGCGCATGCAGCTCTGCAGTCGCTTCAGGGACAGGAGCCTTTTGACTGCATTTTTATGGACCCGCCATACGATAAGGGACTGGAAAAGGACGTGCTGTATGCGTTCCGCGACGCCTCTTTTATCGGTGAGGATACCTTAATTATTGTAGAAGCATCGCTGAATACTGATTTCGACTGGGCGGAGGATGCCGGATACGAAATTCTGAAGAAAAAAATCTATAAGACAAATGTCCATGTATTCCTTACCCCGAAAAGCAAACACGAAGGAGTAAAAGAATCATGAAGACAGCCGTATACCCGGGAACTTTTGACCCTGTAACGTATGGTCATCTGGATGTTATCTTGCGTGCATCCAAGCTTTTTGACCGCGTAATCGTGGGAGTTTTACATAATTCCTCAAAATCTCCGTTGTTTTCTGTGGAAGAACGTGTTAATATACTAAAGAAAGCGACCCAGGACATTCCAAATGTCGAAGTCCGTTCTTTCAGCGGGCTCGCTGTTGATTTTGCGAAGGAATGCCAGGCGCATACGATCGTCCGCGGACTCCGCGCGATCACAGACTTTGAATATGAACTGCAGATGGCACAGACGAACCGCGTTCTGGAACCGGAAGTAGATACCACGTTTCTGATTACCTCGCTGGAGTATGCGTACCTCAGCTCCACGGTAGTAAAAGAAGTAGCTGCTTTTGGCGGCGACATTCACAAATTTGTTCCGGATTTTGTGGAAAAAGAAATCCGCGCAAAGTATGCCGCCCGAAATTCAGAAGGAATGCCGCAGGATAAAAGATAAGGAGAATTAAAATGAGCAGCAGAATTGAACAGATCATCGAAGAAATTGAGGAGTATGTAGAGAGCTGTAAATATCAGCCGCTGTCTACCACCAAAATCGTTGTAAATAAAGAAGAATTAGAAGAGCTTCTCCGTGAGCTCCGTCTGAAAACACCGGACGAGATCAAACGGTACCAGAAGATCATCAGCAACAAAGATGCGATTCTGGCAGATGCACAGAACAAGGCAGATGCCATCATTGCAGAGGCACAGGCAAAGGCAAGAGAGATGGTAGAGCAGAGTGAAGTGATGCAGTCAGCATACGCACAGGCAAATGAGACCGTCAACAATGCAAACCAGCAGGCACAGGAAATCCTGGATGCTGCAACCAACGATGCCAACAGCATCCGTCTCGGTGCCATCGGATATACCGATGATATGCTTGCCAACTTAAGCAATATTATGACGACTGCATTAAACGATGCAGGAGAGAAATACAACAGCTTTGTAGAATCCCTGACAAGCTGCTACAATACCGTTGTTCAGAACAGAAGTGAGCTCTCCCCGCAGGGTGCTCCGGAAGAAGAGCAGCCAGAGGAAGAAGTTGTCGTACCGGAATATGATCCGGCATCAGAAGAGGAAAGCGAAGAGGAATAAACCAAGCGTTCCTGCGAAAGCAGCACAGCAGAGCTTCCCGGCAAGATAAGGCCAGAGGGGCAGACCGCTGTTATGGATCATACAGTTTGTCTGGGCAGCGACAGAGAGACCGCCGAAGGCGGCGCAGGTAAGGACAGCAGAGACTTTTCCGGCGTAAGGAAGAGAGGACGCGGCAAGCTGTGCGATTCCCGTCGTGATTTCCAGCACGCCGCAGAGCAGGGGCGAGGCGGAACCAAACGGATGCAGATCCATCAGAAGTCCGGACAGAATGGAAAACAGGATGATGTATCCGCCAAGCTGTGTAATGATTTCAAATCCGTTCATGATAGAGGTGTCCAGCAGGTTTCCTTTGGAAGTCTGTTTTGACATCTCTTTTTTTTCCATGGAATGTGTCCGATGGGCGGTGTGCCGGTGCAGGCGGAAGCGGCGGAAAACAAGCCGGAACAGAAAACCAGTTAGAAAATTGGAACCGTAAAGCACGCCGAAGACGAAGCCGGGATGGATCTGTCCGGAAAACGCAGTTAAGATAACATAGGAAGACAGAAAGGCAGGACTCGGACTGCTGCAGAAGGTTAAAAGATAGCACGCTTCGTTCCGGTCAATTTCTTCTGCCTCATAGAGCTGGGCAGTGATGCGCGCTCCCATGGGAAAACCGCAGAAAAGACCGAGAAAAAGTGCATAAAACCCAGCCGGGGAAAGACCGAAAACCGTTTGAAAAAAAACTTCTGCACGGGCAGAGATCCGCCGTGCGGCTCCTGTTTCCAGAAGAAGAGATGTCAGAATCAGAAACGGCAGAAGTGACGGAAGAATGGTATGAAACCAGAGATTGACACCCTCGCAGGCATAGAAAAAAGTCCGCGCGGGAAAGATAAGAAGACAGAAAAAAAGAAGCAGGGAAGAGAGAAATAAAAGTGATTTTTTCATGACGTTCGAACCTCCTCCCGCTTTCTAAAATAGAGTATGACGAAGCTTTGAAAAAAAGAAGATGGGAGAAGAAAAAATGAGCGTATTAGCAGGATTAAAACCAGAACGTGTATTTTATTATTTTGAAGAGCTCTGCCGCATTCCGCACGGCTCCGGAAACACAAAAGAAGTGAGCGACTATCTGGTTCAGTTTGCAAGGGACCATGAATTATCCTGGTATCAGGATGCGTCCAACAACGTGGTCATCCGCCGCCCGGCATCGAAGGGATGTGAATTGGCTCCGACCGTGATTCTGCAGGGCCACTGCGATATGGTCTGCGAGAAGAAGCCGGGCAGCAGCCACGATTTTACGAAGGACGGCCTTGAGCTTCACATCGACGGCGATGAGATTTATGCCAGGGACACGACGCTTGGCGGAGACGACGGAATTGCCGTTGCCTATATGCTGGCTGTGCTGGAATCGGATGATCTGCAGCTTCCGGCCATCGAGGCACTGATTACGACGGATGAAGAGATCGGACTGCTCGGCGCAGCAGCATTAAACGGGAATGAATTAAAGGGAAGAACACTGTTAAATATGGATTCTGAAGAGGAAGGCATTCTCACTGTATCATGCGCAGGCGGTATGACAGCCATGATGGATCTGCCGGTGCGCAGAAGCGAAGTGATGGGTGAGCAGATGGAAGTGACGATTTCCGGTCTTGCCGGTGGCCATTCCGGTACGGAAATCCACAAAAACCGTGCCAACTCCAACATTCTGGCGGGCCGTTTCCTGTACGAACTGGCAGGAAAGATGGATTATGCCCTGATCGAGCTGGAGGGCGGTTTAAAAGACAACGCCATTCCGCGGACAACCCGCATGCTTCTTGCCATCGACGGCGGAGAGAAAGAGATCTTAAAAGAGGAAGCATCACGCTTCACCGAAAATCTTTGCAGAGAGTACAGCGGAACAGATGACGGTATTACCGTTACGGTAGAGAAAACAGGCGAGGGCGCTGCACCGGCGCTTCATCCGGTCAGCCTGCAGAAAACCGTCTTTTTCCTGATGAATCTTCCGAACGGGGTACAGAAGATGAGCGGCCAGATCCCGGGACTGGTGGAAACATCCCTGAACCTCGGTATTCTGAAATTAGAGCCGGATCACCTGCATGCGTGTGCAAGTGTGCGGAGCTCCGTGGGAAGTGCAAAGGAAGCCCTTTCCGACAAGCTGGAGTATCTGATCGGTTTCCTGGGCGGTGAGTTCCACGTAGAGGGCGCGTACCCGGCATGGGAGTATAAAGAGGATTCTGCCCTCCGCGATCTGATGGTGGCGGAATATGAAGCCATGTATGGACAGAAACCGGCAGTGGAAGCGATTCATGCCGGACTGGAATGCGGTCTGTTCTATGAAAAGCTTTCCGGTCTTGACTGTGTATCTTTCGGCCCGAACATGAAAGCAATCCACACGACCGAGGAGCGGCTTTCGATTTCCTCCGTGGAGAGAACGTATCAGTACCTGTGCCGCGTTCTGGAGCAGCTTTCGAAACGGCAGGCATAAAAAACTGCCCGTGTCTATTTCAAAAAAGTTTCTGAAAAACAGTCATAAAACAGAAAAGACAGGCATAAAGTAACAGGGTGGGGATTGAATTTCCAAAGCGTTTACCATCCGATAAGAAAAATGGCTGAAAGCAGGAGCAAAAAAGGAGATTAGGGGACATGGATATACTGTTATGGCATGAGATTCTGGAACCATACGAGCTGGCTGTCAAGGAATTACAGGTGAAATTCCGGCATCTGATCAAGGAGCACCACGGAAAAGGGCTGTACTCACCGATCGAGAGCGTGAGCGGCCGTGTGAAGAGTGTTTCCAGTATTCTGGAAAAAATGCAGAGAAAGGGCATTGTGCCCGAAGAGATGGAGGAGCAGGTGGAGGATATCGCGGGCATCCGCATCATCTGCCAGTTCGTTGAAGATATCGAAAAGGTTGCCGACCTGATCCAGAAGCGGTCGGATATTGAGATTAAGAGCGAGAAAGACTACATCCGCCACATGAAGGACAGCGGTTACCGGAGCTATCACCTCATTGTTTACTATACCGTGGAGACGATGAACGGCCCGAAGCGCATCCAGGTGGAAATCCAGATCCGCACGATGGCGATGGATTTCTGGGCGACGATTGAGCACTCGCTGCAGTACAAATATAAGGCAAACATTCCGGATCACATCCGGGAGCGCTTAAGTGCAGCTGCAAAGGCGATTATTGTGCTGGATAATGAGATGTCCTCTGTGCGGAGTGAGATTATGGATGCACAGAATTCCTCCCAGATACAGCGGAATCTGATCACGGATATCCTGAATAATATCGAGAATCTTTACAAGGTGACGAACAAACGCGAAATAGAAAAAATTCAGGATGAGTTTTATCACATCTATGCGCAGAACGATCTGCAGGAGTTAAAACGGTTCCACAAAGAACTGGATCTAATTGCAGAGGGATACCGCGCACAGGCAATTACAGACGAACTTTAGAACAAAAGGGGATAAACGGATATGATCACACTGCCGGAAGCCTTTGAGCAGGAGATGAAACAGCTGCTCGGTGAGGAAGAATATGAGGCATACCGCAAGACATTTGACGAGGCGGTACATAGAGGACTGCGGGTAAACAACGGAAAAATTTCGACAGAAGAGTTTCTTAGGCGGACCGATATTCCGCTTAAGAAGGTTCCGTGGATCCCAAATGGATTTTATTACGATGAAGAGAGCTGCAATCCGGCAAAGGATGCCGATTACTATGCGGGCCTGTATTATCTGCAGGAGCCGAGTGCGATGACACCGGCATCCCGCCTTCCAATTGAGCCGGATGACCGTGTGCTCGATCTCTGTGCGGCACCGGGCGGAAAGGCAACGGAGCTGGGAAGCCGGATCGGTGAGGGCGGCATGCTGCTGGCAAACGATATCAGCAATTCGCGGGCGAAGGCGCTGCTGCGCAACCTGGAAATCCAGGGAGTGGGACGTCTTCTCGTGACGAGCGAGGATCCGGAAAAATTAGTAACCTTGTATCCGGCCTTTTTTGACAAGATCCTTCTTGACGCGCCGTGCTCTGGGGAGGGCATGTTCCGAAAAGAGAGCTCAATGCTGCGCTACTACAGTGAAAATGGGCCGGAGCATTATGTGCCGATCCAGAAAAAACTGATCGAGCAGGCGTATCAGATGCTTGCAGAGGGCGGAGAGCTGCTGTACTCTACCTGTACGTTTTCTGTAAAGGAGAACGAAGAGGTCATCGCAGGGCTGCTGGATGCGCATCCGGATATGGAAGTGCAGGAAATTACCCCGGGTTACGAAGGGTTTGCGCCGGGAGTATCCGTGAATGGCCGCGATCTTTCCCGGTGCGTTCATATTTTCCCGCAGCGGATGGAGGGAGAAGGCCATTTCGTGGCGCTCCTGAAAAAGCAGGGAGAGAGCCGGAAACGGCAGCCGTCCCGCCTTTTGGAAACGACAAAGAAGCTGCCGAAAGAGGCGGAAGAGTTTCTTGCTGGCGTGCGCGTGGACTGGAAGAATGGTTCGTTTGCCCTTGTGAAAGACCAGCTCTATTTTCTGCCGGAAGGTGTCTGTGCGGCAAAGGGTCTGCGCTATCTGCGGACCGGACTTTCGCTTGGCACCGTAAAGAAAAACCGCTTCGAGCCGTCCCAGGCGCTGGCGGCGTATCTGAAAAAAGAAGAATACGTTTCGTGTTTGACCATTCCCAAGGGAGATGACCGTGTCATGCGCTACTTAAAGGGTGAGACACTCTCGTTTTCCGAAGAAGAGTGTCAGGGGAAAAAGGGCTGGGTGCTTGTGTGCCTGGATGATTTCCCACTTGGCTGGGGAAAAATAAACAACGGAACGTTAAAGAATAAATATTATGCAGGATGGCGGATGGTATGAGTAAATTACGACTCGATAAATATCTGGCGGACATGGGTGTGGGAACACGCCAGGAAGTAAAGGCCCTGATCCGGAAGGGACGGGTGGCCGTAGACGGAATTACGGCAAAAGCCCCGGAACTGAAAGTCGACCCGGATGAAGCGCAGGTGACTGTGGACGGAAACAGCATTTCCTATGTGAAAATGGAATACTGGATGCTCCACAAACCGGCGGGTGTCGTCTCTGCGACGGAGGACCGCCGTGACCGGACCGTACTCGATCTTTTAAGTGATGCGGCAAGAAAAGACCTCTTTCCGGTCGGACGGCTCGACAAGGACACCGAAGGGCTGCTGCTGATTACGAACGACGGAGCCCTTTCCCACCGGCTGCTCTCTCCGAAATCGCATGTCTCGAAAGTGTATGAGGCCGTGATTGACGGAAAAGTGACAGAAGAAGATCGGCAGGCATTTGCCGAAGGGCTCGACATTGGGGACGACAAACCGACACTTCCGGCCGAGCTTACCATTCTGGAAACGACAGAAAAAGAGCCTGGCATTTTTGAAAGCCGGATCCGCATTACCATCTGTGAGGGCCGCTTCCACCAGATCAAGCGCATGTTTGAGAAGGTCGGAAAAACGGTCGTCTATTTGAAACGGCTGTCGATGGGGAGCCTGAAACTTGATCCGGCGCTGCCAAAGGGCAGTGCCCGTCTCCTGACGCAGGAAGAAAAAGCGGCGCTTGGCATAGCGGACGCCGAAACACAGAAAGGAAAGTAAAGCATGCCTTTTTTACCAATTACAAGAGAAGAGATGAAGGAACGGGGAATCGAACAGTTTGACTTTGTCTATGTCATCGGAGATGCCTACGTGGACCATTCCTCGTTCGGACCGGCAATCATCAGCCGTGTGCTCGAGGCGAACGGCTATTCCGTCGGCATCATCTCACAGCCGGACTGGAAGGACGAGAACAGCATTTCGATTTTCGGTGAACCGCGTCTTGGCTTTCTTGTCTCTTCCGGAAATATGGATTCCATGGTCAACCATTATACCGTGGCGAAAAAGCACCGAAAAACAGATGCCTTTACGCCGGGCGGTGTCATGGGAAAACGGCCGGACCGCGCGGTTACCGTGTACGGCAATCTGATCCGGAGAACGTATAAACATACACCGATGATCCTCGGCGGCATCGAGGCATCGCTCCGGCGCCTTTCGCATTACGATTACTGGTCTGACCAGGTGCGCCGCTCCGTCCTTCTCGATTCCGGTGCGGATCTGATTTCGTACGGAATGGGAGAACTTTCGATCGTAGCGATTGCAGATGCACTTGCGGCCGGCATTGACGTTCATGATGTCACCTTTATTCCGGGAACCGTTTATCGGAGCAAAACGCTGGATCACCTGATTGACCCGGTGGTGCTGCCGTCATTCGAGGAGGTGCGGGAGAGCAAGCGGACGTATGCGGAGAGCTTTGCGATTCAGTATAAAAATACCGATGCCATCAATGCGAAGCCGATGGCAGAGCCGTATGAGGGCCAGGGCTACATTGTACAGAATCCGCCTTCCCGTCCTTTGACAGAGCAGGAGATGGATGATGTCTATGCGCTTCCATACATGCGCGCCTATCACCCAAGCTATGAAAAAGACGGCGGTGTGCCGGCGCTTGGGGAAATCAAATACAGTCTGACGAGCAACCGCGGCTGCTTTGGATCCTGCAGTTTCTGCGCGCTGACGTTCCACGAGGGACGCGTTGTGCAGACAAGAAGCCACGAATCCATTCTGGCGGAAGCGCGGCAGATGGTTCAGGAAAAAGAATTTAAAGGCTATATTCACGATGTCGGCGGCCCGACGGCGGATTTCCGCGGTCCGGCATGCAAAAAGCAGCTCACCAAAGGCGCCTGCCCGAACCGGAACTGTCTCTTCCCGGAGCCGTGTAAAAATATGGTGGCAGATCACAGAGATTATGTGAAGCTGCTGCGGGAATTAAAAGACATTCCGGGCGTGAAGAAAGTCTTTATCCGCTCCGGCATCCGTTTTGACTATGTCCTGGCCGATAAAGACCAGACGTTCCTTTCCGAGCTGGTAAAGGATCACGTCAGCGGTCAGCTCCGCGTTGCGCCGGAGCACGTTTCGAACCGTGTGCTTTCCTATATGGGAAAACCGCGCCACGAAGTATATCAGGAATTTATCCGCCGCTTCGATGCGTGCAACAAAAAGACGGGGAAGCAGCAGTACGCACTTCCGTATTTTATGTCGTCCCATCCGGGGTGTGACTTGGAGGATGCGGTGGAGCTTGCCGAGTACATCCGCGATATGGGATTTATCCCGGAGCAGGCACAGGACTTCTATCCGACGCCTTCCACACTTTCCACCTGTATGTACTATACCGGTCTTGACCCGCGGACGATGGATCCGGTTTACGTGCCGAAATCGCCGCATGAGAAGGCGATGCAGCGTGCGCTGATTCAGTACCGGAATCCGGAGAACTATGAGCTCGTCTGCGAGGCACTGCGCCGGACACACCGGGAGGATCTGATCGGATTCGGACCGAAATGTCTCGTACGACCGAGAAAGATGGCCGGGGAGGCAGGAAAACCGTCAAGAGGAAAAGGGTCCAACGGAAAAGGCTTTGGCCAGAAGACGGCGAATGACCGTTCCGGACAGGGAAAAGCCAAAACAGGCGGACGGCCGAAAAAGACGCTCCGCAACGTGCACAAAAAGAAATAAACACGCAGAAGATGAGCGGGGATCTTATCGAAGAAGGGAAATGACAGAAGAATGAAGATCAGAAAAGGGGATTACGGCTATATCCGCCGGGAAAAGAAAAAAAGACTGCTTGTGACACTGGGACTGTTCGTCCTTCCGGCCATCGTTTTTATTGTCGGGCTTGTGCTTGCAGACGGAAACAAGAGCAACATTTTTACGGTTGTCGCCGTAGTAGGCTGTCTGCCGGGCTGCCGCGCCGCCGTCGGTTTTATCATGATGGTTATGCAAAAGTCAGTGGACAAAGCAGTGTACGATGCCATTGAGGCAAAAAAAGGAAAACTGCTGATGGGATATGAAATGTATATCACACAGGAAAAATCGAGTCTGATGATCGAAGCAGCGGCGTTCTGCGGTGAGGAGATCGCCTGCTACACCACGCGCGCCAAAGACCAGAAACAGATCGAGGACTGCGCTACGTATCTGAACAAGATCATCCGTGCCAACGGCTACAAATGCCATGTGAAGATTTTTGATCGGGAAAAAGCATTTCTGGAGCGCCTCGATTCCCTGAACCGCAACTACGATGAGCTGGAAAAGGGCGCCAGTGAAAACTTCAAACCGGATGAGCGGTACCCGGATCTGTCCCGCACGGAACTGGTGAAACACACGATGCTGGCGCTGGCACTGTAGGAGACCATTGCTATGAGAGAACTGACCGTGACAGAAAAAGACTGCGCGCAGCAGCTCATCAAATATCTGTCCAAATATATGGAGGAGGCGCCAAAGAGTTTCTTCTATAAAATGCTGCGAAAGAAAAACATTGTGCTGAACCAGAAAAAGGCGGACGGCAGTGAAAAGCTGAAAACAGGCGATACGATCCGGCTGTATCTGGCGGAAGAGACCATCGAAAAATTTCGGAAAACACCGGAAAAACCGGCGGCTGGAAAACAGGTAAAGTATCCGAAGCTGGATATCGTCTATGAAGACGAAAAAGTAATTTTCCTGAACAAGCCGGCAGGTGTCCTCTCACAGAAGGCGAAAGAGACGGATGTGAGCCTTACCGAAGCGCTCGGCGCCTATCTTTCGGAAAAAAATGCCGGGGAGGAGACCATGTTCCGCGCCGGACTCTGCAATCGTCTGGACCGGAACACCAGCGGTCTGATTCTTGCCGGAAAAACCGTTGCGGCGACGCAGCAGCTTTCAGAACTGATCGCAGAGCGGGCTGTTGGAAAATACTATCTGACGGTTGTAAAAGGAACCGTGACAGAGACAGAGCGGATCCGCGGATATCTCACAAAAAATGAGAGGACAAACCGTGTTTCGATTCAGAGAGAGCAGCAGGGAGATGCTGTTTACATAGAAACCGCATACCGGCCGCTCTGTGCCGGAAGAGGCTGTACGCTGCTGGAGGTTGAGCTGGTGACCGGAAAGAGCCATCAGATCCGCAGCCATCTCGCGAGCATCGGTCATCCGCTTGCGGGAGATACGAAATACGGGGATGCGGAGTTTAACCGCCGCTTCCGGGAAAAATACGGACTGAAATACCAACTTCTCCATTCGTGGAAGGCGGTATTTCCAGAGCTTACGGGCACCTTATCGGATCTGTCCGGAAAAACCTTTACAGCGCCCCTGCCATCATCCGTGCGCCGGATTTTACAGGGAGAACATTTGACGGGAGAAGGATTATGAGCCGAAAAGACAACGAAAAGAAAGAAACAAAACCAAGAAAAACGGAGGAGACGAGCATCGGACGGGAAATCTGGGAATATGTAAAAATGATCGCCATTGTCGTGGCAGTCGTTGTTTTTGTGGAGCAGGTCATTGTCATCAACGCAAGAATCCCGTCTCCTTCCATGGAAAACACGATTATGACCGGAGACCAGATCTTCGGTAACCGCCTTGCTTATGTAAAGAGCGATCCGCAGCGGTATGACATCGTTATTTTCTATTATCCGGACGACGAGAAGCAGAAGTTTATCAAGCGCGTCATCGGACTGCCGGGAGAGACGGTTACGATCCGCGACGGAAAGGTGTATATCAACGATTCCACCGAGCCGCTGCGCGATGATTTCTGCCCGGAAACACCGGTCGGCGATTTCGGACCGTATGAGGTGCCGGAGGGCTGCTACTTTATGCTCGGCGACAACCGGAACGTATCAAAGGATTCCCGCTACTGGCTGAATCCGTACGTAGAGAAAGACAAGATCATCGGCAAGGCCTTTCTGCGCTACTGGCCGCTGAACAAAATTTCTCTGATTGAATAAGAACAGAACGAAGACGAGGACAGGAATTATGGCATGGACATCGAGGGGACTCCGCGGATCAACGTTGGAGGAAATGATCAACCGCACAAACGAGCAGTACCGTGACAAGCATCTGGCACTGATCCAGAAGGTGCCGACGCCGATCACCCCGATCAAAATAGATAAGGAGAGCAGACACATCACGCTGGCTTATTTTGAAAAGAAGAGTACCGTTGATTACATCGGCGCTGTACAGGGCATTCCCGTCTGCTTCGATGCCAAAGAGTGCAAAACGGATTCCTTTCCGCTCGCAAACATCCACGAGCACCAGGTCACGTTTATGAAAGATTTCGAGCAGCAGGGGGGGATTTCCTTCCTGCTGCTGTATTTTACGGCGCGGGACGAATATTATTACCTGCGGTATGAGACGATGAAAACCTTCTGGGACCGCGGACAGAACGGCGGAAAGAAGCATTTTTCCTACACCGAGCTTGAAACGTCATTCTTCCTTCCCAGAACGGGAAGCAGCGTTCTCGTCCCGTACCTGAACGGAATCCAGAAGGATCTGGAGATACGGGATTCGAAAGCGGATTAAAATTTTGAGTTGACAGGGAAAATGTTTTCCGATATACTAACCATAGTTTTAAATTCAATATGGTAATATGGTAGTGAACTAAAGCGAAAAAGTGAGGACAACAAAACATGGATCGATTAATTCATACCCCGGAAGGCGTCCGGGATGTCTACAATCAGGAATGTACGAAAAAATTATACCTGGAGAATCAGATTGAGCAGGTATTTCATGCGTTTGGATATCAGGATATTGAAACACCGACGTTCGAGTTTTTTGATGTATTCGGAAGAGAAGTGGGAACAACACCGTCCCGCGAGCTCTACAAATTCTTTGACCGCGACGGCAACACCCTTGTGCTCCGTCCGGACTTTACCCCGTCGATTGCACGCGCAGCCTCCATGTATTTCATGGAAGAGACGATGCCGATCCGCCTTTGCTACAGAGGAAGCAGCTTCGTCAACAGCAGCAGCTATCAGGGCCGCTTAAAAGAGTCCACCCAGATGGGCGTCGAGCTCTTAAACGATGATTCCGCAATGGCAGACGCAGAGATCATTGCGATGACCGTAAAAGTTATGCTGGATGCCGGTCTTACCGATTTCCAGATCAGCATCGGCCACGTAGGTTTCTTCCAGGCGCTCGCCGAGGAAGCTGCGCTCGCCGAGGATGTTCTGAACGAATTAAAAGAACTGATTTCCATTAAAAATCATTTTGGCGCCGAGGAGCTGCTGGCAAAACAGAACCTTCGAAGTGATCTGTTTGAAGCACTCCGTGATGTTCCGCAACTGTTCGGAAATGCAGAGATTCTCGAAAAGGCAAAAGGCCTTACAAGAAATCCGGCGGCAAGAGAGGCACTCGATCGTCTGGCTACGATCTATGAGATCGTTAAAGATTACGGCTATGAAAAATACGTCTTCTTCGATCTCGGCCTTTTAAGCAAATTCCATTACTACACCGGTATTATTTTCCAGGCCTACACCTACGGCACCGGCGAGCCGATCGTAAAAGGCGGCCGCTACGATGCACTGCTGCAGCACTTCGGAAAGAAAGCGCCGGCGATCGGATTCTGTACTGTCATGGAATCTCTGATGAATGCACTGGAGCGCCAGAAAATTTCTCTTCCGATTGCCAATACGAAAACGATGCTGCTCTACCCGGATTTTCTTCAGCCGCTGGCCGTAAAACTTGCTAACGAGCACAGAAGCAAGGGCATGGATGTCGCGCTGGTCTGCTTTGCAAGGGACAAGGTTCTTGCAGATTATGAAGAATACGGCAGAAAGAACCAGTTCGGCGGCATTGTCTATATTCAGAAGAGCGATTCGGTGCTTGCTATCGATTTGTCGACAGGAGAAGTACAGCCGGTGGAGCTGTAGGAGAGGAAGGGTACGAAAAAGATGAGATATTTGACCATTGCACTGACAAAAGGACGCCTGGCGTACCAGACGCTGGAGCTGCTGGAAAAAGTCGGCATCACCTGCGATGAAATGAAAAATAAAGATACGAGAAAGCTGATTTTCACGGACGAAGAGCATAAGCTCCGTTTCTTCCTCGCCAAAGGTCCGGATGTGCCGACCTATGTGGAGTACGGCGCAGCGGATATCGGAATCGTCGGAAAGGACACGATTCTGGAGGAAGGAAGACGCCTCTACGAGGTATTGGACCTTGGCTACGGCAAGTGCCGCATGTGTGTCTGCGGACCGGAGTCCGCGCGTGAGCTGCTGCAGCACAACCAGCAGATCCGTGTGGCAACGAAGTACCCAAACATTGCCAAGGATTACTTCTACAACCGCAAGCACCAGACCGTTGAGATGATCAAGCTGAACGGCTCGATCGAGCTGGCACCGATTGTCGGACTTTCCGAAGTGATTGTGGATATTGTAGAGACAGGAAGCACTTTACGGGAAAACGGCCTGACCGTTCTCGAGGAGGTCTGCCCGCTGTCTGCGCGCATGGTTGTCAACCAGGTGAGCATGCGGATGGAAAATGAGAGAATTACCAAATTAATTCAGGATCTGAAAGGAGCACTGGTATGAGAATCGTAAAACTGACAAAAGAGACCACAGAAAATATTCTGGAGAATATGCTGAAACGAAGCCCGACACAGTACGGAACGTACGAGGCTTCCGTGCAGGAGATCATTGAGAATGTAAAAACAAGAAAAGACGCAGCCGTTTTCGAATATACCGAGAAATTCGACCACGCGGTACTCGATGCTTCTACCGTAGAAGTAACACAGGAAGAGATTGATGAGGCGTACAACATCGTAGATCCAGAGCTGATCGGTGTCATCCGCAGATCCATGAAAAATATCCGTGAGTTCCACGAAAAACAGAAACAGAACAGCTGGTTCACCTCTACCGAGAACGGAACGATGCTTGGCCAGAAGCTGACCGCCCTGAACCGTGTCGGCGTATACGTTCCGGGAGGAAAGGCAGCGTATCCGTCCTCTGTTCTGATGAACATTCTTCCGGCAAAAGTGGCAGGAGTCAAAGAAATCTGCATGACAACGCCGTGCGGCAGAGACGGAAAAGTCAACCCGGTTGTCCTTGCGGCAGCAAAAGAAGCCGGTGCGGACCGCGTCTTTAAAATCGGCGGTGCACAGGCAATTGCAGCCCTTGCTTACGGAACCGAGAGCATTCCAAAAGTCGATAAAATCGTAGGACCTGGAAACATCTACGTTGCCCTTGCAAAGAAAGCCGTATACGGAAATGTCAGCATCGACTCCATCGCAGGCCCAAGTGAGATTCTTGTCCTTGCTGATGAGACTGCAAATCCGCGGTTCGTGGCAGCCGATCTCTTAAGCCAGGCTGAGCATGATGAGCTTGCAAGTGCGATCCTCATTACCACCTCCCAGGAACTGGCAGAGAAGGTAAGTGAAGAGGTAAACGGTTTCTTAAAAGTCCTCTCCAGAAGCGACATCATCTCCAAATCACTGGACAACTTCGGCTACATCCTTGTCACCGATTCGCATCAGGAAGCGATCGACACCGTAGATGCCATCGCACCGGAGCACCTCGAGATCGTGACGAAGAACCCGTTTGAGGATATGATGAAGGTACATAACGCCGGTGCTATTTTCCTCGGCGAGAACTCCAGCGAGCCTCTCGGTGACTATTTTGCCGGCCCGAACCATATCCTGCCGACGAACGGAACCGCAAAATTCTTCTCCCCGCTGTCCGTAGACGATTTCGTGAAGAAATCCAGCATCATCTATTATTCCAGAGAAGCCCTTTCCGAGATCCACGAGGATATCGAGAGCTTTGCAAAATCAGAGAGCTTGACGGCACACGCCAATTCGATTGCCGTCCGTTTTGAGGGGGAAGAGTAAGTGGAGAACAGAACAGCCAGCGTAGAACGCGTGACAAAAGAAACAAAGATCCGCATGACATTAAATCTGGATGGAACGGGAAAGAGCGACATCCACACCGGCATCGGCTTTTTTGACCATATGCTCGACGGCTTTGCCCGCCACGGTCTTTTCGACCTTTCCGTTTCTGTAGATGGAGACCTTGATATAGACGGCCACCACACGATCGAGGACACCGGTATCGTGCTCGGAACTGCAATCCGCGAGGCAGTCGGCGACAAACAGGGCATCCGCCGCTACGGCGACAGAATCCTTCCGATGGACGAGACACTGGTGCTCTCGGCCGTTGACCTCTGCGGCAGACCGTATCTCTCTTTCCAGGCAGAATTTACGCGGGAGAAAGTAGGAGAGATGGAGACCGAGATGGTAAAAGAATTCTTCTACGCCGTTTCCTATGCGGCGCAGATGAATCTGCATATCAAAGTGCTTGACGGCGGAAATAACCACCACATCATCGAGGCGATGTTCAAAGCATTTGCGAAGGCACTCGATGAGGCAACTTCCTTCGATCCGAGAATTGCCGGCGTGCTCTCGACCAAGGGCAGCCTGTAAGAGCAGAAAAAGAGGAGAACAAGACATGAAACAAGCATTAAAATGTGATTTTACCTGGGCGGATTTTAAGACAAACAGCGACGGCATGGTTCCGGTTGTTGTACAGGATGCGGAAAATGACGAAGTGCTGATGCTCGCCTACATGAATGAAGAAGCGTTTGAGACGACACTGCGCCTTGGAAAAATGACGTACTGGAGCAGAAGCCGCAATGAGCTCTGGACGAAAGGACTGAGCTCCGGCCATGTGCAGTATGTAAAACAGCTTCTGATTGACTGCGACAACGATACAATTCTTGCCAAAGTAGAACAGGTCGGCGCAGCGTGCCACACCGGAAACCGTACCTGCTTTTACCGGACCCTGGCAGAATAAAAATTTTTGATTCAGAGCATAAAAAGAGCTCCTGTTTCACAGAATAAAATCTGTAGGACAGGAGCCTTTTTATGCAGTTCTGTATCGTTAAAAAGCCATTACAGAAGAAGGTATTTTAAGATAAACAGAACAGCCAGGATGTACATGATCACGCTGATCTTTTTTTCTTTTGCTTTTCCGCTCAGGATCTGGATTGCAACGTAGGAGATAACTCCCATGGCAATACCTTCGGAAATGCTGTAGAAGAATGGCATTGCTCCGATGCAGATGTAGCACGGAATCGCCTCGGAAAGATCGCTGAAATCAATGTTGACTACGTTGGTCAGCATGTAGAAGCCTACCACGATCAGTGCCGGAGCCGTTGCAAAGGACGGGATGGCAAGGAAGATCGGGGAGAGGAACAGAGCGAGGCCGAAGAGGATTGCAGTGGTAACAGCGGTAAGACCGGTACGGCCGCCTTCGGAAACGCCGGAAGCACTCTCAACGAAAGTCGTTGTGGTAGAAGTACCAAGAACAGCACCTGCGCAGGTAGCAACAGCATCTGCCATCAGCGCGCCCTTGATGCGCGGAAGTTTTCCGTTTTTGTCGAGCATGTTTGCCTTGGAAGATACACCGATCAGAGTTCCGATGGTATCAAACATATCGACAAACAGGAATGCAAACATGATCACGAAGAACTCGCCTGTTTTCAGAATGGAGAAATCCAGTTTTCCGAAAATCGGGGCAAGGCTTGGAATGGAAAGTCCGTTGGAAAAATCCGGGAACAGGCTGTAGAAGCCGTTTGCCGGGTTCGGAACGTAGAGACCGCATGCCTGGCAGATCATGCCGAGGATCCAGGTTGCAAGAATTCCCCAGAGGATGTTTCCCTTTACATTGCGTACGACAAGAACGGCGGTGAGGATAACACCGATGACTGCGAGCAGAACGGTGATTCCGACATCGTTAAACGTTCCTGCCACATACTCTGTTCCGTTTAATGTGGCTGCAGACTGCAGGTTGGCATTGTAGGAAGACAGGGAATAGAGGCCTGCCACGGTTGAAGAGTTCGACAGTACAATTTTTGCATTCTGAAGTCCGATGAATGCGATGAACAGACCGATGCCGACGCTGACTGCAGATTTCAGGCTGACCGGAATGGAGTTGAAGATCGCCTCACGGACGTTGGTCAGAGAAAGTACAATAAAGATGATACCTTCTGCAAAAACGGCGGTCAGGGCTGCCTGCCAGCTATATCCGTAGCCGAGAACAACGGTGTAGGCGAAATAGGCGTTGAGGCCCATTCCTGGTGCCAGAGCGAATGGATAATTGGCGAAAAGTGCCATGAGCAGGGTGCCAAGGAAGGCTGCCAGAGCCGTTGCGGTAAAGACAGCGCCGTGGTCCATGCCGGTGGAGGAAAGGATGTTCGGGTTGACGGCAAGAATGTACGCCATCGTCATGAACGTGGTGACACCGGCGATGATCTCGGTTTTGACCGTTGTTCCATTTTCCCGCAGCTTGAATGTGTTTTCCATCAGCTTGCTAAACTTTTCCATAGTTTTCTCTCCTTTTGAATTTTGTAGGCGGAAATGTCGCCTCATAATATGGAAACATCCTAAATGTTACAATATTATCAAGTAGAATGCAAGAAAGAAACGAAAAGAATCTGAAAATTTCTTGTCGAAATTTTTAATTTTTCTATAGACAAATGTCATGATTTCTTTTATGATAAAAAAGGTGTCTTGTAAAATCTGCGTTAAGGAAATGTAAAATATTGAGACCAAAACATGAAAATGCTTTGACAGGGATTTTGAAAAGACATCAGAAAAAGACAAGGAAGAAAAAAGAATATGAGTGTAATAGTGTCTTTGATGGGCGGTCTGGGCTTCTTCTTATATGGAATGAAGCTGATGAGTGAAGGACTGCAGAAGGTTGCCGGATCCAAGATGAGAAGCATTCTGGAGGTATTTACGAAGAACCGTGTGATCGGTCTTCTGGTCGGTATTTTCTTTACCGCGCTGATTCAGTCCTCCAACGCTACAACCGTTATGGTGGTCAGCTTCGTAAACTCCGGTCTGATGAAACTGGCACAGGCTCCTGGAATTATCCTCGGAGCAAACATCGGTACGACAGTTACCGGACAGCTGATTGCGTTTGACCTTGCGGATATCGCGCCGCTGTTTGTCATCATCGGTGTTCTGATGGTTATGTTCGTAAAGAACAATCTGACGATCAGCCGTCTCGGCGAGGTTATCTTGGGATTTGGTATTCTGTTTATGGGTATCTCCGGTATCTCAGGAGCCCTGAACGAAGCAAAAGAGATCCCGGCAGTCGTTAACGCCCTCGGATCCCTGACGAATCCGTTTCTTGCGTTCTTAGTCGGCTGGGTGGCTACCGCGATTCTGCAGAGTAACTCTGCAACGGTCGGAATCATCATGCTTCTTGCAAGAGAGGGCTTGATGGGACTTCCGATCTGTCTGTTTATGATGCTTGGATGCAACATCGGATGTACGATGTCCGCGATTCTTGCCAGCTTCGGCTGCAAAAAAGATGCAAAACGTGCGGCATGTGTCCACCTGCTGTTCAACATCTCCGGAACGATTGTCTGCTCCATTATTTTCCTGCTGTTTGGAAAACAGGTAGTTGACTTCTTTATGGGTATTTCCGGAAACGAAGCAGGCCGTATGATCGCAAATGCAAACTCGATCATCAAAGTATGCCAGGTACTCCTGATGCTGCCGTTTACCCCGCTTCTGGTGAAGGCAACGTACTTTATCATCCGCGGAAATGACGAGGAAGACAAAAAGTTCGAGCTTGCCTACATCAGCTCGAAACATGCGATGTCCCCGACGACTGCAGTTCTGCAGGCTGTCCGTGAGATGGAGCGTATGGCACAGATGGCAGAGACCAACCTGATTCGCGCGATGAATACGCTGGTGACCCGCGATCAGAAAGAAATCGACGAGGTCTACCGTGTCGAGGAAAATATTAATTTCCTGAACAAAGAGATTACGAACTATCTGGTTCACTTAAATCAGGCATCGCTGCCGACATCAGACGTTATGCGCATCGGTGCGCTGTTCCATGTGGTCAATGATATCGAGCGGATTGGTGATCATGCCGAAAATGTCGCAGATTCTGCTGTGCAGATGACGAATGACAATGTGACCTTCAGCAAACAGGGCGAACTGGATCTTTCCGAGATGCTGGATATGGTATTAAAAATTCTCGATGAGTCGATCGAAATGTTTGCAAAGAATGATCTGCAGCACCTGCAGGAGATCATTGATATTGAAAATTCCATTGATCAGGAGGAGCGGGATCTGCAGCAGAAGCATGTAGAGCGTCTGACCCGCAACGAATGTACGCCGGAAGCCGGCATGATCTTCTCCGATCTTGTATCCGGACTCGAGCGTGTCGCGGACCATGCAACCAATATTGCATTCTCCATTCTGGATGAAGATCCGGAAGAGAAAGCAGCCCGCGAGGCAGTTGCAGGAGCAGAAAAATAAGAAATGGATTAAGAGAATAGGAGAAAGGCCCCGAAACATTGGAGTTATGTTTCGGGGCCTTTCTTTCATGCTTATGATGTTTTTTATTTATGGATTTCTTTCACGGGAGAGCGGGCAGTCAGATCGAAGGAGTAGCGGAGGTCAGGGTATTTCCTCCCTCTGCAGAGCGGGATGAACCCGCATTCTGCTGGGAATCGCTCTGCTGATCATCCGAAGAGCTGATGCTCGTTCCGAGGGTCAGGGAGAAGGTCTTTGTCTCATAGGATCCGTTGTCTGGAACCTGTACTTCCACCTCGACGGTTTCGCCGGCAGAGTAATACTGCAGCAGGGATTTCAGCTCGCTGGTGGAGGTGATGGAATGTCCGTCAAAGCTGGTCAGAACGTATCCGGATTTCAGACCTGCATTTTCAGCGGCACCGCCGGAGGTTACTTCGGAGATATAGATGCCGGCCGGCATATTGTATGCCTGCTGGATCTGGCTGCTGACATCGAGGCATTTGATGCCGATCGTTCCCTGATCTTCTGCGGCAACCTTTGTTCTGGTCTGCTCATTCATCAGATTTTCAATGATATCGGAAACACGGGAGACCGGGATTGCATAGCCCATGCCCTCTACCTCTGTAGAAGCAAGTTTTGCGGAGTTGATACCGATGACCTCTCCGTTCATGTTCAGAAGAGCGCCGCCGCTGTTGCCAGGGTTGATGGCTGCATCGGTCTGTAAGTAGGTCTTTCCGGTTGTATCAGTGGAAGAAGTATCTGCCGTTGTTCCATCGGAGCTTCCGTCAGAAGAGGAATCGCTGTCGATCACACGGTTTGCAGCACTGATGATACCGGTCGTAACGGACTGGCCGTAGCCGAGTGCGTTGCCGATCGCAACGACCTGCTCGCCGACCTCAACGGAATCAGAATCGCCCATCGTGGCAACAGCGATGCTGCTCATCGTGTCATCCGGGATCTCGGAGAGCGGAACGGCGATGACGGCAAGATCGTTATCGGCATCGGTACCTTTGATATTTGCCTTGCAGACCTGATTGTTTACAAAACTAACAGAAAGAGTATCGGCATCTTCTACTACATGGTTATTGGTGACGATCAGAAGCTCGGTGTCATTCTTTCCGATGATGATACCGGAACCGCAGCTTGTGGTCTCCTCGGTCTGCGGAGTCTGGGCACCGTAACCGAACATGCTGAAGTAGTTCTGTACTTCCTGTACGGACTGGTTTGTGATGGAGACGATCGACGGCATTGCGTTTTTCGCAATCGTGGAAACATCCATCGTTCCGGTGGAAGTGGAGCTTGAGGATGTGGCAGCGGCTTTTAAGAGGCTGCTGTTGGAAGTCGTCTGCTGTGCAGTGGTTGTTGTTGCAGTGGCTGTCGTGCTTCCGGCAAAGTGGTTGACTGCCTGGAAGGTACCGCCGGCAACACCGCCGAACAGAACTGCGCTTAAGGCGATGGCTCCGATTTTTTTTGCAAGCTTAGCAGCTTTTTTGTTTTTGGAAGAAGGTTTCTTTCCGTTGAAGCTGTTCTGCTCTGCTGCCATCATGTTCTCATTATTGGTTTCGTTTTCGTTATTGTAGTTGTTTCTGTAGTCCATCATAATAAATGCTTCCTTTCTGGTATCTGTATTTTAAACTGTGTTCCGGAATCGGCTTCCGGTTTTGTTTGCTTCCTTTTTTGTTTCTATGCTTTGCAGTATAATGGGAATCTGTGATGGAAATGTAGTAAAAATGTGAAAAAAATAAGTTCTCTGGAAAAGAGAAAAGTGCTACAATAAGAAACAGAAAAATGATCAGGAAATGAGGAAGTAATAATGAATAGAGGAATAACACAGAAACAGTATCTGGGGTTGGTCCCGCCGACGGAGGAGGACGCCCGCTCCAGCCAGATGCGGATACTGGATGCATTAAAAGAGAAAGGAATCACCGCATCATTTACCCTTCCAGCGCTGCAGAAACTGTATCCCATCTGCGATGAGGCAGACTATAACATAACGGTTTCCCTCGCATGGAATGGAAGCATCTGGCAGGTGGTTGATCTGGAAGCGGGCGATACAGCAGCAGAGCATTACGGCTATGCCGCTGATCTTGGAAGTACGACCGTCGTTGTGCGCCTGGTAAACTGCAGCGACGGTACTGTGCTTGCCGAGGAGAGCGAATACAACCGCCAGACTGCCTATGGAACCGATATTCTGACGAGAATCTTTGCCTGTAAGGATAAACCGGAGGTACTGCAGGACATCCGTGCGTGTACGATGGAGACATTTACACTGCTCTTTGAAAAACTTCGCCAAAAGACAGGAATTGCGCCGTCGGATGTTCTCTCAATGGTCGTATCCGGCAACACAACGATGATCCATTTCCTGCTGGGACTGGATCCGTTCTGCGTCTTTTCATCCCCGTACGCCGTGCGCGCAGACCGCGTCGGATTCCTTCCGGCGAAAGAGATGGGATTTCCCATGAAGGGATGTGTCTACTGCGTGCCGGGAAAATCCAATTACCTGGGCGGTGATATATTAAGCGGTATGATCGCAACGGAACTCTATAAAAAAGAAACGATCAGCGTTTTTTTTGATATCGGAACGAACGGCGAGCTTGTCGTCGGAAACCGGGAATTTCTGCTCTGCGGCGCAGGCGCTGCCGGTCCGGCGCTCGAGGGCGGCGTGGTCAAAACCGGCATGCGAGCTGCAGAAGGCGCTGTTGATACGGTAAAAATAGAAGACGGGAAAATCCAGTGCCATGTAATCGGAGAGGGTAAGCCAAAGGGCATCTGCGGTTCCGGCATTATCGATCTGCTCGCGGAATTATTCCTAAATGGCTGGATCAACCTGTTCGGTACCCTGCAGCCGGAGCGGTCCGAAAAGATCAAGGAAGACCCGGAGACGGGAGAGTGGTGCGTTGAATATAGTGAAGGGCTGTGCTTCTATCAGAGTGATATCGCCGAATTCCTTCGTACAAAGTCAGCGGCCTACACGATGGTTGAGTACATGATGCGTGAATCCGGCATTTCCATGGAAGAAATTGACCGGTTTTACGCGGCTGGTGCATTTGGAAAGCACGTTTCAAAGGAATCCGCCATCACGATCGGCATGTACCCGGATATGGACCGCAGCCGCCTGATCTGCGCCGGAAATACGTCGCTTGCGGGAGCAGAAAAAATCCTGCTGGATCGGACCTGCATCGACGATATTGACCGCATTCTGGACGAGATGGTCTACATCCAGTTCGGCCAGGTCGCCGCTTTCATCTCTATGATGAAAGCGGCCCAGGCAATCCCACACACGGATCTGGAGCTGTTTCCGAGTGTACAGAAGAAGCTCGAAGAAAAACAAAAAGAGAAATAATGGCAATTGCTTGACCGCAGTCGAATTGTGTCATATACTTACTATTGATAATGAGAATCAATAAGGAGTGAAATATATGACACTGAAAGAACTGCCGATCGGCAAAACAGCGACCGTCCGCACGGTAGGAGGAGAGGGCGCGCTGCGGCAGCACTTCCTAGATATGGGAATCATTCCGGGGGCGGAAGTGACGATGGTAAAGTATGCACCGATGGGAGACCCTGTGGAAGTGCGGATTCACAGCTATGAACTGACACTCCGCCTCGCCGATGCCGGACGGATTGCCATTGATGAGATGCGGGACGCTGTAAAAGAAAAAGAGCAGCCGGATGCGAAAGCAATTCCGCATCCCGGCTTTGGAGAGGGCGGAAAGTACCACAATAAGGCAGAGGAGCATCCGCTGCCGGAAGGAGAGCTGTTGTCCTTTGCGCTGGCCGGAAACCAGAACTGCGGCAAGACCACCCTGTTCAACCAATTAACGGGATCCAACCAGCACGTCGGAAACTTCCCCGGCGTGACCGTAGACCGGAAGGACGGTGAAATCCGCGGCCAGAAAAACACGCTGGTCACCGATCTTCCCGGCATTTATTCGATGTCGCCGTATTCAAGCGAAGAGATCGTCACCCGGAATTTCGTTCTGAACGAGCATCCGCGCGGCATCATCAATATTGTAGATGCGACAAATATCGAACGAAACCTGTATCTGACGATGCAGCTGATGGAACTCGACGTTCCGATGGTACTGGCCCTCAACATGATGGATGAGGTACGCGAAAACGGCGGTTCTGTGCTCGTGAACCAGATGGAAGAGAGACTTGGCATCCCGGTTATCCCGATTTCCGCTGCAAAAAACGAGGGAATCGATGAACTGGTTGCCCATGCTGTCCATGTGGCCAAATACCAGGAAAAACCGGGCAGAAAGGACTTCTGTGAGGCGAATGACCACGGCGGTGCCGTCCACCGTGCGTTGCATGCGATCATGCATCTGATCGAGGATCACGCCGCAAGGGCGGATATTCCGGTGCGGTTTGCGGCGAGCAAGCTGGCAGAGGGCGATGCGCTGATCCTGGAGCAGCTGGCCCTCGATGAAAACGAGAAAGAGATGCTCGAGCATATCGTCTGTCAGATGGAGACGGAGCGTGGCCTGGACCGCGCGGCGGCGATTGCGGATATGCGTTTTAATTTTATTGAAAAAGTCTGCCGTGAGACCGTGGTAAAACCAAAAGAGAGCCGCGAGCATGTGCGGAGCACAAAAATTGACCGTGTGCTGACCGGAAAATATACGGCTCTGCCATGTTTTGCCGGGATTATGGCGGCTGTCTTTTTCCTGACCTTCCATGTGATCGGAGCATCGCTGCAGAGTGTGCTGGAGGTTCTGATCGGAAAACTGACCGAGCTCGTGGACAGCGCCATGACAGCATGGGGCGTCAATCCGGTGCTTCATTCCCTTGTGATTGACGGTATTTTTAACGGCGTCGGAAGTGTCTTAAGCTTCCTTCCGATCATCGTCACCCTGTTTTTCTTCCTGTCCATTCTGGAAGACAGCGGCTATATGGCGCGCGTGGCATTTGTGATGGATAAGCTGCTCCGGAAAATCGGCCTCTCCGGCCGCAGTATCGTGCCGATGCTGGTCGGTTTTGGCTGTACCGTGCCGGGCGTCATGGCGAGCCGCACCCTGCCTTCCGAGCGTGACCGGAAAATGACGATCCTATTAACTCCGTTTATGAGCTGTTCGGCAAAACTTCCGATTTACGCGTTCTTTACCGCCGCATTCTTCCCGAAATACAGTGCCCTTGTGATGGTTCTTCTGTATTTCGGTGGTATCTTCATGGCTGTCCTGATGGCGATGCTGATGCAGGGAACTTTATTCCAGGGGGAAGCCGTTCCGTTTGTCATGGAGCTTCCAAACTACCGCATGCCGGGGGCAAAAAATGTCGGACAGCTTTTGTGGGATAAGGCAAAAGACTTCCTGCAACGGGCATTCACCGTCATTTTTGTTGCCACGATTGTGATCTGGTTTTTACAGACCTTTGGAACGCATCTCAATGTCGTGGAGGACTCCAAGGACAGCATTCTCGCCGTTGTCTCCGGCCGTCTCGCCCCGGTTTTTCGGCCGCTTGGATTTGGAGACTGGAGAGTATCGACCGCCCTTCTAACCGGATTTATGGCAAAGGAGAGTGTCGTCTCGACACTTTCCGTACTGTTCGGCACGACCGCGCAGCTGACCGAAATCCTGACACCGGTTTCCGCATTAAGCCTTCTGGTTTTCTGCCTCCTCTATACGCCGTGTGTGGCGGCAGTCGCTTCCATCAAGCGGGAGCTTGGCGGCAGATGGGCAGCCGGTGTTGTCGTTTCCCAGTGTGTGATCGCCTGGCTGGCAGCTTTTGTCGTACATGGCTTTGCACTGCTGTTTGGCATGTAAAAAAGAACGTTAAATAAGAAAAGCTCTGCAGAACAGAAAATGCAAAATTCTGATCTGCAGAGCTTTTGATATATGGTTGGTAAAAAAATGCCGGTTTTAAATTTTTCGTATCACATGCTTTAAAATTCCTGTTTTGTGGAGCAGAAAGATCGAGCAGTCCATAAACAGATGGGCAAGAAAGGTGCTCAAAATGACACCATTTGATTTCAGCAGAAAGCCGACATGGAACCCATACCAGCACACGAAACCGGAGTAGGCGCTCATGATGACAAGAAGCGGTAGATTTTCCAACACGCCCCGCATCGTTTCAAGAAAACTCTTGACCGTAAAGTCGAAATACAGGAAGCGGCCGACCGTCAGCGTCAGGAAATAGAGAATCAGCCCGTCATAATTCGTGTCCTCGTAGATAAAGCGGATGTACAGAAGAATCAGTACAATATAGAAGACCGAAATCAGCCGCACCGACGCCTTCTGCTCCGGGTCAAGGTGCGTGAGCTTTACCAGAACCACATCGAGCCAGCTCGTCAGAAAGACGGAGAGCACGATAAAGACAAGAAGCACTACATCCTGATATTTCTCCCAGTACATCGAAATCTGCGGCAGACGCTCATCGATAATGTAATAGAGGGAGAGGAAGAGAAGAATCGAAGTGCCGGAGAAAACCAGCTCATAAAAGCTTTCCACAACCTGATACTGCCTGCGCTGGTGTTTCTTCCGGCGTATTTTTTTCGCTTTTTCCTCTGTCTCCTCTTTTAGCTGCCGCTGAATCTGCAATTTTGCAATCAGAAGCACAAGGGCAAGCACCAGAATCAGGCCGAGCAGTGAGACAAGCAGAAAACTGCCCACATTGGCGGGATCAAAATAGTGAAGAATATAGTATCGTTTCAAATAAAATCACCTCTTCTGGAAATTCTTTTTTTGATTTCTTTTCACTTTAGTACCAAATCCGGAAAAAGTAAAGTACAAAAATGAGAACAGAAAGAAAGTGTCTGATAAAAAATGACCGAAATGGAGAGAATAAAGTGATCGATGCGTGACAAGGAAGAAAAGATGACGATCAGTCAAACTCGGTCAAAACAGGGCGATAAAACGGGGGAATCCGTCATAAAACTCTAAACTTATGCAAATGCGACAAAAAGAGAAGGTAAAATTCATGAAATATTAATGATTGATTTTGAGCGAATATGACGATATAATAAGCTCATCAAAGCAAACACGATCAAAATAAAGCAGGAGGGAAATATGATTTACACAGTGACATTCAATCCGTCTCTGGACTACATTGTATCGGTGGAAGACTTCAAGCTCGGCCTTACCAACCGCACAAGCTCCGAGCTGATGCTTCCGGGCGGAAAAGGAATCAACGTATCGACCGTACTTGGAAACCTTGGAATTGAGAGCACAGCGCTCGGATTTTTGGCAGGCTTTACCGGAAAAGAAATCGCCGGCCGTCTCGACCAGATGGGAATTAAAAACGGCTGCATCTGGCTGGAAGAAGGATATTCCCGCATCAACGTCAAATTAAAGAGCATTGACGGAACTGAGATCAACGGACAGGGACCCGAAATCCCGGAGAAAAAAGTGGAAGAGCTGATGAAACAGCTTTCCGCACTCGGCGAGGGCGACGTTCTCTTCCTCGCAGGCAGCATCCCGTCATCCATGGCAGATGATGCCTATCAGAAAATTATGGAAATGCTCGACGGCAAGGGCGTCCGCATCGTCGTAGACGCGACCCGTGATCTGCTGATGAAGGTTCTGCCGTACCACCCGTTCCTCATCAAACCGAACAATCACGAGCTCGGTGAGATTTTCAGTGTGGAATTAAAGACAAGAGAGTCAGTTGTTCCGTATGCAAAACAGCTGCAGGAAAAGGGCGCACAGAACGTTCTGGTTTCCATGGCAGGCGAAGGAGCCGTTCTCGTTGCCGCATCCGGTGAGGTCTTTGAAGCTCCGGCCCCGAAAGGAAAGCTCATCAACGGCGTCGGCGCAGGCGATTCGATGGTAGCCGGATTCATGGCAGGCTACATGGAAAAAGAAGATTACCTCCATGCGTTCCATATGGGAATCGCAGCGGGAAGTGCAAGTGCTTTTTCTGAAAACCTTGCAACCCGGGAGGAAATTGCATCTGTCTACGAACAGATTACAAAATAAAAGGGAGGACGTCTCATGAGAATCACAGATTTGCTGGACATCCGCAGTATTGCGCTGGATGCCGCACCGAAAAGCAAACAGGAAACGCTTGACGCAGCCGTAGCGCTGATGGTCAAAAGCGGAAAGATCACAGACGAAGATGCGTACCGCGCACAGGTTTACGCAAGAGAAGAAGAGAGCACCACAGGAATCGGAGAGGGAATTGCGATTCCGCACGGAAAATGTGATGCAGTAAACAAACCGGGCCTTGCAGCCATGGTTATCCCGAACGGCGTTGATTTTGATTCTCTCGATGGAGAGCCGGTCACCCTGCTGTTCCTCATCGCAGCGCCGAACACGAAAGACAACGTTCACCTCGATGTCTTAAGTAAACTTTCCATGATGCTGATGGATGAAGAGTTCACCAAGAGCCTTCGAAACGCAAGGACACCGGAAGAGTTCCTTGCCATTATCGACCGCGCCGATGAAGAGAAAAAGAGCGTAGATGAGCGTCTTGCAGAGCCGGTGGAAGCAAAAGAAAATCAGGTGAAGATTCTCGCCGTTACTTCCTGCCCGACCGGTATTGCCCACACTTACATGGCAGCCGAGGGAATCGAGAAAGCAGCGAAAGCAAAAGGATGCTTCGTAAAAGTCGAGACACGAGGCTCCGGCGGAGCGAAAAACGTGCTGACTGCACAGGAAATCGCCGATGCGGACTGCATCATCGTTGCAGCCGACGCACAGGTTCCGATGGATCGTTTCGACGGAAAGAAAGTCATTCAGCGCCAGGTATCCGACGGTATCAGCAAAGCAGATGAGCTGATCGAGCTTGCGATGTCCGGAAACGCACCGGTTTACAAGAGCGGCAATGCGCAGACAGCCGCAGCAAGCACGAAGAAGAACAGCGGCGGTATCGGCCACCAGCTGTACACCCAGCTGATGAATGGTGTTTCCCATATGCTTCCGTTCGTTGTCGGCGGCGGTATTCTGATCGCAATCGCATTCCTGATCGACGGACTTCTTGTTGATATGAACTCCCTTGATGCCGCAGCCAGATCAAACTTCGGTACGATTACCCCGGCTGCAGCGATGTTCAAACAGATCGGCGGCGTGGCATTCGGCTTCATGCTCCCGGTTCTTGCAGGCTACATCGCCATGGCAATCGGCGACCGGCCGGCACTTGCCCTTGGTTTTGTCGGCGGTATGATGGCATCGAGCGGAACCTCCGGTTTCCTTGGAGTACTCGTTGCCGGTTTTGCAGCAGGCTACATTATCCTTGGCCTCCGCAAAGCATGTGAGAAACTTCCGGAAGCACTCGAAAAGATTGCGCCGGTTCTGATTTACCCGGTAGTCGGCATCCTTGCGATGGGACTTCTGATGCTCTTCATTGTAGAGCCGATCATGGGAACCGTCAACACGGTACTGAACAATGGTCTTGCTTCCATGGGCGGATCCAGCAAGCTGATCCTTGGCATGATCCTCGGCGGCATGATGGCCATCGACATGGGCGGCCCGTTCAACAAAGCAGCTTACGTATTCGGAACAGCAGCCATCGCAGCAGGAAACTACGACATTATGGCATCCGTTATGATCGGCGGTATGGTTCCTCCGTGTGCGATTGCACTTGCAACCCTGCTGTTCAAAGATAAATTTACAAAAGAAGAAAGAGAATCCGGTCCGACCAACTTCATCATGGGACTCGCCTTCATCACCGAGGGTGCGATTCCATTCGCAGCAGCAGACCCGATCCACGTTCTTCCGGCCTGCATCATCGGCTCTGGCCTCGCAGGTGCGCTCTCCATGGCATTTGGCTGTACCTTAATGGCACCGCACGGCGGCATCTTCGTTGTACCGGTTATGGGAAATGCGCTGCTTTATCTGGTGGCAGTTGTCATCGGAACAGTGGTATCCGCAGTTCTGCTTGGAGTTTTAAAGAAAAAAGTTGCATAAAAGAGTAGAAAAAAGGCAGAAAACAAAGTAAAATAAAAATATCAAAGATCCTATGGGAGGAAAAAATCATGAAAGAATTTAAGTATGTTGTAACAGATCCAGAAGGAATCCACGCTCGTCCGGCAGGAATGCTGGTAAAAGCAGTCAAAGAATTTTCCTGTGATATCAAGATCGCAAAAGACGGAAAAGCCATGAACTGCAAAGCCATCTTCGGCATCATGGGACTGGCTGTAAAACAGGGCGAAGAAGTTACCCTGACCTTCGATGGAGCAGATGAAGATGCTGCATACGAAGCAATCAGCAATTTCATGAAAGAGAACTTGTAATTCTACAGAGCCATGCGGAATGGAAGAAAAAAGTGCGAATCATGCTTGCATGAATGAGTGCTTTTTTCTGGAATTCCATATGGCGAGAAGCCACATCGAAATGGAGCGTAAGCGGAATTGAGATGGGGCTCTGGAGAATTACAATATAGTAATCGGCAGGAGCGTGTTTGAAAAACTTTCTGAAACTAAGAAATCTTTTTTAAACACGCTCCGGCTGTCTGGACAGAAAATTCGGATATCGAGAACAAAGGTGGAGAAAACTTATGCAGATTTATCAGGGAAAAAGCGTATTTTCCGGCATTGCGATCGGAAAGATCCGCGTATACAAAAAGAATGAGCGTCAGGTAAAACGTGTGAAAGTAGAAAATCCGGATGCGGAGATGGCACGGTTTGAGGAAGCAAAGGCAAAAGGAATCGCACAGCTTGGCGTTCTGTATGAAAAAGCATGCAAAGAGGTTGGCGAGGCCAATGCAGCGATCTTCGAGGTACATCAGATGATGATGGAGGACGACGGCTACAACGAGTCCGTCGAGAATATTATCAAGAGCCAGGGCGTCAACGCTGAGTATGCCGTTGCAACGACAGGCGACAACTTTGCGCAGATGTTTTCTGCCATGGACGATGATTACATGAGAGAGCGCGCGGCAGACGTAAAGGATATTTCCGAGCGTCTGATCTCCATCTTAAACGGAGACGACACCGACGCATCCTTAAACGACGAACCGGCGATCATCGTGGCAGATGACCTTGCGCCGTCTGAGACGGTACAGATGGATAAGGACAAAGTTCTTTCTTTTGTTACCGTACACGGTTCTTTAAATTCCCACACCGCTATCCTTGCAAGAACCATGGCGATTCCGGCACTGGTCGGAACACCGCTTCCGCTGGATGAGAGCGTAGACGGAAAGCTCGGCATCGTGGACGGATCCGATGGAACCATCTATGTTGATCCGGACAAGGAGACTCTTGCTGCCATGCAGAAGCGTCGCACCGAGGAGGAGGAAAAGAAAAAACTGCTCCTCACCTTAAAGGGAAAAGAAAATATTACACTGGACGGACAGAAAATTCTGCTGTATGCTAATATTGGAAACATCAAAGACCTTGCGGCTGTCATGCAGAACGACGCGGGCGGCATCGGCCTGTTCCGAAGCGAGTTTATCTATCTTGAGCAGGATCACTATCCAACAGAGGAGGAGCAGTTCCGTATCTACAAACAGGCAGCAGAGACGATGGCGGGAAAACGCGTCATCATCCGTACCCTCGATATCGGTGCCGATAAACAGTGCGATTATTTCGAGATGGAAAAAGAGGAGAATCCGGCACTTGGCTGCCGTGCGATCCGCATCTGCCTGACGCGGCCGGAGATCTTCAAGACACAGCTTCGCGCGCTGTTCCGCGCAAGCGCATATGGAAAAATTGCCATTATGTATCCAATGATCACAAGTGTCGGCGAGGTTAGCCAGATCAAAGCGATTGTGGAGGAAGTAAAAGCTTCTCTCGCTGAGCAGGGCATTGAGTACGGAAATCCAGAGCAGGGTATCATGATCGAGACCCCGGCGGCTGCCATCATCAGCGATGAGCTGGCAAAAGAGGTTGATTTCTTCAGTATCGGAACGAACGACCTCAGTCAGTACACCCTCGCGATCGACCGCCAGAACACAAAGCTGGATCCGTTCTTTGATCCGCATCACCCGGCGATCCTGCGCATGATTCAGATGGTTGTGGAGAATGCACACAAAGCCGGCATCTGGGCCGGTATCTGCGGCGAACTCGGCGCTGACCAGGAGCTGACAAAAGAGTTCCTTGCGATGGGCGTAGATGAACTTTCCGTTTCTCCGGGAAGCATCCTTCCGCTCCGCAAGATCATTCTGGAAACAAACGTGGCAGAATATAAGGCAGGAAAGAAATGTTAACACAGCAGAGACATGAGATAATTTTGAAACTGTTAAAAGAAAAGGGAAGCATCACCGTGACGGAAGTCCGGGATCTTCTCGATACATCGGAGTCCACGGTACGCCGCGATATCACAGCGCTCGACAAGGAGGGCAAGCTGGAAAAGGTATTCGGCGGCGCCGTGGAAGCCGGCCAGAAGGTGACGGCACACGAGTACACCGTTGCACAGAAAAATGAGCTGAACTGCGATGCCAAACGGAAAATCGCAGAATATGCGGCATCCCTCATCGAGCCGGACGATTTCGTCTTTCTCGACGCGGGAACGACAACGGCGCATATGATCGATTTCATCCGGGCAACCTCCGCCGTTTTCGTGACAAACGCCGTTGCCCACGCACAGCGGCTGGCATCACGTGGGTTTAAGGTCATTCTGGTAGGCGGCGAGCTCAAAAGCTCCACAGAAGCCGTCGTCGGAAACCAGGCAATCCGCACGATCCAGGAGTATCATTTCACCAAAGGCTTTTTCGGAACAAATGGCGTAACCCGAAGAAGCGGCTGCACAACCCCGGACGTCAACGAGGCCGTCACCAAAAAGACCGCCATGGAACAGTGCCGCCAGTGCTACGTCCTCTGCGACGCAAGCAAATTTAACAGCATCAGCTCCGTCACCTTCGCAGACTTCGAAAAACCGATTTTTATCACGGACCGGAAAGTTCCCGGGTATGAGAAGAGCAAACATATCATCGTATGCGAGACGGAGCGAAAATAAAAAGCCAACATCTTACACGCACATAAATTGCAAAGCGCCCCGGCCCTGCAGATCATCTGAATGCAGGACCGGGGCGCCGTTTACAGACTTATTCTTTGATTTCCGCCAGCGTTACATCTGGATGATGATACTGCGGACGATGTTTCAAAAATGGAACTTTAAGCAGGGTAGCATTCTTGGGACACCAGTGAAGACAGGCATAACAGGCTGCACAGGAATGTCCTCCATAAAAATACGATGCAGTAACAAAATCTTCTTTTGGCAGACTTCCGTCAGATGTAAAGTTTGTTTTTCGTTCTTTTATAAAAGATATGATAGATTTTAACCGTTCCGGTGCTTTTTTCAGTCGTTCCAGATTTTCCTGCTCTGAGCTGATTAAACAGTTGCCTGGCATCTGCAGATCAAAGACAGCCGACAGGTTTGCACCGCTGCGGGAAAGTGCCTGACTTAGGCTGACAAAAGAATTTCCGCTTTTTCCATTGTTAGAAGTCATGACGACAAAAGTATAGCAGTCAGGATTGACCGTTAACTTCAATAAAAATTCTTTTACAATCCATGGCAGATCGCTCATGTAGGTAGGAAAGACAAAACCGATTATATCGTCTTTGCAGAAAAAATTGCTTTCTGTTTTCTGTTTTATAATATTCTCAACAGGCTGATTCAGCTCTTTTCCAATTTCTTTTGCAGCCCAAAGCGAATTACCAGTTCCGGTAAAATAAAAAATCATAAGTTTTTCCCTCTCTTTTTGAAGTTTATGACGGAGAAAATATTTTTATCCGTTTGCTTTATATTATTTTAAAACTATGATGTTGGGGTCAAAAGCCCCTCTATAGTACCTTGAAAAGTTCATATATTTTGTAGTAAATACAAGCCTAAATGGTTTACTTGCTGTATAATAGAGATATCTTAGTAGGAAAGAAGGCAATCTCTATGTCATTCAAAGAAAATACTTACCAGCAAATGTCATTTACAGATAGTTTTTCTGGATTAACTGCCAGAGAACAAAAAGCATTGGAAAAATCCTGGGCAAAAGTCTTTGCCGATGAAATATTTCCTGCCATTGATGAAAAGCGTTTTTCTGCCTTATACAGCGATAAGGCATCCAGACCGAATACTCCGGTCAACGTGATTGTTGGTGCGCTCATTATCAAAGAGCTTTTTGATTATTCCGATGACGAGATGGTCGAAAATCTTATGCTGGATTTTCGAATTCAGTACGCACTGCACACAACAAGTTTTGAAGAACAGCCTTTGAGTGACAAGACCTTAAGCCGTTTCCGCAAGAGGCGCTATGATTATGAAACACTTCACAACAAGGATCTTTACCATGATTGTGTGAAAGATTTAAGTGCTTCCATTGCAAAACTGATGGGAATCAGCGGTAAAGTCAGACGTATGGATTCCGTGATGATCGAATCCAACGTCCGCAGGCTCAGCCGAATGGAACTGATATACACCTGCATTGTAAAGCTGGCGATGTATGTGAATAAAATCAATGGTTCCGTTCTGTCTGACGATTTAAAACATTATATCGATCCTAACGATTTTAACAGAGTGATTTATCGTCAGCGCAGTACCGATGCAGATGAGCGCATGAAGCAACTCTTAACGGATGCGGATAAACTTCTTGCTCTGTGTGAGTCTGATTACAATGATTCAACAGAGTATGATCTGTTTGTCAGATGCCTGTCAGAACAGACCATTGTTGAAAATGAAAACCGAAGACTCCGCACGAAAGAAGACGGCGGCATGAAATCAACCATGCTGCAGAATCCTTCTGACCCTGAAGCGACATTCCGGAATAAAGCAGGAAAAGAGCATCGAGGATATGCTGCTAATCTTGAAGAATCCGTTGGAGCCAATGGTTCTGTTGTAACAGAGTACCAGTATGAGCAAAACAACCATAGTGACAGTCAGTTTATCCAGGAGCACCTTGCGCAGATGGATAACCAGGAAGAACGGACTGTTATAGTCACGGATGGAGCATATAGTGGAACAGAAAACACACAACTTGCAGCTCATAAAAACGTAGAACTGATTACCACAAGTCTGACGGAGAAACCGGCTCCGGATATCCTTGCTGATTTTGAATTCAACGAAGAGGGAACAAAAGTCCTCCGATGTCCAGCCGGCCATGCACCGAAAAGCTGTTCTTATATGAAACCAAGCAATCAGTGTGCCGTTTCCTCTCTGCATGAGCAGTGTGCCAACTGTCCGTAGCAGGATCAATGCAAGCCGAAGATCTTTAAGAAGGTTGCAAAAATAGTAACATCCAAAGCAGCGCATGAACGTGCGAAAATCCAACGGAACATGAATAGCAAAGAATTCAAAAATTATACAAGGCTGCGTAATGGAGTGGAAACTGTTCCATCGAATATACGCAAGAATTACCACTTGGAAAAGATACCTCGTGGGAAACAGCGGGGCAAGTTCTTTTTCGGTTCCAAGATAGCAGCATTGAATTTCAGAAAACTCTTCAACTATGTGAAGGGTTTAGGACATTACGCTCAAAATCCGGTACTTGTATAAAATCAAGGAAGGGAATACCAGCGTATATCCGAAGAAATCCGGTATTATACTACAAAATATGAATTTTTCAAGGTGCTATAGAAATAGAGGACAAAGTTATTTATGGTTTTGACCCTAACATCATAATATAAAGCGGGGAACAAAAAGAGATGGGATGGATATGATGGATCGGATATCTGCCTACCGGGAACTGATTCGGAAAAATATTGATTACGAGAACTACCCGCCGATCTATAACAAGCAGGAAGTGGATGAACTGATCGATCTGATTGTAGAAACCCTAATGCTGCCGCCGGATGCAGGAACAATTCGGATTGGAGGAAAGGAACGTCCTGTTCCGATTGTAAAAAGCATGTTCCTGAAGCTGGATAAAGATCACATCTGTTATATCCTGAAGTGCCTGCACAATACGGAAAAGAAAAAAGAGTAAAAATGGCCGTATCAAAAAAACAGCCAGCGAAAAAAGGCAGAAAAAGAAAAGCAGCTTGTGGATCATAGCGTTGATTGCTGTTATTTTGCTGATTCTTGTTGGAGTCGTATTTTTGGTACTGCCAAAATTTCGAAAAGAAGCTGCACCGGAAAAACCGGAAACGATCAAGGTGGAAGCTGCAGAGAAAAGCTATGCTGCCGGAAGTCGGCTTTCAGAAAAAAATTTCCGCGTATACGGAATATCCGGGAAACAGAAACAGCTTCTGGATGCAGATACATACAGCGTGTCACCGGCTAAAGTGCCGGCACATGGCCACAGTGTTACCGTAGAGGTTTCCTCCAAGGCATATCCGGATATCAAGGCAGAGATAACAGTGCTTATTGACCGTGATGAAAGTGTTAGGTATAAAATCGGCAGAGAAAATCCAGATGATGTGGAGGCTATCCTGTATTCCAACGGGGATCTAGAAATATCCGGAAAAGGAAGCGTCCGGAATTTCAAATCAGATTCTGCGCCATGGAAGAAAGATTCTGTTAAACGGCTGACCTGGATTGATCCGGAGGCAGAAGTGGAAAGCATGGACTACTGGTTTACAGGAAATGACGAATACCTGGAAACATTGTGCCGCATTCCGGACACAGTGAGAAGCATGGTGGAAACATTCAAAAATGCCACAGCGATGACCAGTATGCCGGATATGTCTGGTGCGGTCCGGCTGGAAGATATTACATCCTGCGCAGAAGGGTGTATTGCACTGGAAAAGGCCATGGAACTTCCAGGGAATATAAAACAGGCAAAAAAAGCATTTTACGGTGATACGGCGCTGATCGATGGAGCCGATACAACAGCCTGTATGCAGCTGGAGAACATGGATTCTATGTATTACGGCTGTGTGGCCCTGGCATCTGTCCAGATTCCGGACAGTGCGAAGGAACTCTCGAATATCTGCAATGGCTGCGTCAACCTGAAAGAAGTGCATATCCCATCAGCTGCACAGAAAATGAACAGCAGTTTTTTCGGATGTACCGCACTGGAATCCATAACCGGTGAAATCCCATCTTCCTGTACGGATAGCGGGAACCTGTTTTCCGGCTGTAAGTTCCTGAGTGGAACACTTACCGTTTCCTGTACATCCAAGACAACCCTTTCAAGCTCGTTTTCGGACGCTGCAACGGCTGGAACAGGACTTACGATCATTTTACGGTACGATGCAGAAAAATCGCAGGAAACGGCCAATACGGGCTTCTACGGGGGAACAAAAAGTGCAGATGAAATCCTGAACGCATTAAAGGCATCTATGGAAGCCGCATTCAGCAGCGGAAGCCATATTACAATAACAACAAATGCAAATAAAACAGAGGGGTGATTAGAATGTAATAAAAATGCAATATGAAAAATAGCAAAAGACTCTTGTAATTACGGAATTGGAAAGGTAATATGATAATATGATCCAAAGAAATAAAAAAGGGGGAGAAACCATATGGACATGAAAGAGCTTCGAAAAAATGCAGAAAAAGTAATAGCAGAACGTTTTCCGAATTTCAATTTTTCCACACTGGACTGGGGAGAGCTTGATCCATTCTATCTGGAGCATCCGGAAGAAATACCGATTGAGCATGAGTTTATTGGCTACCGGCAGGATGGTGATGTAGCGGAAGATTACCAGGGAAATCTGTATCTGGTTCTTTGTGATCCAGGAATCCACCCGATCGGAAGTGTATGCATGGAACAGTCCGAACTGGACGATGCCGTAAAACTTGGAAAACGGGAAGATTATACCGGGGAACTTCTGGAAGAAATTCCGGAGTAAAAAGTGAAATAACAAAACAAGGAATCCCGTGTCAAACATTGACATGGAATTCAAACAGAAAAATCGGTGTCAATGTTTGACACGGACGGAGGAAAAAGTATGAGAAAAAGAATCGCAATGGTACTTCTTGGCCTGAGCCTGGCAGTAGGTACACCGGCCGCAACAAATATGTTCCCAACAGTTTCTGCCCAGACAGTACAGGCAGCTGGAAAAACCGGATGGACGCAGGAGTCCGGAACCTGGTATTTTTATAAAGACGGTGTAAAACAGACCGGCTGGCAGACCTGGGACGGAAAAAAATATTATCTGAATGCAGACGGAACCATGAAAGCAAATGAGTGGATGATTGATACGGATGGATCGGTTTACTACTTCCGCAGCTGGGGTGGAGCTTACCTGAACTGCAAGGCAAGAATCAACGGCAGAAGTTATACATTCGGTGCAGACAGTAAGGTACAGGGTTCCCAGTGGGTTGTAAAAGGTGGAAAATGGTATCTGGTGAAAGACGGAAAAATTGCAACGGGCTGGCAGACCTGGGATGGAAATAAATACTACATGAATAGTGATGGAAGTATGCGCTCCAATGAGTGGAGACTGGATGATACAGGGAAAATCCGCTATCTGTGCAGCTGGGGCGGCGCATATAAGAACAGATCTGCCAAAATCAACGGACGCTCCTACACTTTTGATGGTAATGCTAATGTAACCAACATGCAGTGGATCGTGATGGATGGACAGTGGAAACTGGCAAAAGATGGAAAAATTGCAACGGGCTGGCAGACCTGGGACAATAACCGTTACTATCTGAACGCAGACGGAACCATGAAAGCAAATGAATCTTTCACGGACGGGGGAAAAACCTATTTCTTCTGCAGCTGGGGCGGAGCTTATAAAAACTGCTGGCAGACCTGGAACGGAAAAAAATATTACCTGCATGATAACGGTGCAGCCTATCAGAATGAGTGGCTGAAAACCGGAGGAAAATGGTACTGGTTCCAGGCAGACAGCACCATGGCAGTGAACACAAGCTTTACATACAAAGATAACCTGTATTTTGTGGACGGAAACGGAGTTATGCTTTCCGGATGCTGGAAAGAAGAAAACGGAGCAAAATACTATATCCGGAGCTGGGGCGGAGCCTGCAAGGATATGCAGATGAAAATTTCCGGAAAGACATATTATTTCCGATCAGACTGTAAGATGGTAACGGATCAGACGGTAAACGGAAATTACTACGGAAAAGACGGTGCGCTTACAACAAAACCAGCAGCAAAACCGACAGAAACACCGAAACCAACGGAGACACCAAAACCGACGGAAACGCCAAAACCAACGGAAACGCCGAAACCAACAGAGACACCGAAGCCAACGGAAACGCCAAAACCAACGGAAACGCCAAAACCAACGGAAACGCCGAAACCAACGGAAACGCCGAAACCAACAGAGACACCGAAACCAACAGAAATACCAGTTGTAAAAGCGGAAAACATTTATATCAGCCAAAGCAGTGGGAAATTAACTGCAGTCGGCGAAACACTTCAGTTAACAGCAAAAGTTATTCCTGAAAACGCAACAGATAAATCGGTAACGTGGAGTTCTGATGATGAATCTGTGGCAACAGTAGATCAGAACGGTCTTGTAACAGCAGTTGGTCGTGGATCTACATATATTGTGGCTCATGCAAATGGTGGGGATGAATATGCAACAACATCTATCCCTGTTCAAGTAAAGATCCCCTACACCAATGAAGAGGCTCTTGGAATGACCGTTTACGATCAGGAAGTTTCCAGAAAGATTTTCGACCTGGTAAATGAAGAACGTGTCAAAGAAGGACATGCAGCTATGATTTGGGATGAAAAACATTGTTATCCGAGAAGCGTTGCCGCTGCCGGATACCACATCATGAGATCAATCACACAGCCAGGATACGGAACTTCTGATAATCTGGCCCTGCATGGTGGCAGACAGAACGGCTGCGGCGGTGGTCTGTCATATACAGATTCCGATGATCTTGCCCGCCAGATCTTCAACCTTTGGATGTCCTCTCCAGGTCATAAAGCAAACCAGATGGATGATTATAATGCATATGGAGCAATCGCTGTAATGTATGGACAACCGCAGGAGTATAACGGAAGAAAAATTGTGAATTTCTCAGCTGTATTCTCATTTGCAAATCAGGATCTTGACTTTCCAGCTACTTGGGAGAATCAAGATATGGGAATGGGCGAAGTCCTTGGTATGACAGAGAACGATTATAATTTGATCACAAACTACTTTATCCGATAAAAAAAGAATCCCCTCTCGTAGACGAATTACGAGAGGGGATTTGTATGTCGAAGAGGTAGTAAAATAGTCGATGGTATGTTATACTGAATCTAATCAGGTCAGAACGTGATAGGGATAGTCAGGTGGTTGTCTTTTCTGGAAACAGAAAGGGGGTAATGCCAATGAATACAATGGAAGTGTTGACGCTTTTATTGGTTGTCTTAGAGGCATTGTCCCACATAGATAACCATCGCAAGTAGAAAGAAGGCTATTCCCTACCGCAAATAGGGGATAGCCTATGTCTCTTGTTGCTCTTTGTAATAATTTAGATTATTTCAGAAAGGCAACCACCGACACTGGTATATCCTTGATTGCTTCTGATTTGATTATAAGCTGCCGGACGAAAAAAGTCAAGCAGCATGGGGGATGCGCAGAACTTTGCGCATCCCTTTTTCGAAAGAAAGGTGAAAAAATGAATACTACGAAAAAAATAATAAACAGGATTGTAGTGTGTGGAGCTATGATTGCCATAGGCATTAATACATATGATCTGTAGAAAATAAGAAGCCAAGGCAGCGTTTTTGAAACGATATTTCAGATTCGCTAATTTTTTTATAAAATTTTTCGAGAAAATGTACCCTTTTTAGATGAAAATGTACCCTTTTTCAAAGAAATGTACCCTTTTCTGAAAAAATGTACCCTTGCACGTCATCAAAAGGTATGCTATGTTATACTTGCAAAAGAAGGAAAACAGAAGGGACAGCAGGTAGGACAAAAAAATCTTTCAATTGCTCGTGTCAATGATTGACACGGAAAAAAGAAAAATGGGCTTTCATGCATCAGAACATGGTTTTCATGGGCTGGTGCATTTTTTATGCCCATTTTTAGGGGGTGACGCCGTTGCCCGGAAGAAGTGGCAACAAAAAGTAAAAAAGGAGAGAGAGGAAAAATGAAAACAAAAGTAATACACGCATTCCTATGGATTCTGGTTTGTATGGTGCTTGGTATTACCTGTTATCAGTGCCGTGATTTAAGGGGTTATGTGATTCTGTCAGGTTCTATGGAACCTGTGATTCCCACAGGATCAGTGGCAGTTGTGGATTCATCGAAGAGGGATGTACGTCCAGGAAATATTGCTACGTTTGAGAGGCACGGGGATCTGGTGACTCACCGGATTCTGTCAAAAACAGAAGAGGGATACCAGACAAAAGGGGATGCAAACACAGATCCGGATTCCGGAACCATTCCGGCAGAAAATATACGTGGAACATACCTGTTCTGCATTCCACATCTTGGATACGGATTTATGTGGGCGAAAAATCACATGTTTCTTACCGTAGGTTTTCTGGCGCTGTTCATGCTTCTGGTTTTCTGTTTTCCGGAGAAAAGACCTGAACCAAAGGAACGGGAACAGGTAAAAAAAACAAAAAGAAAAAAAGGAGAATTACGATTATGACAAAGAAAAAAGTAGCAGCATTTTTTACAGCAGCAGCACTATGCGGCGCACTGGCCGTTGGATCATCCATGGCATATCTGACAGATCATGATTCTGTAACCAACAAATTTTCTGTAGGTAAAGTAGACATCGTTGGCCATGAGCCGAACTACACACCGGATAATGATGGAAAAACCAACAATATCGTTCCGACCCAGGTGATCAAAAAAGACCCGCAGATCGAAAATGTTGGAAAAAATGATGCTTATGTATATCTGGATGTTTCTATCCCGATTGCAAAGGTGATTACTGTTAATGCTGCAGGTAACCGTTTGAATGGAGGCGTTGCAAAAGATACAGAGCTGTTCTCCATGAACAATGTTTCTAAGAAATGGACTCTGATGTACAACAAGCGTGTAGGAGATAATATGGTTTACACCTACAGCTATAACGAAATACTTGCACCGGGAAAAACAACAGATCCGATCTTTACAAGCCTGACAGCTGCCAATATTGTAGAGGGACAGCTGGATGGAAAAGATCTGAATGTGCCGGTACATTACTATGCAATCCAGGAACTCAACACCGGAGAAGGAACCACGATTCCACAGAAAGCAGCTTCCGCATGGAAAAAATATGAACTGCAGAACCAGGGCCAGGCAGGACAGATCACGACTCCGCAGTCTGACGAAAGCGGAAATCATGAGGTTACAACCGTTGATGGAAACGGAAATGCAGCATCGGATGAAAACAAAACAAATACCCCAGATGATGTTCAGGTTGAGCCGGAACAGGATGGAAACAACACTTTATCATAAGAATACTTTTCAGAACAGTCCGGAAAGCCATCCGGACTGTTCTGAAAAAGAAGGGAAAACAGCATGAAAAAAAAGAAAAAACGAATGCTGTCAATTGCCGGAATGTGCTGCTGCGGTTTTCTTGCAGCAGCCACCGCAATATCGGGATCTTCTGCTTACCAGACGGACCATGATGAAGTAGTAAACATTATCAGGACTGGAAATAACACCATTATTCCGGATGAGGATTTTCCGACACCGACACCGGTTCCATCCAGCGGATCAGTAGTAAAAAAAGTCAGGGCAAAAAATACAGGAGATGTACCTTGCTATGTCCGGGCATATATTACATGCAGTGAACCTGTAAAAGAGTTCACGGGACTTGATACCACAAACTGGGCTAAGGGAAATGATGGCTATTACTATTACAAAAAAGCTGTTCCGGTTGGAGGAACAACAACTTATCTGTTTACGGGGGTTACTGTTGCAGATGAATATGAGCAGGATAACCTGGAAGTAACAGTTTACGAGGAATCCGTTCAGACAACAGATGGTCAGAAGGAATACACTTCTTATCAGGACGCATGGAAACGGTTTGGAGGAGGTGGCCAGTAATGAAAAGGAAAATTGCAATAGCAGCCGGAATTCTGGTCACGGCAGTAAGTACCATCAGTGGATCATATGCTTACTATCAGGACAGCGTTACCGTTACAAACCACATCAGTACCGGTGATGTAAACATTGGAATCCAGGAATACGAAAAAGATGGTGATACGGAAAAAGTTTATGCAGGACCGAAAGAGGGAATTGTTCTTCCTTCCCAGACCATTTCGAAAATTCCGAGAATCACAAATTACGCAGAAACCTGCTATATCCGGGTGAAAACCACTTATTCCGGAGAGGCATCGGATTCCGTGTCAAACGTTGACACGGAAAAGCCAGAGGAAGATTCCAAAACGGATGCAGACCCGAATGAAACGCCGGAAGCAACAGAAGAGACAGCACAGGAAACGACAGAAAATGCCGAAACGGAAGTAACACCAGCACCGGAAGAGCCAGAAAAACCGGAAATAACGCCTGAACCTACAGAAACACCTTCGGTGGATCAGGATAAGGAAACGCCTGCGGAGTATGTTCTGAGTGATGAAGAACTGGATGGAATTTCCGATGAATGGGTAAAACAGGGTGAGTATTATTACTATACGCAGCCGTTGAAAAACGGAGAATCCGCAGACTTTTTCCAGAACGTAACGATTCCTGCAGCGTGGACATCAAAAGCACAGGACAGGGTTCTTGGACTTACTGTGACCGCAGAAGCGGTGCAGGCAGCAAACTTTACACCGGATTTTAATTCGGAATCCCCATGGGGCGATACGGAAATTGAACAGTGCGTACATGAGACGGATAACAGCATCACAGAAGTGACAAAACAGTATACCGCTATGTCCATCACTTATGAAGGGGCTGCTAGAAATCTGGTGGCTGCGCCGGAAGATTTCTTTAAAAATTTACAGACGGCAATGCCTGGCGATACGATCAGTGATAGTTTTCAGCTTTCCAATACGACAGCAACCAGTGCCGAATTTTTCTTCCATACGGAAACGCCTGGAAATTTAACGGATGAAGAACTGGATCTTTTGAAACAGTTTAAATTGACGATCACACAAAATGGAAAAACTCTGTATGATGGTGATTTGCAGGCGGCATCCCTGAATCAGGAAATCAGCCTAGGAACACTGGAAACAGGGAAAAATTCGCGGGTACAGTTTACGCTGCAGTTACCGGCAGAACTGAAAAATGCATATGCAAAACGGGAAAGCATGGTAAACTGGATTTTCCGTGTACAGGGTGCTGAAGAACCGGGCAAAAACGAACCGTCTCCTGCCATTTCGCAGACTACGGCACCAAAAACCGGTCTTGCAGATCCATACGTTTTTGTTCCTCTTGGAATTGCGGCGGTAACGGCTCTTGGAACCGTGAAACTGTCTCGTAAAGAGAAGAAAGAAAGGAGGAAGAAACTGTGAAACGATGGAAAAAGGCACTGTCAGGGCTGCTTATGGCAGCCTTGATGGTAACTGGAATTTCTTTCCCGGAAAATGTTTTTGCTGTCAGCGCAGGCATGGATGGGTTACCATCTGTAGTTAATTCTGGTATTGGAAAAATGGTAGATAAAAGCAGCACGATTGACGGAACCTACAATTTTACGCCGGTCATCGGAGCAAATACAAAGATTAGATTTGGATGTAGCGATGGAAGTGGATCATGGGATAACAAATTTTGCTTAAATGCAGAACAACATGCTCATGCGTGTTCACAATGGTGGCCATTATCCAATATTAACGATGGTGGAAATACAAGATCTTTTATTCCGTATGAAAGATTAAAAGGAAAGATGTATGCAGAGTATACCAATGTAGGCAATGCTAATGGTTTACCTGTTACCATGCGGATCTGGTTTTTGGACTGGCAGAATACTAATATCAGCGGGTATCCGGGATATGAAGATGTAGACAATGTTGTTGTTTCTGTAGACAATACAAAAGGCGGTGCAACTCCTGTCATTGATATTAAAGGCTTGAAATGGATTAAGGTAAGATTTTCATATTACGATGAAAATGGAAATCCACTTAAGGTTAAGGGACATTTCACTTTATCTGATCTGGACTATTCCCAGGGATTTTATATTGATGGAAAAGTCGATGGCATTTATGTCACGAAGGAAGCTGATGATCGTCTAATCTATGATGCAAGAACGGATGCAATCTGGTCAGCAAAAAAGGGTTCAAATGCAGATGATGGTACTTCACCGGATAACCCGGAAGGATGGGTTACTTACACATATGAAGGCGATTCTCAGACTATGGTCTTTTATAATGGAGGAACCATACAAAATGTGGACGGTCCAGGTAAGGGACTTACCACAGTGCAATCATATCCAAAAGACTTTACATTTACTGGTGGGGATGCCATATTTAATGGATGGAAAGGATCAAGCCGGACCGAGGCAACAGATTGGCACGTATGGAATACTTCTGAGTTTGGTTATACCTCAGAAATGGTTATGCATCAGACCAAAAACGTTGACCTTGTTATCAAAAAGGCAGATGAAACAACAGGAGAAGCTCTGAAAGGCGCAGAATTCACCGTTTACAAGATGCAAGGCGGCCAGTGGGTAACATATACCAAGGCAGCATGGGATGATAGCATGAAGAACTACAAAGCACTTGGTCTTCATGCGGAGGATTCTGAAGGTGGAAAATTCAAAGTAGTAGAAACCAAAAATCCGGCAGGATATACCGGAACCTGGGAACATGAATTTGTTGCTAAAGATGAAGGTGTTGTTACCTTAACCCTGGATGCAACAAATGCCAGAAAAACCGGTCAGATCACGATCACAAAAACCGGTGAGAACAATAAAAAACTTTCCGGTGCGGTATTTGAAATCAAAGCTGCAAAGGATATTAAGACAACCGGAGGTACAACCCTGATTGCTGCTGATACGGTAGTTGATACCGTAACTACAGATGGCAATGGATCAGCAGCCAGCAAACAGTTGGAACTTGGTCAGTACATTGTCAAAGAAAAAACAGCTCCGGATGGATACGTCCTGGATACTACAGAACATGCAGTTACACTGGATGATAGCCATACCAGCGTCAATGTGGCCGTACAGAACCAGAAAAATGCGATTGTACTGCAGAAAGTAAGCAAAAACGATGGTACAGTCATGGAAGGCGTTACGTTCCATATCTGGAATGATGACAAGAGCTATGATAAAACGCAGAAAACAGATAGCAATGGGCGGATCACGATTGATGGTGTGAAGGATGGAACCTGGCATTACCAGGAAACTGCAACCAAAGATGGATACGTACTGGATAATGCAGTGAAAGATTTCACAGTATCCGACGGAAAAGTCAATGGGCAGTCAAACCTGACAATCACGGTGGAAAATGATTATACAAAACTGGATCTTGCAAAAGTAGATTCCGGTACCGGAGAGAATATTTCCGGAGCGAAACTTTCTCTTCTGGATAGCAATGGCCGTCTGGTAGAAAGCTGGACATCCGGAAGCACACCGCACCGGATCGAAAAACTGAAACCGGGTCAGTATACTTTACGTGAGGATCAGGCCCCGGATTATTATAAACTTGCTGATCCAATTACCTTTACGCTGGAAAGCAAAGCAGATACGCAGACCATCACCATGAAGGATATGCGCTATGCAGACCTTACCATAGTAAAGAAAATTAAAGCAAGCGATATTACCTGGGCGCATGGAAACCCAACCTTTATCTTCACCGTAAAAGGAAAAGATATTAATGGGAAAGACCGTACCTTCCAGAATTATGTAGAGTTCACGGAAAATTACGTAAATTCACATACCGATGGACAGGGATATGTAGAACTTTCTGTCACCTGGAACAAAATCCCGGTAGGAGAGGACTACACAGTAACAGAACAGGATGTGCTGCGGTATCATCTGGTGAACGTTACCGGAACAGAGAATGTAAAGATTTCAAAATTACAGGAACCGGCGAAGGGCGTTGCTCCGGATAAAATTTTCTCCGTACATGCAAATTTAAAGGCGAAACCAACCGGTACATCCATCACATTTGAAAACCAGAAAGATGACTGGGGAACTACAACGCATGATACTTCTGTTAAGAACATCATTCCGTTAAAGTAACCAGCAAAACCGGATTTATACCCGTGTCAATGTTTGACACGGGTATTTCATTAAAGAACAGGGAGGCGTGAAAATGCGAAAAGCTGCTGGGTGTGTCCTGCTGGCAATTTTATGTCTGCTGGGTGCGTCTTATCTTCCACGGATTTTGCAGGAAGCACAAACCGACCGGGAACAGCAGAACCTTATCAGTGGCTATATCCAAAATCCGGATACAACAGATGAAGAAAACACAGAATCAACTACAGATGAGCCGGAAGAGGAAACAGATCCGAATATGGAAAGAATAGTTGATTTTCAGAATTTACAGCAGATCAATCCTGAGATTTTGGCATGGATCACAGTTCCCGGAACACCCATTGATTATCCGGTTGCTTTAGGAGAGGACAACAGTTATTACCTGAACCATACCGTAACAGGAGAAAGCAATATTCTTGGTTCCATTTTTGCAACTGCCGGAACAGATTTCGAAGAAAGCCACATTATTTTATATGGGCATAACATGGCATCCGGGAAAATGTTTGGAAGCCTGAAAAAGTACCATGATAAGGACTTCCGGAACACTTATCCTTATGTATATGTTTATACACCGGAAACTACTTATACCTGTGCGATATACAGCGTATACAGCACCCGGTATGACAGTGATGTTTTTACACTGGGATATAAAGGTGACAGCGAGGAATGGAAACAATGGATTGCAGAAACCGTACAGAATGCGGAATATGACTGTAATATTGCCCCGACCGGAAAGGAGAAAGTTTTTACTTTATCCACCTGCGTAGGTGATGGCTCCAGTCCTTACAGATTGGTTATACACGCCGTTACGGTTGCCCAGAAAGAGGTCGCGAATGCGGAAAAGGAAGCGTCTTAAAGCAAAAGTAAGAGCCAGAATTTGTATGATTTTGGCTTGCCTGCTGCTCTGCGGAACCGGAGTTTCCTTATGGAATGGAAAACGGGCTGAAAAATCCGTGTCAAACATTGACACGGGACAGAAAAGCAGCAAAACGGTGTCAAACATTGACACGGGTACGGAAAACCACCAGGCGGTGTCAAACGTTGACACGGATACGGAAAATCCCAAAGCGGTGTCAAACGTTGACACGAGTACGGAAAAGCCACAAGCGGTGTCAAACGTTGACACGAGTACGGAAAAGCCACAAGCGGTGTCAAACGTTGACACCGATATGGAAACCACAAAACAGGTGTCAAACATTGACACAGATACAGAAGGTATGATTTTAAAGGCTGATCCGGTGGATACGGCAGATAGGAATCATATCTGTTTTTTTGCCGTTTTTTTTATCGGCAGTTGGAGTGTATTGATGTTTCTTACTGCAATACGAAAAAAGAGTAAGAAAGATATTGGGCTAAGCGCCCGAAGAAAGGATACGTCATGGATGAAAATACATTAAGTATGGCCGAAAAAATGAATCAGCTGTATCAGGAACGAGAAGAGCAATATAAAAAACGTGAAAAGCTGTTCGATGACCGTTCCAAGCAGCTGCAGTCTCTTGCAAATGCATTGGAAAAGCAGAAAAATAGCCAGGAACAGAAAGCAACAGATCTGGATAACCGGGAAAAAGAACTGGACCAGATCCAGGATGCTCTTGCAGCTAAAGTAGAGGACATGGAAAAACAGGAAACTGCTTTAAAAAACTGGGAACAGGAAACAAAAGAATCCCTGGCGAAAGCAAAGCAGGAACAGGAAAATGAGCTGATTAAGAAACGGCAGGAACTGCAAATGGAAAAGCTGCAGGCACAGAACTTAAGTATTGAGCTGCAGGCAGAGAGGGATAACCTCAAGATGATGCAGGAAAATTTAAAACTGTATCCGGATATGTCACTTCCAACGGATAAGGAAACAGAACTGCAGGCGAAAATTGAAACATTGCAGAGCCGTCTTTCCATGGCAGAAAAAGAACGTGATTCCAAAACGGAACAGATGGAAAAATTACAGAAAGATTTTGATGCAAAGGAAGCTGAACTTGCGAACCTGCAGTTAAAAGCAGAGGATAGCAGCACTGATCCGGAAGTAGAAGAAAAGTTGCGAAAACGGAATGGAGAACTCCAAGGAAAAGTCATTGAACTAAATAAGCAGGTAAAATCTTTGCAGAGAGATCTGGATGATCAGGCAAAAGACAAGGAAGAATTACAGAGACAGCTGGAAGAAAACAGTAATCAGCCGGAAAGCCACGATTTAAGTGCAGAAGAACTGCAGAATTACTTGCTGACACTGCCAGAGTTCGAAAATGTGACAACCCGCCATAATACGGATGGAATTATTGTAGATGCGGTATGTGGCGAAAAGAATTATCATTTCCGCTTTGATTCCCTTCCATGCTATGAAATCAGTGTTCCACGCCGCGAAACCAAGAACTTAAAAGAAGTCATCTACCAGATGAACGCAGAAATGCCGGAATATAAGGCATCTTATGATGAATACGAAAAAGCGGCAGTTCTGACCGGATGGTATGACAGAAGAATTTCGGCAGAGGAGCTGGTAGAACTTGCGGTAGATGCATCACGGAATTTCAAGTAAAGGAGATCGGCCATGGAAAGTATAAAGTCATTTTTGGGAAATCCATATTACTTGATGACCGCGGTGCTTGCGATCGCAGCGTTTGGTTTTGCAGCAACAGCTGTAATCAGTTTAATACAAGAGCGAAAACAGAAAAAGGAAGAAACTCAAGAAGAGCCGTTGGAAAAAAAGCTTGGGGTTGATACCAAAAAGCTGAAAAATGTTTTAAATGTTCCAGATTTAAAACGAAAAAAGAATATACCTGTCATAGAAGAGGAAAAAACGGAAAATGCGCCGGAAGAACTTCCGAATGATAAAGAAGAAGTTCCCGTGTCAAACATTGACACGGAACCGGAAGTGTTAAACCCGGCTGATGTGGCAGAATTTAAAAGCCGGATGATAGAACATTTCCGGCGAAAAGACACACTGCAGCAATCCCTTTTAGAATTGCAGGAACTTTATGAAAATGGTCCGATTCTGGAAAGGATTGAAAAGGCACTTACGTACAGCCAGCGCAGCCGTTACCGGGATTTTGAGACAACCCTTGACATTTTATTTGAGGGCATGGATGCAGAAACCCTGCGGGATGATTTACTGCGGATGGAAGTTCTGCGATACCGGAGGCTGCCTTACCGTCAAGAAAATACAACTGGCAATCTGGTATAAGGAGGGCAAACATGAATCAGATTAAAATCCAGGGTGTTTGCACCTGCGTCCCACAATTTTCCTATGAAAAAGACAGGAGAGGGAGATCAGTTCCAACATGCCGGTACATCTTGGCCGTGCAGCGACCGAAAAGTTCTTATTCCGATTACATGTACTGTGTCGCCTTTGGAGAACGGGCAATGATAACATTTCAGAGAATAAAAAAAGGAACGACAGTGTTTGTCCAGGGACATCTTCATACAGAGGAAGGCCGGGATGCCAACAATCAAAAAGTATATTTCGTCACTGTGACAGTAGATTATCAGCAGATAATTGAAAAACAAGAATTTAATGGACTGGAATTGTGTACTGGATTGCCCCAGTTTCCGGTTCTGAAACAGGAAGAAAAAGGAGGAAAATAGAGAATGCCGATTCAGTATATTATCCCGATTATAGCGATGGTAGGATGTGTTATTGCATTTTTAATTGGAAGATTTCACAAACATGATGATGATGACGATTAAAAAATGTCGTGTGAAGGATTGACACGAAAGAACAAACGAAAATAAGGCCTGCACCAAAATTTGGTGCGGGCTATTTTTAGATCAAAAAGAGGTAAAAGATATGAAAAAGCCAATCGAAGTAAAAAAGAAACTGAAAAAAGTCACGGAATATACGGCTTGCTTTGCGTTTTTGATGTTCCTGCAGGGAGTAGGTGCGCCAATGGTTTTTGCAGATGCAACGACCGCAATAAATGCGAAATTTGAAATTTTATGGAATCTGATCAGCGCTGTGGTACAATCTGTGGGTGGTGTTATTTTATTATGGCACGCATTTGAATTTGGAGCTTCCATGCAGGCACAGGAAGGCGGAGGTGCTATTACAAGATCTTTAAAAGGGATTGGCGGTGCGTTAGTTATGCTGGTTGCTCCGGTAATTACAACTGCTCTGAAGGGATAATGAAAAGGGAGGGAATATCCTCCTTTTTCTTATGGAGAAAATATGATAAATGAGATATTAGATTTTTTCAAAACGGTTTTTTCGGGAAGTGGTTTCTTTTCCCTTGGGTGCAATGTTTGGAATTCATTAATTGCATATGCGTTTGATATGCTGCAAACGAGTCCACAAAGTTTGGCAGATGGTGAACTTTGGGATGAAGGATACCGGATTTTCCTGGCACTACAGATTATAGGTGCGACACTTGTAAGTGTTTTCTTTATGATTAATTTTTTCAAAGAAACAACGGATATTAAACACGGAATGACCATGGAAGCAAGCATCCAGTTTTTTATCAAGCTGGCACTTGTGGATGCTGTTTTTTTAAATCTCACGAATATACTCGTTTTTTTGATTGAAATTGAACAAGCATTTTTTGGTATTATTGTTCCGGAAGATGCCGCTTCACTGGTTATAAGAGTAGGGGATGACTGGGAAATGAGTGGATCCGGACTTATTTTTGGAAATCTGTTTGGCCTTGTGTTTTTGTTTATCTGCCTGGGTGGCGCAGTTATTACATTATGGACGGTTTATAGGGTTTTCCTTAAATTGTTTTTTTATATGGCTGTTGCACCACTTGCACTTTCCACTTATGCAGGCCCACATGAAATTGGACATACCGGATCAAGCTGGGTCCGTACATTTCTTTGTGCATTGTTTGAAATGACAGGAATCATGCTAATGATGCGACTTGGAACAATTTTAATAAATGCTGGTGGGCTGTTCCCTACTGCATCAGAAGATATATTGGGCGGAATGTTGGGATCACAAGGATGGGAAGGACTTCAAGCTATTCTTGGTATCCTTATTATAACGGGATCAGTATCTGGTACGGATGCGATGGTTCGAAGAGCATTTGGATTTTAATAGTAGGAAGGACATAGCTTATGGTAAACATGAATGAAGATTTTGGTGCATATAAGGATAGCATCTGGAAAGGACTTACAGCAAGAGAGTTAGGTGTGATGGCCGTTTCTGCTGTCTCCTGTGGTATTATCATTATCTTGTTGTATTTTATACTTGGATGGAACTTATATATATCATTTTTGATTGGAACTGCTGTTGCTGCAGCTATCATTTTCAGTCAGGTATGGAAGTCACGTAGCGGGCTTTCTGCAATAGAGTTTTACCGGGCAAGAAAATACAGAAAGTCCACAGCCAAACTTGTTTGGAAAAGTGACGAATATAACCAGGCAAGAAAAAATTATTTGAAAAAAGAAAAATAATGATCGGGAAAAATCCCGACTTTTTTATATACTTGGAAAGGATGGAACAGAATGGGATTTTTTTCGAATGAGGAATTTATCCGATATAAAAAATGTACACAGCCAGTTTACCAGACACCGGCCAGTATTCAACAAATGCTGGATATTGCAGGTGTACACGAAAATGGAATATTTGAAATAGAACCGAATAACGGGGCAGGGAAAAAGCGGAGAAAATTTGATCGTGTGTATTCTTTTTCAGACTTAAACTATGTGGATCAGGACAAGCAGCAAAAAGACGGCATCCTGTTTCAACTACGGAAATTTCTAAATTCCATGGACACAGATTTCAAGATCACAATACAGTGTGAACCACGGGACGTAACAAATTTCCAGAAATCTCTGTTGCAGGATGAAAATAAAAGTGAGTATCCAGAGCTGGCCCGCTACAATAACGAAATGATTAAAAAATCTCTTGAAAAGGGACAGGAAAACGTTCGAAAACAGCGTTATTTGACTGTGAGTGCAAATTGCCGGTCAATAGAAGAAGCGGAAGGATGGTTTGATACATTCGAGCATACAGCACTTCCAATCTTTTATGCAATGGGTTCGGAATTGGTTCCTTTAAACGCTGTGCAGCGGTTTCAGAAAATCAGAAATTACTTTTTCACAGATGATGGAGAGGAAAGTTTTATTCTCCCGTTTCAGGATATGGTACAGGCCGGAAGAGATTTTCGCAATTCAATCCTTCCACATTCTGTGCGGAATCACAAAAGCTACATGGAATTTGATGAAGAGTGTATGCGGATTCTTTTTGCTGCGGTTCTGCCAACCAGATTGAATGAAGAAAAGTTGATTTTTGAACTGACAGATTTTCCGTTTTATACCTGCCTTACCATAGATACGGCATATATCCCACGGGAAGTGTTACGTGGAAAAATCAGCAACACGAATTTCTACAATGAAAATGCGATCGGGCAGGAAGTACAGGCCAATGCAAGTATGGGTAACTTCTATAGTGAGCCGTCCTATGCAAAGAAAAAGAAGCAGGCCAATCTGAAAAAATATATGGATCAGATCGAGGAAGATGATGAAAATGGCTTCTATGTAGGAATCCTGTTGGCAGTGCGTGGAGCAAATAAAGAGGAACTGGATGCAAACACGGCAGAAGTCAGACGCCGCTGCCGGAAACATTCTATACAGATTGTTCCTTACTACGATCAGCAAATTCAGGCACTGAATACGTTGCTTCCGATCGGAGCGAGGCGTGTAAATAATATGCGTTCCGTCCTGACAAGTTCTTATCTGGCATTCCAGCCATTCTATTCCTGGGATCTGATCCAGCCTGGCGGAACATGGTATGGTATAAATAAAAAAACCAGAAATCCGATCATTGGAAACCGAAAGACATTGAAAAACAGTAATGGTGTTATTTTTGGCCACACTGGTTCTGGAAAGTCCATGCTGCTGAAAATTACGGAAATCGGACAAACATTGATTAACAGTACAGATGATATTTTCCTGATTGATCCGCAGAATGAGATGAAGGGAATCACCCAGAGATTCCGCGGTCAGTATTTTGATCTTTCTGATCCGGATCTGCGCCTGAACCCTCTTGAGATTCCGGAATCTTTGCTGCAAAAGAATGCAAAGGGCCGTGAAGAATATATCCTTTCCCAGCTGCAGTATATGGAAGCATTTCTGTACAGTATCATGACCGGTATACGTCCAAACGGTATCCATAAATCGTTGATTTACCGGTGCGTTGAGGAATTATATCAGAATACGTTTTCAAAAAAGAAACCGATATCCCCGGTGCTTTCTGATTTGGAAGCAATTTTCCAGAAACAGCGGGAACCGGAAGCGCGTGATTTGTATGGATCACTGGAGGCTTATACAAAGCATAGCTTTTTGACATTGGAAGGACAAAGTACACTGTCTACCAGCAGCCGGTTTGTTGCATTTGGAATGAAAAATATCCCTGAATTGATGTGGGAACCGCTGATGATAACAATCATGCATGTTTTAACGCAGCGTTTTTCCTACAACGTTGAACAGCAAAGGGCAACGCATTTTATCGTTGACGAGGCTCAATATGTCTGCCGCCATGAGACAAGTTGTAATGAGCTGGAAAAGGCGTATCTGACGTACCGTAAACTTGGTGGTATCTGTACGATCTGTCTGCAGAACGTTTCAGCAGCAACGGCCAACCGGAAAATTATGGAGATTGTATCAAACTCCGATTTCAAGGTGCTGCTTGACCAAGCCGGTGATGATCGGAACGAATTGCTGCAGATTATGGAGTTATCACAGAAAGAGTTTGAAGCGCTTTCTGATCCGACACCGGGCCAGAGTTTGATTGTCTGGGGCGGGCATATTTTGCAGTGTGATTCGACGATTAGCCGGGACAATCCGCTGTATCATTTCTACAGTACAAACTTCCATGAAGCCGCTGCCGAAAATCGGAACGTATTTTACAGCCAGGAAGCGGATCAAGATGAACATGAAGATGATCTGGAATCCGTGTCAAAGATTGACACGGATGAAAACAGAGACTCGGTGTCAACATTTGACACTGATCCAGACAAAGAGTCTGTTGAGCTTTTAAATGGCGAAGTAGAAGAGCCAATCAGTGAAGAAGAGCTGTTCATGTACCATAAAGTACAAGAAGCTGACGAATGTGATGAATGGCTGGATTGCTATGGTGCCGGAATTTTATGCGATGTTTCCAATAAACAGGCAGAAGAGATACTGGAATCTCTTGTGAAAAAAGGATATATCGAAAAGATCCAAGGTTGTTACCGTATGCCGGAAAACTAAAGGAAGGATAACGCATGACACCAAAAGACAAGCACACGGAAGTTGCATGGCAGGCAAAACAGCGGGAAGTTAAAACAGGATCTGTGGAAAAGACGGTACACAGTGCTACTTCTGCAATCTATACTGCGTCAGAGATACGATCTGTTATGAGCCACTCTGAAACGCAGGAAATAACAGGAAACCATATTACGCGGGAACAACAGCTGCAAAATATGCGTCTGGCGACGCAGAAATATTTGCAGCCGGAAAATCAAGTAAATACACAAAGTATCTTGCCGGAAAACACTGGACATACGGAACAGGCTGCTGTACAACCGGAAATCCTGTGGTATAAGAATGAATCAAATTATGTACCGGAACAGCCTGTATATAATGGCTCCAGTGAAAAATATGAGGCGAAAGCTGCACAGTTCCATGCACCTGTTTCAGAGACGTATAAAATACCAGAAAAACCGGACAGACAAGTTGCCCGGGAACAGCAGTTGAAAAGTATAAGACTGGCAACACAGAAATATGTGCAAACAGAAGCGGGACGTTCCCATGCAGAAGAGAAGCAACAAACAACCCATTTTATTTTAAAAAGTACAGGTTCAGAACGGGAAGATAATATTGAGGCTGCATCAGAGAATCGGATTCAGGAAAATCACGGTAAAAAATATGCTGCAGCCAAGATGAGAGCTTCCATCCCGAATACTGAACAGCTGGAAATGTCGGAAAATAATGACATAAAAGAAGAAAAACGACAAAGTATGCGTCTGGCCATGTGGAAATATCTGCGGCGGCAAGATACAGAAAACACACAGGGCATTGGAATAGAGGAGAAGCGAAACGGAAATCCGTTGTCTGGAAAACCGACACTTTTTCAACAAGAAGAGGAAGAAAGTAATACGGATGAGAGAGAAAAAAAGAAGGATTTCAGCCGGAAATATACGATTGACAGGATACAATCATCCACAGTACAAGATTCTAAAGGGGAAGAATTATCATCCAACCAGAGTAAAACTTTCAGACAGCAGCATCAAAGTTTGAATACTGCATCCATGCTGCATGGTATGACAGCAGCGAATGTAGAAAAAGAGGTTGAAGATGATGAGCCGGATTCCCAGAATGATTTAAAAAAATCAAAAACACTTATATATCTGGCAAAATTAAAAAAGAATCGAAAAAAAGAAAAAATCACGAGTAAAAATACTTCGGAAGATAGTGAAATTTCAGAAGAATCTTCAACAGAAGAGGAAAAGGAAACTCTTGGTGAAGATGAGGAGAAAACGTCCAATCAGAAGAAGGAAATAAAAAATAAGGAACATACAGAAAAAACATCTGAAAAAAATCCGGCAGAAGATAAAGATAGGCAGGAAATAAAACCGTCCCAGGCGGCAGAGGAATGGAATAAAGAAATGGATCATGCTGAGGAAGAGGACTCAGAGGATGATTCCGGAAGTAAAAAACGGAAAGCCAAAAAGAAAAATCGGAAAGAAAGTGATACAGAAAAGTCAGGAAAGAATGAAAAAGATTCTAATGACCGCAAAAGAAAAAAGGATGAAAAAAGTTCTCGTAAAGAGGGAAAAATTAGAGCATCCTTAAAATGGTTTCGGAGAACAAAGAACTTCCATACAACCGTTCAATCCCTCCGGTTATCCGGGAACGAAGAAGAGATAAAAAAAAGGGCTGATTATCAACAGCGGATGCTACTTCGGCATGGAGTCATTAATACGGCGAAAATATCCGCAGGCATCATTAAAATTATAGCATCCAATGTTTTATTGATGCTTCCTATTATTTCGCTTTTTCTTCTTTTGAGTCTTCTGTTTCTTGGGGTAAAGGCTGAACGTCAAAGTGCTTCTTCCGCTTATGATGGAGCCTGTTATCTGGCGGCAAAATATGAATCCGGCGGAAACCCGGATCAGGTTGGTGGCGATGGCGGAAATGCATGTGGTGAATTTCAGTTCGACAATCGTTATGAGCTTGGGCCGTTTGTTCGGTGGTGCTATGAAAAAGATCCAACTACATATGGTCCGTTTGAGCCATATCTTGGCATGACCACAGAACTAAAAAATAACGCCGGATTTTACGGGGCATGGCATTCGATCTGCATAGAACATAAGATTGCATTTGAGGCAGCCCAGTGCGAATACGTCTATACACAAACACTGCAGCCACTTCTTACATCACTGACAGAATATTATGGTTTTGATTTTACAAACGCGTCTGATGCTTTGAAAGGCTGCGTTCTTTCTTTTGGCAACAGAGATGGAAAATATGTTGTAAGCCTGAAAAGATATTTTGATGGAACAACATCTGCATCAACGGACCGGGAAATTATTGAAAGGGCATATGATGCCATGATCGCCCGCAGACCGAACGTATCCAGGTGGAGCTATGAGAAAGCGGATTGCCTGGCGCAGCTTGATGGGACGCTTGACATTTATGCACCATCCGAAAATGGTGCCGGTGGGATTGACTGGTCCTGGAAAAAAAGCATAGGTGCCGGAGAGTCCGGAAATGCTGCCGTGCAGGCAGCTCTGAATGCTGTAGGAAGTGGTTATTCCCAAAGCAGAAGAGATGATCCGGGATGGTATGATTGTTCTTCCCTGGTTTACCGGAGTTATGCTGCAGCTGGTATTACTTATCTGAATGGAATGGATGCAGCAAGCGAAGCAGAATGCCTGGTAAACAAAGGAATGACTGTCAGCTATAGTGAACTGCAGCCGGGAGACTTGATCTTTTATTCTTATTCGGCCAACGGAAAATACAGGAATATATCCCATGTTGCCATATATCTTGGAAATGGTGAAATGGTTCATGCTGCAGATGAATCCAGAGGGGTATGTAAACAGGCAATGTCACAATCAAATCTTTCGCCGCAATTATATTGTCGGCCACAATAGTAGAAGGAAAATAAGATGGATAAATATGAATACATAGTGAATCTTGCAGAAAAAACAGCTAAAAGGGTTTCACAGAACCGGGAATCCTGGATGAAGTTCCTGACCTCCGCTGCACGGATTTATAAATATCCGTTTAAAGAACAGCTTCTGATTTATGCACAGAATCCGGATGCAACAGCGTGTGCTTCCATCGAGATATGGAATAAACGTATGAACTGCTGGGTAAATAAAGGATCTTCAGGAATTGCACTTCCGGATGATACTGCAACATATGGTCATAAGCTTAAATATGTATTTGATGTTTCGAATGTTCATGCTGTAAAGCCAAATGGATGTTATCCGAAGGCGTGGAAACTGCGGGAAGAACATAAAAGTGATGTACTGCATAGGCTCGAACAAATATATGGCAGTACAGACAGCACAAAACCCTTTGAAGAAAGAATTATTGAAATTTCAGATCAGCTCGCGGCGGATGCCTATACAGAACTTCAAATTGATTATCCGGATTTACAGGATAGGATAGGATTTGATAAACTGAGCGAACAGGACTTTGCTCTTTGCTTAAAAAAACTTATATCGGAAAGTGTTTCTTTTACAATTTTATCGGCCTGTGAAATAGAAATTTCCGATCATGAATTTTCATTTGATTATATCAATCAGTTTGTTTCTATTAAAACATTGTCAGTATTAGGAACAAAAATTAATGATTCTGCCAGAGGTGTTCTTGCAGAAATCGGAAAAACAGTACGCATTTATGATAAACTTCGCGAGAAAGAACAGGAAAAAGAAATCTCCAAAAAAGAACTTGCAAATGCACCACAACCGCGATATAATGCTTTAAAGCGTGAAAGTTTGCAAGAGGGTAATTCCAAAGATAAAGATAATATTGAAGGAGGAAAACAAAATGGACCTGGAATACGAACAGATGGGAGATTATCTGATTCCGAAACTGAAAGCAAATCCGGAACCGGAGGGAATGGTAACGAAATACGGACTTCTGAGGGACAAATTTCTGAGGGAGAGATACGATGGGGCGAGAACAGCAATGTTTCTGGAAGGAACGCTGAAAGCACATCTTCTCGAGATTCAGGAACAGGCAAGAGAGAGGATGGAAGTCCTGACATCCCAGATGGCGGAGAAAGAAGGAGTAAACGAACAGCTCAAAGCACAGGATCAGATGCTTTGGGTGAAGAAGATGAACAGCATCCAGAGCCGGGCGGAGGAAGTCGTACTGAAAGAACTGATTTACAGCCGACCAATTTTGTAAAACCAGAGGAATCATACACACAATTAAGTCTGTTTCCATCAGCAGAGGAACAGAGAGGATCAATTACAGCAGCGGAAGCAAGTAAAAAATATACTATGCCCGCTGCTTTCTATTTGCCGGAAACCGATCTTGAAGTAATCATCCGAAGTGGTGGCGGGCAAAAAGATAGCCGGAAACGGATTTACGCCAAATATACCGAAGGAAAAAGTACCGATGAAATAATTGCTTTCCTGAAAAAAGAATATAGTCAGGTCGGCAAAGGTTTTGAATTACACGGTCATCCAATATCTGTATGGTTTGATGAAAACGGAATGACTGCCGGTTATGGTATGCAGGCAGCGGAATCTGTAGTTACAACATTAAGCTGGGATCAAATTGAAAAGTACATTCACGCCATGATTACGTATGGCTTGTATATGGATGCGAACGAGGCAGCACTCGTAGACAAAACAGAGATGGAGAGGGTATCTTATCAGATCGGCTATTTTCTCCGTGATTGGATAGATGATGTACCGGAAGAACTTAACAGTATAGAAAAAATAGAAACTCTTCTTTCTACGCATGAAGGAAGAGAACAGCTGGAAAGCTTTTTGGAAGATGTCGATGCACGGATTTCCTATGGAGAATTAAAGCCGAAAACTGTGAAATCTCCAGGATATCTATTATCCGAAATCGCGGATCTTGACAGGGAGAGAATTCATTTTCCACTTCATGATACGGTAGATGTCAGACAGGAAGATTTCATCACACAGGACGAAATCGACTATGCCCTTTGCATTGGAAGTGGTTTTGCAGATGGAAAATTTCGAATCTACGAATATTTCATGGACCTGCATAACCAGAAAGAAAATGCAGACTTTCTGAAAAAAGAATATGGGATTGGTGGCCAATCCGGTGCGTTACCTGGCAATAGTAGTTCCAACAGTGAACATGATGCGAAAGGTATTCTCCTGGAGAAAGGAAGCCTTTTAAATCCATATACAAAAGTCCTTTTAAATTGGAATGTCGTAGAAGAAAGAATCTGCGAGCTGATTTATGCAGACAAATACTTTTCACCACAGGAAAAAGAAGAGTATAAGAATTATAAAAAAGAACAGGAAAAAAAGGCAAAAGAAGCCGAAATTACCCGGCTGAATAACGGAATCCGGTTAGAGTGCAAACAGGAGATCGAAAAACAGATTGCCGAAAAATACAATGGATTTTCCGTTCCACAAAATACGGTATCTGAAATTGTAGAAAAATACGGCATAGACTGTGTACAATTTGTTTTGGCCAATACCATTGTGCAGGCATGGAAGGAAGGTCGGTTTTCTCTAAGAAACAAAGAATGGGCGAGTTCCATCCTTACAGAAGGAGAATGGAGCAATACACTGATCTTAAACACCCACCCAACTATTTTGGATGGATTTACAAACCAAGTCAGAAACCTGCAGCATGAAAAAGAACAGGTAGTACAGGAACAGCTTACACTGGATGGCCATCTCTGCATTCTGATTGACCAGTGGGAATCTGGAAACGTTAAATATCTGATCGGAAATTGTGTTGATGATCCGGACTTTTATTATGTTCAGTGTAAAAATCGAGTCTTTGAATTTGACCATAAGCCAGATAAAGTTGAAGTAGAGGACTATTATATCGACATTCTTGCTGAAGAAGACATTGATCGACATGAAGCGGAAGTTGGTGCCAAACTTGATGGGGAAGAACTGCAACGGTTATCCTGGCAGGTGGTACATGAGGCAGATGATGCGTTTGGAAATCCAACAAAATGGAGCGCAAGGCTTTTTTCGGATGTCTTTTTGTGGATCAACAAAGGAAATGCCGTATATTCCATTTATGATGCAGAAGGTTATCCGCCATTGGAAACTTTTGAATCTTTGGAAGATGCCATGGCATGGGCCGATGAACTTGCTGCAGATGGAAGAGACATTGAAAATTCTATTCCAGACGAAACGACGCCAGATACCGAAGAAAAACAAGAAGAAAGTAAAGCTGCACCGGATAAAAGTGCAGCTTCCAATTTTCAGATCAGTGATGACCATTTGGGGGAAGGATCTCCAAAAGAGAAATTCAGAAGGAATCTTGCTGCCATTGTGCTGCTTAACCGGATCGAATCGGAAAACAGATACGCTACAGCAGAAGAACAGCAGGTTCTCAGTCAATATATTGGATGGGGTGGACTGGCGGATGCCTTTGACGAAAGCAAACCAAACTGGTCTGAAGAATATCAGCAATTAAAGGCTGCATTATCGCCGGATGAATACCGTATGGCCAGGGAAAGCACTTTAAACGCACATTATACCAGTCCAGTGATTATCCGGCAAATTTACAGTGCTCTGGAACGAATGGGTTTTTCCAAAGGAAACGTTCTGGAACCGGCAATGGGAGTTGGAAACTTTTTGGGCATGATGCCGGACTCCATGAAAGAAAGCAACTTATATGGAGTTGAACTGGACAGTATTTCCGGACGGATTGCCAAACAGCTGTATCCACACGCCAACATACAGATATGTGGTTTTGAAAAAACTACATATCCAGATAACTTTTTTGATCTTGCCATTGGAAATGTTCCGTTTGGACAATACAAGGTGGTAGATAAGAAATACGATCGGAACAAATTCCTGATCCATGATTACTTCTTTGCAAAAACACTGGATAAAGTACGTCCCGGTGGTATTGTTGCCTTTATCACAAGCAAAGGAACACTGGACAAGTCCAATCCGGAAGTGCGGAAATACCTGGCACAACGGGCCGAGTTACTTGGTGCTGTCAGGCTTCCAAATACAGCCTTTAAATCGAATGCAGGAACAGAAGTAACATCCGATATTTTGTTTTTGAAAAAACGGGATCATATGATTGTTTCTGATCCGGATTGGGTCTATCTTGGAAAAGATGGATCAGACATTACCATGAACAATTATTTTGTTGAACATCCAGAACAAATTGTTGGAAAAATGGAAATGGTATCCGGTCCTTATGGAATGGAAAGTACCTGCACAGCAGATGATTCGCAACCGTTTGAAGAACAATTACAGGAGTCTCTGCAAAATATCAATGGAGAATTTGATGCGATTGATCCGGAAGAGATTCTTACGGAGGACTTAGAAGAGCTACTTTCTGCAGATCCGAACGTCAAAAATTATAGCTTTACGGTTGTTGGAAAGGAAATTTATTACCGGGAAAATTCTGTTATGCGTCCTGTTGACGTTTCGGCCACAGCAAAAGAGCGGATCAAGGGAATGATCGGCATCCGGGATTGTACTCGTGCGTTAATTAATTTGCAGCTGAATGAGTATTCCGATGCAGACATTAAACAAAAGCAGGAAGAACTGAGTGCGTTGTATGATGGATATACAGCAAAATTCGGTATACTGAATTCGCGTGCAAACAGAATCGCATTTGATCAGGATTCCAGTTATTCTCTGATTTGCTCATTAGAAAACCTTGATGAAGAAGGAAATTTCAAGGAAAAGGCTGCTATATTCCAAAAGCGTACAATTAAGCAGGAGAAAGTTGTTACAAGCGTTGACACAGCCAGTGAAGCATTGACCGTATCTCTTTCAGAAAAGGCTGTTGTTGATCTTCCGTATATGAGTGAACTTTCCGGAAAAGATACCAAAGAAATTGTGGAAGAACTTCGCGGTGTCATATTTGAAGACCCAATCACCGGAAAATGGGAGACTGCAGATGAATATTTAAGCGGTAATGTCCGGGAAAAACTCAAAATTGCAACATCTTACGCAGAAACAAAACCTGAGTTTAGCATTAATGTGCAGGCACTTAAACAGATACAGCCCCAAAATCTCGATGCCTCAGAGATAGAGATCAGGATTGGTGCCACATGGATTGATCCGAAGTATATAGATGACTTCATGGGGGAAGTCTTTCAAACACCACATTATCTATTAGATCCTGGTGCTGTAAAAACAAGTTTTTCGAATATAACAAGTACATGGAACATTGCCGGAAAAAATGCTGAAACTCCCCGCTCTTTTGCAAATACCACATTTGGAACCACAAGAGTAACTGCGTATAAGTTGCTGGAAGATACCTTAAATTTGAAAGACATAAAAATTTATGATACCTTTGATGAAAGGAGGGTACTGAATAAGGAAGAAACGACTATTGCAAGTCAAAAGCAGGAAAACATAAAAGAAGCGTTTAAAGACTGGATATTCCGTGATCCGGAACGAAGACAGAAGATTGTAGAAACGTATAACGAACTATTCAATTCTGTTCGTCCACGGGAATATGAAGGCTCTCATTTGACATTTCCTGGCATGACGCCAGATATTGAATTAAAGCCGCACCAGAAAAATGCAATAGCCCATATTTTATACGGCAACAATACATTACTTGCCCAGTGTGTTGGTGCTGGAAAGACATTTGAAATGATTGCTGCAGCGATGGAGAGCAAAAGACTCGGTTTATGCCAGAAATCATTATTTGTTGTCCCAAATCACCTCGTAGAACAATGGGCTTCTGATTTCCTACGGTTATATCCGGGGGCAAACATCCTTGCGGCCCGGAAAAAAGATTTTGAACCGGCAAACCGGCAAAAATTCTGTTCCAGAATTGCTACCGGAGATTATGATGCAGTTATTATCGGACATAGCCAGTTTGAAAAAATACCTCTTTCCGATGAACGACAAAAAAATACAATCATACAGCAGATTGATGAGATCGAAAAAGGACTTCGTAAAATAAAAGCAGAGAATGACGAACGTTTTACCATTAAACAGATGGAAAAGACCAAAAAGAGTCTGGAAACGCGTCTTGCCAAGCTTTATGACCAAACCAGAAAAGATCAAGTTGTAAATTTTGAAGAACTCGGTATAGACAGGCTGTTTGTGGATGAAAGCCATAACTATAAGAATCTGTTTTTGTATACCAAAATGCGCAATGTGGCAGGTATCCCGCAGACAGAAGCCCAGAAGTCCTCAGACATGTTTGCAAAATGCCAATATATGGATGAACTAACCGGCGGCAAAGGTATCACCTTTGCTACCGGAACGCCGATTTCCAACAGTATGACAGAGCTGTATACAAATATGCGTTATCTGCAGTACGGCACACTGAAAAGATTGGGAATGACACAATTTGATTCCTGGGCAGCATCATTTGGTGAAACACAAACAGCGATTGAGTTAGCTCCAGAGGGGGTTGGTTACCGTACAAAAAGAAGGTTTTCTCGCTTTTTCAATCTTCCTGAGCTAATTTCAGTATTCAAAGAAGCGGCCGACATTAAAACTGCAGATATGCTGAATCTTCCTGTTCCGGAGGCTCAATACGAAAATGTAGTTCTGAAACCAAGCGAATACCAGAAAGAAATGGTTGCATCGCTTGCTAATCGCGCTGAAGCAGTCAGAAACCAGCTTGTGTCACCTTATCAAGACAACATGTTGAGGATAACAAACGACGGCCGGAAACTTGCTCTCGATCAGCGTCTGATAAACGAAATGCTACCTGCGAATGAAAATTCAAAAGTTGCAGTGTGTGCCGAAAAATCTTATCATATCTGGGAAGAAACCACTTCAGAAAGATCTACACAGCTTATTTTTTGTGATTTATCTACGCCAAGGAAAAATAGGGATGAATCTTTTAGCGTATATGATGAGTTAAAGTCTCTCCTTATGAAAAAGGGTGTGCCGGAAGATGAGATTGCATTTATTCATGACGCCAATACAGATCAGAAAAAAGCTGAATTATTTGCTAAAGTCCGTAGCGGACAGGTTCGTTTTCTGATCGGATCTACTTCTAAAATGGGTGCTGGAACAAACGTGCAGGATCGTTTGATTGCGTTGCACCATCTTGATGTACCGTGGCGTCCATCCGACATTGAACAGCAGGAAGGACGTATTTTAAGGCAGGGAAACCGGAACCGCAAGGTAAAAATATTCCGTTATGTTACAGAAGGAACATTTGATGCTTATTCCTGGCAGCTGATCGAAAACAAGCAAAAATTCATCAGCCAGATCATGACAAGCAAATCGCCGGTCCGTAGCTGTGAAGATGTAGACGAATCCGCTCTATCCTATGCGGAAGTAAAGGCTCTTGCAACCGGAAATCCATATATCAAAGAAAAAATGGATCTTGACATTCAGGTATCACGTTTAAGACTGTTAAAAGCAAACTATACAAGTCAAAAATACCGGATGGAAGATAATATTGTTCAGCATTATCCACGCCAAATCGTTATGGTGAAAGAACTAATCGAAAAACTTGAACAGGATATAGCTCTCTATGAACAAAATGCTGCCACAAGCAAAGATAAGTTCCATATGCAGGTTGGATCAGGTGTGTATGACACAAGAAAGGATGCAGGAAACGCTATCATAAAATTTTTTCAAACTGATGTGGATGGAACTGCCAAAATCGGAACATATCTCGGATTTTCAATGAATATAGCATTCGATTCCTTTAATAGAAAATTCGTTTTGAGACTTAAGGGAGCTATGAACCACCCTGTTGAGATTGGTCCTGATCCAGTTGGAAATATTATTCGATTGAACAATGTTTTGAAAACCATGCCGGATAAGCTTGCCGAAGCCAAAGACAGACTTGAAACCTTAACTAATCAATTAGAATCAGCGAAAATAGAAGTAACGAAACCATTCCAACAGGAAGAAGAACTCGCTGAAAAGCTAAAGCGACTGGCAGAACTGAATGCGCTCCTGAACATGGATGAGAAAGGAACAGATGCTCTTATACTGGAAGATGATGAACAACCTGCAATAGTAAACTCCGACATGGCAGTTACGCCAATCACATCCGTGAAAACAAAACCAATGCTAAAGAAAAAAGTGGTTGGACTATGCTTATAAGAAAATGGGGAGGATTTCAATGGAAATAACAGAAATAGAATGCAAAATCCTACGGATAAAAGCCGGAGCTATTTTAATTCTTGGGATGCAGCTAGGAAGTGAGCTGCAGCTTGATACGGAAGAAAAACGAGAGGATGTTCTGATGCAACTGGTGGCTATGCAGCGGCTTGTCGAAAAAGCCGAATATTCCCCAGATCTTGCATTTGAATATTTCGGTTATTCGGAACAAAAACGGCAGCTTTACAAGAAGGTTGTTGACTACATGATTGATGTTTCGAAATAAAAAAGGTGTTAAAAAGAAAAAAAGGTCGCTAAGGGAAATTTCATCTTTCTCTTACGACATTTTTTGTTGGAGGCATTTATGAGTAAAAGAAAATTTTCAAAAAAAGAGGTTGCCATAAGCATAGCGGCGGCCGCTCTTGCAATAGCAACGGTTGGAGGCGCGGTCGCTATCCATAAAGATTCCAGCAACTCAAATACTGGACATTCTATTACCGTGGAGCAATCAGACTACAGTAAAAAAAAGGAAGAGGCAATCCAGCAGATTCAGGATGCCGTAAAAGACTTATCGGATGACCAGCAATCCGAAATTGACTCTTATATCAAACAGAATATTGAAAACATCCAAAAAGCTGAGTCTGAACGTACCATAGAAAGCACGCTGCAGGAAACACTCGATTACATCGACCAAAGAAGTTTGAGTGAAAAAGAAGAGCAACGAAAAGAAACACAGACAACGGAAACATCTTCTTCCAGTGAAAGGGAGGTTACTTCTTCCTCTGTATCAGAAGAAGATAAATACCATATCCTTGGGGAAGATTATATTTATGAAAATAACGACTATCTTCCAGTTATCAATCAAAGTAACTGGATCTATATGTCTGATGAAGAGAAAGACGATTGGCTGAAGAAATGCACACCGGTAAAAGAAGATTCCGCCCACTCTATCACAGCCATATGTACAGACGCTTATGGTTACAATAAAAGCTGGTTTCTTCCCTGCAGACTGCATAAATGGATCACGGAAAACAATATCACAGCAACGGAAGGTGAATATCTGGCCTATGGAACCTATAAACCAAGTAAGGAAACATTCTATCTCGTACTGAATGACAGTAACCGAACCGTAACTCTGGTTACATACAACAAAAATTCCCAGGACTTTTCCTTTGAATTTGCCGGCATGACAGAGAGTGAGGTACTGGAAATGAAGAAAATGGATGCAAATACATCAGACACCACAGGGCACCAGGATGATTCCAATAATACTTCTGATGCCGGTGATGCACCACTTTCTGAATCTGCCTTAAATGAAATGGAGAAAAATGCAGAACAAAATCAATAAAATCAAACATACCGGCGTATATGTTCTGGTTGTAGATGATTACTTATACAAAACCGGAGACATATTTGGCGAGTGGGTTTTTCTTCCCATGGATTCACCGGCAATCTCAAAATATGATGATACTTACGTTATTATTAAGTATGATTTAAGTGACATTACAAATCAGACACAGAAAAACTGGATTCAAAAGCAAATCGAGCAAAATAAACATAATATTTCGCGCCTCAATAACATCTTAATAGCGTATATGGAGAACGAAAACTGGAATTCATAGTCTCCAAGGAAAACTGATACTTATAAATTTTCCGAAAAAGGTAGCCTAATTTTGAGGCTGCCTTTTTTGAACCACAAATCAAAAAAAAGAAGAAGTAAAAACATGAAAATACAACGAGATGGGAAAGAATATACCTTGACGGCCGAAGAAGTTATGGAAGCCCACGAAGAATTTGTTACCAGTTTTATGGCTGCCGAATTGGAAAATTCATATGATGTACCACATAAATATTCGAAAGATCTCGCAAAAGAGGCATATGATATGTATGCTGACAGCGGTAATTATTCCGAATATGATTGCATCGAACGTGTTGCAAAGGACTATCAGGATCGCTGTAAAGAACCTACTGTTACAATAACTTGGTCAGAGTGTAACGATTTTGAAGATGGCGAGGTTATTCCGCTCGCAGAAGCAAATAAAAGGTTTGAATTAATTGATGCCGATATTCGAGAACAATATGGCGGCCACTATTATGAAAAGACAAAATTCCTGTTGAATTATAATATGGGGAAAGAAAATTTTTCCTATGAAGGCCGCCAGGATTTCGGTGATTATGAGGGTTCCTTGATCGATCACCTTCATAATATGGCACTTATGTATGCATATGATTCTGAGTATTATGATTCGGTGGCATCCAGTAATACACCGGAACTTGCAGAGAAAATCCGTACCAATGGACTGTTTCTTTTAAATAAGCTGGTGCCGTATTTGAGAGCACATGAAGAAATTTCCGATAAATCAGTAACAGTGCATGTTCTGTTTGACAAGCCATCTGTAGAGATAGAATCATGGAAGGAAAAATACTTGATAGATTTCGATAACTATGTATCCGACTGCAGATACTGCCTTAATTCTGGTTTGAATTTACCCGATGAACCGATGTTAAAAGATTACGATCCAGCTTTAATTGCAGAAAGGCAAAAAATAGAGGAAGAACTTAAGCAGGAAGCTGCTGCTGCGGGAATGACGGTAGAGGAATATGCTGCAAATGATTTTATTTCTCCAAAGCAGCAAACAACGAATAAGAAAGCCACAAAAAAAGCAGCCAACCCTTTAACCTATGTTCAGCAATCTATCCCCGGCTTCTTGCATATACCTAATTTTCTGTTATTATAAAAGTGAGAAAAAATGAAAGAGGCGAAAGAAATATGAAATTTGATATTAATGCATTAATTCAAAAACAAAAAAGACCAATCAAAGATAAAAAACAGCTTTCTGCTGAACTGAAAAAAACTATTGAGCAAGAAGAAGATCCTCGGATTCAAAAACATAAAATTAATGCCTTGAAAAAGGGTTATACTCCAGAAGAAGCGGAGAAAATTGCTAGTATTTGCCGATCATACTATAAGTCTATTGACAAAATGCAAGCGGAACTTTCTGAGAAATCCATGAAAATTCACGAGATTTTTAACGAGCAATCTGTAAAGAAAGGATCATGGCAGCAAAAATACTTGACAGATTTTGATAAATATGTATCCAAATGTAGATACTGCCTTAATTCTGGTTTAGATTTGCCTGATGAGCCGCTATTTACAGATTATGTTCCGGATTTAATTCCTGTAGAGGAAGAACTTAATCAGGAATCTGCTGCCGCAGGAATGACGTTAGAAGAATATATCAAAAAAGAATATCTTTTCAAATAATATTTTCAAAAGGCAAAAAACAGTAAACAAGCATACAAAATGTTCCCAAAAACGCCCAATCATTTAAGACTGCTAAGCAGTCTTTTTTATTACACAAAAAGGAGAAAGAAACTATGGATATAGATACATTAATTGAGCGACAAGAAGTACTGGTTGAAAATCAAAAACAGCTTTTATCTGCGATGGTGTCTACACTTGACCTAATGAAAGCAGAAAAATTACGTCAAGAAATAGATCAGGAAATAGCATTTGATGAACCAAATAAGACTGTTGAGCAAGAAGAAGATCCTCGGGTCCAAAAGCATAAAATTATTGCCTTGAAAAATGGTTATACCCCGGAAGACGTGGAAGAAGTTGCGAGTATTTACCGATCATACTATGAATCTCTTGATGAAATCGAGGCAGATCTCGCTGCAGAAGGTAAGCCAAGTAATGGATCTGACTATGAATTACGAGCTGAAAATGTACGTGCGCTTCGCGATCAGGACTTATCATATATTGACCACAAATATGAAGAGCAGCGCAAACAGAAGTCACGTCCTACGCAGCATCCACTGAAACGTCCCAAAAAAACGATGAGTAAAATTTGACTTGTAGAAAAGAGGAAACCATATGTCAGAGTCACTGGGCCCCCGGAAAAAGGATTGGGATTTTTCATCCACATTAAAAACTCTTCTGGATCGTCATACTCTCGAACTTTCCAACGAAGAATTAGAGGAAATCAATCTATACCTTTTAAATCAAAGAGAACACGCGATCGCTTTATACTCTCAGCAATTATATGGAATGAAACGTACAGCCAATCGTTTATCCAACACTTCAACATCCTTTCAGGATCAGTTACAACACATGAACTAAAAAGAAAGAAGGGTTCTTATGTCACAAGAAATTGAAAATAATTTTGAAGAACGAAAGAAAGACTGGGACTTGACCGGGCTTTTGGGCGATGTTATTCGAAGGTACATATATCAACTGACTAATGATGAGCTTAATGAAATCAACTTGGAAAAAGCTTCTGGAATGCCAGATGAAGAGATTAAAAATGGAATCAAACTCCCTTTGGCTACTATGCAGCAACGCCGTGAAACATGGGGTTCTCAAAGTAAATTAGATGTACAAGAGCCTATGATTTTTATATTGCAAAGTACAGTAGAAAAGTTGTCCGTCGGAGACAAAATCCCATTATCAGACGCAGATAGCTTTTTGATTCACCAAGAATCCGGTGTTCTTAATTATGAACTTCATTATTTGATGAATGGTACGCCGCAGGAGTATAATGCATTCCTTGATCTTTCTAAAGTTAAAGTGGCCGACACGTTAATGGATGGCGTTACGCACAGCGTTCCACCTGCTTTATCGGATTACCTTGAGCGGCATCAACAATTAAACGATACAGAACTTGGAGCCAAACGATTGCAGAAGTTAAATTGTGATTCAAAAAATGTATCTTATGCAAATGCTCTACTTTCCTATGTAAGAGAAGCAAGGGAATGTTTAAATTCTGGAAAACAACTTCCACAGCGGCCAACCAGAAGTTCTAGTACTCTTGAAAAGCCAAACGAAGAAGTTGCAGTTCCGCTTTCCGAACAAACTCCAGAAGAAACTGCTGTCCCTGATCTTAATTCTGCACCTGAAATTAGTATCCCTTCATCCAACAATGAAGAAGTTATGCAGCATCAAAACACCACTCCGGAAAGTCCGGAGGCAGAACATCAACAAGCAAAAATGGAAAATCTCATGGATATATCTCTTCCATTGGTTGATCAGGAACCATTTCAAGAGATACTACAGGCTCTTCTGAAAAATGATATGTCTCAAGCAGCTAATCTGTTGCAATATCTCGGAAGTCATCTGGATAAATTACAAGAAGAGCATCAGAAAATGCAAGTAGAATTCAGGGAACTCAAAGAACAGGTAAATTCTATTGACGAAAGATTTTTTAATGATTCTGACAGTGTTGATACTGTACAGAATAATCTTGATCAGAGTGAAAAACTCATAACACTTAACAAGTCCCGCCTTGCCAATGTTGTTCTGCAGACTAAGAGTAAATTAAAAACTGCTGGAAAAAATGCGCTTTTATCGTTTGCTGAAAAAATTCATGTTCCAAAAGCTTTGGCTTCGTTGCAAAAGGGAATGCAGCATACGCAGGATTCTCTCGATGTACTATTCCAGCGGCTGAACGATGCAAAGCAGGCCGTACAAGATGTTTCCAATAGTGTAAAAAACGTTGGCCGGGCATTGACCGGAAAAGAACTTCTTGAATATGTCCCGTGGGACCCAGAAAAGGGTAAGATTGCTTCTGTCCAGCGTAAGATTTACGCTATGGAGCGTACATTGGGTAATTTGCAGGAAAGAACAAATACATTACTTTCTAAAATGCAACGTCCTGAGCAGAAACCCGAGAAGCAGGTAAAAAAGACAACTAAAAAGGTTATTTAAAGGAGGTATTAAAAATGGCAGCTGAAGATGCAGGTGGAAGTGGTGACCTTGCTATCTTGGTCAACACAGAAATGATTATTCTTAAAGGGGCTGTTAAAGCAGCAGCTTCCGCAGGTAGTGTAACCGGAAAGGTAGTAAATAAAGCTCTGCTTTCTCCCTTCCGACTGATTCAATTTTGTATGAAACTACATAAGCAACATATAATCTCCACGTCAGACTTCAAAAGTTTTACACAATTCATGAAAGCCTGTGATGGAGATTATATTATCGCAAATCTCCCCACACGCGATCCGGAACAGTTGGATAAACTCATGGATTCCATGACAGAGGTTGGAATTACCTACTGTCTCCTTCCTGATCTGGATATTCAGGATTCCTGCCAGCAAATTGCCATACGTGGAAAAGACGTTGCAAAATGGCAGGCATTATACGAATCTTATGTAACAAACCAGCTCGATCTTGGTGGTCCACTGGATTTTGAAGAGTTGAAAGCTCTTACTTCCGGAAATTATAAAATCAAAAGTCTTGCACTCGGAGATGCTTCGGAAGATAATGAGCAACTAGAGCAATTTCTGGATATATTGGACGAACGTGGCGTGAACTATTCTGTTCTTCCGGATCTTAAATATGGAGATAATCACATCCAGATTGCCGTTGCGAATCAATCTCTGCAACAATTCGCAGCAGCTATTAAAGCATATTTAGAAGAATTTCCGGATGCAGCTAAAGATTTGGTAGAAGATATAACTGAACAAGAATATTTTGATTCTGGCCGTATGTCAGAGGAAGATTATATGAAAACAGCTTCGCCGGAAATAAAGGAAAAAACCGATCCAAAAAATTGGCAGAAAGGAAAAAATCTGAATGCACAGTCTTTTGAGCAAGCCCTGGCTGGGAAAGAAGTCGATCGTTATGAAACCTTAAAGAACCGACCAGGGTTAATCGAACGATATATTCCTTCTCAAAGAGTAGCTGCCAGAAGAGAAGATGAAATTGCGCTGCAGACAGGTGACCGAGAATATGTTCGTATTCAGGAAGCTCTTTCCGTTGACAATGGTAAGGGCTTTATTATTTTTCTTGATCCGGAAAAAAATTATAATGTCTATCGTCCGGATGAAAAAGGGATTCTTCAGACTCCTTCCGGCAGTCTGTCTGGAAAAGAATTTTCCAAGTATACAGAACAATCTGACGAAACACATCGTTTAGATTATATTCCGTATGCAGAAACTGAAACTCCGTCCGAAGCTCCTCAAAAGCAATCATCAAAAGCAAAATCTATGGAAAAAACTGTTTCACAAAGCTCTCCAGATGTTTCTACTCAAGAAGCAGCTTTTCCCGTTACCATTAATCGTAGTCTTGTTGATGATATTATGGATGACAAGACTTTTATTTCTCGTATTCCTGGTTCTAAATTGCATATCAAACTTCCTCTTTTTTCCATTGCTGATGACGGAAAAACTCTTGTTTCAGCAATTGATCCACAAAAGGAATATGAAATTTTTAAAAATGATTCACCAACATCGAATCCTTTATTGAATATGAAAGGAGCGCAAATACTACCTTATTATGATCCAGTTCGACGCAAAAACATAACAAAACAGTTCGGCCAGAATCAAAATAAGATTTTAAAGTTTTCTCAAAATCCTGCTTCTAAACACAAGCCTAAATCTTCCCCTATAAGGAAAAAAGACTTAAAGCTTTAATATAAGGAGAAAAAATGATAAAGAAAAAAAAGATTCCAATTAAAAGTCTTGTGCTTATTCTTATTTTGGTCGAATTAATCTGCCTTGTATTTGCAGGTATTTTGGGTGAACCTGGTAATGATATAAATCTTAAAACAGCGTCATGGATGAATCATCCATGGCGCTGTTTTAATCAGTACACATTGATTAGTCTTGGATGTGGTCTGACCGGATGGGTATTTTTTCTTGCGTTTTATTTGGATACGCATCGCAACACACATTCAGACATTGAACATGGTTCTGCAGAATGGGATGACCCGGACACTGCAAATAAACGCATGGCCGATCTTAAGCATCCGGAAAATAACCGCATTCTTTCCAAACACGTAAATCAGGCTTTATCCGGTTCGAAATCCTTTCCAAATAATAATATGATTGTTGTCGGTGCTCCTGGTACCGGTAAATCATTATTTGTGATTGCTCCAAATATTTTGAAATGTATTTCTTCCTATTTATTCATGGACCCTAAAGGTGAACTTGTGGAAAAATATGGAAACTATTTGCAAAAGAACGGTTATCAGATCCGTGTTTTGAACTTAAAAAACATGGAATCTTCTGATCGATACAATCCTTTTGTTTATATCCGAACAGAAGATGATATTCCACGATTGATTATGAATATTTTCAAATCTGTGGAACCACCGGATGCTCAAAAAAATGATCCTTTCTGGGATGATGGTTGCGCTCTTTATCTGCAGTCTCTCTTTTATTTCGTGTGGGATGTCTCTGTATCAGATAAAAAAAAGATTTTTGCAGAAGCCGGTTTAAAATGGGAACCTGTATATGATACACAAACTTTAAATCAGATAACAAAGCTCACACAGCTGGAAAGTAAAAAAGTACCACCTCGCTCTGAGGATGAAGAAGAGTCCACAGAATTATCTTTATTAATGGACGCATTAGCAGATATGTATCCAGATCATCCAGCTGTCAGAGATTATCGTAAATTAAAAGAAGGTGCGCCCGAAACAGTTGCTTCCATTCTTTTAATTTTAAATGGAAAATTCAAGTTCTTTTATTCAAAATCTATTCAGCGCATTTTTGAAGCAGATGATATGAACTTATGGGAACTGGGAACCGGTTGGCACAGGGATGGAAAAAGTAAAGTAGCATTATTTCTTGTCCTAAAAGAAAACGATAGCAGCTACAATTTTGTGGGAAATATGCTTTATCAACAGCTGTTCGATGAACTTTTGGTAGAAGCAGATCAGAATTACCATGGTGTTCTTCCTATTCGTGTTGAGTGTTGGATGGACGAGTTTGCCAACGGATTACGGCCGGAAGGTTTTGAACATTTAATCACAACCCTTCGATCTCGTAACATTGCTGTCATGTTGTTCCTGCAATCAATTAGTCAGCTGCAGACCATGTACAAGGGTGACGGATGGAAAGTATTCATGGATTCCTGTGCTGTATTTTTATTTCTTGGTTCCGGCCGTGGTGCGTATGATACCCAGGAAACTATCAGTAAAATGTTGGGTGCTGCCACAATCGAAAAGGCATCCGGTAGCGTTTCATACGGTCAAAACGGAAGCAGCAGCACAAGCTACGATCGCCTGCAGCGTTCCCTTATGGATGCAAATGAAGTTGCACAAATGGATAAAGACAGTTGCATCATTCTTCCATTTGCAAGTAAACCAATTATCGACAAAAAATATAAGCCATTCCATGATCCCTCTTATTTAAAGGCAAAAAAATATGGACCTTATACACATCCAGTTGAAATTTTCCGTGATAAAAACGGAAACCTGCATACAGTAAATCACCAGGAGAAATTTTATTTTCCAAATGAGGATCTTCAAGAAAAAATACGCGATGATCTAAAAGAAGGGAAATCTTCCGGCATGTTATTCGAACTCAGCGAAGATGAATTTTGTTCTCTGGATCTGGATGATCCGAAACTAAATGGCTCACAAGGAAATCTTTTTTTGCTTCAACAGTTAAAGAAATTGGAAGATGATAGTGCCACTTTAAAACTACAGAATGCTGTCAACGAAAAAATGAACTCTGCACTTCATGATACGTCAGACAACACATCCTCCTCGGAGGCAGATGAAGAATCTGCCGCAGAAACCATTTCTGTTTATGATGTACGTCAGTCTTGGGATCTTTCCGGTAATCTGGAAGATGTTATCCGAAGATATATACTCGAACTTTCCGAAGATGAAGTATCAAACATCACAGAAGCTATGAATCGGCATATCCCGGAAAAGAAGATCAAAGATTGTTTAACTCTTCCACCGGAAAAATTATGTCTTATGTTGCAGTTTTATATGAAACAAGCAAACTAAAATAACTTAGAGAGGAAGTGTACATTATGGCCGAAGAGAAAAAAAACAGATCAGAGGAATTAGAAAGTCTGGATAAGAAAATCAATGAGATTATTAATGGATGGAATCAAAATCCGGAAGAGATTGTTGAATTTTTACAGTTCTCCAGCAAATTTTCTTACGCTTATTCACCACGCAACATGATGCTCATTGCTCAACAGCAAAGAGGAGCTTTACTCTGTAAATCCTTTAAAGCCTGGAAAGAACTTGGTTACTCTGTAAAAAAAGGTGAGCATGGAATGGAAGTGTACGTCCATACACCGATCACTATTTTAAAAACAGATGATGGAGATATTCCTTATAGTAAAGCATCCAAAGAACAGCAGGCCGCTTATGATGTCGGAGAAATAGAAGGAGAGAAGCTTTCGTATTTCAAAAAAGGATATACATTTGATATTACGCAGACAAACTTTCCTCCGGAAAAATATCCAAAGCTTCTTGACCGTGGAATTCCATCTGAATTTCACAGAAGCTGCACAAATATATTAAAAGAATACTGTGAAGAGAATCTTGGGCTTAAAGTTTTTCTGCAAGACCAGGAACAAAATATTAAAGGAGTTTCCCTTTATGGCTATCACAGTCCGTCAGAACACGAAATTCATATTGCTTCAACTTTACAGGATACCGCTGCTTTCTCAACATTAACACATGAATTCGGACACGCTCTTGCACATGGATCTGTCGAAGAATCTCTGAATACAAATTTGCATCAAAAAGAATTTGAAGCTGATGTTATGAGTATTATGTTTTGTCAACACTATGGGCTTGAAATAACCGACGAAAGAAAGAGGCATCTTTCTGGTCATTACAAAGATTGGAAAAAATCCGATCCGAACAATTTTCATCCGGATAAAAGTATGCGGAAAATGTTTGACTTATTTAGGGAACACTCAACTGTCCTGGATCAAAAAATAGTTAAAGCTTTTCCAGAGCTTGCAACAAAATTACTTCCGCAAGAACTAGAAGTGAATTCAGAAAAAAAGAAAGTTGTAAATAAAACTGCTAAGAGAAAACCAAAGAAAAAGAAAACACCAAGACTGTAAATACGATTTTTTATGAAGAAGAAAAATAGATGCGCAGACGAATTTCCATCCAGCAGTATCAGAAAATACATCGGCTATCCAGATAGTGCGTATATACATTTTGATGAAGTTGGTGCAGTGCTTTTTATTTTTCGAGCAAATCCTTCTTTGAAAGAATTGGATGGATTCGAAAAAAAATTTGAAATTCGAATTACAGAATTTTCAAAAATCATGTTTATCTCTTTTCGCTTTGGATCTTCTGACTGGTGCAGCATCTCATATTCTCCATACTTAGACACATGGCAGAGCAAACAATTTATTTTTCCGAATTGTAAGTACGGAATAAATTTATTCATAGCACTTTTCGATACATCAACCGGAAAAATATTAAGGGCCAGGATGCTCGATCTTCCGTGCCTCTTTTCAAAAAAAATACGCTCTGCCATTGTACTGCAGGCACTGCAGCCATTCAATAAAGAGAAATATATTAAAGTTATTAAGCAGTTTACTTTTTTTCATTCGCAAGAAGAAATTGCAGTGCAAAGCAAATTATCATCACGCTGCACAGTCCATTATCGTGCATCACAGACTGTCCTTATACAAAAATAATGAATTATTTTCACACCACACATTTCAAAATAATCAGAAAAATGCAGAATCACTATTCTGTGTTTCATAAAAAATTAAAAGTGAGGTAACTAAAATGGAAAGAAAAAAAACTCAGGCAACAACAGCAAAGTTAAAAAAGGTTCAGACCGAAATCAAAAAGACAAAGGATAAACTCAATAAACTTATGGCAGAAGAGGAACGTTTGACTGTTCAGTATCAGACAGAAAGTTACGAAGAGACTTTAGCTTATTTGAAGTCTGCAAGCAAAAATGGAAAGCCAGATCTTGAAGAGATGTGGAAGTTTTTGCAGAGCACTTATTCTCCTGAGTTGAAAAATTCAGTTTCACCATCGACCGAAAATTCTGCACATTCAGAAGAATCAACTGATGACGTAGAAGAAAATTCTGAAACAGAAGAAATATCCAGCACTGTTCCGGAACAAAAAATTTCTCATTATGATTCAAATGATCTTGAGTTTTTAGCTGACTAATTTTTTGCGGGACATCCTTTTGGGGTGAGGACGTCCCGTTTTTCAAATAGAATCGAGGTAGCAAATGGAAAGCAAAAATTATCATTTCAATGTGAGCAATCCCGAATTGATTTCAAAAATTGAACGCTTCAATGAATATGGATTTGCAAACCGAACTGATTTTTTTCTTGAAGCAATAAAAGCATATGACACAATTTTCACTCCAGAAAATTCTTTGAAAAAGCTCATCACAGACGCAGTGATGGATGGAATTGTTGGAGCATTGAACATAGAAACAAACACAACTGATGATGGTGATGAAACAAATTTTGAAGACAGTGATGAAGATTATCTCAGCTACATTAAGTAAGAATTGTAAAAATTTACATTACCTTATACCTACGCTCGATATAAAATCGAGCAAAAGGGGTCTTAGGGGACTCCCTAACAAGATGCAAATTGTTTACAATTTGCGTATCTTGCTAATTAAGAAATAGGAATGTGTTTCTTATGGTCGTAAAACGTCCATGAGCCTGCAGCCCCAGTGTTTATGCGGCTTTCCGGGATTTTCATAAAAAACGCATTTTTCTCCACAAAAAGCCCATGGTCATAAAACGTCCATGGATATTTTTGTCATGGTCGTAAAACGTCCATGGGCTTTTTTAAATTGATTTGTCTCGAAAATTTTTATCACCGAGTACAGAAAAGAGGAAAGTATTGATGGAAAAAGAAAATAAAAAAGCAACTGCCTCTGAGAAACTGACGAAGGTAGTTGCCATTCGAATTTCTCAAACTGATTATGATATTTTTTTAGAAAAAGCAAAAATGGAAAATCCGGAATCCACAAAAATAAATATTTCAAAATACTTATGCAGCGTTTTACACGATTCCACAATTTCAAATTTTCATTTTTTAAAAAAGAATTTTCGTCAAGTCGAACAGGCCTTACTCAATATTGACAGCAAACTTTTGCAGATCGAAAAAAATTCGGCAGGATCTTTTTATCCGGAAGAAATGTTGGAAAAAATCTCTGAATGTAAACGGCAGCTTGAAAAATTAGAGTTTGATTTTCAAAAATTGGAAGAGGAGATTTCAAAATGGCAATCACCAAACTGAGTCATGTCAAAGAACGGAAATCCGGAAATCCTAACGCAGGACTCTATAATTGCATTGATTATATTTTGAATCCTGACAAAACAGAAGAGCGTTATATCGGAGGAAACGCGGGTTCCACTACACAGGAAGTATATAACCGGATGATGGCAACAAAACAAGAATTTCGCAAATTGGATGGCCGACAATGTTATCACTTCATTATTAGTTTCGCACCAGGCGAAACGGATGCTATCACCTGCTTCAATATTGCTCAGGATTTTTGTGAAAAATATCTCGCCGGAAAATATGAATACGTTTTTTCTGTCCATACAGATCACGCGCATATGCACGCTCACATAGTTTTTAATTCTGTCAGTTTAGTAGACGGAGTAAAGTATCATTATTCAGATGGACAGTGGAAGAGTAACATTCAACCGATAACGGATCAGCTTTGCGAAAAATATGGACTGAAAAAATTGACTTACGTTCCAGGGAAAAGAAAAGGCGTTGATTATGGAACATGGAGGGAAAAGAAAGATCCATCCGGAAGTCAACGATTACGTGAAGCTATTGACATGGCAATAGCGCAATCTGATTCCTACGATGATTTTCTTTCTATAATGAGGAAGTCATATCAAGTAAAAATTGGGTTTTCACAAAAATGGAATTCTGAATATCTTTCATTTAAAGATTTTAAAACTCCGGCCGGACGATACCGTAGAAATTACGTTCTTGGAAAATCATACACTGTCGCAAGTATTCAAAAGCGCATTTCATTAAATAAGATGGAAATTCCAGAATCATTAAAACGACTGCCACCACATATTCGAGGTTTTGAATCTTCCATCGGCTCTGGTTTTCGTTCAGCAAATGGTTTATACCTTACGCAGCATCAAAAACGTTATATGATTCAATACTGGAGGTTAAAAAATTCCGAACGCACAGTTACTAGTGGCACAGGGAACATTCGAGAATATTCAAAAGAGGCTGATAGAAATTTGCGTGACCTGCAAACCGTGCAAGATAATAAAATTCGAACCGTTCAGGATTTGTCCTCCCGCTTGGATGAATTGAATCAAATGACCGATTCCATCCGAAGAGAACTTCGTGCAATACAGTCTAGCCGTGAAGATTCAGAAACAGAGAATGTCATTTCCGAATATCTTTCCATTCAAAGTGCATTTGCGAATGCCGCTGTTCCTATTGAAATGGAAGGGAAATTTGAAAACCGATTGGATGAGATCGAAGAAAACTATCCGATCGAAGAATTGATACACCAAAAAGAATCTAATAGTAAAAAAGAAAAACAACTACAGAAAGAAATCAAAAATTTGCAACAGGCATCCAGACGTTTATCAAAATTAAAAAAGATCCAAAAGAGATAAAGAGGAGTAGTGAAAATGGCTTTCCAAAAATATTCTGAAGAAAAACGTAATGAAATTTTAGATTCTCAACAGGAAAAAAATGCGCGTGGAAAAATAGGTTTATTACTGAATTTGGGATTTCCCAAAGATTGGATTGAAAAAATGCTTCCTTATATAAATGAGGATACTACATCATGGCAATTACGCATGATCAGTCTTTTCGATCAAGATCCGGAAGATCTCGTAGCCATGTTGGAAGATTCCGTAAAAAATTCTTCTGTAGAAATTTTTCAGTCTATTCGGAAGAAATATTATATTGAAAAAAAAAGCAGTGCAGATATTGAACAGATTCAAAAATCAATGGAGCAATACGTTCCATTGATTCATAACCAACTAGACGCTTACAACGAAATGTCCGCTTTGTTGCAGCAGCAATTTGCCGTCCAGCAAGAGAAAGATGATCTACATAAATCTAAAGGTGACCTGCAAGAAAGAATAAATGCTATGCAGAAGGAGCATGAAAAAATTTCCATTGAGAAGGAAGATATTTTTCATCAGCTGCAGGATTCAGAGAAAGAAAAAATTTCCATTCAGCAACAACTCGTTGATGCGACTGAATCGCTGCAGAAATCTCAGGGAACTGCAGCTTCTTATGAAAAACAAATTGCTATTCTGAATAATAGAATTGATGAACTTGAAAAGCAGTTGGAAGTATATCAAGCTAAAGAAAATGAAATTGCCCAGGAAGAAGAGAAGCAGCTTGAACAGATTCCCGTTAAACGTCGAATAAGCTGGTCATCTTTTTTTCATGACTCTAAAATAAAACGCAAAGAAGAACTAGGCATTCAAGAACAGGCTGAACGTGAGAGACTTGCAAAGGAATACATTTATGATCCATCCCATTCTGAAGAACAGGCTGCGCTTTTTCTCGATGCAGCAGGAACAGAAGAGTGGACCTTAGAAGATCTTCGAACACTTGCTGCACAATCAGATATTGACAGCATGAAAATATTACAGCGTAAAATAGAACAGCTGCATAAAGCTTCACAGAAAAAAAATAATAAATAGCTTTCTTCCACATTTACAGTTGTTGTTTTATTTTGAGGAAAATGATAAAATTAATATAGTTCCATTACTACGGAGGTGATTTAAAAATGTCAGTATCATATTTTAATACAAACGAATATGAATTAATGAATAAAGATAATATTGTTGCAACTGTAAGCTGTACAAGAGATGAATTTAATGACTTATATTTTGAAATTCATCATATATTTTCACAATTACCAATTGGTTTCAAAACATTTAAAGACTGGATCGAAAATCGTAGAGCACCTAGCAATCGCCAGCACATTGAAAAATTGCTTAAGCGTTGCAACTGTTATGATTTAGAAGGCTTCCTTCAAGTTACACATGCTGCAACTTTAAATGATACGTTTTGGGTTCGTCCAGCAAAGAGTCATCTTTCCTGGAATAATGTTTCGTTATTCCAAAATCCTTTCGATGACGTTGTTGCTCGGATAGCCTTTGAAGGTGGTTTATATGGTGAACATTTTTCAACAGCTTCCCCTGAATTTTCTACTGATGGAACTTTTGCAAAGTGTTGGACTCGTTTAGACAATCAAATTTTCCTCATGAAAAGAGGGTCTGAAGGTGGTGCGAATGCTGGGCTTGAGCCATACAGTGAGATGTATGCTTCACAACTAGCCGCTGTATTTTGTCCAGACTCCGTTCCATACGATGTTGTAAATTACCATGAAAAAAAAGCCTCTAAATGTCCGCTTTTTACAAATGAGCAATATGGTTTCGCTCCAATTTATAAATGCATCGGAGTAGAAGCCGGTATTGCCCAAACCATGCAATACTTTTCTTCTATTGGTAGCGAAAACGCTTTTCGTAGAATGCTAGTTTTAGATGCCCTTATAGTCAACACTGACCGTCACAAAGGAAATTATGGAATATTATTTCAAACTGATACTCTTCAACCGATAAAAATGGCACCTGTATTCGATCACAATCAAAGTTTATTACCATACGCAATGGAAGATGATTTTCGTGATCTCGATTCCTATTTGAGCGAAAAAATTCCACGAATCGGTATAGACTTTTCAGAAACTGCAGCCATGGTAATGACTCCAGATATAAGATCAGATCTAAGAAATTTACAGGACTTTGAATTTTCTGATTCAGCAAACGGTTTACCAAAGTGGAGAGTAACTGAATTAAACAAATTAATAGTACATCAATCAAGATCTATCCTTAAATCAAAAAAAATATATATGTCTCCCGATCAACCTAAAAAGAAAAATATTAAAAAATCAACTCCTCGTCTATGAAAAAAATCCGTGTCAATAATTGACACGGATTTTAAAGTTAATGTGATTATGATAGCTCTCTATTCATTATAGTTTACGTGGTTTCTTTCTTGATGTAGTCTTGAGATTTGGTTTGGAAGTATTGCAGTTTTCATTAAGTAATTGTTTTATCTCTGGCCGTGGAGTATTGGAAACTATCGAAAGTCGTTTTAAATACGTTGCTGCATTCAAATAAAGTACATCATTTTGTTTTGAAGAAGCTCCCGTATAAAGTACCAAACGGCTTTTCACCTTTCCAAAATTTTCATCTATATATTCCAAAAAATCAGTGTTTCTTAAATGCTTTGTTTGATCTATTACGATCTGATTAGAGTATTTTACTTCAAACAGATAGCTTTCTCCTTTTTGCTTATCAACCAGTATCATATCAGCTTCAACATGCTGGTTGTTGTTTCTCAAGGTGATGCTTAATTGTGATACGTAATAACGATCCAGATCAATCTTTTGGAATGTTTTATATGTTTCCGCAAGAATTATATTTTCAAGTAAAATTCCTTTTACGAAATGATCTGCTCTTAAAATAAATAAATTTCTGTCAGCTATACCACAAGTATCCTTCCACATAGAATCATCCGCCAAATTTTTGATCAAAGCAGTTGAATGGGCATATATCATACCTGGTTGCATAAAAATTTCTAAATCTTCAGAACGTTCCCCACTATTCAATGAAATATATGATGGAATTTCGAGAAATAGTTCGAGTTCCAACAAGTAATTCTTTAGTTCATCCAGATGTCGCTTACTTAAAGACGTTTGCATTTCATCCAAATCCTTAATTCCCAAAGCATTCTTGGTTGCCTGATTGGCTTCTTCCGTGTTAATTAGTGACACATAAGATGGTTCTTGAATATTATGGATCGTAGAATACAGCGGGGCACTTTTAAAACACTTGTTAACTGCTTTGACCGTAGTGTAATAGCTGAACTTATTAATCATTTTATTCAAAACAGATTTCAATTCATTCTGTTCGTACAACTCAGTTATTGCAGCTCCATACCTTCTTGCATCTTCGCTTTTCTCCAATGAATGTAAAATATTTCCAACAATAGCGGTATTTTGATATTCTTCGCTGGCCTGCAATGTTTTATATGGACTTTTTGTTAATGTTCCTCCGTATTCAATATATTCATCTACGGAATCATTTTCGATAAGTTTTGAAAACTCCGCAAAAGGAATATAGGATGTATGTATCATTTGAATCCTATCATATAAAATATCGGATTGCGCAAGCATAATTCCCAATGAGTCCGTTCCAGCGATAACGATTTTAGCTCCTTTTGCTGCAAAATAATCTGAAAAAGTATTTCCATATTTTTGAAAGTCTGTAACTTCCGTTATTTCATCTAGGAAAAAGTTGCGAACGCCTTTATCGTATAAATCTTCCATTGCCTGCCGCAATTCAAGCATATCACATTCCCGTAGGCAAAGAATATATACTGTTTTTTCTTTGTCTTTATCCGATAGTTCTGATATATACTGATACATCATTACTGTTTTTCCGGTTCTTCGTAGGCCATATAAAGCACAAATCTTTCCAGGATATTCATGCTGCATGAAACCTTTCAATTGATTATAACAATCCCTTTTCCGAACATATGAAGTGGCGATTTGGTTTCCCATAATAATATCAATATTTTTTTCATACATAAATTGCGCCTCCATTTCTTCATTGACTTATTTTATATTCTCGGAACAAGCGGTCAAGCGTACATCTACTTATTTTCAATTCTTTTGCAATCTGCGTTTTCGTTGCCTGTCGGGTCATATAACGATTATAGTATTCTTCGATTCCAGGAACAACGATTTTGTTTCTTCCTTTGTAGCGTCCTTCTTTTTTGGCAATGGCTATTCCTTCCCGCTGCCGTTCCAGAATCATTTCTCGCTCAAACTCTGCAATGGCTGCCATCATGGTGAGCTGCAAACGTCCTGTCGGTGTCGATGTATCAAAGTTTTCTTTGAGACTTACGAACTTTGCTCCAGTATTCTCGATTCTTTTCACGATACTTAAGAGATCATATGCAGTCCGGCCGAGTCTGGAAAATTCTTCCACATATACGACATCATCTTCACGAATGAACCCCAGCATTTCCTGAAGTTTAGGTCTTTTCATCGTTTTACCGGATGCCTTCTCAATAAACCACTTATCAATATTATATTTTCCCAGTGCCTCTCGTTGCCTGGCTTCATTTTGTTCAACCGTTGATACTCTTACATAAGCAATATTCTTACCTTTACTCATTTTTTCCTCTTTGTACAAATAACTTCTTAGATATGGTCTACATTTTGTTCAATAATTGAATCTCTGACTTTATTTTAACATTTTATTGTCCATTTGACAATGTATAAAAACGTACACCCTATTTAGATATTTTTATTGTGACATCACATCTTCCCTTACAGCTTTTTCAAGAAGCTGACGAACATATTCAGGACAGCTGCTCTTACCGGATTCCCAGTTTTCCAAAGTTCGCACAGGAATATTATACTGCCTGGAGAATTCAGCTCTTGATTCAGAAAGCATCTCTCTTATTTCCATTTTTTCTTCCTCATTTGATATTACATATACTTTGCCATTGTGCTCCGCCAAAAGAATCCGTCATACAACCACTCAAGATCGTTTTTAAAAGTTGGCACATCGTGATGGTCTAATTCGGCAACGAATTTTACGTATTCATAGCTATAACCGTTTTTTTTGTAATACGTCAGCAGCGAGTTTATAGCTGTACAAAAAGTCTGCTTTATCAGCAACAGGATCTTCATCATCCCAACTCCACTCATCTTTTTCTTTCTCTTCATCTGTCATGGTGTCGTTTGCCTTTTTGTAAAAGAGAGAGAAAGCATATTTTTCTTCAGCCGGCAGATCTTCCATTTGCATCAAATGAGCCTTTCCCCAGGCATCATCAAAAATTTTTTTAAACTTTGACTTGAGTGGCATAGGAGTTTTATGCTTATACTGATTTATCGTGTCATCAATAATGAGCGCTAAATCCATATCAATGGGAAGTTGTTCTGTAACCAGATATACGCTTTTTTCATCGCAAACAATATAGAAGGTATCATTTTCAGTTTTTAACTATGCTCAGCAAGAAGTCCCCGACTTCTAAAGTGGGGGATGAATTGCGTCCGTCATAAAATATTGAAATACAGGATAAGAAGCGTTATAATAAAATCAGTCGAAGAAAAAAAGAAAGGCTGAACATATATGGAATTAGACAATAATGCACATTCGGTATTTTTGCTGTATTACCATCTTGTCCTTGTTGTCAAATACCGCAGGCAGGTCTTTGATGAAACGGTTTCCGAACGTTCAAAGGAAATCTTTGTGTATATTGCACCGAAGTATAACATTATGTTGCAGGAATGGAATTATGATAAAGATCATGTCCAGATTTTATTTCGGGCGCACCCAAATTCAGAAATCAGCAAATTCATAAATGCATATAAAAGTGCAAGCAGCAGACTCCTGAAAAAAGAATTTCCGCAGATACGGCAGAAACTGTGGAAAGAATGTTTCTGGAGCCAGAGTTTCTGCCTGCTTACAACAGGCGGCGCACCAATAGAAGTCATCAGAAAATATATTGAGTCACAGGGAGAAAAAAGCCGCAAAAGGGGCAGGTCTTATGGCAAACAAAGCATATAAATTCAGGATATATCCGAACAGGGAACAAAAAACACTGTTTGCCAAAACGTTTGGCTGTGTACGGTTCATCTATAATAAAATGCTGGATGATAAAATCAAATATTACGAGAAAACGAAAAAGAAACGGAACAATACCCCGGCGCAGTACAAAAAAGAATTTCCGTGGCTGAAAGAGGTTGACAGTCTAGCCCTTGCAAATGCACAGATGAATCTGCAAAAGGCATATAATAACTTCTTCCGGGATCCGAAAGTTGGATTTCCGAAATTCAAATCCAGACATAAAACCCGCGCTTCTTATACAACGAATAACCAGAAGGGCACGGTAGCCCTTGAAAATGGGCACCTGAAGCTTCCAAAAGCAGGGTATGTGAAGGTCAAACAGCACAGAGCGATACCGGAAGATTACCGGATCAAATCGGTCACCATCAGTCAAAATCCGGGCGGGGACTATTATGCAAGCGTTCTGTTCGAGTACGAAAACCAAGTACAAAAACAGCCCATGCATCAATTTCTTGGTTTGGATTTTTCCATGCAGGAACTGTACAGGGACAGTGAAGGCAGAGAACCGGAATATCCGGGATATTACAGAAAAGCGGAACAGAAATTAAAGAGAGAACAACGAAAGCTCTCAAAAATGCAGAAAGGTTCCAAAAACCGTGGAAAGCAGCGGATCCGGGTTGCCAGAATGCATGAGAAAGTAGCGGCCCAGCGCAGAGATTTTTTACACAAACAATCGCGAAAGATTGCAGATGCGTATGATTGCGTCTGTATAGAAGATCTCGATATGAAAGCAATGTCACAGGCGCTGCACTTTGGCAAATCCGTTTTGGATAACGGCTGGGGGATATTTGTGAATTTCCTGAAGTACAAAATGGAAGAACAGGGAAAACAGCTGGTGAAAGTAGGCCGTTTCTTTGCAAGCAGCCAGCTGTGCAGTGTATGCGGGTATAAGAATACCGAAACGAAGGATCTGCGAATCCGTGCATGGATCTGTCCGAAATGCGGTACACACCATGACAGGGATGTCAATGCTGCAGTCAATATCCGGAATGAGGGTATGCGTCTTATGTACAGCCTGCAGTGACAGGAATATAGAAAAAACCGTGGGGCACACGGGGATAGCTCGCTTATGCTTGACACAGTGGTGTCATCGAACGAGAACCGACGGTTCGCTTTTTGCGAAAGGAAGCCCCCGCCTCTGTAGGCGGGGGAGGATGTCAGTTCGCCCGGCGCGAACGTTATTCTTAAAGGTGAAAGTCCTAAGTGCGCCTGTTAGCGGGAAGCACATAGCCAACAAGGCAAGGGTGTCCATTGTGAGATGGAATCTGAAGGAAGCCTGAGGCAAACCATTGGTCCGACGGACAGAAATCATGTATAAGGCTTACAGTTCGGATAAGACTGCTGAACAAGTTGAAGTCCAATAGCTAACAGAGGACTGGTAGTAGACATGGCGGATAGGTGATGAGAAAGATAGCGTATTTTAACCGGGGAGATCCTATGAGTGGTTTCATCAGCCATAGTAACAACGAATCATAGGAAGTCAGCAGATGTCATAGTGTGCGACTTGCAAGTCGTCATTTAAATTGTGATAAATTCACTACTACATCCGTTTGTAGTATTTCTACCGCATAGTGCCCAGTAAGTAATGAAAGGTGCGGAGCAGCGGGACAACGTGAGAAAGACAGAAACCACATCTGTCCTATTGCAAGGAAAAGATATGCAAGGTTAACATATGTGAACTGTCGTAAGGGTCGTCACTCGTGTAAAAGGTGAAAGTGGTTGATACACCTTGACTAAAATAGTACGGAGTCAGGGACATGATAATTACTATGGTATCATGCCAAACGGACAGAGAACTCCCGGTCTATAGGCAGAACCTAAACATATCAAGATTATTTAAATGACGAAACAAGGTAAACCTTATGTGCTCCTGGGAAAAGGTAGGCTAATCGTAAGAAAAGCACAATGCACAGAAGGCAGAGGATGTTGGAAAAAGCGAAAGTTCATGTGTAATGCATGAAATAAGGGTTCAAGATTTGCCCTGTCCGAAAGGAAGCAGACTTCCAACGCGTATCAATTACATGAAGAAACTGGAAACTGTGAATGTATCAAGTTCAATGGCACATTTGTGAGGACAATACAGACATGAAACTTCAATGGAACCAGATAGATTGGAAGAAAGCAGAAGAACAAGTTAACAGGCTACAGATTCGAATTGTAAAGGCAACATTAGAACAAAAGCTGAGATTGGTTAAGAGATTACAGTATTTAATAACTAATTCATTTTACGCGAAGGCTCTGGCTGTTAAACGAGTGGTTAGCAACAGAGGAAAGAAAACTCCAGGTATAGATGGAGAATTTTGGAAATCTGATAAAGAAAAAGTAAACGCAGTAAGGAGCCTGGACTGCCAGACATATCATGCAAAACCATTGAAAAGGGTATATATCGAAAAGTTTGGCAAGAAAGAAAAGCGTCCTTTGGGAATACCTACTATGAGAGACCGGGCTATGCAGGCATTACAACTTCTTGCGCTGGAACCAGTGGCAGAAACAACTGCCGACAGGATCTCCTTTGGATTTCGGAAATACAGAAGTCCTGAAGATGCACGTGAGTATGCGTTTAGTGTACTTAGCAGAAAGGATTCTCCACAATGGATTCTGGAAGGGGATATAAAAAGCTGCTTTGATAAAATCAGCCATCGGTGGATGATGGATAACATTCCCGGAAACAAAAGAATTATGAAAGAGTTCATGCGTTGTGGATATGTAGAAAAGGGAAAGTTATATCCGACTATAGAAGGCTCTCCACAGGGAGGAGTTATCTCGCCAACTTATGCAAACATGGTACTTGATGGATTAGAACCCATGATACTGGATGTATACTGGAGAAGCAAAGTTAAAAGGACATTTAGTGTGAAGTACAATGCGCATAAAGTACATGTGGTGAGATTTGCTGACGACTTTATCGTTACAGCATCTGACAAAGAAACACTGAAAGAAATCAAACCAATGATAGAAAGATTTCTTGAAGAAAGAGGACTGAGACTGTCAGAAGAGAAAACGGTCATTACTCACATTAATGATGGATTCGACTTTCTGGGTTGGAACTTTCGTAAATTTAAAGGAAAACTGATTATCAAGCCGTCACATAAATCTATGAAGAAAATTACGAGAAAAATCAGTGAAATAATAAAAGAAAACCAGACAGCCACACAGGAAATACTCATAAAGAAAATAAATGAGGTGACAGTAGGATGGGCAAATTATCATCACTCATCATGTGCTAAGAAGTGCTTTCATACGTTGGATCATCGCATATGGGAAATGTTGTGGAGATGGTCCAAACGCAGACACCCAAACAAAAACAAGCACTGGATAGTTAACAAATACTGGAAAGAGCATAAAGGCAGAAAGTGGACATTTATGTCGGACAAAAACATCCTATTTCTGATGATGGATATGCCAATTGTGCGAAAAGGGCAAATATCTTTAAACAAGAATCCATTTCTTGACAGGGAATACTTTGAATGCCGAGCAAAAAGGCACCGTCTGAACCGAAAAAGAGCTATGAATTCCAATCGAGCCGCGCAAATGGGATATTATGCGTTATAGATACGTGAGCGGAATGCGGTGAAAGTCGCACGTTCCGTTCTTTGGGGAGGGAATAACCGTAAGGTTTGTCCCTTACCCGACAGCGAAGAAGTCCGGGAAACCGGATGGAGCAAAGGACAGAACAGTTAATCATCTGGAGTACGTCCTAATTGAGAGTTTTAGACGAAACACATGCCGAGAGGAGTACCACAAGTACTAAGTGGTCGGAACTCACGAAAAGGAAAGGAAACAGTGCATGGAGGAACAAGGAATATTTATAGAACGCATTCTGTCAAATGAAAACATGAATCGTGCCTACAAACAGGTGAAAAAGAATAAAGGTGCGGCAGGAATAGACGGAATGGAATGTGCCGATTTGCTTTCTCATTTGAAAGTAAATGGCCAGCAACTCAGAGAGAGTATAAGAAATCAGTCATACAAACCAATGCCAGTAAAGAGAGTGGAAATCCCTAAAGCAGACGGAAGCAAACGAAAACTTGGTATTCCAACTGTCACAGATCGCATGGTACAACAAGCAGCTGCACAGGTATTAACACCTATATATGAAAGAAAATTTCATGAGAACAGCTATGGATTCAGACCCGGAAAAAGTGCACAGAAGGCAGTATTAAAAGCAGTTGAATACATGAATGAAGGATATAACTGGGTCGTGGATATTGACTTGGAAAAGTTTTTTGATACGGTAGAACACGACAAGTTAATATCTGTTTTGAACAAAGAGATTAAGGATGGAAAAATACTTTCGCTAATCCGAAAATTTCTAGTAAGTGGAGTTATGGTTGGAGAACAGATAGAAGAAACAGAAATCGGAACCCCACAAGGGGGAAATATTTCACCACTTCTCGCTAACATACTGCTCAATGAATTGGATTGGGAACTTGAAAGCCGAGGACTTAAATTTGCACGATATGCAGATGACTGTATTATTTTTGTCAAAAGCGAAAAAGCTGCGGCAAGGGTAATGGAATCGGTCACGAAGTATGTTGAAAATGTTCTGCGGCTGAAAGTGAACAGGGGCAAAAGTAAAATAGGGAGACCCACAGAAATACAATATCTGGGATTTGCCTTCTATTATCAGTTTCAAGAAAAGAAATATAAGATAAAAGTCCCTAAAAAGTCATTGGATAAGGTAATGAAGAAAGTCAGAAAATTAACGAGCCGCAAGTGGGGTGTAAGTAACTCATATAAAGCCCAAAAGATAGCGGAAGTGGTAAGAGGCTGGATCAATTACTTTAAAATTGGCTCAATTCTTACAGCAACCCGAAGACTCGATACGGTTATTAGGTACAGGTTCAGAATGTGCATATGGAAACATTGGAAAAATCCTAAAACCAGATATAAAAATCTGGTAAAACTGGGTGTTAGTAAAAAGAATGCAAAAAGTGCGGCAGGGTTCCATGGATATGCTCGGGTTTGTCGTACAGAAACTATTTGCTATGCAATGTCAAATGCACGTCTGAAAAAGTTCGGGTTACTCTCAGCAGAGGAATATTTTTGTCAAACAAGATGTTAAGTTAACTGAACCGCCGGATGCGGAACCGCATGTCCGGTGGTGTGAGAGGTCGGCGGCGAAAGCCGCCTCCTACTCGATCTACATCGATCTTGAATCTTTGATTTGCGACTGGAAGTAAAACAAATTTGATGTTATCTTTATTTAAAAAATCAACTACTTGTTTCAACCCATCGACGTCATCCTTTAACCAACCCATATCAACTTTGATTCCATAATGTGTTCCACTAAACATAATCTTTACCTCCTGTATTCATTGATGTTCTTTTGATGATTAAAGTATACCACCAAATTAGTGGTTTTGAAAAATTATAAAGAGGATTCCTGGAAGAGAGCATATCAACTTAGTGCGACAGCCCCTTTTACTTAACTCTTAAATGAAAAGTCTAATCCCCCAGCTATGCTGGGGAGAATAGAGTAGTCGGAAGTGGTGAGGATAACAAAATAAAGCCTCCTGTGATAGAATGAGAATGGTGTCGCAAGCCAAACTCAAAATCAAAGGAGGCGGTCCAAATGGACAATAAAAGTTTATCACATACTCGTTGGAAATGCCAGTATCACATTGTGTTTATTCCTAAATACCGAAAGAAGGTATTGTATGGGAGAATACGCAGAGATGTCCGAGAGATAATAGCAACTTTATGCCAGTATAAAAATGTAGAGATAATTGCAGGAGCGGTATGTATAGATCATGTACATTTAAGCGTAGCAATTCCACCAAAACTCAGAGTATCAGATTTTATGGGGTATCTGAAAGGAAAAAGCACATTAATGATTTATGACAGGCATCCTGAGTTGCAAAGTAAATGGGATAAAGCGTTTTGGGCTAGAGGATATTATGTTGAAACGATTGGCAATATAACAGATGAAGCAGTTCAAAAGTATATAAAAGAGCAAGCAGAAGAATCGAGACGAGAAGATTCGAGTAGTACCGCTTTATAGCGGGCCAGCAAAAGTGCTTGCGATACCGCCCTTTGGGGCGAATAGTAACAATAGCCCTTTGGAGGGCTAATAATAAACCACCAGTTGAACTGGTGGTTGCTAACTAGAAAAAAAGAAAGAACATGAACGTGTAAAGGTGAGGGAATGTATCTGAAATAATTTAAGCTGGAAAACACAATTGTATTTTGATAGGACCTGTTTGAAACAGGTTATTTTGTGTACGCTTAAATTAGATACTCAGACGATTCGTTATGTTCCGACACCAGTGCCATGCACGCTGTGTCTGTTTAGGATGCGGGTCTGTTTTGCGTACGCAAAGCGGGCTCGCTTTTTAAATACTCTAGGCAGAATTTTTTATGCGTGAGAAAAAGAAAAACAGGCAGAAGGGAGTTTTTATGGCACAGATCAATGTCAGTAATCTAACTTTTGGGTATGAAGGAAGTTATGATACAATCTTTGAAAATGTATCGTTTTCAATCGACACCAGCTGGAAGCTTGGTTTTGTGGGAAGAAACGGAAAGGGAAAGACAACGTTTCTTCAGTTACTCCTGGGAAAATACGAATACCAGGGAGCGATCACCCGCTCGGTTGTCTTCGATTATTTTCCGTATCCGGTGAAACAAAAAGATCTGGAACGGACAGCAGCGGAGCTGATGGAAGACTGGAAAGCGGGAGTAGAGAGCTGGAGAGTTCTTTGTGAATTGGAAAAACTGGATATGGACGCAGAACTTTTGTACAGACCATTTGGTACGTTAAGCTTTGGGGAGCGGACCAGGGTTATGCTTGCAGTCCTTTTTTCCGGTGAAAATGATTTTCTGCTGATCGATGAACCCACCAACCATTTGGATCAGGACGCCAGAGAGATTATCAAAAAATATCTGGCGTCAAAAAAAGGATTTATTCTGGTATCCCACGACAGGGATCTGCTGGATGCCTGCATCGATCATGTGCTGGTTTTAAACCGGGCCTCGATCGAAGTACAGAGCGGCAATTTTTCCAGCTGGTGGGAAAACAAGGAAAAAGCAGATCATTTTGCCAGAATGGAACATGAAAAACGTGTAAAAGAAATTGGAAAACTAAAGGCAGCCGCCGATTGTTCTTCGCGCTGGGCAGAAAAAAATGAAAATACCAAGATTGGATATGATCCAGCCAAAGAACATGACAGATCGATATCGACACGATCGTATATCGGAGCAAAGACGAAGAAAATGCAGTCGCGCGTCAAAGCGTACGAGGAGAGAATGGACCGGGAGATCGAGAAAAAGGAAGGGCTGTTAAAAGATATCGAAACGGTAAAAGATTTAAAGATTATGCCGCTTTCCCATTACAAAGAACGGCTGATCGAATGCAGGGATTTTTCCTTAAAATACCGGGATGGAAAAGAGAATGTGATCACCGGATTGAATTTTGAACTGAAACAAGGAGACCGTGTTTTTCTGAAAGGAAAAAATGGCTGTGGAAAATCCAGCCTGATCAAGTATATTCTGACGCAGAACCTGCAAAATTCTTCCAATGGCGGAATCGAAAAGCGGAAAATTACGATGTCCGGATGCGAAAATCTTTCCGGCGAAAATATAATGGCAACGGGTACCTGTTCGATTGCCTCAAATCTCGTTATTTCCTATATCAACCAGGATACCTCGCATCTGTCCGGAACGCTGAAAGAATTTGCCAAAAAGCAGGAAATTGATGAGCCAATGCTCCTTTCCATGTTGCGCAGCCTGGATCTGGACAGAGAACAGTTTGTAAAAAACATGGAGGAATTTTCCGAGGGACAGAAGAAAAAAGTATTGATTGCTGCCAGCCTTTTAACACCTGCGCATCTCTATCTGTGGGATGAACCGCTGAATTATATTGATGTATTTTCACGGATGCAGATTGAGAAACTGATTGCGCAGTTCCAGCCAACGATGCTGATCGTGGAGCATGATGCAAGGTTTGCCAGAAAGCTGGCAACGAAAGTGGTAGAGCTTTGACCAGAAGAATAAACGGAAAGGTTATGACTGAAAAAAACGAGACTTCTTATGGAGGTCTCGTTTTGCTATGATTAAAAATAGTAAAAAAAGGAGGAATTCACATTATGACAAAAAGAAAAATAATGCTGATTACGGTTTGCTTTGCTATTTTTGCTATATCGCTTCTGCTATCCAGATAGTTTTTTAAAAGCGCTGGAAAAAGGAATATGGATGTTCCGGCAGCGGGATCTGAACAGATAGAGGATTCAAAGGATACAGAAGAAAAAAGAAACACAGAAGAAATGACAGAGCTGGAAGAAACAGAAGGGGCAGCAGCATCAGAAGGGGCAGCAGAACCGGAAAAAGTATATAGTAACGGCTATTCCGGCGGAGGAGAAACGCTGGCGCTGATCCTGGGAAAAAAGCCGGAACTGTTTACTGCAGCGCTCATGTGCAGCTCCAAATGGGATGGAGCATATGAACCGGTGACAGAGGCAAAAACACCGGTCTATTTTGTGATTGGCGAAAGTGATGAATATTATGGATCAGAACCGTTTAAAGAAGCGTATCAGATTTTATATGAGCTGTATGCAGAGCAGGGTTTAGCAAAATCCGAAATAGACAATTTGCTGGTACTGGATATAAAAGAGAAAAATTACTTTGCAGGAACGAAAGTGACTTATCAGCACGGAGGCGGTTATCTGTTCTGTCGGGATGAAAAAAATATGGGATGGCTGTTTGGACATTAAGAGTCATGGAAAAATATATTGCAAAATTCCAAAGAAGTCTATAGTATGATAGTAGAGCGCGTTTGAAAAATCATTTCCGCATTCTGTGCGTTCCATTTTGCGGTATGTTTCACTCTTTTGCCGGCATGATGGCAGCAAAAAGATAAAATAAAAAAGGAGTCGACATGGAAAGAAAAAATCGTGGCATCTTAAAAAACAAGTTATTTTTGTATCTGACAGAATTTTTTTCCGGAATGTCTGTGATGGCGGTAGAACTTGGTGCGAGCAGGCTGCTTGCCCCGTATTTTAGTTCTTCACAGATTGTATGGACGATCATCATCGGAACCATCATGATTGCTATGGCACTGGGAAATATCTATGGAGGCAGAACGGCGGACAAGTCGCCCAATCCGGACAAGCTCTATGGACGTATCATCGTAGCTGCTTTATGGATTGCGTTAATTCCCGTGGTCGGAAAATATATCATTGTTGGCATTTCTGCGGTTCTGATTTTTTCCGTAAATAACAATTTTCTGATCCTGGCTGCGTTTGTGGCCTGTATGGTAATTTTTGTGTTCCCGTTATTTTTACTGGGTACGGTAACTCCGTCGCTGGTCAAATATTCGGTGAGCAATCTGGATGATAACGGAAAAACGGTGGGAACACTGGGAGCATTCAATACGATCGGCAGCATTATTGGTACCTTTGTGCCGACGTTTGTTACGATCCCTGCGGTTGGAACATCGATCACTTTTCTGATCTTTGCGGGAATTTTACTTGCGTTATCCATCGTGTATTTTGTGATGGAAAAAGCAGGGAAAAAGAAAGTGATTGCATCGGTACTTATTTTCGCGTTCTGCTGTGGAACAGGTTATTCCGATTCCTTCGCATTCTGGGAAAACAACCTGACATATGAGGGAGAGTCTGTATACAACTATCTTCAGGTGTACGAAAATGATAAGAGAGTAGCATTGTCTACCAATGTTCTGTTTGGCGTACAGTCTGTCTATATGAAGCAGGATGAACTGACCGGAATGTACTATGATTATGCGATGGCGGCGCCGCTTATGATCAAAGACAAGCCGACAGATCAGATGGATGTGCTGATCCTTGGCATGGGTACGGGAACCTACGCCACACAGTGTAAGAAATATTTTGGGAACATGAACATTGAGGGTGTAGAGATTGATGAAAAGATCACGGATCTCTCGCGGAAATATTTTTCACTTTCCGAGGATATTCCGGTGACTACTTACGATGGAAGAGCGTTTTTAAATGCATCGCAGAAAACGTATGATGTGATTATGGTCGATGCATATCAGGATATCACAATTCCATTCCAGATGTCCTCCAAAGAGTTCTTTGAACTGGTCAAATCACATCTGAAGGACGATGGCGTTATGGTGGTAAACATGAATATGCGTGGAATGAAGGAAGGAAACATCAATCAGTACCTTTCGGATACGATTGGAAGTGTCTTTGATACAGCGGTTACAGTGGATGTGGCAGGATCGTCCAACCGGGAACTCTTTGCGTCGGACGATTCGGACATCGTAAAGAATCTGACGAAACATACGGGGGAACTTACAAACGTAAACCTGAAAAATATGATGCAGGAAGTTACGTCAAATCTTACAGAATATCAGAAAGGAAATTATATCCTCACAGATGACCAGGCGCCGGTGGAGCTGCTTGGCATGCAGGTGATCGATGAGCTGATCAAGGATGAAGTCCAATACTATAAAGATATCTATAAAGAGCAGGGAATCAAAGGACTGATCGAGTCTCTCTGAGCTCTGGAAAAAACATAAATCATGGGAATGAGAAAGAGGAACAGATACACCATCACAGTTTTTTAAAAAAGTTGTACGAAATAACATGGTTATGTTAGCAAATGATATACAGAAAAAATGGTTATAAAGGAGAACTAAAAATATGAAGTTAAAATCTATTTTTGACCAGACAGATTTTGTACATGCAAGCGGTACAAAAGAAGAATTGCAGGTTGCAAACTATTTAAAGGAGCAGTGTGAAGCATTAGGAGTCCCGGCAAAACTGGAAGGTTTCCGCGTTGCGATGGGCGAAATCGAAGAGGCACATTTGTATGCAGACGGGATGGAAATTTCATGCAAAGCTCTCACATGCTGCGGAAGCGGAAGTGTCGAAGGCGAACTCTACTATATGCCGGGAACCGATCCGGTTTCCGTTGCCGGTGCAAAAGATAAAATTGTGCTGATGGATACGCAGGGAATCGGATTTTTTGCGTACCAGGATTTGATGAAAGCAGGCGCGAAAGCGATTCTGTTCCAATATGGAAACAGCTATTACCCACATACAGACATTGATCAGAGAGATCTTCGGGAAGCCGTTGTCGGAGAGGAAAAGAAAGTGCTCTGCGCTATGATTCACTCCGCACAGGCAGTAGAACTTGTGAAAAATAAAGTAAAACAGATCCGTCTGGAAATCCGGCAGAAGGAATACGATGGAGAATCCCATAATGTGATTGCAGAATTGCCGGGAAAAAGAGAAGAATGGATCGTTTTAAGCGCGCATTATGATACGACATCGCTTTCGCATGGTGCATATGACAACATGAGCGGATGCGCAGGGCTTCTTGGAATCATGGAGCAGATGAAAGGGAAAGAGCTGAATTATGGTCTTCGGTTTGTATTCTGCGGAAGCGAAGAAAGAGGACTTTTAGGATCGAAGGCGTATGTCAGAGATCATGAGAAAGAGTTGAGACAGATCGTACTGAACATCAATCTGGACATGATCGGAACGTATATGGGAAAATTTATCGCCTGCGTATCGGCAGAAGAAAAGCTTACCCATTACATCAGCTATATGGCTGCAGAAGTTGGCTTTCCAATCGCAGCAGAAAACGGCGTCTATTCCAGTGATTCCACGCCATTTGCCGATCATGGGGTTCCGGCTGTTTCGTTTGCGCGTATTGCCAACGGAAATGTCGCCCCGATTCACTGCCGCTACGATGTCAAAGATGTGATGTCGATGGAGCAGCTGCAAAAAGATATTGATTTCCTGACAGTATTTACCAGAAGATTCGCAAACGCAGCGGTCTGCCCGGTGGCAAGAGAAATACCGGAAACGATTCGGAAACAATTGGATGAATATTTGTTTCGCAAGAGAAAAGAAGCCTGATATACTTCGATCACGGATATGAGCAGCGAGACGAATTGCAAATAGGAAAAAGAACGACAGTGGCAGGAGAGAGAAACCATGAAAAAAATAGAACTGGTAGAAATCAGGCAGGTAAACGATGCCCTTGCAGAAATGGTTGCGCTGTTTCGAGTAGAACTGCGTTCCTATAAAGGAATTGCATCAAAACCGAACGTGGAAGACGGACGGGAAGAAATGAAGGAATACCTTTTAGCAGGATTTCCAGTGTTTGCCGCTACGGTGCATGGCGAATACGCAGGTTATGTTGTCTGTCGTATTGAGAGCGAGGTGGTGTGGGTGGAATCCATCTTTGTCAGAGAAGAGTACCGCCGGCAGGGAGTCGCTGCCGCACTGCATGGCAAGGCAGAAGAAATTGCAGCTTCTTATGGAAACGATACGGTTTACAACTATGTCCATCCCAATAACCACAGGATGATTGAATTTTTGAGAAAGCGTGGTTACACCGTTCTGAATCTAATTGAGATCCGTAAACCGTATCAGAATGAAAAACTGACGCAGACGATTACGGTTGGGGAACATGAATTTGATTATTGAGGGAGTCATTTTCATCCCACAATTCCAGAAAAGCCCGAAGTTCAGACGGAAGGCGCCCCTTGCGCCAGGCAAGCAGGATTTCGGTTGTAAGGTCTGCATCTGTGATGGTGCAGGCCTTTAATTTATGGGTAAGATTCAGCATGGAGGCCGGCAGAAGAGCGATGCCAAGGCCTTTTTCTGCCATTGTCATTGCCGTGCGGGCGTCCTCGCAGGTGAGATAGATATCGCAGAACAGACCCGCCTGCTCGAAAGCGGAGAGCATGTATTTCCGGTAGCGGTTCGACAGAATCAGCGGCTGCTCGGCAAGTTCCGTAAGCGAAAGGGTTTCACGCCCGGCAAAAAGCGGGTGAGAAGGGAGTGCCATGGCGGTGATGCTCTCTTTTAAAAGGGTCTTCGTCTCGCAGCCATTTAAAACGATTGGCGTGCGGAGCGTGGTGAGATCCACCATGTGATTTTCGAGCTGGTCTTTTAAAGCAAAGGTAGAACCCTCGTGGACATCAAAATGGATGTGCGGGTATTTCCGGGAAAATCGCAGGAGATAGTCGGCGAGCAGCGAAACGGTGGATGGCGTCATGCCGATGTGGAGTGTCGCAGACTGACTGGATTTTACGACTTCGCGCCTGGTGAGATCCGCAAGCATCAGAAGCGTTCCTGCCTGTTCATACAGTGTTTTTCCTGCCTCGGTCAGGGTGATTTTCTTTGTACCGCGGATGAGAAGAGGCACCTGAAGCTCTTCCTCCAGCATTTTGATCTGATAACTTAACGGCGGCTGTGTCATATGCAGCACCCGTGCCGCCCCGCTGATGGTTCCCGCGTCCACGATGGCGCGGAAGTATTCGAGTTGTCGAAGTTCCATAAAAATCCTCCTGAAAAAACTATATAAAAATTATTCAATTTCAATATAAAAACAATAATTTACATATAGAATACGCCATGCTATACTGAAAAGCAAGTGAAAAAGAAGGGAATGAGGGAACAAATGAAACGAATTGATTTCGAACATGGAACCGTAACCGGAAACATCTTCGGGGCAGCGCTCCCGATGCTGGTTGCTCAGATTTTGAGTCTGCTGTACAATATTGTAGACCGCGTCTACATCGCGCGGATCCCGGAGGTAGGAACGGCGGCACTCGGTGCAGTCGGTCTGTGCTTTCCGCTGATCGTTATCATCACAGCATTCAGCAACTTGTTTGGAAGCGGCGGCGCTCCGCTGTTTTCGATTGAGCGTGGAAAGAATGATCAAAAAAAGGCGGAACGTATTATGAATACGTCGTATTCCATGGTATGTGTCTGTGCTGTCATACTGATGGTGATCGGCTTTTTGTTTGCCCGTCCACTGCTATCACTGTTCGGCGCATCGGCAGATGCGATGGTCTACGCGTATCCTTATATGATGATTTATCTGATCGGAACTTTGCCGTCGATGGTGGCAACCGGCATGAACCCGTTCATCAACGCGCAGGGCTACTCGACCGTTGGTATGCTTTCCGTCACGATCGGAGCGGTCGCAAACCTGCTGCTTGACCCGCTGTTTATCTTTGTGTTTGGCTTTGGTGTGCAGGGGGCTGCGATTGCAACTGTGATTTCCCAGACACTTTCCGCAGTGTTCGTTCTGTATTTCCTGACCCGGAAATCGGAACTGAAAGTGCGCTTTGTGCGGAAAAATGAAATTTCTGAGTGTGCAGGCTATGCGAAAAATATTGTCAGCCTCGGTACCGCGGGATTTATCATGCAGCTGACCAACAGCCTTGTCACGATCTGCTGCAACAACGTACTCTCTGTGACCGGCGGTGATATTTACATCTCTGTTATGACGATCGTATCGAGCGTGCGTCAGCTCGTCGAGACACCGATCTATGCAATGAATGAGGGAACTTCTCCGATTTTGAGCTATAATTACGGTGCACGCCGTCCGGCCCGCGTGCGCAAGGCGATGTGTGTCATGAGTGCGATGATCCTCGGCTATACCGCAGTGATGTGGAGCGTGATTGTTCTGGCGCCGCATGCGCTGATCGGTATTTTCAGTTCGGATGCGGTACTGACCGCAGATGCGGTTCCGGCTCTGAAGCAGTACTTTGCAGCATTCATTTTCATGGATCTGCAGTACATTGGACAGACCGTATTCAAATCTCTGAATAAAAAGAAGCAGGCGATCTTTTTCTCCCTGCTCCGAAAAGTCTTCATTGTTGTACCGCTCACCTATCTGATGCCGTACGTACTCCACATGGGAACGGACGGTGTATTCCTTGCCGAACCGGTATCAAACGTAATCGGCGGAAGTCTCTGCTTTATCACCATGCTGATTCTGGTTCTGCCGGAACTGAAGCGAATGGAGCAGCAGAAGTAATGTTTTTGAAAAGTTTCTGAAAAAAGGACAGGAAGATCTTTACCGAAACGGTTTTGGCAGATATCTTCCTGTTTTTTATTGCCATACATACAATATGATGCCTCGGACAATCTGATGCGCATTGGAGTCCCGGCGCTCCGCATTCTGTCGGTGCCTATCTGCTTTCGATTCCAGGTCTGATCTATCAGGCGGCGCTGCAGGGACTTTCCCTTGGAAAAGAAAGTATGTACATATCCATGACACGCCAGGCGATTCTGCCGCTGGTGTTTGCATTTCTTCTCAAAGGATTTGGAAACCTGAATCTGATATGGGGCGCCTTTGTCCTGGCTGAGCTCTGCGGCATCCCGCTTGCAGCAGCTCTCTGGAAACGGAAAGGGGAAAAGCAGATTCAGTTTTAAGTATAGAAAAGAAAAACAAAAAGGCTGTTCTTTGCGAAAGGCAGCCTTTTTTGCATACCATAAGATAAGAATACACAGGGGCTTATGGATGAAAGAGCAGGAAAATCTGACAGGAAAAGGAATTACAGCCGCCGTGCTGGATACAGGGATTTTTCCCCATATGGATTTTGACGGCCGGATTGTAGCCTTCCGGGATCTTGTGTACGGGCGGGAGACGCCTTACGATGACAATGGACACGGAACGCATGTCTGTGGTATCCTTGGCGGAAGTGGAAGAGCGTCCGGCGGAAAATACCAGGGTGCGGCACCGGGATGCCGGTTTGTCGTAGTGAAGATTCTGGACCGAAGGGGAAATGGAAGAAAGCAGGATATCCTCGCGGCGATTGACTGGGTGTGCAAAGAGCGAATAAGACTTAATATCCGCATTTTAAATATTTCAGTGGGAACAACAGAGCAGGAAAAAACGGTGGATGATCTGCTAGTACAGGCGGTGGAGCGCGCCTGGGATGACGGGATCACTGTTGTGACAGCGGCCGGAAATCTGGGGCCCGCTCCGGGCAGTATTACGGCGCCGGGGAGCAGCAGAAAAGTGATCACCGTGGGAGCGGGCGATCTGCTGGAGCCAAGAAGAGGAATCTCCGGATGCGGCCCGACACGGGACTGCGTCTGCAAACCGGATCTTGTCGCGCCTGGAAAACGTCTCATTTCCTGCGCGCCTGGAAGAAGCAGGAAGGAATATGTGGTGAAGAGCGGCACCTCGATGGCGGCACCGCGGGTGTCCGGAGCCGTGGCTTTGGCACTTGAACGGGTTCCGGATCTTACAAATGTCCAGGCGAAAATGCTGCTTTGCGAATCGGCGAGAGACCTTGGCCTTCCGCGCAACCGTCAGGGGCATGGGATGCTTCAAACAGACCGTTTTCTGTCTCTTCTGTGAGACACTGTGCGGCAGCATAAAAAAAGAAAAATGAAGGAAAACACCTCTCATCCTGCAAAAATTGTGTGAATTTATGGGAAAATGCCAAAAAATCAGGCGAATTTTGACTTGACAAGCTATAGGATACTTTATACAATAAACGGGAATAGAAAAAGGAGGCCTACTATGGAAAAAATTCAGATGACCACTCCTCTGGTAGAGATGGATGGAGATGAGATGACCAGAATTCTCTGGAAAATGATCAAAGATGAGCTGCTTCTCCCGTTTATTGACCTGAAAACGGAATATTACGATCTGGGACTGGAACACAGAAACGAGACGAACGATCAGGTAACCGTAGATTCCGCAAACGCTACCAAGAAATACGGTGTAGCAGTCAAATGTGCCACCATTACGCCGAATGCAGCGCGTATGACCGAGTACAATCTGAAAGAAATGTGGAAGAGCCCGAACGGAACGATCCGTGCCATGCTCGACGGAACCGTTTTCCGTACCCCGATTGTCGTAAAAGGCATCGAGCCGTGCGTGCGCAACTGGAAAAAACCGATCACGATTGCCCGTCATGCATACGGAGATGTCTATAAAAATGCAGAAATGCGCATTCCGGGACCGGGAAAAGCAGAGCTGGTTTATACGGCTGAGGACGGCACCGAGACAAGAGAGCTGATCCACAACTTCACCGGCGCCGGTGTCATTCAGGGCATGCACAATCTGGATAACTCCATAGAAAGCTTCGCGAGAAGCTGTTTCGAGTACGCACTGTCCACGAAACAGGATCTGTGGTTTGCAAGCAAGGATACGATTTCCAAGAAGTATGATCACCGCTTCAAGGATATCTTCCAGGAGATCTTCGATGCAGAGTACAAAGAGAAATTTGCAGAAGCAGGCATTACCTACTTCTACACTCTGATCGATGACGCCGTTGCCCGCATCATGAAAGCAGAGGGCGGCTTTATCTGGGCCTGCAAGAACTACGACGGCGATGTCATGAGCGACATGGTATCCTCCGCCTTCGGTTCCCTTGCGATGATGACTTCTGTTCTCGTATCCCCGCACGGATATTACGAGTACGAGGCTGCGCACGGAACCGTACAGCGCCACTATTACCGTCACTTAAAAGGTGAGGAGACATCCACCAACTCCGTGGCCACCATTTTTGCATGGACCGGCGCACTCAGAAAACGCGGGGAAATGGATGGAAACGCAGAACTTTCCGCATTTGCAGACCGTCTGGAAAAAGCAACGATCGCAACGATCGAGAGCGGAAAAATGACAAAAGACCTTGCGCTGATCACCACCATGGAAAATCCGACCGTATTAAACAGCCGTGATTTCATCCTGGCCATCCGCGAGGAGCTGGAGAAATAATTAAACGAAGCAAAAAAGAAAGCCGATCCGGCATTCCCGCAAAAAGGGATGCGCCGGACCGGCTTTTTCTGTTTTGAATTTTCCGGGGAAAACCAGGCCTATTCGGCAAGCTCTTCCCATTTTTCATACAGCTCTTCGAGTTCCGCGGCAATCTCTGCTTTCTCTTTGCTTAATTTCACACACTCTGCCACATTCGTTGCGACTTCCGGTTTCGACATTTCCTCATCAATTTCCGAATCGCGTGTCTCAAGCTCTTCAATTCGTTTCTCCGTCTTTTTCAGCTCGTTTTCTTTCTTGCGGAGACGTGCCTGTTCTTCTTTCTGCGCTTTCCAGTCCAGCTTTGTGGAGGAGGCTTCGGAAGGAGCCGCTGTTTCTTCCGGAGCGGCGGCATCGGCAGCAGGAGCATAGATGCGGGTCAGCTCTTCTTTTTTCTCCAGATAGTAATCGTAATTTCCGATATAGTTGACGAGTGTTTGTCCCGTCAGCTCCAGAATCCGGGTTGCAGTCTGATTGATAAAGTAACGGTCGTGGGAAACGTACAGTACCGTTCCAGTGTAATCCTTCAGCGCGTTTTCCAGAATCTCCTTTGATACGATATCGAGGTGGTTGGTCGGCTCGTCGAGGATCAGGAAGTTGGCGTTCGAGAGCATCAGCTTGGCAAGGGAAATTCGTCCGCGCTCACCGCCGCTCAAGGTATGAATCGGTTGGAAGACATCGTCGTTTGTAAACAGGAAGGCGGCCAGCACATTTCGGATTTCGGTGTTTGTCAGATACGGATACGCGTCGGAAATCTCCTGGAAAATGGTCTTTTCCATGTGGAGCACCTGATGCTCCTGATCGTAGTAACCGATCTGTACACGGCTTCCAAGTGTAAAAGAGCCGGCATCCGGGCGGATGACTTCGTTTAAGATCTTTAAGATCGTCGTTTTTCCCGTTCCGTTGTTTCCGATGATTGCGACGCGCTCCCCGCGCTTGATTTCGAAATTCAGATCCTGGAAAAGCGTCTGTCCCGGGAAGGCTTTGGAGAGGTGCTCGACGGTCAGCACATCGTTTCCGCTTGTGATGCGCGGTTCCAGACGGATCCGCATATCGGAGCGTACTTCGGTCGGCTTTTCCAGCACATCCATTTTGTCCAGCATTTTTTCACGGCTCTCGGCGCGTTTGATGGATTTCTCGCGGTTGAAAGATTTCAGCTTTGCAATGACTTCTTCCTGATGGTGGATTTCCTGCTGCTGGTTGACCCAGGCATGGTAAGCGGCTTCACGGAGCATTGCTTTTTTTTGACTGTAGGCGGTATAGTTTCCCTCAAAAGTTGTTACTTTTTTATTGTCCACTTCAACGACTTTTGTGACAACGCGGTCGAGAAAGTAACGGTCATGGGAGACGATCAGGACGGCTCCGCTGTAATTTAAAAGATACGTTTCGAGCCAGGAGATCGAGTCCATATCGAGGTGGTTGGTCGGCTCGTCGAGCAGAATGATGTCCGGTTTGGTGAGCAGCAGTTTACCAAGTGCCACGCGGGTCTTCTGACCGCCGGAGAGGGAGTCCACCTGTTTTTCAAAATCGCTCTCGGAAAAGCCAAGACCTTTTAAAACACCGACGACTTCACTGCGGTACGCGTATCCGTTTTCCAGTTCAAAGGTATGGGAGAGGCGGGTGTAGGTGGAAAGAAGTTCATCCAGCTCTGCACCGGATTTTGTATTCATATCACTTTCCATCTGACGGAGGCGTTCCTCCATATCGATCAGATTCTGTTTCGCGGTCAGCACTTCCTGGTAAATGGAAAGGTGTCCGGTCAGATCCTGATGCTGGGCGAGATAGCCCATCGTCTTTCCTTTGGAGAGGATGACCTCTCCCTCATCGGCCCTCATTTCGCCGATGATGATTTTTAACAGCGTCGATTTTCCGGCACCGTTGATGCCGACCAGTGCGGTTTTTTCGCGTTCTTCTATATGAAAAGATGCATTTTTGATAATTTCCGTTGTCCCGAATGCTTTCGAGATATTCTGACATGCAAGAATCATGTGGTTCCTCCAGATAACATATTTCTGTATTTTGACATAATACACCATCCTTATTATAGAGAGTAATACACAAAATTTCAAGAAATCTTTGACAATTTTCTATCAACCATATATAATATGAATATATGCAGGTGTAAATAAGGAGGAATTTATCTTGGAAGAAAAAGGAATTTCGCGGGCAGTTATCAAAAGACTTCCTAGATATTATCGTTACCTGGGCGAATTGCTGGAGGACGGAGTAGAACGGATCTCTTCCGGTGAGCTGAGCGAGCGGATGAAAGTGACAGCTTCCCAGATTCGCCAGGATTTAAATAATTTCGGCGGCTTCGGCCAGCAGGGGTATGGTTATAACGTGCGGTATCTGTACAGCGAGATTGGAAAAATTTTAGGTCTGGACAGAGTCCACAATATGATTTTTGTCGGAGCCGGAAATCTGGGACAGGCGCTTGCTAATTATGCGGCCTTTGAAAGAAGCGGATTCAAAACGGTCGGTATTTTTGACGTCAACCCGGTATTAAAAGGAATCTCCGTGCGCGGAATTGAAATCCGCATGGCGGACGAGCTTCCGGAATTTATCAAGGAACACCATGTAGAGATTGCGGCTTTGACACTGCCAAAAGCAAAAGCGGTAGAGATGGCAGAGATTCTCGTGGACAACGGTGTAAAAGCAATCTGGAATTTTGCACATACCGATCTAAACTTAAAACTTCCGAAAGATGTGATCGTCGAGAACGTCCATCTTTCCGAAAGTCTGATGCGTCTCTCCTACAATCTGACCAGATATGAGGCGGAGCATCCAAAGAACAATTAAGAAACCAAAACAAAAGCAGGAGAGTCTTCGGGAAACCGGAGACTTTTTCTGTTCACTTTCCGGATAAGGCAGGAAAAGGAGGAAAAGCGATGAAACGGATTCTTACAGCAGCACAGATGAAGCAGGCAGACCGCAATACGATCGAAACCATGGGGGTACCGTCCCTGGTACTGATGGAGCGCGCAGCGCTGTCCTGCGTGGAGGAGCTTCAAAATGGAACATGGGATACAGGAAAAGTCCTTGCTGTGTGCGGTCCCGGAAATAATGGAGGGGACGGTGCGGCAATTGCACGGATTTTAAAGACGAAAGGGGTGGATGCGGAACTGTTCTGTCTTGGAAATCCGGAAAAATACAGTGAAGGCATGAGAGCACAGAAGAAAATTGCGGAAAATTATGGGGTCCGTGAGGTTAAGAATCCGGATTTCCGGGAATATACTGTTATCATAGATGCCATCTTTGGAATTGGCGTATCCCGTCCGCTGGCAGGGGAGTACCGGAGGGCAGTGGAAGCAATCTGCGCAAGCGGTGTTCCTGTTCTTGCCGTGGACATCCCTTCGGGGATCCACACGGATACCGGAGAGGTCCTTGATGCGGCGGTGAAAGCCAGAGCCACGGTGACATTTGCCTGTGCAAAGCCAGGGCTTCTCTTTGATCCCGGAAAACGATATGCCGGAGAGGTCCTGGTCCGTGATATCGGAATCGGCTTTGATGCAGGAGAAGAGGAGACGCCCTGGTACGGTTCAGTGGAAAAAGAAGATCTGGACCGGTTTCTTACCCGCACGCCGATGGGAAATAAGGGAACCTTCGGAAAGGTGCTGGTACTTGCCGGTTCCGGTGCCATGTGCGGAGCCGCTGTTTTGTGTGCCAGGGCAGTCCTTGCATCCGGTGCCGGCATGGTAAAGGTTGTGACAGAGGAAAGAAACCGTACGCCGCTTTTCTGTGCCCTGCCGGAAGCAATGGCGGATTTCTGGAAGGAGGATGAGCCGCTTCCGGAAGAAGCCCTGCTGCAGGATCTCGCCTGGGCGGACGCTGTTGTTGCGGGACCGGGACTTTCCAAAAGCCGGACGGCAAAAGAACTGCTCGTTTTTACGGTGCAGCACACAGAAGTTCCTCTTGTTCTGGATGCAGATGCGCTGAACCTGATTGCAGAAGATGCAGAGATTCTTTCGGGCTGCCGGGCAGAAAAAATTTTAACGCCTCATGTAGGAGAGCTTGCACGGCTGCTGCACATGACCATTGCAGAATGCCAGCGTGACCCGGCAGGAAGCGCCGGAAGGGCAGCCGAAAAATACCAGGCCTGCTGTGTACGAAAGGATTCCGTAACCGTGACAGCAGAGGAAGGGCGTGAGCAGTATTACATAAACACAAGCGGAAGCAGTGCGCTTGCGACGGCGGGAAGCGGCGATGTGCTCGCGGGAATCACAGGCGCCTTTGCAGCAAAACGTCAGTGTGAAAAAAACGAGAAAAAAATCAGCCTTGCCAAAACAGCGGCACTGGCGGCATATGCGCATGGAAAGGCGGGAGAGGCTGCGGAAGAAAAAAGCAGTGCTTCCTATGTAACAGCATCCGAGATTATCAGAGGATTGCAGTCAATCTGAGCAAAGCAGATCAGAATCACGGGTTCCCAAAAGGACTCCGGGCGGACTTTTTTGAAGCGCCGGATGAAATTTGTGAATACCTCCGGAAAAACAGGCAATATTAAATACATGGAAACGATTTTAAAAGGCGTAAAACGCCGGATCGTTATCGTATGGGAAAGCAAAACGGAAAGAATCGGAGAGTGAGCACAAGTGGTAATCAAGCGTGGCGATGTATATTATGCCGACCTGCGGCCCGTTGTGGGAAGTGAGCAGGGCGGTGTCCGTCCGGTGCTGATCATTCAGAATGACATCGGCAACCGGCACAGTCCGACGGTGATCTGTGCGGCGATTACATCGAGGATGAATAAGGCGAAGCTGCCGACGCACATTGAGATCGAAGCGTCCGCCTATGGGATTGTACGGGATTCTGTTATTTTACTGGAACAGCTTCGGACGATCGATAAGAGAAGGCTGAAAGATAAAATCTGTCATCTGACGCCGGAACAGCTGGCCCTTGTGAACGAAGCACTGAAAATCAGCCTAGATCTGCCTACATAAGGGGTATTTTTGGCGCGGTTCACGGTTGACGAATGAGAAAGATCGTGCTATATTCTATATTATATGGGCTTCTGCCGTTTTTCGGGGAAACCTTTTTACAGAAAAGTAATACTTTAAATAAAGGAGACAAAAGAGGTATGTCAGGACATTCAAAATTTGCCAATATTAAGCATAAGAAAGAAAAAAACGACGCAAAAAAAGGTAAAATCTTTACCATCATCGGCCGTGAGATCGTAATCGCTGTCAAAGAGGGCGGACCGGATCCGGCAAACAACAGCAAGCTGCGTGACGTTATCGCAAAAGCAAAAGCAAACAACATGCCGAACGATACCATCGACCGCGGTATTAAAAAAGCTGCCGGAGATGCAAACGCAGACAACTACGAGCGTATCACCTACGAAGGTTATGGCCCGAATGGTATCGCGATCATCGTAGAGACTCTGACCGACAACAAGAACCGTACCGCAGCAAACGTAAGAAGCGCTTTCACCAAAGGAAACGGAAGCGTTGGAACACCGGGATGCGTATCCTACATGTTCGACAAAAAAGGCCAGATCATCATCGACAAAGAAGAGTGCGAAATGGATGCTGACGATCTGATGATGCTTGCTCTGGATGCAGGCGCAGAAGACTTCGCAGACGAAGAGGACAGCTACGAAATCATCACCGATCCGGATGACTTCTCCGCAGTACGTGAGGCTCTGGAGAAAGACGGTATCGCCATGGCAGAGGCAGACGTTACCATGATCCCACAGACCTACGTAGAGCTGACCGATCCGCAGGCATTAAAAGACCTGAACCGTACCCTGGATCTGCTGGATGACGACGACGACGTACAGTACGTATATACCAACCTGGACGAGTAATTTCACTGGAAATTACATAGAATCATAAGAATCTGCGCATACTGATGAAGCTATTTTGGAATAGCAGAAAAGAGGAAATCCGTATGGCAGAATCACAGAAAAACCAGACAGAAAAAGAAAATATTGTAGAACTGAAGACCAACATTTATCTGCTGTCCATCATCGGCGAGGTGGAGGGGCATGAATCACTCGGCGAGCGCACGAAAGCGACGCGCTATGAGCACATTCTCCCTGCTCTTGCCCGTGCCGAGGAGGACAAAAGTATTGATGGTCTTCTGATTCTCCTGAATACCGTAGGCGGAGATGTGGAGGCCGGTCTTGCAATTGCAGAGATGATTGCGTCCATGCGAAAGCCTGCGGTATCGCTCGTTTTAGGGGGTGGTCATTCGATCGGTGTCCCGCTCGCCGTTGCAGCAGACTATTCGCTGATCGTGCCGAGTGCCACCATGGTCATTCACCCGGTGCGTACAAACGGCATGTTCATCGGTGTTGCACAGACGTACCGTAATATGGAAAAGACGCAGGATCGGATCACAGGTTTTGTATCGGCCCATTCTAAAATCACCAAGGAACGGCTCGAGGAGCTGATGCTCGATACGAAAATGCTGGTCAAGGATGTCGGAACAATGCTGGACGGCCCGCAGGCAGTGGAAGAAGGCCTGATCGACGAGGTCGGCGGCATTGCCCGCGCGCTCGAAAAGCTGAATGAGCTGATGAAAAAGGCAGCAGGGACAGAAAATTGACTTCACGGCGCGGCTTGTGTTTCAGGGGATTTTGTGTTAGAATGAGTTCGCTGTGAAAATTCGAACGGAAGTTTTGGCCGGACTTTCACAAAAGAGAAAAATAAGGGAACAGGATAAAAAAATGACAGTAATAGAAGCTTTATTTCTGGGCCTGATCCAGGGAATCACGGAATTCCTGCCGATCAGCAGCTCCGCACATCTGATTATCTTCCGTCACTTTATGAAGATCGAAGATACGCAGACGGTGTTTTTCAATGTGCTTTTGCACTTTGGCTCCATGATTGCAATTCTGCTCACATTTTCGAAGGAATGGAAACGTCTCTTCCTCGCGCTGTGCGGAATCATAATCGATCTGTTTCATAATTTAAAGGAACACTTTTCCAGTCAGCATCAGGAGAGAAAGCAGTACCGGAAGGTACTCGGCAGCAACTACCGTATGCTTGCTTTCCTGCTGATTCTGACCACCATCCCGACTGCTGTAATCGGCGGCATGATTCAGAGCCTTGTCACACTGACCTCCTCGAATCTGCTGGCACCTGGCGTTGGTCTGTATCTGACGGCGATTCTGCTTGTGGTGGCAGATATGCTTCCGGAGGGAGAAAAAACGCAGAAAAATTTGAAGCCGAAAGATGCACTGATTGCCGGATTCTTCCAAGGCTTTTCCACGATTCCGGGTCTTTCCCGTCTTGGTTCGACTATTTCTGCGTGTGTGATCGGCGGCATGACCCGTTCGTACGCTGTGAAATACTCTCTGATTGTGAGTGTTCCGGCGATTATCGGGGCAACGATCGTTGAAATTGCGACCATGGGAAAAAATAAAATTGTTTTTCATCCGGTATATCTGGTCGGCGTTTTCATGGCGGCACTTGCCGGTTACTTTACGATCCGCATTCTGATGCGTGTGGTGAAAAAACGGAAACTGAAATATTTTGCTTTGTACTGTCTTCTTGTCGGGACATTCTCCATTGCAGGATATTTTCTGCTGTAATACGAGAAAGGGGAGAAGTTCTGCATGGCAAATACAACAAAGGGAAGCGGGAAGACAAAGAAAAAAACTTCTGCTTCCGGAACAGCAAAAAAGAAACAGACCCAAACAACGGCCAGAAAAACAACGGCGAAAAAGAGCAGTACCGCAAAACGTACCTCCGGCACAAGGAAAAACACAGTCCGTGAGCCGATGGACGAGGGAGTGCGCGCAGAAATTATTCTGCTTTCCGTGCTTGCTGTTTCGATTCTGCTGATGCTCAGTAATTTCGGTATGGGCGGCGTGATCGGACAGGCTGTCTGCGACTTCTTTTTCGGCCTTTTCGGCGTGACAGAGTGGGCAGCACCGGTTCTGATCTTCTTTGGAACAGCATTTTACATAGCAAACAGACAGAACTTTTTAATTGTGCGGAAAACCGGGGGAGCGATCAGCTGCTTCGTCTTTTTCTGCGCTTTTATGCAGCTTCTGGCGTCCGGCTATACGAGAGATACGACATTTCTGGATTACTATTTTGACAGCGCCTACGATCATCTCGGCGGAGGAATCTTAGGAGGGTCTGTCGTGAAAATTCTCGGCATGGGATTCGGCCAGATCGGTGCGTGGGTGATTATTGTGATCGCCATCGTGATTTCCGTGATCGTGATGACGCAGAAGCCGATTCTCGCGCCGATCCATGAAAAGACGAATGACCACCGCCGGATGGCGGAGGAGCGCCGCCAGGAGCGTCTGGCGCGCCAAGCTGCGATGGAGGAAGAGGAAGGAAAAGAGCTGATTCTTGAGCCAGTGGAGGAACCGAAAAAAGCCGGGAAGAAAAAGAAATCCCGCCTTCTTTCTCATGTGGAATCGAAGGCTGATTTAAACGAAAACGACGATACCCATCAGATGGAGACGCCGGAGCTTTCGATTCACCGTGGTTCTGTGCCGGCTGAAGAGCCGGAAAAGACAGGACCGGAGATGACACGGCAAGCTGCAGAAGAGGCGAAAAAAGAGAAAACGTCTGCGGATCATACGAGAAATCCGCGGTCTTCCTGTGAAGAGATCGAGGCGGATATAGACGGCATTCGTCAGGAAATCGGGAAAAAAGCAGAGGAAAAGCGGCCGGAGTACAAAACACCGCCGATGAATCTTCTGAAAAAAGGGATGCGCGGTGCCATGGGCGATTCCGATGCGCATTTGCGGGAAGTAGCGCGGAAACTGGAGGAGACGCTGGACAGCTTCGGTGTCAAAGTTACAGTCAATAACGTAAGCTGCGGACCGACCGTCACACGGTATGAGCTGATGCCGGAACAGGGCGTGAAAGTAAGCCGGATTGTCGGATTGACCGACGATATCAAGCTGAGTCTTGCAGCAGCAGATGTCCGCATTGAGGCACCGATCCCGGGAAAATCCGCAGTCGGAATCGAGGTTCCAAATAAGACGAACACGGCCGTGATGCTGCGTGATCTTCTTGAAACACCGGAGTTTAAGAACTTTTCTTCGAATCTGGCCTTTGCTGTCGGAAAAGACATCGCCGGTCAGCCGGTCATCGCAGATATCGCGAAAATGCCTCATCTTCTGATCGCCGGTGCGACCGGTTCCGGTAAATCGGTCTGCATCAACACACTGATTATGAGTATTATTTATAAGGCAAAACCGGAAGACGTCAAACTGATCATGATCGACCCGAAGGTCGTTGAGCTTTCTGTTTATAACGGCATTCCGCACCTTTTTATTCCTGTTGTCACAGACCCGAAAAAGGCTTCCGGAGCTCTGAACTGGGCGGTTGCGGAGATGACAGACCGTTATAACAAATTTGCGGAATTCAACGTGCGCGATATGAAAGGCTACAATGCAAAAGTTGCCGAGCTGCCGCCGGATGAAAACGGCAAAAAACCGGAAAAACTGCCGCAGATCGTCATTATCGTGGATGAGCTTGCCGACCTGATGATGGTTGCGCCGGGAGAAGTGGAGGATGCGATCTGCCGTCTGGCACAGCTTGCCCGTGCGGCCGGCATCCATCTGATTATTGCAACACAGAGACCTTCCGTCAATGTCATCACTGGTCTTATCAAGGCAAATATGCCGTCCCGTATTGCATTCTCGGTTTCTTCCAGCGTAGATTCCCGTACGATCCTCGACATGGGAGGTGCGGAAAAACTGCTTGGAAAAGGCGATATGCTCTACAAGCCGCAGGATTACCAGAAACCGGCCCGTCTGCAGGGATCCTTTGTTTCGGATAAAGAGGTCAGCGATGTCGTTGCCTACTTAAAAGATCACTACGGCGAGAACGCTTATGATCCGGATATCGAAAAACGGATTCACACCGTAAGCCTGGATGGCGGTTCTGCCGCAGGCGGCGGAGATAACCGCGATAATTACTTCGTGGAAGCCGGAAAATTTATCATCGAAAAAGATAAGGCATCGATCGGCATGCTCCAGAGAGTGCTGAAAATCGGTTTCAACCGCGCGGCCAGAATCATGGACCAGCTCGCGGATGCCGGTGTCGTAGGACCGGAGGAAGGAACCAAGCCGAGAAAAGTTCTGATGTCCATGGAACAGTTCGAAAATTATCTGGAGGAACACGGATGATGGGAAAAGATGTTGTCCGTTGTTTACAAATAACCGGAAACGTGATAAAGTATTAACATAAAATGCGCGAAAATCCAAGTCGTGCTTTTGTTAAAATATTTCTAACAAGATTAGGAGGATATTATGTACAAGATTCAAGAAGCGGAAATGCTCGCGAATAATATCTACCGTATGGTAGTAGAAGCACCGCGAGTAGCACAGCACTGCCTCCCTGGACAGTTTGTTATTGTCAAGGCAGATGAAGAAGGAGAAAGAATTCCTCTGACCATTTGTGATTACGATAGAGAAGCAGGAACTATCACCATCGTATTCATGCCGATCGGAGAATCTACCAAAAAAATGAAAGATCTCAAAGCGGGAGATGCTTTCATGGATTTCGTAGGACCTCTGGGGCAGCCGTCCGAGTTCTGCAGCGAAGATATCGAAGAACTGAAGAAAAAACGGATCGTATTCGTAGCCGGCGGTGTTGGAACTGCACCGGTTTACCCGCAGTTAAAATGGCTGCATGAGCATGGAATCACTGCTGACGCCATTGTCGGAGCAAAGACAAAAGATCTCGTTATTCTCGAGAAAGAAATGTCTGCTGTCAGCAATCTGTACATAACCACAGACGATGGTTCTTACGTAAGAAAAGGTATGGGTACCGATGTACTCCGCGACCTTGTACAGAACCAGGGCAAACAGTATGATGTCTGTGTTGCCATCGGACCGATGATCATGATGAAATTCGTATGTCTTCTGACAAAAGAACTGAACATCCCGACCGTTGTAAGCATGAACCCGATCATGGTAGACGGAACCGGTATGTGCGGTGCCTGTCGTCTAATGGTAGGCAATGAAGTAAAATTTGCCTGCGTAGACGGACCGGAGTTTGACGGTCATCTGGTAGACTTCGACCTGGCTATGAAACGTCAGCAGATGTATAAGACAGAAGAGGGAAGAGCTCTCTTAAGATACCAGGAAGGCGCAACCCATCACGGTGGATGCGGCCAGTGCGGAGGTGACAAATAATGGCAAAGGGATTAAACAGAGTACCGGTACGTGAGCAGGAGCCGAAGGTACGTGCCACAAATTTTGACGAGGTATGTCTTGGATACAACAAAGACGAAGCAGTAGAAGAAGCACAGCGCTGCCTGGGCTGTAAAAATGCAAAATGTATCACAGGATGCCCGGTTAATATCAACATTCCGGCATTCATTGCACAGGTAAAAGAGGGAAACTTCGAGGAAGCATACAAAATTATCGGTGAGTCCAGTGCACTCCCGGCAGTCTGCGGCCGTGTATGTCCGCAGGAGAGCCAGTGCGAGGGCAAATGTGTCCGCGGAATCAAAGGCGACGCTGTTTCCATCGGCAAACTGGAGCGTTTCGTTGCTGACTGGGCAAAAGAAAACGGTATCAAACCGGTTCCGGCAGCAGAGAAAAACGGCCACAAGATCGCGGTTATCGGTTCCGGCCCTGCAGGTCTTACCTGCGCAGGAGACCTTGCAAAACTTGGCTACGATGTAACCATCTTCGAGGCACTTCACAAAGCCGGCGGTGTATTAAGTTACGGTATTCCGGAGTTCCGTCTTCCGAAAGACAAAGTAGTTGCCGCTGAAATCGAGAACGTAAAATCTCTCGGTGTTAAAATTGAGACCAACGTTATCATCGGAAAATCCGTTACCATCGACGAGCTGTTAAAAGACGAAGGATTTGAAGCAGTCTTCATCGGTTCCGGTGCAGGCCTTCCGATGTTCATGGGAATCCCGGGTGAGAACGCAAACGGCGTATTCTCCGCAAACGAGTTCCTGACCAGAAACAACCTGATGAAAGCATTCCGCGATGATTACGATACCCCGATCGCACACGGCAAGAAAGTTGCTGTAGTCGGCGGCGGCAACGTAGCTATGGACGCTGCAAGAACCGCACTTCGTCTCGGCGCAGAGGTACACGTTATTTACCGTCGTTCTGAGGCAGAGCTTCCGGCCCGTGCAGAGGAAGTTCATCATGCAAAAGAGGAAGGTATCATCTTCGACCTTCTGACCAACCCGGTAGAAATTCTGACCGACGACAAAGACTGGGTAACCGGTATCCGCTGCATCCGTATGGAACTTGGCGAGCCGGACGCTTCCGGAAGAAGAAGACCGGTTGAGATTCCAGGATCTGAGTTCGAAATTGAAGTAGACGAAGTTATCATGTCTCTTGGTACTTCCCCGAACCCGCTGATTTCTTCCACCACCTACGGTCTGGATGTCAACAGAAGAAAATGTATCGTAGCTGAGGAAGAAACCGGAAAGACCAGCAAAGAGGGCGTTTACGCCGGCGGTGACGCTGTAACAGGTGCAGCAACCGTTATCCTTGCTATGGGTGCCGGAAAAGCCGGAGCTAAAGGAATTGATGAGTATATCAAAAGCAAAAATGCATAAGGCATTGCTTTTCTAAACTAAAAGCCATATAGACGCGGACAAGAAGTGATCTATATGGCTTTTGGTGTTTTTGACAGATATCCGAAAGGGTTTTAAGATTACAGAATGAAAATTACAGTATTGACAGTAGGAAAAATCAAAGAAAAATATCTGCGGGATGCGATTGCCGAGTATTCGAAGCGCCTCAGCCGCTATGCAAAGCTGGAAATTATCGAGGTGGCGGATGAAAAGACACCGGACAACGCGAGTGAAACCGTAGAGACAAATATCAAAAACAAAGAAGCAGAGCGCCTTCTCAAATATATCCGGGATGACGCTTATCTGATTACATTGGAAATTAAGGGAAAACAGCTCACATCCGAGGAGCTGGCCCAGAAAATAGATACGCTCGGCGTGCAGGGAACGAGCCATATTATTTTTGTGATCGGTGGTTCCTTAGGGCTTGGCGAGGAAGTTCTGAAGCGTTCGAACTATGCGCTCAGTTTTTCGAAAATGACATTTCCGCATCAGTTGATGCGGGTTATTCTGCTGGAACAGATTTACCGGAGCTACCGCATTAACTGCGGGGAGCCATATCATAAATAGCTGCGAATAAGAGAGGTGTGATTGCGATGCGTGAAATGCGTTTAAAAAAGCGGGAGATTACAGATCCTGAAATTTTAAGAGAAATTCTGGAAAGCTGCGAGGTTGTGCGGATCGGGGCGATGGATGAGGAAGGCATGTTTATCGTGCCGATGAATTATGGATATGATGTCCGGGAAGAAGATGGAACTCTTCACGTCTGTCTGTACCTGCATGGGGCAAAAGAAGGGCGGAAGGCGGCTGCATTTGCAGCGGATCCGCGCGTGGCGGTGGAGATGGATTACAACCATGAAGTGATTACAGGTGACTATACGTGTGCGTATTCCTATGCGTACCGCAGTATCATGGGAAACGGAACCATCACGGAGGTGACAGATCCGGAGGTAAAGAAGAAAGGCCTGGAAAAAATCATGGCGCATATCGCACCGGAGGCGAAGATCGCTTTTCTGCCGGAGATGGTGGAGCGCGTTGCCGTATGGCGCATAGACATCGATATATTTACCGGCAAAGAGCGCAGACGAAAATAGAGTGTTCGAAGCTCCGCAGGCTGCAGACGGAAAAAGACAGCAGAAAGGACAGCAGAAATGATTAAAATTGATCTGATTACAGGCTTCCTTGGCTCAGGGAAGACGACTTTTTTGAAACAGTACGCAAAGTATCTGATGGCACAGGGAAAGAACATCGGCATCCTGGAGAATGATTTTGGGGCAGTCAATGTGGATATGCTGCTTCTGCAGGAACTGCGCGGCGATCAGTGCGAGCTGGAGATGATTTCCGGCGGATGCGACAAAGAGACACACCGCAGACGATTCCGCACGAAACTGATCTCGATGGGCATGAGCGGCTACGACCGCATTCTCGTGGAACCGTCGGGGATTTACGATGTGGATGAGTTCTTTGACACGCTGTATGACGAGCCGCTGAACCGCTGGTATGAGGCGGGAAGCGTCATCACGATTCTGGATGCCGGGCTCGATGAGAAGCTGTCGGAGGAAGAAGAGTATCTGCTGGCTTCCGAGGCGGCGAACGCTGGTAAAATCGTGCTGAGCAAAGTACAGAATGTTTCGGAGGAAAAGAAAGAAGAAACGATTGCCCATCTGAACCGCACGCTCGAGCAGGCAGGCTGCAGAAGACAGTTTTCTGATGCAGAAATTTTACAGAAAAACTGGGATGATCTGACAGAGGATGATTTCAAAATGCTCTCCGAATGCAATTACCGTTCGGAGGATTACCGGAAGCTGGATTTCGGCGAGCAGCAGACATTTGATTCGCTCTGCTTTCTGGAGCCGAAGATTACGGAAGAAGCGCTGAAAAAGGCAGCAGAAGCAATCTTTGCGGATTCATCATGCGGCAATGTATTCCGGATCAAAGGAATTGTAAAGACGGGCGAAACTGTGTGGAGCGAAATCAATGCGACGCGGGAACAGATGACATTCCAGGCAGTGCCGGAGAGCCAGGAAGTGCTGATTGTAATCGGCGCGGGGCTTTCGAAAGAGCGGATTAGTGGAATTCTCGGAATTAAGTAAAAAATGGAGCATGACGGAAAGGGGTATTTTCCATCATGCTCCTGCTGGTTTGGCTAAATAGCAGTTACTGTAAAATGCGCTGCCGTTCTGACAGTGTGGGGAACGGAATGATTTTGGAATCCCGTGCATCATCCGGTGTACAAAGAGCAGTCAACGGTTGCGGCTGATTTTCCATGGTCTGGAAGGAGAGAATGCCATCTTTCCATAAAACGACATCATCCGGTGAATGGACGGCAAAATAGCGGTGCAGCACATCGAAAAGAGAGGATGGAACTGCCGCAAGATCGTGCTCGGGATCGCTGGAATATAGAAAGATCCGGCTTCCCGGAAAACGACGGGAATGGATACCGGCAGAGGGAGCGGTAAAATCCGGGTTTTCGGTAAAATATAAGGATCTTTCTGCGGGTCCGGAAAACGGAATAGACAGCGTTGTGGAAACAACTGGCGCTTCTTCTGCAAGGGCTGGCTGCTTCTGAAATTTGCACAGGAATGGGATATTTTGAAAAAATGTATATTTCTTTCTCATAAGACTCACCTTTCAGCCGGAAAAGATCTGGCATTTGGCAGGGTGGATGTTATCGTTTACTTTAATTTTATCTTATCAGAAGTGCAGAAATAACAGGGTTAAACATTTGTAAAAAGCGTGTAAAACATCTTAAAGAGAAAGAAAAGAGAGGGGAAATCATATGGAACAGGAAGTAATGCAGGCCATTCGGGCAGAACTGGAAAGCAATATAGATGCAAAATACCGGGAATTTCACAGCTCTCTTGTTCCGGGACAGAACTGTCGGATTCTTGGTGTCCGCATTCCGGTTTCGCGACGGATTGCAAAAGCGACAGCAAGAGACCATTATGAAGTTTATACCGAACAGTTTAATCCGGAAGTCTACGAGGAGCTTCTGATCCGCGGAATGATGATCGGCTACGGAAAGCTGACCCGTGAAGAACAGACGGCAGAACTGGACCGCTTCGTGCCGATGATCAACAGCTGGGGAATCTGTGACAGCTCCTGTGCAACGTGCCATTTTATGAAGAAAGACCAGGAGTATTGGTATGGATATCTGCAGAAATGGCTGAAAAGCAGCCGGGAATATGAAATCCGGTTTGGTGTTGTGTGTCTGCTGGACTTTTTTATCAACGAAGCGTATATCGATGCTGTGCTGGAGGAGATGAAAAAGATTCATCACGATGGCTATTACGTAAAAATGGCCGTCGCCTGGGCAGTATCGATCTGTTATATTCATTTTCCGGAAAAAACACAGAAACTGCTGAAAGAAAACAGTCTCGATGACTGGACACATAACAAAACAATTCAGAAAATCAGAGAGTCGCTGCGGATCAGCAAAGAAGAAAAAGAGATGCTGAAAACCTGGAAGAGATAAAAAGAAAACCGTATCGCCGCGTTTTGAATATCGCAGCAATACGGTTTTCTTTCTCTTTTTTGAACTTATTCGTCCCATCCCTCAAAAAGCCGGATGTTGACGGCAATATTTCTTGCAATTTCACCTTCGCTTTTCCCGAGATCTGCCACATCCGATACCGGCGGAAAATCAGGTTCTTCTTCCGTCAGTTCCAGAGAGATCCAGTCATAGGCGGAGTGAATGGCATCTTCCAGCGCCTCGTCGAGGGTATCCCCTTTTGCATAGCAGCAGGCGAGATCTGGAAAATAACCTTCGTAGGTTCCCTGTTCGGTTTTATGAAAAACGGCTGGATAAGTAAATTTCATAGTGTTTCTTCCTTCTTCCTTTTCTTTTTCACGGAAATTCTTTTTTATCGTAGCACTTTTTCTCAAAAGATACAATGCCTAAAATACAATTGATCGTATTTGTAATCTATGCTAGAATGAAAAACAGATAATTGGAAAATACAAATGAAACCAAGGGAGGATTTCTCTTTGATAAAAGTAATTTTGTGGGACATCGACGGAACACTTCTGAATTTTAAGATGTCGGAACGATATGCAATTGAGTACTGTTTCAACAAGTTTCATATGGGAACCTGCACGGACGAAATGCTGCAGCGCTACAGCGTGATCAACCGCGGTTACTGGGAGCGGCTGGAGACGGGAGAGCTTACGAGAGAACAGGTGATGCTTGGACGATTCCATGAATTTTTTGAATCGGAAGGACTGCCGACGGATCAGGTAAAGGTATTCAATGATGAATATCAGATCCGCCTCGGCGATAAGGCTTTCTTCTGCGATCACGGAGATGAACTGGTAAAACGGCTGAAAGCTACCGTAAAACAGTATGCAGTAACAAATGGAACCACTGTTGCACAGGAGCGTAAACTCCGCTTTTCCGGGCTTGATCAGCTTCTGGACGGCGTTTTTATCTCGGAACAGGTCGGTGTGGACAAGCCGCAGAAGGCTTTTTTTGATGCGGTATGGAACGAAATCGGAAGTTATGCACCGGATGAGGTTGTGATCGTCGGCGACTCCCTCACAAGTGATATCCGCGGCGGAAAAAATGCAGGAATCCTGACCTGCTGGTACAACCCGGATCATCTTCCGAACAAAATTGAAGTTACACCGGACTGTACCATCGACAATCTTCAGGATATCCTTTCGTATCTGGATGAAAGCAGGTGATTTGCTAATGAGAACACGCGTATTACAGGAAAAAAATTACGCGGAGCGGATGCAGAATGGTGTGGAGCCGTACCTCGCCGCTCATGCAGAAGAATTTTACTGGGAAAGGGAGAGCGGTCATCCGATTCATGTTCTTCGTTACCGCGCATTCCGCCCGAGAGGTGTTGTTGTAATCTCACACGGTTTTACGGAAAATGCAGAGAAATATAAAGAGATCGTGTATTATTTTATCAAAGAGCATTTTCATGTTTATCTGCCGGAACACTGCGGCCACGGAAAGAGCTACCGTCTGGTGGATGATCCGTCGCTTGTTTATGTCGATTCCTACCATCGTTATGTAGAAGATCTGCTCTTTGTTGCACGAAAAGCAAAAGCAGAGGCATGCGGTCTTCCGCTCGTTCTCTATTCTCACTCGATGGGCGGCGGAATCGCAGCAGCAGCGGCCGCCAAAGCGCCGCATCTGTTCCGGAAAGTGGTCTTGAGTTCGCCGATGATCCGTCCGCTGACCGGAAAAGTGCCGTTCGCCGATGCAAAACGGATCGCAGCTTTTGCCTGTGCCACAGAACGAGGCACACAGTATGTGGTAGGACAGAAACCATACCAGGGAATCGAAAGCTTTAAACAAAGTTCGTCCCTCTCCCGTCCGCGCTTTCTCTATTACCAGCAGAAGCGGGAAAAAGAGCCGCTGTATCACCTAAATGCCGCTTCTTACGGATGGCTCCATGCCGCCGCACATCTGTACCGCGATCTGATGCGGAGCGGATGGAAACGGATCGAGGCTCCTGTCCTTTTATTTCAGGCGGAGAACGATCATCTTGTGTCCAACCGTGCCCAGGAGCGGATGATCCGGAAAATGGCAGAACGCCGTCCCGGCATGGCAAAAATGGTAAAAGTACCGGGCGCAAAGCATGAATTGTTTGGAACCAGAGGGCGCATGCTCCAGACGTACTGGAATATGGTATTTGCTTTTTTTGAAAAAGATCTGTAACAAAAGAGAAGGGATGACAAAATGACACAGACAGAAATCGAAGAATATATTACCCAGTTTCCTATCTATCAGTATGCATTTGTAAAACCGGAGGACATCGAATTCAATGACCGGGTCCGCCAGATCTGCAAAAAGGAGTGCTCCCGCTACGGAGCCTCCTGGTCCTGCCCGCCGGCGGTCGGCACTGTTGAAGTCTGTAAGGAGCGTTGCATGAACTACGATCACGTTCTGTTCTTCTCCAGCATCGCAGAAGTGGACAACATCATGGATATGGATGAGACATTAAAAACAAAATCGGAGCACGAAAAAATCACACGCGAAATCGAGCAGCATTTAAAAGACAAAACCCTGCTCACCTTCGCCCTTTCCTCCGATTCCTGCCAGCTCTGTGATAAATGTACCTACCCGAGAGGCGGCTGCCGCCATCTTGAACTGATGCATCCATGCATCGAGAGCCACGGCATCGTTGTTGCAAACCTGATTGAAAAAAACATGATGGATTATTACCTCGGCGAGCATATGGTCATATGGTTCAGCATGATTTTCTATAAAGAATCGTAATCTGTGATGTAATTTTCCATTCTTTCAAACGTATTTATAATAGAGGATTTCGCTGTAAGAAATTCAGAAAATACACAGGAGGGGGAATGAAGCATCTGCGGAGTCTGTTTCCGTCAGCGCTACGGCAGAGCCGGCGAAAAAAGCGACGCCGACCGAAACACCAACACCGACAGCGACTGAGACACCAACTCCAACGGCTGCTCCAACCGAAACGCCGACCCCTGAGCCAACCATAGAAGCTGCGGCGGAAGAAACCGTTGAAACGCAGGCAGCGGAAGAAACGCAGCCGGCAGTGACTGCTGAAGAACCACAGGTAACGGAAGCTCAGATGACGAGAGAAAATGCAGAAGCCCAGGGGTATGAACCCTGCAAAAAATGTTTTTAAAAAAGAGAAATGAAACCCCGCAGCCTGATCGGGCAGGAAACCCCAGCGGCTGTGGGGTATTTTTGTGCTTTTTTCTGCATAAAATAGCGATAGAACAAAAAGCAGACCCGCAAAGCGGAGGAGGTTTTGGATGCGAAAAAAGAAAAAGCAGAAAAAATCACTCCATCCGCCGGGCGGGGAGCTGCTTTCGGCGATGCAGGTTCCGTCAGATCTTGCTTTTGGCGAGCCGGTTGTGACGTTTTACGGCGGGAGAGAAGTGCAGATTGAAAATTTCCGCAGGATTCTGGAATATAATGCGTGCCGCCTCTGTGTGCTTACACAATATGGCAGGCTGCTCCTTGTGGGAGAGGGAATCCGGATTGTTTCGTATTCCGGGGAGGAGATGCGGGTGGAAGGGAGAATCGATCAGGCGACGTTTCAATAAGTGTAATGATTCCAATCATTCCAATGCTGAAAAGGGGGTGTGCGTTTGCAGAGGGGAAAGGTTTTCTGGAAAGGCAGTGTGCGGATTCGTGTGACGGGCCGTGAACCGGAGCGTTTTTTCAATCTGTGCGGGCACCATAACATCACACTGTGGGACGTGACAGAACATCAGGGCTGCTTTGAGATGAGCCTTCTGCCGGAAGATTTTTTCCGCCTCCTGCCGATCCGCCGCAAGAGCGGTGTGCGCATCCGAATACAGAAAAAACAGGGACTGCCTTTCTTTTACCGGCGAAGTTTAAAAAGAAAGGCATTTTTTATTGGTATTTTTCTCTGCCTGGCGGGACTTTACACGCTGTCGCAGTTCATCTGGAATATTCATGTGGAAGGAAATTACGCGAACAGTACGCAGACGATCTTAAACAGCCTTGACGCGGCCGGGATTCATCATGGAAGCTGGAAAAAACGTGTGGACTGCAGCCAGACCGCATCGTATTTGCGGGAGCAGTTTCCGAATCTGACCTGGGTGTCCGCAAAAATAGAAGGGACGCAGCTTGTCCTTGCGGTAAAAGAAAACGTAGACGGCTATGTGATCGAAGAAAAAGCAGATGATCCGCAGAATCTTGTGGCGAAAAAAGAAGGGACGGTCGTGCGTATTATCACACGGAACGGCATTCCGCAGGTGCTCCCCGGTGATACATGTCAAGCGGGAGACATTCTTGTAAAGGGCGAGATTCCGCTTGTGAATGACAGTGGGGAAACGTATGATTATTCTTATGTTCACGCAGACGCGGATATTGACCTTGAGACGACGTGGTACTATTATGATACCTTTCCGCTTTCCCATACGGTACGGACATATCAGAAAGCAGAGAAAAAAACGCCGGTATTCCAGATTTCTGCTTACCGATTTTTCCTTGGAAATCTGCTGCCGGAGAATTTTGTGGAGAGTTTGCGGAGCATGACCGGAACGGCGGATCAGAAAACAGAGAAAAGGGAAAATGGAGCAGACGAGGAAGTGTCCCTTCAGCAGCTTTATCTGACAGAAAACTTTGCCCTTCCGTTTTATTTCGGCTACCGTCAGAAATTTCCTTTTGAAGTTCAGAAAGAAACCTACTCAGAACACGAGGCAAAAGAAAAAGCCTCGCAGAATTATCAGAAATTCCACAGAAATTTATCAGAAAAAGGACTTCAAATATCGGAGAATCATGTTACAATAGAACTTAACGATACGTCATGTATCACAAAAGGGACACTTCGCGTGATAGAACGGGCCGTAGAAGCACAGCCCTGCGAAATGCAGAAGATGTCGGATGGAAAGGAAACAATGGTAGATGAACAGCAATAACAACATGATAGAACTGCAGATGGAACTGCCCATCGAACATGAAAAGAAAGTATTCGGCCAGTTTGATGAACACATCAAAATCCTGGAGAGATCCCTGGCGGTTACGCTGATCTCCCGGGACGGCGTTTTAAAAATTGTGGGCCCGGCATCGAATGCAGCGCGCGCAAAGGAATGTCTGACACAGCTTCTGGAGCTCTCACGCCGCGGAAATGATATCAACACACAGAACGTCAATTATGCAATCTCACTTGTTATGGAGGACAGCGGAAGCAGCCTTGCTGAAATCGACAGTGACTGCATCTGCCACACGGTCGCAGGCCGTCCGGTCAAACCGAAAACACTCGGTCAGAAAGCGTACGTGGATGCGATCCGGGAAAAGATGATCGTCTTCGGCGTCGGCCCTGCCGGAACCGGAAAAACGTACCTTGCGATGGCGATGGCGATCACGGCATTCCGAAACGATGAGGTAGGCCGTATTATCCTGACGCGTCCGGCGATTGAGGCGGGTGAAAAACTCGGTTTCCTGCCTGGCGACCTGCAGAGTAAAATTGACCCGTATCTGCGGCCGCTCTACGACGCGCTGTATCAGATCATGGGAGCAGAGAGCTTCCAGAAAAACATGGAAAAAGGCCTGATTGAGGTTGCGCCGCTCGCGTACATGCGAGGCCGTACGCTCGACAATGCGTTTATTATCCTTGATGAGGCACAGAATACGACACCGGCGCAGATGAAGATGTTCCTGACCCGTATCGGTTTCGGTTCCAAAGTCATTGTAACCGGAGATGCCTCTCAGAAGGACCTTCCTTCCGGTACACGCTCCGGCCTTGATGTGGCAATGCAGGTACTGAAAAAAGTAGACGGAATTTCCTTCTGCGAGCTGACGAGCAAGGACGTTGTCCGTCATCCGCTGGTGCAGAAGATTGTACAGGCTTACGATGAATATGAAAAGAAAGCAAAGCCGGAAAATCACAGCGGCAGAGCAAAAAGTACGACGAGAAAACGGAGGGAAAATAAATGACACTGACGTTTGAAAATGAACAGGATTTTGACCTTGGATTTGATCCGGAAGAGGTTGCAGCAGCGGTAATCAATGGTGTGCTGGATCAGGAAGCGTGCCCGTATGAGGCAGAAGTAGAACTGATTCTGACTGATCCGGAAAATATCCGCACCATGAACCGGGAACACAGAAACATTGACCGGGAGACAGACGTGCTTTCTTTCCCGATGGTAGATTATCCTTCTCCGGCTTCGTTCGATTTTCTGGAGACGGAAGAGGGAGATGACTGTTTTAACCCGGACAGCGGTGAGCTGATGCTGGGTGATATTGTGATTTCTGTTGCGCGCGCAAGAGCGCAGGCGGAGGAATACGGTCATTCTTTAAGACGCGAATTTGCTTTTCTTGTTGCACACAGTATGCTGCATCTTCTGGGTTATGATCATATGACACCGGAGGAAGCAGCCGTGATGGAGGCAAAGCAGGAAGAGGTGCTGCAGCGTCTCGGTATCACAAGAGACTGATTGAAAGAAGAAAAGGAGGGGTCTTTATCAAAAAGAGAGGGTTTTACACATTGGGGATTGCTCTGCTGGGAAGCATGATGCTGTTCGGATGCCGGAAAATTGGGGAAACGGCACCGGAAACTGCATCGGCAGGAACTTCTTATGTCTCAGAAGAGACAGCAGGGGAAAGCAAGACAGAAACGAAAGCTACGGAACCACCGGCCCCGACCGAAGATCCGGCACCGGAACCGCTGGTTCCGGAAGCGATTGAGCCGACACCCGCGGAGGATGCGCTGCCGGAAGGTATGGTGAAAAGTTATCTGACAGGAGAACCTGTCGCCGAAGTACAGGGAAGAAGGCGCCCGGTGGCGGTTATGCTGAGCAATATCATCAGCGCCTGCCCGCAGAGCGGTATCAGCCGTGCGGGAGTGATCTATGAAGCGCCGGTCGAAGGCGGCATTACGCGCCTGATGGGGCTGTTTGAAAACTATGATGATCTCGAAAAGATCGGATCGGTGCGGAGTTGCCGCGAATATTATGTGTATCTGGCAGCGGGATTTGACGCTCTGTATTACCACTATGGACAGGCGGCGTATGCGATTCCGCTGCTCGAATCGGATCACATAGACAATGTGAATGGCATGGAGTATTCGGAACAGGTGTATTACCGGACGTCGGATCGTCCGTCGCCGCACAATGCGTATTTGGATGCGGCCGGGATTGCAGCGGGAATCGATCTCTGCGGCTACCGGACATCTTACAAAGACGGTTATGACGGATTTTTCCAGTTTGCATCCGAGACAGAACCGGAAACGCTGGAACAGGGACGAAATGCCGCCTATGTGGCACCGGGCGGATATTTCCACAATAATCCATGGTTTTCGTACGATGAGGCGAGCGGCACGTATTTGCGTTATCAGTTCGGGGAACCGCAGATCGATGAGATGACACAGGAACAGCTTGCGGTGAAGAACATTATCGTGCAGTACTGTTCCTGGAAAAAGTATGATGACAATGCGGAATATCTCGATATTGATGTGGTAAACGGCGGAATGGGAACGTATATCACAAGCGGAAAGGCCATCGACGTGACATGGAGCAAGGATGATCCGTGGGGTGTCACAAAGTACCGGGACAGCAATGGAGAGGAGATTAAACTGAATCTTGGAAAAACATGGGTTCTGATTGTTTTAGATAATTATGCAGATGAGACTGAAATCCGGTGATAAAGCTGGATTTCAGGATTTTTCTCAGATCGGCTGGACAGATCCTGTGTTTTGCGGTAAGATAAAAAGAAAATCCGGTCATTTAACCGAATCAAGCAAGTCCCTCGCTTCTAAAGCGGTGGGATGAATTGTTAAAAGAAACATAACGGTAGTGGCAGGCGGAGAGAAATCGGTATCCTCCACTGACATGAGGCGAGTCACAGTCGAACTATTTTCGACATGTCAGACTCTGTGAAAATACCGACTGTGAGTTGAAACAAAGGAGAAAAATACAGAAAATGGAAATTAATATACAGAGAATCAACGAACTTGCCCGCAAGGCGAAAGCAGAGGGGCTGACACCGGCGGAGAAAGAAGAGCAGCAGAAGCTGCGGAGAGAATATATTGCAGCCGTGAAAATGAACCTCCGTACCCAGCTCGACAATATTGATGTGCAGGAGAAAGACGGAACAATTGTAAATCTGGGGGAGCGCTATGGAAGCAAAAGGAAACATTAGAAAAGAAGTTTTTGCCCGAAGAAGAGCAGCCACACAGGAAGAAATTCAGGAAAAGAGCCGTATGATTTATGAAAAAATCACGGCTCTGCCGGAGTTTCTGGATGCGGACTGCTTTTTTGCGTATATGGACTTCAAAAAAGAAGTCATGACACGGGATCTGATCGAGAAGGCCCTGCAAATGGGAAAGACGGTCGCTGTGCCGCGCGTGGAAGGCGATGATATGGTTTATTATGAGATCAAAGATTTCTCCACGCTGAAATCCGGCTATTTTGGCATTATGGAGCCGGACGGCGGAAAGGTCTGCACGCGGGAAGAGGGCTTTCTGCTGGTACCCGGTGTGGCCTTTGATCCGGCGCGCCACAGAGTAGGATATGGAAAAGGATTTTATGACCGCTTTCTTGCCGCACATCCAGGGTTTACAACGGTTGCAGCGGCGTTTGAGTTTCAGCTGTTTGATGCGGTGCCGTTTGAAGAGACGGATGTTCTGCCGCAGATGCTGGTGACAGAGCAGAAGATTTACCGTTAAGCCAATTACGATAAGACAACACGAGGAGGAGACGAGTATGATGAAGCTGGAAGAAATCGGAACGAGAGCCCGCCAGGCGGAGCCTGTGCTTCGAATCATGGAGACGGAGAAGAAAAACCGTGTGCTGAAAAAAGCAGCGGAAAACCTTGTGGCAGACGCCGAAACGATTATCGCGGCCAATGCGCTGGATATGGAGCATGGAAAAGAAAAAGGCATGTCTCAGGGACTTCTGGACCGGCTCTTTCTGGACAAAAGCCGGATTGAAGCAATGGCAGAAGGCATGTGTCAGGTATCCGAACTGGACGACCCAATCGGGGAAGTGCTGGGAATGAAAAAACGCCCGAACGGTCTTCTGATCGGACAGAAACGTGTTCCGCTCGGTGTTGTCGGCATCATCTACGAGGCACGCCCAAATGTGACGGCGGATGCATTTGCACTCTGCTTCAAAACGGGAAATGTCGTGATTTTAAAAGGCGGAAGCGATGCAATCCACTCGAATACGGCGATTGTTGCCTCTCTTCGGAAAACACTGAAAGAGGAGCAGGTGCCGGAAGACGCCCTGCTTCTGATCGAAGATACCTCCCGCGAGACGACGGCGCAGTTTATGAAGATGAACCGCTATGTCGATGTCCTGATCCCACGCGGCGGCGCCGGACTGATCCGCGCTGTCGTGGAAAACAGCACGATTCCTGTCATTGAGACGGGAACCGGAAACTGTCATATCTACGTGGATGAGACAGCCGATCTTTCCATGGCAGTGGATATTATTCTGAACGCAAAAACACAGCGCGTTGGCGTATGTAATGCATGTGAATCGATTGTGGTACACGAAAATGTACGTGAAAAACTGCTCCCGGTTCTGGAGGAACGATTAAAAGAAAAACATGTGGAAATGCGCGCAGACGAAAAGGCAAGAGAATACATGCCGGAAGCAGAAGAAGCGACAGAAGAGGACTGGGGAAAAGAGTATCTCGACTACATCGTGTCCATCAAAACCGTCTCTTCCATCGACGAAGCGATTGCACACATCAACCACTACAACACAAAACACTCCGAAGCAATCATCACCAACAACTACACCCACGCCCAGAAATTCCTGGACGAAATCGATGCAGCTGTAGTCTACGTCAACGCCTCCACCCGCTTCACCGACGGCTTCGAATTCGGCTACGGCGCCGAAATCGGAATCAGCACCCAAAAACTCCACGCCAGAGGCCCGATGGGACTGCTGGCGCTGACATCGATTAAAAATATCGTATACGGAACGGGACAGATCCGAAAATAAAAGAAGAAAGATCTTGTTGTCAAAGGGCAACCCAGTTGATCCAGTGACCGATTGCTGACGACCACCCGTCACCCGATCACTGACCAACTCCCAACTGTCCCTTTTCTGGATCAACAGCCCAGACAACAGCCGCATTGTTCACCTTCTTCGGACTTGGAAGAATCGAAGGTCTTGGAATCGGAACGGTAGCAGCTGCTTTTACGATGGGAAAAGGCATTGTGCTGATGGGAAAACTGCTGGATAAAAAGTTTGCGTTTGTCTCCGTTTTATCACCGGAAAGACCGTAAAATGCAGGGCTGATATTTGATCGTAAAAAATTAGAAAAAAATGTAAAATCCTCTTGAAATCAAGGGGATTTTACTATATAATGAGCAGGACAAAAACAACTGCAGAGTAAGTTCATATGCGTAAAGTGCTCCCAGGATAGAGAGTAGCCAGGGAGACGAAAAGAGAAAATCTTGCGGTATATGAATTGCATCTCGCTGCAACAGAAGATAGAGACAAGAGATTATCTCCTATTGTAGTCAGATATCTGTAAAGGAGGTAATTTTTTTATGCAGAAAAATGCAAATGAAACAGCAAAAGAAACAAAAAACATGTTTCTGCAGTCAGCAAAAGAGCTGAAAGCAGTCACAACCCTCGCAGCCTGTGCCATGTTCGCAGCGCTGGCGATGATTCTGAACCAGGTAGCATCGATTGATATCGGACCTTATGTCCGCATCGGATTTTCTGGAATCCCGAACCGCCTTGTCGATTACCTGTTCGGACCAGTGACAGGATGTCTTTTCTCCGGCATTCTTGATGTCGTAAAATACTTCCTGAAACCGAGCGGCCCGTTCTTCTTCGGATTCACCTTTAATGCGATGCTGGCATCTTTTATGTATGGATGCTTCTACTATCGCAAAAAACTGACCATCAAACGTGTGCTTGCAGCCAAGTTCATCGTTATGCTGACTGTCAACGTACTGCTGAACACCCTGTGGATCAGCATGCTGTATGGAAAAGGAATCATGGTGCTTCTTCCGGCACGTGCCTTAAAGAACCTGATTATGTGGCCGATCGATTCCATCATTTTCTATAGCCTGACGAAGTTGATCGAGCAGACCGGCGTCTTCCGCATGTTCCATGCAAGAACCGCTGCACAGGCACAGAGATAAAGAAAAATTCAGACACCATCAAAACGATACATTTACCAATCTGCAGAAAAGGTACTGTCCGCCAGAACAAAAAGGAAGCGGATGGGTTTTGTCGGAAAAGAAAAGCGAAAAAGAACTGCGGCAGGAACTTCCCCAAAAGGAAGCCTGCCGCAGTTCTTTTTGTATGAAAATCCCATCAGGCGGACAGCGATTTTACTGATATCCGTGATCTGACCAGTCCTGGTTTTTGATCCGCTCGTAATCCTCCTCTGTAATCGGAAGAATCGTTCCATGCTTGTAGCCGTATGGGAACGAGAAGGAAGCATCAGAACGAACAAATTTTCCGGAAGCAAGGCTGTCTGCAACAAACGGCACATATCCCTGGCCGGCACCCGGAACGCCGTCGTTGACAGCTTCCCAGTGGAAACCATCGCGGCTTATGCCGAAATAAACCTGTTCGCCGTCCGGTGTTGTTTTTTCCCGAAAATGAACAAATAAATATGCCTGTGCCATAAAATAAAACTCCTTTATGCATATGTTTGGATGAAAAATTCAGATGTTCTGTTTTTCAGGCCATACCTTATACGGTTCCATTATTTTGTAAGACGGATCACATTCCAGCTGTGTTTTCCAAGAACGGTGTGCATTTTTCCATTCTCCAGTTTGGTAGCATCGGAATGGGTCGGAGCAACGTGGTTCGGATCTGCTTCGGTGTTGACCGCTTTCATATCGTCGTTTGTCAGCACGATGTGCTCAGCCAGACGACATCCTTCGAACTGACGCAGATCGCAGGAAACCTCCATATCCTCATCCAGGCTCTTGTTGACTGCAAAAATGGTCAGTGCATCGTTTTCCTCATCCCAGATGCAGACAGAATCGAGATACGGAGCTTCGCCGTACGTTTTGCTCTCGTAAACCGGTGTCAGAACCTGTGTATTTAAGACGGTTCCGCGGCCGTATACGCTTGCATGCATGTATGGATAGAAGATCGTCTGACGCCATGCACCGGTATCGGATGTCATGATCGGAGCGATAACGTTGACAAGCTGTGCGAGGCAGGCAATCTTGACACGGTCTGCGTGGCGCAGGAGTGTGATCAGCATGCTTCCGACGAGAAGTGCATCCTCAAAGTTGTAAACATCCTCAAGCTGATGCGGTGCGCGTACCCATTTCTCCAGCTTCTGATCCTGCTCATTGCTGTGATACCATACGTTCCACTCATCGAAGGAAAGGTTAATCTGCTTTTTGCCGTGTTTTTTCGCTTTGACTGCATCACAGATCGCAACTACACCGGAGATGAAATCATCCATGCCCTTGGAGCTTGCCAGGAAATCGACAGTATCATTTGCATAATTTCCGTAGTACTGGTGTAAAGAAAGGTAATCCACCTCATCATAGCATTCGTCCAGAACCGTATATTCCCAGGAACCGAAGGTTGGCATCGTAAGATTGGAGCTTCCGCAGGCAACAGTTTCAATCGTCGGATCCATGAATTTCATCAGACGGGAAGTCTCTGCTGCAATACGTCCGTACTCAGAAGCGGTCTTATGTCCCATCTGCCACGGTCCGTCCATCTCGTTGCCGAGGCACCAGAGTTTGATGTTGTGTGGATCTTTGTAACCGTGGGATTTTCTCAGATCACTGTAGTAGGTGCCGCCCTTGAAGTTGCAGTACTCCAGCACATTTTTGGCATCCTCCGGTCCGCGGGTTCCGAGGTTAACGGCCATCATAATATCACTGCCGGCTTTTTTCGACCAGTCCGCAAACTCATTCAGACCGAATTCGTTTGTCTCAATCACGCCCCAGGCAAGATCCGGTTTTGCAGGCCGTTTGTCTTTCGGACCTACGCTGTCTTCCCAGTGATAGCCCGAGACAAAGTTTCCGCCCGGGTAACGGACGATCGGTACCTGAAGCTCTTTGACAAGATCCAGGGTATCTTTTCGGAAGCCCTGCTCGTCGGAGAGAGCACTTCCTTCCTGATAGATGCCTTCGTAAACGGCGCGTCCCAGGTGCTCGATAAAGGAACCGAAGATTCGTTTGTCAACTTTTCCGGTGAGAAAATATTTGTCAATGATAATCTCTGCTTTTTTCATACTTAAAAATCCTCCTGTTAAAAGAAATGTTCGTTTTCAGACACGATCCAGAAAAACAAAGGATCACCGGCGTGTCTATGATTTTATTCCACCGTTTCGCTTTCGCTTTGGATAGTTTCAATTTTAACAGGAAGATAGAAAAAAACCAGAGATTTTTGTCCGGCAAATTTGACTTTTTTTCCGGTTTTGCGGTAAAATAGGGAGAAGAAAAGAAAAGGGGAAACGAGAAGAATGGAATTTTCAGTTCATATTTGTGAATATAATAGATCCAACGCCGATTATGAGACGATATATCGGCCGGAGGGCAGCGGGGACTATCTGTTTCTGTTGTTTAAAACGCCGATGAAGGTGTATGACAGAACTGCGTTTTTCATTGCACAGGAAAATGCCTGCCTTTTTTACACGCCGGATCACGAGCAGCATTATCAGGCTGTTCAGAAGTTTCGCAACAGCTATGTCCATTTCTGGTGCGGTAAGAATCTGGGTGAAACGTATGGAATTCCGCAGAATGCTGTTTTTTATCCACAGAATACGGAAGCAATTGATGAGCTGATTCGCCTTTTGCAGAGGGAATATATTGTGAAAGATCCATACGCAGTGGAATATGAGGAAGCACTGGTTCGTCAGATGATGATTACGGCATCGCGCGGTATGCGGCTGTACCAGAAAGCGGCAGAGGAGCCGGCCGGACTGTATCAGGAATTCCAGGAGCTGCGCCTTAAGATGTTGAGCCATTATGAGAAAGGCTGGACGACAGAAAAGCTTTGCCAGATGGCCAATATGGAAAAAAGCCAGTTTTATTCTTATTATAAACAGTTTTTCAGCAGCACCCCGCACAGCGATCTGATTGAAGTACGGCTCGACAAGGCGAAAAATCTTTTGACAAATCAGGCACTTTCCATCGGACAGACCGCGGAAATCTGCGGTTTTTCCAATCTGTCTCATTTCAGCCGCTATTTCAAACGCCACTGCGGATGTTCTCCGCGGGAATGGCAGCAGCAAGGCGGAAAAAGCATAAAATATAAAGTGAAGTTGCAGGAAGATGAGAAATGCTATAGCTTTTCCCAATAGCTTATGATAAAATATTCAGAAGATGTTGGAGTCAAAAGGTACTTTGGCCATGATATCTTCAGAAAAAGTAAGAAAAAGGGAGAGCAGTATGAAAAAGAGAGAGTCATTTAACAGTCGGTGGGGATTTATCCTGGCCTGCATCGGCTCTGCAGTTGGAATGGGCAACATCTGGATGTTCCCTACCCGGGTTTCCTTGTACGGAGGAGGTTCCTTTCTGATTCCGTATTTCCTGTTCGTTGCACTGATCGGCTTTACCGGTGTGAGCGGGGAGATGAGTTTTGGCCGTGCCACAAGATCCGGTCCGGTTGATGCGTTCGGTTTTGCATGTGAAACGAAAGGAAAACGAAAAGCCGGAGAGGCGCTTGGTCTGATTCCGGTGCTGGGTTCCCTGGCAATGGCGATCGGTTATACGGTTGTCATGGGGTGGATTTTCAGGTACATGATCGGAACCTTTACCGGAAAGACACTGTCAGCTGTGAGCGTAGAGGATTTTGCCGGAGCGTTTGAATCCATGGCATCTGCGTTTGGAAACAATTTCTGGCAGATCGTAGCTCTTGTGGTTGCGATGGTCATTCTGGCATTTGGTGTTGGTAAGGGAATTGAGAAGGTCAATAAGGTGCTGATGCCTGTTTTCTTTCTCCTGTTTGTTGCACTTGGTATCTATGTTGCCTTTCAGCCCGGTGCAGCGGATGGATACCGTTATATTTTCCGTGTGGAACCAAAAGCACTTGCAGATCCGAAGACCTGGATTTTTGCACTTGGTCAGGCATTCTTTTCCCTGTCTGTAGCCGGAAACGGAACACTGATCTATGGTTCCTATTTGTCAGATGGAGAAAATATTCCGGCCGCCGCCGGAAGAGTAGCATTTTTTGATACGCTCGCTGCTATGCTTGCTGCGCTGGTTATTATCCCGGCGATGGCAACTACGGGAGCACAGTTAAATACAGGAGGACCTGGACTTCTGTTCATTTTCCTTCCGAATTTGATAAAGTCTATGCCGGGTGGCGCGCTGATCGCAATCGTTTTCTTTGTCGCTGTCTTTTTTGCCGGCCTTACCTCTCTGATTAACCTGTACGAAGCACCGATTGCAACGGTACAGGAAAAATTTCATCTCGGAAGAGTAGCAGCCTGCGGTGTGATCGGGGTTATCGGTGTGGTCGTATCTCTTCTGATCCAGGGCATTGTATCCCAGTGGATGGATGTTCTGTCGATCTACATCTGCCCGCTCGGCGCCGGCCTTGCCGGAGTCATGTTCTTCTGGATCTGCGGAAAGAAGTATGTGCAGTCCCAGGTAGACAAGGGAAGAAGCAGCAAATTCACGGATCTGTATTATCCGATCTGCAAATATATCTACGTGCCGATCTGTGTGCTGGTTCTGATTCTCGGAATCGTGCTGGGCGGAATCGGCTGAAACGATGTTGATAGAAAACGCGCCTGTCGTGCGGAAAAAAAATCCGGCGGCAGGTGCGTTTTTTGATAAAATTTTTCAAATATATAAATCCGATTGAAATACTCGGAAAAAAGATCTACAATCGGAGGCGAAAACAGAGATTTTAACCTCGAAGCAAAATAAGGAGGATATCAATATGGGAAAAAATCTTTTAACAGTGAAAGATTTAACGGTAAATGTAGAAGAAAAAGAGATCCTGCACGGCGTCAATCTTACGATTGGAAAAGGGGAGACGCATGTGCTGCTTGGACCGAATGGTACCGGAAAGTCGACGCTTGGCAATACGCTGCTCGGCAATCCGAAATATAACGTGACACGCGGCGAAATCTGGTTCCAGGGAAAGAACATCACAGAAGAGCCGGTCAATGAACGCGCCAAAATGGGACTGTTTCTCTCGTTTCAGAATCCGCTTGAGGTGCCTGGCGTAACCTTAAGCTCTTTTATCCGCAGCGCCGTCGAGTTAAAGACCGGCAAACGGATGCGTCTGTTTGAGTTCCGGAAAGAACTGGAAAAAGCAATGGAAGTTCTGCAGATGGATCCGTCGTATGCAGACCGTGATCTGAATGTCGGATTTTCCGGCGGTGAGAAAAAGAAAGCCGAGATCTTGCAGCTTCTGATGCTCGAGCCGTCCCTTACCATTCTCGATGAGACCGACTCCGGCCTGGATGTCGATGCGGTCCGCACCGTTTCTGCCGGAATTGAGGCATACCGCAGAAAATGCGGAGGAAGTCTTCTGATCATCACGCACAGCACGAAGATTCTGGAATCGCTGATGGTGGATCAGACCCACATCATGGTGGAAGGTGAAATCGTCAAAACTGGCGATGCATCTCTTGTAGAGGAGATCAACCGGGACGGATTTGGAAAATACGAAAAGTCACTGGCGTAAAACCGAAGGTACAGAAAGGATGAAAACGCTGTGAGAGAAAAAAGTTATGTAGAGGATATTGACCGAAGCATCTATGATTTCAAAGACGATGAAAAGGATGCCTATAAAGTAAAAGCCGGCCTGACGCCGGAAATTGTACAGAAAATTTCGGATGAGAAGAAAGACCCTGCCTGGATGCAGCTGTTCCGTCTGCGTTCTTTACAGATCTACAACCAGATGCCGATTCCGGATTGGGGTCCGTCGATCGAGGCTCTGAACATGGATGACATCGTAACGTATGTCCGCCCGAATACCAAAATGAAAGCAAAGTGGTCCGATGTGCCGGATGACATCAAAAATACGTTTGAGCGTCTCGGCATCCCGCAGGCAGAGCGGAAATCACTCGCCGGCGTGGGCGCACAGTATGATTCGGAGCTGGTCTATCACAACGTCCGCGCGGAAGTTGCGGCGCAGGGTGTTGTCTATACCGATATGGAGAGTGCGCTGCATGGTGAGTACGCGGATATGGTGCGGAAACACTTTATGAAACTGGTGAAACCGACCGACCACAAATTTGCCGCACTGCACGGAGCCGTCTGGTCCGGAGGTTCGTTTGTCTATGTGCCGAAGGGGGTTTCCGTGGAAATCCCGCTGCAGTCGTATTTCCGCCTGAATGCGCCGGGCGCAGGCCAGTTCGAGCATACGCTGATTATTGTCGATGAGGACGCGGACCTTCACTTTATCGAGGGCTGTTCCGCACCGAAATACAATGTGGCCAACCTCCATGCCGGATGTGTGGAGCTGTTTGTCGGAAAGAATGCAAGACTCCGTTATTCTACGATTGAAAACTGGTCGAAGAATATGTACAACCTGAACACGAAGCGCGCGCAGGTCGAGGAGGGCGGAAAAATCGAGTGGGTTTCCGGTTCATTCGGCTCCCACGTTTCCTACCTGTACCCGATGAGCGTGCTGAAAGGAAGAGGCGCAAAGATGGAATTTACCGGCATCACGTTCGCCGGTAAGGGCCAGAATCTCGATACCGGAGCGAAGGTTGTCCACAGCGCGCCGGATACGAGTTCCTATATTAACACGAAATCGATCTCGAAGGACGGAGGCATCAGCACCTTCCGTTCGTCAGTCTCTGCAACAAAAGCGGCAAAGAACACGAAATCAGCCGTTTCCTGCCAGTCTCTGATGCTCGATGACATCTCCCGGTCGGACACGATTCCGGCGATGGATATCCGTACAAAAGATGCGAACATCGGCCATGAAGCACAGATCGGAAGCATCAGCGATGAAGCCGTCTTTTATCTGATGTCGCGCGGCATGACGGAAGAGGATGCGAGAGCGTGCATCGTCAGCGGATTCGCGGATGATGTTTCAAAAGAACTGCCGCTGGAGTATGCGGTGGAGATGAACAATCTGATCCGCCTCGAGATGAAGGGCAGCATTGGATAAGGAGGCCAGACACATGGAAGAACAGAACAGCATGAAAATCAACCAGCTTCCATCGAAAACATGGTACTGGCTGGGATTAAATGATACAAAAGTAAAATGGGCGGCGGGTGCGCCGTGTGAAATCTGCGCGGAAGAGCCGTCTGCGGATGATGAGATAACGGGTTTTCCGGAAGCTATGAATACCGGGGCAGGAAAAGAGACGGATGTCCTTTTTGCACCGGAGCAGACGAAAAACTGGAGTGTCTCTGCAAAGGAGGGGCAGACGAAACAGGTCACGCTTTCCATCGGACAGGGAAAAGAGAAGGTTTCATCCGGAAAGATCCGCGCGGCGGCAGAAGAGGGAGCTTCCCTTACCGTTTTCGAGGTATTTGAACCGGCACAGGCAGCGGGACAGCTCGCGGTGCGGACAGAACTTTACGCGAAAAAAAACAGCCGCATCCGGCTCGTGCAGGTGATGATGCGCGGTGAGGAACAGGAGCTTTTAAATGATGTCGGATGCATCTGCGAGGAAAATGGTGCACTGGATCTTTTACAGGTCGTTGTCGGAAAAGGCGATGTCTATGACGGTATCTGGACCGAACTGCAGAAGGATCACGCATCACTGCAGGCAGAAATCGGCTATCTTCTGCAGAATCAGCAGAAATTTGATGTCAATCTGAATGTGCGCCACTTCGGAAAAGTAACCGAGAGCACGATCCAGGCAGACGGAACGCTGATGGATGCGGCGGAAAAGATCTTCCGCGGCACAATCGACTTTGTGCGCGGTTCGGCAGATTCCGTCGGAGCAGAGACAGAACAGGTATTGCTGCTCGGCGATGATGTAGTCAACAAGACGATTCCTGTGATCCTCTGTGCAGAGGAAAACGTACAGGGAAGCCACGGCGCGGCAATCGGAGAACTCGATGAAGAGACACTGTTTTACTTCGGTGCGCGCGGCATGGACCGTACACAGGCAGAAAATACGATAGCGCGGGCGAAACTGGAAGCAAAAATCCAGAAGATCGGCGATGCGGACATCGAACAGAAAGTAAAAACACAGCTTGCGGAGGTGCTTGACCGTGACAACAGATAACATCAGAAAAAATTTCCCGCTTCTGCAGCAAATGGACACGATCTATCTGGACAACGCGGCGACGGCACAGCGCCCGTCATGCGTTCTTGCTGCAGTACAGGAATTTTACGAACAGAAAAATGCAAATCCTCTGCGAGGCTTCTATCCTTTAAGCCTGGAGGCGACGGAGAGCTATCAGGAGGCAAGAAAGACCGTACAGGAGTTTATTCATGCAGAAGAGCCGGAGGAGATTATTTTTACCCGGAATACAACGGAAAGCCTGAACCTTGTGGCATACAGCTATGGCCTGAACTTTTTAAAGGAAGGCGACGAGATCGCTGTAACAATCATGGAGCATCACAGCAATCTGCTTCCGTGGCAGATGGTGTCGCGTATGACTGGGGCGAAGCTCCATTATCTGGAATGTACCAGTGAGGGCGAGCTGACCGATGAGGAGCTCCAAAAGGGCATTAATGAGAGAACACGTCTTGTGGCTGTTGCGCAGGTATCGAATGTGCTCGGCTGCGTGAATCCGCTCCAGAAAATCACGGAGATGGCGCACCGCGTGGGAGCCGTTGTCGTTGTGGACGGCGCCCAGAGCGTTCCGCATATGCCGGTCGACGTACATGCGCTGGATGCAGATTTTCTCGCCTTTTCCGGCCATAAGCTGATGGGCCCGATGGGAATCGGCTGTCTGTATGGAAAACTGGAACTGCTGGAAAAAATGCCGCCGTTTTTAACCGGAGGCGAGATGATCGATTCCGTTCACCGCGACGGAGCCGTTTTTGCACCGGTTCCGCAGAAATTTGAGGCGGGAACGGTAAATGCAGCCGGTGCGGTGGGGCTGGCCGCAGCGATCCGGTATCTGCAGGAAAAAGGATTTGATTATATCCAGAAAAAAGAGCTGGAACTGACGCAACGTGCTATGGAAGGACTCGGCGCGCTGCCGTACGTTCATATCCTCGGTTCCAAAGATCCGGCCAACCATACGGGCATCGTTTCGTTTACGATTGACGGCGTGCATCCGCACGATGTGAGCGAAATTCTTTCTTCTGACGGCATCGATGTGCGGGCAGGCCACCACTGTGCACAGCCGCTTCTGGAATATCTTGGCGTCCGAAGTTCGACAAGAGCCAGCATGATGTTTTATAATACACCGGAAGAGATTGATGCACTGATCGAAAGTGTATCCACAATCAGAAGGAGAATGGGCTATGGAGAGTAGAGGATTTTATAACGAAATTTTGACGGAGCACAATCTGCGTCCGGAATTCAAGCATGATCTGCCGGATGCGGACATCGTACTCGAGGGCGTCAACCCAAGCTGCGGCGATGATATCTGGCTGAAATTAAAAGTCGACGGCGATGTGATCACGGACGGTGCGTTCGTGGGCGACGGCTGTGCGATTTCGCAGGCATCGGCGGACATTATGCTCGGCATGATCATCGGAAAGACGAAGGACGAGGCACTGCGCCTGGGAAATCTGTTTCTGCGCATGATCAAAGGAGAAGCATCCGACGAGGAGATTGACAAACTCGAGGAGGCTGGTGCACTGAAGGACATCTCCCACATGCCGGCAAGAGTGAAATGTGCAGTGCTTGGATGGCATACGCTGGAAGAGGCATTTAAACAGGAAAAATAAGAACAGAAAAACTTTTTGCATTTCTGAGAAAAAGTATCACTTTACCCACTTGCAATTTTCAAAAAATTAGTTATAATGAATTACAGTTAGTAAAGACTAACCAAAGTGAATCAATCATTGTTATCTCCCGTCTGCGGATCTTGGACACTTCGCAGGCGGGAAACTCCAGAAACAAACGAGAAAGGAGCACACGAAAAGTGAAGAGCCTGAAAATTGAGGAAGTAAAAGGAAGAGAAATTCTGGATTCCAGAGGAAACCCAACCGTAGAAGCTGAGGTTGTTCTTGCAGGGGGCGTTGTAGGGCGCGGCATGGCACCAAGCGGCGCATCTACCGGTGAGTTTGAGGCACTGGAATTACGAGATGGAGATAAAGCAAGATACCTTGGAAAAGGTGTGCAGAAAGCAGTAGAAAACATCAACACCGTCATCAACGATACCTTAAAAGGTATGGATGCATCCGATACCTACGCTGTAGACAAAGCCATGATCGATGCAGACGGAACAAAAGATAAATCCCGCCTGGGTGCAAACGCCATTCTGGCTGTATCCATTGCCTGCGCAAGAGCAGCAGCAAACGCACTTGAGATTCCGCTGTACCGCTTCTTCGGCGGCGTTTCCGGAAATCGTCTGCCGGTTCCGATGATGAACATCATCAACGGCGGATGCCACGCACTTTCTTCCGGCCTGGATGTACAGGAGTTCATGATCATGCCGGTTGGAGCATCTTCTTTCAAAGAGTGCTTAAGATGGTGCGCTGAGGTCTTCCATGCACTGGCTGCCATCTTAAAAGAGCGCGGACTGGCAACATCGGTTGGAGATGAAGGCGGTTTTGCACCGGCTCTGAAATCCGATGAAGAAGCCATCGAGACCATTCTTGAGGCAGTGAAAAAAGCAGGCTACGAGCCAGGCAGAGACTTCAAGATCGCGATGGATGCTGCTTCCTCCGAGTGGAAGACAGGAACCAAGGGTGAATACAAACTGCCGAAAGCCGGCACTGTATTTACTTCCAAAGAGCTGATCGCTCACTGGAAAGCACTGGTAGAGAAATATCCGATCATCTCCATCGAGGATGCTCTGGATGAAGAAGACTGGGAAGGCTGGAAAGAGCTGACCGCAGAGCTTGGCGGAAAAGTACAGCTTGTCGGTGACGACCTGTTTGTAACCAATACTGAGCGTCTGGCAAAAGGTATCTCCCTTGGCTGCGGAAATTCCATCCTGATCAAACTGAACCAGATCGGTTCTGTATCTGAGACCCTTGAGGCAATCAAAATGGCTCACAAAGCAGGCTACACCGCAATTTCCTCCCACCGTTCCGGTGAGACCGAGGATACCACCATCGCAGACCTGGCTGTTGCCCTGAACACCTGCCAGATCAAGACCGGTGCACCGAGCCGTACCGAGCGTGTTGCAAAATACAACCAGCTTCTCCGAATCGAAGAAGAACTTGGAACGGCCGCTGTATACCCTGGTGCAAGAGCATTTAATGTGACACAGGACTAAGCAGTAAATAACATAATACCATAAAAAAAGACAAGATCCTTCCTCTTAAAACCAACCATAAATAAGTGTCCCCGGGGCCGTTGAAAAACGTGTTTCCCGGGGATTCTTGCATGCGGGGGAGGGGTATATGAAAAAACACTTGACTTGAAGCGGACTTGAAGTGTTATCCTATCTAGGAAAATGTAAAAATAAGGGGGATATATCGAAATGAGCGAAAGATTATGGAATATTCTTCTGGATTCTTTCTGGAAAATCTTTCTGCCGGGCCTTAAGGTGACGATTCCGCTTACTGTAATCTCGTTTTCCATTGCACTTGTAATTGCGACGGCAATGGCTATGGTACAGTTTGCAAACATCAAAGGCCTTCGTCAGATTGCACGTTTCTATATCTGGATTTTCCGCGGAACCCCGCTTCTGGTCCAGCTTTTCGTTGTGTTTTACGGACTTCCGCGCGCCGGTATTCTGATCGATCCGTTTCCGGCGGCAGTTCTCGTCTTTTCCCTGAATGAGGGCGCCTACAGTGCCGAGACGATGCGTGCGGCCCTGGAAGCCGTTCCGGCAGGCCAGCTCGAAGCCGGCTACTGTGTCGGCATGTCGTATCTGCAGATCATGCGGAGAATTATCCTTCCGCAGGCGATGCGCACCGCTTTCCCGCCGCTTTCCAACTCTCTGATCGCCATGGTAAAGGATACTTCCCTTGCCGCAAATATCACCGTAACGGAGATGTTTATGGTAACGCAGCGGATTGTAGCGCGCACCCATGAGCCGCTGGCACTGTATATTGAAGTAGGACTGATCTACCTGCTGTTCTCCACTGTGCTCACGAAGCTGCAGGGAATCGGAGAGAAGAAACTGAGTACATATCAGAAAAAAGGGGAATAAGCCATGCTGGAAATTAAAGGATTAAAGAAAGCGTTCGGCAGCCTGGAAGTATTAAAAGGTGTAGATTTAAAAGTAAAACAGGGCGATGTTGTTGCAATCCTCGGTCCGAGTGGTTCGGGAAAAACGACGATGCTGCGCTGTGTCAACTTTCTGGAGCATGCGGACGGCGGCAGCCTGATCTTTGACGGGAAAGAATATCCGTTCCACAACATCAGCAAAAAAGATATCGCGGCGATCCGTCAGAAAACCGCATTTGTATTTCAGAACTATAACCTGTTCCTGAACAAAACAGCCCTTCATAACGTAACCGAAGGCCTGATCATCGGCAGAAAAATGCCAAAAACCAGGGCGGAGGAAAAAGCGCGTGCAGCGCTTGAAAAAGTAGGCATGCTGGACCGTGCGGACTACTATCCGCATCAGCTTTCCGGCGGACAGCAGCAGAGGGTGGCAATCGCCCGTGCACTGGCAACCGATCCGGAAATTATCTATTTTGATGAGCCGACCTCAGCACTCGACCCGGAGCTGACCGGCGAGGTGCTTGGTGTTATGCGCCAGCTTGCCAAAGAGGGAATGACAATGCTCGTTGTCACGCATGAGATGGGCTTTGCAAGAAACGTTTCGAACAAAGTTGTCTTTATGGAAAACGGCGTTGTCGTTGAGGAAGGTCCGTCGAAGGAATTTTTCGCAAATCCGCGGGAAGAGCGGACGAGAACATTTTTGCAGAATATTGAACAGCATTACGAGTAAGGTATCCCGCAAAGCGGCAAATCCTGCCCGGAGCACGGAATCCGGACAGTTTGCAATAAAGAAAACAGAAGAAGCAAAGGCAGCTTCTTCCAGAACAAAACAAAAAAGGAGTGGCGAATATTATGAAAAAGAAAATGGCAGCAGTATTTCTGGCAGGTATCCTGACATCATCCTTTTTACTGACCGGATGCGGAAACAGCACGGCAGATAACAGCAGTGCTTCTTCCTCTTCATCAGCATCTTCTGCAAGTGCGTCTGGGGATCTTTTAGAGCAGATCCAGAGCAAGGGTGAGATCGTTGTGGCAATGGAAGGAACCTGGGCACCGTGGACGTATCACGATGAGGACGACAACCTGGTCGGCTATGACGTAGAAGTGGCACAGCAGATCGCAGAGAAACTCGGCGTGAAAGCAACCTTTGTAGAGGGTGAGTGGGACGGCCTTCTTGCAGGAATCGATTCCGGCCGGTACGATATCATGGTAAACGGCGTAGATATCACAGAGGAGCGCGCTGAGAAATACAGCTTTTCCGATCCATACGCATACAACCGCACCGCTGTTATCGTAAACTCTGCTAACGATGAAATCCAGTCCATGGAGGATCTCGACGGAAAGAGCACCGCGAACACCATTTCCAGTACGTATGCAGAAGTTGCCGAGAAATATGGCGCAGCCGTTACCGGTGTTGACGATCTGGAGCAGACTTTCGAGCTTCTCTTAAGCGGCCGTATCGATGCAACTCTGAACGCAGAGGTAACGTATTACGATTATATGAAAGCACACCCGGATGCAGAGATCAAAATTGCATGTCTCGATCCGGAATCCACAAAAGTCGGTATTCCGATGAAAAAAGGCGATGAGACCAAGACGCTGCTTGAGGCAGTCAACAAAGCACTTGGCGAGCTCGCAGAAGAAGGAACACTGACAGAGCTTTCGGAAAAATATTTTGGAACGGATATCTCCAAAGAAGCAGCAGAATAAGATACAAAATAAAGAAGGTTACAGATCATGATTGCAAATTATCATACCCATACATGGCGGTGCCGCCATGCGGACGGAACGGAGCGGGAGTATGTGGAGCGCGCGATTGAGGGCGGCCTTAAAATTCTCGGTTTTTCCGACCATTCGCCTTATCCGTTCCCGGACGGCTACGATTCCGGCATGCGGATGCGGCTCGATCAGGTGGAAGGCTATGTAAACACCGTGCTGGCATTGAAAAAAGAGTATGACAAGGATATTGAAATCCATCTCGGACTCGAAACAGAGTATTTCCCGAGATTCTGGGATCAGCTGATTGATTTTTTGTCGGACTATCCGTTTGAGTACTTTGTGCTTGGCCAGCACAGCCTGGGAAATGAGATCGAAAAGATTCTCTACAGCGGCCATGGAACAACAGACGGAAGCTACCTGAAACAGTATGTGGACCAGTGCCTGGCAGGCATCGATACCGGAAAATACCTGTATCTGGCACACCCGGATCTCTTTTTATTCAACGGCGACGAAGCAGTGTTCGACCGGGAATACCGGAGACTCTGCCGTGAGGTGAAAAAGAGAAACATTCCGCTGGAGATCAATTTCCTTGGTCTGATGGAAGAAAGATGGTATCCGAACGAGAAGTTCTGGAAGATCGCCGGCGAAGAAGGAAACACCGCCGTTTTCGGCTGTGATGCCCATACGCCGAAAGCCGTCTGGAATCCGGAGACGGAACAGAAGGCACTGCAGCTGGCAGCAAAATACGGTCTGAAAGTACAGGAAACCGTTCCGATGCCGAAGACATTTTAACAGAAGCAGAAAAAGCTGTTCTTTTCTGGTGAGAGTTTTGAAAACTCCGCGGAAAAGAACAGCTTTTTTGATATGAGATTTTTTATGCTTTTTTTGTGTGCATCAGCCGTACCGCCTCTTCCCGCTGTTTCAGAATCTTCTGAATCGAAGTCCAGTAAACAATCATTGAGACAACCGGCCCGATCAGGTCGGAAATAGGTTCCACGTAGAAGATGTTTTCCAGTGCAAAGAACCGCGGCAGAAGAAACAGAGCGGTAAAGTAGACGAATTTCCGGAAGAAGGAGAGTGCAAACGAATAGCGCACGCAGCCCATTGCAGTAAAGCCGTCTACAATCTCGTACTGAATGCCGAGCGGAATGACTGAGAGTGTCGAAATATGGATCGCGCGGACCACCATCGAGACGATCTGCGGATCGGAAGTAAAAAGCTGCGCAAACAGCGTTCCGGCGGCATTGGAGACGAGGAACATCAAGGTCGTAAATCCGGCACAGAGTGCGATGATGGTTTTCTGTGCCTCAAGAATACGCCCGGAATTTCCAGCTCCATAATTGTATGCGAGGATTGACTGCGTTCCGCCGCTGATTCCGCCGAGCGGTATCGTAATAATCAGCATAAAGCTCTGAACGATCGTTGCACAGGTGATGAAGCTGTCTCCTTGTCCGGCGGGTGCATACCGCTGCAGGACGGCGTTCATCGCAATGATCATCACATTGTCGATGGCAATGATTAGAAACGGAGTAAAACCGACTGTCAGAATGCGTTTCATGATCGCAAATGAATACCCGCCGAAGGTGATGCGGATCGGAATCGTCTTTCCGAACAGAATATGCAGCACATACAGACAGCTTGCGATCTGGGAGAGCACGGTTGCAATTGCTGCGCCACGCACGCCGAGATGCAGAACGAAGATAAACACAGGGTCCAGCAGCAGATTCAGGACGGCGCCTAGCAGAACAGATTTCATTCCCTCACTGGCAAAGCCCTGGCAGATCACAAACTGGTTCAGGCCGGTCGATAAAAGCGCAAACACAGAGCCGGAAACGTAGATCATAAAATAGGCTCTGGCGTAAGGATACGTAACGGTGCTGGCTCCGAATGCCATCAGCATCGGGCGGGTTAAAAAAAGCGCCGCGGCTGTCAGAACGAGAGACAGGGAAACAAGCATCAGAAACGCATTAGCCAGGATGCGGGATGCCTCTTTTTCATTTTTCTCTCCGAGCCGGATGCCGAGCAGCGGTGCGCCGCCGACCCCGATGAGGGAGGAGAACGCGCCGATCATGGTGAGAATGGGACCGCAGACGCCGACACCCGCGAGCGCCAGATCACCGACAGAGGCAATGTGGCCGATGTACATACGGTCTACAATGCTGTACAGAACACTCACGAACTGTGCCAGCATGCTCGGAAAAGCAATACGGGGAACCAGTTTTCCGATCGGATCGGTTCCGAGATGGTTTACAGTTTTCATAGAAAAATACCTTGTCGTTTTTTTGGGTTTGGGAACAGACAGCAAAAAACATGTCCGAAACAAAATCCGGAAGACTTTGTTTCGGACATGCCGCTTTTGGTCTGTTCTGATAGATCAGCTGACAGAAAAATTATTCAGCAAGAGTGGTCAGATCTACTTTGAAATCGTCAGATCCCTGTCCGTCTACGGTGTAGTAAGCGGCTCTCTGCTCTGCGTTCAGGTAGATTTTGATCTCGCCTTTTAATCCGTTTGCTTTTACTTCTTTTTTGATGACTGCTTCGAGGTCTTTCATAGATACTTTTGTCTCGAAGATCTCAAGAACGGTATCAGATACTTTTGTCATTTTACGTGGGGTTTTGGTTGCTTCTGCCATGGTTTCCGTGGTCTCCTTTTTTACTGTTTTTTTAACGGTTTCTTTTTTGGTTGCTTTTTTCGGCTCTTTTGCAGCTTCTGCTTTTCCTTCTGCTGCTTCTGTATGTAAGGTTTTTTCAGTCGTTGGTTTTACTTCTTTTGCCGGTGCCGCTGTCTTTACAACGGTTTCCGCTGTTTTTGCAGCTTCTGCAGCCTGCTGTTTCGCTTTGGCCATTTTTTTCATGGTTCTTTTATTCATTTTATTCACTCCTCTATGCGATATCTCTAATAAATTACCATGTTTTTTGCGTTCTGTCAAATTTAAATTCGAGAAAACAGCGGCTTTAGGATTGTACACGGCGGAGCACAGAAAAGATTTTTTCAGAATCCCAGATCTGCGGAACAGGGTAGGTGGGATTTGCTTCTTTTAAAGCACGGCGTGCTATTTCTGTGTAATCATTCGGCGAAAGGTGTGGCAGAGTGGATGGAATGTCAAACGAATCGCGCATAGCCTCGATAGCTGCAATCATCCGCTCAGCCTTTTCAGAAACGGTATCTCCGCCGAGAGAAAGCGCATCGGCGAGAACGGCAAGTTTAGGCGCAATGCAGGAACCGTATTCGCGCAGAACAGCAGGCAGCAGAACCGCGTTGGCTCTTCCGTGCGGAATGTGGTACAGTGCACCGACGGCGTGAGCGATGGCATGGACGTAGCCGACAAAGTTGTTGGTAAAAGCGAAACCGGCCAGATACGATGCATGAAGCATTTCCTGCCGTGCGGCAAGACGGGAGCCGTCACGCCAGGCTTCGGGCAGGGCATGGAAATTTTCGCAGACTGCCTCGATGGATGCATTCTGCACGCTGTGGGAGGCGAAGAGGTTCAGAAAAGCTTCCATGGCATGGGTCAGGGCATCCATACCGGTATCTGCGGTCATAGAGGACGGGAGGCTGATCGTAAGACGCGGATCGAGAACTGCCGTATCCGGGATCAGACAGAGGTCATTGACGGCGTATTTGTATGGTTTCCCGTCGATACAGTCTGTGATGACAGCTGCCGCCGTTGCCTCCGAACCGGTTCCGGCTGTCGTCGGCACGGCAAACAGCGGCGGAAGTTTCCGACGGACTTTCAGGAGGCCCCGCATCGCAGGAACCGTCTTTTTCGGACAGCAGACGCGGGCACCGATCAGCTTTGCTGCATCGAGAACGGATCCGCCGCCGATGGCGAGGATAGCCTGCGCCTGAATCTGCTGATAAAGACGGAAACCCTGTTCCACGCTCTCAATCTGCGGATCCGGGGCGATTTCGGAGAAAATGGTGACGGAAATGTTTTCTTTTTTACAGCCGTCCAGCAGAGACGTCAGTGTTCCGCGGCGGACAAAGCCGGGGGTAGTCACCAGGAGAATCCGGGAGATCCGGCGTTTCCGGAATAACGTGGGGAGCAGCAGAACGGCATCCGGTGCTGCAAGGAGTGTCTGTTTCTTATGCTCTGTCAGATGAAGAACGCGGCTCAACACCCACTGCCGGGTGCGGAACCAGAAAATGGAATGCATCAATCAAGTACCTCCATAAAAAATCGTGAGAATCGTATATCTCTTATTGTAACAGTGCACGGCAGGTTTTTCAATTCGTATAGGAATTTTGAATCTTCCGTGAAAAGAATTGACAGTGTAAAAAATGCGTGTTATAGTACAAATAGAACAGATAAAGAGAGCCAGGAATTGTTCACCTGGGAAATCAGGAAAAGGCTTGACTGGAGGTGCCTGATGATGGAAACAAAGAGAGATTATTATGAAGTATTAGGCGTCAGCCGGAATGCAGACGAGAAAGAAATCAAGCGTGCATACCGGAAACTGGCGAAAAAATATCATCCCGATACGAATGCGGGAAACCCGGATGCGGAAAAGAAATTTAAGGAAGTGACAGAAGCGTATTCTGTCTTAAGCGATCCGGAAAAGAAGAAAATGTACGATCAGTTCGGATTCGCGGCGTTCGACCAGGGAGCCGGCGCGTACGGCCAGCAGGGCGGTGGAAATCCGTACGGCAGTGCGTATGGAAACCCGTTCGGCGGAAGCGGAAACAACGGCGGCTATCACGAATTTCACTTTGAAGGAAACGCGGACGATATGTTCGGCGATTTCTTTGATCAGATGTTTCATGGCAAAAGCCGTGGATTCGGAAGCGAGCGGTATACGCGTTCGGGAAGTAGCAGACATCCGTTTGAGGATGCATTTTCCGGCCGCGGTACGGCAGAGGATCTCGATCTGCACGCTGAGGTTTCGATCCGCCTGGAGGAAGCGGCATCGGGCTGTGAAAAACAGATTACCCTGCGGAACCCGGATGGAACGACCAATACGCTGCTGGTTAAAATCCCGGCCGGTATCGAGAGCGGAAAGAGCATCCGTCTGCGCGGCAAAGGCCATACAGGATCAAACGGCCGCCGCGGCGATCTGATTTTGAAGGTCAATGTAGAAGAAAAGAAAGGCTTTGAACGGCGCGGAATGGACATCTACACGACGATTCAGATTCCATACACAACGGCAGTCTTTGGCGGTGAAGCGCGTGTCTCGACACTGTACGGAGATGTGGTCTGCAAAATCAAGGAAGGAACACAGTCCGGCAGTAAGCTCCGTCTGCGCGGCAAGGGCATGGTATCGATGAAAGATGCGAACGTGCACGGTGATCATTATGCGACGATTGAGATTGCTGTACCGCGCAGTCTGAACCGCACAGCACGCCAGAAACTGATGGAATATAAGGAAGCGTGCTGAAAATGTGAAGAAACTGTGAAATCGGAAAATCCGGGTTGACAAATCGTGTTTGTGGTATTATATTACATCTAGAACAAAGAAAAGGAATCAACAAGAAACCAATTCTTCCTTGCATGTTCCCAAACATCCTGTTCCAAGAAACTTATTCATAGCCACAAGGCAAAGCAAACTTAACACCCTTCACAAGATAAGAAGCCTGCTAAGAATCAGATTTTTGGAGGAAAAGGTAAATGAATACTTTAAAAGCTGAAAAGAGAAGTTTGGATGTAAAAGCAAAAAGACTTAGAAGAGAAGGATACGTTGTCGGCAATGTATTCGGCAGAGAGATGAAAGAATCCATTCCAGTTAAGATGGTAAAAAGAGATATCGAGAAACTGCTGAAGACAGACCACAAAGGCAGCCAGATTATGCTGGATGTCGACGGAACCGCATACGATGTCCTGATCAAAAATGTTGATTATAACCCGGTAGCCGGACAGATCGATTCGATCGAGTTCCAGGCACTGGTCAGCAACGAGAAAGTTCATTCCGTTGCAGAGATTGTCCTTGTAAACCATGAAAAGATCGCAGAAGGCGTTCTGCAGGAGGATCTGAACGAGGTTGCCTACATGGCATACCCGGCATCCCTGGTCGATCAGGTAATGGTCGATGTCGGAGAGATGAAGATCGGTGATGTCATCCGCGTCAAAGATCTGTCCTTGGCCGCTGACCCGGATATCACCATAAAGACCAATCCGGAATCCATTGTCGTAAGTCTGATGGCTTCCCACAACGTAGAAGCATCGGCAGAAGATACCGAAGAAGCAGAAGAGAAATAAACAGAATAAGCACATACAAAGAAATCCGAAGGCGTCAAAAACCTTCGGATTTTTTGCGTGAAAAATATGGTTTGAATCGATCAGATATAACTCATGAAGCCTTTTCCGATAATTTCGCTGCTCTTTGTGATCGCAATAAACGCGGTCGGCTCGGTATCATGAATAAACCGCTGAAGATAGACGGCCTGCTTGACATCCACAACCGTGAGAATGACTGTCCGCTGCTGGTCGGAGTAAGCGCCGACGGCGTCGTAAAGGGTTGCGCTGTGATTGAGATCCTTTGTGATGAAATCGCAGATCGGCTGCGGATTGTTGGAGATAATCGTAAAAAATTTATTCAGCTTCATCCGCTCAATCGTTTTGTCAATCAGCAGTGTTTTCGCTATCAGACCGAGAACCGAACAAAGTCCGGTTAAGGTATCGAAAATCAGGAAAGCAAGGATGACAACGATGAGGTCGGTCACCAGCAGGGCAGTGGAAATATTCATTGTAGAATATTTTTTAATAATCATGGCGATGATGTCTGTGCCGCCGCCGGAGGCATTCTCAAAAAACAGCAGTGCTGCCGCCAGTGCCGGAAGAATAATGGCAAAGCAGAGCTCCAGCATGATCTCATCGGTAAGCGGATGTGCCATCGGAAACAGCTTTTCAAAAATGTTCAGAAGAACCGAGGAAAGCACGGTCACGTAGGCTGTCTTGACGCCGAAGTTCCGCCCCAGCACAGCAAAACCAACCAGCAGAAGCAGCAGGTTGATAAAAAGGTTGATCTGTGAGGCAGTGAACGGAAGAAACCGGCAGATGACAACGGCCATACCGGATACACCGCCGAAAGAAAAATTATTGGGGAATTTAAAAACATAAATTCCAATGTCCATGATCAGAACAGCTGCGGTAATGACAGCATATTCTTTTAACGTTTGTAATGCAGGCTGCGATGCCTGTTCTTTTGTGTCCATTTTTTTGCTCCTTTATTTGAATTTGAGGCGACCTTCATTTTATTATAGAAGAAACTTTTTTGAATAACAGCTAATAATGTATCCCCCTCTTCAAACATAGCATGGCATATGGTAGTTTGTCCAGTTACATTTTCCTTATTTCCATTTTTCCGTTTTCCGATGGTTGTATCCAATTTATTTCTGTGGTATGATGAAGGGCAGGATCTTTTTTCGGAAAGAAAAAAATCTGCAGTTTCTGTTTCAAAATGTTTCGAAAAAAGAAGAAAAAACAGAAACAAAAATGGAGGAAGAAACATGAAAAATACAAAGGTTTATGTTGATTTTATAACAGAGAAACTGAAAAAACTGCTCTCCATCGACAGCCCGACCGGCTACACGAAAGATGCCATTGCATGGCTGAAAGCAGAGTACGAAGCGATGGGCTATGCGCCGGTGATCACCACAAAGGGCGGCCTTCTGGTGCAGCTTGCCAAAGGCTGTGAAGGAAACGGCGGTGTCCTTGTGGAGACACATACCGATACGCTCGGCGGCATGGTAGCGGAAGTGAAAGGAAACGGCCGTCTTCGTCTCACCGCGCTCGGCGGTATGAATCCGAACAATGCGGAGACGGAAAACTGCGTTGTCATCACAAGAGACGGAAAACGGTACGAGGGCTGCTTCCAGATGAACAACCCGTCGATCCATGTCAACGGTTCCTACGACCAGCAGGACCGCACCTACGACAATATGGAGGTCGTTCTGGATGAGATGGTCTTCTCCAAAGAGGAGACAAAAGCGCTCGGCATCGAGACCGGTGATATCGTCTGCTTTGAGACGAGAACCCGCATCACCGAGAAGGGATACATCAAGAGCCGTTTTCTCGATGATAAACTGAGCGTTGCAATCCTGCTCGGCTATGCGAAGTATTTAAAAGAAGAAAATATCACACCGTCCCGTCCGGTTTATCAGCACATCACCGTGTACGAAGAAGTCGGCCACGGCGGATCTGCTTCCGTGCCGGAGGGTGTGACGGATATCCTTTCTGTTGATATGGGCTGTGTCGGCGACGGACTGGAGTGTAAAGAGCATCAGGTATCCATCTGCGTCAAAGACAGCGGCGGCCCTTACAGCTACGATTTTACCGGTGAGCTGATTGCGGCAGCAAAAGCAAACGGAATCGACTATGCGGCGGATGTTTACCCGCACTACGGCTCTGACGTGGAGGCAACGCTCCGCGGCGGCGCAGACGCACGCCATGCCCTGATCGGCGCCGGTGTGTACGCATCCCATGGATATGAGAGAAGCCATGTGGACGGCGTGAAGAATACGCTGGAACTGCTTGCGGCGTATCTGGACAAATAAAAATAAGAACAAGTGAGAGAATTGCATGAGAAAATTAGCATTGCCAGAAGAAGTGCTGCTCCAGATTGAGCAGCCTGCGCGATACATTGGAAATGAATTCAACAGTGTCGTAAAAGACAAAGAGAAAGTAGCCCTGCGCGGCGCATTCCTGTTCCCGGATGTGTATGAGATCGGTATGTCCCACCTTGGCATCCAGATCCTGTACGATATGTTCAACAAACGCGAGGACATGTGGTGCGAGCGAGTTTATTCCCCATGGCCGGATCTGGACCGCGTGATGCGTGAACAGAACATTCCGCTGTTCGGCCTGGAATCCCAGGAGTCGGTGAAAAACGAGGATTTCCTGTTCATCACCCTGCAGTATGAGATGTGTTATACAAACGTTCTGCAGGCGCTCGACCTTGCCGGAATCCCGCTGCATGCGGTGGAGCGTACCGGCGAGGACCCGATCGTCATCGGCGGCGGCCCGTGTACGTACAACCCGGAGCCGATCGCTCCGTTCTTCGACCTGTTTTACATCGGAGAGGGTGAGGTTGTGTACGACCAGCTTTTCGACACGTATCTGGAAAATAAAAAGAACGGCGGAACCCGTCTGGATTTTCTGAAAAAGGCATGCCAGATCCCGGGCATTTACGTACCGCAGTTTTATGAAGTAACGTACCACGAGGACGGAACCGTTGCAGCCTTTACGCCGTCCATCCCGGAAGCGCCGGAAAAGATCAAAAAACAGCTCGTCATGGATATGACCGAGGCAACGTATCCGGAGAAACCGGTCGTGCCGTTTATCAAGGCAACACAGGACCGTGTCGTTCTGGAGATCCAGCGCGGCTGTATCCGCGGCTGCCGTTTCTGCCAGGCGGGTATGGTGTACCGTCCGACAAGAGAGCGCGATGTGGAGAAGTTAAAAGAACTTGCGACCCATATGCTGCGCAATACCGGCCACGATGAGATTTCGTTGAGTTCTTTGAGCTCGAGTGATTACAGCCATCTTCCGGAGCTTGTCAACTATCTGATCGACAGCTGCCCGGAAAAAGGTGTCAATATTTCCCTTCCGTCTCTTCGAATCGACGCATTTTCCCTCGATGTCATGAGCAAGGTACAGGATATCAAAAAGAGCAGCCTGACCTTCGCACCGGAGGCGGGAAGCCAGCGGATGCGGAATGTTATTAATAAAGGTCTGACCGAGGAAGTCATTCTCGACGGAGCCGGAAAAGCGTTTGAGGGCGGCTGGAATAAAGTAAAACTGTATTTCATGCTGGGCCTTCCGACCGAGACCGAGGATGATATCAAAGGAATTGCGCATCTGGCGGAAAAGATCGCAGAGCGTTACTATGAGATTCCGAAAGACCAGAGAAACGGAAAATGCCAGATTACGGCAAGCTCCTCGTTCTTTATTCCGAAGCCGTTCACTCCGTTCCAGTGGGCACCGATGAACACGGAGAGGGAGTTTCTTGACAAAGCGGCGATTGTAAAGGCAGAGGTCCGCGCACAGCTGAATCAGAAGAGCATCCGTTACATTTATCATGAGGCAGATATTTCCCTTCTGGAGGGATTCCTTGCACGCGGTGACCGGAAATGTGCCGAAGTTATTGAAAAAGCGTACAGAAAAGGTGCTATTTTCGATGCCTGGTCCGAGTATTTCCGGAAAGATGCCTGGGAAGAAGCGTTTGCAGAGACCGGCATTGACGTTTCGTTCTATGCCTGCCGTAAGCGCAGCACCGATGAGATCCTTCCGTGGGATTTCCTTGATATCGGCGTGACGAAAAAATTCCTGATCCGCGAATGGGAGCGGGCACAGCAGGAAACCGTTACCCCGAACTGTAAGATGCAGTGTTCCGGCTGCGGAGCAAAATCATTCGGAGGAGGTGTCTGCTATGAAAATCAGAATTAAGTTTGCCAAAACAGGTGTGATGAAATTTGTGGGTCATCTGGATGTGATGCGTTACTTCCAGAAAGCAATCCGCCGTGCGGAACTTCCGATCGCTTATTCCGAGGGCTTCAGCCCGCACATGCTGCTGTCGTTTGCTTCTCCGCTCGGTGTCGGCATCAGCAGCACCGGTGAATATTTCGATATGGTGCTCGCGGAAGATATGAAAACCGACGAGATTGTAAAACGTCTGAATGCGACGATGGTTGAGGGAATGGAAGTGCTTTCCGCCCGCCATGTGCCGGATGGAAAAGCAAGCAAGGCAATGTCTCTCGTAGCAGGAGCCGATTATCTCGTGCAGTTCCGCGAGGGAAAAATGCCGGAGATTGATCTGGAAACGAAAGTACCGGTGTTTTTTGCACTTCCGCAGATTGAGATCATGCGAAAGACAAAACGAAGCGAAAAGCTGACCGATATCCGCCCATGGATTTACGATATGAAAGCAAAGAAAAGCGGTGTCTGGATGCAGCTCTCCACCGGAAGTGTTTCGAACCTGAAACCGGAGCTCGTGATGGAAGCGTTCTGCAAATGGTGCGGGGTTGAACTGCCGCCGTTTGCATACACGATTCTGCGCGAGGAAGTTTACGCAGACATCGGAACGGAAGAAGAGCGAAAGCTGGTTCCGCTGGAAGCATTAGGAGAAGAAGTTGAGTAAACGAGTTGTCATTGCCCATCTGCCGTGGGAGGGAAAAGATTACCTGGTACACACGCTGGTGGAAGGAGAAAGACCGGTCGAACTGACGGCCCTCTGCAGGGAGAAGGAAACGCTGCTTGGCAATATCTATGTCGGCCGGGTGGAAAAACTGGCGCCCGGGATCCGCGGGGCATTTGTCTCGTTTGCGGAGCAGCAGAGCTGTTTTCTTGATCTGTCCCGTGTAAAAGAAGGGTATCTTCTGAAAAAAGCACCGGGAACGGAACTGCATGTCGGAGATGAAATTGTCGTGCAGATCCAGCGGGAAGCGCAGAAAACGAAGCTTCCGTCGGCGACAGCAGAACTTTCTCTTTCGGGAAGTGCCCTGGCGCTCTATTATGGAAAGCCGGAAATCTCATGCTCGGGACGCCTTCTGCCGGAGCAGAAAAAACGGTTAAAAGAACTGGGAAGCCGGATGTTTCCAGAGCTTTCCGGCGGAAGCCTTCCGTTTGGCGTGATCTTCCGCACCGCATCCGCTGATGCTTCGGAAGAAGAGATCCGGCAGGAATATCTCGAGCTGTCCGAAAAACTCGCGCGGATTGTCCAGTATGGAACGATGCGGAGCCTGTACTCCTGCCTGTATCGGGCGTCAGATGCCGTGCCGGAGCTCGTCAAACGGTATGCACCGTCAGTTTCAGAACTTGTGACAGATGACAGAGAAACGTATGAGATCTGCAGAGAATATCTGGAGCGCCATGATTTTCACGACTGCCGCCTGACCTGGTATGAGGATCAGCTTACCACACTGACAAAGAAAGAAAATCTCGAAAATCACGTAAAACAGGCACTCGACAAACGTGTGGATCTGCCTTCCGGCGGATTCCTCGTGATCGAACCGACCGAAGCGCTGACCGCGATCGATGTGAACAGCGGAAAGCAGCTCGGCGGACGGAAAAATACGTTTCTGTACAGCGTAAACCAGGAGGCAGCCCGCGAAATCGCCCGCCAGATCCGCCTGCGCGGGATTTCCGGTCTGATCCTGGTTGACTTTATCAACATGCCGGAAAAAGAGCAGGAGGAGCGCCTTCTCGGCTTCCTGCAGGGTCTTGTGCGGGAAGATCCCGTCCAGACCAAAGTTGTGGATATGACGGCGCTTCATCTCGTGGAACTGACGAGAAAGAAAATCCGCCGGCCGCTGGCAGAACAGATGAAATGACGGTGACCTTACAAAGGAGGAATGAATATGGAACCACAAAAGAAACCGATTCACCTCAATGAAAATGATACCCCATATCTTTACGAACCCTTTCGAAACCAGATGCCGGCAAAACGGCCGCATCCGGCGGAAAAAGAAAAGATACTGAAACCATGGCAGGGCCTGCTGGTGTTTGCCTTTCTGATGGTTCTTTTTAATCTCGCCGGAATCCCGCTGGTTCTTGCAGGCGGGATGTATGGAAATGCGCTGGACGAGATCATTGTATTCCTGATCGGATCCATTCTCGTCGTACGGGCACTTCATATTCCGTTAAAAGAAGTGTTCCCATTAAAAAAGCCGGATGGAGCCGGAATCCTCGGAACCATTCTGATGTGGTATGTGACGTACCGCGGTGTGCTTGCCCTTTTCCTTCTGATGGAATGGATTTTCCCGCAGGAATACGCAAGCCTCTCGGAATCCATGGACAGCAGTATGGCGGGCCTTTCCTATTTCGGCGAGCTGCTTGTCGTTGCGCTGACACCGGCCATCTGTGAAGAAGCACTGCACCGCGGTCTTCTGCAGTACAGCCTGCGCGGAATCAAAAAGAAATGGGTGATGCTGCTTCTGATGGGCGTTTATTTTGGCGCTTTCCACATGAGCATCGTCCGTTTTCTTCCGATGATGATGATGGGAATCGTTCTCTCGTATGTTCGGATGAAGACCGACAACATGTTTTACAGCTCGCTGTTTCATTTCGTCCATAACGCATCGACGATTGTGGCGAGCATTGCGGCAAGCTTCCTCTATATGTTCTCGCAGGGGAACGCAGCAGCAGGCAGCGGATACGCAACGGAAACGTACATCGGCATGTATCTGATCGAAGCGGCGCTGATGCCGATCGGTCTTTATATGGGAAGCCGTCTTCTGATGTACCAGCAGACAAAAAGCGAAGGATTTTTCCCGAAGGAGAGAAGAAAAAAGACCATTGCAAAAATCGTAATTCCGACCATTCTGCTGATCCTTGGCGGACTGTTTTTTCTTGGTATTGGTATGATGTAAAAAGAATCAAAAGCAGTTTGAGCAATTTTGCAGAAATGTCCAAGCCGGGTAGAAAACAGGTACGATTTATGATAGAATAACAGCAAATCAAGCGTTACACGATATTACAGAAAGGAAAAGCTGTTTCTCTAAAAAGAGACAGCAGGAATAAGAACTATGGCAAGAACAGCTATTGCTACCGACAGCAACAGCGGTATTACACAGAGTCAGGCGAAAGAGCTGGGCGTTTTTGTCCTTCCGATGCCTTTCTTCATGCGCGGAAAAATCCAGTTTGAGGATATCGACCTGACACAGGAACAGTTTTACGAGATTCTGGCAGAGGATGCGGCTGTTTCCACATCTCAGCCGTCTCCGGGAGATCTGATGGATTTCTGGAACAAAATTCTCGAAGAGTACGATGACATTGTTTACATTCCGATGTCAAGCGGCCTTTCCACCTCCTGTGATACAGCGACCGTGCTGTCCGAGGACTATGAAGGAAAAGTGCAGGTTGTCAACAACCAGAGAATCTCCGTTACGCAGCAGCAGTCTGTTCTGGATGCAAAGAAAATGGCAAACCGCGGCGTGGCAGCAAAAGACATCAAAGCAATTCTGGAAGAGGATGCGCTGGATGCAAGTATCTATATTATGGTAGATACGTTAAAATACCTGAAAAAAGGCGGCCGCGTTACGCCGGCAGCAGCCATGATCGGAACCGTTTTAAATATCAAACCGGTGCTGACGATCCAGGGAGAGAAGCTTGACGCGTTTGAAAAAGCGCGCGGTGTGAAACAGGCAAAGAAAGCCATGATCAAGGCTATGAAAAAAGATATGGACAAACGCTTCGCAAAAGAGCGTGCAGCCGGCATCATGGGACTTCACATTGCCTATACCGCAAACGACAAAGAAGTAATCGATGGATGGATTGTCGAAGTAAAAGAAGCCTTCCCGGATTTTGAAGTCGATGCGCATCCACTGTCCTTAAGCGTTGCCTGCCACATCGGACCTGGCGCACTGGCAATTGCATGTGAAAAAAAATCTGCAATTTCCTGAAAAATACTATTGACAAACAGCAGACGTGATGATATATTGTAGAAGTATGCCGCACAGAGAGGTAAAAGAGTCGAAAGACCACCGAATCTGGCGAGTAATTGATAGGGAGGTGCCATATGTACGCAATTATTGCAACAGGTGGTAAACAGTACAAGGTAGCTGAAGGCGATGTTATCCGAGTAGAGAAACTTGGCGTTGAAGCTGGAGAAACCGTAACTTTTGATCAGGTACTTGCAGTAAGCAATGACGGACTGAAAGTTGGCGAGGACGTTAAAAATGCATCCGTAACCGCATCTGTAGTTGGAAACGGTAAAGGCAAAAAAGTTATCGTTTACAAGTATAAGAGAAAAACTGGTTATCATAAGAAAAACGGTCACAGACAGCAGTACACTGAAGTGAAGATTGAAAAAATCAACGCTTAAGTCTTATGATTTGTATAACCGTAACAGAGTCTGACGGCGAGTACATCTCCGTGGAGTCAAACGGTCATGCAGGCTATGCAGAGGAAGGGCAGGATATCATCTGTGCCGCTGTCTCCGCATTGATTGTAAACACCGTAAATTCCGTGGAAACATTGACAGAGGATCTGATTATAAGTGAGGCTGGAGATGGATACGTGTATTTTTCATTCCCGAATGGGTATTCTGAAAGTACCGCACTTCTTGTAAAATCACTTTTGCTGGGCCTCGAAAGTATCCGCCGCGATTATGGAGCACAATACTTAGAGATCGCATTCAAGGAGGTGTAATACCATGTTAAATATGAACCTTCAGATTTTCGCTCATAAAAAAGGAGTTGGTTCTACCAAGAACGGTAGAGATTCCGAGTCCAAGAGATTAGGAGCAAAAAGAGCTGACGGACAGGTTGTAAAGGCTGGAAACATTCTTTACAGACAGCGTGGAACCAAGATTCATCCAGGCGTGAACGTAGGAATCGGAAAAGACGATACCTTATTCGCTATGGTTGACGGACGCGTAGCTTTCGAAAGAAAAGGACGTGACAAAAAACAGGTTTCCGTATATCCGGTAGCAACAGAAGAGTAAGACAAAGGTGCGGCTTCAAATCTTAAGAGGTTTGAAGCCGTTTTTGTTAATAATAATTAAAGGTCCAGCAGACCGATTGGGATTTAGATAAAACAAGACAGGAGAATACCATGTTTGCAGACAGAGCAAAAATTCTGATCCGCTCCGGTAAGGGCGGAGACGGACATGTCAGTTTCCGCAGAGAGCTTTTTGTACCGAACGGCGGGCCGGACGGCGGCGATGGCGGCAAAGGCGGAGACGTTATTTTTGAAGTTGACGAAGGACTGAATACACTGGTTGATTACCGCCACAGAAGAAAGTTTTCTGCTACCGACGGCGAGCCGGGCGGAAAACGCAGATGCCATGGCGGAAACGGCGCAGATATTGTCCTGAAAGTACCGGAAGGAACCGTCATTATGGACGCTGCGAGCGGAAAAGTCATCGCAGATATGTCCGGTGAAAACCGCCGTCAGGTTGTATTAAAAGGCGGAAAAGGTGGAAACGGAAATATGCATTACGCAACCGCTACCATGCAGGTTCCGAAATACGCCCAGCCAGGCCAGCCGGCACAGGAGCTGGAAGTAAGAATGGAACTGAAAGTCATCGCGGACGTCGGACTCGTCGGTTTCCCGAACGTTGGAAAATCGACCCTGCTTTCCCGCGTGACAAATGCAGAACCGAAAATTGCAAATTATCACTTTACCACACTTTCCCCGAACCTCGGTGTCGTAGACCTTGAGGGCTGCAGCGGATTTGTTATCGCAGATATCCCGGGACTGATCGAGGGTGCATCGGAAGGAGTCGGCCTCGGCCATGAATTCCTGCGCCACATCGAGAGAACCCGCGTGATGATCCATGTAGTAGACGTTGCATCGACCGAGGGAAGAGATCCGGTGGATGATATCAACAAGATCAACAAAGAGCTCGAAGCCTATAACCCGGAGATCGCAAAACGCCCGCAGATCATCGCGGCCAATAAGACCGATGCGATCTATGTAGAAGAGGGCGAAGAGGATCCGGTGGAACGTCTGAAAAAAGAGTTCGAGCCGAAAGGCATCCCGGTTTATCCGATTTCTGCCGTCAGCGGAAAAGGCTTAAAAGAGCTTTTATATGCCGTACAGAAAAAACTCGATGAGCTTCCGAAAGAGCGTATGGTCTTCGAGCAGGAATTCTTCCCGGAGGATATGCTTCTTGCCGAGAACCTGCCGTACACCGTCGAGCAGGACCCGGAGGACGAGCACCGCTTCATCATCGAGGGACCGAAGATCGAGAAAATGCTCGGCTACACCAATCTGGATTCCGAGAAAGGTTTTGCTTTCTTCCAGCGGTTCTTAAAAGATACCGGTATCTTAGACGAACTCGAGCAGGCCGGCATCCAGGAAGGCGATACCGTCAAGATGTATGGATTTGAATTTGATTATTATAAATAGAACGAATAAATAACGAAGGAGGAGACGTATGACCAGCAAGCAGAGAGCATACCTGAAAGGCCTTGCCATGACCATGGAACCGATCCTGCAGGTAGGAAAAAGCAGCATCACGCCGGAGCATACCGCTGCTGTAGCAGAGGCACTTGAGGCGAGAGAACTAATTAAAATCAATGTACTGCAGAACTGCCTCGATGATCCAAGAGAGATCGCAGAAGTTCTGGCAGAACGCACCAATTCCCAGGTCGTACAGGTGATCGGCAAAAAGATCGTGCTGTACAAAGAGGGCAAAAAAGAGAAAAAGAAAATTCAGCTTCCGAAATAATCCGCAGGAAAGAACCGCCGGGACCGGAGCATACCGCTGCAGTTCCGGCGCTTTTTGAGGAAAACGTATGGAAAAGAAAAACAGAAAAATTGGCATTATGGGAGGCACATTCGATCCCATTCATATCGGTCATCTGATCCTTGGCGAGGCGGCGTACGAGCAGTTCGGGCTTGATGAAGTCTGGTTTCTTCCGGCCGGAAATCCGCCACATAAGCGGAACCGGGCGGGACAGGCAAAGGATGCACAGCGTGTCGAGATGGTGCGCCGTGCCATCGCATCCAATCCGCATTTTGTGCTCTGCACCAAAGAGATGAAAGATGAGGGCTATACCTACAGTTATCGGACGCTTGAGGCGATGCGGAAGGAACATCCGGGCACGGAGTTTTACTTTATCATTGGAGCGGATTCCCTGTTCTATTTTGATGAGTGGAAAAATCCAGAGCGGATCTGCGCCGCGGCAAAGATCCTTGTGGCGACCAGGGATCTGGCAAAAGAGGAAGAGCTTCTGGCCTGTATGGAACGAAATGCAGAAAAACTTCACGGTACCTTTCTGAAACTCGACACACCGAATCTGGATGTTTCTTCCCACGAACTGCGGGAATGGATCCGGGAAGGAAAATCCGTGAAATACTATCTGCCGGATTCTGTGATTTCCTACATTCAGGAGCAGAAAATCTATCAGGATTAGAGGAAGAGCAGGATGGAACAGTACGATTTATGGAAACTGGACAAAAAACTCCAGAAGGAAGTCGATGAAGACCGCTATCATCACACGCTCGGTGTGATGTTTACCGCATCATCCATGGCGATGGTATGGGGCGAGGATCTCGAAAAAGCCCGTGTCGCGGGACTGCTTCACGACTGTGCAAAATGCATTCCGAATAAGAAAAAAATCACCATGTGTGAGAAAAATAAGATTGAAATCACTGAGTTTGAGCGGAACAATCCGTTTTTGATCCATGCCAAGCTCGGTGCATTTCTGGCGAAGGACAAGTATAAGGTGGAAGATCCGGAGATCTTAAGCGCCATCACCTGGCATACGACAGGAAAAGAAGATATGACATTGCTGGAGAAGATCATCTATATCGCAGATTATATCGAGCCGGCACGAAACAAGGCGCCTCATCTTACCCGCCTTCGGAAGCTGGCATTCACCGATATCGACGAATGCATGTATGAAATTTTAAAAGACAGTATGGCGTATCTGTCGGAAAACCCGAAGACGATGGACCCGATGACGGAGCAGGCATATCAGTTCTATGAGGCACTGCACCGGGAACGGACGGCAAAGGAGGAAGTATAAATGAGCGAAGCAAAACAGACTGCAAAACTTGCACTGGAAGCACTGGAAGATAAAAAAGCAATGGATGTCCGCATTCTGGACATTACCCATGTTTCTACCCTGGCAGATTATTTCATGATCGCCAGCGGAAGCAACCGTAACCAGGTGCAGGCAATGGCAGACAACGTGGAGGAGGTACTCGGAAAGGCCGGCGTACATCCAAAACAGATCGAAGGCTATCAGACCGCAAACTGGATTCTGATGGACTACGGCGATGTTGTCATCCACATCTTTGATGAGGAGAACCGCCTGTTCTACGATCTGGAGAGAATTTGGAGAGACGGTAAAGTCGTAGAAAAAGAAGAGATTATGTAAGTTAGGTGGAAAAAGGCGCAGAAAATCCGGAACCGTGCAGAGAAAGGCGGACGGGTTCTCTGCGCCTTTCTGGTGTTTGGAACGCATATGATAAAGAAAAAGGGGAATATCACACGATGAAAAAAATAGAAAGCGGATCGCTTGCTGTGATGCTCGATGAAGAGACGCTGGGACTTAGGATCGAAAAAGACGGCGTTGTCTGGAATACGGATCCGAAAAAGACACCGGAACTGATTTTTGCAGAGGGAACATACCGTTTCCTGGATGCAGAGGAGATTTCCCATGAGGTCTATTCCTTCGGCGTCGGATGCGGCATCCGGAGCCGTTATGCGGGATTTGCGGGAACACCGTATGCCTTCGAGACGATTATCTGGATCGAAGCTGTGGATGAAACATTTTGGATGGAGTGGATTCCGCTCTGCGAGGAGGGACTGCATCCGGTAAAGGTGCTGTGGCCGACGGCAATGGAGTTTACAAACGGGCGCGATGACTGGTATACACTCCTTACCGAGGGACAGGGACTTCTGATTCCGAATACCTGGAAGACGGAACTTGGAAAGCTTTCGTTTGACGGCAGATTTGAGACCTCCGGCGGCTATATGCCGTGGTTTGGCCAGGTGAAGGAAAGATGCGGCTATACAGCGATCTGTACAACACCGTGGAACGTCGGTTATCAGGCAGAGCACCCGGCAGGCGGCCCGTATACCAGCGTGGGGGCATGGCTGGAGCCAAGCCTTGGAACAATGAATTACCGCCGCGTATTCCGTTATACGTTTTTAAATAACTGCGATTATAACGACCTCTGCAAAACATACCGTCAGTATGTACGGGAACAGGGCCATCTGCGCACTTTGAAAGAAAAGGCAGTACAGAATCCGTCCATTCACGATCTTGTGGGAACGTGTTTTGTTCATACGGGAATCAAGACGGTTGTGCAGCCGGAGTCCGGCTTTTTCGATCCGCAGAATCCGGAGAAAAATAACCGCGTAGTGCCGTTTTCCGTGCGCGAACAGCAGATCCGCGAAATTCATGATCTCGGCGTAGAGAAAGTCTATCTTCATCTGGACGGCTGGGCAGAACCGGGGTATGACAACCAGCATCCGGACTACACACCGGCATGCCAAGCGGCCGGCGGATGGGAAGACATGAAATCGCTTGTCGATACGATGCATGATTTCGGCTACAAATTCGGTATTCACGACCAGTACCGCGATTATTACCATGCAGCGCCGAGCTACGATGAAAATTATGCCTGCCGCCTTCCGGATAGAACGATACCGGGACACAGTTACTGGGCGGGCGGACCGCAGAGCTATCTCTGTGCAACGCAGGCACCGTTCTATGTGAAACGGAATTTTGCCGAGCTGAAGAAAAACGGAATCCGGCTTGACGGTGCATACCTCGATGTGTTTACGTGCAACGAGGGCGACGAGTGCGCAAATCCGGAGCATGTGATGACGAGAAGAGACTGCTATACGTACCGCGGAAACTGCTTCTCCTGGCTGCTATCACAGGGGATTCTCTCAAGCTCCGAGGAGGTCAGCGACTGGGCCGTTCCGTATCTGGTATTCTGCCATTATGCGCCGTACGACTTTATGCTGCGCCCGGCAGAGACACCGAAAAAAGGAATCCCGGTGCCGCTCTTTAATCTTGTGTATCATGACTGTGTGATCGAGCCGTGGATGATGGACCGTGTTTCAAAAGACGAGGACTATATGCTGTATGCGCTTCTTGCAGGCGGTGCACCGTATCTTGTACGGGACGGCGCATATCCGAATACAGATGGTGCATTTGACGGGGAGAAAATCAGTCTGGAAGAGATGACAGAAAGATGCCGCGTTGTAACGGAGCTGCATGAAAAAACGGCACTCCTGGAACTGGTACGCCACGAGTGTATGACGGTGGACGGAAGCGTACAGAAGAGTGAATTTTCCGATGGAACATATGTTATTTGTGACTTTGCAGAGCAGATATATGAAATCGGATACGGGGCATAAAAGAAAAGCGCCACATGTAGATTTTGTTCTTATAAAAATACAAGATTTTGTGGTTTTCCTTGTATTTTTTCAAGTGCATATCTTGCGCGGAAAGCAGAGATTTGTTATATTATGCATGCGGAGGTGTTCATGCCCGGTGCAAAGAAGATGCCGGAGCGTGACGAAACAAAATAACACCAGAAAGGAACAAAGCAAATGAGAGAATTTGAACAGTGGGATGGCTTTACCGGAAGACTCTGGAAAGAAGGCATCGACGTACGTGACTTTATTCAGAACAACTATACTCCATATGACGGAGATGAGAAATTCCTGGAGGGACCAACAGAGGCTACAGACCGTCTGTGGGGCAAATTACAGGAACTCCAGAAAGAAGAGCGTGCAAAAGGCGGCGTTCTGGATATGGAGACAGACGTTGTAAGCGGAATCACAGCTTACGGCGCAGCATATATCGATGACAGCATGAAAGATCTGGAGCAGGTAGTTGGTCTTCAGACAGACAAACCGCTGAAACGTGCATTTATGCCGTATGGTGGAATTAAAATGGCTGAGCAGTCCTGCGAGACTTACGGCTACAAACCAAGTGAGAAGCTTCATGAAATTTTCACTAAATATCACAAAACACATAACCAGGGTGTATTCGACATCTACACACCAGAGATGATGAAAGCCCGTCATAATAAAATCCTGACCGGTCTGCCGGATACCTATGGCCGTGGCCGTATCGTAGGCGACTACCGTCGTGTTGCTCTGTACGGTATTGATTACCTGATCGAGCGCAAAAAAGCAGACTTCGCTGCAACAAATCGTCAGGGAATGCGTCGTGGTGACTTCCAGTTAAGAGAAGAGATCGCTGACCAGGTCAGAGCACTGCAGGATATGAAAGTTATGGCACAGTCCTATGGCTATGACATTTCCGAGCCGGCTAAGAACGCAAGAGAAGCTGTTCAGTGGCTGTACTTCGGATACCTTGCAGCTATCAAAACTCAGAACGGTGCTGCAATGAGCGTTGGCCGTGTATCTACTTTCCTTGACATCTACATCGAAAGAGATATCGAAAAAGGAATCCTGACCGAGAAAGAGGCTCAGGAGCTGATCGACCATCTGGTAATGAAATTCCGTATGGTTAAATTCGCAAGAATTCCGTCTTACAATCAGCTGTTCTCCGGTGACCCGGTATGGGCTACTCTGGAAGTTGCCGGTATGGGAATCGACGGACGTTCTATCGTTACAAAGAACGATTTCCGTTTCCTGCATACACTGGAAAACATGGGACCGTCCCCAGAGCCGAACCTTACTGTTCTGTACTCTGAGAATCTTCCGGAAGCTTTCAAGAAATATGCAGCTCATATTTCTGTACAGACAAGCTCCATCCAGTATGAGAACGATGATGTAATGCGTCCGGTATGGGGCGATGATTACTCCATCTGCTGCTGTGTATCTGCTACCGAGACCGGTAAGGAGATACAGTTCTTCGGCGCTCGTGCAAACCTTGCAAAATGCCTTCTGTACGCGATCAACGGCGGTAAAGACGAGAAGACAAAACAGCAGGTTGCTCCGGAATATCAGCCGATCACTGCTGAGTATCTGGACTATGATGAGGTTATGAAGAAATACGACGTTATGATGGACTGGCTGGCTCATCTGTACGTTGGAACTCTGAACATGATCCACTACATGCATGACAAATACTACTATGAGGCAGCAGAGATGGCTCTGATCGACACCGATGTAAGACGTACCTTTGCAACCGGTATCGCAGGATTCTCTCACGTAGTAGACTCCTTAAGCGCAATCAAATACGCTAAAGTTAAAGTTATCCGTGACGAAGAAGGAATGGCTGTTGACTTCGAGACAACCGGCGACTTCCCAAGATACGGCAACGACGATGACAGAGCAGACGAGATCGCTGTATGGCTGCTTCGTACCTTCATGGACAAACTGAAATACTGCCATACCTATCGTGATTCTGAGCCGACTACCTCTATCCTTACCATTACTTCCAACGTTGTATATGGTAAAGCAACTGGTTCTCTGCCGGACGGAAGAAAAGCCGGTGAGCCTCTGTCTCCGGGAGCTAACCCGTCTTACGGCGCAGAGAAGAGCGGACTTCTTGCTTCCCTGAACTCTGTAGCAAAACTGCCGTATGAGGACGCTCTGGACGGAATCTCCAACACCCAGACCATCAACCCGGGCGCACTTGGCCACAACGACGAAGAGCGTACCGAGAACCTGGTACACGTTCTGGACGGATACTTCGAGCAGGGTGCACATCACCTGAACGTAAACGTATTCGGAACCGAAAAACTGATCGACGCAATGGAGCACCCGGAGAAACCGGAGTATGCAAACTTCACAATCCGTGTATCCGGCTATGCAGTTAAATTCATCGACCTGACAAAAGAGCAGCAGATGGACGTAATTGCACGTACCTGCCACGATCATATGTAATTTCTGAAAATGTTATTTCTAAAGCCCCCGCGGCCGCAGCAATGCGGCTGTGGGGGCTTTTTGTATATCGCTGCTTGAATTCCAGTAAAATCCACTTGATTTAGAGTACATAAAATGAGAAAATTTATCAGATGCAGAACGCTAATTGAAAAACTTTTATCAAGTAATTCATAGCGTAAGTTACGAGTTAATGTTATAATACCAAAGTTAGGATTTCCTAACATAAGAAAAAATGGAGTTTTATTTATGAAAAAGAAAATTGTTGCAGCATTTTGTCTTGCCATGGTGATGACGGTCGGCGGATGTTCCGGTGCGGGGACAGCAGCGCAGCCGGAGAGCAGTGAAAGTCAGACACAGCCGGCGTCTGTTTCGGAGTCTTCGAGCAGTTCTGACGCTTCGGAAGAGAATTCCACGCAGAAATCCGCATCATCCACAGCTTCTTCCGATGCCGCAGATGCATCGAGCAGCCGAGATATTTTTGCGATGGATACGTACATGACGGTCACTGCCTATGGTCCGAATGCAGAAACGGCGGTGGATCAGGCGCAGCAGGAGATTGAGCGGCTGGATGCACTTCTGTCGACCGGAGAGAAGACGAGTGAAGTAGCGCAGATCAATGCAAACGGCGGCGGAACCTTATCGGAGGATACCACCTATCTGCTGGAACGCTCGCTGGATCTGTATGACAGCACAAACGGCGTTTTCGACATCGCAATTTATCCGATCATGGACGCCTGGGGTTTTACAACCGGAAATTATACGATTCCTTCGGATGAGACGATCGAAAGCCTCCTTCCGCTGACCGATGCCAATGATATCCTATACGACAAGGACAGCGCATCCATCAGCTTTGCCAAGGACGGCATGAAAATTGACTTCGGCGGAATCGCAAAGGGCTATACCTCCGGCAGAATCGCCGATATTTACCGGGAATGCGGTGTGACGAGCGGGCTCATCAACCTCGGCGGAAACGTTCAGGTTGTCGGCACGAAAACGGACGGCAGTAAATGGCGCGTTGCCGTGCAGAGTCCGGAGGCAGAGGATGATTATCTCGGCATTCTCTCGACGGCCAACCGGGCGGTTATTACTTCTGGCGGCTATGAGCGGTATTTCGAACAGGACGGCATGAAATATCATCACATCATCGATCCATCGACCGGTCATCCGGCAAATAACGGTCTGGTGTCGGTGACGATCGTAAGTGCTGACGGAACACTGGCGGATGGCCTTTCTACTTCTCTTTTCATCATGGGGAAGGACAAGGCGGCCGAATACTGGCGTGCACACAGCGATGAATTTGACACCATTCTGGAGGATGCGGACGGCGTTCTGTATGTAACCGAAGGAATTGCTGACGATTTCACATCCGATCACGAGACAAACATTATCAGGAAAGACGGTGATACATAACCATGGGAAAATGGAAAAAACTGACAGCATTTGCACCGGCTCTCGCGGCAGTTATCGTAGCAGCCTGTGCCGGTATTTCGCTGAACGGCTACACTGCACCGGTTTACGCCGTAGAGCAGCCGGAGGCACTGGTGACACCGGAGCCGGAACAGGATACCGATGCAGCGGAAAAGAAAGATGATACAAAAAAGAAGGACGATACCAAAAAGACAACCGATACCGAAGCAGAACTTGTCGCAGCCGTCGGTTCCGGCAGCTTTGAGCTGGCGGACGGAACGTACGAAGGAAGCGGAACAGGTTTTGGCGGTACGATTACAGTCTCTGTCGTATTGAAAGACAAAACGATTCAGTCGATCTCGATTGTAAGCGCTCCCGGCGAGGACGCAGCTTTCCTGAACCGTGCGAAGGGAGTTATCGACCGTATCATCGCATCCCAGAGTGTGGATGTGGACACGGTTTCCGGTGCAACTTTCAGTTCAAAAGGTATCCTTGCAGCCGTGAAAAATGCACTGACCGGTCAGGAGGACACTTCAGAACCGGCATCCGCATCAGGAGCGGCAGGCGGCGGAGCCTCTGCCGGCGGAACCGTTACAGTATCTAAAATCGAAGAACCGGCTGCCTACCGGGATGGAACGTATTACGGAACCGGAACAGGATTTGGCGGCACAATGAAAGTCTGCGTTGTTGTCAGCGGCGGAAAAATTGCTTCGATTGATATTGTGGAAAACAGCGATACGCCAAGCTACCTTTCCAGTGCTTCCTCTCTGATTTCGACGATTATCTCAACACAGAGTACGAATGTGGATACGGTCTCCGGCGCGACATACAGCTCCCGCGGTATTATTGAAGCTGTGCGGAGTGCCTTAAGTCAGGCGGCAGTGAACGGGTCTTCCAGTACAAACGGAGGAAGCCAGAGCAATACAAACAACGGAAACAACAGCCAGAATAATAATCAGAACAATAACAATTCGTCTGCATCCAAGGGAAGTTTCCCTTATCAGGACGGAATTTATTACGGCACGGCCGCCGGTTTCCAGGGAGACATCAAAGTGGCGGTAGCCCTGCAGGATCAGACGATCAAAGCGGTACTGATTCTGGAAAACGAAGATGACGAGACATTCTTCAACCGTGCCAAAGTCGTAGCGGACCGCATCGTAGACGGACAGAAAACCGATGTGGATCTCGTATCCGGCGCAACGTACAGCTCCCGCGGCATCCAGAACGCAGTAAAACAGGCGCTGGAAAATGCGAAGAAGGCAACAAACGGCGAGACCGTTCCGGATAACGGAACGAGCAGCGGCGGAACCACAACGATTCCGGAAGGAAAATTCCCATACGAGGAAGGCATTTACTACGGAACCGGCGAGGGCTATCTGGGAGACATTACAACGGCAGTTGTCATTCAGGATGAGACGATCAAGGCAATTCTCGTGACCGAGAGTGAAGATGACGAAGCATTCTTAAAACGCGCAAAACAGACAGCAAAGGACGTTGTGAAAAACCAGACACTGGAAGTTGACACCGTTTCCGGCGCAACCTACAGCTCCAGGGGAATTCTTGCGGCAATCGAGGAAGCTTTAAAAGAGGCAGAACGCGTAACTGAGGAAAAGAAAAATCCAACCCCGACACCGACGGAAACACCAACCCCGACCGAAATCCCGGAGCCAACTGAGACGCCAACACCAACCCCGACGGAAACTCCGGAACAAAAGATCTATCAGGACGGCGAATACACAGCGATTGCCGTCTGCGAGCCGGATGAAGATGAAGATTTTACCGCTTATCAGCTTTCTGTGACGGTAACAATTGAAAACGATAAAATCGTAGCGTTAAGCAACATCACCGGTGACGGAGACAGTCAGAATGCCTCCTACATCCGCCGCGCATCCGAAGGAACCTCCAAAATCAAAGGCGTTTCCGCTCAGATTCTGGAAACCGGAACGCTTGAAAACATCGACACCGTTTCCCGTGCAACCTGCTCCTCAAAAGCCATTCTTGAGGCATGCCGGAATGCGCTGGATGCTGCGAAAGTAACGCAATAAAGGGGAAAACAGATGAGACAATTGATTGTTCGTTTTTTGAATGTCGCTGTCATTGCTGCTGTTCTGATCGGCTACAATACCGTACTCGATAAAAGAGACAAAGAGGATCAGATCGCGCGGCTCTCGGCAGAGCTTGAGACGACCCAGCTTCAGAAGGAAAATCTGCAGGCCGCAGCAGCTGCATCCAACACGGCGGATACGGCCGCAAGTGAAGCAGCAGAAGCAGAAGGGCAGTACGTGGACGGTACGTATGACGGTGAAGCTGACGGCTTCGGCGGCACCATTGCAGTTGAAGTAACCGTAGAGGGCGGCCAGATTACCGATCTTGCCATCACATCCGCCGACGGCGAGGACAGTGCGTATCTGTCAAACGCGGAGGCGATCATTCCAAAGATTATTGAGGCACAGTCCGCCGATGTTGATACGATCAGCGGAGCAACATTCAGCTCCACCGGTATCAGAAATGCGGCGCAGGAAGCAATAGAAAAGGCGGAGAAATAACATGAAAAATTTAGATCTATCCACATTACCGGCAAAGAAGAGAAAACAGATCGTTTCCTGCCTGCGTGCCGGAATCCAGCTTTTATATTTCCTGTTTCTTCCGTCAGTATTTACCGCTGCATTTAACGGAGTGAAATACATTTTTACGCAGCTTGGACAGGGTGAAAAAATTGAGATGACCGCGTTTGTGTCGGCTCTGCTTCTTGTCTGTGCATTTACGATTGTTTTCGGCAGATTTTTCTGCGGTTTTGCATGCGCTTTTGGAAGTCTGGGGGATGCAATGCACGCAATTTATGGTATAATCTGTAAGAAACGTAAAAAGAAGCCCAGATGCATCAAACCGGAGCTGGCAAAAAAACTGGCGCTGGTCAAATACGGCATTCTGCTTCTGATTGCTCTTTGCTGCTTTGCAGGAGTTTATCAGAAAGCAAGAGGAACAAGCCCGTGGGATGTCTTTTCCATGCTGCATGCGGGAAATTTCCGACTTTCCTCTTATATTCCAGGCATTGTTCTTCTGGTGCTGATCCTGGTCGGCATGTTCTTTGAGGAGCGCTTTTTCTGCCGTTTCCTGTGCCCAATGGGAGCTGTCTTTTCTCTGCTTCCGATCCTGCCGTTCTTTACTCTGCACCGGAAACGCGAAAACTGCATCCGCGGCTGCAGCGCCTGCACGAGACAGTGCCCGTCAGCGGTGGAACTGCCATCCGATGGATACGTGGAGATCTCCGGCGACTGTTTCCAGTGCCAGAAATGTATTGATACGTGTCCGAAAGGTAATATCCGCTGCGGGGTAAAGGAATTTCACGGAAATGAAATCCTCTTTACGCTGTTCCGTGCTGTATTCCTGCTGACACTGCTGTTATGGGCTGGCATCTGATTCAGAATAAGGAAAACTATATGAAGAAAAAAGATCTGATTCTGGCAGGCGCCGTTCTGCTCTTGGCTGGAATCCTTGCCCTGGCACTTCGGCTGCCGAAAACGGAAAATGGAAATACCATGAAAGTCACGGTGGACGGCGAGGTCTACGGAACGTATTCACTCGCAGAAAATCAGACCGTGAAAATTCAGACGGGTCACGGAACGAATGTCCTGGTGATCGAAAACGGAAGTGCCCATATGGAAGAAGCTGACTGCCCGGACGGCTACTGCAAAAGACAGGGTACGATTTCCCAGGTAAATGAGACGATCGTGTGCCTGCCGCATAAGCTGGTTGCGGAGGTAGAAAGTGACGGATCCACAACGGACGACGCCGACGATGCGCCGGATGTGATTGTAAAATAATACCAGCTTAGAAGAAAGGAATTGGAATTTATGAGAGACAGCCGCACTGCAAGCAGAAAAATTGCCTTATGCGCCATGCTGATGGCACTTGCCATGATCTTCAGTTATGTGGAGGTACTGATCCCGATCAACCTCGGTGTTCCTGGAATCAAACTCGGCATTGCCAATCTGGTTGTAGTCGTCGGCCTCTTTTTCCTTCCGGCAGGGGAAGTCCTGATGATTTCCGTCGCCCGCATTCTTCTGATGGGGTATCTGTTCGGAAATGGAATGTCCATCCTTTACAGCCTTGCCGGCGGGCTTTTGAGCTTTCTTGTGATGCTTCTGCTGAAACACATCAAGGGCTTTAGTATCACCGGCGTAAGTATTGCAGGAGGCGTGACGCACAATGTCGCGCAGATCTGCGTGGCGGCTCTCGTGGTGCAGAACCGCAAACTGTTCTATTATCTGCCGGCGCTTCTCGTGGCCGGAGTCATCACCGGAATGCTGATCGGAATCCTTTCGGACCGCATTCTTTCTGCGGTAAAACGCGATGGACGAAAGAGTTCTTCGCGGTGAAAACTCCATATCTACGGAATTTTTTCTGTGTGGGAACGAAAATCATCCCACAAACTTCACAGTATCGGATCATTAAATAGTAAAAATACTCAATAAGCAGAATCTGTGCCTCTTTTGAGAAAAAATAATCAGTTAAGAGTTAGACAAAACGATCAAAAATTAGTAGAATAATCTACGGTTAGTTAAAACAATTATTGATTAGTGAAAACTAATATAATAATGAAGGACAGTTTTGCCCCTGTTTTTCCTGCAAAACTGTGGAAAAGGAAAAAGGAGGAAGTTATGATCAAAAGAAAAGAACTTCAGAAAAAATCATTAGCAGCCGTAATGGCAGCTTCCATGACCATGAGCCTGCTCCCGGGAACCGCACTGGCGGATGCTACAAGTGGCGTGCTGGCAGATGGCACTTATGAGTCTACGGCTCATGTTACCAGAACTGCAGAAGACGATGAGGATGAGAATGCATGGGATGAATATGACGTTAATGTCAAAATCACAGTTGCAGACGGTAAGTTTTCTGATATTGCAGTAACACCTGGTTCTGGATACAATACAGAAAATGCTACATATTTTAAAAAAGCAGCTACAAACAGCAAAGGATTCAAAACGAAACTTCTTGGAAAAGATGCAACGATTGAAAACATTGAAGGATGGGATATTGTATCGGGTGCAACCAGAACTTCGAATGCAGTAAAAACCGCGGCTCTTGCAGCAACCCAAAAAGCAACCCCGACTCCAGAAGCAGTAGACACCACAGCACTTGAAAAAGCAATCGCAGATGCCGAAGCATTAAAGGAAGCTGACTACACCGCAGACTCCTGGAAAGCTGTCCAGACTGCTCTTACCGCAGCAAAATCTGCTCTTTCTGCAAAAGAATCCCAGAGCGCTGTTGATACCGCGAAAGATGCGCTGAATACTGCAGTAAAAGGCCTTGTTAAAGCACCGACTCCGACGGCGACCCCGACAGCAACGCCAACCGCAACCCCAACGGCGACCCCGACCGAGACTCCAACTGAGCAGGTGGCTTACGTTCTGATGAACATTCCGTATGATGAATTTTATGCTGCAGATGTAAACAACTCTGTTCCAGTGGATGTATTTTCTTCCGCAACGAAGAGCAAAACAAGAACAGCCACTCTTGCCGGTGGTTCTTATCATACCAATGCAGATGGAAGTGCAATCAATGGAATTACCTTCCCGGTTAAAGTAACAGGAGTGGATCTTTCCAAATTTAAGAAAGTAACAGATTCTGACTCTGTAAGTATTACAGTAACAAACCGTGGTCAGACATCTACACAGACATACACTGGAAAAGACGCCTTATTTGAAAACTCAGACTATGCATATTATGTATTAAGCGAAGCACCTTCTTACTACAAAGAAGCAACGGTAAATGCAGATGGCTCTCTTTCTTTTGGAAAAACAGTTGGAACTGCAATTGAACTGACCAATGTATCTCCGGAATTTATGACTGAATCAAGATATGGAGATTATCAGCTGGATCTCGACGGACTGGAGAACACGATTGATGTTGGAACCGATCAGATCTATGGTGTTATTGTCAGCACAAAAGAAGGCAATGACTATGGTATGCGTCATGTGGAAAATATCTGGCGCGGAACAGAGCTGGCATGGTCAACTGGATTTACAACACAGGTGCATGGATGCCCGACTTCTTCTGCACATTACAAGAGCATGATGGGACAGCATATCAATAAGGTTACTTATTATACCAGCAAAGGAATCTACACGATTCCGGTGAATGATATTTTTGTTCCAACAAAATTTGAGGCAAGTGTATCCGTAGAAGACGCTTCTCTTTCCACTGGAAAGACAACGATGACCGTAACCGGACTTCCGGCTGATTATGATGCAGAATATTCCGTAGATGGTCTGGATGGATTTGCAGTAGACGGAAATACCATTTCTTATTCCGCAAATGCGAAAAAAGGAATGTATACTCTGACGATTCATGATAAAAAAGGTGTTTATGCAGATCTGACACAGAGCTTTACTCTGTATACAGATGCAATGCCGGCTGCTTACAACGAAAAAGGAAGTGCTCCGGCGCTTGTAAAAGCAGAGAATGCATCAGAAGATGACTTTGCTGATTATATCAAGAACATCACTTCGGTAAAAGTAAATGGAAAAGAATATGCAGCAACTGGAAAACGGAAAATAATTCTGATCAAAGAAGACGGTACGCTTGATCTGACAGCTGCCGCTTTTGCAGAAGGAAATAAATTTGAAATCGAAGTAACTGCAACAGGTTACAAGACGCTTTCCTTTACTTATGAGAAGAAAGAAACAACATATAAATATGTATATGCAGGTCTTACCTGGGCTGAGTATTGGGCAGCAGAAGGAGTTCAGGCGGCAGGAAGCGACGCTGGTTCGGATGAAACTGACAGTCGCAAAGAAAGTGATAAAGGCGCTTTTGATGTTGTAACCCGTGCGACCACAAACCATGGACTGCACAGAGGAAGCTTCCAGTGCGCAGCGACTATCTACATGAAAGATGGCACAACCTATGATGTGGCATATTATACCGCAGCAACCACGGCAGTTCTGACCAACGGCGAGACCGTAACTTACGATAAGAGCCAGATTGATCATTATGAAGTAAAAGGTCTGAAATATGTGCCTGTAAAAGTTTCGGAAGATGATTACGAAGATTTCTGCAAAAAGTATGTTGTGGTAGAAAACGGCGGAACACTTTCCGGTGGATTTTCTGAAAATAAACTGCAGAGCTATACAGGCCTGGTTGCAGATGTAACAGAAAACACAAACGGTCTGAAGATAGCAGTGAAAAATGCAGATGGAAGCTTCTCCTTCTCTGCAAGAACAACAGGAAGTGAATCCGGAATCAAAGATCAGGCGCTGAAGACAGCTCCGGATGCTGAGACCGTAGGACTGACCGTGAAAGAAGCCAAAGGTTCTTATGGAGAATTCCTTCGCGTAGATTTAACGGGAAATTACGGCGATCTGGCTGCTAATCTGCAGACCGTAACCTGGACTTATTACGGTGATGATTCCACTTATACGAATGCAAAAGCAACGTATGGAACAAAATTCGCAGCAGATAACTGGATGCATAAAGTAATGGGAATTCAGCTTGGCCTTACCGATTCCCTGCGCTGCACTTTACCGGAGGGAACGGATGGAACCGGTTATTGGAAGATTACGATTCATGCACTTGGCTATGCAGATGCTTCCTACACTTTTGAAGCAACTAAAGCGAATATTGTAGGAGCTGATCCGGTAGAGAGCACAGCAGCACTGGAAGAGGCAATTGCAAAGGCAGATACACTGAATAAAGAGCTTTACACGGAAACTTCCTGGAATAATATGCAGACAGAACTGGCAGAAGCAAAAGAAGCATTGGAGAAAAAACAGAGCCAGGGAACCGTAGACGAAGCAACAGAGCATCTGAATGCAGCAATCGAAGCACTTCAGTCCCAGTATGTATTAATGAACATTCCGTATGCTGAGTTCTATCAGGCAGAGGTTCATAACGATATTCCAGTAGATGCATTTACTTCCGCAACCAAGAACAAAACAAGAACAGCCTCACTTTCCGGCGGATCTTACCATGTGAATGCAGACGGAAGCGATATTACAGGTATCACCTTCCCAGTAAAAGTAACAGAGGATATGGATCTGAGCAAATACACGAAAGTGACAGATGAGGATTCTGTAGAAATCACCGTTACCAACCGTGGACAAACATCCACCACAACGTATACCGGAAAAGATGCACTGTATGAGAATGCAAGCTATGCATATTACACTTTACATGAGGTTCCGTCTTATTACAAAGAAGCATCTGTAGATGCAGACGGCAATGTAACCTTTGGTGCTGTTCAGGGAACCGAGGCAGCAAAGCTGGAAAATGTAACGGCAGAGCTCTCCACTAACAGCAAATACGGTGATTATCAGCTGGATCTGGATGGTCTTACTGATACCATCAAAGCAGGCGAAGATACCGTATATGGTGTTGTTGTCAGCACAAAAGAGGGCAACGATTACGGAATGCGTCATCTGGAGAATATCTGGAGAGTGTCTGAGCTGGCATGGAGCACTGGATTTACGACAAGCGTTCATAACTGCCCGACCTCCTCGGAACATTACAAGAGCATGATGGGACAGACCATCAACAAAATTACCTATTACACCAGCAAGGGAATTTACGAAGTCGACGCAGATGTATATGTACCGGTTAAGTTTGCATATGAATTTTCTGTAGAAAATGCGTCTGTCACATCTGGAAATGCTTCTGTTAAACTGGAAGGCCTGCCGGATGATTACGATGCTGTCTATACAGTAGAAGGTCTGACGGGAACCGTGTCCGGTGATACTCTGTACTTCAAGAATGCAGAGAAAGGTTCTTATACATTGACTGTCAGCGATAAGAATGGTAAATATGCAGATCTTTCCGCAGACTTTATCCTTTACACGGAAGAGATGCCGGCAGCATTTAACGAAGATACGACAACACCGGGTCTGTTTAAGAACGGGGATGCAACAGATGAAGAGTTTGCAGATTATCTGAAGAACATTACCTCTGTTACTGTAAATGGAAAAGCATATGCAGCAAGCGGAAGAGGAGCTGTTGTACTGTTCAATGAGGATGGTTCCTTAAAGACAGATGCAGCACCGTTCGCAGAGGGCGATTCCTTTGAAATTACAGTTTCTTCACTGGGATATCAGGATCTTAGCTTCACCTGGAAGAAATCAGCAGAAGAGCCGACTCCTACTCCTACAGAGACCCCAACCGTAACCCCGACCGAGACTCCGACTGTTACCCCGACGGAAACCCCGACCGTAACCCCAACTGAGACTCCGACGGTTACACCTACAACAGCACCAACCACAACCCCGACGACTGCTCCTACCACAATACCTACGACGCAGCCGACGAAGACCCCGACAAGCACCCCGAAAGCAACATCTACTCCGCTTGCAAGTAATAAAGTATCCAATACTTCTACTTCCAAGAAGAGCGATAATGCAAAGACCGGTGATGCTACCAACATCTGGGGATGGGTAAGCATGGCAGTTGCATCTCTTGGTGCCGGCGGACTTGGATTCAAACTCCGCGGCAGAAAGAAAAACGAAGACGAAGAGTAATTCAGAACGAAATAACTGAGAAATTCTTCTGACATAAGAAATCACAGAAACCTCTGTTCCAGCTTTTCTGGCGGAGGTTTCTGCCGTTTCGAGGAGTAAAAAAGTGATTCTTTTCTTTTTGTAAAAAACAAAAAATTAAGTGTTCACACAATGCCCAATTCGTGCGATAATAATACTGTGTTTTTTGCACATGCAGCACAATGGAGGTGACTTAGAAAACATGACAGCAAAACTGTTGGAAAAACATATTACCGATACGATTCGGGAATGGCAGGTGAAGATCGGCTATGAGGGCGGTACGATGAAGCTCTACTACCCGGCGGAGTCCCTGCGCCGTTCCCTTTCTTTAGACGAAACAGAAGACCTGGATGCGGCACTTGCCGCGTTCTGTAAGGAAGTACAGCCGCGTCTTGGAACACTTGCGATTTCAGCGGTCAAGGACCGCTACTGCATGGAAATCCCGGAGGAGGGATGTTCTTATATCGAGCGGAAAATTCCTGTTCCGGAGCTCCTGCAGAACCTTCTGCAGGTGATCACAACGCCTGGAAACACAATGGAACAGGTTCGAAACTGCTTTTCTTCCTATGCAGAGAAAATGCATACTACCGTGGAAGAAAACGCATCCGAGGAGCATGAGATGGGCCATGTATTTTCTTTTTCAGACCCGTCTGTAGATGAATACTGTTACTGTGTCGAAGAAAATGAATTCGGCCTGACGTATCACCGTTTTTCACGGGAAGATTACGAGGCTTTATAAATAAAAGGAGGATATACACCATGGAATTTACAAAACTGCTGGAAGAAAGAAGAAGCATCCGCGCGTTTGATCCGGAGAAACACGTAACCGCAGAGCAGATCCAGGAGATCGTACAGGCAGCGATTCAGGCACCATCCTGGAAAAACTCACAGACAACACGGTACTATGCCCTTGTAACACCGGAGAAAGTCGAAGAATTTTCCGCAAAATGCCTTCCAGAATTCAATCAGAAGAGTTCAAAGGGAGCCGCACTTGTCGTAACAGCATTCGTAAAAGACCGCTCCGGCTTCACGCAGGACGGAACACCGGACAATGAAGTCGGAAACGGCTGGGGCTATTACGATCTTGGCCTGCATGACGAAAACCTGATCCTGCGCGCAAGAGAACTCGGCCTTGATACTCTGATTATGGGAATCCGTGATGAGAAAGCTATCCGTGAAGCCCTCTCCATTCCGGAGAATGAGCTCCTTGGTGCTGTCATTGCTGTCGGCTACCGTGCCATCAACCCGGACAAGCCGAAACGTAAAACCGTGGACGATATCTTAAAACTGTTCTAAATCCGGCGCATCCGTGTGAAGACGTGCGCGGTACTTTCCAGGCGGGAATCCAAAGAACCGGGAAAACTGCTTGCTGAACGCATAGACATCGCCATATCCGACAAGACCGGCAATTTCCTTCATCGGTACGCCGCCCTCGAGAAGAATACGGGCCTGCTCCATTTTCTTCCTGGTGCGGTACCGTGCAGGAGAGACGCCGGTCTGTTTTTTAAATACTTTTCGAAACGTCTCATAACCGATCTGGAGTGACCGGGCAAGCTCTTCGAGAGAAATTTCTTCATCAAGATTCTGCGAGAGCATATCGCAGGCGGCCTCGATCGGATCCCGCTGCAGATTCACCCGGTGCGCATGGTAGCCGTACATTCGCAGAATCTCTTTTTCCATCTCCGGAATCCGCAAAGGCAGCAGACTGTCCGGTGTGGCCTTTAACGACTGCAGAAGCTTCTGATACCGCTCGAGATCGCCGGGAAGCAGCTCTGCCTTTAACACCGGCTCCCGGTTCAGAACCGAAAGCGAGCAGAAAGAATCAAAAAACGGTTTCCCAATCGAGATAAAAAATTCCAGCCATTTCCCATCGGGGTCTACGCGTGTGGAATGCGGCACACCCGGTAGACGCTGGACCATACTTCCCGCCTGCAGCGGATAGGAGGTGCCGTCCTCGGCAATATATTCCCCGCTCCCGCGCAGCAGCACGAAACAGCTGTAATACTCGTTCGAAAAATGATACTGCGAGCGGTCCGCCGTCTCTTTCCGCATAAAACCGCATGCCAGAATCCCGTTCTTCATTTCATTTCCAATACAGCGATAGATAACATCGCTCTTTTCTATTTTTGCAAGCAGATATTCCGGTATCATACGACTTCTCCTTTGCTTTCCCATTTTGGATAAAAGAAACACCAGATCAACTATTTCTCATCCACGTGCAGTGTTTTATACTGAATCATAAGATAACTGCATGAATCTTCTGAAAATCCACAGATGTATTATATCACAGGAAAGCAAAAAAGGAACACCAATCTGGATAAAAAGAAGAGAGGCAGTCGGAAAATGCGAAAGCAAAGGCAAGGAGGGTTTCAAGAACATGAGACAGACAAGAGACTGGGAAAATCAGTATATAACGCAGAAAAATCGTTATCCGATGCATACGCCGTATGGTGCGTATGAGACGGTAGAGCAGGCGCTCGCCGGAAATCGGAACGCGTCCCGCTTTGTAATGGATCTGAACGGAGACTGGAAATTCAAAATGTATCCGTCACCGGAAGCGGTGGAAGCATTTTATGAAGAGAATTTCGATCACGCAGCATGGGATACGATTCCGGTGCCGTCCAACTGGGAATTGCAGGGATATGGAAAGCCGGTTTACACCAATATGCTGTATCCGTTCAAACGGGAGGCAAATGGCGAAGCATTTGAGATCGAGATTATCGAAGGCACCTACGAGCTGAATGCGCCGTATGTGCCGGAGAAAAATCTGACTGGCTGCTATTTCAGAACCTTCGAGGTTCCAACAGACTATATTGGCAGACAGCTTCTCATCGATTTCGGCGGTGTGGAGTCCTGCTTCTATCTCTGGGTCAACGGAAAACAGGTGGGGTATTCCCAGGACAGCAAAGTGAACGCGGAATTTGACATCACCGAATATGTGCAGGAGGGAACGAACACCCTCGCCGTACAGGTGATGCGCTACTGTGACGGTACTTACCTGGAAGATCAGGATTACTGGCATCTGTCCGGTATCTACCGCGATGTCCGCCTCGTATCGAAACCGGTGCAGCACATCCTGGACTATAAGGCAGAGACACTGTTCACACACCCGGATTACACGAAAGCTACTCTCTCTGTCACGATCTGGCCGGACAACTCCAAACCGTTGTACGGCGAGTATCATGCCAAAGTGACGCTGTATGATGCAGAACAGAACAAAGTAACCGAGATGGCTTCGAGACCGTTTGCTGAGTGCGGCTTCTATCTGATGCCGAAATTTATCGCAACCGTTACTGCTCCGGTAGAGAACCCGGCACTCTGGACTGCAGAGACTCCGACACTTTACACCCTCGTTGTCGAGCTGCAGAACAAAGAGAATGAGACGGTTGATATCGAGAGCTGCAAGGTCGGCTTCCGCCAGGTGGAGATCAACGGCCGCGGCGTTCTGACCCTGAACGGCAAGCGCCTTGTGATCCGCGGCGTAGACCGCCACGATTTTTGCGCCGAGACGGGACGTACCGTTTCTGAGGAGCAGATGCGAAAAGAAATTGCTGTAATGAAACGTCTCAATTTCAACGCCGTCCGCACCAGCCATTATCCGAACGCGGTGAAATGGTATGATCTGTGTGACGAGCTTGGCATTTACCTTGTCGATGAGACAAATCTTGAGACGCACGGTTACGGCGGACAGCTCAGTGCATCCGCTGAGTGGACAGCCGCTTATCTGGAGCGTGCAACCCGTATGGTACTGCGTGATAAAAACCATCCTTCCATCGTCTTGTGGTCCCTTGGAAATGAATCCGGTGCCGGGGCGAATCATGCCGCGATGCACGGCTGGATCCGCGAATACGACAAGACAAGATACGTTCAGTATGAGTCCGGCAACCCAAAGAGTAATATTTCCGACGTTATCTGCCCAATGTATCCGACGATGAGCTGGCTTGAGGATGTGATGGCAGACGATTCCGATCTCCGCCCGTTCATTATGTGTGAATACGCTTATGCAAAGAGTAACAGCAACGGAAATTTCAAGGAGTTTTGGGACTATGTCAATAAATACCCGCGTTTCCAGGGCGGCTTTATCTGGGATTTCGCGGACAAGGCGATTGCGATCCACGAGGAGGACGGAAATATCAAATACGGCTACGGCGGAGCGTTCGGAGAGGATGTGACCGATCCGGTTCCGGATATGTGTCTGAATGGTGTTGTCTTTGCCGATCTTTCCTATAAACCGGGCGCCTATGAGGTGAGAAACGGCCAGTCCCCGGTTACGATTGAGCAGGTGAAAAATCCATATACCGGCGAAACTATATGGGTGCTGGCAAACCGCTACCATACCCTCGATCTTTCTCATCTGCAGGTGCGCTATGAAATTGTGCAGAACGGCGAAACGCTTGCAAAAGGCAGCTATCCGGCATTTTACACGGCAGCCGGAACAACAGAGACGCTTCCGCTTCCGGAGCTTCCGGCGAAACTGCATGGCGAGGCGTATGTAAATTATTACGTTGAGCTTGCCCAAGATACCTTCTATGCACCGGCGGGAACAGAACTATACCGCCGTCAGATTCCGGTTACTACAGGTGTTTATCTGGCAGACGAGAAAACGATTGTGGAGAAACCACTGACCGTAGCGGAGGATGAAAATCATGTTCGCATCACCGGCGAAGAGACCGAAATTATCTTTGATAAAAAGACAGGTGAATTTACCAGATATCAGGCAAAGAGCGTTTCTTTTATGACCGGCGGAAAAGATGAATTTTATCGTGCCCCAACCGGTATTGATGAGGGAACCCATGAAAGTGATTACGATGATATCTGGCGCGCGGAAGGTCTGGATCGTCTGAAAAAGAAAGTACAGTCAGTATCGGCTGTCAGTGCCGGAAATCAGGTGCTTCTTGAAGTGCAGGCTTCCTATACCGCGGAGCCGGACAACGCAGTACTCTTTACCGCTCATACTCTGTATCGCATCGGCAGTGAGGGAATGGAGCTGAAAAACGAAGTAACAAACAACAGCGGCCTTGAGACCATCGCAAGAGTCGGACAGTCGTTCTGCCTTCCTGCAGCGTTTGATACGCTCAGCTGGTATGGAAAAGGACCCTGGGAGACGTATGCAGACCGAAAGGACGCAGCTTTTACCGGATTTTACACATCTTCTGTAGCAGAACAGCACGTTCCGTTTGTAGTACCTTGCGAATGCGGTGGCCATGAGGATACGCGATTTGCCGTTCTTTCAGATGGAACACATACTGTTCAGATTGTAGGCAGTGATGATTTCCATTTCAGTGCGCTTCCATATTCTATGGCAGAATATCGAAAAGCCGCATATGAGGAAGAACTTCCGGAGCATACGACAGGAACCTGGCTGATCCTGGATGCAGCACACGCAGGCCTTGGCGGAGATACCGGCTGGACGAAAAATATTCACCCGGAATATCGTGTATGCAAGGGAAGATACAGCTATACGTTCCGTTTCCATTTCGCATAAAAGAAAAAATCGGCCAACTGCCTATTGGATTCTTACGGAACAAATTACAGATTTCTCGTGAATGCTGCAAAGGTTGAAGCAAGAGATACGATTTATCAGCGAATGAAGGCTGGTGAATATATAAGGGAAGAACTTACACCAGATGGACTTCATCCAAATGATAAAGGACACAAACTTGTTGCAGAAGAAATTGAAAAATTCCTTGAAAGCGTGAAAGCAGAATTAGAAGTTGAGGAAAAAGAACCTGTTTTTCCGAAGGCAATGACGGAGAATGCATACGAGAATGCAAAACGCCTGACAATCCGTGAAATTTCACCAAAACTTTGCGGATTTCATGCAGATATGGAAGAGAAAACAGGACATCTTGATCATTTTAAAAATGGATGGATCGGGAAAAAAGCCGGGGATTCTATTCATTTTGAGGTGACTGCTTCCTGCAGTGCAGTGGAGAAAAGAAAATTCATACGGTAGATATAACAATTCTTCCGGAAGAGGTAACGGATACAACTCCATTTTATCTGATGTCATTAATTATTGCATAAGATTTTTGAAGGAGAGGTTTCTGGAGATTGAGACAGCAGCACTTGGAAATGAAGCTGGAATGATCGGTGCAGCAAGTTTACTGTAAAATATGGAGGAGATAAGATGAGAATTAATCCTGATAATAAAAAAATACGTTATAGCGGAAGGATTGACTGGGCGAATCCAAAAGAACCAATCTGGGTTTATCCATGTACATCTGTGGAATTTAAATTTACAGGAAAATATTTGAAAATTTTCCTGAGAAACAAAAATGAATACTGGCAGAATTATCTTGGATGTATTTTAGATGGAGTGCAGTCGTGTTATTATCTGGATAACGAGAAAGAGAATGAAATAGAGATTCGTGTTCCTGAGAATGAAAACGGAGAACATCATGTTCTTTTCTTTAAACGTCAGGATTCCTGCCATGAGATGCACATCCTTGGATTTGAAATTGAAGACGGAGCAAAATTATTGGAACTTCCGGATGCACAGACAAGAAAAATTGAAGTTTACGGAGATTCTGTATCAGCAGGAGAAGTGACAGAAGCGGTGGATTATACAGGAAAGACGGACCCTGAACATCAGGGAGGTTATTCTAACAGCTGGTATTCCTATGCATGGATGACAGCACGTATGCTGAATGCACAGATCCATGATATCGCACAGGGCGGAATTGCATTGCTGGATGGACAAGGCTGGTTCCATGAGCCGAATCAGATTGGAATGGAAAGTGCCTGGAATAAAATCCGCTTCAATAAAACATTTGGTGAACTGACAGAATGGGATTTTAATCAGTATACACCGCAGGTTGTTGTCGTGGCAATTGGCCAGAATGATAATCATCCGTTTGATTACATGTCAGAAGACTATATGTGTGAGAAAGCAATTCTTTGGAGAGAACACTATACAGAATTTTAAAAAAAACTGCGTCAGGTATATCCGAAGGCATCGGTCATCTGCTGTACGACATTGCTTGAGCATGACAGTTCTTGGGACAAAGCAATTGACGATGTAGTGGTTTCTATGGGAGACAGTAAGATTTCCCATTGTATCTTTAAAAGAAACGGAGCAGCGACTCCAGGACATCTCAGAATTCCAGAAACCTATGAGATGGCGAGAGAACTTGCTGATTATATAGAGAATCTGGGAATCGAGGAATGGAAATAATTAGAATAGTAGAGTAATAAGAGGAAGATATCCTGGTGGTCTGATCCGGTTTTATTAGGACATTATCCGGATGAGGGATTGGTGCGTTATGAAAAATATCTTCCGAAAATCACAGAAGAAGATATGCGTCTGATCTCAGAACCGATCGATATCTATGGACAGAATATTTATAATGGAAGATGCGTCCGTATGGGGGAAGACGGAAAGCCACAGGAGGTTTGCCGATATGAAGGATTTCCTAAAACTGCGATCCAATGGCCGGTAACACCGGAATGTCTGCAGTGGGGACCGAAGTTTTTATATGAAAGATATCATAAGCCAATTTACATCACAGAGAACGGATTATCCTGCCATGATGTGATCTCATTAGATGGAAAAGTGCATGATCCAAACAGAATTGATTTTCTTGCAAGATATTTGCGAGAACTGAGAAAAGCAGCAGAGGAAGCGGATATCAGAGGATATTTCCAGTGGTCTTTGATGGATAATTTTGAATGGGCCAAAGGTTACTCATATCGATTTGGACTCGTATATGTGGACTACAGAAATCAGGAGAGAATTATGAAAGATTCCGCATTCCGGTATAAACACGTGATAGAAACAAACGGAGCAGAATTATAAATGGAAATAAAAGATCCCTTTTGGGGTTTATTTAGTAGCGTTAATAATAAATACTTGACAATTTATAAGGAGTGGTGTAGGGTAAAGGTGTCAAAGGAATTTCACCGGATTGGGTGTAATTCCGTTCACTATCCTATACGAAAAGAAGAGGTATTCATGATGAAAGAATTAAAGCCAATCAAAGAGGGTAAGGTACGCGAGATTTATGATAACGGCGACAGCCTGATCATGGTAGCAACCGACCGTATTAGCTGTTTTGACGTCATTCTGAACAATGTGGTAACAAAAAAAGGTACCGTTCTGACCCAGATGTCCAAATTCTGGTTCGATCTGACAGAAGACATCCTTCCGAATCATATGATCTCTGTAGACGTAAAAGACATGCCGGAATTTTTCCAGCAGGAGAAATTTGACGGAAACAGCATGATGTGCCGTAAGCTGGAAATGCTTCCTATCGAGTGCATTGTCCGCGGCTACATTACCGGAAGCGGCTGGGCAAGCTATCAGAAAACAGGAAAAGTATGTGGCATCGAGCTTCCGGAAGGATTAAAAGAATCTGACAAGCTTCCTGAGCCAATCTACACTCCGTCCACAAAGGCTGAAATCGGAGATCATGACGAAAATATCTCTTATGAGCAGAGCATCGCCCATCTGGAAAAATACTTCCCGGGAAAAGGAGCCGAGTATGCAGAGAAGCTTCGCGACTACACCATCGCTCTGTATAAAAAATGTGCTGATTATGCTTTAAGCAAAGGCATTATCATTGCAGACACAAAATTTGAGTTTGGTCTTGATGAAAACGGAAATATCGTAATCGGCGACGAGATGCTGACTCCGGACAGCTCCCGCTTCTGGCCTGCAGACGGTTATGAACCAGGCCATGGTCAGCCATCTTTTGACAAACAGTTCGCGCGCGACTGGCTCAAAGCCAACGATGGAAACCACGACTGGACTCTGCCGCAGGAAATCGTAGACAAGACGATCGAGAAATATCTTCAGGCATATGAGATGCTGACAGGAAAACCGCTGGCATAAAGAACATCATAGTGTTAAAAAGCTACAGGAGGCAGGTTCTGCCTCCTGTTTTTGCATATTTTGTGATAAGATCAGATGATAATCTGATACTCAAATGCGTGAAACATGTGATATAATGGGAAGAAAGACAGGATGCGAAGGAGGAAACACGATATGAAAATTGCTGCTGCAATTGAAAAAATGACAGATTTTTATAAGGGAAATATTCATGATATTTATCATTTTCTGAAGGTATGGGCCTTTGCAAAGAACATCGGCGAGGCGGAAGGACTGGATCCAAAAACACAGGAAACGCTGGAGATGGCAGCTGTTGTCCATGATATTGCCTGCCCGCTGTGTCGGGAAAAATACGGAAATACCAGCGGAAAGCATCAGGAAGAGGAAAGTGCGCCGCTCGTTGCAGAATTTTTCAAAGATGTACCGGCAGGAGAACTGGATGTCGAACGCATCACATGGCTGGTTACGCATCATCATACCTATACAAATGTAGAGGGAATGGATTACCAGATCCTGCTGGAAGCCGATTTTCTGGTCAATGCCGGCGAGAGCGAATATTCAAAACAGGCGATTGAAAATTTCTGCAGAAAAGTATTTCGGACGGAAGCGGGAACGCATCTGTTGAAGAGTATGTTTCCGGAGAAGGAATAAGGTCATGAAGTGTGACATCCTCCCCCACCTCTACAGGTGGTGGAGGATGTCACTTTTACAGCAGGACAGCCGGGGTCATTTAACCTTTATGGCGGTCAACCGGGAGATCCCGAAGTATCTGGATGCTACCTTATGGAACAGGGGATTTGTGGATACAAACGGCAAATACTATGAGCTTTGGAATGCGCAGGCACAGTATTATACGGAGTAAAATTTTGGCAATCTGTCGGCAGAAGCCATTCACAGAGAGATTGACGGTACACTGAAACGGCTGGGAACAGATTATCTGGATCTGTATATCATTCACCGTTTTGACTACGAAACTCCGATTGAGGAAACAATGGAAGCCCTGAATGTATGACCGCACTGGCATGGCAATGGGCGAAGGGAGTCAGCTCCCCGATTATCGGTGCGACCAAGGCGGCAATTGTTTCGTAAAAAATTATGGCATGTAAAACGCCGTCAGACTTGTTGTAGTCTGACGGCGTTTTGCGTTAGGAAGCTCTTTGAAGAAACATCTATATTATTTCGTTTCCTGTCCCGCTTTCTTCCGGAACAGTTCTTTTCCACAGCTGATGACAATGATGACACCAAGAACCATCAGCAGAATGGCGATGATGAGCTGCAGTCCCTCAACGAGGAAGACAGCGGTTCCTGCTCCATACGCTTTTACAAGTGCGATGACACGCTCTACCAGTGCGGTAAAGGTGACGCAGAGCATGATGATAAGCGGCGGGAACAGGGTTCTGTTTTCACGGCCGGTGACTTTCAGGAAGACACAGAGCGTGATCAGAACGAGTGCACTCAGCATCTGGTTTGCACTTCCGAACAGCGGCCAGATATTGGCATATCCGATCTGAGTCAGGATGTAGCCGCAGAGCAGAGTAACAATGGTAGAGAAATATTTATTGCAGAGCAGCTTTCTCCATCCGGCAGCATGTTCCATATCATCGACAGTGAACAGTTCCTGGAAGGACATACGGCCGATTCGTGCAACGGAGTCAAGACTGGTAAGTGCCAGCGCCGATACACACATAGTCATGAAGCACTGTGCTCCGTATACCGGGATGCCGAACATTTCCAGAAATCCGGCAACACCGGAAGAAAAGATCGCAAATGGCGTTCCGACAGCAGCCGTACCGTCTGCAGAAGCAGCAGCACCGGCAACGCAGAGGGCGAGGACGGCAAGCAGGCTCTCCAGAACCATAGCTCCGTATCCGACTTTCTGCATATCTTTTTCATTCGCAATGGTTTTCGAAGAGGTTCCAGACGATACCAGGCTGTGGAATCCGGAAACAGCACCACAGGCAACGGTGACAAACAGGATCGGGAACAGATCTCCGGATGCCGCATTGTGGAAACCGGTGTACATTGGAAGATTCATTTTCGGGTGTGCAACAACAAGTCCGACAACAGCGCCAAGGATCATGCCGGCAAACATAAAGGTTGTCATAAAGTCACGCGGCTGCATCAGAAGCCACATCGGAAGGACAGCGGCAAGAAAGATGTAGGCAAATACCAGATAAGTCCAGGTTGCTTTGCTTGTTACAAGCGGTACATTCATGCCGATTGCAAAGGCTGCAACAGTGCAGGCAAGGCCGAGTACCATTTCTTTCCAGCCTTTCCACTGCAGTTTTTTCTGGAGCAGTCCGAAGACAACAGCAAAAGCGATAAATAGCAGGGAGATGCTTCCGGCAGCGCCGTTTACAGTTGCCTGGGCAGAAAGCTTTGTGACGCCGTCAACCGTTTCGTAAGCATTAAATGTTCCGGCAACCATATCTGCAAAGGCGGCGATAACGATCAGTGTAAAGAGCCAGCAGAAGAGAAGAAACAGTTTTTTTCCTGTTTTGCCGATGTATTTCTCAATGAGAAGTCCCATGGATTTTCCTTCGTTTTTGACACTCGCATACAGCGCACCGAAATCGGTAACAGCACCAAAGAAGATACCGCCGATCAGGATCCATAAAAGGACGGGAACCCATCCAAAGACAGCGGCCTGAATGGCACCGGTGACAGGGCCTGCACCTGCGATTGAAGAAAACTGATGGGCGAATACGGTCCATCCATCGGTAGGGACGTAATCCTGACCGTCATTTTTTGCAACGGCAGGTGTTTTTGCTTTAGGATCGATGCCCCATTTCTTTGCCAGCCAGCTTCCGTAGAAGGTATAACCTGCTATCAGACATACGGCGGCGATCAGTACAATAACCAACGTGTTCATAATAAAATTCCTCCTCGTTCAAAAATGATATTTCCAGTTTACATGGATTCCAAATGGAAAAAGAAAAGGGAAAAGGCAATTGTGTTGGTATGCTTGGAAACAAAAAAAGCTTCGTCTCCCTGACTTATGCAAGAAGACGAAGCTTTCAAAAACGCTCCGCGTTACCACTTCTAATTATCGGCTGTTTCTTTTGGTCGATCACTCAGACAAGATCCCCGATGATACACTTTCCGGTGAATCTCTTCTCTGCTAACGGTGAGAGGCCGGTCCGGACTACTTTCCATTTCTGGTTTCGTCTGTACAGCTCACAGGGGATTGTTCTTTGGGATACCTGCCATCTCGCACCAGCCGATGGTTCTCTGCAAAGGCTCACCCGAAAAATGTTGTCCTGCTCATTGCTTTTTTCTGATCCCTTTTTTCTTTTGAACACTTTGCATTATAGTCTCATTTTTCGGTTTGTCAAGCAATTTTAAAAAAAATATCATGTTTTTTCCCTGAAAATAGTAAAAATCTATTTCTTGACACAGAAAACCAAAATTTTTATAATAGAAGAAAAAGCGCAGAACCAGAAGGCTTCTGCGGAAAGGTGGTATTTTTGTATGGGGTATTATGACAAAGAACGTGTAAGGGGATTTTTGCACAATCAGGACGGTATTATTGTGAATGATTTCGGAGAAGAGGTGATTCTCCGCGGCTGGGGCATGGGAAACTGGGATAATCCGGAAGGATTTATGCTCGGCACCCAGAGCGGCTTTGGACTGTTCGAGCCTGGAAAATATGCGCCGATGGGACGCATGGACCGTGGAAGAAGTATGGACCAGATTCTACGGGAGACCTGCGGAACGAAATATGCGGAGGAGTTCTGGAAACGCTGGAGACGGCTGTATCTGACGGAGGAGGATATTGCACTTCTCTCCAGACGCGGTTACAATTCCGTGCGTCTGCCGATCCGCGCAGGAAGCTTTCTGTATGAGGAGCCGGGGATTACGTATAATGAAGATTCCTTTGCCATGCTGAATGATGTTCTCGACTGGTGTGAGACGTATCAGGTTTATGCTGTCGTAGATTTCCATGCGGCAACGGCAGGCCAGTCCGGAATTCCGTGTGATGACGGCGTGGACAATGGACAGCATCTGTATGACGATGAAGAATCGATGGAGCGGATGTTTCTTCTGATGGAAGAGTTTATGAGAAGATACAAAGACCGCTGGATCATCGGCGCATATGACTGTATCAACGAGCCGATCTCCATGACGCCGCGCCGCGAGGAGCTGACACCGAAGCTGGTCTATTTTTACGAGAAAATGATCCGCCGCTGCAGAAAGATCGACCAGAAACACTTATTTTTGCTGAATGGTACACAGTTTTCCTCTCTTACATATTTCTTTGATCATGAGTTTGACCCGGAATACCACAACTGGGGCATCAGTCTTCATGCGTATGAGATGGTTGTTCCGGAGGTAGCTTCTCTTGCCAGCGTTCTCCGTACCTGCCGGGAACAGAAGATCTGCCTGTGGATGGGCGAGACAGGAGGAAGAAATGAGCACGCATGGCAGACAACGATGTATGAGATTCTTGCCGAGTACCACGCCGGTTATAATCTGTGGTGCTGGAAAACGGTAGAGGGAGCAGGATGTGCTTCGATTCTGAACTTTAATGTTCCGGATGAATGGCATCTGATTACCGATTATGCAATTAATGGAGCTGCAAAACCGTCCTACGAGCATGCGCAGGCCATCTGGGACAGCTACCTGGAATGCCTGGCGGTCGATAAATGCAAAGAAAATACGCAATATCATCCTTATCTGCTTCGAGAGGGCGATTTTGAGATCCCGGCGATCGGCTACAACGCGCTGCCGATGGATTCACTCCGTGGTCTTAGTGATCTTCCGAATGCTGCAGGATATCGTCTGTATGACCGGTTTGAATTGATTTATGAAAAAGGATATCATCCTGAACCGGCCGGGTTTGCCGCACCGGGTCCGATCAAACATCCGAGAGATCATGTACAGCTTCAGCTGGGAGCAGGAGAGTATGCTTCCTATACAATCCGTGAAAAAGAAACCTATACCGTTTCTGTAACTTACTGTGCAGACAAAAAGGTGAAGGTACAGGCAGCTATTCAGGGAGAGACTCTTTTTGAAGGGGTAATGCCTCCTGCCGGTGAGAAAGTAACTTCGGATGTTCATCCATATTTTGCATATGAAACAGCACCGAACACACTCGAACGGTTCACACTCGGTACCGTTACAGGAGAAGGCATTCTGAAAATAGAGGTTCTGGACGGATGTGCACGGTTCGGACAGATTGTGATTCGGAAAAGTGAAAAATAGCAGAACATAACGTTTCTTTATGAGAAATAAATAACAGATCTATCTGCCCGCAGGAATCAAAAAAATCCGACGGGCAGATTTTTTGATTTTTTTCAGTTTTCCATTGACAATTGCATCACTGGTGCTATAATAAAAACAAACATATGAATAAATGTTCATATGAACAGCGAAAATGAAAAAGGAGATCAAAAGCGATGAAGAAAACGTATAAGATCGATGTTGACTGCGCAAACTGTGCAAACAAAATGGAAGAGGCTGCAAAAAACACAGCAGGTGTAAAGGATGCTACCGTAAACTTTATGATGCTCAAAATGATCGTGGAGTTCGAAGACGGACAGGATCCAAAGAGCGTTATGCAGGATGTTCTGAAAAACTGCAAAAAAGTTGAGGATGACTGCGAGATCTTCCTCTAAAATAAAAAACTTTCATCGGCGGATGGAAGAAAAAGCTGGAGCAGAATAGATTCTAAAACCTGTCTGCGGTTCAGCTCGAGAAAAATCCAGTATTTTCTCTCTGGAGCAGCGGATTTGGATCTGTAAATCTCTGGGATGAAATGCTGGATTTTTTCATCCGGCGGTAAGAACAAAGGAGGCATATGTATGAATAAGAAACAGAAAAAGGTTCTCATCCGCGTCATCGTTGCATCGGTTCTTCTGATTCTCTGCGCGGTACTGCCGACAACCGGCTATGTGCGATTTGCAACCTTTATGGTTCCTTATCTGGTCATCGGATACGATATCCTGAAAAAGGCCTGGAAGGGAATCCTGAACAAACAGGTATTTGATGAAAACTTTCTGATGGCTGTTGCAACGGTCGGTGCCATTCTGCTTGGCGAGTATCCGGAGGGCGTAGCTGTTATGCTGTTTTATCAGATCGGCGAACTGTTCCAGAGCTATGCTGTCGGAAAGAGCCGCCGGAACATCAGCGAACTGATGGATATCCGCCCGGATTATGCAAATATCGAGGTAGACGGAAAACTCGAGCAGGTTGATCCGGATGAAGTTGAGGTTGGCACAATCATCGTTGTACAGCCTGGTGAAAAGATTCCGATCGATGGTGTGATCAAAGAAGGAAACACCACACTGAATACCAGTGCCCTGACCGGAGAGAGTGTTCCGCGTGACGCCCGGGATGGAGACGAAGTCATCAGCGGATGTATCAATATGTCCGGTCTGATTAAAGTAAAAACAACGAAAGAGTTTGGAGAGTCTACCGTATCCAAAATTCTGGACCTTGTGGAAAACTCCAGCTCCAAGAAATCAAGATCCGAGAACTTTATTTCCAAATTTGCGAAATACTATACACCGGCCGTCTGCTACGGTGCGCTGGCGCTGGCAATCCTGCCGCCGCTGGCACGGATGCTGTTTTTAAGTGCCGCTCCTGAGTGGAGCGTATGGATTTACCGTGCGCTGACCTTCCTGGTTATCAGCTGCCCTTGTGCACTGGTCATCAGTATTCCGCTCAGCTTCTTCGCCGGTATCGGCGGCGCAAGCCATGAAGGTGTCCTGGTGAAAGGTTCCAACTATCTGGAAACACTTTCCCAGACCAAATACGTTGTATTCGATAAAACCGGTACCATGACACAGGGTGTCTTTGAAGTAGCCGGTATTCACCACAATACGATCAGTCAGGAAGATGTTCTGGAATACGCAGCACTTGCTGAGTGTGCTTCGAGCCATCCGATCAGCAAGAGTCTGCAGAGAGCATATGGAAAACTGATCGACCGAAGCCGTGTCACGGACATCGAAGAGATCAGCGGAAACGGTGTAACAGCAAAGGTAGACGGTAAAAATGTCGCTGCCGGAAATGCAAAACTGATGGAGCGCCTTGGCGTTGATTATATCGACTGCCACAGCGTCGGCACCATCGTCCATGTTGCTGTAGACGGCAAGTATGCCGGACATATCCTGATCTGTGATATGATCAAACCGCATGCGAAAGAGGCGATTCAGGCGCTGCGGAAATCCGGTATTAAAAAGACGATTATGCTGACCGGAGACTCCAAGCGGATAGCCGATCAGGTAGCTGCAGATCTTGGAATTGATGAAGTTTACAGCGAACTGCTTCCTGGTGACAAAGTAAGTAAAGTGGAAGAGCTGCTTGCCGCAAAGACAGAAAAAGAAAAACTTGCCTTCGTAGGTGACGGCATCAACGATGCACCGGTACTGTCCCGTGCCGATATCGGTATTGCGATGGGAGCACTTGGTTCCGACGCAGCAATTGAAGCAGCTGATATCGTTCTGATGGACGACGATCCGCTCAAGATTTCCAAAGCAATTCACATTTCCAGAAAATGTATTCACATTGTTTATGAGAATATTTATTTTGCAATTGGTATCAAAGTATTGTTCCTGCTTCTGGGAGCCATCGGTATCGCTAACATGTGGATGGCAATTTTCGCAGATGTCGGAGTTATGATTCTGGCGGTTCTGAATGCAATTCGTGCTCTGTTTGTGAAAAATCTATAGAAAGACGAGGACACAAAATGGCAAAAATCAATCCGGATGAAGCTGATCTGTGCTGTGACTCCTGTGAGGTTCATGAAAATCTGGTAAAGATTGTCAATGAGACCATGCCGGATGAAACAGAGCTTTACGATCTGGCAGAGCTTTTCAAGGTATTTGGTGATTCCACGCGGATCCAGATCCTGTTTGTCCTGTTTGAGGCAGAGGTATGCGTCTGCGACCTGGCAGAAGCACTGCACATGACACAGTCCGCAATTTCCCACCAGCTTCGCATTCTGAAGCAGAATAAGCTGGTAAAGAGCAGACGAGAAGGAAAATCGGTGTTCTACTCTCTTGCAGATGGTCATGTACGGACAATCATCGCACAGGGACAGGAGCATATTGAAGAGGATTAAAAAAAGCATAAGATAGCAGAAACGTCCCGCAGATGAGAAATTTCATTTGCGGGACGTTTCTGCTTTTCACATTCATTCTTTATTTGGTAAACCATGCTTCCCGAACATGCTGTTTTAGAATGTTCCGTGCATTTTAGAATCTGTTTTTTTTACTTTGTTTACATAACCGAATTATGTAAATCATTTCTTGAATTTCATGATTTATACTCCTCGGAGTAATACGGAATGCAGAGATACATACCGTCCGTGATCTGGTTGGAACTCAGGTGATTGATCTCACGGACCTCAGCAATGTAACTGGAAATATCGGAGTATTCTTCTGTACGGTATTCTTTGGCGATGTCCCACAGTGTATCGCCGGAAGAAACGCGGATACTGGTGTAGTATTTGTAGGTTGGAGCTTTCGGCTCACTGTCTGCCTGCGTATTCTGCGGCGTGAAGTGGAAGATTAAAAGAAATGTGACGGCAACCAGAGACAGGAGAGCGGCGGCTGCGCGGATCTGCAGTTTTCTTCTCTGGATTTTTCGTCTTTCTCTCAGTGATTTTCTTTTCTTTGCATTGGTACTCATGTAAAATTCCCCCTTGATTTGTGATAGAAGAGTAGTTGTGCTACGTGAACATTTGTTCTTTCGAATATATGTTCATTATAATAAAAGAACGTATGTTTGTCAATACGAAATGCGAACAAATTTTCGAAACTTTTGTTTGCGTTCCGGTTGGATTTATGGTAAAATTTATTTGGTATATTTTAAGCAAATATCGTATAGAAAGAGGGGACTACCCTAATTCATATAAAAAACGAAACGACAGGAGGAACATACGATGGCTGGAGACAAAAATAAACTGACAGAGAAACAGAGACAGATTCTCGAATATTTAAAACAGGAAATTTTGCAGAGAGGATTCCCGCCGTCTGTGCGTGAGATCTGCGAAGCGGTTTCCCTTCGTTCTACATCCTCGGTACATGCACATCTGGAAACACTGGAGCGGAAAGGCTATATCAAACGAGATGCAACAAAACCGAGAGCCATTGAAATCTGCGATGAAGGATTCCATACCGGCCGCCTTGGTGCAATCCAGGGAATTGCATCGGAAGACACCGCATCCCAGAGCGAGGTTGCACAGATTCCGCTGATCGGCAAAGTAGCTGCCGGAGAACCGATTCTTGCGGTAGAGAATATTGAAGGATATTTTCCGATGCCGGTAGACCGTCTGCCAAACGCAGAAACGTTCCTTTTAAAGGTACAGGGCGAAAGCATGGTAAATGCAGGTATTTTAGACGGTGACCTTGTTCTTGTGGAACAACAGGCAACTGCGGAAAATGGAGAAAAAATTGTCGCTCTGGTCAATGATTCCGCTACAGTAAAAACATTCTACAAGGAAGACGGTTATTTCCGCCTGCAGCCGGAAAACGATGAGATGGATCCGATCCTTGTGAATGATCTGCAGATCGTAGGAAAGGTAATCGGAGTATTAAGATTTTTATCCTGAAAAATAAAAGAAGAAAATAAAAAATGTTGTGAAAAAACGAACAAGAAATCGGCCTGTAAAATTCGGCGGTTTCAGAGGAAAAACCGGTGATTTCTGAAAGTAACTCTTCAACTATTCGAAAAACCTGCGTTTCCCGAATAGTTATATAGAAGAAATACTTCTTTCATTTTCCCGGTTTTTCTGTTTAGAAAGGCTCATTTGCAGTTATGAAATCAAAAATTACGTATCACGAACAAACCGATATGGAAAATACACTGAAGCTCCGCGAGGTTCTGAAGACGCTTCCCTCTTTTACTTCCGAATTTTTCCGCGGCATCAGCACAACGACATCGACCAGCACACGGATCAAATATGCATATGACCTTCGGATCTTTTTTCAGTATCTGCAGAAAGAAAATCCGGAACTTGCCAAAATTCCCATGGATCAGATGTCCGTTGATGTGCTTGACCAGGTCACTGCACTTGATCTTGAGGAATACACAGAATATTTAAAGGCTTATATCGGTTCCCAGGAATCTTATACCACCAACGGGGAAAAAGGCCTGAAACGAAAATTGTCGGCACTTCGGACGTTCTATTCCTATTATTTCAAAAAGGAACTGATTGAGACAAATCCTACGCTGCTTATCGATATGCCGAAGCTCCATGAAAAAGAAATTATCCGTCTGGAGCCAAATGAGGTTGCGGAGCTTCTCGATTTTATTGAATCCTGCGGCGACGGGCTGAGCAATCATCAGCGGGCCTACTATGAAAAAACAAAGGAACGTGATTTTGCAATCATTACTCTTCTGCTTGGCACGGGAATCCGTGTGTCGGAATGTGTCGGGTTAGATATTGAGGATGTCGATTTTAAAAACAATGGCATCAAAGTGCTTCGAAAAGGTGGAAATGAAATGTTTGTCTACTTTGGAGATGAAGTTGCCGAGGCACTGAAAAAGTATATCGAAGTCCGCGCAGGTATTACGCCTGTGGCAGGACACGAACACGCACTCTTCTATTCGGCGCAGAGAAAACGGATCAACGTCAAGACAGTGGAAAATCTGGTGAAGAAATATGCGTCCCAGGTGACGACAACGAAGAAAATTACGCCGCATAAACTGCGTAGTACGTACGGTACGACGCTGTATCAAGAAACAGGCGATATTTATCTTGTTGCGGATGTTCTCGGCCATAAGGATGTCAATACGACGAAGAAACATTATGCTGCCATGGACGATGCAAGGCGCCGTCAGGCTGCCACAGCGGTACGGCTGCGGGAGTCCATGCCGGAGCATGAGGAATAAAAACATATCAGAAACCAAAAGAGGAATCAACAGGGATTATATCCCATTCGTTGATTCCTCTTTTTTATGGAGACGACTTCTCTCCTGCTTTTTTTAGTTACTCCGCCTTAATTGCCCAGCGCATTTTCGTTGAACTTGCACGGCTGTTGCGGATGCATTCTTCTTTGGAAGGACGAATGACTTCTTTTGAATATTCGGAATAAATACCGATCTGATACAGTCCCTTCATGGACTTTTTCACAAGCCGGTCTTCGCCGGAATGGAACGTCAGAATTGCCGCTCTGCCGCCCGGAGCAAGAGCATCCGGAAGTTTTTCCATGAATGCTTCCAGAACCTCATATTCGTTGTTTACATCGATCCGCAGTGCCTGGAAGGTGCGGGCGCAGGATTTTTTGATGGCTTCTTTTTTCTCGTCTTTCGGAAGAAAATCCAGTGCTTCAGCGATCAGATCACGCAGTGCAAACGTAGTGTCAATTTTCTTTCCTTTCCGAAGTGCCCGCGTAACAGCCTGGGAAATTTCTTTTGCATACGGTTCATCGGCGTTTTCAATGAGCATGCCTTCCAGTTCATCGCGTGCAACCGTGCGCAGACGCTCGGCCGCGGAAATTCCTGCCTCCGGATTCAGGCGAAGATCCAGCGGTCCATCATATTTGTAGGAAAAGCCGCGCTCCGGATTATCAATCTGCATGGAGGAAACACCAAGATCCGCCAGAATGAAGTCAAAGGGGCCGTATTCGGCAGCAACCTGATCAATATTGGCAAAATTCTGATGAAGAATCGTTAAAATCTCAGGGCCGTACCCCTGCGCGGCCAGTCGTTCTTTTGTTTTTGCCATCTCGATCGGATCGACATCCAGCGCACAGAGATGCCCTTTTCCCTGCAGGCATGCAAGCATACGGGAGCTGTGGCCGCCGTATCCGAGTGTTGCATCAAGTCCGTTCTGTCCCGGCTCGATCTTGAGAAAATCGAGGATTTCATCTACGAGAATCGGGATATGCATGCCGGCCGGTGTGCTTCCCTTTTGGATCACATGCTCAATGGTCCCCTGATATTTCTCCGGATTCAGTTCTTTGTATTTCTCATTGTAATTCCGCGGATGTGTGCCTTTGTAGCGGACGCGGCGTTTGTGTTCTTTCTGTTCTTCCATAAAATGTTCTCCTTATACTTCAAATATATTTAATCGAACATGTGCGTTCGAATATTTTCCAGATCAATTGGTTCTCCTGTCATCGGCTGCAGAAAGTGCAGTTTCCAGGCATGGAGCGCGGCACGGGTACCGCCGTCGCGGACTCCGTAGAGCGGATCTCCGAAAAGTGGATGTCCAATAGATGCCATGTGAAGGCGGATCTGATGCGTGCGGCCGGTTTCCAGACGGCAGCACACGACGGCCCAGAAAGGATCCTGAAGGACAGCCTCGTAGTGTGTAATAGCCCACAGGCCGTTCCCTTCTTTACAGATACGCATTTTAGTGATACGTTTCCCAGACGGATCGAAAGAATCAGGGTCATCTCCTGGAATTTGCTCCATGGAAAGACGAATGGTTTCTTTTTGCGTTTCTTCGGAAAAGGGATGGTGTACCAGAGCCAGGTATTCTTTTTTCAGCGCGCCGCTCTCCCGCTGCCGGGACAGTCTGGCAGCAGCCAGCTGATTCTTTGCAAATAGTACCAGACCCGATGTATCTTTGTCAAGACGGCCGATGCAGCGGAGTTCAGAAGGCGCTGTCGGTGTTTTTAACAGGGATGCGGCAGCATGTGTCAGGGAATCGAAATAATGGCCGTGGGAAGCGTGGCAGACCATACCGGATGGCTTGTCTGCGACACAGAGATCACTGTCCTCATAGAGAATCCGTACGCCGGCAGAATCACCTGATACCGGCAGAACCTGATCTTCGGAAAGGTGGGGACACTTCTGCTCATATCGAAAAGTGATCGTATCTCCAGTCTGGACGACTGCATTTGTGCGGCAGGAAACACCGTTTTTCTGAATTCCATCCGGAATATATTTGGCATGGCGGATTTCACGTGGTGTCAGGTGCAGAAAACGTTTTAGAATTGTTTCCACCGACAGTCCCCCCTGTTCCGGAAGGACAAAGTGACACAGCTGCTGATAGTCAAATTGCGGCATAAAAGATTTTCTCCTCTTCACAAGTTCACATAATCATTTTATGTAAACTATATAAATACAAACAATTCAGTACGATGATGGTACACTATCTCTAGACAAAAACAGGTTTCACAGATCTCGCAAACCACGTTCTGTTTTACCGATTCGGCAAACAAAAAAATTTTATTTACAGATCCTCTAAGATCACCGTAAACGGCCCATCATTCACCAGTGATACTTCCATCTCAGCCCCGAACACTCCCGTTTCGACAACAGGAACCTGTTCCCGTGCTTTCGCGACCATATATTCATACAGTTCTTCTGCTCTGTGCGGCTCGCCTGCTTCCGTGAAGCTTGGACGGTTTCCCTTTTTACAGTTGGCATACAGGGTAAACTGTGAAACCATCAGAAGCTGTCCATCCACATCTGCCAGGGACTTGTTCGTCTTTCCATTTTCATCTTCAAAAATACGCAGTCCCAGCAGTTTTTTCATATACTTGTCTGCTGTTGCTTCATCGTCCCCTTGGCCGACACCGATCAGAACCAGAAAACCTTTCTGAATCGATCCGACAACCTTCTCTTCCACCGAAACACTTGCTCTTTTTACACGTTGTATAACAATTCTCATCTTTAAAATCCTTTCATAAAATGACCCTCCTCTTATTTTTAAGAGGAGGGTCGTTTCTCCTATGTTCTGTTTTGATCAGGTGCTGAAAATCTTGCGGATTCCCGCTTCTTTAACTTCAATTGCCTGTTTGATCATATCTACGGTTCCATCGATACCGAATACACTGCTGTTCAGGCACAGGTCGTAGCTGTCTACCTCGCCCCAGCGTTTGCTGGTGTAGTAATTGTAGTAGCTTGCACGCTGTTTGTCGATCTTTGTGATCTTGTCTTTTGCTTTTGCATCGGAAAGATCATACAGCTTTGCGATACGGCGGATGCGATCCTGCATATCTGCTTTAATAAAGATGCTCAGCACGTTCGGATTTTCCTCCAGTGCATAATCTGCACAGCGGCCTACGATGACACACGGACCGTCCTGCGAAATCTTCTTGATGGCATCAAACTGTGCCAGAAATACCTTCTGGTTCAGCGGCATATCCATCATGGTAGATCCATAGCCGAAGGAGTAACTGTCCATAACCAGAGAGTATAAAAAGCTGTTGGTTGGTTTTTCATCGTGGTTTTCGAACAATTCCTGGCATAATCCGCTGTCCTTTGCTGCTCTCTCCAGCAGCTCTTTGTCATAGTACTTGATTCCCAGGTCATCCGCTAAAATCTTACCAATGGAATGTCCGGCGCTTCCGTACTGACGTCCAATCGTTATGATAGTTTTCATATAATCCGCTCCTTTCCATTCCGTCACAATAATCTGCTTTCACAGATGTAGTAACTCGCGTTTTTTCGTTACATCCAGTATACTACAGAATTCACAGAAAGTACAGAACATTTTGATAAAACTTATACAAATTAACTATATACTTTTTGAAATATCATTCTTTTTAAGCAGTTTCAGACATTTTTTCGAAACTGCAGCAACAGATTGGAAAAATATTCCGGAATCGGCGCCTCAAACTCCATATAGGCACCGGTCCGTGGATGGATAAATCCAAGTACCATCGCATGCAGCGTCTGTCCCTGCAGGTTTTTCACCGGGCATTTCTTCGGGCCATAAACCGCATCGCCAAGCAGCGGATGCCCGATACTTGCCATATGGACACGGATCTGATGCGTCCGGCCGGTTTCCAGCTGGCATTCAATATACGTATAATTTCCAAAGCGTTCCAGCACACGGTAATGTGTGACCGCCGGTTTTCCGTTCCGTTCATTAATCGCCATCTTTTTCCGGTCTGTCGGATGGCGGCCGATTGCACCGCGCACGGTTCCCTCGTCCTCTTTCAGATTCCCATGGACAATTGCCCGGTACTTTCGGGTAATGGAATGTACAGAGAGCTGTTCTGCGAGGCTCTGGTGGGCGAAATCGCTCTTACAGATAACCAGGGCACCCGTTGTGTCCATATCGATTCTGTGGACGATTCCGGGGCGCAGAACGCCGTTGATGCCGGAGAGATTTCCGCGGCAGTGATACAGAACCGCATTGACCAGTGTTCCGCTGCTGTGGCCTGCCGCCGGATGTACGACCATCCCCTTGGGCTTATTGACGACCAGAAGATCATCATCCTCGTACAGAATATCAAGCGGAATGTTTTCTGGATCCACGTTCAGTTCTTCCGGTTCCGGCAGAAGCACCAGAACAGCATCACCGGCGGCAACCTTACTGCTTGCTTTCTGCGTTTTTCCGTTGATCGAAACCTTTCCGTCTTTTAAAAGCTTCTGCAGAAAAGAACGAGAACAGTCCGAAAAAGATGCGGCCAGGCACTGATCAATCCGTTTTCCGTCAAAATCCGGTGTAACTTCCAAAATCCGTTCTTCTTCAGCCATCGGACTCCTCCTTTTTGGCGTTTTTATGCAGAAATGCGAAGTCTTCGTCCTTGTAGTACAACAGATACAGCAGTAAAAAGACAGCGACCGATACGGTGACATAAATATCAGCTACGTTAAAAACCGGAAAGTTGATCAGCGAAACGTAGATGAAATCAACGACATAGTGATTCAGAAAACGATCGTAAAAATTTCCGACTGCACCAGCCGTCAGAACAGTCAGCACGGCAAAAAGCGGTAAAAAGCGGCGTGTCTTTGGAAGCTTGTAAAAGACGATCACCATGACGATCAGAAACAATACTGTCATCATAGCAAACAGCCAGTACTGATCCTGCAGAAGTCCGAATGCCATACCGCGGTTTTCCAGATAAAACAGCTCCAAAACCCCCGGAATGAGCTCGATCGACGGCTGATCCTTCAGATACTGCACTGCCAGTGATTTTGTATACTGATCTGCTGCAAGCAGAAGGACAATCGCTGCCGCGCAAACCAGATAAACGGCCAGCGGAGAAAGTTTTTTACTCTTCATCGATCAGATCTCCATTAATAGAATTGATAGCTTCCAGCATTTCTTCATCTGTAACCGTGCGGTCCACCACAGCATGGCCGACAGACTCCAGAAGGATGAATTTGATCGTACCCTGTTCCATTTTCTTGTCCGATTTTGTTGCAGCCAGAATATCTTCCGATCTCAGGCCGTCCACGGTGATTGGCAGATAGAAACCGACGTTCATATCACGAATCTCGTAAAACTCTTCATCGGAGAGATAACCTCTCTTGTAGGAAATATAGGCAGCAGCAACGGTTCCAAGTGCAACGCACTGGCCATGGAGCAGTTCGAAGTTTTTGAGCTTTTCAATGGCATGACCGATCGTATGGCCAAGATTTAAAACGGCACGCTCTCCCTGTTCTGTTGGGTCATTTTCTACAACCTGGCGTTTGATATCGCAGCATTTCTGGATCATTTTCGTTAATACCGGCTCAATCCGCTCTTCGATCTCAGACATGTGATTGATGGTCCAGATGTAGAATTTTTCATCGCGGATCAGACCTGTTTTCAGGACTTCTCCCATACCGCAGGCAAACTGTTCGCCGTTCAGGGATTTTAAGGTTGCCATATTCATATAGACAAGACGTGGATGATGGAATGCACCGACCATATTTTTGTACTGGTCGAAATCGACGCCCGTTTTTCCTCCAACGCTGGAATCTACCTGTGCAAGCAGTGTCGTCGGAAGCTGGATGAAATCAATGCCGCGCAGATACGTTGCCGCCGCATAGCCGGTCAGATCCCCAACGACACCGCCGCCGAGTGCGAATAAAATGTCTTTTCTCTCAAAGTGGTTTTCAATCAGATGCGTGTACAGATCTTTGACGGTATCCAGATTTTTGCTTGCTTCACCAGCCGGGAAAACAAATGCGGTTACGGTCTCAAACAGCGGGGACAGTACATTTTTTACCTCTTCCAGATACAGTTCTGAAACCGTGCTGTCTGTGACAATGCAGGCCTTTTTTGCAGGGAGTTTTAAGTTCTCCACACAGCCGGCGAGGCGTTCGTAGCTGCCGTCCCAGACAATTTCATAAGAAAATTCAGTAGATGTGCCTTCTCTTTTAACGGTAAGTGTTTTCATAAATTATGCCTCCTGTATGTTCTTTCATGAAAAAAGCATCAGAATCCTGCATCTGATGCTTTTCCTTTGTTACTAAGTAAATCAATAATTGATCCAGTAGATCCATTTTAATTTACTGCAAAGATAATTTTCTTTAATAATCGGTACGGATATTTGGAAGATCAAAAGCTCCGCTTAAGATATCCTGGATGTCGCCGGAAATTTCTACACTGGACGGTGTCAGGATGAAAATATAGCTGGAAACTTTCTGCAGACTTCCGCTCATGCAGTAGCATGCACCACAGCAGAAATCAATGATTCTCTGGGCAATATCCACATCAATGCCTTCTAAGTTAAGGACAACGGTACATCCGGCCAGAAGCGTATCCGCGATTTCACGGGTATCCTCCATGGAAGCCGGTTTGATGACGCATACTTCCATATTTAATGCACCTGCTTTCTTTCTCATTGGAGTAACTTTCGAGGAAACCGGAGCAGCTGGCTTTGGAGCTCGTGCAGCAGCAGCCTGGCTTGAAGCGGTGGTCTTTGGCGCCGGCTGTTTACGCGGTGCAGTGTGAACCGGTTTCGCCTGCGGCTCTTCCTCTTCGTCCTCATCCTCGTTCTCCAGTTTACGGAAGAAACGTTTCTTTGGTTTTTCTTCTATATCATCGTCTTCTTCATCGAAGAAGCTATCCGAATCAGCATCCTCTTCCTCGTAATCGTCGTTCAGCCGGATGGCATCCAGAAATTTGTCTAAAACACTCATTCTTATACTCTCCTATTTTTAGTCCTGTGGCATTTGGCCAGACAGCCGTGCAGAATGCGCGGGGTCACTCTTCTTGGAAAGACTTCCTGTTATCTTTTACTGTAATCCCGTTCGCCAAAGACTCCGGTTCCAACCCGTACTAAAGTGGCGCCTTCTTCTACTGCTACTTCGTAATCGCCGGTCATGCCCATGCTCAAAATGGCCATACGTACATTATTAATGTTTTTGGCGGCAATGTCAACACTTAATTCCTTTAATTTGCGAAAAACCGGACGATTTTCTTCTGGATCTTCCACATACGGTGCAATGGTCATAAGTCCCTCCACATGAATTGCCGGAAGTTTTGCGATTTCTTCAATCAATGGAAGGGTTTCCTCTACGGAGACACCAAACTTGCTTTCCTCGCCGGCAACGTTTACCTCGATCAGGATCGGGATTTCGCAGTTGTGCTTTACCGCTTCCTCACTGATCGTTTTTGCCAGACGAAGAGAATCGACAGAATGAATCAGGGCAACTTTTCCTGCAATGTATTTTACTTTATTCCGCTGCAGATGACCGATCATGTGCCAGTGGATATCCTTTGGCAGCACTTCCTCTTTTTCTGTCAGCTCCTGCACTTTGTTTTCACCGAAATTGCGTTCGCCAAGATCATAGATTTCGGAAAGCATTTCGACCGGTTTTGTCTTGCTGACCGCAATCAGGGTAACTTCCTCCCGGTTCCGTCCGGCTCTTTTGCAGGCTTCTGTAATTTTCTTCTGGACTTCTTCATAGTTCTCTTTCAGCATATCTTTCTAACCTCCAGTATTTAATGCACAATATCTTCTTCACTGACGGTGGATGCATTTTCCACAATATAATCATACTGCGAAATGCCGTATTGCGTTTGTTTTTTTATGATAGAATACTCCGCATTCTGATCGATGATCTGAATTTTGCGGAATACAGCATATCCTTTGTTGATGCAGTAAACACCCTGCAGCGGAACCGTTTCTCCAATCTGATACGTTGTGGCGGAATCCTGTGCACGAAGTATATCTCCATCATTAAAAGCGGCCATGTCGACGTAATATTCGACCGGATTATCATTTTCATCATTGACCTGCTCATAGATCGTGGCGTTTACAAATTCTGTCACCGACTGTCCGTTATCATCCAGCATGACATTTCCTTTTTTATCGGTCTTTTCCCGCAGGAAACCGGAAGAATTGCTGTCTCCGCCCTGTACGAGCATCTGCGCCGGGATTTTATAGAAATCTTTTTCCGTGATGGCAGTATTTGGAATTTTCAGTCCGCTTCCAGTGTTTGTGACCAGCTCTATTGAAAGAAAACGGTCTTCCGCATAACGGATCATCCCGCTTGTAAACGAAATGACAGCATAGTTCTGATCGTTAATGGACTTTAGATTCAGTGTTCCCGTCTGTGTTTTTCCGTCTTTCAGAAATTTAACTTTTATCGTACTGAAATTGGAAAGTGTAACGACCTGCTTATTCGTCACCGGAACGGCAATTTCCCACTGCTCATCTGTCACCAGACGGTATACTGCATTTCCAGGCTCCGTCTGCGCGCCGGAATCAAAGGAAACCACAGAGGCTTTCGTAGAGAAAAGCTCCGGCGTAAGGCTGTCCTCCGTATAGCTTTCATATCCATCACTGCCGTAGACGACAACACCGTCCTGATCTGCATAAAATATCGTCTGTGATGAGGAATCTCCGTTTTCAGCGGCAGCGGCAAGCAGCTTTGCGGAAAGTTCTGTTTTCAGCTGATAAATGCCGGAAAAGGAACTGGAATCATAATCAGAAGAAAAACGTGCGAGCGAGGAACGAAGCGACGTTCTCGTTGCCGCATCTGCCGAAATACCAGAGGTATCGGCATTTTCTGTTGCGGAAATCCCATAAACAGCGCTTCCGCGGCTGATTTTCGATGCATTTGGGGTATAGAACTGAACATATCCGCTGCCGGAGGAAAGCTGCACACTCTCTGTCCGCATGGCGAATGCGGTATAGGTATCATTCCGGGATAAAGTTCCCTGCACAACCTGAAAAGATTTGATATGATCGGCGGTCAGGTAAAAGAAAAGTGAAACTGCCATATAGAAAAAAAGGGCTCCAAAGATGATATTTCCAATATTCAACGCTGGAAAAGGGAAACGGATTCTCGAATGCCGGCGGCTGTTCTTTTTCTGCTTAGACAAAATGTATGCTCCTTTTATTGTTTAATCCATGCGCTAAAAGGACGGTGCCGTAAGCGCCGTCCTTTGGTTTTGTCGCTATGCAATTATTATAATACAGTTTTGGTTACAGTGCAACGATAATCTTATCCTGCATGCCTTCCGGAAGCTCTTCTTTATCCATGGAGACACTTAATACGAAGGTAATGTTATACTGCTTGCCAATGCCTTCCAGCTGTTCAACACAATCTGTGATGTCCTCTCCTTCCAGTTTTGCTACTTTCAGGAAGCTGTCGAGATAAACGCTTGCGAGATCGTGGTCCTGAGAAACGATACCGCAGATAAATCCGATAAATTCATCACTGTTTTTCAGAGGATAGTCGGTTGCGGAAATCAGACGTACTTTGTTGTTTAATTCAAACATGTGCTTTGTGCTCTTGTCAATATACACGATATTTCCGTTTGCGGTTTTTACCTCTGCATTTACTTTGTCTAACAGCTGTTTTGTTTTGCCTTTTCCCTTCTTGCCTACAATTAATTGAACCATAGCAGTTTCCTCCTTAGATTAGAATAAGATATTTTCACCAAAAACCTTTAAGTTCATGGTTTAATTATAGTACAATTCACCAACGTTTTCAATGGTAAAATGAAAAAATTCTGAAAAATCTTCTAATTCGCAGGGAAAGGAGCTCTGTTTTTCTAAACGGATACGACAATCTCCCGGATAGGCAGAAAAAACGCCGTCCGGGGGATTGCAAAAAGATTACGTCAGGAGTTGATATTGGAAAGAAGAGTGTTCATGTCCTCGTACAGTTCCACTTTTGTTGATGCATGAAGAATGACAGAGATAAACGGTTCTCCGTATGCATTCTGGGATACCAGTGCCAGGCAGGAACCGGCCTCATCGGTCGTTCCGGTTTTTCCGCCGAGCACCGTCACATTTTCCGGTGCGTTTTTCTCTCCGGTCAGATATTTGTCCGTGGAGCTTAAATAGATCGTTCCCGCCGTACCGTCCGCATGCGTTATGTTCAGCGTGTAGGAAGACATTGACATCGTATTCTGGAATTCCGTATGCTGATAGGCAGCATACAGCATCAGATAAACATCATATGCAGTAGTGTAATGATTCTCATTGTGAAGACCGTGCGGGTTTGCAAAATGCGTACCGGTCATGGCAAGGGAAGCTGCCTTATCGTTCATCATCTGAACGAAATTCTCTACACTTCCGCCTACCTGGCGGGCAATCGCCATAGCAGCATCGTTGGCAGAATAAATCAACAATGCATGGAAAAGCTGATCCATCGTTACCGTATCGCCCACGGCCAGTCCACTCATCTGGGATCCATCTTCCAGCGCAAGATCCTCTTCTGTGATCGTTACCTGCGTATCCGGCTGGTTGTATTCCATGGCAAGGAGAGCCGTCATGATCTTCGTGATGCTGGCTGGGTAGACCTGATCATACATATTCTGCGCGAACAATACTTTTTTGTGATCCAGATCAAACAGTCCGGCCTTTACCTGTGAAGAAAACGAGATATCATTCAGCGGTACGCTCGTCTCACCGACACAGAGATCGGCAGAGAGCGTTTCAGCCTGAAACCGTTTTTCTGCCGAAAGCGGATCGGAGGCGAGCACCATACTTCGCGCAAACGGCTCTGTAATGTCCATCTGGCGGTCCTGACGGTACAGTTTCACACCGATCAGAACTGCAATAACAGCAACACAGACACCCGCGCCGATGATCAGGCGGTTTAAAATATGTTCGGTTTTTTCCGGAGCAGTCCCGTTTTTCTCCGTTACAGGCAGTTTCTGTTCTTTTTCTGTAGTATTAGTCGTTTCTCCGGTAGATTTCACGCCAGTCCATTTCTCCTCTGTCTAATGATTTGATCAGCATTTCTGCCGTTGCAAGATTGGTGGCAAGCGGAATGCTGTGTACGTCGCAGAGACGGATAATCCGATGGACATCCGGCTCATGCTGTTTCGGCTGTTCCGGATCCCGCAGGAAAATCACAAGATCCAGATCATTCTGTTCAATCTGAGAACCCATCTGCTGAACGCCTCCAACGTGTCCAGCCAGATATTTGCGGACGTTAAGTCCGGTTGCCTCTTCTACCAGACGGCCGGAAGTTCCGGTTGCGTAAAGAGTATGCTTGGCAAGTACCGAGCGGTAGGCGATACACAAGTTCTGAAGCAGCGTTTTTTTTGCATCATGCGCGATCAATCCGATGTTCATTGATGGTTTTCCTCCTTAGTAATTCATAGTTTCTGGTTACAAAATCCCGGTTCTGCAGTCCGACATTCAGGACAAGCCCCATTCCGATGTAAAGTGTTACAAGGGATGTCAGTCCATAGCTGACGAACGGAAGCGGTGTACCGGTGTTCGGCAGGATTCCGGTTGCAACACTGATATTCAGAAAGCTCTGAAAGGCAATGAGTCCTGCCATACCGCAGCAGATCAACGTTCCTGACAGATCTTTTGCTTTCCGGGAAGTCCGGATGCATTCGACGAGAATCAGGAACAGGAGCAGGATGATTCCGCAGCATCCAAAGAAACCAAGTTCCTCTCCTGCCACTGCAAAAATAAAGTCATTATGGTTCTGGGAAACGAAATTTCCCTTATTTGCGGAAGAAACTTTATTGTTGTTGAGTCCTTTTCCGGTCAGCTTTCCGGAACCGATGGCTGTAATGGAATTCTGCTGCTGGAGACGGCCGTCGGCGTTGTCGGCATCATCGCTTAACCAGTCCTGAATTCGCCCAAGCTGATAACCAATCGTCTTGTCAAGAGCCGCCGGAAGCTGGAAATTCACCTGCGTAATGACAAGCAGAAGCGCAAGTACCAGTGCTGAACCGGAAACCAGAACAACGGCGATAACTTTGTAGCTTAAGCCCGCCACATACATCATAAAGCAGAACAGAACCATGACCGTAATCGTATTTTTCAAATCCGGCTGACGGTAAATCATAACGAGCGGCGGAATCAGAAGCCCGATCGCGGTAAAAATGGTTTTCGCCGTATTCAGATCTTCTTCATGCTTCATCAGAAACATCGCAAAAAACATGATCAGAAAGATTTTTGACAGCTCGGTCGGCTGAAACTGAAAGCTTCCGATCTGAATCCAACGGGTCGCACCAAACGTGTTTTTTGCGGTAGAACCGCCGAGATAAAGAACGCCAAGCATCATCAGATTTCCGATGTAAAGAACCCAGTAAAAATTCAGAAGCCAGCTATAGTCAAGCAAAGAGACAATAATCATGATGACTACGCCCAATACGACTCCGATGGCCTGTTTTTTCTGGTCTGCACTGTCTGCACTTCCGATCAGAAGCACACCAATAATGCTGATGGCAATCAGAAGAATGACCAGCCGGAAATTATAATTTTTCAGCTTATATCGTCTTAACATGATACTCCTCGTTTCTTTTCAATGGTATTTTCGCTGTCAGTATGACAGGGGTTGTTTGTGTAATGGTGACGGAAATTTCATCCGCCTCAACGGTAAGGTATTTTCCTGCAGCAGCAGAAAGATCATTTTTCAGCATCTGAAGCGATGCCGGAGAACAGTTCAGACGTTCTGCCATTAAAAGATTGGACAGACGTTCTTTTGCAACGAGGCCGGAGTGCGGCTTTCTGCCTGAAAATAAACCCATACCAGTTCCCTCCTATCGCCCGAATACGCGGCGGAAAAATCCCTTTTTGCTGTCAAGATCCAAGTAGGGAACACTCTCCCCGAGGATCCTGTGGCTGATATTCGTAAAGGCTTCTCCTGCCTTGGAACCGCTTCCAGCGATCGCTTCGCCCTGGTTGGTGGCGATTACTACCTGCTCATCATCGGGCAGAATGCCGAGCAGCGGAACAGCAAGAATTTCCTGTACATCATCCACCGACATCATTTCACCGCGTTTTACCATATCCGGCCGGATACGATTGATGACAAGAGAGATATCCCTCAGATCCTGCGCCTCCAGAAGGCCGATGATGCGGTCCGCGTCCCGGATGGCCGAAACCTCCGGCGTAGTCACAACAATTGCCTTATTGGCACCGGCAACTGCATTTGCAAATCCCTGCTCAATGCCTGCCGGACAGTCAAGAAGAACAAAATCAAAGCTCTGTTTTAATTCATCGCAGAGTTTTTTCATCTGCTCGGGCGTTACGCTTGTCTTGTCCCTCGTCTGGGCAGACGGGAGAAGGTAGAGCTGCTCGTACCGTTTGTCGCGGATTAGCGCCTGCTTCATCCGGCAGTTGCCCTCCACAACATCCACAAGATTGTAGACAATCCGGTTTTCAAGGCCGAGCACGACATCCAGGTTTCGAAGACCGATGTCGGTATCTACCATCACAACTTTCTTTCCAAGCTGTGCCAGCCCGATTCCGATATTTGCTGCGGTTGTCGTCTTTCCGACGCCGCCTTTTCCTGATGTAATTACAATGACTTCACTCATCTGGAACCTCCTTGTTGAAAACTGTTCTGCATTTTCATGCCGCAGGATGCGTCCAAACCTTTGTTTAAAAACGCATCCTTTCTCTTTTGCAGCTTTCTTCCCAGGCTTCGTTTCTGCCGGAAAATTCCTTAGTCTGCTCTCACGCTTGCAACACCGTTGGAGTTTGCCTGACCGGACAGAATATCGTCTGAGAGGCCATAGTAATAATCTAAGATATCCTTAGCTACCAACTCTGCGTTCATAGAAGAATATCCAAACGGAATGCGGACGGCAAGAGCAATATCGTCTCTGCTCTCATAGTGAGAGAAGCCGATAAACAGTCCATGGTTTGCACGTGTACGGTCTTCCTGCGCGGTACCGGTTTTTCCGGAAAGCTCTACCGGCCAGGATTCCGGGAAAATGGTCGCATTGGATACGCTGATTACTTTTCGCATGCCTTCGTGTACCAGATCCCAGATGTTGGAATCAACATCCATTTCTGAATTTACCGTCGGGCCGAAATCTGCGCCCATATCGATGTCATTGCCATCCGAATCCGTTGCTTTCTGCAGAAGGGAAAGATTATAAACCGTACCGGAATTTGCAATCGTTGTGACATAGCGTGCAAGCTGTGTCGTCGTATAGTTGTTGGTACCCTGACCAATCGAGGAAGGGATCGGGAGGGAATCGGTTACATTCGGATCGGTTTCCGAAATTTCGATTCCAGTCTTTTCATCCAGCTTAAACATATCGGCATATTTCTGGATCATTTCCAGAGAGCGCTTCTGTTTAAAGGTGCCGTTCTCATCGAGTCCCAGACGATATCCAAGCGTACAGAAGAACACGTTGCAGGAGTTCTGGATGGCACCGACAATGTTCAGATCTCCGTGGCCGCTCAACTGATGGCAGTGGACATAGTCAGATTCGTTGACAAGTCCTTCCCCGAACAGACCGTTGCAGTTGATGGTACTGGTCGGAGTAATTATGCCTTCGCTTAATCCGGCAACCGCCATCAGCGGTTTAAAAGTGGAACCAGGAGCCGTCTTCTGCTGGGTTGCTTTGTTGTACAGCGGGCTGGATTCATCGGTATTCAATTTTGCCCAGTATGCGGTATCCATCTGGTTTGCCAGGCGGTTGTTGTCGTAGCCAGGATAGGAAACACAGGCTAAAATAGCACCGGTATTCGGGTCCGTAATGACAGCAGAACCGGAACACGGATCGAGTGCAAGCTGTGCCGGGGTGATTTCCAGTTTGGCGATTTTATCGGACAGAAGCTGGAACGGTGTCATATTTCCTGCAACATAAGCGGCATAATCGTCATCCTCTTTCGTCAGAAGGTTCTGATCATACATCAGATTGCAGATATCATAGCCATCGAGCATATCCTGTAGCAGCATATAGTGATACATCTTTTTTGCAAATGTTGTATTGTTTGCCAGACGGTCCAGAATAACCTCCGTCAGCTTCTGATAAACCTCCTGAGAATCCAGGTAAGCATCATCCTGCGTCAGTGCTGAGACATCAATCCAGTTCTGGCTTGCCGCATACGTCAGGTAATCACGAAGAGAAATCGTTCCGTCATTCCATGCCTGATAGGTGGCGTCTTTCTCATTAATTGCTGTTGAAGAAAGAATACCCATCGTACTGGAAAGCAGCTTATCCACGATGAAGGTCTCATATTCCTGCATTTCATCGCTGAGGTCGTTGTAAACGGTTGCTGTTTCAACGGTCAGTTCCTGCGTAATCTCGGCAAGCACCTGCTGGAGCTTCTGCTGGAACAGTGCATAGATCCGCTGCTCACGCTCCGTGGCATCCGCCGCCGAGAAATGGGAAATATCAATCGTGCTGTTTTCGATCAGTGCATTGTATACATCGTAAATTGGAATCGGAACGGCATCCGTATTGGCAAGTGTTGAGGTATCAACGGATTTTACATCACTCAGATACTGTTTCAGAATGCCGGCAATTCTCTGTTCCAGAATTTTATATACCGCAATCTGCAGGTCATAATCAATCGAAAGATAGACGTTATTTCCCTGTTTTGGCTCAACCAGGGATCCTTCTACCGTTTCCAGCTCTTTTCCGACGTTATTAACGATAATCTCTTCTGATCCGTCGGTTCCCTGAAGGATTGTCTCCATATACTGTTCCAGACCAGATTTTCCGACGATGGATTCCGTGGAATACGTTTCTTCTTTTCCCTGGCTCTTCAGCTCTTCATTCAGTTCTGTCAGCTCGTCTGAGGACGCCTGGCCCGTATAACCGATCAGAGAGGAAAAATACTTTCCGTCATAATATACACGCTCGGAATCTTCCGAAATGCTGACACCCTGCAGAACATCTTCATTCTCTGCAATCGATGCAGTTGTATTGCTGCTGACGCCGGAAGCAACTGTCACGCGGACATACTTCTGATAATTCGTCTGTTTCATCTTATAGCGGATCACCAGAATTTCCAGACGCTCCTGATTGGAAAGAGAAAGGACCGCATTTCCGGATTCGTCTGTCTGGTATGGAAGACCATACTCTTCAAAATCTTTGGCAGAATATGCGTATTTTTCATCGTCAGAATAGGCATCCAGGCCAAAGCCGTCCGGTCCGGCAAGAAATGTCATCAGCGTTTCGGCACTGGAACTCTTCTGTTCTGCCGTCATATCGTCGATTTTCTTCTGTCCATAAATGTCTGCACGGAAACGGTCGCGGGTCGTTCCCTCTTCACCTGTAAAAACAAACGCACCGTTCTCATCCACTTCAATCGGGAAGGTGCTGGTGTCAATCGAGTCTCCGTTTGCACGAATCAGCTTACAGAGACGATAGAGTTCTGCGTTCAGAGAGAGAATACGTTCTTTTGTCGTGTTGTACGTTCCGTTATCCTCGATGGTTACGGAGTAGGAAACCTTATTTCCAGCGATCAGTTTTCCGTTCCGGTCATAAATATTTCCTCTTGTACTATCAAGGGTTCTGGTTTTTGTGATTTGCAGTTCAAAATTATCCGCATACTCTTCTCCATGCACCACCTGCAGGATAAAAAGTCTTCCGATCAGGACGGCAAACATAGCAAGGAAAACCACACCAAGCAATAGGGTGCGGTTTTCACCGAGTCTGCGGAAAAGTTTTCTTATCTTCTTAGCCATGGCGACTGTTGTCCTTCCATTTCATTTTCGGTCAGTTTACGGTTGATGATAAATAAAAGCCGGTAAAGCAGAATGGAGAGCACTACCGTGTATACCATTTCCGGCAGAATAATATGCGCCAGATAATCGAAAAAGTGCAGGCGCACGCGCAGCAGGAACTGCAGCACATACATCAGCAGACTGTAGACAAGATCGCTGGCAGCGACCAGTACAATGTGTACCTTAATATCATCGTCATAGAAGACTTTGCAGAAAAAGCCGTTCAGATAACCGATATACATGTAGAGCAGTGCGTAAAATCCAAACAGGCTGCCGTAGAACAGATCAATCATCAGACCGCTGAAAAATCCGACCATCAGTCCCTCTTTTTTTCCGCGCATCAACCCAAAGGCGGACGTCAGAATCAGAAGAAGGTTCGGCGTTACGGACGCGATCTGAAAATACTGAAATACAGTTGTCTGTAACAGGAAAGCTGCAAGAATCAGAAAGGCAAGCGTGATTTTTCTGCGCATTTACTCTCCTCCCTGCTGTTTTAATTCTTTGATCACGAGAACTTCCTGAATATGTTGAAAATCCACAACAGGAATGATGTATCCCTTTTTCGTCAGGTGATTGGAGTCCTCGGTGATTTCACTGACATAGCCGATCAGAATACCGCGGAGGTATTTATCACTGATGTTCGATGTCACAATCTTTTCGCCCTCAGCTACCGTGTCGGTTGTATTCAGCTGGGAAAAGGCAAGCTTTCCGTCGCTGATCAGGCGCAGATCACCCGATACAATACACGTATCCGAGGTAGATGCTGTCATGGCGCTCACAGAACTGGAGTCATCAATGATAGAGCGGACAGTAGCGGAATTGGAACTTACCTCCTCAACAAGTCCAACAAGGCCGCCGTCTGCAATAACGTTCATATCTTTCTGAATCCCGTCATTTGATCCTTTGTTGATGACAAAGGTATCATACCAGTTGCCCGGATCCTTTGAGATGACCTGTGCTGCTACTTTTTCATATTCCGAGTAGGACTGGTCCAGCTGATACAGCTCCTGAAGACGCTGCAGCTCCTGCTGCTCCTGTACAAGCTGATTGTTTTCCTCAGTCAGATCCGTGACCTTCTGTTCAAGCTCCTCTTTCTCGGCAGACAGTTTTTTGACGTTCTGGAAACCGGTCAGACAGTCTGTCAAATACGCACCGATCTGGTTAATTCCGTTCTGAAACGGGATGATCACAAAGCCTGCGGCTTCCCGGATCGGCGTGACCGGCATTTTGTCTGCTGCACTGCCTAAAATGCCGGAGAGACACAGGAACGTCATGATGAAAAGTAAATGTTTGCTTTTTAGCTGAAATTTTTTCTTCTTATTCATAGCGGGTCCTTTTTGATAGATTTACTTCTTTTTATTTACCGTGTAAGCCCAGCGATGCAGCGCATCGTGCGTGATCAGTTCCTTGAGCCCACAGATGGTACAGAGGTCATAATACTGGGAAAGCTGCACCGGACAGCCGAGCTGTCTCGAAAGATAGCGGTCAATGTTCGGAATCCTTGTGCTTCCGCCGGTGATGTAAATACCCTCTTTCTGGATATGATCGTGGATCTGCGGCGGTGTACGCTCCAGCGCATGCTTGAGTTCCTCGCCGATCTCATTAACACCGGAAAGGAGTGCTTCGTTTACGAGGGAAGAAGTAATGATCCCTTCCATTGGAAGACCGGATGCACCATCTACGCCGCGCACCTTCCGCGCCTCTTTTTTGTCTGTTCCAAGATCCGCCAGCGCAATCTTGACACGTTTGGCTGTTTTGGAGCCAATCTGGAAATTGTTTTTGCGGCGGTTCAGATTGCATATCGATTCGTTGAACTGTTTTCCGCCTACCGGGATGATTCTGGAAAAAATAACCCTCGCGTTGGCGATAACAGAAATCTCTGTGCTCTGCGCTCCGATGTTGACAATCATGGAACCCTTCGTGCGGTTGATCGGAATGCCAAGTGCCAGCGCATCCGCGATTGGTTTATCCACAAGATACATGCGGCAGTTTTTTAAGGCTCCCTTATGTGCAATCGTATAATAAGAACGCCGTTCAATCTCTGTCATATCGCAGGGAACTGAAAAATACAGCTCCGGGCGGTATCCCATGTGGCGCGTACAGCGATGGAGAAGCGTGTGCAAAACGGCTTCTACCATCAATACATTCGCAATGCGTCCGTTGCTCATGGGGGTAATTACCTCGATATTGGAAGGCGTTCTCTCGTGCATTTCATATGCGTAATTTCCAACGGCAATCACCTGTTCGCGGTTGCGTATGGCAATCATATTTTTTTCTTTTGTGATTGTGTCTTTCTTCAGGTCATAGATTTTGACGGTACTGGTGCCAAGGTCTATGCCGTATACATTTCGAATCTGCATCGTGCTCCTTTAACTTGTTCCCTTCCTTTGGGCATTTCTGCCTCGGATTTTCGGGATCAGATTCCCTGTTCCAGCATACTGGTATAACAGTGATCCCCGATAATAATGTGATCCAGCAGGGTAATGCCGAGCATTTCGCCCGCCCGCCGGATCTGCCGTGTCACGGTAATATCGTCACCGCTTGGTTCCGGGATTCCGCTTGGATGGTTGTGAACCAGCAGAATATGAACCGCACGGAACTGCAGTGCCGCAAGAAAAAGCTCCCGCGGCGAAATCATCGTCGCATTGACCGTTCCTCTTGTGATTTCCTTTTCTCCGAGAAGCTGATTTTTTGTGTCCAGCATCATGCAGAGAAGAACCTCCTGATCCTCGTGGCGGAGACGTTCCATGTAATAATCCGCAATGGAAGCCGGATCATGAAAGCAGAGACCTTTTCTTGCTCCGGCCGCGGCCATTCGTTTGGAAAGCTCACCGATGCACTGGAGCTGGATCGCTTTTACTTCCCCGACTCCGCGGATCTGCAGAAGTTCCTGTCTTGTACAGTGATAGAGTCCTAACAGGCCCTCCTCTTTTCCGGGAAGGGAAAGAATTTCTCTTGCGAGCTCCAGGGATGTTTTTCCCCTTGCCCCACATCGTAAAATGACAGCCAGAAGCTCCGCGTCGGAAAGGCTTTCCGGGCCGTTTTCCAGGCATTTTTCATATGGCTGTTCCATCGTCGGCAGGTTTCGTAATCCATTTTTTCTCATGTATTCCTCCCACCACTCTTCCGGGAATTTTCATGGAATACATTGGTTTGAATCACCCATCATTCTAGCACAACTTTCCGCAGATGTATAGGAATTATGAAAAATTCATATATTTTTTTGCAATTTCCTCTGCCGTTTTTAATCCGTCCATGGCTGCGGAAGTGATGCCTCCCGCATAGCCTGCGCCCTCTCCGCACGGGTAAAGACCGGTAAGCGACGGACTTTCGAGCGTTTCATTTCTTACAATGCGGACCGGTGACGAGGTACGCGCTTCCACGCCGGAAAGAACGGCGTCCGGACGGGAAAAGCCGTGGATTTTCCGCTCAGATGCACGAATGCCTTCCACAAGGGAGTCTCCGATAAACGTCGGAAGAACTTCCAGCAGATTGGCGAAAGTCCATTCTCCGCAGATGGAAGGGGTTACCTCTCCAAGTGCTGTAGAAACTCTGTTTTCACAGAAATCACCAAAAAGCTGCACCGGAACTTTGCCTTTTCCGGCTTCCCACGCAGCGTGTTCAAGCGCTCTCTGGAATGCCACACCATCGAGTACGTCCGGCGTTCCCTCTACATGGTACGGGCGGTAGTCTTCCGGTGTTACGGTGACAATCATAGCGCTGTTCGCATTTTTACCTTCCCGGTCAGAATAACTCATACCGTTGACGCAGGTGCGTTCCGCTTCCGAGGATGCGTTGACAACATAGCCGCCGGGACACATGCAGAATGAGTACACACCTCTTCCGTTTTCACACTGATTGGTGAGCTTATACGGTGCTGCCCCAAGGAAATCCGGTGCCTCCGGTCCGTACTGATCCTCCGTGATCATCTTCTGCGGATGCTCAATGCGGACGCCGACAGCGAAGGATTTTGCTTCCATGGAGATCTTATTTTCGCAGAGTTTAAAGAAGGTATCGCGTGCAGAGTGGCCGATCGCAAGGACTGCAGTCTCCGCGGCAATCTTCTCGGTTTCATTGACGGTTACAGAAGTGAGTCTGCCGTTTTCAATCCCAAAGTCCGTCACTTTTGCTCCGAAACGGACTTCTCCGCCCCATGCCTCGATCTTTTTCCGCATCGTTGTCACAATTCCGATGAGCTGATCGGTGCCAAGGTGCGGTTTCTGATCGTACAGAATTTCTTCCGGTGCCCCGCATTCCGTGAAGATCCGGAGTACCTCACGGTTTCTGCCGGATGGATCCTTCACCGAAGTGTTTAATTTTCCATCCGAAAACGTACCGGCGCCGCCCTCTCCGAACTGTACGTTCGATTCCGGGTTCAGAACGCCGGTTTTCCAGAACGCATCGACACTTTTCTTTCTCTGTTCTGCAGATTCGCCGCGCTCCAGAACGAGCGGACGGTAGCCATGCTTTGCGAGAACATAGGCACAAAAAAGTCCTGCCGGACCGCTTCCGATAATAACCGGCCGGTGAACAAGAGTCTGTTCTCCAGATTTTGGGAACACATATGGCTTTTTCTCCGCTTTTACGATCTGGTTATTTTTCGCCTTCCGCAGTACGGCATTCTCATCTTTTACTTTTACATCAAGCTGATAAACGTATTTTAATTCGGATTTCTTTCTGGCATCAATTGAGCGGCGTAAGAGCTCAATTTCCTGCAGATCGTGTTTTCCGATTTTCAGTGTTTTTCTTATTTTCTGTTCCAGTTCCTCCTGTGTGTGGGTGACTGGAAGCTTTAATTGCTGTATCCGAATCATGAATGTTCTCCTGCTGCAGCTCTTCCGGCTGCACTTCCGCTGGACCAGGCCCACTGGAGATTGTAGCCGCCGCAGACGCCGTCGACGTCCAGGGCTTCTCCCGCAAAGAAAATACCAGGGTGCTGTACCGATTCCAGAGAATCCGTAAGCTGGTCGAGCGTGATGCCGCCCGCACACACCTGGGCTTTTCCAAAGTCGGTCTGGCCGGTGATCTGTAAACGATATGATTTGATGGCGCCTGCCATTTCTTCCGGAATCTTTTTCTTTCCGATCAGAACCGGAATGAGTTTTTCCGGAAGAAGGCCGATCAGAAGCTCTTTTGGCGCTTTATACGGGCAGATTTCCTGCCGTCTGACAAATTCTGCAGTAAGCTCCGATTCCGTCAGTTCCGGAAAGAAGTCTACGAGAAGTTCAGCGCGTTTTTTCTGCATGCAGGCGCGCACAGCGAACCGGGAAATCTGGAATACCGGGATGCCGGAGACACCGTAGTCGGTAAGCTGCAGCTCTCCCTGTTCCGTCAGAACCTCCTGATTTTCAACCAGAAGCGTAATCTTCGCGCGCACCCGAACACCCGCCCAGGAGGAAAACTGGTTTCCTTTGCAGCGGAGCGGGCAGAGGGCCGGGAAAAACGGAATCGAAGCGAGCTGAAGCTGATCGGCAAATCGAAGTGTATCTCCGTCGGAACCGGCGATCTGGGAAGCACAGCTTCCGCAGCAGATGATGACGCTGTCAGCCGGGTACTGCCATCCTTCGGTGCGCACCAGATAACCATTTTCGGCTTTTTCCACTGCAACAGCCGTTTCCCGTGTCTTGATTTTTACCTTTCGGAATCTGGCTTCCAAAATCAGCAGCTCAAGAACGGACTGTGCCTGCTCGCTGGCCGGATAAAGCCAGCCTTCACGGCTCCGGATGCGGATGCCGAGCTGTTCAAAAAACTGTTCGGTGTCCTGTTCGGTAAACTGTTCGAGAACCCGTGATGCACGCTCCTGATTTCCCGTGCGGTAGCACGATGCATCCTGATAACGATTGGTAAAATTACACCGTCCGTTTCCGGTCGCAAGAAGCTTTCTGCCCGGTTTATCGTTCTTTTCCAGAACGGTGACCGCGGCACCGAGACGTGAGGCCCAAATTGCCGCCATCAGTCCGCTCGCGCCGCCGCCGATAATTACCACATTTTTTGCCATTATAATGTCACCATACCGGCATCGACGAGTTTCTGAAGACTCATCAGAATACCGAATTTTGCGTGCTGCCACGTAAGCCCACCCTGAAAATAGACAGCGTACGGCGGTTTGATCGGGCCATCGGCAGAAAGTTCAATGGAAGAGCCCTGCACGAAAGCGCCAGCTGCCATGATAACTGGGCTGTCGTAACCTGGCATATCCCAAGGTTCCGGGGAAACGAAGCTGTCGACCGGGGCAGCTGCCTGGATACCCTGGCAGAATGCGATGACGCCTTCCGGTTTTCCAAAGGTTACCGCCTGAATGATGTCGTGACGGCTCTCGGTTCCGTTTGGAACAACGGCAAATCCCAGTTTCTCATAAACATTTGCAGCAAAGACAGCACCTTTTAATGCCGCTGCGGTAACGGTCGGTGCCAGGAAGAATCCCTGGTAGAAGGAACCGTTCACACCGAGTGTTGCGCCAACCTCTTTTCCAAGTCCCGGGGAGAGCAGACGGTATGCTGCATTTTCCACGTACTTTTTCTTTCCAACAATGTAACCGCCGGCCGGAGCCAGTCCGCCGCCCGGGTTTTTGATCAGGGATCCGACCATCAGATCTGCACCGACATTGGTCGGTTCAATCGTCTCCACGAACTCGCCGTAGCAGTTATCGACCATACAGATGACATCTGGTTTGATATTTTTAATAAATGCAATCAGTTCACCGATGCGGGTAACAGAAAGCGTCGGTCTGGTCTGATATCCTTTCGACCTCTGAATCGTCACCATCTTTGTCTTTTTGTTGATGGCATTTTTGATTCCTTCGTAATCGAAAGAGCCGTCCTCTTTTAAATCTACCTGGCGGTAAGTTACGCCATATTCCGCAAGAGATCCGACGGACGGGCGGATGCCGATCACTTCCTCAAGGGTGTCGTACGGTTTTCCAACAGGAGAAAGCAGTTCGTCGCCCGGGCGGAGATTTCCGGAAAGCGCCGTTGCAAGCGCATGGGTTCCGCAGGCGATTTGCGGGCGTACCAGTGCATCCTCAGTGCCGAAGCACGTTGCATAGACCTGCTCCAGCGTATCACGTCCCAGGTCATTGTATCCGTATCCTGTGGTTCCATATAAGCATGCCTCGCTGACCTTGCTTGCCTGCATGGCGTGGATGACCTTTAACTGGTTGTATTCTGCGATTTCATCAATTTTTGCAAAACGCTCTTTTAATTCTTCCTCAATTTTCGTTCCAAATGCGAAAACCTCTTTGGAAATGCCAAGTGTGCTGTACATAGCAGCTTTTTCTGTCAACATGATTGTTCTCCTTCTTCCTTTGCATCGGCCGAAACGATTTCGTTCCAGCGATCCAGCATATATGATAATATTTTTTCTTCGTCGTAGTCAAAATCCGGCTTGTTCAGCCAGATCACATCCTTTTCCCGTCGGAACCAGGTCAGCTGCCGTTTGGCAAAATGACGGGTGTCCCGCTTGATGATATAGACGGCCTCCTCCAGCGTGCATTCGCCCGCAAGATACGGGAACAGTTCTTTGTAGCCCAGTCCCTGCATGGAGACAAGATCTCTTGTGTATCCCATTTCTTTCAAACGGAAAACTTCATCAACCAGTCCGTCGCAGATCATCTGATCGACGCGCCTGTCAATGCGGTCATACAGAATCGAACGTTCGTCGTTCAGCACAAAATAAGCAGAACAGTACGGAGATTCCTTCTGCTTCTGCTCCTCGTTGTGCTCCGAAATCTTCTGTCCTGTCTCGTGATAATATTCCAGCGCCCGGATTACACGTTTTACATTATTCGGGTGAATCGTCTCCGCGGAAGCAGGATCAACCTCGGAAAGTTCCCGGTACAGTTCTGCCGCGCCTTCCTCCGTTGCTGCTTTTTCTTCCAGCTGTTTCCGGATCGGCAGTTCACCGTGCGATTCCGTAAAATCAACTTCTTTTAAAAGCGCCTGGATATAAAAGCCGGTGCCGCCCGTCACGATCGGAATCTGTCCGGCGGCGTATATTTTTTCCATCGCTTCATGCGCCAGTTCCACAAACTTCACGACGTGAAACTCTTCGGAAGGATCGAGCACATCGATCAGATAATGCGGAACGCCGCACATCTCCTCCGGGCGGATTTTGGCAGATCCGATATCCATATGGCGGTAGACCTGCATGGAATCCGCGGAGATAATGGCCCCATTCACCGCTTGGGCAAGCGAAATCGACAGCTTCGTCTTGCCGACAGCGGTCGGACCGGTCAGGATAATCAAAGGTTTTTTCAAAAAAATCACCTACACAATTCTCTTAAATTTCTTTTCCAGTTCCCGTTTCGAGAGGGAAATGATCGTCGGCCGGCCGTGCGGGCAGTGATACGGATCTTCGAGCGTCAAAAGCTCGGCAATGAGCTGCTCCGCCTCTGCATAGGAAAGATGATTGTTGCCCTTTACGGCGGCCTTGCACGACATCGTCGCCAGACGGTCTTTTAAAATCTCCAGCGGCTTTTCGCGGACCTCCTCAAGATTGTCGAGAATCTCGATAAACAGCTCCTCCGTCGCAATACCGTACAGGTTGTGCGGCACGGCGTTGATCGCATAGTCTTTTCCGCCGAACGGGGAAATTTCGTAGCCGAAGGACTGGAAAACGTCCATGTAACGGGTCACAAGATCTGCTTCCTGCGGCGTTAAGGAGACGATCAGCGGAGGACTCACCATCTGGGAGGTGACGTTCTTTTCCCGGTAATTTTTCATCATCCGCTCGAACAGTACCTTTTCGTGCGCGGCATGCTGATCGATGATGTAGAGATTCTCGCCGTACTGAATCAGCCAGTACGTATCGAAAACTTGGCCGATGATGCGGTGCGATTTCTCTGCCTCCGGGGTAAGAAACTGCTCATCAAAGAGCTGCATCTGGCCTTCTGGCTCAGGCGAAGCAGATACAGATGAGGATTCTTCCGGCATGGAAGATACCGTTGGAGCTACATCTGGCTCCTGCTGATGCTGTATTGCGTCCGCGTTTGAGAGGTCTGCCGTCTTTGGCACGTTTCCTGCCCCCGGCTCAAACAGTTCTTCCTCTTCCCGCGTCATTCCCGTCATCTGCTGAACCGGCACATACGTTTTCGCTGCGCGGTATCCATTTCGTTCCACCTCCGGGAAAATTGGCATTCTTCTGCTCTGGCTGGAAACCGGCTCCACCGGAAGGGACTGCCGTGCAAAGCCTTCTTTTACCTGCCGTTTCTGCTCGAACGGTTCCGGAACAACAATCTGTTCTTTCCGTGCCGCTTTTTCCTCTGCTTTCCGTTCCCTGTCGGAAGAAAGCGAAACCTTCACAATCTGCTCCCTGTGATTCAGCGCACCTGAGATCATATCGCGCATCTGGCGGTAAATCTCCTCCTGATGAGAAAAACGAAGTTCCATCTTCGTCGGATGCACATTGACATCCACCGCCTCTCCATCCATCTGGACATAGAACAGCGTAAACGGATATTTATGCTGCATCATCGATGTTTGATATCCGTCCTCAATCGCACGGGCGAGCAGCTTGCTCCGCACATACCGTCCATTCACGTAATAATTTTCAAAATTCCGGTTTCCCCTCGAGATCACCGGTTTTCCGATAAAGCCGTCGATCGTCATCAGCGGGCTTTCCGAGTGAATCTCGATCAGCTCCCGCGCGATGTCGCGGCCGTAAATATTATAGACCAGTTCTTTTAAATTCCGGTTGCCGCTCGTATGGAGCTTCACCTGTGAATTCACCATATATTTAAACGAAATCCCCGGGTGCGACAGCGCAAGCTGCTCCACAACGGAAGTCACCGCATTCGCCTCCGTAACCGGCGTTTTTAAGAATTTCTGACGAGCCGGCGTGTTGTAAAAAAGATTCCGGACCAGAAAGGTTGTTCCGGTCGGGGCACCGACCTCCTCATTGGCCTTCTCCGCGCCGCCCTCAATCACATACCGCGTTCCCGTCAGCGCATCCGGCGTTTTCGTAATCATCTCGATCTGCGCAACCGCCGAGATACTCGAGAGCGCCTCGCCGCGGAAGCCAAGAGATGCAATCTGCACGAGTTCTTCCACGGAACGGATCTTGCTCGTCGCGTGGCGCAGAAAAGCGAGCGGCACCTGTTCGGCCGGAATGCCGCTTCCATTGTCCGTGATCCGCACCAGCGAGATACCGCCGTCGCGGATTTCCACGGTGATCGCCGTCGCACCGGCGTCCATTGCATTTTCCACCAGCTCCTTTACCACGGAAGCCGGCCGTTCCACGACCTCACCGGCCGCAATTTTATCGATCGTATTCTGATCCAGTACTGCTATGGTAGCCATGTTGTTCCTTTCTGTTTCGGATTGATTCTAACTTATGTTCTGATCCAGTATTCCCCTATTTCCAGCGGTTTTTCACCTTTCCCTGGAAACGGTACAGGGTATTTAAAGCATCCATCGGTGTCATATTCGAGATATCAAGCTCCGAGAGCTCTTTGATGATATCATCGTCCTGCACCGTATCGAACAGCGACATCTGTGCCATATCGACCTCGTCGTAGTGAACCGGCTTTGCCTTCGGTTTTTTCTGCATGGTCAGATCCTTGACCGCAGCAGTGATATCGGCATCGCTCAGCTGCTCCACCAGCTCCTGCGCCCGGGAGAGCACTGACTCCGGCACTCCCGCAAGACGCGCTACCTGGATACCGTAGCTCTTATCTGCGCCGCCCTGTACAATTTTACGCAGGAATACGATATCGTCGCCCTTTTCCTTAACGGCAATACAGTAGTTGTGCACGCCCGGAAGCTTTCCTTCAAGCTCAGTCAGCTCATGGTAATGCGTAGCGAACAGTGTCTTTGCGCCGAGCAGCTTCGGATTCGCCACATGCTCAATCACAGCCCAGGCGATCGAAAGACCGTCGAACGTACTCGTTCCTCTTCCGATCTCATCGAGAATCAGCAGACTGTTCGAGGTTGCATTCCGAAGAATATTTGCCACCTCCGTCATCTCAACCATAAACGTACTCTGGCCGCTTGCCAGGTCATCGGATGCGCCGACACGGGTAAAGATCCGGTCCACAATACCGATGTTTGCCTTCGAAGCCGGAACAAACGAACCGATCTGTGCCATCAGCACAATGAGGGCCGTCTGGCGCATATACGTCGATTTACCGGCCATGTTCGGTCCGGTGATGACGGAAACGCGGTGGTCACCGTTGTCAAGCAGGGTATCGTTTGCGATAAACATATCGTTTGGAATCATCTTCTCGACCACTGGGTGACGGCCGTCCTTGATATCAATCTTTCCGCGACTGTTCAGCTTCGGACGCACATAGTGGTTGTGCTCGGCAACGTAGGAAAGCGATGCATACACATCGAGCCGTGCCAGAGCCTGCGCCGTGCGCTGAATCCGCTCCGCCTCACCGGCAACCGTATCGCGCACCGTACAGAAAAGATCGTATTCCAGCGCATACAGTTTATCCTCCGCACCGAGAATCGTATCCTCGAGTTCCTTCAGACGCGGGGTAATGTAGCGCTCCGCATTCGTCAACGTCTGTTTTCTCGTATAGTAATCCGGGACAAGATCTTTAAACGAGTTCGTGACCTCCAGATAATAGCCGAATACCTTGTTGTATTTGACCTTCATATTTTTGATTCCGGTTTTCTCGCGCTCGCTTGCCTCCAGCTCACTCAGCCACTGTTTTCCCTCGGTCTTGGCGTGACGGTAATTATCGACCATCTCGTTATAGCCGTCCTTGATCATACCGCCGTCGCGCATCAGATACGGCGGATCATCGACGATTGCCGCATCGACAAGCTGATAGAGGTCTTCCAGCGGGTCGAGATCCTCCTGAATCTGCGCCAAAGCGCCGCCGTCAAACGAGTTTAAGAGCTGCTTGATGTAAGGCAGCATCTGCAGCGACGATTTAAAGGCGATCAGGTCACGCGGATTCGCGGACTGGTAGCTGATTCTTCCGACGAGACGCTCGAGGTCATAAACCGGACGGAGGTATTCACGGATTTCCTCGCGGATCATCGCCTGCCCCGTTAGAGCCTCTACAGCATCGAGCCGTGCGTTGATTTCCTCCTCGTCGATCAATGGCTGCTCTACGTAGCTTCGCAGAAGACGTGCGCCCATCGCCGTGCGGGTTTTATCGAGAACCCAGAGCAGGGAGCCGCGTTTCTGCTTCTCCCGCAGCGTTTCCACCAATTCCAGATTCCGGCGGCTGGAGCTGTCGATCAGCATATATTTGTCTGTCACATACGGTGTAATCGAATTCATGTGAGACAGATCCGATTTCTGTGTCTCGTGCAGATACTGGAACAGCGCACCGGCTGCAATTGTTCCGCAGTTGTAATCGGCGATGCCAAGGCCTTCCATCGTAGCAGCATGGAACTGTTCCTGCAGCGTACGGCGGCAGATATCATCGTCGAAATACCAGTCTTCCAATGCATTCACGCAGATATGAAGGCGGGTTCGAAGATCCTCCACATCGATCCCGCAGAGCAGGAACGACTGATTGCAGATGATTTCCGCCGGCATAAACTTCGTGATCTCATCCACAAGGCGGCGCGGCTTGTCCATTTCCGTGACGAGGCACTGGCCGGTCGAGATATCTGCTGTAGAGATACCGAAGCATCCCTCCATGCAGACGATCGACATAATGTAGTTGTTCTTCGTCTCATCAAGTCCCTGCGGGATCAGCGTCGTACCCGGTGTGACAACGCGGATGACTTCGCGCTTTACCATGCCCTTTGCCTGTTTCGGGTCCTCCATCTGCTCGCAGATCGCAACCTTATGGCCGTTCTCTACAAGACGGTTGATATACCCTTCTGCAGCGTGATACGGGATACCGCACATCGGAGCGCGCTCCTCCATGCCGCAGTCCTTTCCGGTCAGCGTAAGCTCAAGTTCTTTGGATACCAGGGTGGCATCCTCGAAGAACATTTCGTAGAAATCACCTAAGCGGTAAAACAAAATGGTATTAGCCGGGTCAGTCAAGCCCGTCTTCGTCTGGCAATAATGTACCATCATAGGCGAAAGCTTCTCACACTGATCCAGCGCATCCTGTGCTGTCACAGGCCGCGTGGACATCAGTGCCGGCGCTTTTACCGCTGTGTTTTTTGTTTCTGTATCGTTCATTTGTATTTCATACCTTTTCTCAAAAATAAATATAAGAAGTATAACAAACGTTATACCTGCACAATTTTAGCATGAAACCAGAAATTGTGCAAGATTCACAAGCGTATAAAATGCCCCCTTCCTGTCAGTGGTTTTTTCTCAAAACCAGCCGTCCAGGAAGCGAGCATTCCCTTTAATTTTTCTTTTTTTGTCTCCATTTTGAGAAAGACGAACCAATCAACAGGATCAGCACAAAAACAACGGCAACCGTTTCATAAATCTGCACGCCGGTGTTGACAGGATTGTCGTCAATTGAGCGGTAATCGCGCTCCAGACGCCACAGCATCGCCATCCGGTCCATGAAATCAATCTGCCGCGTGCCGTCCGTCTCGGTCTTAAAGACGGCACAGTAAAGATTCGTGTACCACTGGTCAAGAAGACTGACCCCTGATCGCCCGATCTTTCCGCTGCCGATCTCCTCGTCATTTTCATCATACAGAATCCTGCCGCTTCTCGAACTCTGGTAATCGAGCGGCGTTTCATCTACATCAAGGAAAATCAGTCTTGTATCTTTTCCATAGGAGGTATCCACATACTGCTCCTGCGCATAGCCAAGACACGTACCGGATGCGTCGTAATAGCCGTACGTCGTGCCGGAGCCTTCTCTGTCATTGATGGGCTCATCCTCCACATAGTCAATCGAAAACCACTCCTCCTCGTTGATATAGACCGTATTCTTCTGAAGATAGCCCGCCACTTTTCCGTCTGCCACAATCTTCGTCTTTCGTTTACTTCCATACAGGTCAAAGTAGATTTCTATGGTTTCTGCCGATGTAAGCGCCTCTTTTGCCTCATCCGCAGTTGCAAACTCAGATTCCGGCACTTTTTCTTTTCCGCAGCCGCCAAGCACCAGAGCGGCGGCAAGAAAAAGACCAGCGGCTGTATATATTCTCTTTTTCAACTGCCTTTTTCCTCCGCCTTACTTGTTATCTTTGTAATACTCATTTGCCTCATCGTACATCATATCGAGCAAGGCGTATTTATCCTGGAAATCCATCACCTGCGTACCGTTATCCTCCAGGTTCACATAGAGATTGCACTGTGAACCGGACCAGTCCATCTCTTTTTTCGCAGAACCGATCACCGTTCCGCCCTCTGTATAAATGGTATGTCCATCCTCTGATGCGTAATATGGTTTTTCGTTCAGATCTGCATCGAGAAAAATAATGTAATACGCTTCCGGCATCTGATCCGGTGTCGTCACGCGCTCCTGTGCATAGCCAAGCAGGTTGTTGTCCGGATCATAGAATGCATAGGTAGTAGCGGATTTTGTCATCTTATTGATTTCTTCGTCCGTCACAATTTTCATATGGAACCATTCTTCGCCGGAAATAGAGATCGTCCAGGTCTGATCAAAGAGACCGCTGTTTTTCATATACGCGGCAGCCTTTTCATCCGCATAAATGTTTCCCGAAGCGTCAACGTTATCCAGATCACAGCGCATGCGGACGGACGAAGCCGATGCAAGGGCTTCTTTTGCCACATCCGCGTTTTCATACCCTAACTTTTCTTCTGCCGCCGAGCAGCCGCACAGAAGCAGAAGTCCTGCTGTAAAACCCAAAAACAATTTTGTCGTTTTTCTCATAGATTCCCCTCTCTTTCTTTTGTCAGGACCGATTGGAAAGACCGCCGTCCTTGTCGCGTGCCAGTTCTCTTGCCGCCATCACAGCGAGTGCGGTCAGCTGCGGCAGATATTTTGCATCGTAGACAATCAGAAACGCATTGTCGAACATGATGTTTCCGACGGTAAGATCCATATTGTCGACGATGGCGCCGATCATAGTTCCGTTCAGTTTTACCGAGTAATTGTGGCCGATGGAGCCGGCGTATTCCCGGAGTTCCAGTTTTCCCTCCGGCAGTTCCATCGAGAACTGATCCCGTACGAGTGCAAACTGCTTTTTCAACACACCATACGGCTCGCCGTACAGATAAAAACGGTAGGTCGGCAGCGCGTGGAGCAGTTCCTTCGTCATGCGGAAGATTTCGGTGTGCATCGCATCGTAGATATAAAATGTTTTCAGCGGCACGGTGCTGTCGATCTCGTAAACCAGGTTTCCGTCTGTATCCTCCAGATCGAAATGCTGGCCCGTCAGGCGGTAATCCTCCGTGAAAGTGTAAATCTGGGACGCCGAAATCTTCTGAAACGGCTGTACCGTTCCGGTTTTGACGAAATGCTCCAGATTCGCTTTTAATTCGCTCTGGAACATCATCAGATCGGAATGGTAGCTTAGATGGTCTGCGAGGTTCTCTGCAACATCTTCATGAATCGGATACACGGGTGTGGTGAGTTTCTTTTTGATAAAGCCTTCGATGAAGGAATATCCCAAATAACCGACATGACCGTCTTTGGTCAGCCAGAAGTAGAGATATTCTCCCTTGGCGTCCGGTCCGAAAACGAGTGCTTTCTGCCGCATCGTGTAGAATTTTGCAAGCCATGCAGAACCGAACGGTGTATCGACGTTCTTGTAAGCCTCATAAAATTCTTCGATTTTCCGCGGCTTCTCCATGGAGATCATGGCAATCATATCCGTCATGGAATTGTAGTTCTCCGGGGTTGCCATGGACCAGATGGCAATGCCGAAAATCAGGACAACCGTGGCGATGGTGAGTGTGATCGTCTCTCCGTAGCCGACCGCCATCAGATAGATGCCCAGCAGCGTGACAGCGCCGCCTGCGATGCGGAATTTCCATTTTCTCTTTTTCAACTGAATACCGCCTCCTCTCTTTTCGTTACTTTTATTGTACTTGCTCCCCTTTTTTGTGTCAATTGAAACTCGCTCCTCCGCTCTATTTTGTTCTGCCTGGCGGGACAAAGAAAGCGTGTCGGCGCATCTTTTTTTGTCAGAATGCATCCGGCACGCTTTGTTTCAAAAATTTAATGAACGAAAAGAAATTATGAAATTGGAATCACGCGTCCCGTTTCTGCCATAGTTCGGTGGGAAATGGAAATTACGGTACGGTTTTTGGAAACCCTTTGCAATGCATTTAATACCATTTTTTCCGTCTCTGCATCAAGGTTTGCGGTAATCTCATCGAGGAGCAGAATTTCAGGCTCCGCTGCGGCTGCACGGGCAATCGAGAGGAGCTGCCACTGACCCTGTGAGAAGAGATCCTGTGTACAGATCGTATCATATTGGTCCGGAAGCGCCTCGATGGTCTTTGCAAGTCCGGTCAGCTCTGCTGCTTTTTTTACATCTGTATCCGAAATCTTTGCATCATACAAAGTAATCTGGTCTTTTACCGATCCCGGCACCATGTGGAACGACTGCTCCACATAGCCGAAAACCTTTCGTTTTTTTGCATCCGGCAGATCGACAGATGGAACACCCCAAATCAGAACCATTCCTTTCTGTGGTTCATATAAACCGAGCAGCAGTTTGAAAATAGTACTCTTTCCGGCACCCGTTCGTCCCAAAAGTGTTACCTGCTCGCCTTTTTTGATCTGCAGACTTACATCGTTTAAGATGACCTGGCTTTCGTCATATCCAAACGTCACATTTTTTAGCTCAGCCGCTATGCCGTAATCTGTATTTTCAGTCAGCGCAGCCGGCTCTTTCTTCTCTTCCAGGCTGTAAAATTCATTGATTCTTTCCATACCGGCAAACGCAGACTGAATTGTCTGGATTTCCATACCAAGACTTTCGACCGGAGCAAAGATCTGGGAAATATAGTTTATAACAGCAACGGCGGTTCCGGCGGACATGCCGAACAGCTTTAAAACGGTCGGATTGCCGGAGGCCGAAAGCAGCATGACAACAGCAACAACAATGGCATTTAAAATCAGGATGACCGGAGAATAGACGGCATCGTAAAAATTGGTCTTCTCCATTGCGCTGTAGCTGTCATCAATATAGTGCGCATACTGCTGCTCCATATACGTCTCTTTCTGCAGACAGTGAATGGTACGGATGTTGTGCAGCGTCTCTGGAACGTGACCCGAAGCACGGCTGACTGCACGGCGGTTGGCAATCTGGGAGGCCAGCATGTTTTTCTGAACATAACGGGTAAAGAGGAACAGAACAGGGAGTAAAATAATCAGAACAATCGTAAGTCCACGATTAGTCACCCAGATGACGGCAAGAATGCTTAAGATTTTGCACGCATCGGCAAACATACTGATGATCCCGGAGGTAAACAGGTTTTCCACTGTGTCGATGTCACCGACAAATCTTGATACGAGAGCGCCCGGCTCCTGGCGGTTCAGCTCGTTGGCGGAAAGGCGTCCGAACTTTTCCATCAGACTGCTTCGGAGTGCATGTGTAATTTTCTGGCCGAATACCGTCAGAAGACTCTCTCGTGCCGACTCCAGAAGACCCGTCAGGGCAAGAAGTCCGAAATACAGCAGAATTCCTTCCATCCAGAGGGTATGCTTCTTTGTCAAAAGGTCAATCAGCTGTGCCAGCACAAGAGGCGGGAGCAGTGCGAAAATAACCGCACCGCAGACGACTCCCAAAAGTGCGGCTGATAAAACGCCGTGTTTTCGAACGGTTTCTTTGATTACCCGCAATACAGATTCTTTCTTTCGCATCAAAAGCTGCCTCCCTTCGTCTGGTTGCTGCAGAGCTCTGCGTAGGACGGAACCGTTGCAAGGAGTTCCTCATGTGTGCCGACCTTCGTATGGCACTCATCCATCCAGATGACCTGATCCATCTGGTCGAACAGATAGAGGCGATGGGAAATGAGGATTATAATAGAGTCTTTTGCCAGCTCCTTTAAATTTAAAAAAATTTGTGCCTCCGTCTCTTTGTCGAGTGCCGAAAACGGATCGTCGAGAACCAGAACCGGCCGTTTGTGGTACAGGGTTCGCGCAAGGGCAAGGCGCTGCGCCTGACCACCGGAGAGGCGGATACCGCCCGTTCCGACCAGAGTATGGATTCCGTTTTCCATTGCTTTCACTTCATCTTCCAGGCAGACGACTCGGATCATCTCCTCTGCGCCCTCTTTTCCCCCGAGACGGATATTCTCTTCCACGCTTCCATGGAACAGCTCCGGGTCATGGCCAAGATAACCGACCATGCGGTTCCGGTCTGCTTTTTCCATTTTTCCAAGTTCTTTTCCGCCGAAGGTGATGCTTCCCTCATACGGCGACTCGCAGAGAAAAGTCTTTCCAAGCGTTGACTTTCCGCATGCGACAGGTCCCGTTACACCGATGATCTGGCCAGGAGCCGCCTGAAACGACAGGTCATGGATGATCTCTTTTCCGTTTGGATAGGCAAAATGCAGGTGATCGACGTTAAGCTCTGCAGGTGCTGCGGCCGGAAACTCCGGTTCGGCTTTCGAATTTTGCAACAGAGGTTTGATTCGTTTCCAGGAAACCTGCGCTTTATGTACCGCATTAAAAAGCTTTGCTGCGCTCGATGATTTGGTGGCAAGCTTCGTGTAGCAGGACAAAAATGTGGTAAATACAGCAATGGTCCACGGTGTCCAACCCTCATGCAGGACGTTTCTGCCTCCAAAATACAGGATAAACAGAATGCTCGTCATCGAGATCATACGGTAAATCGGCGGCATAGCTGTGTTCCAGATATTGGCGCGCACAGCGGCAGATTCGTAAGCCGAAAGATTCTCCTCATAAGCGGCCTTTCTGTCCTCCTCACAGCCAAAGACACGATACGTGATGGCATTTGTCGCACGGTCCAGGGTTGCAGCACTTAATGCACCCGACTGTACCTTATAGGCAGCGCCCGTTTTCTGTACCATGACCTTCATCTTTTCGGCAATCACGTAGGAAATGGGTGGAAAAATCATGCAGAGAAGAGCCAGGCGCCAGTCGTACCAGAGCAGCATACACGCATAGGCGAGAAGAGCAACACCGGTATCAAAGATTTCCGTTGTAAATTTCCGCATTCCTTCTACGCAATCGTCTACATCGAGAATGGCCTTCGTCAGTACATTTCCGGTACCTTCCGCTTCCAGCTCCAAACGGCTTTTGCGAACCAGCGTTCCGTAAAGAATCTGCTTCATATGCCGGTTGACGTTGTTGGCAAATCTTCTGACATAGAACCGTTTGAAATAGCGGGAAACCTGCACAATGCCAATACTCACGACATAGGCCGTGACCAGCATCAGCATCTGGTGGAAGGTTCCTGTGCCGCCGAGGAGATCAACCAGCTTTCCTGTCATTTTTCCCTCAAACCAGGGGCCTGCAAGAAGTCCCAGATTATAGATGAGACCGGAAACCGTAACAAAAAAGAGAATTTTCCATTCTTCCTGAAAGTAAGAGAGCATCCGGTTCGGGCGAAAGGTTTCATCCTTCATCGCTGCTGCCTCCTTCTGCTGTTGCTTTTATTGTTTTATCTGCTTTTTCACTTAAAATTTTTGAAAGTTCCGCAAAATGATTCTGCCGTTCTCTCTTCGATTTCCAGTACAGCTTGTCCAGTGTTTCGCAGAAGCTTTCTGCCTCCTTTTCCGGAAGCTCCAAAAGCAGCCATTCATAAAAAACCGTTTCAATTTCTGCTTTGGAATTTTTCAAAGTTTCTGCTTTTTCCGTAGCATACAGAAGCTGGCTTCTGCCGTCCCACGGATTCGGTTTCCGGATCAGATATCCCTTTGCCTCAAGGCTTGCAGCGCGTCTTGCAGCGGCTCCTTTATCAATCTTTAACTGTTCGCGCACTTCCGTCTGCGTGATGCCCGGATGATGGCGCACCAGATGGATAAAGTCAAATTCTGCTGTGCCGATGCCCTCTTCTTTCATTGCCTGAACCGTAAATTTCCCGGCTTCCCGCGCTATTTTTGTTATTTTCCGTTCTGTTGGATCCATTTTTCTGTTCCTCCTGTCCATTCTCAATCTGTTTCAAATAGATGCATATACAACTAATTAGATGATAGTACAACTAATCGAAATTGTCAATCTATAGATCTTCTGGTTGACGAAGTATCGTCCGAACTTTATAATAGAAGTATTCGGCTGTTAAAAACAGTCAGTCTATCAATAAGGAGATGTATCTTATATGGAAAAGAAACATACGCGCGGCAGCTTTACCGGATCGATCGGCTTCGTGCTTGCTGCCGCAGGAAGCGCGGTTGGACTGGGAAATATCTGGCGTTTCCCTTATCTTGCCGCAAAAGACGGAGGCGGAACCTTTATTTTAGTTTATATCGTACTGGCTCTGACCTTTGGATTTACCCTGCTGACAACTGATATTGCCATCGGAAGAAAAACCGGACAAAGTCCGCTTGTCGCTTACGGTAAAATTCACCCGGGCTGGAACGGTCTTGGCCTTCTCGCCAGTATCGTGCCGGTTGTCATCCTGCCTTACTACTGCTCCATTGGCGGCTGGGTATTAAAATACCTGTCTGTGTTTCTCACCGGACATGGCACTGCTGCTGCCGAGGATGGTTACTTTACCGGCTATATTACCGGTACATGGCAGCCGATTGTGTGGTTGGGAATCTATCTTTTTCTTACCGCATTCGTTGTATATCGTGGTGTCAATAAGGGAATTGAAAACTACAGCAAAATTCTGATGCCGATCCTTCTGATTTTAATCATCGGAATTTCTGTTTTTTCTCTGACCCTGACCCATACCGACGCAGACGGTGTCGTCCGTACGGGACTGCAGGGTATGAAAATTTATCTTGTTCCAAATTTTAAAGGAATGACGCCGCAGAAATTTTTCACCGTCTTTGTCGATGCACTCGGACAGCTTTTCTTTTCGATCAGCGTTGCGATGGGTATCATGGTTGCCTACGGTTCCTACGTAAAAAAAGAAACAAACCTGATGAAATCGATCAACCAGATCGAAATTTTCGACACCATTGTTGCGCTGCTCGCCGGTTTGATGATCGTTCCTGCCGTATTTACCTTTATGGGGACAGAGGGTATGTCTGCCGGCCCTGGTCTGATGTTTGTCTCCCTGCCGAAGGTCTTTCAGTCCATGGGAGCAGCAGGCGGCGTAATCGGAACCATTTTCTTTCTTATGGTCTCCTTTGCAGCCATTACATCTTCCGTATCGGTCATGGAATCCATTGTTTCCTGTATGATCGACAAATTTCACATCAGCAGAAAGAAAAGCACGGTTATTGTAACCGTTTATGCATGTCTCGTCGGTATCATCGTATGCCTCGGCTACAATGCGCTTTATTTTGAACTGAAGCTTCCAAATGGCGCAACGGCTCAGATCCTGGATGTCATGGATTTCATCAGCAATAACCTTCTGATGCCGCTTGTCGCACTTCTCTCCTGTATTCTGATCGGATGGGTTGTAAAGCCGCAGGTCATCATCGATGAGGTGACTCTGGGAGGATATAAGTTCGGTCGAAAGAGGCTGTATATCGTCATGGTGAAGTTTATTGCACCCGTGCTCCTTGCCGCACTGCTGCTGCAGTCGTTCGGTATTTTAAACGTCTGATCACTGCGATACCAGATTGCTATGTGCTTTGCACTCACGCAATCTTCAAAAACATTCGTAATCCGCTCATTTTCCTTCGAAAAATGGCTCCTTACTTATGTTTTTGGCGAGGCAAGAGATCAAAAAAGCATGTTTTCCGGTGGCTTTTCCAGAAAACATGCTTTTTTTGTGCCTGTCTGCACATATTTCTAACAGGTGAAACCCTTACATCCTGCGAATTAACGTTCCATTTACACCAAGTATCTCTCCATCAAATTCCCGGGCAAAAAGTACTTCCCCGTCTCCTTTTACTTTTATCTCCTCATCCGATGCGTTGAGCAGAACTTCGATTTTATTTCCCTCTTCGTCTAGTTTAATATACTCTACACACCGATCATTTTCATAACCATTCGGAAAATGGAAATGCAGGCTTCTGCACACTTTTTCATTTCTTCGAAGCATGATCAGTTTCCGCATCGTTGCAATTTTTTTCTGATTCTCTTCGCTTTCAATTTCACTCCAAGGCATACATCTTCTGCAGTCCGGATCATGAGCGCCTTCCATTGCAATCTCCGTTCCATAATAAATACAGGGGCTTCCCGGAAGCGTAAAAAGGATTGCAAGCTGCTGGTAGAACTTGTCCAGATCGTGAAAACGGTTCATCAGCCTCTCGGTATCGTGGGAATCCAGGAGATTAAAAAGTACATCGTTATTCTGCTGCATATACATGGTATAGCAACGGTTTACCATATATTCAAATTCTTCTTTTTTCATTGTTTTATCAAGAAAGAAATCATGGATTCCACTCAGCAGCGGGTAGTTCATGACAGAATCATATTCATCTCCCTGCAGCCACTGGCTTGCATCATGCCAGATTTCCCCCAGAAGATAAATATCCGGCTTTATCGTTTTTAAATGCTCCCTTATCCGCTTTAAGAACCTGTGCGACACTTCGTTTCCTACATCGAAACGAATTCCGTCGATATCAAACTCCCGTACCCAGTCCTCACAGATTTTACAGAAATACTGTATCACCTCTTCGTTGTTTGTGTTCAGCTTTGGCATCCCGTCTGTAAATGCAAAGGAATAGAACCGTCGGTCTCTGGTGTCTCCCCTTTTTTGAACCTGTTCCCAGTCCTCTACCATAAACCAGTCCGCATAACGAGACTCTTTTCCATGCTCCAGGATATCTATCCACGGCTCAAATTTTCTTCCACTATGATTAAACACTGCATCTACCATAATGCGGATTCCTTTTTCATGTGCTTCTTTGCAAAGCGCTTTCATTGTATCCGCATCGCCAAAAAACGGATCTATTTTTGTATAATCGGTCGTGTCATATTTGTGGTTGGACTCTGCTTTCATGATCGGATTCAGATAAATACCGGTAATCCCAAGTTCCTGCAGATACGATAATCTCTGACGGATCCCTTCCAGGTTTCCTCCGAATTTTTCTTCGTTTGTTACGGTTCCGTGATTTCTCCAGGGTGTGATATCATCTCCGTTTTTTTCCGGTGTCCCGTTGCGGAACCGATCCGGGAAAATCTGATACCAGATCGTTTCGTTTACCCATGCCGGTGTGCGATTGATATCTGCCGGGTTCATCCAGGGTACAATAAAGCACTGCTGCATACGGCCATCCATCCGGAGCTGTTCTTCTGTCAGGAAACCATCCTCAAAATAATACCAGACTTCCTTTTCCGTCCGCAGCTCGAAATAATATTTGCATCTTTTGTATTCCGGAAGAAGCGTTGTTGTCCACCAGATCTGATAAGGCAGACGTTTTTTATATATCATTTCCTCTCTTTTTCCGATCCACTTTTCTTTTCCGCCCAAAATTCCGGCTTCATAAGGATCTCCGTAATGGATAAAAACCTGTTTTACATCATATCCTGTCTTGATATTGACAATCAGTCTGTCCTCATCCAGGGCATAACTCATCTGTTCTGAAGTTTTATGGTATACACCGCTAAATTCCATCTCATTTTCCTCCCGTATAGCTCTAAAGCTGTTTTTTGCATCCTTGTAAGAAACACGATCACTTTTTGTTTCGCATTGTTTCGTAACTTTACTATAAGCCTTTTTTATTTCTTCGTCAATCAATTTCCATTTTTCCCTGCGCTTTCGTAAAATTCAGATAATTTTCAGGATGATTTTTGTGCAGGATGCTTTCTTTTTTCGAAACTTAGCGAAACATTTCTTTTTCACGGTATGGATTGCTTTTTATCTTATGTTTTTATATAATGATACGGGGGCAAAAGGTTTTTTGACCCCTTTGATACCAGATTGCTACGTGCTTTGCACTCCCGCAATCTTCATATAATAGCGTTAAAAGAACTCCATCATGATAGCTGGGAGTTTACATTTTTTGTTTTGTGAAAGGATTGCCGATTATGACTACCATTCAGGATATTGCTGATAAAATGGGAGTTTCCAAGAGCACGGTATCCAAAGCGCTCAATGACGCGCCTGATATCAGCGATGCTTTACGGAAACAGGTTTTGGAAACTGCCGTAGCTCTGGGTTATACGAAGCTGCGGCGTTATAAGAAACCAACGAAAAAAGTCTGTATTATAATAGAAAAAGAAAATATGCGGTATCAGGAACCGCATCATTTTGCCTATGATATCCTGGTGGGTTTTCGTCAGATGGCAGAACCAGCAGGCTTTGATGTTGAAATTGTGCCTGTTGATATTAAGACCCAAAGAAACCAGCATTATGATGTTTTTATGCTGGAGCATGATTATATAGGAGCTTTTGTGGTCGGCTTTTCCCTGAGCGATCCCTGGATTCAAGACTTTAAAATCAGCCGCACACCGGCTGTTCTTTTCGACAACTATATAGTAGGGAATCCTTCCACCGCTTATGTAGGTATTGATAATGAGGAGGGAATGGAGCTTGCCGTCTCTTATCTTGCCGGACTTGGACACCGGAAGATCGCCTATCTGAGCAGCTCCCTCGGTGCCCGGGTTCTCCAGGCACGCCATGCTGCCTTTCTCCGTTCCATGCACCAGCATGGACTGAAGACTTCTCCTGCTGCGATCGGCTGTTCTTATTATCTGTCAGAATGTATGGAAAAGCATCTTCCCCGTTTTCTGGAAAACGGAATCACTGCTATTATTTGCAACCAGGATACCCTTGCTAGTGCAACGCTCACGCAATGTCAGCAGCTGGGATTCCAGATTCCTGATGATATCAGCATTATCGGATTTGATGATCTGCCGATTGCTGCTTGTACGTCACCGCCCCTTACAACCATCAGACAAGATCGGCTGGAGCTCGGAAAAAGTGGATTTTTTGCATTGTCAAGTCTTCTCAATCACATCCCAATCAGTACGTATTTGTTGCATGCACAGCTGATTCAGCGGGAATCGACAGGAAAGGTTCCTTCATAAATTCATCTCATCAACAATATTTGCCGGTTTTGCAGTCATTTCTACCCATGCTGGTATAAAACCGCTTTTAACAGCGTTTCTTACAGATCTGACATTAGACCAGGCGGTACAGTAAAAAGGTACTTTTTCCCTGTTTATGATCTCTTTTGTAAGTCTGCTTGTCAGTGCAGAGGCAATCCCCTGTCGTCTGTATTCCGGCAAGACATCCACACCGATCTGCCACATATCGTCGCAATCGGCAGAACAGGCGGCAAGTCCCACCAGCGTACTTCCATCATATGCGCCGACGCCAAGTACATCCAGATTCTTCCGATCTTCGCAAAGCGCATTGCTCCATTCCGGTCGATACAAATCCGCAAAATCTTCCTGTGTCAATACTCGTGTCTCATAGGCGCAGGAAAGAGTCGGTATCCGGCTGATGTCCGGCAGATAGTATTCTGCCATGAAACATATTTTGTGCCCTTTTTCAGTTAAACGTTCATTCAGCCAATGCATGTTTGGTGTCTCAAAACAGTGGTAAAATTCGAATTTGTCTACATACGCAGATACCAGATCCATAGTCTCCGGTATGGAAGCCGCCATGATATTACTTCCATAGGAAACCAGATTGCAGGTAATAGGCTCTTTCAAATATTTGCGGGCCTTCTTTCCTAAATTTATGGGAACAACAACATTTTTGTCCGCCTTGAGATCTTCCACACGGCACCCCATATCTTCCGCAGACTGCCTCATGGCAATCTCCATCATTTCACGATTCGTCATATGCTTTTCTCCTTTATGAGTTTGTAATAGAAACTGCTGGGCATCAGAGAAGCTCATTCCCTGCAGTTATTTCTGTGGATCAATTTATGATTATTCCTGGCTCTTTTTCATCTCTGCCTCAAATGTGTTTTCCGTCGTATGCGCCCGCAGAATATGAAGCAGCACTCCCGCCGCCCGCTCCATTGCAGCCGGATCGATAGAGGAATAGTTCATGACATACGTATTTTCCTGCTTTATTGCCTCCGCCGCATCCGCGTAATAGCCGGAGAGCGGCTTTAATTTCACACCACGGGATTTCGCCTGCGTGACAATCGACTCTTCTTTCAAATCCGTGCGAAGATGCATCAGAAAATGAACGCCGGCTTCTTCTTCCTCGATGGTCACATAATCACCGAGCGGCTTCTTTTCAAGCGCCCGTAAAATCAGATCTCGTTTGTTCTGATAATAGTTCCGCAGCCGGTTGATATGTTTTTCGAAACTGCCGTTCTCAATAAACTCTGCCAGTGTGTACTGCTCAAAGTTGGAAACGGTGCAGGAATAAAACGACAGCTCGCGGTAAAATTTCTCTGCCAGTGTCTGCGGCAGCACCATATAGCTGATCCGTACCGTGGAGGCAAGTGTTTTCGTAAACGTATTCATATAGATGACCTTGTCCGATACATCGATGCTCTGCAGCGTTGGAAACGGCTTTCCGCCGAGACGCAGCTCACTGTCGTAATCGTCCTCAATGATATAGTGATGATCCGATTTTGCCGCCCAGCCGAGCAGTTCATAACGGCGGCTGACCGGCATGACTGTCCCGGTTGGAAAGTGATGGGACGGGGATGTATGAATAATATCAACCGATCTTTTTTCCAGCTCCTGCACCGAAACACCGTTCTGATCGAGCGGCACTGGCTCGTACCGTACCTTCATGCTCTCATAAATCCGCGCAATTTTGTGATACCCGGGATCCTCTACTCCATAAACAAGATCGTTTCCGAGAAGCTGAATCAGAAGGTTATGCAGATACTCCGTTCCTGCGCCGACAATAATCTGCTCCGGCAGCACCTGCATTCCACGAAACTCTCGCAGATATTTTGCAATCGCACTGCGCAGCTTTAAAATCCCGGCGCACGGGGAATTGATCATGAGCTGGATCCGGTTGTCATTCAGGACAGCACGCACCGTCCGCGTCCAGATTGTAAACGGAAAAATCTCGCTGTCCGTCTGGTTACTGGAAAAATCCGCAAAATAGGAAGTCTCCCCGTTTGCTACCTGCAGGATCTCTTTTGGCACCGCATCCCGCATGGAATCCTCAATTTCCAGATCAGCCGCATAGAATCCGCGCTTTGGCATGGAATACAGATAGCCTTCCGCAACAAGCTGCGCATAGGCATTCTCGACGGTAATGACGCTGATACCCAGATTTTTCGCGAACGTCCGTTTCGACGGCAGCTTCTCTCCAGGGCGGATATTTCCCAGCAATATGTCATTTTTGATACATTTATATAAATATTCATACAGGGAATCTGACCCTATATTGGAAAAATTATACGTCAGCATCCGACCGCTCTCCTCTCATCTGACCTTACTGAATATATTTGTTTTGGCAATTTTTTTATAGTCACTTTACCAGTATACTGTGAGGCAGAGCAAAAGTAAAGCCAAAACAGAAACTAAAATTTTTCAGACACGGAGGAACTTATTATGACAGCAGCAAATGAGAGATACAAACTGAACAAAGAACTGGCACAGATGTTAAAGGGTGGCGTGATCATGGACGTTACCACTCCGGAGCAGGCGCATATTGCCGAGGAAGCTGGTGCCTGTGCCGTTATGGCACTGGAGCGGATTCCTGCAGACATCCGTGCAGCCGGCGGCGTTTCCCGTATGAGTGATCCGAAGATGATCAGCGGCATTCAGGAAGCCGTTTCCATTCCGGTTATGGCAAAATGCCGCATCGGCCACTTTGTAGAGGCACAGGTTCTTGAAGCCATCGAAATCGACTACATCGACGAGAGTGAGGTTCTCTCCCCGGCGGATGATGTCTACCATATTAACAAACGAAATTTCAAAGTACCGTTTGTCTGCGGTGCAAAAGATCTCGGCGAGGCACTCCGCCGGATCAACGAGGGAGCGTCTATGATCCGTACCAAAGGTGAGCCGGGAACCGGCGATATCGTACAGGCGGTCCGCCATATGAGAAAAATGAACAGCGAAATTCAGAAACTGACCTCAATGCGTGAGGATGAGCTGTTTGAGGCAGCCAAGGTCCTGCAGGTTCCGTACGATCTTGTTCAGTATGTTCATGATAACGGCCGTCTCCCGGTTGTCAACTTTGCAGCCGGCGGTGTGGCAACTCCTGCCGATGCAGCGCTGATGATGCAGCTTGGAGCAGAGGGTGTTTTTGTTGGTTCCGGTATCTTCAAATCCGGCAACCCGGCAAAACGTGCGGCTTCCATCGTAAAAGCCGTTACCAACTACACCGATGCGAAACTGATCGCAGAACTCTCCGCTGATCTCGGCGAGGCTATGGTCGGCATCAACGAGCAGGAAATCGCCTTACTGATGGCAGAAAGAGGAAAATAATGAAAATTGGAGTGCTTGCACTGCAGGGTGCGTTTGCAGAACATGAAAAAGTATTAGAGCAGCTTGGCGCCGAATGCATCGAACTGCGTCAGGCCCGCGATCTTGCCGAGCCTTACGATGCACTTGTACTACCGGGCGGCGAGAGTACCGTTCAGGGAAAGCTTTTAAAAGAGCTTGGCATGTTCGATATCATGAAAAGCCAGATTGAAAACGGCATGCCGGTCCTCGCAACCTGCGCCGGTGCGATTCTTCTGGCCGAAACGATCGACGGACAGATCAAGGGACAGCCGGAACAGTATTTCGGCACGATTCCGATGTGCATCAGGCGGAATGCCTACGGCCGCCAGTTAGGCAGCTTCCACACAGAAGCACCGGTTGCGGGCATCGGAACAGTGCCGATGACGTTTATCCGTGCGCCGTATATTGCATCTGTGGGGAACGGCGTGGAAGTGCTCGCGGTTGTGGAAGAGCGGATTGTCGGTGTAAAATATAAAAACCAGATGGCCTTCTCCTTCCATCCAGAACTCGACCCGGATATGAGGATTCATAAGACATTTCTTTCGATGATCAGCAACGTATAAAGCAAAAGACTGTGCAAATCATAAATTCATTTGCACAGTCTTTTGCTCTGTTTTCGTACCGCAATGCAGCCTCACTGAATATCTTCCTTCTAACAACGTCAGGAGCTTTTGTATTATTCCGGGCAAAGTACAAATCGGCTTCGCCAGATATTTTCTTTTCCGTCAGCTTCCCATTGAATCAGAAACACAGTTTCCATTTTTCCTTGATGATCTCTATGAATGCATGGAATAATTTGAATCTTTTCCGGAGAAACACCATCTATTTTCAGAGTTCCCCTGTCACCGATTCGAATCCGGTCTTTTTCCCGACTTACGTTCTGCCGTGTGACAAGATTTTCCGTGAAGCCATTATCCAAAGGAGCGGTCTTCAGGCAATCTTTGATCTGAAGTTCACCGGTTTCCCTGCAAAAAACAGCAGTCCGTATCAGTTTTTTCCTGCTTTCTTTCTCATATGCCCCAGCAAAGGAAATCGAAATTTCTCCTGTCTCGGAGTAATTCACTGCATCGGCACGATATGTTTCCCCTTTGCACTGTTCCTTTCCATCCAAAATCGGAACGCTATGGCCACGTGAACTACAGCAGAGTACGGAATATCGTTCGGGGCCAAAATATGCTTTCGTGTATTCTCCGGCTCCAAGATCACTGATAATTTCTTCTTCCCCGATAAAATACAGAAAGCTGCCGACATCGTTATGATTGTGCGGCTCCCCGTTGTTTCCACCTTTGATTGCGAATGCGGTCTGATGCTTTCCAGTTGCAATTGCCCATTCGGCATCCGCCAGATAAGTAAACGTGCCGGAACATACCCGTTCCTCTGCAGCATTCTCGGAACCGTCCGACCTGCTTTTTAACACATTCAGATATTGCTTCGTCCAGATCCAGTCCCTATATGCGGCATTCCAGCGATAACACGGATCTTCCCCAAAATGCATTGCCCGTACCAGCGGCGGGATTTTAACATTTGGATCCAGCATTGCAAAATGGCAGGTAAGTCCCATCCGGTAACGGCTTTTGCTGTCTCCGTCAGAAAAGCTTAACGTATTTCCGCCCGGGAAATAGCATTTCTGCTGAAATTCCATGATTTTCCGCTGCTTTTTTCCATCCAGCAAGTCAGTTTTCCCGCCCGTTTTTTCTTTCAGAAGTTCCGCGAACATGGAAAAATAACTCATTCCATATTCCCAATAGCCAAGACCTTCCATGCAGGCGCCGTCCTCGCCGAAGCTCGCAAGAAAGCAGGAAAGATCCCGGGTCACGCGCGTCAAGATCTGTTCACAGTTTTGATTGATACTCTCGATGCTTTCCGCATTCGGAAAAAGAACAGGAAAAAGCTCAGATGCATAGCAGGCGGCTGCTCCTACGGATCCACAGCAAACAGCATTCCAGTTACTTTTACTCGTTTCCCACCAGAATGCACCGTTTTCCTGTATAAGAAACGGCTGCAACACTCTCCTGCTGCTTTCCTTCCAGATCCGACACAGTAACTCCGGCCGCAGATCGTTTCGAAGTAGAAACGCAATTTCCAGAAGTGACTGTGCAGTCTCGCACGCAAAAAGATCCAATGTAATCTTCCACTTTTCATCCTTTTTCCGGTTCACATGTGCCGGCAGCGCCCAGCAAGTTTCCGCACAAATCTGCTCCAGAACCCATTCCAGGCCGGAAAGATCCATAGAAATGTCCCTCTCTTTTGCAAACAATGCATTGAACGCAAAAGCAACGAGGTATTTCCGGCGTCCAAAGTAAGCTTCTTCATACCGCAGCCGGTTCCCCGTCTTTTCAAACAGAGAAAAAAGCTCCTCTGTCAAAACAGGGAAATCCAAAAGAGAAAGCGTTTCGGCTTCTCTTGAAAGCTCTGTTTCATATTAGAAAAGATACTGCTGCAATTCTTGTTCTGTTCTTCCGTTCATATATTTTTTCTCCGTAAACCTAGACAATCACTTCCATCATTTTTCCGGCTTCGTCAAACTCCAGCGGGGCCACGCAGGTTTCCCGGTGGAATCCCTTTCCCTCCGGATACTGCGCAAGCGGTGTGCCAAAACGATGGTAAGCAATCCAGTATGCATCTTTTCCAGGCACCTTACAGATGCTGTGATGACCCGTTCCAAGAACACCTTTTTGCACATCTTTCTGAAGAATCGTCTTTTCAAACCGAACCGGTCCGTACAGGGAATCGGACGTTCCATAGTTTACATGATAATTTTCACTTCCTGTATCATCACAGGACCAGGTAAAATGGTAAATTTCATCCCGCTTCAGAACCGTAACCGCCTCACGGAAATCGTACAGTCCTTCCAGATTTTTCATCGTCTCCGGAACAATATGCATCATATCCGGTGTCAGTTTTGCAATGGCCGCATAACCATTTCCAAACAGGAGATATGTTTCGCCGTTTTCCTGATAGATCGACGGATCAATCGTCTGACTCATCTGGATCTGATACGTTTCCATCATTTCCATGGTGATCATGGGTTCTGCTGCAGGCACAAACGTTCCCTCCGGATAATCAGATACTGCTGCTCCAATGCAGGATTTGCCATCAACACGCTTTCCACAGAAATAGTAGTAATACTTTCCATCTTTTTCTGCAATGCACGGCGCCCAGGCACTTCCTACCGCCCACGGAACATCTCCATCTGCCATGTCGAAAATATCAGCAGCCTTCTGAAATTTTCTCAGATCCTTCGATGCAAAAACAGAAAATTTCGTACCGGACCAGTCGGTAAAGCCATCCGTTGTCGGATACAGGTAATACGTTCCGTCAAAACAGGCAAGATCCGGATCTGCAAAGAGCCCTTCTACGACCGGCTTTTTGTGATCAAAAAATCGTTCCAGCAAGGCAAGCTCCTCGTCAGTAACTGCAAGAACGCCACCGTGGCGTTTTTTTGTTTTTCCAAGAGCATATTCCTTTTCCTTTAAAATACGGAATTTTCCCGAAGAAAGATCATCCGTTAAAAGAGGAAGATATCCTTTTCCCTCCGCAAACTGATCCGCAATCAGACACCATGTCTTCTGATCCGGTAGCAGATAACATTCCGGTCCTTCTACGCCAAACAGCGAAGAAAGTGTTTCTGATGGGATCTCCTGAAAATTGCCCGTCAGGGAGTCACAGGACTCCAACAGCAGACATTTATTCGTCTCATCCTTGGAAATCCGATAGTATACACCTTCTGATTCTACCATCGTTGTATCAATCACATGTTCTTTCCGCTCCATGTAAATAAATGGCTCGGAAAAACTTTGAAAATCAGATGTCCAGGATGCATAGATCCGCTGTTTGGCTTCCGTATCACCGGAAAGTTTTACCATAGATGCCCAGAAAACCAGAAACTGCTCTCTTTTTGAGTCATAGATTCCTTCCGGTGCCCAGACGCATCCGGCTCCCGGAACACCTATGGTACTGGCACGCTCCGCACTCCAGTGAACCAGATCCTTCGATTCCCAGACAATCAGATCACGGCTTCCGCGATATTGTGCCGTATCCCAGCCTTCTCCTGCTTCGATCCGTAAATCGGTTGCTATCAGATAAAATTTCTTCTGCTTTGGATCACGCAGCAGAAACGGATCGCGAACACCTTGCATTCCAAGATGAGAATATAAGACTGGCTGTCCGTCATTCAGATCCTCCCAGTGAAGTCCATCCCTGCTGATGGAAAAATAAATCTGTTCTCCATCCTTTTGTTCTCCGGTAAAATGTACAAATAAATAGCCTGCCATATTTTGTTCTCCTTATCTGCTTTTCATATAGTTCATAGGTGTCATTCCAGTCATTTTTTTAAAGACTTTACTGAAATAACTTTCATCGGAAAATCCGACTTTTTCGCTGACCTGCGAAATTTTAAGCGAAGTTGTACCAAGAAGCTCCTTGGCATGGGAAATTCTGACTTCCGTCAGGTACTGAAAAATCGTTTTTCCTGTTGTCTGACGAAAAATCCGATTTAGATAATCAAAGTTTCCACCAAGCTGCTCTTCAATCAATACTCCGGAAATTGGCTCGCGATAGCAGTTATTCAGATAATCCAAAAGATCATATATTTTCCGGTAGCTTCCGACCACTCCGGTTTTTTCCTGGGCAAGCGATGTTACAAACTGTCTGGAAACCAAAATCATCATCTCCAAAATCTGACAGGCACACAAATTGTAATAACCTTCCATACGATTTTTCTGACAGGTAATTCCATCATTGATTTTCTGCAGAATTTCAGAATAAGAAGAAGTGTCGGAAAGATGCATATATTTGGGCAACGCAAGAAGCGAAAGACTGACGCGTTCCTGTCCGGAAAGGGTACAGGAATCACTTTGCATGGACTGCGTTCTCTTTCTTAAAATTATCTCAGTTGTCTGCTCATTTGTCATCTTGTTTTTTTTTATGGATTTCTGATGGAAATGAATATAATGGTATTCACAATGTGTTGCTCTTTCCCCCACATGTATTTTATCCGGATCCAGAATTAAAAAATCCCCCGGTGTTAAATGATACCGTACACCATCCTCCAAAAGAAACATCTCACCCTGACGCACCAGATAAATAATGTATTCCAACGGCATTCTTCTTTTATGAATATACGGCGGTTCAATCACCGCCGTATCTGCCAGGCTAATTTCCGGTAGTTGACTGCTGTCATACTGATAATAAATGTTTTCCTTCATTCTTTTAGCCAAGATCCGGTTCATCGCAGAGTGTAATGATTCCCGGCACTTTTCCTTCTGTTTCAAAAATCAGAATCGTATTCGTTCCTTTTTTTAAAAGCGGACCCGGAATATATAATCGTTTCTGTGGCCCAATTTCCCAGAATCTTCCAATATTAAATCCATTTACAAGAATGCAACCTTTTCCCCATCCGGTAAAATCAAGGAAGGTATCTCCCGTCTCATCTGCTTCGAAGCTAAATTCATAAAATCCCGGTGTACCAGGAACGGATGGAATTGTAAAATCAAGATGTTCCAGATGTTCCATCGGAAGCGTATATTCTTTCCAATAATGGTGATTATGACCATTAACCTGTACGCTTCCATCAATCCCTTTTCTCTGTCTTTCGAGATTCGGACCGAAATTTACTCTTCCCATATTTTCCATCAAAATAGAAAGTTTCTGTCCTTCCGGTTTATTCTCCTCCCATTTTATTTCATCAAGAAGTTCTCTGTCATACAGTGTAACAGTTGGGATTTCATCCACAAAAATGTTAGCTCTGTCGTTAGCTCCCCACAGCCGCAGTGTTTCCAATGGCCCTTCATCTTTCAACTGGCTTTCGTATAAAATATATCCGTATCCCTGATCCAGTTTTTCCATTGACACCGGGTATACACTCTCCATCGCTTTACTAATCCGGTCTTTGTTTCCGAATAAAGATGTGCTTCTTTTGACACGAAGTTTTCCATATGATTTTCTGCGAATTTCTGTACTAAGTTTTACTTCCGGAATTTCGGTATATTTCCGGATTACATTCTGGAATGCCGTATACTTCGCCGTAATCTGACCGTCTTCCGTCAGCAGTGCATCATAATCATAAGAAGTAACATCCGGTGTCAGCTCATCATAGTAATTGGATCCATTCGTAAAACCAAAATTGGTTCCACCTTCAAACATGTAGATATTCACATGGCCCTCGGAAAGAATTTCGTCCAGATCTTTTGCATGTTCTTCTAAATCACCGGTCTGATGCGTTTCTACACCCCAGTTATCAAACCATCCAACCCAGAATTCCATACACATCAGCGGTTTATCGCCGATTTTCTTTTTCATGACGGCAAACTGCTCTTTTCCTTTGGAACCAAAATTTCCGGTCTGTAAAACACCTTCCACTTTTCCGCAGTCAAAAGCATCTCCCCAAGGACCATCCGATGTAACCATCGGCACTTCACAGCCGCAGTCAATCATCAGCTGTTTCATGTAATCCAGATACGATTTGTCATCTCCGAAATATCCATATTCATTTTCCACCTGCATCAGAATAACAGAACCGCCCCGTGTAATCTGAAGCGGTGCGATCACTTCAAATAATTTTTCATAATATTCTTTCACATGTTGTAGAAATGGCGGATAGAAACAGCGAAGGCGCATGCCGTCTTCCTTCAGCAGCCAGTATGGCAATCCGCCAAACTCCCATTCTGCACAAATATAGGGAGATGGCCGGAGAATCACCATCAAACCAAGCTCCTGGGCCAGTTTTACAAATCTGGTAATATCCAGAATTCCGGAAAAATCAAACTTTCCTTTCTCTTTTTCGTGAAGATTCCATGGAATATACGTTTCCACCGTATTGCAGCCCAGAGCTTTTAATTTTTCCAGTCGGTCGCGCCAGTATTCCGGCACAGTACGAAAATAATGCATACCTCCGGAAATGATTTTTACTTTCTTTCCGTCCAGATAAAAATCTTCTTTTACTTCAAACGTCTTCATAGTTCCTCCTGTTTCTGAAATTTCCATCTTTTTTATGTTAAAAATAATATGTCTGCCAAATTTCCCGTGACCGGAACGGAAACATTTGACTCGCAAAAGGGAGACACCAGAGGCATCATGTCTTTTCCGGTATCTCCCTTATCTTGCTTATCATGAAATCACAGAATTATCTGCCAGGTTTTGTCGCTAACCTTTCTTGTTCTACGGTCAAGTGAACACCTTTTTTATTCACCTCTTGTGAAATCCGGTGTTCCATTTTCCTCTACAAAAGCATCTAAATCTTTCTGAATTGCTGCCTTTACATCGTCATAACCGGCCGCTTTCAGTTCTTCTCTCATCTGATCGACAGTTGCCTTCGGATCATCTACCTGACCATATGCCAGCTGCGGGATATATTTTGCGAGAACATTAGCCAGTGCTGCCTGCTTTGCCTCAATTGCAGTTGTATCAACAATCAGGTTTTCAAATGGATAATCATAACCGATTTTATCCAGCGAACTGATCAGATCATCGGTTCCATCCCACCAGCTTTCATCCTGCAGTTCCAGATCATCATTACGTCCCATCCAGAAATTGGAATCCAGGGCATCTGTACTGGAATCAAATCCATCTGGTCTGCCCAGCTTGCCATCTTCTGTTACAATATAATCCTCACCTTCAATACCATAGTTTAACAGACGATAGCACTCTTCATCATTTCTTAACAGATCATATACCATCAGGGCGCGTTCCGGATGTGTGGAGTTTGCACTGATAGCACATGCACCATGCTCTTTCAGCGGATGCTGTACGTTCTGATTTTCTTCGCCCCAGTAATAGAACTGCGGATCGGAACCCGGCTGTTTCTTCTCCATATTCGGAACAATCGTAGAATAATAGGTCTGGGCATGATGCTGATCCGCACCGGTTGTTCCGGCATAAAACTCTTCTCTGGTGTCTCCGTCAAAGTTCAGGACATCTTTTCTCCATACACCCATGTCATTCCATTCTTTCATCAGCTCTGCCGCATCATAAAGGCTGTCATCCTCTACATACGGAGACATAACGGTTGTCGGATCGTCCTGCATAACACCCCAGAAGTCTGTGTAAATACCAACACTGGCGCAATTGAATGCCGTATATTCCTTTTTCGAAGTAATATAGCCGCCAAGAATACCTCCCGTCTGGTTTTTGCCAGCGATATCCCACGGAATAACATCTTCCTTATTATCTTTAATATACTGGAAATACGTCGTCAGATCTTCAAATTTTGTAATTTTTCCATTTTCCAGACCTGCTTCTTTTGCCCAGTCTCCACGATAGAACATACCATGGTTCGTATACTGTGTATAGTGATCTTCCGGTATGAAATAAATTTCATCGTTATATTTGCAGATATCCCAGTCTCCGTCTGCGGATACCTGTTCCCAGGTCTTTGGCGCATATGTTTTCAGCATATCCTCGGAAAGTGGAAGAAATGCGCCCTTCTTTGTATTTTCCCATCCGTACAGCCAGTCCGTTGCCGTACAAATCAAATCCAGACTGCTGTCTCCACTCAACAGCTTCAGATTATACTGTGTCTGCCAGTCTGTCCATTCTATGTACGTAAACTCGAGTTCTGCATTTACTTTTTCCGTCAAAATCGGATTCAGTTTGTCCAGCATGGCTTCCAGTCTGCCATTGGTCGGTTTGTTTCCCAGCACCAGCATGTTAATTACTTCATGCTTGGAAGTATCAATACTTCCATCTTCCTTTACGCTTGTGTTGCCGGATCCGCTGCTTTCGGACCCACTGCTTCCGCATCCTGCCATACTTGCAATCATCAGGGAAGCCATTACCAGTGCTACTGCCTTTTTACCTGTTACGCGTTTTCTCATAGCGTCCTCCTTCTTTTCCTGCTTTTTCGGAATTTTATGTGAATCCCCATCAAAACACAGGGGAATCTCACATCATACTTTTTCCATGGTCAGCCTTTGACCGCGCCTACTGTAATACCAGAGATAAAGTATTTCTGTACAAACGGATACAGAAAGATGATCGGTCCGGTTGCAACAACTGCTGTTGCCATTTTCAATGTGTTAGATGGAAGGTCTGCCACACTGACATTTGCACCTGCTACAGAGTTTTTCAGTGCATTTGCTGTATTGATGATCTGATATAAGTAGTACTGTAATGGTTTATAGGTTACAGAACTGTTCAGATACAGAGAAGAAAGATACCATTCATTCCAGTATCCCAGTGCCAGAAAAAGTCCTACCGTTGCAAGTGCCGGCTTTAACATCGGGAAAATCAGTGATACGAAAATTTTAAAGTCTCCCGCTCCGTCAATTTTTCCGGATTCTGTAATTTCATATGGTACCGATTTTGCAAAATTCTTCATCAGAATGATCAGCCACGGAGACATTAACAGCTGTAAAAATACTGCCATATAACTTCCGTTTAATTTCAGGTACCTGGAAACCCAGATATAGGTTGGTGCCATACCGGCGGAAAACAGTGTTGTAAAGTAAATAAAAAATGACAATGCATTTCGAAACGGAAAGTCCTTTCTTTGTAATGCATAACCGGTCATCGCAATGATAAACAGACCAACAACTGTTCCGCATACCGTCAGTGCAATGGTAACTCCGTATGAGCCAAGAATCATTTTAGGTGAACGAAATACCAGTTCATATGCACTCAGAGTAAACCCTTTGGGTAAAAGCCCAAATCCCTCTTTCGCTACAATACTCTCGGTACTGAAAGATGCAGAAATAACCAGGATAAATGGAAGTAAGCAGATGAGCGCCCAAATACTCACAAATACGTAGGAGATAATTCGTAAAGCTCGCGTCCCTGGATCCAGTTTGATTTTATTACGATTTTTCATTTTCTTCTCCTCCTAAAACAGTGCATAGTCCGGATCAAGTCGTTTTACCACCCAGTTGCTGAACATAACCAGAACAAATCCAAAAATAGACTGATACAAACCTACGGCAGAAGATGTTGCAAAGTTATTCTGTGTCGTCATTGTACGGTATACAAAGGTTTCAATGATATCAGTTGTCGGGAACAACTGTGAATTCGCACCACCTGTCAGGTTCCAGAACAAACCAAAGTTTCCTTTCATGATTCCGCCAAGCGCAAACAGAAGCAGAATGATAAAGGTTCCTTTCAGGGAAGGAAGAATGATGTAACGAATTCTCTGCCAGCTGGTAGCGCCATCTACCTCTGCTGCTTCTACCATACTGGAATCAATACCGCAGATTGCCGCGAAATAAACAACAGAACCATAACCTGTTTGCTGCCACATGTTACAGAAAATAATGATGAAGGGCCATAAACCAGCTTTGCTGTAAATCTGTATTGGGTCAGCACCCGTTTCACGAAGAAGTGCATTTAATGCACCCGTGTCATAATTCAGAATATTAAATGCGATCGCCCCAATCAGTACAGCAGAAATAAAATACGGAAGGAACATGATTGTCTGTGATACCTTTTTAAAAAATTTACTTCTGATTTCATTCAGCATAAGAGCAATTACGATCTGAAAAACATTTCCAAGAAGAATAAAAACCAGATTGTATAAAATTGTATTTTTCGTTAAAGTCCACAATTCACCGGAAGAAATCAAAAATTCAAAGTTTGATAATCCTACAAAAGGGCTTCCAAAAATACCATCCCGAAAATTGTAACTCGTGAATGCAATCCATACGCCCGGCAATGGGCAATAGTTAAACACGATAAAAAAGATGACTGCTGGCAAACACATCAGAAGAAGTGTTTTGTTGTTGCGAAAAGTCTTCCATGCTCGATTCTTTTTACTGGGGACAGCCGGAAGAGCTGCTGTCGTTTGGTTCCTTTGAGACTGTGAGAAAAAGTCTGTAAATAAGATTCTTCTATGATATGCAAGGGTGGTGAGCTTACAGTTTGAGCTTTTC